>ENA-ORCY01000011-ORCY01000011.1-marine-metagenome-genome-assembly--contig:-NODE-11-length-228752-cov-4.565392_pt1 | contig 228752 bp, 252 predicted proteins | sample MGYA00248634_ERZ508507 | MGnify/ENA primary metagenome ERZ508507 (study PRJEB26178, sample SAMN06266269) | marine metagenome | isolation source: Columbia River Estuary | place: USA:Columbia River... | reverse complement strand
ATTTTCTGAACGTAATAATGATGTAATTTCCTCTATGCCATCAAATACTTGAACGTCGCCTGAATTAAACCTAAAGGATAAGCCCTGAATTTTTTTACCAATATGGTTTGTAGTAACGCCTTTTTCATAAAAATACGCATATGCTCTATATAGCAACCCGCTATCAAGAACGTTAAAGTTTAGTGCTATTGCTATCGCTCTAGTTAACGAACCTTTTCCTGAAGCTGATGGGCCGTCAATAGTAAGAATTTTATCCATATTTTTCCATGCTTAAGCCAAGTTTATTCATCTCATCAAAGAAACTTGGGAATGATGTATAAATATTTTCGCAATTCAAAACTTTAATATCTTTTGTGCTTATAAGGCTTGAAATCAAAAAGCTCATTGCAATTCTGTGATCACCAAACGAATCTATTGGTTCATCACTTGGAAATATTTCTTTAACACCTGAAATTTCTATTCCGTCTTCATGCAAATAATGAGGAACATTCAAAGCTTTTAAGCCTGATGCAATTGCTTCCAGCCTATCTGATTCTTTAACTCTGAGCTCTTTAGCATCTTTAATAGTGGTTTTGCCTTCAGCACATGAGGCTGCAATACTCAAAATTGGAATTTCATCAATAATATTAGGTATGATTGCTCCGCCTATCTCAACACCATGCAATGAAGATGACTTAATAAGCAAATCGCCTACATCCTCATTACATTCTGTTTTTTGGTTCAAAATTTGTATATTAGCGCCCATTGATTTTAGGACAGATAGCAAACCAGACCTTGTCTTATTTAACCCAACATTTTTAATTAAAATCTCAGAGTTTTTAGCTATAAGGCCAGCAACTATTAAAAATGAAGCTGAGGAAAAGTCTCCAGCAACTTTATAGTGATCTTTTGAGATAAGTTTTGTTGGATGAAGAGTAATTCTTCTGCCCTCGCCCTCAGGGGTAACCTCAACGTTGCCACCAAAAAAGTTGATCATCCTTTCGGTATGATCTCTTGTTATTTTTTTTTCTATAACTGTAACTTTTTTATTTGCTGTTAAGCCAGCTAGCAGTATTGCAGATTTTACTTGGGCACTTGAAATAGGCATATCGTATTCAAAATTATCAACAAGATTTCCACTCAAAATATCAATAGGAGGTGTGCCTTTGAGTGTTGTGGATACTAATGCTCCCATCTCAGATAGTGGAATTGAAACTCTCTTCATAGGTCTTTTTACAAGAGACTCGTCTCCTGTAAGTGTTGCCTTGATGCCAAGACCAGAGGCAAACCCCATCAACAATCTTATCCCTGTACCTGAATTACCCAAATCAATAGTGCTTGAAGAGCTTGCTAGCGCTCCTTTACGCTTTGCTATACTTACATTGGTGCCATCAATTTTTATCCCAGCACCTATTTGATTAAGTGCATTTGCAGTGGAGAGTGGGTCATTACCATTTAAAAATCCTATAATATTGATATCAGCATTTAAATAGGAGGCAATCATTACTATTCTTTGGGAGATAGACTTATCTCCTGGGCAAATAACCTCTCCATTAAGTTGAGCAGAATGTTTAGCTAAAAAATTCAAAACGAGCTATCTTTATATTTTTTAATTTGCATGATTGCATGCTCCAATTCATCCTCGTCTAAAAATTTTTGCTCAAGCACATCAAGGCTATTCTTAAAGCTTTCTATTGATCTTGTGATTTCATGCTTATTACTTACAAATATATCTGTCCACATTTTAGGGTCTGACCCTGCAATTCTTAAAAATTCCTTCAAACCACCTGCTGCAAATGAGCTAATATTAATATCGTCTTCGATCATAATTGAGTTTACTAGAGCAAAAGAAATTAAATGAGGTAAATGGCTGGCAAAAGCCATTGCACTTTCATGCTCTTTAACACTCATTGATGAGACGCTGCTTCCAAGAAGTTTCCAAAAGTTACCTACTTTGTTTACATGCTCTTCTTCAGCATAATTTGAATTAATTAAAATTGCTTTTTTGTTATGAAAAAGGTTTTCTATGGAAGCCTGATAACCTGCTTGATCAGATCCTGTCATTGGGTGAGATAAGACAACATTTTTTAATTTTCCAAATTTTTCTTCGATTAAAAGTTTTGAGCTTGAGACCTCTGTGATCGTAACGTTGGTATTAAAAATTCTTTTAGATTCTAGTAGATCTAATATTTCTATAGTGATTGATAGAGGTGTGCAAATTATTATGAAATCAATTTGATTGTCTTTAATGGAATCAAAATCATCATCAATATTTATATAATTATTGATAGTCTCATCACCTATTGCAGCCTTTAACACGGCCTCGCTTTTATCAAAACCATAAACATTGAGATCATTTTTGGAAGCCTTTAAAGCTTTTGCGATAGAGCCTCCAATAAGCCCTAGCCCAACAATAAGTACGTTATTCATTGGTTAATAATCTAACCTTTTCTAAGAAATAATTATTCTCACTTTCAGTACCAATAGTAACTCTTAAATATTCAGGCATATCATAAAGAGCGATTGGTCTAACAATAACGCCTAGTTTCATAAGTTCTGTAAAGATTTCTATAGGATTAAAATTGCCTTTAAATGCAATGAAGTTTCCTTGTGATGGTATGCAATTAAAACCCATTGATTCTAGCTCAAGAGATACTCTTTTTCTTTCGGTGTTATTTAAATCAATGCTTTTTTGAATGTGTTCTTTGTCATTAATAGCATGGAATGCTGCTTCTTGAGCAAGAGAATTAGTATTAAAAGGTTGTCTAATTTTATTAAAAATTTTCATAATTTTTTTAGAGCCTAACCCATACCCAATTCTCAGACTTGCTAGACCTTGAATTTTCGAAAACGTTTTTGTTACAAGTAAATTTGGAAACTGATTAAGAAGAGATTGAGTGTTTACATAGTCATTTTTATCAACATACTCAAAATATGCTAGATCTAAAATAACAAGAATAGATGATGGAATCTCATTCATCATATTTACAAAATCATTATGTGAATTATACGTTCCAGTCGGGTTGTTGGGGTTAGCTATAAAGCAAATGCGGGTATTGCTTTTTATATGATCTGAAAATTTTTCTAAATCATGAGTCCATTCTCTCATAGGCACTTCGATAATCTCTGAGCCGCATGCTTGAGTCACTATTTTATATACTGCAAATGCATGCTTAGACATAACCGCGCTTGTATCTTTATTTAAAAATGCCCTTGCTGCTAGTTCAAGAATTTCATTCGATCCGTTACCAATTATTAGCTGATCAGAATCAATCCCTTCCATGCTAGCAAGCAAATTTTTAAGCTTTGAAGCATCTCCATCAGGATATAAATGTAAATCTGATGAAAAGTTTTGTATTGCCTCTAGCGCCCTTGGAGATGGACCCAAAGGGTTTTCATTAGAAGCTAGTTTAACCACCCTCTCTGGCTTATATTCAGCAACTACTTCCTCAATTGACCTTCCGGGCTCATAAGGATGGAGCTCATTAATTCCATGATTTAAATTTTCAAACAAAGTGCTCATATAAAATCAGGGTACGATCCAAGTAAGCGAACTGATGCTCCCGAATCTTTAATTTTTTTAATTACAGTTTTTAATTTACTGTCTAATTGGTGGCCTTCACAGTCAATAAAGAAATCATGAGAATTAGCTATGTCTCTAGATGGTCTTGTTTCAATTTTACTCAAGTTAATATTTTTTTCTTCAAATGGGCTAAGAACGCCCAGCAACGCTCCTGGATTATTTTCAGTTTGAATTAGCATTGAGGTTTTATCATTTCCTGTTTTACCAACTTTTTCTCTTCCCACAACCAGAAATCTAGTTTTGTTTTCTGAGTAGTCTTGTATATTTTCGTTAATAACTTTTAACTTATATTTAGAAACAGCAAGGTGGTTAACTATGCATAAAATATTGGAGTTTTCTTTTGCATACTTTGCTGCTTCTGCTGAACTAGACATTTCTAATCTTTTTATAGACCCAATGTTTCTTTCTATCCATTTATTGCATTGGCCTAGTGCCTGAGGGTGAGATGCTATTGCAATAGCATCTTTGATATTAAATTTTTTAGATCCAGCAAGTTGATGGTTTATATTTAAATAAATTTCACCTGTAATATAAATATCTTTGTTATCTGCAAGACAATTGAGAGTTGTGTTAATGACGCCCTCTGATGAGTTCTCTACAGGAACAACGCCAAGGTTAATTTCTTTATTTAGTACTTGGTAAAAAACGTCATCAATTGTTGAATTTGGGAGTCTATTTATTTTAGAGCCAAAATGATTAAGAACAGCAGCCTCGGAATGAGTCCCCTCTGGTCCAAGATATCCTACTTTAAGACCCTCTTCTAAAGAAAGACAGGCTGATATAAGCTCTTTGTAGATGACTCGAATTCTCTCATTTGAAATAGGCCCGCTATTACCCTCAATAACACTTCTTAAGATTTTAGACTCTCTTTCAGGTTTATATAAAGTTTTTCCTGGTTCGTCCTTAGATTTTATATCCCCAACATTGATAGCTAGATTGCCTCTTTTTTGAATTAGCTTAAGAATATCTTTATCAATCTTGTCAATTTTTTCTCTTAAAGTATCTAGATTATTTTTCTTCATAAATTAGCCGTTTCTTTGTTCAAAATCTTTCATGAAATCAATTAGCGCATGAATACCTTTAATAGGCATAGCGTTATATATACTTGCTCTCATTCCTCCAACTGATCTATGACCTTTAAGATTTAACAAGCCACAAGCCTCTGACTCCTTTAAAAAAAGCTTATCTAGTTCTGAATCTGAAAGTATGAATGGTATGTTCATAATAGATCTATTTTCTTCACTTACTGGGTTAGAGTAAAAATCTGAGCTATCGATGAAGTTATACAAAGTTTTTGCTTTTAGATGATTCTGCTCTCTAAAGTAATTTAATCCACCAGATTTTATTATCCACTTAAAAACTTTGCCAGCCATATACCATGCAAAGGTTGGCGGTGTATTCAACATAGAGCCTGAAGCTGCATGCTGAGAATATCTTAATATATTAGGGAGGCTATGATTATCTTGCTCCATAAAGCTCTTTTCTATTATTGCTAGTGTTAATCCAGCAGGGCCTATATTCTTCTGAGCTCCTGCATAAATCATAGAGAAGTCTGATACATCAAGAGGCTCGCTGAGAATCACTGAAGACATATCTGCAATCAAAGGCTTATCAATACTTGGTGCTTTGTGAATTGAGACTCCTTGAATTGTTTCATTAGGGCAGTAATGAACATAAGAGGAATCTGGAGAGATATTCCAAGAATCCGGATGAGGGGCTTTGGTATAGCTCCCATTGTCTTCTGATGAAGCAATAGTATTAACGTCTATTAGCTTAGAAGCTTCTGCTATTGCTTTTTTAGACCAAGTACCTGAAAGAACATAATCAGCCTTTTTTGAATCGCTCGCAAAATTCATTGGGATTGTTGCAAACTGTTGTGTTGCTCCACCTTGTAAAAACAAGACATCATGCGTATCTGGAATTGAAAGAATATCAACTAGATCACTTTTTGCTTCAATAGCAACCTGATCATAAATTGAAGATCTATGGCTCATCTCCATTATAGACATGCCAGAGTCTCCCCACTCTACAAGTTCATTTTGCACTTCTTTTAAAACTTCTTCAGATATTACTGCGGGGCCTGCACAGAAATTCCATTTCCTCATTTTTCTTGTTCCTCAACAACATCTTCTTCCTCTTGAGGAATAGTTACACACTCAATTAGTTTTTCACCTTCCTTTGGAGTAATAATTTTAACACCTTGAGTATTTCTGCTTAAGGTTGGGACTTGCTCAACCGATGTTCTTATCATAGTTCCCTTGTCACTGATCAACATAATGCCATCATTGTCCTCAACTAATGTTGAAGATACCATTGATCCATTTCTATCACTTGTTTTCATAGAAATAACACCCTGGCCGCCTCTGTTGTGAGAAGGAAAGTCGTCTAGGTTTGTTTTTTTACCATAACCATTTTCAGAAACACATAAAATAGTTTTAGATTCATCGCCGACCATTAAAGAAATCAATTTCTCACCTTTCTTTAGTGTTATACCTCTAACTCCCCTTGCAGTTCGTCCCATTGGTCTAACGTGTGACTCAGAAAATCTTATTAACTTTCCAGAAGATGAAGCAAGAAGAATCTCATCATTACCAGATGTTATTGCAGTCCCTATTAATACATCGTCGTCATCAAGATTTATTGCCTTGATACCAGACTTATATTTTTTTGCGAATAAGCTTAGGTTTGTTTTTTTAGTCGTCCCTTTTTTTGTTGCCATAAAGATGAATTTATCTTCAGTGAATTCTTCTACAGGAAGAATTTCACTTACTGACTCATCATCGTCTAAATTAAGCATATTCACCAAAGGTCTTCCTTTAGAGATTCTTGATGCAACTGGAATTTCATATACCTTTAACCAAAAAACTTTTCCTTTGGTAGTAAAGCATAAAATTTGAACATGGCTACTTAAAACATAAAGGTTTTGAATAAGGTCTTCTTCTTTAACGCTAGCTGCTGCTTTACCCTGTCCTCCTCTTCGTTGCTCACGATACTCGTCAAGAGGTTGAGTTTTTGCATAACCACTTCTTGAAACAGTTAACACTCTTGTTTCCTCTGGAATTAAGTCCTCGTTAGTTATTCCTCTTCTGGTATCATTTATAAGAGTCTTTCTTTCATCACCAAAATTATTTTTTATCTCATTTAGCTCATTAATAATTAAAGCCTTAAGCGTAGCCTTATCATCCAAAATATTCTGCAACTCTAAAATTTTAGCAATAATGTCATTAAATTCATTATTAAGATTGTCTTGTTCTAAGCCAGTTAATCTACCAAGTCGTAACTCTAATATTGCCTTAGCTTGCAATGCTGACAGTTTATACTTCTTACCATTGATCCCCACATCTTTTGGAAGATCTTCAGGCTTGCAAGCGTCTTCTCCAACTTTTTTAAGGATTGCTGATAATGGTCCTGCGTCCCATTGTTTTTTGCATAACTCTTCTGCAGCAACTTTAGGGTCTTTTGATTTTTTAATAATAGAGATAACTTCATCAATATTTGCAATTGATACCATCAACCCTTCAACAATATGACCTCTGTCTTTAGCTTTTCTTAGATCATATTTTGTTCTTTTGATAATGACATCTTTTCTATGCTCGATAAAAGCTACGAGTATTTCTTTCAGATTAACTTCTTTTGGTTGGCCTTTTGATAAGACTGTTAAATTGATGCCAAAAGATTGTTCTAGCTGAGTCTGTGCAAATAAATTATTTTCTAAAACCTCTACTGACTCTCCTTTTCTGACCTCAATAACAACCCTTAAACCATCTTTATCAGACTCGTCTCTAATTTCAGTTATGCCTTCAACTTTTTTATCCTTAACAAGCTCTGCTATTTTTTCTAGCATACGAGCCTTATTTACCATGAATGGTATTTCGTCAATTATTAAAGATTGTTTGCCGGATTTATCTTCTTCAATAGATGTGTTTGATCTTATATGAATAATTCCTCGACCTGTTTTGTATGCATCATATATTCCAGCTCGTCCATCTATAGTTCCTCCAGTAGGAAAATCAGGGCCTGGAATATCTTTAATAAGATCATCGATGGTCAAATCAGGATTCTCTATAAGATTAATACAACCAGTAACTACTTCATTTAAGTTATGAGGAGGGATATTTGTTGCCATACCTACAGCTATTCCAGAGGAACCATTAATGAGCAAATTGGGGATTTTAGTTGGAAGAACGTCAGGTATGAATTCACTGCCATCATAATTTGGTGAAAAAGATACTGTTTCTTTTTCTAGATCACCTAGCATCATATCTGTAATCTTTGCCATCCTGACTTCTGTGTATCTCATAGCAGCTGGGGGATCACCATCGATAGAGCCAAAATTACCTTGACCTTCGACTAGCGTGTATCTTAATGAAAAGTCTTGAGCCATTCTTACCATTGCGTCATAGACAGCAGAATCTCCATGTGGATGATATTTACCAATAACATCTCCCACGACCCTCGCAGATTTTTTGTAAGGCTTGTTGTATGAGTTCTTTAAATCATACATAGCAAATAATATTCTTCTATGCACAGGCTTTAGACCATCTCGTATGTCAGGAAGGGCTCTTCCATGGATAACACTTAGAGCATAGCTCAGGTAAGATTGTTTAAGCTCATCTTCAATATTTATTGGGATAATTTCTTTAGCAAAATCTGTCATTCTTAATGTCCAGTAATCGTATAAAAAGCTTAAAAATATTAAGCATAAATTAGCTTAATATTTTATCACGTTTACAGGGTATAAAAACTAATTTATTGAGGGGTGTAGAAGTCTAATCTTTCAATGTCTTCTTCGCTCACTTCTTCGCCATATTGAATCTCAATTAAATGACAAGGCTTATCAAAAGGATTTGTAATTTGATGCCAATCACCAACTTTTGCGAGATATTTATCAAACTTTTTGAGGGTAACTGTTTCTCTATTTTCTGGATTATTTTTACTAAAATTAACAACGCAGCAGCCCTTGCTTACTAACCATATTTCACTTCTAAACTTATGCCTTTGGAAGCTCATACCCTGCTTAGGAGCAACAATTAATTCTTTTACTTTTACATCACCATCTTTGAATAAGTTATAGTAAGAGCCCCAGACCCTTTCCTCTTGAAAGTATTTCCATTTTTTGAGTATCCATGATGAAGAATTCTTTTTATCATCACCCCCAACTCCAAATAAAAACTCAACTCCTTTCACTGACATTTCAGGAATATTTTCTATATTCCTATCACCACCATTGGCAAATAAAATAGTGTCTTTTGGGTAGAGTTTTTTAACATGCTCAAGTGCATTAATTGCAGTGCCTTCAGCATCGTCTTGAAAACCAATTACTTGATCTACACAAGATAAATTTTCTATGATTATTTTTCTTTCGATGAAAGGCATGAAATATTTTTCTTTTTTGTTTTCAAGCCATGTATCGCTATTTAGACCAACTATTAGCTTATCTCCAAGAGCTTTGGCGGACTTTAGATATGATATGTGACCAGAGTGAATTGGATCAAATCCACCAGTTACCAAAACAATTTTCATTTTCAATTACTTTAATTAATAAATAATATTATAAAATATATTAGAGCAACTAGGATAAAAAGTGTCTTCTAGTCCTTGAATTCTGAAACAACTCCACCAATTGATTCTTTTGCATCTCCAAATAACATTCTTGTATTTTGCTTAAAAAACAAAGTATTTTGAACCCCAGCAAACCCAGAGGACATCGACCTCTTTAAAACAAAAACTGTTTTTGCATTATGAACTTCGATAATAGGCATACCGTATATAGGGCTTCCTGGCTCTTCGGTTGCGGATGGGTTGACAACATCATTAGCACCAATGACAACTGCAACATCTACCGAATCCATAGATGGGTTTACATCATCTGGTTCAGCTAGAACATCATAAGAGACATTAGCTTCCGCCAATAAGACATTCATATGCCCAGGCATCCTGCCTGCTACAGGGTGAATGCCATACTTCACTTCAGTACCATTTTCCTCCAAAAGCTCTCCAAGCTCCCTTACAACATGCTGTGCTTGAGCGACTGCCATTCCATAACCAGGAACTATAAGAACTGAGCTTGCGTTTTCTAAGATTAAGTATGCATCGGATACATTGATGGGATTGACCTCTCCCTGTTCCTCAGAAATTTTTGAGCTTGTGGCGCTTGCATAACCTACAAAAAGAATATTACTTATAGATCTATTCATGGCTTTAGCCATGATGATTGTGAGTATCAATCCACTAGCTCCAACCAATGACCCTGCAACTATTAGCACATTATTAAGCAATATCAATCCAGCGAAGGCTGCGGCTATTCCCGATAAAGAGTTAAGAAGAGATATTACTACCGGCATATCGCCTCCACCTATTGGAAGAACAAAACCAATCCCACCTAGAAGAGTTAAGATTAGTAAAACTGTAAAAAACTCAAAGTTGGTTACTACTAATGGAGTTAGGATTGCTGAATACAATAAAAATGCCAATGAGATATAAAAAATTGTTGTAAATAATTTTGTGATAATTGATGTTTTTGCTATTTGAATTTTTTCAGACAATTTGGCATAAGCTACCAAGCTTCCCGTAAATGTAATCCCGCCGACATAAACAGTAGTCATAACCAATATATATTGAAATAGATTGTCTGGAGTTGAATTAAACTCTGACCAAGCTATTAAAAAAGTAGCCAGGCCACCAAAGCCGTTAAATAAAGCAACCATCTCTGGTATTGATGTCATTTTAACTTTTAAAGCTATCAAAGAACCGATAAAGGCCCCCAGGCCTATCCCTGCTATAAGTATTAAGGGATTAGAGATATTAATAAAAGTAACCAAAACAGCTACAAACATTGCAATGGCTGAGAGGAAATTACCTTTTACTGCTGTATCTTCTTTCCCGAGCATCTTGATGCCAGTAATAAATAGTATTGATGAAAAAATGTAGACAATGTTTTGTATTAATGAGATTTCCATAATTATTTCTTCTTAAACATTTTGAGCATTCTATTTGTTACAAGATAGCCACCAAAAACATTTATTGATGCAAAAGTTACAGCTAAAAATGCAAGAGCCGTTTGTAATTGGCTATCAGCAGTTAAAAGGAGAGCACCAACTAATGCGATTCCGGATATTGCATTAGCACCCGACATGAGAGGAGTATGGAGTGTACTTGGGACTTTGGAAATGAGCTCTAAGCCAAGATAGATAGATAGAATAAGAACAAAACCCAAAAGAATATATGTTTCCATTTATTTAAACCTCTCGTTAAGTATTTCACCTTCATGGACAAGAACGCTACTCTTAATAATTTCATCCTCAAAGTTAAATTCAATTGTCTTTAATTCTTTATTATAAAAATCACATATCCAATGGTTAAAGTTATTAGAAAGCGCAAGTGATGCATGCGAGGAAACAGTTGAAGTTAAATTTGAAATCCCAATAATCTTAACTCCATTTTTAATAACCACTTGATCAATTTCAGAGCCCTCAACATTACCTCCGGACTCAACTGCCATATCAAATATGACGCTGCCAGGTTGCATTTGAGAAATAGTTTTTTCGTCAATTAATCTTGGAGCAGGTCTACCAAAGAGCTGGGCTGTAGTTATTACAATATCGGAACGAGCACAGACTTCCGATTGAAGGTCTTTTTGTTTTTGTATTTGTTCTGGAGTCAACTCATTGGCATAACCTTGATCATTTTGCCCAGTTTCACCAAGATCTATTTTTACAAACTTGGCTCCAAGTGAATTAACTTGTTCTTCAACAACATCCCTTGTGTCAAAAGCCTCAACTCTAGCCCCCAACCTCTTTGCGGTTGCAATAGCTTGAAGCCCTGCTACACCAACACCAATCACAAAAACTCTTGCGGGCTTTAAAGTGCCTGCAGCTGTCATCATCATAGGTAGGCCTTTAGATAAGTGTTTTGCAGACTCTATAACAGCTGAATATCCTGCTAAATTAGCTTGAGAGCTTAATACATCCATTTTTTGGGCCCGGGTAATTCTAGGAATAAATTCCATGCTCACTAAATTTATGCCTCTTTTTTTACACTCATCAATGTGTTCTTGGTTATAAAAAGGATTAACTGTGCCAAGAATGGTTGAGCCTATAGTTACCATATCTAACTCATCATTTGATAAAGGTTGAAGGGTTATGATTAAATTTGCTTTTGATAAACAGTCATTCCTGCTTGCAGCATTTAGACCTAGCTTTTCAAAGGCATTATCATCAGTGTAAATTCCAGCCCCGATCCCCTCTTCAAACATTATTGAGGTCTCTAAAGATAGGATTGAGGATATGGTCTCCAAATGTATTGGAGATCGTGTGTCTGTAGTTTCTTTAGATTTTAATGCTGAAATTATCACTATAAATAAAATAAAATGTCTTGTAGTGAAGTAAATAATAAGTAAATTTAAAAGTCAATTGAAATTACATATGCTTTATTTATAAGGTTTGATCAAATTAATTTTGTAGCTTTACTACATAAATATTTAATTTGAAGATAGATAATATTATGAAAAAAAAATTGTTAAACTGTGCAGATGAATATTGATCAAAATGAAGTTACCAAATTTGCGGAGCTTGCCGATAAATGGTGGGACAAAGAGGGTGACTTTAAACCTCTTCACAAAATTAACCCACTAAGGGCAAACTACATAAATGATATTATCCATGTAAAAAACAAAGAGTACTTAGATGTTGGTTGTGGGGGTGGAATCCTTGCGGAGGCAATGTTCGATAAAGGGGCTATTGTAACGGGAATAGACGCAGCTGGGCCTGGTATTGAGATTGCAAGAGCACACGCTAAGGAGAATTCTAAAAATATTAATTATATAGTTGGGACTGCCGAAGATTTTTATAAAAACAACAATGATCGTTTTGACGTTGTGTCGTGCTTAGAAGTCTTAGAACATGTCCCAGATCCAAAGTCACTAATAGATGTTTGCACAAAACTATTAAAACCTGGTGGAGATTTATTCCTTTCTACAATAAATAAAAATCCAAGGTCATGGGTAACGGCTATTGTAGGGGCTGAATATATTTTTAAAGTTCTTCCCAAAGGAACACATGAATACAATAAGTTTATTAAGCCTTCCACACTTGCATCATATGTTAGAGCTGCAAATGCTGAGTTACTTGATACCAAGGGAATGTTTTACAATCCAATAACTCATAATGCAACTCTTAATAATGATCTTGGCGTTAATTATATAATCCATGCAAGAAAACCCTCTTAATAAAACAGAGCTTGTTTTATTCGATCTTGATGGAACGCTGATTGATACTGCGCCTGATTTTTTGATCTCATTAAATAATGTTCTTTTAGATAACGATAAACATTGCCTCGAGCTTGCTGATATCCGTCACCATATCTCAGATGGAAGTGGAAAGCTTATCAAGGTTGGATTTGGTATTAACGAAAGTGATTCTAGGTTTGAGGTATTAAGAAGTGATTTGCTTAAACAATACAAAAAAAATCTTATAAAAAGCTCTTATTTATTTGACGGTATAAAAGAAATGCTTAATTCTTTAGCAGATAACAATATTTCTTTTGGGATAGTTACTAACAAACCCTATGAATATGCAAAGCCTTTAATTGATTCCTTTAATGAGTTAAGTAGTTCATTAATTTTAATATGCCCAGATCATTTGAAAAGTGCAAAACCTAGTCCGGAAGGGATTCTATTAGCGTGCAGTGAGATCGGAATAGATCCTATAAAAACATGCTATGTGGGGGATCACAATGTGGATATTGCAGCTGGTAATGCTGCTGGAATGATGGTGGTGTCATGTGAGTATGGTTATGGAAAGCTTCCCACAAACATAGGCGAAAAAGAAATTAGAATTGATCATCCAATAGAACTAGCCAAATACATAGGTAAATAATAAAAAGCTGTATATGCAAAATAAAAATATTTTAATTACTGGAGCAAATAAGGGAATTGGAAGAGAGCTTTCTTTTGGAATGAGCGCAAAAGGAGCTAATATAATTCTCTTAGGAAGAGACTCTAGGAGCCTAAATGAGACATATGATCATATTAAAAAAAACCACAATACCAAACCTCTAATTATAGAATGTGATTTAGAGAGCTTAAGCCAAAACCAAGCAACTGAAATTAATAACGAAATCATTCGTTATTATGGGCACCTTGATGGATTAATTAATAATGCATCTATTTTAGGTAAAATGTCGATGCTATCAGAGTACGATCATGAAACATGGAGTAAGGTAATTAATGTTAATTTAACTGCTTCATTTTTATTAAGTAAAAGCCTCATTCCAGCTTTATCGGGCTCAGCTTTTCCAAGAATAATATTCACTTCATCGGGAGTTGCCAATAAAGGAAGGGCTTTTTGGGGAGCATATGCAATATCAAAAGCTGCAACTAAATCTATGGCAGAAATATTTAGAGATGAGCTAGAGAGCACCTCAAGCCTAAAAATATTTAATTTTGATCCAGGGGCAACTAGAACTTCAATGAGAGCTTTTGCCTACCCCGCCGAAGACCCTTCAACACTTAAAGACCCTCAAGAACTTCAAAAATGTTATGAATGGTTTTTTTCCAAAGAAAGTGAAAGCACAAGCACTCATTATTTTACATTTGATTCATTTAAAGAGCTTTGATCCCGCCCATAAATACATGCAGAAATATGTTTTATATGGGCCATATAGCTTGAATACATCCTTGTTCTTTTCTAGGTCAAAAAAGTACATTAAACTTTTTTTAATAACCAGATCTTCTGGAAGCCAAATATCCTCATCATGTATATAAAACATTCTTATTACATTGAGTGTCCATGGCCCAATTCCTTTAATTTTTAAAAAAATATCTTCAAGCTCTTTCTCTGAACAATTTCTTAAAAACGATCTGCTATATTGATTTTTTGAGAAATAGTTAAATGTTTCTTCAACATAGATTTTTTTCATTTTAGACAGGCCTACATTTTCTAAATCAGCCAAATTTAGACTATCGCCAGCTACAACTGGTTTAACTTTATTCCAAACCGCATCTGCAGCTTTCACAGAGACCTGTTGCCCTATTATAGTTTTTATAATAAATAGTTTTAAGGGCAGGTCATGATTAGATCTATCACTTAATTTAATAGGGTCTAGTAAATCTAGTAATTTTAAAAACTCTAAGTGATTATTTTTTAAAGCTACATCAATAAATTTTTTATGAACAAGCTTACTTTTTAAAGCCATACTTGGATAACTCTTCAATCTCAGGCTGCGATAGTAACTTAGATTTTCCTTTTGACAGGGTTGATGGAAGAAATATTGGTCCAAATCTAGTTCTTTTTAATCTACTAACGTCCATATCAAAATGGTTAAATATTTTTCTTACTTCTCTATTTTTACCACTTATTAGACATACAGAGAACCATTGGTTTGTTCCTTTTTTTTCTCCCTCAACAATATCGGTAAACTTATGGAGGCTTCCCTCAATTTCAATTCCTTTTAGCATTCGCGATCTAATATCTTGATTGAATTCTCCTCTAGCTCTCACTAGATATTCTTTATCAACCTTATAAGAAGGGTGCATGCATTTATTTGCAAACCCGCCATCATTAGTAAATAGCATTAGTCCAGATGTATTAATATCTAATCTACCTATAGATATCCAGTTCCTTTGATTCCCATCATCTGGCAAGTAGTCAAAGACAATGGGTAGTTTTTTTTCTCTAGCATTTGATGATAAGACGCCCTCGGGCTTATTAAGGATAACAACCTTGAGCTCTTCATCCGCATTTTGAATAATTTCTTCTTTATACTCAACCTCGTCTTTTGATGAAACAGTGCAGCCAACCTGAGCAACTTTACCATTTACTTTTACTAAGCCTTGCTTAATTAAATTTTCACAGTAACGCCTAGAACCAATTCCAGATTTAGCTAAAAACTTTTGAAGTCTTTCTGTCATGAGAGCGCTAAATTACTTCAGAAAGAAAGGCTTCCGAGTCTTGCTCAACGATTTCAGGCAATGAAGGCAATGATGAGATATTTTTTACATCAAAGTCATCTAGAAATTGCTTTGTGGTCACGTATAAAGCAGGTCTTCCTGGAACATCTCTAAATCCTGAAACTTTTATCCATTCTCTTTCAAGCAAAGAACGAATGCTTGAGGTGCCCACATGAACGCCTCTAATATCTTCTATGTCACCCCTTGTTACAGGTTGCTTATATGCAATTATTGATATGGTTTCCATCAGCGCCTTTGAAATTCTTGGTGTACTTTCGTTCCATAAATGAGAAAGGCAGCCAGAGAAATCTTGCTTAATTTGAAGTCTATAGCCCGATGCTACATCTTTAATTTCGAGAGAGGTACCTTCATATCTAACTTCTATTTCATTAATAGATTGCTTAATTGATGCCAAGTCTTCTGTTATGCCGTTATTCTCTAAAAGAGATCTAATTTCAGATAACCTTAAAGGACGCCCTGCCCCAAATAGTAATGCTTCGATTGTATTTGTTGAAACTTTATTACTCATTTCCTATTCTCCCTTTAGATTTTAAAAAGATTTCATTTGATTCATTTTGAATAAGCTCTAAATGACCATCTTTTGCTAATTCTAATGATGCAAGAAGAGTGACTACCACACCCTGTCTTCCTTCTGATTTTCGAAGTGTTTTTGAAAAACTTATTATATTTCTTTTTGCTAAAATACTTAAAATAATCTGGATTCTTTCTTGAGTAGAAAGCTCTTCAAAATCTATCTGATGATTTGATTTGAGATCAGGCCTGCTGAGCACCTCATGAAGAATATCTCTTAAGTCTTCAGCAGTAACGTTAATATCAGGTGTGACTACTTCAAATTTTGGCAGTGCAGTAGAAGCAACAAAAAAATCTCTATCAACCCTTGGAAGGTTTGCAAGATTTTCTGAGGCTGTTTTATATCTTTGATATTCTTGAAGTCTTTTAATCAAAGCAAGCTTTGGATCTTCCTCTTCTTCATCGAACTGCTCTTTGGGCAACATCATTCTAGATTTAATCTCAGCCAAAGTTGCTGCCATAACAAGATACTCTGCAGCTAATTCAAACTGTAATACGTCCATCAATTCGATATATTCAATATACTGATCTGTTATTTTAGATACATCTAATTCTAAAATATTAATATTTTCTTTTTTTATTAGATATAGCAAAAGATCCATTGGCCCAGAAAAAGATTCCAGACAAAGCTCAAGTGCATTTGGTGGTATGAATAAATCATCAGGGAGGGTCTCATATGGCTGACCCATTACCATCGGAAATTCTAACTGTTTTTGTGTGACATTTATCATAGTAAACACTACATAGTGTAAGGTTTAGACATATTTAATACAACATATAGTATTTATAAAAAAAAGCATTAATTTAGCTAGAAATATTGGAAATATTTATAAATAAAAAATAGTTTATTTTTTACTACTTTTTATATTAATTTTTGAGCATTGATTTAATATGGTGGATTAAACAATAAATTGATAAGCCATGAATTACCTCACCGACAACACAAGAATAATTGATAGACAAAAGGTTCCTGCCCCTTATGAATTAGTTAACAAATACCCCCTTAACGATGAAATTTCAAGATTGGTTTATGGAACAAGAAATGAAATTAGCCAAATTCTCCATAACGCAGATGATAGGCTTTTGGTTGTGACAGGACCTTGTTCAATTCACGATACTGATAGTGCCCTAGAGTATGCAAAATGGCTTAAAGAAGAAAGCTTAAAATATAAAGATACTCTTTTGCTAGTTATGAGGGTTTATTTTGAGAAGCCCAGGACGACTGTCGGATGGAAAGGTTTGATCAACGATCCTGATTTAGATGGTAGCTATAAAATTGCAAAGGGCATTGAAAAGGCTAGGAAATTGCTTATTGATATAGCGGAGCTGGATATGCCAGTAGGTACAGAGTTTCTTGACCCTATCTCACCTCAATATGTAACTGACTTGATATCATGGGGTGCAATAGGTGCTCGAACTGCAGAAAGCCAAATTCATAGAGAGCTAGCATCAGGCCTTTCTTGTCCAATTGGCATAAAAAATGGCACTAACGGAAGTTTAAAAGCAGCAATTGATGGAATCCAAGCTGCAAATCACTCTCATGTTTTTCTCGGTGCTACAAAAGAAGCAGAGATAGCAATGTTGAAAACTGCTGGCAATAATGATGCCCACATTATATTAAGAGGTGGGAAAGAGCCTAATTATGACAACCATTCAATCAAAGAAACTCTTACTGCTCTCAAAGAAGCTGAAGTTAATGAATCTATCATGGTGGATGCTAGTCATGGAAACAGCCAAAAAAAGTTTAAGCAACAAATTAATGTAATAGAGGATATAGGCAAGCAAATTACCCTTGGAGACCACAACCTTAAAGGCGTTATGATAGAAAGTCACATACACGAAGGTAATCAGAAAATATCTTCTAATTTAAAATATGGGCAAAGCATTACTGATGCGTGCATTAACCTTGAAGATACTTCGGTATGTTTTAATACTCTTGATAAAGCAGTTCAGCAACGAAGAGATTCATAATTAAAATGGCAGATGATAAGATTTCATTTTCCAAAGAAGTTGCAGAAACTCTAAATATAGAAAGTGCAATTATTCTCGATAAATGCAATCAGGATATATTTAAAAAAATTAGATCTAAAGATGTTTTAATAGAAAGACTTTCGAATGAGCTTACCTTTATTAAAAAAGAGGATATTAAAAAAAGTCTTGATGAGTTGCTAAGGTTCAATCTTATAAAAAAATACCAACAGGAAGATAGCAGGTCAAATCTTAGACTTCCACGAGCTAAACCATTCGAAAAGCAGGATATGGGCAATGGCTGGCTTCCTTCTAGTGAGGCTATGGATGTTCTTGAGATGGGCTCGATAGAGGAAAGCTTTATTTCTAAAAAAATACCAGAGTTTAGGATTTATTGGATGGAAAGAGGTCAGCAAAGAAATAATTGGAATAGTACATTTATTGACTATATAAGACGCGAATGGGCCAAAGAAAATAATTCAAATAAAGGATTGCCCTTTCCTATAAGCAAGAGCTGGGTGCCAAGTGATGATGTATATCAAATACTATCATTATCAAATATTACTGAAGAAGATGCGTCGCCTTATTTAGCCGAATTTATACTATACTGGACTGATAACGGCAGTGCTTTCAATACTTGGAACTCAAAATTTATTGATCACGTCAAAAGAAGGCATCTTGTAAGTAATAAAAATCAAAATGAAAAAAGTAAAAACCATTCTGAACCTGGAACCTTCAAACAGGGCTTCGACGAAAGAAAAAAAGATAAATCCTGGGCAGAAGAGATCAACTTTGAGTAAGAATGAATTTGTAGATGCAATAGATTCCTTATTCTTAAAACTTGAGCTTGCTTACCATTATCAATTCTATAAGGTTTTTGGAACAGACCAAAGGCTGAATGAGGGTAAAAAGCTATGGGCATCTAGCTTAAAAAAATTTGATGCTACTACAATATTAAGTTCAGCAGAAACTGTTGTTGATAACCAGCCATATCTTCCTACATTAACTGATGTTATCAGAGCATGTAATGATATTTTGAGCTTAGATGGGTTTCCATCTGTTGAAGAAGCTTATATAGAAGCAAGAAAATCATTTTCTCCTAGGGCATCTTATAACTGGTCACATCCGGTAGTTTATTTCTCTGGAAAAAAAATAGGTTGGAACCTCTTAGATGAGAGGGACTCTAAAGAATTATTTAGTGCGTTTTCAAGGACATATATAAAGATGAAAGATCTTGCTATTAAGGGTGAAAAATTTGAATTGCCGTCTGAAGAATCTAAAAAGTCTGATTTAAAGCCTTTAGATCAAAAATTACTTGAACAGCTAAGAAAAAAACACAATATATAAAGTATGAATAAAAACATAAGAATATCACTAGCAATTTTTATTATTGCTGCGCTTGCTTTAATTTCTGGAAGATTCGAAGAAGTGGTTGAAAAAGAGGTTATAAAAAAAGAGTTGTTTACTGTAGCAACAATGAAGAGTGTTGCTACTCCCTATCAACCATTAATTAAACTTAAATCGACTACGATTTCAGAAACAAGAGTTGATGTAAGAGCTAAAACATCTGGAGAGGTTGTAAGCATTGGAGCAAGGCAAGGTAATTTTGTTGAAGGGGATTCTGTTCTATGCAGCCTTGGTATTGTTGAACTCAATAGAACAGAGGTCAAAGCGCCCTTCTCAGGCTATCTTGAGAAGATTGTTAAGCCAGGAAATTTCTTAGAGAGAGGTCAGGTATGTGCAACTATAATTCAGCTAGATCCCATAACATTTGTTGCAGAGGTGCCAGAGTCGGATATCAATAAAGTAAAAGTAGGTCAGGCTGTTAATTTAAATTTAATTACAGGTGAAAGAATTGATGGTAGCTTAAGCTTTGTTTCTAAGAGCGCATCAAGTCAGACAAGAACATTTAAAGTTGAAGCTGAAGTTAATAATATAAATGGTCAAATACGAGATGGTATTACTTCAGAAATGATAATAAGGACTTCGAAAATAATGGCTCATAGAATCTCTCCATCAATTCTTATGTTGAATGATAAGGGGCTTCTTGGTATTAAAGTGATTGAGAATAACGATATAGTTAAATTTAAAGAAGTTAGAATTCTTGAAGACTCTGAAGAGGGTATATGGGTAATGGGAATACCAGAAAATGCTGACTTAATTGTTCAGGGCCAGGGGTTTGTGGAAGATGGGCAGCAAGTTTTAGTAAGTAAAATATGACATCAATAGTAGATTTTGCTCTTCAAAAGTCAAAAACCACATTAACAATTGCTTTTTTAATAGTAATTGCTGGCTCCTTTGCGAGGCAGGCTATTCCCATATCCGCATCACCAAATGTTCAGTTACCTTTTCTATCTATATCAGTCTATCTAGATGGAGCATCTCCCAATGACACATCAAGATTAATAGCAAAACCTCTTGAGAATAGATTAAGAACTGTTCCGGGGCTTAAAAATGTTTCATCAACAAGTTCTTTGAGCTACTCCAGAATTTTTACAGAATTTGAGGTTGGCTATGACATGGAGAAGGCTCTTGTAGATGTGAAGCAAGCGGTTGAAGAGACTAAGTTTGAATTACCAAGAGAGGCAGAAGATCCAGTTGTTAATGAATATAATGAGTCTAGCTTTCCAGTGATGAATATTAGCGTAGTTGGATCAGGATCAATCCGTCAAAAAGTATTCTATGCTCGTGATTTGAAAGACAAGATAGAGGCATTAGAAGAAATACTCCAAGCAGAAATGGCAGGAGCTCCAGACGAGGTTTTAGAAGGAATTTTCAATAAATCAAAATTAGAGTCATACGGTGTAACGCTTTCTGACATTTATTACTCTGTAGCTAATAATAATTTAATAATCCCAGGAGGCACGCAAGATACTGGAAGAGGGAGTTTTAATATTGAAGTTCCAAGCATTATTGAGTCAGCCCAAGACGTATATTCAATACCAATAAAAGTAACTAAAGACGCTATTGTTACCTTGGGGGATGTTGCGGATATAAGAAGAACGTTTAAAGACTTTTCATCTTATGCAAGAGTTAACGGTGAGGATGCGGTCACGCTGGAAATAGTTCTCAGAGAAGGTGCTAATGCTATTGATGCCTCTCAAAAAATCAATAATTTACTATCTGATTTTAGAAAGACTCTTCCAACAAACCTTCGCCTGGTAATCACTGATGATGATTCAGTTTATTCAAGAGAAATGGTGAAAGAGCTAAATGGCAATATTATCACTGCTGTTGTTTTGATAATGATTCTCATAATTGCAAGTTTAGGACCCAGAGTATCTATGTTAGTTGGGCTTTCAATTCCTTTTTGCTTCCTTCTTACATACCTTGCGTTATATGCTGCAGGTGGTGAAGTAAGTTTCCTTGTAATGATGGGTCTACTCCTAGGAATGGGAATGCTCATTGATGGGGCAATTGTAATCACTGAATATGCAGACAAAAAGATATCGGAGGGCATGTCGCGCTACGAAGGATATAGGTCTGCATCAAAAAGAATGTTTTACCCTATTCTTGCCTCAACAGGAACGACCATGGCAGCATTTATTCCAGTAATGCTATGGCCAGGTTTTACTGGAGAGTTTATGAAACTTTTACCAATTACAGTGTTTTTGGTACTAATCGCATCTCTTTTTTATTCACTAATTGTAATTCCAGTTCTGGGATCTCTATTTGGACAAAAACAATCTGCACTCCATATTTCTAGCCAAAATAACACATCTTTCTTTGCTAATTTAGCTGAAAAATATGGCAACTATGCCTATAAATTCGTAAAAAATCCTATCGAAACAATACTATGGGTTTTTACAGTTCTTGCTGTAATAATTTTTACATATACAAATTTTGGCAAAGGAACTGTTTACTTTGCTATTGTTGACCCTGTTCAGGCAGAGATAACTATTAGAGCAAGAGGTAATTTTTCTGCATTGGAATCAAAAGAAATAATTGAAAGTGTTGAGGAAAGGTTTTTACAAATTGATGAGTTGAGCAGTGTATATCTTAGAGCTGGTTCTAATTGGTGGGATAGAGGTGCTGATAAAATTGGAAGTGGCTTTATTGAGGTTGCACCACCTTATGAAAGATCTATCTCTGGACTTGAGGTTATGAAACTAGTTACGAATTCAACAAAAGATATAGCTGGCATAATAGTAGAGGCAGAGCCCGTTTTGGGTGGACCATCTTTTGACTCACCTATTGAGATTGCTGTTTATGCAAAAACTGAATCTGAAGTTAATAATGCTGCCAATGTTATAGAAAAATATCTTACTGAAAATGTTCCGGGCTTAATCAACATCTCATCATCAAAAGCCTATCCATCTGTTGAGTGGAGTGTTGAAGTTGATAAACAAAAAGCAGCTCAACTGGGTGTAAACATCAGTGATGTTGGTGCTTTAGTGCAAATGCTTACCAATGGCTTTAAAGTTGGTGAGTATAGGCCTGATGACTCTAAAGATGAAGTTGAGATAAGGGCAAGATTTCCTGAGGCTGATAGAACCCTAACAGGCATAAAAGATCTTAATGTTACAACCAAACAGGGCTTGGTTCCTGTGAGCTCATTTATTACTGTAGTACCAAAAGAAAATAGACAAACAGTTAGAAGAAAAAATGGGCGATATCACCACAGAATAAGAGCTGGAACAGAGGATGAGTCTAAAGTAGCTGAAAAAATTATTGAAATACAACAATGGGTTAACACAAGTCCTCTTGATTCTGGTGTTGAAATTGTTTTTGAGGGAATGCAGGAAGAAACTGATGAAGTTAATAACTTTATGGCAGGAGCAGGAATAGCTGCAGTATTTATAATGCTTATAATGCTTTTAACTCAATTCAATAGCTTTTATCAATCCTTAATTATATTGACCTCAGTAACGATATCTATTGTTGGTGTTATGCTGGGTTTATTGATTACAAATAGTCCATTTAGTACAACAATGACTGGTTTATCTATAGTTACATTAGCGGGCATTGTTGTGAACAATAATATTGTCCTAATTGATACTTTTAATAAGATGAAAGAGGAGTCTCCAAATCTCAAAAAATCAAACCTTATTGTTAGCGCATGCAAACAAAGACTTAGACCAATTCTTTTAACTTCTTTAACAACAATATTTGGTTTATTGCCTTTGGCAATGGGTGTTAGTGTTGATTTGATAGGAAGAGAAATTTTAATAGGAAGCAGGATAGTTGATTGGTGGTCAAACCTAGCTGTGTCTATTGTTTTTGGATTAGGGTTTAGTACTTTTATAACTTTAATACTTACTCCTGCTGTTCTCGCTTTGCCATATGGCATAAGAAATGATCTAAAGAAATATATAAAAGCATCAGATTAATCAATTACAATAAGCTATGACTAAAGATAATGAAAACATAAATTTTGAATTAGCCCTATCTCAGCTTGAAAAAATAGTATTAAAGTTAGAGGATGACAGCATCAACCTAGAAGATTCAGTCAAATCATTTGAGCAGGGAATAGAACTTGTAAAAAAGTGTCAAAAACAACTTAAAGATGCCGAGTTAAAAGTAAGCAAACTACTTGACGATGGGACAGCTGCAGAAGAAGTTTAGAAAAACAAATGTTGCAAGTCTTCCTTTCATCCGTTCAGACTGAAGTTAAATCAAGAATAAAAGATATTATTGGTGAATCCAACCTAATAGAAAAATCTATGGCGTACACCTCTATGCTTCCCAGTAAAATGGTTAGGGCAGGATTGGTTATTGCATCAGGAGAAGCAAATGCCAATATCGATAAATCAAGCCTTGTAAATATGGCATGTGCAATTGAAATGATGCATAGTTACTCGTTGATACATGATGATCTTCCCTGTATGGATGATGATGATATTAGAAGGAATAGCCCATCTAATCATGTTGTATTTGGGGAAGCTAATGCTGTCTTGGCTGGTGACGCGCTTCAAGCCCTTGCCTTTCAGGTTATTGCTGAAGATGAAAAATTGAATGATGGGCAAAAAATTAAAGCCATTAAGTTGCTGTCTAGTGCATGTGGCAAAAATGGAATGGTTTATGGGCAGCATCTAGACATTGAAAATGAAAATAAAAAACATGTCACTCAGCTAGATCTTGAGCAAATACACCATTTAAAAACTGGAAGGCTGATTGAGTGCTCAATCTTAATGGGGCAAATTGGTTCAAATATTAATCTTGATGATCAAAAAAAATTGGAATTATTCAGTCAGAAAATAGGTTTAGCATTTCAGATCAAGGACGATGTGTTAGACATAATAGGTAGCAGTGAAAAACTAGGCAAAAATAAACTATCAGATTTAAGAAATGATAAATCTACATATGTGAAGATTGTGGGCTTGGAAAATGCAATTGAAAGATATGAGGCACTTACAGAAGATGCTTTATTATTATTGAAAAGTGTTTCTTATGAAAATAACGAGCACACTGATAAACTAGAAAACCTTGCCAATTTTATAATTAATAGAGAAAGTTAAAAGTGAAGATTTTTAATAAGATACCTAATGAAAAGCCAGAATCTAAACTTTTATGCAATATTAATACTCCAAGCGATTTTAGATCATTTTCATCTCAAGAATTAGAGTTATTGGCTGATGAGTTGAGGGAGTACCTTTTATATTCAGTTGGTCAAAGTGGTGGACATCTTGGGGGTGGACTTGGTGTTGTGGAGTTAACAGTGGTGCTTCATTATATTTTTAACACCCCATCTGATAATTTGATCTGGGATGTTGGGCACCAAGCCTACCCTCATAAAATATTGACTGGCAGAAAAAAGGAAATCCAAACTATTAGACACAAGGGTGGCTTGGCTCCATTTCCCAACATTACAGAAAGCGAATATGACTCTTTTGGAGTAGGACATTCTAGTACCTCCATTAGTGCTGCTCTTGGTATGGCAATGGCAGCTAAAAATAATGAAAGAACTGTTGCTGTAATTGGCGATGGGGCAATGACCGCTGGAATGGCTTTTGAAGCCCTTAGTCACGCAGGTCACCTTAAACCAAACATGCTAGTAATACTTAATGATAATGATATGTCTATATCTGAAAATATTGGCGGATTATCTAATTACTTTTCAAGAATATGGGCGTCAAAAGTATACAAAGGCATAAAAAAAGGAGGTGCAAGCTTCTTGAAGCCGCTCCCGCAAGCATATCATTTGGCTAGAAAGGTTGAGACACAAATGAAAGCTATGGTTGCTCCAGGTTCAATATTTGAAGAACTTGGTTTTAATTATATTGGGCCAATTGATGGGCATAATATTAATGAAATGTTAGAAGTAATTGGTAATTTAAAAGACTTTGAAGGTCCACAGTTTTTACACATAATTACAAAAAAAGGTGCGGGCCTTGATGCTGCAGAGGCTGATAGAATTGAGTTTCATGCTATAGGAAAAATTAATAGCATTAAAAGTAGTTCATCTGACAGTATAAAATATCAAGATGTTTTTGGAGAGTGGGTTGTCAATCAAGCTGAGAATGATGAAAAGCTTGTTGCGATAACCCCGGCAATGAGAGAGGGCTCAGGACTAGTCGAGTTCAGCAAAAAATTTCCTGAAAGATATTTTGATGTTGCAATTGCAGAACAGCATTCTGTAACTTTTGCAGCAGGGTTAGCAAGGAAAAATAAAAAACCAGTAGTAGCAATATATTCAACTTTTATACAAAGAGCTTATGATCAAGTTATTCATGATGTAGCAGTTCAAAACCTTGATGTTACTTTTGCATTAGATAGATCTGGTTTAGTTGGTGAGGATGGTCCCACGCATTCTGGAAATTTTGATATAGCATTCTTAAGATGTATTCCTAATATTATTATTATGGCTCCATCTGATGAAGCGGAAACACAAAAAATGCTTTCTACAGGTTATAACTTTAATGGACCTGCGGTTATAAGATATCCTAGAGGGTCAGGACCAAATGCAAAAAGAGATAATTTACTCACAACAATAGAAATTGGGAAGGCAAAGCTCATCAAAGAAGGAAGGAGTGATATTATTTTTCTTAATTTTGGAGCTCTACTATCTGAGGCAATAATAGTTGCTGAAAAATTAGGCCTTACTCTAATAGATATGAGATTTGTAAAGCCTCTTGATGAAGGGATGCTTCTAAAGCATCTAGCGAATGCTGATATGTTTATTTCCTTAGAAGATGGATCGATCATGGGCGGTGCAGGAAGTGCAGTTCAGGAATTTTGTTCTCATAAAAATATAGAAATAAAATCAAAATTATTTGGAATACCAGATACTTTTATAGAGCATGCTTCAAGAGAGGAGATGATTGAAGATGCTGGAATTAATGCTAGCCAAATATTAGATTCATTAAACCTATAGTCATAGCAGCAGCTATAAACCCAGCAACAACATCATCAAGCACAATACCAAGCCCGCCTTTAATATTCTTATCAATATATGAAATTGGATATGGTTTAGTAATATCAAATATTCTGAATAAAATAAAAGCTAAAACAACAAATGTAACCCTTTCATTTTGAGAGCTATAGTAGATTGCTGGGTACGCTGCGATCCACATGCCTGCAAGCTCATCAATAACAATGGCTTTATGATCTTTTTCAACAAGATCTTCTGAAACTATTCCAGAGATATAAATTGCATAAAATGTAATGCCTATAATTAATATTTCAATATTGATGCTTTGATGAGAAATGAAGATAAATAATAATAAAGCAGCCAAAGAACCCCATGTTCCTGGTGCATATTTAGCATTACCAATTCCGCCTAGTGTTGCAATAATATGTGTTGGTTTTTTAAGGTTTGGAAAGTTGCTCATTAGAAATGCTTATATCCATTAATTTCAACATCATAACCTTTTTCAGAAATAAGTTTTATAGATTTATTTTTTGTAACCTTGCCAATTATGTAAAAACTATCTTTTAAGTAGTTTTCTGGAATGGTGAAACAAAGATCATAATCATCGCCAGCATTTATATCATCAATATTCTGTGTAAATGGTATTTCATCTAAATATATCTCAGCCCCAACATTTGAGCTATTTAATATATGCTTTAAATCTGCAAGCAAGCCATCTGAAGTATCAATGCAGGATGTAGCTATTTCAGAAATTTCTTTGCCGAGATCTATCTTAGATTCTGGTCTCAGGTAATCATCTATAAAACTTGAATTTGTTTTACCTAATTGAAGATCTTTCAAACCTTTTTTTGCCCTTCCAACCTGCTTTGAAATACAAATAAAATCTCCATCATTCGCACCACTTCTTTTTAAAATTTTATCCAAAAAAGGTTCTCCATACACAATTATATTGATATTAAGCTGCCCTTTTGTGAAATCACCCCCTATAAGAGGTATTTGGTAAATTTTTGAAATTTCTTTAACTCCGTTGGAAAAATTTCTATACCAGTCAATATCATTTATTAGGCTTGATATGGATATGCTAAAAGCAATTGGCCGACACCCCATTGCAGCAATATCACTTAAGGCAACTGCAATAGACCTATAGGCTATCTGAGAGGGCATTATATTTTCGGGAAAATGCACTCCCACAACAGAAGAATCAACAGAAGTTATAATAGGTTTTTTTGATTGAAAAACAGCACAATCATCCCCTGGAGGGATAATTATGCCGTTTTGAGAATAAAACTCAGAGCCGATATCTTGGAATAGATCTATCAGCTCAAATTCAGATGCCAATGATCAGCTAGGATATCTTTCGAATAACCCTGAAGCTCCCATTCCTCCACCAACACACATTGTGACTACTCCAAATTGTGCGTCTCTTCTTACAAGCTCTCTTGTAAGGTGACCTACACATCTTGATCCAGTCATTCCAAATGGATGGCCTATTGAGATTGATCCACCATTAACATTAAGTTTATCCATTGGAATTCCCAGTTTATCTCTACAGTATGCCACTTGAACAGCGAATGCCTCATTGAGCTCCCATAGATCAATATCACCCATAGACATGCCATAGTTTTTGAGCAACTTAGGTACTGAGTAGACTGGGCCAATTCCCATTTCATCAGGCTCACATCCCATTGTTGTAAAGCCTCTAAAATATGCTATTGGTTTTAAACCAAGCTCAAGAGCTTTATCTTCGGACATAATTAAATTAACAGATGCTCCATCTGATAGTTGAGATGAATTTCCAGCTGTGACACTTCCATTTTCAGGGTCAAAAACAGGTTTCAGACCGGCCAAACCTTCTAATGTTGTAGTTGGTCTATTGCATTCATCCTTATCAACTGTAACATCAACCTCTTTAGATTCTCCTGTTTCCTTATTCATAAGTAACATTTTGGTATCCATAGGTATAATTTCATCGTCGTATATACCTGCTTCTTGAGCAGCCGCAGTTCTCATTTGACTTTGAAAAGCTAACTCGTCTTGTGCCTCTCTTGAAATCCCATATCTTTTTGCAACAACCTCTGCAGTCATCCCCATTGGGTAATATATCCCTGGAGATTGCTCTGCAAGCTTCTCATTAACAAAATTATCAGTATTCATTTTCATCATTGAGATAGTTTCTGCACCACCAGCTATTACAGTGTCATAACAACCAGCCATGATTTGGCCAGCAGCCATAGAAATTGACTGAATTCCAGATGAGCAATATCTATTAATTGTAGTTCCACCAGTAGACATAGGAAGATTTGAAAGCACCGCTGCATTCCTACCAATGTTATGTCCTTGTGCACCCTCTGGATTTCCGCAACCCATAATAATGTCTTCTACTGCCTCAGGCGGCAAGTTAGGGTTTCTTTCAAGCAAAGCATTTATGATATGCGCCAGCATGTCATCTGGTCGCGTCATATTAAACCCACCACGATGAGATTTTGCCAACCCAGTCCTTACACTATCTACAATAACTACATTTTTCATTTTTTCTCCATTAGTAAAAAATTTACAGGATTATTCTAATCTATCCTCTTCACTTCTTAAAGTCTTATACCACTTTGGTATTAAATCAATCTCATATTCATCAGCTTTCTTTAAGATATAGGGAATAGTAACTGGGCTAAAAGGTAGAATAACTAATACTCCGAGACCTATACTTTTTAAAACTTGAGTGAGTTGTTCGTTTGCAAAGTCTAACTCATTTTCTGTTACAGACCCTTCAATGTATTTGACATAGATATCTAACATTTTTTTATTTTCATCAGACTCTTCTAAAAAGCTTTCCTTAATCTTGAGCAGATATTTTTGTATTTTTTTTGTATTCATATTTAACATAATATTATGCTACATTTCTTAGTATGAAAAAATCTGAAAGGGCTATATTTATATTAAAAACTCTAGAGGATCATTATCCTGAAACACCTGTTCCTTTGGAGCACTGTGATCATTTCACACTTCTTGTTGCAGTTTTGCTATCAGCACAGTGTACAGATGAAAGGGTAAACAAAGTAACACCCATCCTTTTTGCAAAAGCTAAGAATGCCAAGGAAATGTCTATTTTGTCTGAAAAAGAGATCTATAAAATAATCAAGCCATGTGGATTAGGTCCCAAAAAATCAAAAGCTATAAAAAAGCTTTCAGAGATTCTAGTCGAAGAATATGATTCAATTGTCCCTTCTGAAATTGAAAAGTTAGAACAACTTCCAGGCGTTGGCCATAAAACAGCTTCGGTTGTAATCAGTCAAGGTTTTGGTGTTCCTGCTTTTCCTGTTGACACTCATATTCATAGACTAGCTCAAAGATGGGGCCTATCAAAAGGAAAAAATGTTGTTCAGACTGAAAGAGATCTAAAAAAAGTTTTTCCAAAGAATAGATGGAATAAGTTACATCTCCAGATAATATTTTGGGGAAGACAGTTTTGTTCTGCTAGAGGATGTTTTGGTCTTGATTGTAAAATATGCAGAGGCTGTTATCCAAAAAGAGTTAGGCGTTTTGTCCACAACCAGCCTTAGATGATTTAAAATAAGTCGATAATTAATACTTCTGGAGAAAAAGTTGTTTAATAAGATTAAAAACGGTTTGTTTAGCTCTATGCAAAAATCTTCGAGAGCAGACTCAATTTTTTCAAATACTGAAAATATTGAGAGCTATGATGATGAGTTATGGAGCTCTTTTAAAAATGAATCTCAAAGGCAAGAGGATCATGTCGAGCTAATAGCATCAGAAAATTATGCTAGCAATAGAATTTTAGAAGCCCAGGGTTCAGTCCTAACTAATAAATATGCCGAAGGCTATCCATCAAAAAGGTATTATGGAGGGTGTGAGCATGTTGATGTTGCGGAAGAGCTTGCAATTGAAAGAGCTAAAAAGCTATTTGGAGCAGCATACGCAAACGTTCAACCACACTCTGGCTCTTCAGCAAATGCTGCAGCATTTTTAGCCTTACTAAAACCAAATGATGTTATTTTGGGTATGAGCTTAGATCATGGTGGCCACTTGACCCATGGTGCAAAAGTTAATTTTTCAGGTAGAAATTATACAAGTTACCAGTATGGCCTTCATCCGGAAACTCATGACATAGACTATGATCAAGTTCGTGAAATGGCAATTGAACATAAGCCTAAATTAATCATTGCAGGGTTTTCTGCTTTTTCAGGAATAGTAGACTGGAGCAAATTTAGGGAAATTGCAGATGAGGTGGGGGCGTATTTCCTTGTAGATATGGCGCATGTTTCTGGCTTGGTTGCAGCAGGGCTATACCCCTCTCCAATACCATATGCCGATGTTGTAACCTCAACAACTCATAAAACTTTAAGAGGACCAAGATCTGGAATAATATTAGCTAAAGAAAATCCGGAGCTTCATAAAAAACTTAATTCTGCTGTTTTTCCTGGGTCTCAGGGAGGACCTCTGATGCATGTTGTTGCTGCAAAAGCTATTTGTTTTAAAGAGGCCTTAGATCCTGAATTTAAAAAATATATTAAGCAAGTTATAAATAATGCAAAAGTAATGAGCCAAACAATTATGTCTCGTGGTATTGATGTTGTTACAGGTGGGACTGAAAACCATATAGTTCTAGTTGACCTTAGAAGTAAGAATATTACAGGCAAGGACTTGGAAAGAGTTTTAGGTGAAGTAAATATTACAGTCAATAAAAACTCTGTGCCAAATGATCCTAAATCTCCTTTTGTTACATCTGGAGTGAGGCTTGGAACTCCTGCAATCACAACTAGAGGGTTTAAAGAAAAAGAAGTTAAGTTAATAAGCAATTGGATATGCGATATTATCTTGAATATGGATGACAATAAAAAACACGAAGAAATTAAAAAGAAGATAAGTGCTCTTTGCAATAAATACCCTGTTTACAGCCTATAGATGCACTGTCCATATTGCCAAGCTGAAGATACTAAAGTAATAGACTCTCGTCTTGTTGCAGATGGTTCCCAGACAAGAAGAAGGCGTTCATGTGAAGTTTGTCAATCAAGATTTACCACCTTTGAAACTGCTGATCTAGCCTTACCTAAGGTAATAAAAAGTGATGGTGAAAGACAGCCGTTTGATGGATCAAAACTTAAGAAAGGAATGTTGAGGGCTCTTGAGAAAAGACCACTTTCTACTGAAGAAGTTGATGCTTGTTTTAATAAAATACTATATAAAATTAGAACATGTGGAGAACGAGAAATTAAATCTCTTCGCGTAGGTGAATTTATAATGGACTCTCTAAAAGAGGTTGATAAAGTTGCTTATGTAAGATTTGCTTCAGTTTATAGAGACTTCCAAGATATTAAAGATTTTTCTGCGGAGATAAACTCCCTCAATAAAGAAAATCCTAAAAAGAAATAAGTGATGACTCAAGAAGGTTATATGCAGGAAGCTATAAGCCTTGCTCTTAAAGGTTCATATAATGTGCATCCAAATCCAAAGGTCGGATGCATCTTAGTTAAAAATAATGAAATTATTGGAAGGGGTTACCATAGAAAATATGGTGGTCATCACGCAGAAGTAAATGCTATTAATTATTGTATTAGAAAATACGGCAAGGCTAAGGCGGCTAAACTTCTCTTTGATTCTACTGCATATGTCACTCTTGAGCCCTGCTCTATATTTTCAAAAACTCCACCATGCACATCTTCTTTTATAGAGCATGGTGTTAAGAATGTATTTTGTGCAAGCCTTGACCCAAATAAAAAAATAAATGGAAATGGGGTAAAAATTCTAAAAGAAAGCGGTATTAATGTTGAGGTGGGGTTACTTGAAAAACAAGCTATCAGTATCAATCATGACTTCTTTTTTAGGCATAAAAAAGGAAGACCATTTATAAGAATAAAAATAGCTCAGTCTTTAGATGCAAAAATTGCATTATCTAATGGAGAAAGTAAATGGATAACTTCAAAGAAATCTAGAGATGATGTACAACAAATAAGGTTAGCCAGTGATGGTATTTTAGTTGGGTCAGGCACTATTTTAAAAGATAATCCTAGGCTTAATATAAGAGAAAATATTAGTAACTCAAATAGAGGACAGCCAAAGAAAATTGTTTTGGGTTCCAGTTTTTTAACAAGTCAAGATGATATTAAAATTCTTAAAGGGGCTGGTGAAGTTATTGTATGTTCGAGGAAATTTTTGTCGCATTCAAAAGATGGGAACCTTACAAAAATTCCAATTAAGAAAAGTTCAACCTTGCATGATACTCTCAAAGAATTAGCCAAGCATGAATTAAATTCTATATTGGTTGAAGGAGGCTCAAAAGTATTTACTTCTTTTCTGGAAGAAGGTCTTGTGGATGAGCTAATCCTCTATATATCTCCAAAAATTTTAGGAAAAAAATCCATAGACAGTATGTCTATTGAGCCTCCAAGTATTTTAAGTGATGCAAAGAAATTTAAAATATATGATTCAATGCTCGTTGGTGATGATATTAAGATTATAATGCGTAAAAAAAATAAATATAAATGAATTTTAATAAAGTCGAAGAACTAATCACTGATATCCAAAATGGCAAAATGGTTATCCTGCTTGATGACGAGGATAGAGAGAATGAAGGAGATCTTGTATGTGCATCTCAGCTAGTAACACCTGAAATTATTAATTTTATGATATCTAAGGCCAAAGGTTTGGTTTGCCTTACTCTAGATTCAAAAAAATGTGATGAATTAAATCTTCCCATGATGACAGAAAGCAATAAAGCAAATCATGGAACAGCTTTTACCGTCTCTATTGAGGCTGCATCTGGAATAACTACAGGAATTTCAGCAGCTGATAGATCTCATACAATCAGAACAGCAGTTGCAGAAGAATCTAATCAAAATGATATTGTCCAACCTGGTCATATTTTCCCATTAAAAGCTATGGATGGAGGGGTTCTTAATAGAGCTGGACACACAGAGGCGGCATGCGATTTATCAAGACTAGCTGGATTAGAACCTTCGGGAGTTATTTGTGAGATCATGAATGATGATGGAACAATGGCAAGAAGAGACGACCTAATGCTGTTTGCAGCAAAGCATGATTTAAAAATTGGGACGATCGCTGATCTCATTCAATATAGAGCTGTTAAAGAAAAATCAATTACTAAAGAATACGAAAGAGAGGTTCATGTAAGAGGCAATAAATTAACTCTTACCGCATGGAAAGATACTATCTTTGGTAAGTTACATCTCGCATTTACAAAAGGTAACTTGAGCTCAGAAGAAGCCCCTATTGTGCGTGTTCATGCGCCAAACTTAATTCATGATTTGGTTGGTATAGATGAATTTGGTTCCAGGCTTTCTTTTCAAGATGCAATTGATAGAGTATGTAAAGAAGAAGTGGGAGTTTTGCTGTTAATTGGCAATCAAGAAACTCCCGACGAACTAATTGGACATTTGCAAGGTTCTGAAAAAAAATGGGTTCCCGACACAAGAGTTTCTGGAGTTGGGTCGCAGATTTTAAGAGAGCTGGGGTTGAAGAAAATTAGACTTCTTGCCGCACCTCTTAAATATCCTTCCTTGTCTGGTTTTGATATAGAAATTGTGGGGTTTGTGAAATGAAAACACAGGATGGGTTTCAATATAGCGATTTAACAAATTCATTGATTGGTAACAAAAATATTTCAATTGTTGCTAGTAAATGGAATGATGGGATTGTTTCAAAAATGGTTAATGAATCTTTAAAACACTTAGGTAGTTTAAATGTTACCAATGTCGAAGTATTAAGAGTTCCTGGTGCATGGGAAATACCATTCGGATGTCTAAAAGCTATAGAAAGAGGTGCGGATGGAATTATAGCCTTTGGAGCAATAATAAAAGGTGAAACACCTCATTTTGATATTATTTCCAATACATCGTCTCAGGCCTTGATGGATATTACGTTAAAAAGTATGGTTCCAATAGCTAATGGTATCTTAGCAACAAATAATCTTGAACAAGCTGAGGAGAGAGCCTCGCCCACCTGTCTGAATAAAGGCAAAGAAATTACTCAGTCTCTATTAGAGATGATGGAGATATAATTGAAAAATTTAGCGAAATATAAAAATATTATCCGTACAAGGGAATATTTAGTTCAAGCAATCTTTCAACTTCTTTTTAATGATCAAGATGCGGATAGTATTTTAAAGCAGTTTAAAAAAGAACATGCAAAGAAAAAAAATGTAGATTTTGCTTATTTTAATAGATCATTGACATCAATAAGCGAGCATCAAGATGTTATTCAAAAGAATCTAGAGGATTTAAATATAAAAAATTCTGATATGGAGTTGATCGATAAATCTATTCTTTACTTTGCAATAAATGAATTTAAGGCGATGGAATTGGATGGGCCTCTAATAATTGACGAGTCATTAAGGTTATCAAAGAAATTTTCAAACCCTGAATCTTATAAATTTATAAATACTTATCTTGATAAATATTTAAAATTACAAAAGTAAAGCCTTACCTAGTTATTGTTTGATCTCTTGAAGGGCCAGTTGAAATAATTGATATATCGCAACCAACATACTTTTCAATAAATTTAATATAAATTTTTGCTTTTTCTGGAAGTGCATCAAATGAAGTAATTCCTTCAGTTTTTGACATCCACCCTTCGAAAACCTCATAAATAGGTGCGCCATTTTCGTATGCTGTGCATATGGATATGTCTGTAAAGGCGTCTAGAACATCTAATTTAGTTAAGCATATATCTGTAACAGAGTTTGTAAAAACCGCCTTTCGTAATGCTACTAAGTCCAACCAACCGCATCTTCTAGGCCTTCCAGTTGTTGCGCCGAATTCATTGCCTTTTTTAGCTAAGTTTTTACCATTATCATCAAATAATTCTGTAATAAAAGGACCTTCTCCAACTCTTGTTGTATAGGCTTTAGTTATACCAATAACTTTATCAATATATTTAGGGCCTATGCCAAGACCAGTGGATACTCCTCCAGCTGTTGTGCTTGAAGAAGTAACATAAGGGTATGTACCTTGATCAATGTCTAATAAAGTCCCTTGAGCTCCTTCAAATAATAAGGACTTATTGTCTTGAACCCATTGAAGCAAAAGATCTTGTGTATCATTGCAAAAATTGTCATATAAATATTTAAACGAAAGAATTTCATCAAGAACTTCATTAACTGGAACTGGTTCCTCATCATACATTTTAGAAAGCACTTTATTATGATAGTTAACTAGCTTAGTTATTTTTTCCTTTAAGGTATCCAAGTCTGCAAAGTCTCCAAAACGAATAGCTCTCCTGGCTACCTTGTCTTCATAAGCTGGTCCAATACCTCTGCCAGTAGTCCCTATTGACTCTCCCCTGTCTCTAACTTGATCAATTTTTATATGTGTAGGGAGGATGAGGCAAGAGGATGAACTAATAAAAAACCTGTTATCAAATGAAATACCTGCATCTATGAGCTCATTAATCTCTTTGTCAAGCGCTCTTAATGAAAGCACAACTCCATTACCAATAACGCAATTGGTGCTAGGATGAAGGATACCAGAGGGTGTTAAATGGAGAACTGTTTGTTCGCCATTGACTTTTATAGTATGGCCGGCATTATGGCCGCCTTGAAATCTGCAGACGGCGTGAACATCCTGACTAAGAACATCAACTATTTTACCTTTACCCTCATCGCCCCATTGAAGCCCAAGGATTAGAGTGTTCTCTGCCATAGAAAACCTATTTAGTCTGAGTTTGTTTTTTCAGATATTTAAAAAACTCTGACTCTGAGTCAATAAGCATTACATCAGATTTGCTTTTAAATGTTTCTGTATAAGCCTTTAAGCTTCGAGTAAATTCATAGAATTCTGGGTCTACAGAATAAGCATTTGCATATATTGCGGTTGCTTCTGCATCACCCTCACCTCTTAGGAGCTCAGATTTTTTATATGCTTCTGCCAATATAACAACTTTATCTTTATCTGCTATGGCTCTAATCTCTCGGGCAATCTCTTTACCCTCAGATCTTAGCTCTTCTGCCAATCTGTTTCTTTCTGTTCTCATTCTTTCATAAACTGAATTACTTAGATTTGAAGGAAGATCTATTCTCTTAACTCTAAAGTCAATAATTTCAACACCAAGATCCACAACTGAGTCATTTAATTGAGTAAGCATAGTATTCATTAACTCATCTCTTTCACCCGAAACGACCTCTTTAACAGTTCTTTTTCCGAATTGATTTTTTAGTACAAATTCAGACCTTTGGCCTAGAAGGCTGTTTAGACTATTAAAGCTTCCATTATTAGCTTTGTAGAATGTTAATACATCAGATACCTTGTATTTAATGAAAGAGTCAACTAAAAGATATTTACTCTCAACAGTTAAGATTCTGTCAGGAGCTTCATCAAGTGTTTGTATTCTTGCATCATATTTTTTCACTTCTTGAATAATAGGTAGTTTAAAAGAGAAACCAACTTTAATATCTGTTCTGACGGCTTCACCAAACTGAAATACAATTGCTTTTTCTTTTTCATCAACAATAAAAAAACTATTAAATGCTATACCAACAATTAGTGCAGCAAATACTAATAAATACGAACTCTTATTCATCGTCGTCTCTCCTTAAATTATTTCTATTGTAATTATCTTGCTTCTTGTTTTCTTCCATGATTTTATCCAGCGGTAGGTATAACAAGTTGTTACCGCCTTCAACGTCAACCATTATTTTAGTTGAATTAGTCAAAACAGACTGTAATGCATCTAAATAAAGCCTGTCTCTTGTTACCTCTGGGGCCTTGCTATATTCTTGCAAAAGCTGGCTAAATCTTTCGGTTTCACCCTCTGCATTAGCAACAACCTCTAATTTGTAACCTTCAGCATTTCTTATTCTTGCCTGCGCTTGACCTCTTGCTTCTGGCACAATGGTTAAAGCATATCTTTGTGCTTCATTTTGAAGCCTCTCTTTATCTTCTCTTGCTGCTACTACATCATCAAATGCATCTTTTACTGCAGCTGGTGGATCTGTTTTTTCAATATTAACCTGTTGAACAAGCAATCCTGTTTGGTATAAGTCTAAATATGCCTGAAGTCTATTCTGAACTTCGAATGCAATATTTTCCCTTCCTACAGTCAAAGTTTGGTCAAGCGTATTATCTCCAACAACATGTCGTAGAGCGCTTTCAATAGCATTCCTTAAACTTCCTTCAGGATCTTTTACATTGAGCACAAAATCTTTTAGGTTAGCAATCCTATATTGAGCTGACACAGTAACATCTACTATATTTTCATCTTTTGTTAACATGCTATTTGTTTGGGTATATCTTCTAGTTAGCGAAACATTTTCTATATACCTATCATCTATGCCTGCAAGTCTAAAATTCAATCCTTCAGTTTGCTCTTCATGAAACTTTCCAAGCCTTAAGATTACTGCTCTTTCAGATGCATCTAATTGGTAAATACATTGAGATGCATAAACAATAGTAAATGCAAAAAAGGCATACAAAAACATTCTTCCAGAAGACATATTAAAGCCACCGCCAGAAGAATTAGAACCGTTTGAGGATCCTTCTTTTTTTGCTCCCATGACGGAAGCGAATTTTTTTAGGAGATCATCAAAATCACCTGAATTATTTTTGCCGCCCCATGGGTCTTTATCTTTATTTTCCCAGTTCATGTGAGATACCTCGTTAAATAATATTAATTTATTATATCCCTTATGTATGGTCTTAAGAAAATATTTAAAGCCATCTAGATAAAGTTTCTGATACTTTTTTCTATTTCGCGCTGGGAATTAATATTAAATATATTTAAATCATCCCATGATCTAATCCAGGTTATTTGTCTCTTTGCTAATTGCCTTGAGGCATATAAAGCCTTGTTAAATAAATCCTCTCTATCAATCAAGCCCTCGAGATAGTTTATGGTTTGCTTATAATTTACAGCACTTAAAATTGGATGTTGTTCCTTAAGGGTGTATCTATTAACAAGCCCCTTAACTTCTTCAATGAGACCGTCATTAAGCATGATTGAAAGCCTATTCTCTATTCTTTTATGTAGCATTTCTCTATCTTGATCGTAAATTGCTATTTGATGAATATTATATTCATTAAAGAGGGTTGAATTGGAGCCAGAATTGATTTGTTCTGACATTTTCTCTCCTGTTGTATTTATAACTTCTAGTGCTCGGATTATTCTTTTTTCATCATTTGGTTTAACTACTCTTGCATAATCTTGATCCTTTAAGAAAAGTAAATTATAGAGATAGTGACTATCCTCTGATGCTTTCAACTTCATAAGCGCCTCCCTGTAACCATCATCTCTTTGTGGTAATTTATCAATTCCCCTTAAGAGTGATTTGAAATACATCATTGAGCCTCCAACAAATAAAGGCACTTTATTTCTTGAATGCACTTCTTGAATTAATTGCAATGAATCACTACAAAACTCTGCAACAGAATATATTTCATTTAATGATTTATTATTAACAAGATGATGGGGATAATTAGAGAGCACATCGTCAGTTGGTTTTGCAGAGCCAATGTTGGCACCCCTATAAACCATCACAGAATCAACACTTATTAATTCTATATTAAATTTTTCAAATAGATTTATGGCCAGCTCAGTTTTTCCTGAAGCAGTTGGGCCCAATAGGAATATAATTTTATTTTTTGGTATATTGTTAATAGTATTTAGAGAGCTTCTTCGTCTGTTTCACCCGTTCTAATCCTAACAACTTCTTCAATTGGAGAAATGAATATTTTTCCATCACCAATTTTACCAGATGCCGCGGCTTCGATAATCGACTCCTTCACAGGCTCAACCATATCATCAGAAACTGCTATTTCTAACTTAATTTTAGGAAGGAAATCTATTGTGTATTCGGCCCCTCTATACAGCTCTGTGTGCCCTTTTTGTCTTCCGAATCCCTTAACTTCCGTCATTGTCATTCCTGAAACCCCAATTTTTTCTAATGAAGCCCTTACTTCCTCAACCTTAAATGGTTTGATGATTGCTGTGACTAATTTCAAGATATGCTCCTAATTTTTTAATAATTGTAATATTTTATTTGCCTGCAGCTTTGAGGAACCTTTGTTTTGCGTAACTAGAGCTGAAGCATTTATTTTTTCATGCTGATCTTTATCAGTCAATATTGTTTTCAATGATTGTTCTATTTCTTTGTATTCAGTTATCTGGATACAAGCATCTGCATTTAAAAATTCCTCTAAAATATCCTGGAAGTTATACATGTACGGACCTACAACAAAAGGACATCCAGCCGCAGCTGGCTCTATTATATTGTGACCCCCCGAGCTTCCAAGCAAACTTCCTCCAACAAAAGCAACGCTAGCTTGTGAGTATAGAGAACTCAGCAGTCCAATAGATGCAATTACAATTGCTGATTCTGAATTAAAATTGAGTGAGCTGTTATAGCTCAAGGAATTAGAAATATTTTTTTTATTTAAAATTGATGATATAGAACTTGCTCTTTCTGGATGCCTTGGAACGATTATCAGTTTTGTATTTGGTATCTCCTGGTTTAAATTGATAAAGGCGTCTATTAAAATTTCATCTTCTCCAGGGTGAGTGCTTGCAAAAAGAACAATTTTTTCGTTATTTGTATTATTCATAGAATTAATGAAAATTTCTTCAGAATCAAATTTAACAGATCCTACAACCTCTGTAGTATTAACATCAGCACCTAGGTCAATAAAGCGAGTGGCTTGCACTTTGCTTTGAACAAATATTCTTTTTATTTTCTTAAGAGTATCTGAAGTAATATTTTTAAAACGAGCGTATCTCTTAAAAGAATTATTTGACATTCTTCCATTGCAGAGAAAAACAGGAATATTATTTTGGTATGCAGTATTTATCATTGATGGCCAAATTTCTGTTTCAAAAATAACTAATGCTGAGGGCTTTATTTTATTAAAATAGCTTTTAATGAATAAGTTAAAATCCCATGGAGCATATGCTATTTCAACACCTGCACCATAGATTTTTTTAGCCTGCCTGAGCCCTGTTGGAGTCGAAACAGTTAAGAAAATTTTTGAATGTTCCAGGAGTTCTCTTACAAGCTTTTCAGAAGATATGACCTCTCCTAGACTCACTGCATGAAACCATATCACGCCCTCCGGGCCATCATATGATAAGCGGCCCAGTCGCTGAGTTAAATTCAGCCTGTAGTCCGTATCATATTTACTTTTAATTAATATTCGAGCAAGCATGAAAGGCAGGAAAATAAGAATTAATAAGTTATAAAAAAGTAGTCTCATATAATCAACCATTGCATACATTAATGTAATAATACATTCTAAATCTATATGAAAAATAATTTTTTATCACTTCTAATAATTTTTTGGAAACTGTCTATTTCTATTCCAAGAAAATATCAAAATAAGCTTAGTTATCTTGTTAGCCTAATATTTAATATATTTTTAAAAAAAAGAAGTGCTATTAGTAAAAAAAATATAGAAGTATGTTTCAAGGATTTAGAAGAGCATAAAAAACAAAAATTAATAGAAGAGAATATTGCCCAATCTGGTTCAGTTATGTTTGATACAGGAGTGGCTTGGTTTTGGAGCAATTCACGAATCAATAAAGAGATTGATTATTGCATTAATGGATTGGCTGAATTAAAAAAAGAACAAGAAAGTGGTTATGGCGTTCTGCTTTTCTTTAAGCATTCCCTTCATTTAGAGCTTGATGCAAGGCTTTTAGGTATGAGTATTGATGTTTATGGGGTTGAAAGGAATCATAACTCTGACTTTTTTGATATAGTCCAAAAGGATGGCAGATTAAAAGGAGTTAAGGGTTTATGTGATAAAAATAACCCTTTTAAATTTATAAAATGGCTCAAATCTGGAAAAACTGTTTTATATGCTACTGATCAAGACTATGGCTTGCAGGGGGCAGAAATTATTGAATTCTTTGGTCAGCCAGCTGCAACATTAAGCGCTCCTTACAAAATAATAAAAAAGACTGACTGTAAAACATATTATTTAGATAGCTACATAAAAAATGGTAAGTATATAATTGATCTCAAAAAGTTAAATCTTGATATGGCCTCTTCATTTAAAATGTCTACTGATTTGAATAAAATTTTTGAAAAATCAATAAGGGAGTATCCTTCAGAATATTTGTGGCAGCATAGAAGGTTTAAATCAACGCTTGGTAAGGAAAATTTTTATAAATGATTATTGAAAATATTGAAAGTATAAAAGGTTTTATGCCAATTCATGAGGGAGAAGCTCTATATAAATGGGCTAAAAATTTCTGCTATAAGGGCCCTGTTATTGAAATAGGGACATACTGTGGCAAATCAACTATCTATCTTGCCCATGGTGCGATCGAGGCTGATGAAGTGGTTTATACAATTGATCATCACAGTGGCTCAGAAGAGCATCAGCTGAAAGAGGAGTATTTTGATAATGAGGTATATGATCAAGCAAACAGCAAAGTTAATACATTCCCTCTTTTCTTAAAAAACATCAAATATTATAATTTAGAAAATATAGTGCCAATTGTTGCTTCTTCTTTAATGGCTTCAAAATCTTGGGGTACATCTGCTGGTCTTGTTTTTATTGATGGAGGACACTCAATGGAATCTGCTTTAAATGACTATAATTCATGGGCAAAACATGTCATAAAAGGAGGAGCTTTGGTTATTCATGATATCTACGAAGATCCTGAGAAAGGTGGTCAAGCCCCATATGAAATATATAAAAAAGCTTTGCAAAATGGTTTCATAGAGCATGAAAGAGTAGACACAATAGTATGTTTAATAAAGGTCTAATTGATTTTTTAAAAAAAGATCAGACCCTTTAGTAAACTCAAATATAGCATCAGCTGCAAGCAAAACTGCAGCCGAGGTCCAGGTGGGTCTTTCATCTGGCCAAAAAATATTTTGAACATGCTGCCACCCCATATATGGAATATTCTTATCATCAGACATTCTTAGAGATTCATTGAGTATTTTTTTGGCTAGCTTTTTATTATTTGCCATAACAAGCGCAATAATAAATTCATTAGTCTCAGCAACTGTTACCCATGGCTCTTCTTGAACACACCTTATCCCCAACCCTTCATCATAAAAATTAACTAGAGTATGCGTGATATGTTTGTCTATCTCATCATTAGATAAACAACCAGACAGTATTGGATAATATGAATCCATTGAAAAATTTGATCGATCTTTTTGAAGGTCGAATAAACCAGATGGGTTTTTTATAGCTGTTGAAAGAGATTTATATGATTGTTTCCATTGCTCTTGATCACTAAATCCAAGAATCTTGCTTATAGCCATTGCGCATTCAATTCCTTTAAGGATAGAGCTAGATCCAGTTAACAAATAATCGTCTTCAATATTTCCATTTTGATCTACAGACCAAGGTATAGTTCCATTTTTATTTTGCAGTGACAGGCTGAAATTTAATGCTTTTTCAACAGTTGGCCATAAATTTTTTAAGAATTCTTTGTTCAAAAAAATCTTATAGTAATGCAAAAGACCAATAGAAATATAAGGTGAAAAGTGAGTAGGCTTATTTTTTTCAAGAATGTCTCCATTACTTGAATATTTTGCATACCAACTTCCATCATCATTTTGATTTGCCTTTAGCCACAAGAAAGCTTTCTCTGCATTGCCAATATCACCTATAAAATTAATAGCAGTAATTGACTCTATAAAATCCCATGGATCAAATGAACCATCTGCATTTGATGGAATAGTTCCATTGTCATTCTGCGATTCAAGCACATAATTCCCAATAATATTAAAAATTAATTTATTGTCTAAAGCATCAACATTATGCAGTTTTTTTTCTGGATAATATTTCATACTTTTTTTTCGAAATACAAGGCTAAGCTTTTTCCAAGAACAGGATTTAAGACTTTATCAACTAAATCAATATAGAAGGGATTTTCAAGGATATGTTTTTCTAAAATTCTCTTATAAATTCTTATCAAAATATTACTATCCTGATTATCCCAAAATAAGCATCTAAGCCACCAGTAGGGGCTGTGAATGGAGTGGAATCTTTCGGATGTTTGAAAGGTGAACCCCATTTTTTGTACATCATCAATAATACCTTTTTTCTTAAATATTCTTACATGGCCACCTGGCATATTTTGATATTCATTCGATATCATCCAGCAAATTTTTTCAGGCCAATAGGATGGAACACTAGCAAGAAACTTACCTCCGGGCTTTAAGACCCTGTAAATTTCCTCTAAAGCAAGATGGTAATCATCAAGATGTTCTAAAACTTCTGAGCAAATCACAAGATCAAGAGTGTTTGATGGAATAGGTAATGAGTATGCTGATCCTTTTATAAAGCTAGCGCTTTGATTTGATATGGATTTAAAAAACTCATAGCCCTCTCTAGCCTTAGCAATCGATGAGTCGTCCATGTCTAAGCCAATGCATAAAGTATCTTTAAAATTTTGCATTACTCCAAAAACATGCCGCCCTTCACCACAGCCAATATCAAGCATAGTGCTATTGCTTTTGGGTAAAGTTATTTTATTAAAATTAAATGTCAGCATTATGAAAGTCTCTAATATTTTCAATAATTATGTCTTCGTATTCTTTAGAAATTTTACTCCAATTAAAATGACGAATTACATGTTTTCGTCCTTCCTTTGCTATTAAGTCATAACCATCATAGTGCCCTATGATATGTTTAACACAAGCAGCAAGAGAATCGCTATTTTTAGGCTCAATTAAAGTGGCATGATCTCCAACAAGCTCGGGTATTGAAGAAGTTTTTGCAGCAATTAAAGGTATCGCGCAGCTCATTGCTTCTATGACTGGATAACCAAACCCTTCATATAAAGAACTTACAATGGCTATGGAGCTTTTTGCATACTCAATTGATATTTCCTCTTTTGTTAAGTTTGTTTTAAAAGACACATTATCAGATATACCTAATGTCTTTATCAGTCTAGCTGTGTGGCCATCTTTTTTCATTTTACCAATGACTAGCAAATTAATATCCATGCCGCCATTTTTCAGTTCACTAATGGCTCTAAGTGTATAGTCCAACCCTTTAAGTGGAGTATCTGCACTGGCAGTAGAAATTAATCTGTATTTATCTCTTTTTATATTTTCATGTGGCTTGAATATACTTGTATCTAGCCCATTGTGAATTACAGATATATTGCCTTTATTGCATCTGAAATCTCTTACTATATCTTCTTTAGAGTTAGCAGATGGAGTAATAATTTTTCTAATATTAGGGGCAACTTTTTTTTGCATATTAAGAAATGAGTACCATCTTTTCCTTGAAAGCCGGTATAAAAATTTATTATTTGCTTCGAGATCATGCTTGAGATCCATAGTAATTGGATGATGTATTATTTCAATTAATGGAAATCGTTTTTGAATACTAAGGATTCCATAACTAAGAGATTGATTATCAATAATAATATCGTATTCATTGCTATCAAGTAAAAACTTATCAACTCTCTTTCCAAAAGAGCGCATTTCAGGGAACCCTCCAAATAGAGTAGAGATAAATTCCTGAGTATTTGCAAAACTTTTGCGGTTATTTAAAAATTTCTTTAGCCTGTCTTTAAAGTTAAAAGTTTCAAAGAGGTTAAGTCCGGGCAGCTTGATAAGTTTTACATTAGGAGGTAATTGGGGGTAAGGATTTCCAGATATTACATCAACTGAGTGCCCAAGAGACGAAAGAGCTTGTGAGATATCTCTTACATATATACCTTGACCCCCTCCAAATGGAGCAGACCTGTAGCTCAGAATTCCAATTTTTAACTTAGTCACTGGCTTGAGGATTAACATACGTCAACCACGAACTATATTTATCAGAATTTCCGGAAATAGCATCGGAATAAATACTTTGGAGTTTTCTTGTTATATCACCTCTTTTACCTGAACCGATAGGTTTAGCATCAAGTGTTGTTACGGGTGTTATTTCTACAGCTGTTCCTGTAAAAAATGCTTCATCAGAATTAGCTAGATCCTCATATGTAAGATCTTTTTCAATAACCTCAAGCCCTTCATCTGATGCAATAGATATAACAGATTGCCTTGTAATTCCATTCAGACAATGGTCTGTAGTTGGGGTATAAATTTTGTTTCCTTTAGCCATAAATATATTTTCTCCACTACCCTCAGAAATATAGCCATTCTTATCCATCAACAGAGCCTCGTCTGCGCCTTTTTTTAACGCCTCATGAAGCGCCATAGTTGAGTTGATGTAAGTGCCAATTATTTTATTTCCAGAATGAAGAGGATTTGAATATTGCTCATGTGATGATTTTATTATTGAAACTCCCTTCTCTTTAGCTTCTGGATCCATATATGATGGCCACTCCCAAGCTGCTACTGCAACGTTTACAGACAAATCAAAAGCTCTAATTCCTAAGGATTCTGCTCCAAGATATACAATTGGTCTGATATATCCCTCGTCTAAATTATTTTTAATAAAAATTTCTTTTTGCACATTGTTTAGAGCTTCTTTGGAAAACGGAATATCAATATCAATTTTCTTGGCTGTATTAAAAAGCCTATCGGTATGATCATTTAATCTGAAAATAGCCGGTCCATTACTTGTTTTATATGCTCTTACGCCTTCAAAAGCACCGGTACCGTAATTTAAGGTATGAGACATTAAATGGACTAAGCTTTCATCCCATTTAACAAATTTCCCATTGTTCCAAATTGATTTATTTTCGGTGTTGTTAAACATATGCGTGAGGTTATAATTTACGAAGATATTATGACAAACAACTACTTATAACAAAAGAAAAAAATGGAAGTAACCAAATCAATATTTAGAGAAAATGACATAAGGGGAACGTACCCCGAGCAATTAAATGAATACACTATTGGTGAAATTGGTAAAGCAATTGCTGCTAAATGCAGGAAAGAGAATATAGATGCCATATCAGTTGGAAGAGATGGAAGGCTTTCAGGAGAGTCCCTGCTAGATGCTTTCTGTGATAGCTTGGTCAACTCGGGAATCAATGTAACAAATGTAGGCTTGGTTACAAGTCCAATGCTTTACTTTGAAGCTAAAATCAATGACTCCAAAAGTGGAATTATTATAACTGGAAGTCACAACCCTAAAAATCATAACGGACTTAAGATGGTGATTGATGATAAACCAGTTTCTGGAACAGAAGTTCTAGCGTTAATTGAGGGTATGAAGAGTGAAACGTTTAGAAGAGGAACTTTGCAATTCAAAGATATTAAAGAAGAGTATTTAAGAAAAGTTACTGAATCAATTTCTATTTTAAACCCTGAAAAATATAAAGTTGTTATTGACTGTGGAAATGGAGCTGCTGGTTGTATAGCTCCTGAACTTTTTAAAAAAGTAGGTTGTGAAGTAATAGAGCTATTTAGCGAGGTTGATGGTAATTTTCCGAATCACCATCCAGATCCAAGTAAATTAGAAAATATGGAAGATTTAATTAAAAGTGTAAAAAATAATAATGCTGATTTAGGTCTTGCTTTTGACGGTGATGGCGATAGGGTTGGTTTAATAACCAATACTGGAGAAAATATATTTCCAGATAAATATATGATGATGTTATCTGAAAATATTTTATCTCAACAACCTGGGCCAATAGTTTTTGATGTTAAATGCTCTAACCACCTTGATGAATTAATTGCTAAAAATAATGGGGTTCCTGTGATGGCTCCAACAGGACATTTTCATATTAAAAGGGCGATCAAAGAAAATAATGCTCTACTTGGTGGTGAGATGAGTGGGCATATTTTTTTTAATGACAAGTGGTATGGTTTTGATGACGGCCCATACTCAGGTGCAAGAATTATTGAAGCTTTGTCAGAATATCAAGGCAATAAAAGTATATCGGATATTATGAAGACTTATCCAGAATCCTTTTCAACTCCTGAGTTAAATATTGATGTTACTGATGAGAATAAATTTCAAATTGTTGAAAAATTTATTAGTGAAAATAACCTTCAAGGCGAAGAAATTACTATTGATGGGCTAAGAGTAAATTATAAAAATGGCTGGGGTTTAATAAGGGCATCCAATACCTCACCCAAGCTAGTATTAAGATTTGAAGGAAACACTATTGAAGATATGAACAACATACAAAGCGAATTTCTTTCTGAGCTTTCTCGCATTTCGCCTGATATTGTTATAAATTTAACCTAGCATGGATAAAAACCGCAAAAACATTATTTTGCAATCACTAGCAGGGCTTCTTGAGGAGGCTTCTTCTACAAAAATTACTACAGCTCTTTTAGCTAAGAAATCTAATATTACTGAAGCGGCTCTATACAGACATTTTCCTAGCAAGAGGTCTATATATGCAGAGCTCTTTTCATATTGCGATGAGGCTATATTTTTAAAGAGCTCTGAATTGAAAAAATCTGATTTAAGTTCAAAAGAAAAAGTAATGAATATATTTAAATTTTTTATGCTTTTTGTAGAGAAAAATAAAGGTTTTGCAAGGCTTCTTTCGAGAGAAGCGCTATCCCCATCCGAGAAAAATGTTTCTGACTCTGTTAATCAATTTTACGAAAGATTTGAATTAACTATCAAACAAATTCTTGCAGAAGATATTGATGGGCTGATATCTCAACCAGGCATATCAGCTCAATTAATTACAACTTACTTAGAAGGAAATGTTTCAAGATATATTAGATCAAAGTTTAAAGATTCTCCAAGCAACTATATTGATAATGCTTGGGAGCTTTTATCAGTAAATCTATTTAAATCTTAGTCCTTAATATTTTCATCTAAAAATAGCTCAAAATATGTATTTTTTGCTTCCTGAGATTTATCAACCTTTCCAGTTGCCTTATTTACTTTTACATAACTCAAATTTGAGGGGATTGTTATTGGTCTTATCTGCAAATCATCCAATGCTACAGACATATAATCTAGCCATATAGGCATAGAAATTGTTGATCCGTACTCATTTTCTCCAAGGGATGTGAAGTCATCAGTTCCCACCCAAACCGTTGTAACTAAGTCGTCATGAAAGCCTGAGAACCAAGTGCTTATTGCATCATTGGTAGTTCCTGTTTTGCCGCCAATATCATCTCGATTTAAAAATGCTGACTTTCGCCCTGCTGTACCATTTTTCATAAAATCTTTAAGAGTGTCTTTTATTAAATAAGCAACTCTTTCATCAATAACTTTGTCTGATCTATTTATGGGCTTTACTAGGTAGTATGGTTTTTTAATATCCATTTCTAATGTATTTAGCCATGGGAAAGCTATTAGATCTTTACTTTCTTGGGAGGTTTGCTGCGATGAAAAAATTATATTACCAAATCTATCTTCAATTTTATCAATATAATATGGGTCTGTGATATATCCTTCACTAGCAATAACACCAAAAGCCCTAACCATCTCAGCAGGAGAGAAGTTACCAGAACCAAGTGCCAGAGATAGATCTTTTGGTAGCCTTTCTCTTTCAAAACCAAAGTTTTCTATAGTATCGCTTGAAGTTTGAATCCCTACTTCTCTTAGCAATTTAATAGAAACAATATTTATTGACCTAATCAAAGCACTTCGAAGAGGCGTTAAACCATAAAATTTACCAGTGTAATTCTGCGGCCTCCAAACGCTCTCAAGGTTATCATCCTTAAAAGCAATTGGGGCATCATTTATTAATGATGAGAGATTGTATTCATTAGATAGGGCTGATGCATATATAAAAGGTTTGAAACTCGAGCCAGATTGAGGATAGGAGAGTCGCACCCTATCAAAATTACTCTTATCGAAATTTGAACCTCCAACGTAAGCCCTTATTGCTCCTGTATTTGGGTCTGCAGATATCAAAGCAGATTCAGCTATTGGCAATTGATCTAAAAATAATAAATCACCAATCTTAATTAAATAAATAAAATCACCAAAATTTAAAAAATCATCAAATCCGCTTGGGAGCCGGTCTTTTGTGTTGATATTAATTTGTTTCCTAGCCCAGTTATAGCGCGAAGACCAATTGATGGTTTGAATATCTAAGTTTTCATCAATAAAAAGTAGTTCATTGTCAGATATCCCAGCAACTATGCCTTTAACATGAGATTCATAATATGGGTAAGATGAAAATACATCACTAACCCTGCTTCCAATGATGTTGCTGTTATTATTAAAAGATGATGCTTGCTCTATATCTTCTTTTAAAAAACCTGATGACCCTTTTGATAAAAATTCCATCTGCTGGTTACTAAAAATATTTTTATAATTATCTGCTAATCTCCAACCGTGACGTTTGTCATAGTCAGCAAGATGTTTCTGGACACTTTTATTGGCTGCTGTTTGATAAGAAGAGTTAATTGTTGTGTATACATTCCATCCTTCTTTGTAGGCCTTGAGACCAAACCTCTTAATAATCTCCTGTCTTGCAAGCTCGGCTAGATACTTTGCATCTACTTCATATAAATCTATATTTTTTACAACTTTCACTTCATCGCTTATGGCTTCAATATATTGACTTTTAGATATTAAATTAAGTTTTAGCATCCTTGATAAAATCCAATTTCTTCTTTGTTTTGTCCTAAGTGGAGATTTAATTGGGTTTATGACTGAAGGAAGTTGAGCTAAAGCAGCTATGGTTGCAGATTCTGATAAGGTTAATTGATCAACAGACTTATTGAAGTAAGTATTTGATGCAGCTTGAATTCCATAGGAGCGATTACCTAAAAAAATTCTATTAACATACAGCTCAAATATCTCTTCTTTTGAAGCCTTTCCCTCAAGCTCATAAGCAAGATATATCTCTTTTAATTTTCTTATTATCGTCTGGTCTCTTGTTAATACATAACCCCTTACCACCTGCATTGATATAGTTCCGCCTCCTCCAAGGCACCCATTAGGGCCAATACATCTAATGAAAGATCGAATAATTCCTGTATAACTTATACCTTGGTGTTCAAAAAACCTATCATCTTCTGCAGCTAAAAATGCATTTTTTAAATCATTGGGAATTTCATTAAATATAACTGGTCTTCTTTTTATTTCCCCATATTCTCCGATCAGTATCTTGTCTTGGGTATAAATTTTTAATGGAAGCTGTAGCTGAGATTCGTCAACCAAAGAAATTTCAGGCAAATTAGGTTTAAGATAAAAATAAGTTGCTATCACACTAGACATTGCTATGGCACACGCCAATAATGATGCATAGAAAATTATTTTAATTAATTTAACCATAAGCCGATTGTATTCCAGTTATCTAGAATACAACTTTTAAGCACTAAAAAAATCTATTTTAGATAGTAAGATGCTAAAATTGTGTACATTAAACAAAAATCAATCATGAATATTTTTATAGTTGGTCCGATGGGATCTGGAAAATCAACAGTAGGCAAGATTATATCAAGTGAATTATTTCTCACTTTTTATGATACAGATGCTGAAATTGAATCAAGAACAGGAGCTTCCATAGACTGGATTTTTGATCTTGAGGGTGAAGAAGGTTTTCGCAAAAGAGAAAGCGGTATTCTTGCAGAACTTGCTGAACTTAACTCAATAGTATTGTCTACAGGTGGTGGAATTATTCTTTCAGACACAAATAGGGATATCTTGTCATCAAGGGGTACTGTCTTTTATTTAGCTACCCCAATTAATGTCCAACTAGAAAGAACTTCTAAAGATAAAGACAGGCCACTTTTAAAAGATGGTGATCCTGGAAAGATTCTTGAGAAGCTTCATGATGAAAGAGTTTCTCTTTATGAGGAAGTTGCAGATTACGTTGTTAATACTGAGAACCTCTCTAGCCAAGAAGTGGCCTCAGAGATTATAAAGCTCGTTAAAAATTATGGCTAAAATTATTCATGTTGGCAAAGGTAGCTCTAGATATGAGGTTATTGTATCTTCTAACTCACTAACCAAATCTAACCTTAAAGCAGTTACCAGGTCTTCAAAGAAAATTCTTATAATTACAGATGCTGGCATACCAAAATCCTATCTAAAAAATTTAAAAGATAAGCTTAGTAAAGACATCAAGATTTACGTTCATAAAATACCAATGGGTGAAACATCTAAGTCGTTTACAGAATATGTAAAAATTATAGAGAAGCTTGCAATACAAAAATTTGATAGATCTGATCTCCTTATTGCTCTTGGTGGTGGGATGGTTGGAGACATAACAGGTTTTAGTGCCTCAACTTATTTAAGAGGCATTGGTTTTATTCAGATACCTACAAGCCTTTTGGCTCAGGTTGACTCTTCAGTTGGGGGCAAAACAGCAATTAATATTGAGCAAGGTAAGAATTTGGTAGGCGCATTTTATAATCCAAAATTAGTGCTCGTTAGCACTTCATTCTTAAAAACCTTAAATGATGATGAATTTAATTCTGGGTTAGGTGAAATTGTAAAATATAGCTATTTAGGAAATAAAAAAATAAAAAGTATCTTAAAAAACAATCCAACCAAAGTCACCAAAAGAGAGCCGAGGTTAATGGAAGAACTTATAGTTGAATCAATAAAAACTAAATCTAAGATAGTTACTGGGGATGAAAAGGAAAATGGTATTAGAGCAATTCTTAATTTAGGCCATACATTTGGGCATGCTATTGAAGCAAAATGTGGGTATAAAAATATATCTCATGGTCAAGCTGTAATATACGGGATGCAAATAATCGCTAGAATTTCTTTTTTGGAAGGGTTGATTGAGAAAGATAATTACATTGAAATGGATGAGATTCTAAACTCTTTAAACCTTGATACTAATTTCCAAAAGTTTAAATATGCCGAGCTTCGACGCTACCTAATGAATGACAAAAAAGTTAGTGGCGGAAAATTGAATTTAATCTTATTAAACAAGGACTTAACTGGTTATAAGACCGATAAGTTTAATCCCTCTAACTTTTCAAAAGCATTCAAATTAAACTAAGCTGCGTTAGATCTCGTGGCTTTTAATAAATCTTGAATATTAAGCGCTGCTGGCGAAACAAGCCAAAAATGAGGTTCAAACCTGTCAAAATCTTCGTATATTTGTTTTGATTTTGGGCTTTTAGTATTTTTGTAATGTTTCTCAATAATTTCTTTAAGATGCTTTCTGTGTGGCTGCATGTCTTCGGTTGTTATTCTTTCAATGTTAACCATGCTTCTATTACACTTATCAAAAAATGTTCGATCTTCATCTAAAACATAAGCAAAACCACCAGTCATACCTGCTCCAAAATTAGCCCCAACAGAACCTAAGACTGTTATATGCCCACCTGTCATGTATTCACAACAATGATCACCTGAGCCTTCAATTACCGCATTTGCCCCTGAGTTTCTTACACCAAACCTCTCACCTACACGACCGCCAACAAATAATTCTCCACCAGTAGCTCCATACAAACAAGTATTGCCTGCTAGAACAGTATTTCGATCATTTAATGCAAAATTATTATCATTTTTAATGATTATTTTTCCGCCATTCATCCCCTTTCCAACATAATCATTAGCGTCGCCATTGATTGTAAGGTTGACTCCATTTGCATTCCAGCAACCAAAGCTTTGCCCTGCTGATCCATCAAAATTAATACTAATAGGGCTGGAAAGACCTGCCTCTCCCTTTTGAGTTGCAACATAGCCGGAAACTCTTGCTCCTATCGATCTGTCTGTATTTCTAATGTGGTATGCAACTGTTAAAGACTCATCATTATCTATACTATCTTTAACATCACTTAATATTTTTTTAGCAAGCAGTCCTTTATCCCATGGTTTATTGTGTTTTTCAGTACAGAAAAAAGGCTCACTTGTTTCAATATCTTTATGAAGCAGCCCACTAAGGTCTATAGATTTATACTGAGGATCAATAGTATTTAATTTCTCTAGGTATTGGGTTTGCCCTATTAAATCTTCAAGTTTTATAACTCCGAGAATTGATAAATAATTTCTTACATCATTAGCTATAAACTCAAAATAATTTATTACTTTTTGTTTTTCACCAACAAAATGATGTTTTATCAAATCGTCTCTTTGTGTCGCAACACCTGTTGCGCAATTGTTTAAATGGCATATTCTTAAATATTTACAACCCATTGCAATCATAGGGCCTGTTCCAAATCCAAATGATTCTGCCCCTAATATTGCAGCTTTTATAACATCCAAGCCTGTTTTCATTCCTCCATCAGCTTGAAGCCTAACTTTATGCCTCAAACCACTATCTCTTAAGCTTTGATGTGCTTCTGCTAAGCCTAGTTCCCAAGGCGAGCCTGCATATCTAATTGAAGTTAATGGGCTTGCACCAGTGCCGCCATCATGACCAGATATTGTAATTAAATCAGCGTATGCCTTTGCAACTCCTGAAGCTATAGTTCCAACCCCTGGTTCAGATACTAGCTTCACAGACACAAGAGCCTTGGGATTTACCTCTTTTAAATCATATATAAGTTGAGCTAAATCCTCTATTGAATAGATATCATGATGAGGTGGAGGCGATATAAGGGTTACTCCAGGTGTTGAATATCTTAGTTTAGCGATTAACTGATTTACTTTTCCACCGGGGAGTTGGCCGCCCTCTCCAGGTTTAGCTCCTTGAGCTATTTTTATTTGAAGCACTTCTGCATTCACTAAATAATGAGGGGTTACGCCAAATCTACCTGAAGCAATTTGCTTAATCTTTGACATTTTTTCAGTACCATAGCGCTCTACTGCTTCTCCTCCCTCTCCAGAATTAGACCTGGCTCCAAGGTGATTCATTGCTTCTGCAAGAGTTTCATGAGCTTTGGGAGATAAGGCACCAAGACTCATTCCAGCAGAATCAAATCTTTTTAAAATCTTTTTAACTGGCTCTACTGCTTTTATGTCCTGTGGATGTTGTATTTTTTTTAATACAAGAAGGTCTCTTAACATTGCTGGAGCTCTGTTATCAACTAACTCTGCATATTGTCTATACACAGCCTCTGATCCAGAAGAAACAGCTTCTTGCAATTTCTTTACAATTTCAGGGTTATAAGCATGATATTCGCCACCATGTATATACTTCAAGAGTCCTCCAACATTGATATCTGCTAAATTTGATCTTGCATACTCATCCAAGGATCTGAGCTCAACATCTAAATCTTGAAAAGACTTACCCTTTATTCTACTAGTAGTATTTGTAAAACATTTTTGTACAATATCGTCTCCAAGGCCAACTATTTCAAATAGCTGAGAACCTCTATAGCTTGAAATTGTTGATATACCCATTTTTGAAATAATTTTTAATAATCCCTTATTAACGCCTTTTCTATATCTTGCACAATTTTCATGAGCCGAGCCTTTAAGCTCCTTTCTCATAGATAAATCAAGAATGGTTTGATACGCAAGAGTTGGGTAAACAGCGGTAGCTCCAAATCCTATAAGACATGCAATCTGATGAGTATCTCTAGCTGAAGATGATGTGGTGACTATATTTGCATCAGACCTTAAGCCAAGAGAGACGAGTTCTTGATGGACGGCGCCAACAGCAAGCAGTGAGTTAATTGATAAATAATTCTCATCTGGCATTTCTTCGACAAGGTGAATAATAGAATTACCCTTCTTAACAGCTGAGACAACCTCTGCTTTTAAGATATCTAAAGCGGCTTCAAGCGAAATATCACTATCAAAAACTAAGTCAAATTCTTTTACTTTAAAATATGGATTATTTAAAAGTGATTGAAGTTTTTTATATGATAAAACTGGGGATGTTGTAACAAGCCTCCTTGCATGAGCTGGAGACTCTTCATATATGTTCAATTCAGGACCAAAACATGTTTCGAGCGACATTACGCCGACTTCTCTTAAGGAGTCTATTGGAGGGTTTGTAACTTGAGCAAATTGCTGTCTAAAAAAATCATAAATTTGCCTATGCATTTTGCTCATGACTGCTAAAGCAGTATCGTCTCCCATGGAACCGGTCCCTTCTTGTGACTCAACTGCCAAAGGTTTTATTACTGACGTTCTTTCTTCTTTAAATAAAAGAAATTGTTTTGTTGTTTCTATAAATTCGCTTTGATTAATTGATTTGAGTCCAGGGCCTTCATAGGAGTCTAAGCTTGATTCAATGTAAAGAGCATTTTCTTTTAACCATTTTCTGTATGGGTTTTTAGTCTTTAATACGTTATCTATTCTATCTTGGTTATAAATTTCACCTGTATCAGTGTTAATAGCAAGAATGCCACCAGGCTGGACTCTTCCCTTAGATTTTACCAATGAATTTGTAATAGGATTTACGCCTGTTTCTGAGGCTATGGTAATAGTATTATCGTTATCTAGCTGATATCTTGCTGGCCTCAAACCATTTCTATCTAATATACATACAGCCCACTTACCGTCTGCCATAACAATGCCAGCCGGGCCGTCCCATGGCTCCATATGCATTGAATTATATTCATGAAATGCTCTTATATCCGCGTCAAGCGTCTGAGTATTTTGCCATGCTGGTGGCAGCACCATTCTAATTGCCCTGAAAAGATCAATACCACCTTTTACCAAGAGCTCTACCATGTTATCCAACGATGAGGAGTCTGATCCTTTCTCGTTTACCAGCTCCTTAAATGATTGTATTTTTGGAATATGTGGTGTTGTAAATTTATTAGATCTTGCCTTTACCCAATTACGATTACCTCGAATAGCATTAATCTCTCCATTGTGTGCAAGCAACCTAAATGGCTGAGCAAGGTGCCATCTTGGGCTGGTGTTTGTTGAAAACCTCTGATGGAAAACACATGTTGAAATTTCAAATTTGGGATCTTGAAGCTCTGTATAAAAATCTTTTAAAGCGTTAGGAAGCATTAAACCTTTGTACACTATTGTTTTGGGTGAAAAGCTGCACAAATATAAAGTTTCATCGTCTGCATAGATTTCTTCAATAAATTTTCTAGCTTGAAGGATATTTGACTCAAACTTTTGCTCATTAAATACTTCATCACTAGAGCCAACAAAAATTTGATAGATGTTAGGGCAACATTCAAGTGCAATGTCACCTAGAATATTTTTATTTACAGGCACTTCCCTTAGTGAGATTAATTTTAATGATTCTTGCTTTAAAATTTCTTCTAATTGCGGGACTAGTGTATCTATAGTTTGTGTGAGGAATAGTTGGCCAATAGCAAACTCTTCGTCAATAAATATATCTTGCTCCTGTTTAATTATGTTTCTAAAGTAGTTATGGTTGATATCAAATAAGAGTCCACACCCATCACCTGTCTTTCCATCAGAGCCTACTCCACCCCTATGCGTCATACTTACAAGAGCATCTATAGATTTAGTTAAAATAGAGTGAGATTTAATGCCATGAGTATTTGCTATGAGCCCAAACCCGCAGTTATCTCTAAAATCTTTTTTATTAAATAGTTGTGTCATATTTTTTCAAAAATGATTCTACCACAACCGCCTACCATTTAAAGACCAAAAGTGTCATACTGCGTCATACAAAAATCCCAGCTATGCAAAATAAAAATAAACAATACAGAGTAGAAAAAGGGTTGCTTCTTTTTACTCAGCCCAAGTCACCTTATTTTTATGGAAAAATAAGATTAGATGGTAAATATATTACTAAGTCTTTTGCTCCTATATCCGATTTAGATGAAGCAAAGGTGGAGTTATTTAAATGGCGTGATTCATTAAAAAATAACTCCATACAACAAGCCAATTCACATCCACAACAGCAAAATTTAAGAGATGAGTATATTGATCACCAAGAAATTGAAAATGATTTTCAATTTCTTGAGGTAGGAAGATTTGATCCTACAAAAAAACCAATTGAAGAGAGAAAAATTAGTTTTGTAGAAATCTATAATGAATATAATCAGGTGGAGGCATCAAATCAATCGCATAGATGTCTTGATTGTGGAAATCCTTATTGTGAATGGAAGTGTCCCGTCCATAATTACATACCCGATTGGTTAAAGCTTGTTAATGAAGGAAATATAATAGAAGCTGCAGAGTTATGTCATTCAACAAATAGTCTCCCAGAAGTTTGTGGAAGAGTTTGTCCACAAGACAGGCTATGTGAAGGCGCATGCACATTAAATGATGGTTTTGGTGCTGTTACGATTGGTTCAACTGAAAAATACATAACTGAAAAAGCTTTTGAAATGGGCTGGAAGCCAGACATGTCAATGAGAAAGTGGACTGATAAAAAAGTTGCGATTATTGGTTCAGGCCCAGCTGGAATAGCGTGTGCTGATGTTCTTACAAGATCTGGTGTCCATAGCCATGTATATGATAGAAATGAAGAAATTGGAGGGCTTTTGACTTTTGGTATACCTGAATTCAAGCTTGAAAAAAAGGTTGTCAGAAGACGAAGAAAAATTCTTGAAGAAATGGGCGTAGAATTTTTTCTAGGCAAAGAAATTGGAGTAGATATTCCATTTCAACAACTCTATCAAGACTATGATGCAGTATTTTTAGCGATGGGGACATATACGTCATTAGAAGGTGGATTTGAAGGTGAAAAACTTCCAGGTGTTTTTAAAGCGATAGACTACCTAGTTTCAAACACAAATAATTTATTAAACATAAAACAGCAAAACCACGGATTTATTAACCTTAAGGGCAAAGATGTGATTGTCTTGGGAGGGGGTGACACTGCAATGGATTGTAATAGGACCGCAATAAGACAAGGAGCAAAGTCTGTTACCTGTTTATATCGAAGAGATGAGGAGAATATGCCTGGATCAAAAAGAGAGGTTCAGAATGCAAAAGAGGAAGGTGTTGATTTTAAATTTAATATTCAACCCATTGATATAATTGGATCTGATACCGTTGAGGGAGTGAAAATAGTTAATACTCATCTAGGCGAGCCCGATCAAAATGGAAGAAGAGTTCCCGTACCTGTTCAGGGTTCAGAAAGAATTTATAAAGCTGATGCAGTTATAGTTGCATTTGGATTTAGGGCCAGCCCCTCAGATTGGTTTAAAGATTTTGAGATTGAGACCAAAAAAAATGGCCTTGTTCTCGCTGAAGAAAAACAGGAATTCAAGTTTCAAACCACGAATAATAAAATATTTTCTGGAGGTGACATGGTAAGAGGCTCGGATTTAGTTGTCACCGCTATATGGGAAGGCCGCGAAGCAGCCAAAAGTATTATAAAATACGTCTCATGATAGAAAACTCTCCCTTTATAAAAGCATTAAAAAAAGAACCTTTAGAAGTACCGCCGATCTGGTATATGCGACAAGCCGGCAGGTATATGCCTGAATATAGAGCTGTAAGAAGCAAATTTAAAAATTTTTTGGACATGTGCAAAAATCCTGATGTCTGTTGTGAACTTGCAATGCAGCCCATTGATAAGTTTAGGCTCGATGCGTCTATACTTTTCTCAGATATCTTAACTATTCCTGATGCATTTGGACTTAAAGTTGAATTTGTAGAAGGTGAAGGTCCTGTATTTAGGAATCCAATTAGAAAAAGATCTGATATTGAATCTCTTCCTGAGTTTAATCCAGATGATTTAGATTATGTATATAAAGCAGTAAGTAACATAAGATCTGCACTACCTTCACATATACCTCTTATTGGTTTTTGTGGAAGTCCTTGGACCTTAGCAGCATATTCAATTGAGGGGGGCTCATCTAAAGACTTTGCATTTACAAGAAACTTTGTAGCTGAAAATGCTGACATATCTGAAGTTTTTTTAGAGAAACTTACTAATGCTTGTTTTATATATTTAAAAAATCAGGTTATTTCTGGTGCAAATGTTCTTCAAATTTTTGATTCTTGGGCAAACCTTCTTTCGGAAGCAGATTATTTCGAATATTCTCTTAAACACATCAATAAATTAATACATATGATCAAAAGTGATCCTGTTACTGCGGCTATTCCGATTATTTTATTTGCAAGAGAGCCTAAATGTGAACCCATTGTTCTTGCAGATAGCTCAGCTGACTGCTTGAGCCTTTTTTGGTCCATGGACACAATAGATATAAATCAATTGAAATCAAAAATTTCTATACAAGGAAACTTAAATCCAGCAATTCTATTAGAGAGCAGAGATGCTATCAAAAGAGAAACTTACAAAATTTTAGATAGATACAAAAATTATCCTGGTTATATTTTTAACCTAGGCCATGGAATAACTCCCAATATTAATCCTGAGAATATAAAATATTTAACTGATTTGGTTAGATCGTATTAAGACTTACTTGGCCACTGCCTAATTAATCCCTCTTGAGCACAAGATGCAAGTAAAACACCAGCCTGTGTGTATATTGCTCCTCTTGCATAACCTCTAGCATTTCCAGATATAGGACTGTCTATTGAGTACAAAACCCAGTCATTAAGATCCAATTTTCTGTGAAACCACATTGCATGATCAAGACTGGCAACTTGTAAATTATCATTCAAAAAATTAACCCCATGAGGATTATTTGCTGCAGCTAAAAGCCCCATATCAGAAATATATAATAAAAAAGCTTGTTGTATTATTTCATTATCAGGAAGATTTCCTTCGGGTCTAATCCACGTATTCTTATAAGGAGGTGTTTTTTGTGGATTAGCATAATCCTGAACTTCAATTGGTCTCATCTCAACCTCGCGCTTTCTCAAAAATAAAGGTGCTATTTTAGGATCAATATCATTAGCCATTGCTTTTCTAATTTCATGTTCGTTTTTCAAACCATCTGGCAAGGGAAAATCTGACATTTCAATTTGATGCTCTAGGCCATCCTCATTCTTTTGAAATGAAACAGAACAACTAAAAATAGCCTCTCCATCTTGTATAGCTTTTACCGTTCTGGTGGTAAAGCTCTTTCCATCTCGTATTCTATCGACAGTAAATGTAATAGGTTTATCCATTTGACCAGGTCTTAAAAAATAAGAGTGGAATGAATGTGCAAAATGATCTTTGTTAACAGTTTTGTAGGCTGCAACCAAAGTTTGAGCCATCACTTGGCCTCCAAAAATTCTTGCCCACCCAACGTTTTTGCCAGTCCAGGTATAAATATCTCTATCAACTCTGTTCAGCTCAAATAGCCCTAAGCAATTTTCTAAAAGATTTTCTTTGTCGGGCATTCTGGTTCTCTGTCTAAGTTATAATGGTTTACATCTTACATTGTTTGATAAAAAACTAGAACTTTGATATATCAAAAGGTAGGATAATTTTAAAAAATAATGGGAAAAAATAATGTCTAATTCTAATATTCAACTTCCACAAAAACCCAATGCTGATTTTAAAGTATCAGAGGTATTTAAAATAAAATCTGATTTGATTGTTAAAGGTTATAAAGAAAAGACAGAGTGGGTTCCAGAAGTAGATAATAATTATGTTTTTGATCAAGAAACAACTTTGTCCATCCTTGCAGGATTTCAACATAACAGAAGGGTCATGGTTCAGGGTTTTCATGGAACAGGAAAATCCACACACATAGAGCAAGTAGCGGCAAGATTAAATTGGCCTTGTGTGAGAATAAATCTAGATAGCCATATAAGCAGAATAGACTTGTTGGGTAAAGATGTAATTAAACTTAAAGATGGTAAGCAAATTACAGAATTTCAAGAAGGTTTACTGCCGTGGTCTATTCAGAATCCTGTTGCATTAGTTTTTGATGAGTATGACGCCGGAAGGCCTGATGTAATGTTTGTAATTCAAAGAATTTTAGAGGTTGAAGGAAAGTTAACGTTATTAGATCAAAATAAAGTGATTAACCCTCACCCATCTTTTAGGCTTTTTGCGACAACTAACACAATAGGTCTTGGAGATGTGACTGGTCTTTACCATGGCACTCAGCAAATCAATCAAGGCCAGCTTGATAGATGGCATATTCTCTCATCTTTGAATTATCTAAGCCCAACTCAAGAATTTAATGTTGTCTCTTCAAGGCTTAAAAAACTAAAATCTCAAAAAAATAAAACTTTAATTAAAGATATGATCCAATTGGCAAATCTTACAAGAGCTGGATTTATTAATGGAGATATTTCGACAATTATGTCCCCTAGAACTGTAATTTCATGGGCTGAGAACTTCACTATATTTAAAGACATAAGCGCATCATTTAAACTTAGTTTCTTTAATAAGTGTGATGATACGGAGAAGCCTATAATTGCTGAGTATTATCAAAGGTGCTTTGGTGAAGATATCCAAGAGAAAAGACCAGATTAAAGACTTATTATGAATTGGAAAAAAAGAAGGGAAATGCTGCATGAAGCTGGGATTTCTTCTTTGAAAGCCATATCAAATAACAAAGAAATCGAAACAAAAATTGGCTCTCCTTCAAGGCCTCCACAATTTAATGAAGCAAAAATATCTCCCGTCCCAAGATCTTCAAAAAAACTTAATGCATGGAGGGCTGAATCAGATTTTCAAGCCTTCTGGCATACTTTCCATAAGGAGCTTATAAAACCCAATATCAATTCATTTGCAAAAGACATAATAAGTGAATTAGAAATATCTAGAGTTGAGATTTTAGGAAGTGCTCAATTTTATGGCTCAAAAAAAAATATTACTGAGTATTACAATGTCATTGCAGATGAGCTTTATGATATTCATGAAAACCCTCCAATGGTGTTCAACTTATGGCTTAAGCAAGCAAGCAATCACCCTTTAAACCAAAAATCAAAAAAACTTATTAGCGAGCTAGAGAAAGAATATGCAAAAGATAGGCTTGATGAATACAAACAAGGCTTATTAAAATCTCTTGATAATCAAGATAGCTTTACCTCATTAGCAATTAAACTTTTAGAGTCACTCGACCTTATCAAGGTTGAAAGTGTAAGTGAAGATTCTGAAGAGATGGTTGATGACGTAAGTCAGTCGAATGAAACCACGCATGAAGATGACGCAGAAAATAGAAGTGATGACAGTGGTGATGATATTAATTCAGAAGAAATTCTTGAAGTAGAAATGGATATTGATGAGTTGCAACAAGAAGTCACAATTTCTTCAAGCGAAAGCTCGATTGATGAAGAAATTGAATTAAGCAATATCAATAACATTGATCTCATTGGTGCTAGTGAAAAAAATTATAAAGTTTTTACAAATAAATTTGATGAAGTAATCGAGGCGCGAGATCTAATATCACCAGAAGAGGCAATAAGACTGAGATCTCAACTCGACAATTTAATAAAACCCCATTTAACAACAATAGGAAAGTTAGCCAACAGATTGCAGAGGCTGTTACTGTCTCAACAAAACACAAGCTGGAATTTTGATCTTGAAGAGGGAACATTAGATACATCTAGGCTTCATAGAGTTGTAGCAGAGCCAGGCTACCCTCTTAGTTATAAGCAAGAATCTGAAAATAAATTTAAAGACACGGTAATAACATTATTGATAGATAATTCCGGCTCAATGAGAGGAAGATCTATAAGTCTTGCGGCTATATGCGGAGATATTATCAGCAGTACTTTTGAAAGATGTGCTGTTAAAACAGAAGTTTTGGGGTTTACTACCAAAAATTGGAAAGGCGGAAGTTCTAAACAAGAATGGGTAGATAAAGGTCAGCCTGCAAACCCTGGCCGATTGAATGACTTGAGGCATATTGTTTATAAAAGTGCAGATAATAGTTGGCGAAGAGCAAGAAAATATTTTGGCGCAATGTTAAGAGAAGGTTTGCTTAAAGAAAATATAGATGGGGAAGCCTTGCTATGGTCTTATAGCAGGCTAATGAAACGGCAAGAGCAAAGAAAAATTATTATTGTTATATCTGATGGTGCTCCAGTAGATGATAGTACCCTTTCAGCTAATTCAGAAAACTACCTAGACGGTCATTTGAAAGATAGTATTGAGTATATTGAGTCTTCAAAAAATATAGAGCTTCAAGCTATCGGCATCGGTCATGATGTCAATAAATACTATAAAGACGCTATCACTATTCATAGAGCCGAAGAACTTGGAGAGGTATTGCTTGAGAAATTAACAAAACTTTTCAAAACAAGCTAACTACTATAGAATGGATGTATGTTTACACTGTAAACATTGAATTACTAATAGTTGAGGTTACATGAAAATTAATAAGCAAGATGGTCCCCCTAAAGATTTACTATACTTTGATGATGAGCTAGATATAAAGCCTTCGCATGTAGAAGATGTGGTGGAAATATTTAACACGCCGCTAACAGGCGCATATAATTGGGACTACACAGTTGCTGATAATAGAATAAAAAAACTATATGAGCTTGGTAAGGAATTAAATTGGAACGGTTCCATAGATTTACAATGGGATTATAACCACCCTGCTGATGAAAAGCTTGTTGACCCTGATGAGCAGTTACCACATGAAACTTTAGCAGCCTATGAGGCCCTATCAGACGAAGATAAAATTAATTTTGATAGGCATACTACTGCGGAGCTTTTGAGTCAGTTCCTTCATGGTGAGCAAGGCGCTCTTCTTGTTGCTTCTCAACTTGCTAGTTGTGCTCCAACTTATAATGCAAAACTGTATGCAGCATCACAAACCTTTGATGAGGCAAGACATGTAGAAGTTTTCAATAAGTATTTACAAGATAAGATTGGAATACATTACCCAATCAACCCATCATTAAAGCTTTTATTAGACAAAATCTTAACAGATGAGAGATGGGATCTTAAATTTATAGGCATGCAAATTATTATTGAGGGATTAGCTCTTGCAGCTTTCCAGATGTTAAAAAGTATTACAAAAGACCCTCTTTTGAAGCAGCTTTTGCATTATGTAATAAGGGATGAGGCCAGACATGTAACTTTTGGTATCAATTATCTTGAAGACTTTGTAAAAACCTTAAGTCCAGAAGAAATTCAAGATAGAGCTGAGTTTGCATACGAAGCATGTGTTATTTCACGAGAAAGGCTGATCAATACAAAAGCTGAGCAAAAATATCTTAAAATGACAGCAGAAGAAGCTAGAGATTTTCAGATGCAAACCTCATCTTTTGAGATGTTCAGGAACTTTCTATTCTCAAGAGTCATACCTAATCTTTCTAGAATAGGTCTTTTAACTGATGAAATTAGACCAAAATTTGAAGCATTGGGCTTGCTAGAGTATGAGAATGCCCCAGATGACTTTGAGTGTGACTGGGCTGAACTAAATAAACCTCTCGAAAAGTTTGATGAAATACCTGAAGCAAGCTAGTTTTTGCCTCTTACTGATTCATAGCACTTTATTATCTGCTGATCTAATTGAGGTATCACCAAGCACCGACCCTTACTCGGAAATTCAAGAAGCCTTAATACTCGCATCCTCTGGAGACATAATTAAGCTTTCAGATGGATACTACGAATTAGAAGATTCACTATCCATAGACGTTGACGGCATTACTTTGGTTGGCTCTAGTATGAATGGCACAATAATCTCATTTGCAAACCAACAAAGTGGTGCTCAAGGCCTTCTTGTTACTTCAGATGATGTCACTTTAAAAGAATTCACAATTCAAAATGCCAAAGGTGATGCTATTAAAGCAAAGGGTGTTGATAACATTAAATTTATTAAAGTTAAGACTGAATGGACTGGTGGCCCCAATTCAAAAAATGGTGCATATGGCCTATACCCAGTTGAGTCTACAAACGTTCTTATTGATGGTTGTGTTGCAATTGGAGCCTCTGATGCAGGGATATATGTGGGTCAATCTCAAAACATTGTAGTCAAAAATAGTACTGCTGAATTTAATGTAGCTGGTATTGAAATTGAAAACTCTTACTATGCCGATGTGTATAACAATACTGCTACTAATAATACTGGTGGAATTCTTGTCTTTGATTTGCCCAGCCTTCCCCAGCAAGGTGGTCATCATGTAAGAGTTTATGGTAATGATATTGTGAACAATAATACTGATAACTTTGCTCCAGAGGGAAATATTGTTGGAGAAGTTCCCAGAGGTACAGGCGTTCTTGTTCAAGCAAACTCTGATGTTGAAATTTTTAACAATAATATTGGTGGCAACGAAACTATAAATATTGCAGTGGTTACCTACTCCTATGAAACAGATGACGAGCAATACAATCCACATCCTTCTAGAATACAAATCCATGGTAATAAATTTTCTAAATCTGGGCATAATCCTGATCTTGAAACTGGAGAGCTTGCTAAAATTTTATATGAATTATCTGATGGGAACATGCCAGACATCTTCTGGGATGGAGTTGTTCCGGTATCTAAGATATTTTCTTCAAAAACTAAAAAAGAAACAATAATTTTAGGCGATAACGGAGATGCAACGTTTCTTACCATAAGCCCACTAAAGTATATGCTTCCATTATTTGATCCTGTTGTTAGAGATTATGACTGGTACGTTGGGGGAATTTCGCCTCTTGAAAGAGTTGTTCTAAGTGAAGAATAATAAAAGCTTATTTTTTCTCTTTCTATACTTTTTAACTATTCCAGGTCTAGTCTATGCAACAGTAAATGATTCTGTGGTTTTAGCTAGCAAAATGCCAAAGAAACTTTCTGATTTTGGTTTTTTCTCAAATATGAAGTTGCAGACACCGCAAGATGGTGTTTTGCCATATGATCTTGTAAACCCGTTATTTACAGATTACACAGATAAATTAAGATTTATTTACATTCCTGCAGGTGGAAAGGCTGAGTATAAAGAGAACCATGTTTTTGATTTTCCAGATGGATCTGCCCTGATTAAAACATTTGCATACCTAAACAATACTAGTGAATCAGAATTAGAAGAGCAGCTACTTGAAACTCGTTTGTTAATTAAAAAAGGTAATGCTTGGAGAAATATTAGCTATGTATGGAATGAAGAGCAAAGCGATGCATTCTTAAATATCGCAGGAAAGACTATAAATACTTCATTTGTAAATGACAAAGGAGATATAAGAGAAGTCCGCTACAGAGTGCCCAACATCAATCAATGTAAAGAATGTCATCAATCTGGAAAAGAAATTAAGCCTATAGGCCCTAAGGCTAGAAATCTCAATCATGATTATGATTATCAAGATATAAGCATGAATCAGCTTAATAGATGGGCAAATGAAGGTTGGATAGATTCTCAAATAGACTATAACACCATGCCTGATTGGTCTAATACATCTATTGATCTTGATTCAAGGGCTAGAGCATATTTGGACATCAATTGTGGTCATTGTCATATACCTGGAGGCTCTGCAGATACTACAGGTCTTTATCTTAACTTTGCTGAAGATAGAAGTGAGCATATAGGGGTTTATAAAAAGCCAGTTGCAGCAGGTAGAGCAAGCAATAATTTTAAATATTCAATTAAACCAGGCGCGCCCGAAGAATCAATTATGCCTTTTAGAATGCAGTCACGAGATCCGGGTATAATGATGCCTGAGTCTGGTAGATTTCTTAATCATGACGAAGGTGTAGCTCTTATAAATAAATGGATTAAAAGCATGTAAAGCCTTTTAATTTGTTTATTTGTTACTAGATAATTACTATATACATATTCATATAATTAGGAGAATATTAATGTCCAAACATTCAGCACTTAATACATTTGGTAGATCTGGTAACCCAGCATTTACTAGAAACTTCACATCGAATGATTCTACACTTGCTTCAAGTGAAAGAATGACCCTTGATGGAGCAGTCAATAAGACATCTATCCTACTTGTACTTTGTTTTCTAGGGGCTGGAGTTGGCTGGAATATGCCTGTATTGTCTTTGCCAGGTGGAATTATTGGTTTTATCCTAGGAATGGTTACAATTTTTAGAAGCCCTTCAAAGGCTGGGTCAACTGCACCATTATACTCTTTAAGCCAAGGTATTATGTTGGGTGGAATAACAATGTTTGCAGAGACCATGTATCCTGGCATTGCTATTCAAGCGCTAGGCTTAACTTTTGGAATACTTGCTTCTCTTTTATTTTGTTACAAAAGTGGAATTATAAAACCTACAGAAAACTTTAGATTAATGATTTTCTCAGCAACTGCTGGGATAGCATTGCTGTATTTAATTAGTTTCATAATGAGCTTTTTTGGAAATAGCATAGGGTTCATTCATTCTAATGGCCTTATGGGTATAGGTTTTTCTGTTTTTGTTGTTGGTATAGCTGCGCTTAATCTTGTCTTAGATTTTGATTTTATTGAAGAAGGTGCAGACAAAGGTATGCCAAAATATATGGAATGGTATGGTGCATTCTCTTTAATGGTTACTCTTATATGGCTATACATAGAGATTCTTCGCCTTCTCATGAAACTTAATAGTAGAAGATAAATGTCCTGGAACACTATTATATTTGGTGGGATGTTTATCCTTTCTCTATTTATTTTTATAAATCTTTCTAAATTTAAGGCTTCAAAAAAACAACTAGATAGGCCAGATAGAATCAACAGGTTTGGTGATAGAAAACCAGAAAATGACATCAAGATAATTCGAGATTTAGATGAAAACAAATAATATATTACTGCTACTGCTAGTTTCAACTAACCTGCTTTATGCTCATACAACACATCAATCAAAAATTGCCTTTGACGATAAGTTTCGTCAATTGGAAGAAAGATATCCAGACCCAAATCAATATAGACCTGCAACTGGAGAGCCTGGAAAAGAGTACTGGCAGCAAAAAGCAGATTATAAGATTTCAGTTTCTTTAGACGAAGATGAAAGATCGATTAAGGGCTCTGAAATTATTACCTATCATAATAATTCGCCGCTTGATTTAAAATATATTTGGCTTCAGCTTGATCAAAATATTTTTAAATCTGATTCTGTAAAGAATCAAACTATAACTCAATCAAGCACGAGCAGAATTTCTTTCAGCGAGCTTAGAAGAAATAATTTTATGGATAAGTTTGATGGCGGGTACAAAAATTTATCAATATCAATTGCAGGTAAAAAAGCAAAAGTAAATTTAGTTGGAACATTGGTAAGAGTTAATCTTGATACTCCTTTGGAGGAAAATAAATCAATCGAATTATCTGTAAATTGGGAATATAAACTTGTTGAAGAGAATGCTGTAAGAGCTAGAAATGGTTATGAGACATTTGAAGACGGTAATGATATTTTTCTTGTAGCTCAGTGGTACCCAAGAGTTGCTGCATTTTCTGATTATGAGGGCTGGCATAACAAAGAATTCATAGGCAATGGTGAGTTTACTCTTGAGTTTGGAGATTTTGAGGTTTCTATAACGACACCATCAGACCATATTGTCTCTTCTACAGGTGTATTGCAAAATGAGAAAGATGTTCTTACTAAATCACAAATTAAAAGGTTAAGAGAAGCTGAGAGTTCAGAAAAGCCAATATTTATTGTCACCCCTGAAGAAGCTTTTGAAAATGAAAAAGAAAGGTCCTTGAGTAAAAAAACATGGGTATTCAAGGCAGAAAATGTAAGAGATTTTGCATGGGCATCATCAAGAAAATTTATATGGGATGCGGCTGGTTACAAACAAGAGTCTGAAAAGAATCCGTTAGTTATGGCGATGTCATTTTATCCATTTGAAGGTGAGCCATTATGGTCAAAATATTCTACGGAAGCAGTAATGCATACGATGGAGGTTTATTCTAAATTCTCTTTTGAATACCCATACCCAACATCTCAAAGCGTTAATGGCCCTGTTGGGGGAATGGAATACCCCATGATTACTTTCAATGGACCAAGGACTGATCTTGAGGATGATGGAACAAGGACTTATTCAAGAAGTGAAAAACAATTTCTTATTGGGGTTGTAATTCACGAGGTTGGGCATAACTATTTTCCAATGATCATTAACTCAGATGAGCGACAGTGGACATGGATGGACGAGGGTCTTAATACTTTCATGCAATATATTGCAGAGCAAGAATGGGATGTTGAATATAATTCAAGACGGGGTGAGGCTAGGTGGATCGTTGACTATATGAAGAGTGAGAATCAAGTTCCAATTATGACTAATTCAGAATCACTTCTTCAATTTGGAAACAATGCATATGCAAAACCTGCTACTGCTTTAGTAATTCTTCGGGAAACTATTCTAGGAAGAGAGTTATTTGATCAGGCTTTTAAAGAATATTGCTTAAGATGGAGATTTAAGCGCCCTACTCCATATGACTTTTTTAGAACAATGGAAGAAGCGTCAGGTGTAGACTTGGATTGGTTTTGGAATGGTTGGTTTTTTTCTACGGACCACGTAGATATCTCTATAAATAATATTTATGAAGCAACATTGGATACTCTAAATCCAGAAGAAAATCTTAAGAAAGATAGGCAGGACTTTAAAAATGAACCAAAAATGATATCTGATATTAGAAATATTGATGAAGGTATTATTGAAAGAGTTACTGTTAGGCCTGAGCTATTAGACATCTATGATCAATACGATAAATTCACCCCATCTGAGAGAGAAATGGGAGACTATGAAGATATTCTTGATGATTTATATGACAGAAACAATAGTGACCCTGAGTGGATGAAAAAAGCTCTCACAGAAGCTATTGCAAAGAATGAACTTTATTATATTTTAGAATTTGAAAATATTGGTGGGTTGGTTATGCCCCTGCCTTTAAAGATTAATTATGCAGATGGTTCAAATGAAGAGCTAAAAATACCTGCTGAAATTTGGAGAAAAAACCCTAAAAATGCAAGATGGCTCAAAAGATCACTCAAACCAATAAGCTCAGTGGTTCTTGATCCATACTGGGAGCTAGCGGATACAAATATAGAAAACAATTATTACCCTCAGAGAATGATACCTTCAAGACTTAAACCAAAACCATATCGATCTAATCCAAAAAACTTAATGAAGGATTTAATGGAGAGAAATAAGCAAATAACTTCTCATAGATAATGCTTCTAGCAATAGATTTTGGAATATCAAATACTGACATTATTGTTAATGACGGAAAAGAGTATAAATTTTTTTCACACCCGACAAGTAAAAAAATTGATGAGCGATTCCTAGAGAAAATTTTTTCTTATATAGATCTTTCTGCTGATAAATTCTCATTGATTGGAGTGACAGGGGGTAAATCTAGCGATCTGTCTGATAAATATCTAAATGTAAAAATATTAAAGGTTAATGAGGTAGATGCTATTGCAATGGGTGCAAAGTCTATTTTTAAAATAAAAGATGGTCTGCCCTTTATAGCTGTAAGTGCGGGAACAGGGACCGCATGTATTTATAACGATAACGGAGTTACAACTCACCTTGGAGGCATCTCAGTAGGAGGAGGAACCCTTCAGGGGCTATCTAAGAAATTACTGAATGAAGATTCCTCAGGTATTCTTGAAAAATTATCATTAGCTGGAAATAGAAAAAATCTTGATTCACTTATCGGAGAAGTTGTAAACGATATTGGCGCCTTGCACCCTGAAGTTACAGCATCAAACTTTGAAAAAGCTAGATATAGTGATGATCACTCTGATAGTGATATCGCTGCCTCTCTATCAAATATGGTTGGAGAGATAATAGGAACTGTTTCATATTTGAACGCTCTTCTTATGGGCGTAAGTGAAGTATTTTTTATAGGGCGAGTTGGTAACCTGGAAGTAGTCAGGAGTGGAATAACTGATAGATTGGCACTTGCAAATATAAAAGGTAATTTTGATAGTCAATCTGGGTTTGGTAACGCTCTTGGAGTGATGTTTTTCTTAAACAAGGAAAGTTGATATAATGTAATAAATTTACATCTTCAATTATGGTAATTACAGATAAATCATTAGTCATAACCTTTGCAATTCCTGTTTTTTTCTTATTGATTCTAATAGAGTATATTTACGGAAAATATGTTGGTAAAAATACATACAGACTAAATGATACTTTTACTAGTATATCCATAGGCATGATAAGCAGGTATCCAACCATGTTAAATCTTGGTTTTCAAAGCGCTGTATTTATTTACATAAGCTCTAATCTCAATCTAAATATGCTTTCTAATTTAAATCCAGTCACTTGGATTCTAGCATTCCTTATGTATGATCTTTCTTACTATTGGATGCATAGAATGCATCATGAAATTAAATTTTTATGGGCTACACATAGTGTTCATCATCATGGTGAGGATTTTAATTTGTCCACTGCGTTGAGGCAGACTAGTACTGGCTGGTTATGGAAATGGGTTTTCTATTTACCTATGGTTCTTATTGGGATACCAGGAGAAGTATTTGTAACAGTAGCTGGTATAAATTTGGTATATCAGTTCTGGGTTCATACAAAACATATAGGTCACCTTGGTTTCCTAGAAAAGATATTTATAACCCCAATGAATCACGGTATACATCATGCCAAAAATAAAGAGTATATTGATGCAAATTATGGTGGAGTTTTCATAATATGGGATAGGATGTTTGGTACGTATACTGCCGAGCTACCAGATGTAAAACCGGTATATGGAACAGTTTCTGCTCTTAAAAGCTGGAATCCTATTTGGGCTAACTTTCAAGTTTTTTCAACAATGCTCAATGACTCAATTAAAACTAAAAAATGGAGTGACAAAGTTAAGGTTTGGTTTTCTAAGACATACTGGAGGCCAGAGGACTGTATAGAAGAAAAAGACGCAAAAGACTTTCATGCCAAATTCAACCCAGTAGTTACAACAGATGTACAAGTATTTAGTTTCTTTCAGTTAATTTTTACAATTGCTGTATCAGGGAGTGTATTATTTTTTATATCTGAATATACAAAAACAGAAATTGCTATTATTGGGGTGTTCATAATATCCCTAACTACCCTCACAAGCATGCTGCTACAAAGCCATAATGCCTATATTGCGCTATTTGCACTTTCATGCCTAGGTGCTGTTGGAATAACAAGTTTTGAGATCATTGATTATGAGGTACTATCATCAAAGCTTCTAGTTGCTCAGTTTGGTATTAGTGCATTTGGTATTGCAGTAATAGCTCTTTACAAGCGATTATTTGGAATTGAGTTAGCTAACGCTTAATTAAACCCAATCTGGACAAGGAAGATCGTTATTAATTAAAAAATTTCTATTATAAAGTTTGCTTAAATACCTGGAACCCGAATCACATAATATAGTAACAATATTACTTCCAGCTTCCATATGTTTAGACATTTCAACTGCTCCGGCAACATTGATACCGGCACTACCTCCAAGATATAAGCCTTCAGTTTCAACCATCTGAAACATAGCGCTTAGAGCATCTGTATCACTTATTCTTAAAGGGATATCAACCTCCAATCCTTCAATATTTTTTGTAATTCTTCCTTGACCAATACCTTCTGTAACCGAAGAGCCTTCTGATTTTAATTCCCCATCTTGGAAGAAAGAGTAAATAGCCGCACCATAAGGATCAGCAAGGCCGATTTTAATATCCTTATTTTTATCTTTAAGATATTGAGCTATTCCAGAAAGAGTTCCACCCGTTCCAACAGAGCATATGAAGCCATTTACTTTTCCATCAAGCTGATTATATATTTCTGGCCCAGTTTCATTGTAATGGCCTATCTTATTCGCCTCATTATCAAATTGATTGGCCCATAGAACGCCATTAGGGTTTTCGTAAGATTCTGCAACTTTTTTTGAATATTTCACATAATTATTTTCATCTTTATATGGCACAGCTGGAACTTCTATTAGCTCTGCTCCGCAAGCTCTTATGGTTGCTTTCTTTTCTTCAGATTGAGTATCTGGAATAACTATAACTGTTTTGAGGCCAAGGGCATTTCCTACAAGCGCCAACCCAATACCCGTATTACCAGCTGTACCCTCAACAATAGTCCCGCCTTTTCTTATAAGACCTTTTTTTATTGCGTCCTCTAAAATATATTTAGCTGCTCTATCTTTAACTGAACCGCCTGGATTCATAAACTCAGCTTTGCCAAAAATATTACAGCCTGTCTCATTAGAAAGATGTTCTAGTTTTATTAGCGGTGTATTTCCAATGTATTTAATCATTTAAAGGCTTGAATCTCCTGGATCCCAGTCATTGCTGGAAATATTTAATTTATTAACTTCTTTGGCGGGGATTCCAGCAACGGTTGTCTCATTTTTTACATCTTTCAGAACCAGGCTTCCTGCTGCAATAACCGCTTTGTTACCAACAGTAATATTCCCTAAAATGGTGCTAGAAGCGTATATTGTTGCACCACTTTTAATGTTTGGATGCCTCTTTCCAACCTCATTACCCTTGCCCCCAAGCGTAACACCCTGAAAAATTGAAACATCTGATTCGATTACAGCGGTTTCTCCTATAACAATTCCAGTTGCATGGTCCATCATAACTCCCCCTGCAATCTTCGCAGCAGGGTGAATATCTATGCCAAAAATTTCTGATGATCTATTTTGAAAAAATAGTGCCATAGTGTGTCTATTCTTATTCCATAGACAATGAGAAGCCCTGTATGTAGCTAAGCCAAGAAAGCCCTTATAAAACAATAATGGTGTTGAAAAGTAGTCGCATGACGGATCATTATCTTTAAAGAAGATAAGATCTTTTTCGATATCGCCCTCTATATTTTTACAATCATCAAAAACATCAATAATAAATTTCTTGATATCCATAGCAGACAAAGCGTCACTATGGAGTTTAGATGAGAGGATGGATGCAACTGCGTTAGTAAGATTTTTTTGGGATAAAACTAGAGAATGCAAAAAAGAACCCAGTGATGGTTCTGCATCAACTCTTAACCCTATCTCATCTCTAATATTTTCCCATAAACTGTTACTCATAACAAAAGATTATAAACTTAAACTATTAAGAATACCTATGGTATGCAAAGTAATATAAAATCATAACAAGATAAATAAAATATTATGAAAAAAGTAAAAATACTAACCTTTTCATGCCCTGATCAATCAGGTATCCAGGCAAAAGTTACAGGCTTGATGGATAAGTACAATGCCTTTTTAACAGATGTGCAGTCCTACTCTGATAAAGATTCGAATAGATTCTTTTCTAGAATTGTTTTCTTTATTAATGATATGGAAGTAGTAACAGAAGAGTTTTTTTCTGAATTTGAGGCTTTAGCAATCAAGCTTTCAATGCAATGGTCTATTGATGATGAATCTAGAAAAATTAAGACTGTTATAGCTGTTTCAAAAGAAGGTCATTGTTTAAATGATTTATTGTATAGAGCAAGATATAGAGATATGCCAATAGAGATAGTTGGGGTAGTCTCAAATCATGAAGTTTATAGAGAGATAGTAGAATTTAGTGGTATAAAATTTCACCATCTTCCAATAGAAAAGAGCTCTGAGTCAAAGAAAATGCAAGAAAATGAGTTCAGGTCTGTTGTTGCTTCCAGTGGTGCGGAGCTAGTAGTACTGGCTCGGTATATGCAGATTTTATCTGACAATCTTGCAAATGAATGGTCAGGAAAATGTATTAATATCCACCATAGTTTCTTGCCTAGCTTTAAAGGGGCCAGGCCGTATCACCAAGCATTTCATAAGGGCGTAAAGATTATCGGAGCAACTGCTCATTATGTTACTGGGGATTTAGACGAGGGCCATATTATTGAACAAGATGTTCAAAGAGTTTCACATAATGACTCTCCAGAGGATCTAACAAGAAAAGGTAATGATATTGAATCTAGCGTTTTATCTAGAGCGGTTAGATGGCATGCAGAAAAAAGGGTTATTATTAATGGGTCTAAGACTGTTGTATTTAACAATTAGATAAAATGGTGGAGCTACGCGGGATCGAACCGCGGACCCCCTGCTTGCAAAGCAGGTGCTCTCCCAGCTGAGCTATAGCCCCATTTTGAACTGATAATTGTACTTTAAAAATAAAATATATCTACTCATATTTCTATAAATAAAAAAAGGATGGCTAGGCCATCCTTTTTTTTAATAAATAATAACTTAAGCTACAAAGTCATCGCCTTCCGCCCATGAGCAGCCAGTAAGGCCTCCAGCTTTTAATGCTTTAAGTGTTCTAAGAACCTCATCTGCATTTCTTCCAGTGTCCAAAGCATTTACTGAAACATGCTGAATTATTCTTTGATCATCGATAATAAAAGTTGCTCTATAACAAACACCCTCTTCAACATTAACAACACCTAGCTCGTTAGATAAGCCAAGACCTGTATCTGCAGCTAATGAGTGTTTTATACCACCAATTAAACTATTATCGTTCTTCCATGCAAGCTTACAAAATTCGTTGTCGCCACTTATTCCAATAACTGTTGCTTCATCAACAAGTTTGTCCATTGCAGCAATTTCTGTTGGGCAAATGAATGTAAAGTCTTTTGGGTAAAAGTAAATTACGCTCCAATCTTTTTTTAATGGCTCGTAATTCTCTTCTACAGAAACTTCTACCAGCTCGTTATCACTATTAACTCCCTGAAGCTTAAAAGCTGGGAATTTATCACCTACTGTTAACATATATTTTTCTCCTAATATCTCAATCAACATTTCATGAGAAATATAATTGTACTATTTAATTTAAAAAAAAGGATGGCTAAGCCATCCTTTTTTAACACCTAAACTTAATTAGGCTATCTCTCCCACAAGATTAAAGCTTATAAGTAAACCCAACTTTAAGTGTTCTTGGTTTTTGTGATCTTGCGCCATCTTTTGGAGCTCTGGCTACGATATCTTCATGATCAAGAATATTTTCCATTACAAAATATACATCTGTTTTATCATTCAAAGGCTTTCTTAAATTTAAATCTATAAATGAGTGGGCTTCAATATTTTGATTCACGCCACAAGATGCTGTTGAGCAAGCGCTTCCATTCTCTACAAGCCTTATATTTCCACTCAACCCATTTGAATTAATAAACCCAACAACTAAAGCAAGAGAAGAGCTTGGAACATAAGGGACATCATCACCCGCAGCAACTACACCCCAATATTCTCCATCATCATCAAAGCTATTTTTAAATGTTGCATCTGTAGAGGTGAATGTTAGCCCAATTGGATATAGCATTCCCTCTGATCCATTGAATATATGAGATCCTGAAATCTCTATTCCAGAAACGTCTACTGCTCCACCATCAAAAATATCACCATCATTACAGTCTCCACCTTGTGAATTTTTACAAACAGCTTTTAAGTTTTTATAGTCACTAGCAAAATAGAATGCTTCAAGGCTTGAATCATTCTTAGCATACCTAAAACCAAGCTCCATGTTATCTGCCTTTTCAGGGTCTGTTCCAAACATTGCTGTCATCCCCTCGTGGAACCCAGCTACTAGCTGTAAATTTTCACTCATATCATAAGTGGCCCCAAAACCAGTTGTGCTGTGGTCGCCATCTTTTGTTTTTGGATACCCTGATGCGAGCATAGTCCTTGTTGGAACACCATCATCCCACCTATTCTCCACTTGGTCATAATCTTCAGATCTGTGACCAATTGTCAGAGCCAGTGCTCCTATCGTGATTTTGTCCTCTATATAAAAAGAAGTTGCTTTTGACACTCTTAGTCTATTATTACTTCCTGTATACCCAGAAGAACAAGCATATAAAGCAGAGTTAGTTCCATTAGCACTTTGATCAAAACATTCATAATTCTGGTATCTGCTTTCAGAGTCTTCCATATCTCTATAGCCAATTGTTATATTATGATTTTTTATATCTGTTGAAACTTTAAATTGGTAGCCTTCATTGGTATAGAACCTATTGTTATGCTTAAGCTTAACCTGAACAGCCAATGTACCATCTAAGATAGCCTGTGCATTTTCGTTACCAGCATTAGCAGCAGAAATAACAGTATTGATTCCATTTCCAACACCATGATCAGAGTTATTATTTGCTTTATCTACTTTAAACCAGTCTCTGTGATAATCATTGCTCCATGTCGATGCAATAACTCTAATTTTTTCAAAATCTCCCAAATATGTAAGAGACTTTTGATCACCATCGTTATTCATTTCATCGTACTGAGTCATTCCATACCTTACCCTTGGATTAGCATTAAAGCTTTGGCCTGACAAGCCAACATATGATTGATTGGATACCTCGTCTATATCAACCATTTTGAAAGTTACAGAATGATCCCCATTTTCATATCTTGCTTTAATCATTAGATCTGATTTATCAAAACCTGTATCGCCGCCAACATTTGCAACGCTATCAAACCCATCACTTTGATGTTCATGAATTTCAACTAATCCGCCAAAATTACCAGATACTCCACCATAATATGCATGAGTTCTTAGCATTCCATTTTGGCCAAACTCCTGAGTTAATTTACCAGAAGCTAGTTCAGGTATAGGTGTGCTAATCATATTTATAGCACCTCCAATCGTACTTGGTCCTTGGCTAATTGAAGATGGTCCTTTTAGAACTTCTACTGAATTAATTCTTCCGGTGGTTGGAAAGTAATATGCTGAAGAGGATGTATATGGAGCAGGCGCAACAAGTATGCCATCTTCCATTAAAGTAATTTTTGCTGACCTATCTATTGATGTTCCTCTAATTGAGATATTAGGCCTAAGTCCATAACCATCTTCTGTTCTAAAATAAACACCTGGAACTGCTGATAAAATTTTATGGATATCTGTATCCATTGCTTTCTGCAGCTCTTCATTACTGACAACTGTTCCAGAACCAGGAAGCTCTTTCACATCTGCTTTAGTTCCTATAATGGTTACTGTCTCTACCTCTTGTGTATCTGCATAAATTTCAGATGTAACTGAAGCAGCTGATAACAATAATAAGATTCCAATAGCTAATTTATTTTGTTTTATAATTTTCATAATCTACCTTATATGTTTTTAAATGGGAGCTGGTGAATATATTTTGTATAAAACGAAGATATATAAATTCCATCACTTTTAGGGGAATATATATTCACCAACTCTTGTAAATGCAAATGATAATGATTCTCATTTACAAATGCAAGCCCAAAAGACTTTTATTTTTGATAAGTAGTTTTTTAGATTAGTTTTTTTAGTTGTTGCCTTTGATGGCAAAAAATAAACCAAGTGATAATAAGAATATCTGCTCACTCATAAAGAGCTTCTCTGTAATAAACCAATCTGGGTGTGCAATAGCGAAAGCGCCTATCATTATTACAACAACTGCTCCTCCAGATAATCTTGTGATGAGGTTACCTATTTGATTGAACAAAAGACCGCCTATGATTATGCCGACCCCTGCTATGACCTCTCCAAGTGCGACTAGGCTAGTAATTAATTCAGGCCAAATAATCCCTTTACTTTCAAACCATACCACCATTTTTTGAGGCGGTAGTGGGAATTTTCCATAACCATGAAGAAAAAATGAAATTCCAAGAGATAGCCTTAGTATCCATGGAGCTATGCCCGTAAATGGTTTAGCAATTTTATCTAAAGTGTTATTAATACTCATTGGTTTAAGCCTCGTTTAATAAAAGTATATCCTCATCTGAGCAAATGTTAAAACCTTTGTTGATAAGCAGCCTATCCAACTCATCTCTTCCTATATCAACTTTCAAATAAGTGGTTCCTTGCCCAGAATTTTCCTCTTGCACAATACACCCCATACCATAAAGCTCAGACCTTAGCTTTCCGAGAGAAGCTTCTACAGATACCCACCCTTTATATATACCATTGAATAATTGCAGATTTATTTTTTCTCTTAAATGCTCAATGCCTAAGTTTTTTTCTGCAGAAATCCAAACCTCATTGCTTGATTTTCTTTTTTCAGGATCTCTTAGTCCAACTAGGTCGCACTTATTATTAATTCTTATTTGAGGTATTTTTTCAAGGCCCAAGCTATTCAAAATATGATCAACCTCACTAATTTTTTGATCGTGATCTGGATCAGAACAATCAGCAACATGCAAAAGTAGATCTGCTGATTGCAGCTCATCTAATGTAGCTTTAAATGACTCTATTAGCTCGGTTGGTAAATCTGATATAAAACCCACTGTATCTGAAAATAAAATTGGGCCAAGCTCAGGATCAACATTTCTTCTTGTAACAGAATCAAGTGTGGCAAATAATTTATCTGCTGCATACTGATTGCTTTTTGTAAGTTTATTAAAAAGTGTTGTTTTTCCTGCATTAGTGTAGCCAACTAAGGCAACTAATCTGTTCCTACTTTTTTTTCTTGCATAACTGTTGAGCTGTTTTTGTTTATGAGCTTTAACTAGCCTGCTTTTTAAAGTTCTGATCCTATGTCCAATTAATCTTCTGTCAGTTTCAAGTTGTGTTTCTCCAGGCCCTCTAAGGCCAATACCCCCTTTTTGTCTTTCTAAGTGAGTCCACCCTCTTATTAACCGAGTCGAAAGATGGTTTAACTGAGCTAACTCTACTTGGAGCTTGCCTATATGTGTTGTGGCTCTTGTAGCAAATATATCTAGTATTAATTCTGTTTTATCAATAACCCTTACCTTAAGCTTGAGCTCAAGATTTCTAGCTTGGGAGGCGGATAATTTGTGGTTAACAATTACTAAGCCAATATCTGATTTATGTACTAACTCGTATAACTCTTCTAGCTTACCCTTATTAATGAAATGGCTAATTGATGGTCTGCTTTGTTTATGAGACGTAGTTCCTATAATCTCTGCTCCAGAAGACTGAACAAGATCAAAAAACTCTCTTTCAGCATCGTCAATTAATTGTTTTTCTCTAAGGGAATGAACATCAATGAAAACTAGAAATGTTTTTGTATTAGCTTTTTCTTCTTTAAACATGTAATTAATATTGTAGAGATTTTATTTATATTTGTTACTATTATTAAGTAAATATAAATTCTTTAATTAAGGAGCATTTATTAATAAAGGTGAAAGAGCTACGAACTCGTCACTTGCCAGTAAAAAAAGAAAGGCTGTCAGAGAAATAAAAAAACTCAGATTGGAAAAGAAATATAAAGAACTTCGAAAAGCTAGAAAAAATAAATAGCAAAGAAGTTTAATTTTTATTAGGGCAAGTAAAGCCACAGATATGGTGGCATAGGACTTTATTAATCAATAAAAATGGAAAAAATAGATAAATACATACCTTTGCTTATAATCTTGGGATCTCTTTTTATAGCTTCAATAGTTTAAAAAGTTCTAGAATTTTTTTTCTTGTAGGCCGCATTTTCCGGAAGCCCTAACTTCAACTTTTGGGCTCGAGTTTTTTGAACCTTTTTTATTCTTTAGCCAAATATCTCCCTGGATCTTTCCTTTACCAGTAAACCAATTAAAAGAATTAGTCACTCTGTATAGCTCAACCTCATACTCAGGAAATAAAGGATGTTCATCGCCCGGCTGCATTGTATGAAATACCTCAATTCCTGTTTCAGTAACCTCAGATGACCATGATGCATTTGGGTTGAGCCATATAGGAGATGGGTCAAATGTATGAGTTAATGATTTAAACTTTTCAGCATTCATATCTGCTTGCCAATATTGAACTACGTACATTTTATCTTTCTCCCAATCCTCGGAAGCAAAACTTGTTTTAGCTCTTTGGAGAAGAAAAAGTGATTGTTGGGTTTGAGTGGCAAGGTTTTTAAAAAACTCTATCCCTTCAGATAGGTAAGTCTTCTTAATATCTTTGTAAGTAATTGAGTAAGTCCCATCAAGCTCGCATAAAACTTTAGATTGCTCAGCATGAAGAGTTATTGAGAATAAAAAAACTATAAGAAATCGCATAGTAAATATTATAAATCGTTAAAGCTAGTTCTTAAATAGTCTGCCTTCAACTGAAGTGCCTTTTATCTTGATGCTCTTTATGAGTAAGGGATCAATGGTGAGGGGATTCTGAGATAAAATTGTAAAATTAGCATATTTACCAGGACTGATACTTCCATAATCATCCTCAAGCCCCATCGTATATGCTGAATGTAAAGTAACACCTTTTAGGGCCATTAAGGCAGATATTCTTTGGTTTGGACCAGCAACCTTACCTGAATAATTAACTCTGTTAACAGCTGAATGCATTAATACAAGAGGAGAAGCTGGTGCCATTGGCATATCAGAATGAAGGGAAATTGGTATATTTGCAGCTGCGACATCTCCCAGTCTCACCATCTGTTGAGACCTCTCAAATCCAACCCCTTTTCTACTGTAAAGATCTGACAAAACAGAAACATAGTAAGGATTTGCACTCACTATAACCCCCAAAGCTTTCATTTTTTCAATTTGATCTTTTGCGGAATACCCAAAATGAACAATGGTAGTTCTATGATCTGTTCTAGGATTTCTTTTCATATTATCATCAAGCACATCAAGTATTCGATCCAACCCTTCATCGCCATTTTGATGAACATGAATTTGATAGCCAGCATCCCAAAAGAGCTGAAATGTTTTTTTAAAAACATCTCTTTCCATTAGCCATACGCCCTGATGTCCGTCTAGGTAACCATCTCTTAAGACCATATTTTGTGAATACATGGCTCCATCAGAAAATAGTTTTATATGTTTTGGTAAAAATTGAACCTTGCCAGCACCCCAAGATAATTGCTTTTTCGTCTCATGCAAGAGGTCTTCTATCTCCATATTTTCAAGCATATATAGCGCGCTAGGAATATAAAAAGATCTAAATGGAGTATCTATGTCACCAAAAACATAATTTTTAACCTTTTGAATTTTGGGATCATACATTGCCCCAGGATTGCCAATTAGAGTTATTCCATTCTGTTGAACATAATCCTCAGTAGTTTGAAGGCCTTTAATTATTCTTTCTGGAGATGCAAGATATGCCATAATTTTTGGCATAACTGCAATTAAGCCTCTTTCAGAAAAATGCCCTTTTTCAAGATTAGCAAGTTTCTTATCGTATTCATTAAGATGAGCAATATCTTTTTCGCTTATATTAAAAAATTCAAGCGCTTTAGTATTAAGTATGAATTCGTGGAAAGATCTATGGATAATAAGAATTGGTCTTTCTTTGGATATTAAATCTAAATCATCTCGATCTAGCTCTCCATGAAAATAATGATGGAAGCCCCAGCTTATTAAAGGGTTTTTGACATCCCCATTCAAGCTCTCGGTCTCAATCAACCTATCTAAATAACCCTTTCGCTCTCTAACGCCTTTGCTAGACTGACCTGGAATAGCCCAATCGTCAATAGCGACAATGGATGAATTCATTGTTATTGCTGCAAGTAAGGGGTGAATATGATGCTCAATGAAACCTGGAACGATAACATCATCCTTAAAAGTTTCATCAACCTGAGCATTTGGATATATCTTAAGGATATCTTTGAAATAGCCAACAGAAAGTATTCTTTCATTCTCTATCACGAATGCATTGGCATCATGAAAACGATCGTCTAAAGTAATAAGATCTTTGGCTATAAATATTTTTTTAGATGTATCAGCAAAGATGGGATGAATTAAAGCAAGAGCTATGAAAAAATAAAATATTCGCATAAATATATGCTATCAGATTTTAAAGAGTAGTTAATTTTTTTAGATACTTATATCTTCTAAATTATAATCACGCATATCTTCTCTTGCTGCCTCGTTCCACTCAAAAGATTTTTCTGATTCTTTTAGTGGAGCATAGGAGTATGATTTTTCTGAAGGATATTTCTGTTTTCTAGCTTCTATTGCATAGCCGATAGCCCTAGCTCTGCGTTCTATTATTTTACTGTCAAAAACTTGAGCCTCACTATGTATACCTCCGCCCTTCGTCCCAATAACAGATGATCTTTTATGGAATCCAAAATTAACAGTAACGCGAGGTTCAAAGCCACAATTAGGGAAAGAGCCATGGAGAATCTGCCTATTGCAAATTACAACATCACCAGGGTTGCAAACAATTGGTACTGCATCTTCTAGTCGCTCACTTCCAGTCTCAGAAACAAGCTTTTTAATATCAATTTTTCCATCTTTATGAGTCCCTGGAACTACCCAAACCCCATTAACAGCTGTGCTTCCATATACCTGGGCCATAAAATTAAACCCATGAATCTCTTCATCAAAATTTTTGCTTTCCCAATGTGTTACTCCATCTTGATGCCACGAAACTGCAGCACCAATCCCAGGCTCTTTTATAAATAATGCTTCATTGAAAGGTGTGAAATCATCACCATTTATCGATTCAGCTACTCTTAAAAGATCAGGATGGGCGTAAGTTCTTAAGCAAGCATCTGAAAACTGCAAAGACCCAAGCAAAATCAAAGGAACTGCTATGGGAGCGTCTCCTTGAGCTTCAGGCTCAAACATCTTTATTTGATGTCTTCCATTTGCAAGCTCAGTTCCTCCAAGAGGATCTCCCAATGGCTTTGACCATAATAGGGTTAAAGATTTTGATTCTGCATTCATAGCAGGCTCACCTTTAGAGTTAACAGTGCTTTCTGGTCCAGTAGGAAATTTTAATCGTAAATCTTCCAAATCGACCTTAATATCCTCTAATTCATCTTGATTCAATGCGCCTTCAAATATATAGAAACCATATTTAGAATAGGCATCTCTAATTGATTGTGAAAGGCTTCCGTCTTCTTCAAAAGCTATAGGGCCACGATTATTTAACGATAATGCTTTTTTTTCACCAGCAATTAAATAATCTTTCATAGCCTCAGACTCATCACCATAATATGCTGCACAAGCTTCAATTGATTTAGATGCATTAATCATTTTATTTCCTTTTTTTTATTTTCTGAACTCATCAGAGCGGAGTTATTTTTACAATAATGAATAGCCGATTCTAGCTTTCTTTTTGGATAACCTTTTTTTAGATCTGCTTGATTAACATATGTAACACAATCTTCTATGTTCTCAAAAGGAGGCTCTATATTTTTAGTGCTCTCGGACTGCTGGCATCCCATCAATATAAAAAAATACAGTGATAGTAAAAATTTATTCATAAATATTTAATACCCTATGAATATGCGAATAAAGATTACTGGTAAAACCAAGGATAAGAGAAGTAAAAAAAGAAATTTCCATTTAGTCATGTTGTTAATATGTTTAAAAAATTCATATGTATTTTGCCATAGTGTTTAAAGTAAATTCAAATATCTTGCGAAGTTGATCTAGCTTAATTACTCGAGAAAATTTCTTGGGGTCTATTTAGATAAATAATAAATAGTAAGTTTGCTAACGAATATATAAAAACACTAACTGCAATAAGTGAAAGCGATGCCTCAACATATGCATAAGATGCAATAATAAGGCATAAGGTTAACCTAACTACTTCTACCTTTAAACCGTTCTTGCCATCAAGACACATTGCTGTGCAGTACATAGTGAAAGTCATCATAGTTATGGTTATCCATAGCTCAAAGTAATTAAGGTAGTCGCTTTGAATAAAAGCTAAGAATATGTAAGTAATAAATAAATACTGGAATAAAGCATAGAGCTTATATTCTTTTTTGATGTCAGGATCGTATTTTCTAAAAGCTTGTGGATTAAATTCGTCTTTGTTAACTTGAGCAGGAAAGCTTTTAGGGATCCAGCCTGTTCTAGCAAAGGGAGCATATAACTTATCTTTCCATTTTCTTGATAAGAACATTTCTTTAATTATCTTTACATAAATGTGTAGATTGGCCCAAACGGGATTGAATGTATTTAATGTGCCTCTAATTCCATATATACATGGCTCATTTTCATCTTCTATTTTGTGTGTTCCAAACATTCTGTCCCATATGATAAAAACACCGCCATAGTTTTTATCTATATATTGGTCATTCTGAGCATGGTGAACCCTATGATTTGATGCAGTGACAAAATAATTTTCATACCATCCTAGTTTAGGTATGTGCTCACTGTGAACCCAAAATTGATATATAAGGTTCAATGAAGCTACGCTTATAAAAACATATGAAGGAATTCCAATTAAAAACATTGGGATATAAAAAACCCAGCTAACAAATGCGCCTGTTCCAGTTTGCCTTAAGGCTGTACTTAAATTGTAATCTTCGCTCTGATGGTGAGCGACATGAGATGCCCAGAATATTTGTCTCTCATGGCTTATTCTATGGAACCAATAGTAAAAAAAGTCATAAATAACGAAAGCAAATACCCATGTTATTGGAGATTCTGCATCCAGACGCCATAAAGCAAATTTTGTCTCTGCTAAATAAAAAACATAGCCTGCAGCACCAATAATTATTAGCTTATTTGCAGTACGAATGGTGCCCATGAATAAATTACCAATAGCATCGTTCAATCTATAAGTATTCTTTTTTATTGCAATCCCATAAGCCAGCTCTACTAAAAGAGCAAGTAAGAAAAAAGGAACAGCATAGGTGATGTAATCCATGGTTTATATTATCTTAAATGAAAGATTTTATAAAATATGTGCGGGACTAGTTTGAAAAATCTAACCTATCTATTAGAAGCTCTATTCCATGCAAGAACTGAGAATGGAATAGTTAATAAATAAATTAAAGCTAAAATATTAATAGATAACCACAAGAAATTAATAATACTCAATGCTATTAATGAAAATAGAATAAGGAATACAAGCCTTGATTTGATATACATTTTTTTTCTCTTAATTGAAAAAGTTGGAATTCTACTTGTCAATAAGCCACTGATTAAAATGATATAAGCTGCTACAAAGTTTAGATTTTCATAAGCCCAATCGAAACCCATGAATGAATGAGTTAAAGGCAACAAGATTAAGACGGCTCCAACTGGCGTAGGGATGCCGGTAAAAAAACTTTCTGGCTCTTCTTCAGAAGATTTGGATAACTCTAGCCTTACGTTATATAGAGCTAGCCTTAAGCATGAAAAAATAATAAAAACTAAACAAGCAAAGGTCCCAATGCTGCTTTCCATGTTGAAGATTGACATATAGACAAGAATTCCTGGTGCAATACCAAAACTTAGAAAATCTGAGAGAGAATCAAGTTGTGCACCTAAATCAGACTCGCTTTTAAGATGTCTAGCAAGCATTCCATCCAATACATCACATACTCCTGCAATTAAAATACATAATATTGCTAAGTTAAAGTCCTCTTCAATGGCAAATCTAATGGAGCTCAAACCAAAACTTAGGCCAGACAAAGTAATGACATTGGGCAACAATACTTTAAAATCTATTTTTTTCATCTATATTACTTAAATGTTGCTAAAACAGATTCACCAGCAACAACCTTATCTCCAATTGAGCATTTTGTGACCGCATCCATTGGCATATATATATCAACTCTAGAGCCAAATCTAATCAACCCAAATCTTTCTCCTTGAGCAAGATTATCGTTAGCAGATACAAATCCTAAAATTCTTCTAGCAATTAAGCCGGCTATTTGAACGACTACAATTTCAGACCCATTTTTAGAACTTATAACAAGGCTGCTTCTCTCGTTTTTCTCACTAGCTTTATCAAGACTAGCATTTAAAAATTGCCCTTCTTTATAAACAATATCTTTTATAGAACCGGAAACTGGGCTGCGGTTAATATGAACATTGAAAACATTCATGAAGACACATATGCGCTTCATTTTCTCTTGGCTCATTGAGACTTCTTTAGGTGGGTAAGCTTCGTCAATTAGACATACCTTTCCATCTGCAGAACTAATAATTAAATTAGAATCGTATGGAGTATTTCTTTCTGGATCGCGAAAGAACCATAAAGTAAAAATAGTTAATAAATACCCGATAATTGAGATTGCTATAGATACAAATCCCAGAAGGATTGAGATAACAAAGAAAGTAATTGCAAATCTCCATCCCTCAGGATGAATAAACGGTCTTTTAGAAGATGGCATGATTATTTTTGATAATAATTATTTAAGGCGCGCATTTTATAACATGAAATTTTTATAAGCTAGGATAGCTTCAAAAACTTGATAAATGGTGGGCCCGGTAGGACTCGAACCTACGACCAATGGATTATGAGTCCACTGCTCTAACCAACTGAGCTACAGGCCCTTATAGATAAAGTATATCTAGTAAAGAGCGAATCATTATATAAGAATAATTAATTTAAGGAAGCTTAGTGAGTATTTTTATCTTCTTACTTACTTGTTAGAATATTATTATGATAGATCTTAGTAACTCGTCGCCTTTTGCCTCCGGAGGCAACAGAGATTGCTATGAGCACCCTACAAATCCTAATGTCTGTATAAAAGTTACTAAAAGCGGTATTTTAGAAAACATAAGAAAGAATAAGGCCTGGTATAAAAGGCTAAGATCTACAAAAAGTTTTGATGATAATTTAAGAGAGGAATCTGCTTATAAACAAAGCGCTATATCATCTCCATTAGATTCAACTATATGGGAACATTTAGCTAAATGGCATGGCATGATTGATACAAATTTAGGCCAAGCATCTGAAACAGAGTTAATTAAGAATGACAATGAAATAGCTGAAACATTGGAAAGCTATCTTTTCAGAGAAGGGCTCACAGAAGAAATAAAAGTTGCTATTTCTATATTTGAAACTTGGCTAAGAAAACATCGTGTTTTAACTAAAAATATCATCCCTCACAATATTGTTTTGAAGAAAAATGGGGCCTTTCTAAACTTGAAGATTATTGATGGACTAGGTTGCTCGTCATTCCTGCCCTTACCTCAGTATAGTAAATTTTTTGCTAACAGATACATTGAACGCCGCATCGCATTAATGTGGAGCAGAATCCATTGGGACCTTGGGGGCAGAAAAGGAAACTGGAAGTAGGCCTTATTACTCGTCTAAGAAACTTTTTAAATGACTGGATCTGCTAGGATGTCTTAGTTTTCTTAAGGCCTTGGCCTCAATTTGCCTAATCCTTTCTCTTGTAACATCAAACTGCTTGCCAACCTCTTCTAATGTATGGTCGGTATTCATTCCTATACCAAACCTCATTCTTAAAACCTTTGCTTCTCTTGCTGTTAATGAGCCAAGAACATCATCTGTTGCTAAATGCAGGCTGCCTTCTGTAGCATTTTGCAGCGGTGACTCAATTACAGTATCTTCAATAAAATCACCTAGACTTGAATCCTCATCATCACCAATAGGTGTTTCAGTCGAGATTGGTTCTTTTGCGATTTTTAAAACCTTTCTTACCTTATCTTCTGGCATATCGAGTTTTTGAGAAAGTTCTTCAGGAGTTGGTTCTCTCCCCATATCTTGCATCATCTGTCGAGAAACTCTATTTAGCTTATTAATAGTTTCTATCATGTGGACCGGTATTCTTATTGTTCTTGCTTGGTCGGCAATTGATCTCGTTATAGCCTGTCTAATCCACCATGTTGCATAAGTAGAAAATTTATAACCTCTTCTATATTCAAATTTATCAACAGCTTTCATTAGGCCGATGTTGCCTTCTTGAATCAGATCTAAGAACTGTAATCCTCTATTTGTATATTTTTTAGCAATAGAAATAACAAGCCTAAGGTTGGCTTCAACCATGTCCTTTTTAGCTCTCCTCATCTTTGTTTCGCCCATAGACATTTTTCTATTAATTTCTTTAATTTCTTTAACGGATAATCCTACTGATCTTTCAAGCTCTAAAATATCTTTTTGGGCTATTACAACATCCTGTCTTACGGCTGCTAGCAAATCTTTTTTATATTTCTTCTCTTTCATTAAAGAATCAACCCATTTCACTTCAGTTAAGTTATCTGAGAAATTTTTAAGAAAATCCTTTCTTGGCATCCTGGCTTTTTTAACAAGCTGTTCCTGTATAAACTTTTCTTTTTCTCTAATTTTACTCAAGCCTGATCTAGCTATAGCGCTGATTTCATCAAACATTCTAGGGCTAAATTTTAAGAACTGGAATATGTCCCCAACTTTATCAAAATCTTCTACCACTTCTTTGGATGATCTTCCTTTGGACTCAATTGTTTTTAAAGTTTTATTATATTGGCGCTTTAAATTAGTCATCCTTCTCTGGACATCCTTCATATCAGGACCGTTACTGACTTCCTCATCAGATTCTTCAGCTGCCTCAGCCTCTTCTTTAGCTCTTTGACTTCCTGGACCAGCTGATGGAACATATTCCATTTCTTCAAGAAAACCTGTTAAGAAATCATTAATTTTCTTCTCGCCATCTTTTACCATTTGATGGTATTCAATTGCATATTCAACAGACCTTGGATATACAACACTAGCATGCAGAAGATCGCGCATACCTTCTTCTATTCTTTTAGCAATTTCAATTTCTCCCTCTCTGGTAAGAAGGTCAACAGTGCCCATTTCACGCATATACATTCTTACAGGGTCGGTAGTTCTTCCTGTTTCATTCTCAACAGCAGCGAGAGCTTCTGCAGCCTGCTCAAGAGCAATATCATCTGAGTCTTCGGACTCAGCAAGCATTAATGTATCTGCATCTGGAGCAGTTTCATGAACTTGAAGGCCCAGATCATTGATCATTCCAATGATTTCGTCTACCTGATCTGGATCTGATATGTCTTGTGGAAGATGATCATTAACATCAGCATAGGTTAGATAACCCTGCTCTCTTCCTTTTTCTATGAGTTCTGCTATTTTTGAACCCTTTTTGCTTAACTTGTCCACTAATTCTCCAATTTGTATTAACTATATGTGGTGACTGATTGCTATTTTTCAATCACTTACTATGCTTAAATTTCGAAGTAAATTTTTATCTGCTTCTGTATGATTTTCTTTTTTTAGAATGACTTGTTGTAATTCTCTTTTTTCAGCAGAAGTAATTTCTTGCATATTATACTTTTCTTTTAGAATTTCTTCTCTATCTTTTTCAGATTTCGAAATTGTATTAATGCAATCATGAATCATTTCTTTAGCATCTTCAGCAGAAAGGTTTATATCAGATAAAAGCGCTTCGCTAAATACATTTTGTATTTGCTCTTTTTCAATGCTTTCAAATACTATTGATGGGATTACATTTGGATCTTTTTTAAATTTATCTTTTACTGACTGGATGAAATAAAACTTTGATTCTATTTTTATATCATCAAATATAATTTCTGAGGCTAGCTTCGGATGTTGAATAAGCGCAGTGAATATTCCAAGTACGGCTTTTCTTGCAATTTTTGAGGATGATTTGGGCTTTATTTCCTCCTGTTTATTGAACGGAGCTGATGAGTAATTATTAGAAGAAGAGTTAATTAACTTTGCAAAATCTAAACTACAAACTTTTGCAACTTCCTCAATATATGCCTCTTTTAATGGCTGGTTATTAATTTTACTTACTAAAGGTACAGCAAACTTTGCAGCTACTGATCTTCCCTCAATGGTATTTAGATCTGCTTGCTCCTTTATAGTTTCAATGAAGAATTGAGATAAGGAGGTTGCGTCATTAGCAAGTTCAAGAAAAGCTTCTTTGCCATGTTCGTTTATATAACTGTCTGGATCATGGCCTTCTTCTAAAAATATGAAATATATATTGATATCTTCTCTTAAAATAGGCAATCCATTTTCAACAGCGCGCCAGGCCGCTTTCCTTCCAGCAAGATCACCATCAAATGCAACATAAATATTTTTGCAGTACCTCATCATTTTAGATATGTGTAGGCCTGTTATTGCAGTGCCCAGTGAAGCGACAGCGTTTGTAACTCCATTTTGATGAAGAGCAATTACATCCATATAACCCTCTACTACAAACAATGATTGTAATGGACTGTTTAATTTTCTAGCCTCATACAAACCATACAACTCTTTGGACTTGCTGAATGTTTTAGTCTCAGGTGAGTTTAAATATTTAGGCTCGCCCTCATCAATTATCCTCCCTCCAAAAGCAATATGATCTCCTTTAATATTTCTTATAGGGAACATTAACCTCCCCCGAAACCTATCTTTCATTTTTTCAGAGAATAATCCTGAGTCTGTTAAGTCATTTTTTTCATACTCTTTTGATAAGATTTGAAAGAGCCCTTCCCATTCGTCAAGGGAATAACCAATATTAAAAAACTTAGCGACCTCTCCGGAGATTGATCTAGACTTAAGATAATCAATAGCTTTTTTACCCTTGGAGGATTTGAGCTGCTCCTCATACACCCTTACTGTTCGAGAATTAATATTGAGTGCTTGGGTTGTATCAACTGTTTGGTGCGTTTTTGGGACCTCTAAGCCTACTGCAGAAGCTATGCTTTCTACGGCATCAACAAAATCTAGGTTTTCGAAATCTCTTAAAAAATTAATTGCATTGCCTTTAGCATTGCAAACAAAGCAATAATAAAATTGCTTATCCTGATTGACTGCCATTGAGGGGTTAGTATCATCATGAAATGGACAAATGCCCCAAAAGTTATTACCTTTTTGATTAAGCTGCACCCTTCTACCGATAATATCTACGATATCAGATTGGTCTAATATTTGATCAATAAAGCTAGAAGGAATCGACATTTTGATTAAACCAGTTATCTATTAAAATTTTTGCTGCATTTGCATCAATAATTTCTTTTTTTATACTTTTATTATTTTCTATCATTAGTTCTTTAAAATTTTGCCTTGCTTCAAAGCTGGTGAGCCTTTCATCAACATATTCGCATTTAATGTCAGTTAGCTTAGCAAGCTTCTTTGAAAATTTTTCAACGAGCTTCATAATATCACTATCTGTGCCATCCATATTCAATGGTTTTCCGATAAGCAATAAATCTGGCTTCCACTCTCTTACTATATGGTTCACCTCTTCCCAATTAACTTTATTATCTTTATTAAAAAGAACCGTTAGAGGCGAGGAACTTTTGGTTATGGTTTGCCCGACTGCAATACCAATTTTTTTTGTTCCAAAATCAAAAGAAAGAATTTGCATAACAATTAACCTGAAGAAAAATTCCAATCTCTAACAATTTCTATAAACCCATACTCTTCGATCATCAAAGGATCAAATGCTGGGAATGGAGCTGATTCATTAAGAATTTTTATAGCCAACAAATCAATTTCTCTAACCCCTGATGAGAATGCTATTTCTGACCTTATTAAATTTCCTAGAGAATCTATTGTGGCAATAATTTGAACTCTTTGCCCCTCTAGAAGTATTCCATCTTCTGAAATTATACGATCGCCAGCAGATTCAATCTGTCTTTGCCATAAATTTAAGTACTTTGCCTCAGCGGTATTAACCAAAGAATTAGCTTCTAGCTTTTTAACTTTTAAGGATTGATAAGAGCTTTTCTGCTCTCTGCTCACCATTGATTTTAAATTATCTTGGTTTAATTGATTATTATCATTACTAGCTAATGCTTGCTGACCAAGCTCATCAATATTTGCATTTGCTAGCTTTACATTTATGACTGGAGTTTGGTTCAAAATAGGTAGTTTATAGTAGGTTGTAAAAGTAATACCAAAGATCAATATCAAATGAATAGCAGTTGATATTAGAAAAGATTTATTAAGATTTAAAGATCTTGAGCTAGAGTTTTTTGTAAGAAGATGTGAGCTCATAAACCTTTTATATATTCTTTAATTGGGTTTTCACCAGATTGAATATAAATCTCTCTCGCACAAGTTGGGCTTGTGATGTTTATTTCAGTTAGCTTATCTCCAATCATGTCTATTCCAGCAAAATTTATACCACTATCTAAAAGTTTAATTGCAACCTTATTTGCAATATCTTTCTGAGCTGGTGTGAGATCAGCGACAACACCCTTTCCACCTGCAGCAAGATTGCCTTTAAAATTTCCATCTTGGGGGATTCTTGCGAGCGTTTTTGGAAATGGTTTTCCGTGAATAATTAGAATTCTAAAATCTCCATCATAAATTTCTGGAAGGAATTCTTGACCTATTATTGTTGTGGTTTCTTTGTTAGTCATATTAAGCAAAATATCTTTTGCATCTTCATTAATATCATCAAATTTATGAATAGATACTCCGCCCATTCCATCTAGTGGCTTGACAACAATGGTTTGATATTTTTTTTGAAATTCCTTAATTTGATTTATATCAGCAGTAATAATTGTCTTTGGAATAAAATCAGAAAAATGCAAAGCAAATACTTTTTCATTAAATTCTTTAATTGCTGACGGGTCGTTATGAATATTTGCGCCATTATTGACTGCGGTGCTTAGTAGATGGAGACAATTAATATAATTCTCATCTACAGGAGGATCTTTTCTCATAAACACAGATGAAAAATCATTCAAAGCAATTTTATTAGGGTTGATTGATATGGATACATTGCTGTTGATAGAGAAACAATGTGCATTCACTAAGTTGTCTAAAGCAAAAATATTTTTCATTTCACATTGGTAAACATCTACGCCCTCATTTAGGGCTTCCTCCATCATAAAAATAGAAGTATCTTTTTTGTGATTAAGTGAACTAAAAGTATCTGTTATAAATAAGAATGATTTTTTCATAGCTCGCCAAGATAATTTTGCAAAAGTGTTGCTCCGACTATTGCAGCTGTTTCTGCTCTTAAAATATTTTTTCCAAGAAGCCTTATATTAACATTATGAGAATTTAATAATTCTAATTCGTCATCTGAAAAGCCGGATTCAGGCCCAGAAATTATGATTTGCTCTGATTCAACTATATCGCTTTGCAAAAAAGTGCCTTTGCCTGAAAAATTAAAAGCAATGATATTAGTATTATGAGCATTTTTCATATCAAGAGCTTCTTTAAGACTTGAAAATAATGTAATCTTTGGGAGGTAGTTATTTCCTGATTGCTTGCATGCTGAAATCGCAACTTCCTCAAGCTTATTAACTATTTTTTGTAGATCTTTTTTTGCAACACTTTGATCAATTTTTTTGGGCTTATATAGAATAATCTCATGCATGCCTATTTCAACAATTTTCTGGATCATAAAAGTTAGGCTATCTTTTTTTAGTATTGGTAGCAGGGATGATGTTTTATGAGACGCCTGAGGAGATTGGTTAATTTTTGAATTAAGAACTACTTTTACATTATTTCTGCTTAGCTCTTTTATTACAAAATTTGCATATAAACCAGTTCCATTAAAAACCTCTACCTCATCAGATTCATGAAGCCTGAGCACTCTTTTAAGGTGATTAGATTGCAGGTCATCCAGCTCTATATCTAAGCTACTCTGTGTGAGTGATTTGCTATAAAATCTATGAAGTTTCATACTTCTATTATAGCTACTGGATTATAAGAATGTCAGACATAAGTATTATATTAATTAGGCATGGTGAAGCAGCAGCTTCTTGGTCTAAAGACCCAGATCCTGGATTAAGCGATAATGGTCATGAGCAGGCTGAAAGTTTATTAATTCGTCATTGCTATCAAGATCTTTCTGGATATCAATTTATTTCTAGTCCAAAGCTAAGGGCAATAGAAACATCAAATTTTTTAGCTAAGAAATTTTCTAAGGACGTTAAAACCAATTCAACTTATAGTGAGATTCCATCTACTGGGATTCTAATGAAAGATAAGATGGAGTGGCTTGGCAGCATCTCGTCTATGCCAATAGAAGACTTGCCTCTTGAAGTTGCTGCATGGCGTAAAGAAATAATTACGTCACTGCTTTCAATAAAAAATAATACAATTATCTTTTCTCATTTTATGGTTATGAATGTATTAGCAAGTTATGCAAACAATGAACAGAGATTATTGTCTTTCTACCCTGACTACACATCATTTATCAAAATAGTTTTAAGGAATGAATCAATTTATTCAATTGAGTTTGATAAAGAGAAAAAAACTAAGATCAATATATAAAAAACTATTGAGCAATTTTTAAACAAATGTAAAATCAAAAGGTCTTTTCATTAATTGGCTTATATTGGTAAAAAAAGAACACTCATTTGATAGTTATTCAAAAAAACCTCTTAAGGAAGAGGTTAGAAAAGCTATGAAAAGGTACTTTAGGCAACTTGAATCTAATGCGCCTATAGATGTTTATGATCTCGTACTCTCAGAAATAGAACCCCCTCTTCTAAAACAAACAATGAAATACGCAAGATATAACCAATCCAAGGCTGCAAAAATTCTTGGTATCAATAGAACAACCCTTAGAACAAAACTTAAAAAATATAAAATAGAAAAATAATGAGCCAAATAAAGCCAAAAACAGCCCTTATAAGTCTTTCGGATAAATCTGGATTAGATGGGTTGGTTAAATTTTTAGTATCCAAAGATGTAAAAATTTTATCAACAGGGGGAACCTATAAGGCTATTAAGGAAATTACCTCTAATGTTGTTGAAGTATCTGAATTTACTGGCTTTGAAGAAATGATGGATGGGAGAGTAAAAACTCTGCACCCTAAAATACATGCGGGTATATTAGCAAGAAGAGATAAAGACTTAGATGTGCTTGCGAGCAGAGGTTATGAACCAATTGATCTTGTTGTAGTTAACCTTTATCCATTTCAGGAAACAATCGCCTCAGGGTGCTCTTTTGATGAGGCGATAGAAAAAATAGACATTGGGGGGCCGACCATGATTAGGTCTGCAGCAAAGAATTTTAAAGATGTTGCTGTATTATCAGACCCTAGTGATTACGCTTCATTTATTAAACAGTGGGAAAGTGATGATGGTATTTCTCTTAATATGAGAAAAGATTTATCAAAAAAAGTTTTTTTGACAATGGCTAATTATAATAAAGCTATTTCTGATTACTTATCAGAAAATCAGCCCATCTCATTGCCTGATTTTAATTTTGAAAAAAGTTCAAGTCTCAGATATGGCGAAAACCCTCATCAAAAGGCAACTCTTCTAACTTTTGATGGGCTAAACAAAAGAAATATTGCGAATGCTGAAGTCATTCAAGGCAAAGAGTTATCTTATAACAATATTGTTGATGCTGATGCTGCTTGGGAGTGTGTAAGAGAATTTAGCGAGCCAGCTTGTGTGATTGTGAAGCATGCAAACCCATGTGGAGTGGCGTCTTCGACCTCATTGCTTGAGGCATATAATTTGGCATTTCAAACTGATCCAACCTCCGCTTTTGGCGGTATTATTGCGCTCAATGGTACCTTGGATGCAAAAACTGCCCATGAGATCAATGAAAGACAGTTTGTTGAAGTTATTATTGCAACAGATTATGAAGAAGGCTCTTTAGATATTCTATCTACAAAAAAGAATATAAGGGTGCTTAGAGTGGATCTAGATCAAGATGATCTTTACCCTGGAATTATTAAAAAAGTCTCAGGCGGCATCCTTTTACAAGAAGATGATAATTTTAGTGTGCCCATGTCATCCTTAACATGTGTGACGAAAAGGAAGCCTAGTGAGAATGAGTTGAATGATCTTATGTTTGCATGGAAGGTTGCTAAATATGTTAAATCTAATGCAATAGTTTATGCAAAAAATAAACAGACTATTGGTATTGGGGCAGGTCAAATGAGCAGAGTAATAAGTGCTGACATAGCAAACCTAAAAGCAAAAGAAGAAGGCTTAAAGGTTGCAGGTGCAGTAATGGCCTCTGATGCTTTTTTTCCATTTAGAGATGGGATTGATAAGGCGGCCTCAAGCGGCATTGCATCAATCATTCAGCCTGGTGGGTCAATAAGAGATGAGGAAGTTATAGCTGCTGCAGATGAAAATGATATGGCAATGGTTTTTACTAATACAAGGCATTTTAGACACTAATGAAAGTTCTTGTTATTGGATCTGGAGGAAGAGAGCATGCTTTGGCATGGAAGTCTGCTCAAGATGAAAATGTAACTGAAGTGTTTGTTTGCCCCGGAAATGCTGGAACTGAGCTTGAAGATAAGCTGACTAATATTAAAATTGAACATGATAATTTTGAGTCAATTGAAGCTTTCTGTAGCGAAGAAAATATAAATTTAGTAATCATTGGGCCAGAACAGCCACTAGTTGCAGGTTTAGCTGATTACCTTCAGTCAAAAAAAATTAATGTCTTCGGCCCCTCACAAGCAGCAGCTCAACTAGAAGGATCTAAAACCTTTTCAAAGGATTTTTTTATTAAGTATGGAATACCCACGGCAGCATATGAATCATTCGATAGCTTCACTGATGCTCGCAGCTATCTGGATTCAATAGATTATCCAACAGTTGTAAAAGCAGACGGTTTGGCTGCAGGTAAAGGAGTTATCATATGCGGCACTAAAAGTGAGGCTGTTTCTGCTTTAGAAAGTATTTTTAAGGATAAAACATTTGGCTCGGCTGGAAGCCGAGTTGTGATTGAGGAATTTCTTGAAGGTGAAGAAGCTAGCTTTATAGCAGTGGTAAGTAAAAATAAAATGGTGTCGCTGGCAACAAGCCAGGATCATAAGGCAGTTTCTGAAGGCGATGTTGGCTTAAATACAGGTGGCATGGGGGCCTACTCACCAGCTCCAATAGTGACTGATGAAATTAATCAAAAAATATTAGATCAAGTTATGAAGCCAACAATGCAGGGCCTGATAGATGAGGGCTCTCCATATTTAGGTTTCTTATATGCTGGGCTCATGATAAAAAATGGCGAAATAAAAGTTTTAGAATTTAATTGTAGGTTTGGTGATCCTGAGACACAGCCAATAATGATGAGGTTAAAATCAAGTCTGGTCGAGCTTTGTCTAGACGCTATTGAAGATAAACTTGATACTCACCAGATTGAATGGAGTAGTAAATCCGCATGCGGTGTTGTAATAGCATCAGGTGGCTATCCAGAACATTACGAATCAAATCAAGAAGTCTCATTTGATGAAATTAATCGGCCAGACATTAAATTATTTCATGCGGGTACGAAAATGCTAAATGACTCAATTGTTACATCTGGAGGTCGAGTATTTTGTGCGACTGCTCTTGGCAGTGATCTAAAAGATGCACAGGAGAAAGCATATGAGCTAGTTAAGAAAGTTTCATTTAATGGTGCTTTCCACAGAAAAGATATTGGTTATAAGGGTATTTATATGGGGGTGAAATGGGCTTAATAGACAACATTATTAATGAATGCGATATCGCGCTTAAAACATTATCTAATACCAAACCAGGAACAAATAGAGAATACCCAGCGCAAGATTCACAAAAGCAAGATCATGAACTCTCTAAAGAGGAAAAAAATCTTTCAATTCAAATGATGAGAGTAAATCTTGCTGGAGAGGTGGCTGCTCAGGCTCTGTATCGAGGTCAAGCAATGGTTTGCAAGGATGAAGAAATTAAAAAACATCTTATCGATGCTGGCGAGGAAGAAACTGATCATTTGATTTGGTGTAAAAAAAGGCTGGATGAACTCAATGGAAATGCTTCAATATTTAATCCTATATGGTACGCAGGATCATTTGCGATTGGGGCAATTTTTGGAAATATGGGTGAAAAGGTTAGCTTAGGTTTTGTAGAGGAAACTGAGAAGCAAGTTGTTAAACATATAGATAGGCACCTCGATAAAATATCTCCAAAAGATAGAGACACTATCAATATTTTAAAGACTATGAGAGAGGATGAAGACACTCATGCTAAACAGGCAGAAGAAAATGGTAGTGAAGAACTTAAAAAGCCTACTAAAAAAATTATGGAGTACACTGCAAAAATCATGACCTCCTCAAGCACATATATATAAATGAAAGAAGTACTGCTGTTAGCGATTGTAAGCTTCTTATCTTTATCATTATTATCTCAGCCTATAGTTAACATAGAAAATCTGCGACATTCTGGAGAGCTAGGGGTCTTTAAATCTATCGGACTTTCGCTCAACTCATCTAGGGGCAATGAAGAAAGAGATGACTATAAGTTAGATCTTTCATTTGCAAAGAATAATGATAGATATGAATCTCTTATTACATTTAATAATTCTAAAAGGACTAAAGATGAGCTACTAGAAGATAAATCGTCATTCTTGCATGCAAGGTTTTTAAAAAAACTAGAGAGATCATTTGATGTAGAAACTTATATTCAATCAAGCAAGAACCCTTTTCAGTCATATAAAAAACGTAACTTAGCCGGAGTGGGAATAAGGCTTAATTCTAAAAGAGATTATAAATTTGGATTAAGTGTTATGAGAGAAATTGAGGAAAGTCTCCTTGGAGAAAATATTTCAACTAACAGGCTAAACTTATACATTAATAAAAAAATTTTATTAAATGGGGATAATAGCTTAGCAACATCAGTATTTTTTCAGCCTTCCATTAATGATCCTAGTACAGATTATAAGGCCTCAATATTAATGGCATTAAATATTCCAATTTCAGAAAAAATAAAAATTGAAATAAAACTATCTAGTGTTTTAGATAATGATCCTCCAGATATTTCTGAAAAATCCAACCACTCTTTCTCAACAAATTTTAGATATAGTTTTTAACTATTTCATCTGTTGCCACTTTACTGGAACCCCTTCAAGCTGATATCTATTAGACTCTTCTCTTAATTTCTCATACTCAGTCTTTGAAGAATATACGGTAACAATTAGAGCATTTTTTTTATTGGCTGTTATTCTTAACACCCTTCCCATTCTTTGAATTCTTTGTCTTTTTGATGAAGATGCACTCAATATCATTGCGCCGTCTGCCTCTGGCATATCAAAACCCTCATCAAGAGCAGTACAACTAACAAGGACATTTAAATTACCATTTTTAAAGTTATTTAGATTTTCTTCTCTTTCATTAGAATCTAAGTCTGTGTTGTAAATAGCAGACTTGTAACCTTTTTTATTGATAATGGTATTAAATTCTTTTGCTTGCTTTTTGTTTTCAGTAAAAACTATCCAGCTATCTCTTTTATATTTTTGTAATAGCTCTATACCAAAAGGTATTCTATTTACTGAATTCTTAACCATTCTTGCTCTATTAAATATGAGCATTTTGAGCGGATAATCATTCATATTGTTCCCGCCAATTGTTGCAGCTCTTCTTTGTATACTTTTAGTAAACTTTTTATATTCGGCCTCTTCACTATTTGTCATAGCTGCGTATGCATAGAGAAGTTTAAAATTAACAATTACCTCATCTTCTCTGGCATCAATATAGTCGTAATCAAAAATAATGTCCCCAAGGATTTTTCTTATAATAATATAAAAATTATCATCGTAATCTCGTTCTGGGGTTGCTGATAGCCCAAGAGTTGCATGCCAATTATTTGTAAGGGTTTCCCCTCTTTTCTCAGTTCCAATTTTATGACATTCATCAACTATCAAAAGGGTCTTTGAGGCATCAAAATTTTCAATAATATTTTTTACAGAATCAATTGTTGAAATAGTGATTTTGGAAAGTTTATCTAAACGCTCCCCTCCTCCATTTAAAGCTATTTCGTTATTTTGGAAAGAAAGCTGAAGCCCCTCATACCATTGGTCTAGTAGTGCGATTGATGGAACAACAATGAAGATAGTATTATTGCTATTTTCTTCTAGATATTTTTTTAAACAATGAATTGCGAATACTGTCTTGCCTCCGCCAGTTACAACCTTAACGATACCTCTTTTTCTTTCCCACCATAAAGGAAATGCTGCCTCTTGCCATTCTCTTAGCTTCAAGCAAGCCCACCTTTCATAAGACTTTCACCAATTAAAAAAACATGGATTCCATTTTCTTTTAATAATTTAATATCTGATTTTCTTTTTATGCCGGATTCAGACACAAAAATATTTTCTCCTTTAAATTGTTTCTTTAAATTGATTGAGTTATTTATATCAACATCAAAAGTTTTGAGGTTCCTATTATTTACTCCAATAATAGCGTTTTTAAAACACTCCACGCGCCTAAGCTCATCAATGTCATGGACTTCAATTAAATAATCGAGCTTAAGTGATTCAGCGAGCATTACGAAGCTCTTTAGCTGTTCGTCATTTAGAATGCTTGCGATAAGCAATATGCAATCGGCGCCCATCAGTTTTGCTTCGTATAGCTGATATTCATCAATCATAAAATCTTTTCTAAGAATAGGAAGCTTTGTATGTCGCTTAACTTCTTCTAAATACTTTGAATTTCCTTTAAAATAGGATTCTTCTGTAAGAATGGAAAGTGCAGATGCGCCAATGCTTTCGTATTCTTTCGCCTTGCTAACCGGATTAAAATTATGAGAAATAATCCCAGCACTCGGCGATGCTTTTTTTATTTCTGCAATAATAGCTTCATCCTTTTTTAATAAGCTTTTCTTGAAATTAGGATCTGCTAAGGTTAAATTTTCTATTTGGGACTTTAAATGATCTAAAGACTTTGATTCTTTTCTTTTGTCTATAGTAATTATAGTCTTCTCAACTATTTCTTTTAATATGCTCATCAGAGATTTGACTCCCTTACATATGCATTCAATTTATTCATAGCACTTCCATCATTCATCAGAGCAAAAGCCTGCTCTACGCCTTCAGAAATAGAATTGGCTTGTTTCGATAAATATAAGCTTGCAGCTGAGTTCAGCGCAATCATATCTTGAACTGCTGAGCTTTTTCCTGAAAAAGCATCCTTAACAAGGTCTAAACTTTCAATAGGTGAATTTGCTGTAATTTCAGCCAAAGACCTATTTCTTAAAGAAAAATCTTCTGGAGATATTTCATAGTTAACAATTCTTCCATTCTTTAATTCTGATATGTATGTTTTGCCAGAAATAGTTATCTCATCTAAACCATCCTCTCCATGAACTACCATTACATGTTCCATGCCTAGATTTTTAGAAACAGAAGAAAAAGTCTTCAAGAGATTTTTATTATAGACTCCGATAATTTGCTTCTTCGCTCCGCAAGGGTTTGTATGAGGGCCAAGTAAATTAAATATTGTTTTTTTTGCAATTCTTTGCCTTGCTGGCATAACAAACCTCATAGAGCTATGGTGAAGAGGCGCATAAAGAAAAACAAATCCTACCTTGTTGAAAACCTTTAAAAGCTTTTCTCTATCATGTGATATATCAGCACCTGCAATCATTAGAAAATCTGCACTTCCTGATTTGCTAGAAACCGCCTTATTTCCATGCTTTGTCACTAAAGCACCTCCAGCAGAAGCAACAAATGAAGATGCAGTCGAGCAGTTAAAAGTATGAATGCCAGAGCCTCCTGTACCACAAGTATCGATGTGATTACCATCGCCAATCTTGAACTTTAAAGATTTCTCTTTCATGACTGAGGCTGCTGCAGTAATTTCTACTTCACTAGGACCTTTTGCATTAAGAGCTAATAAGAATTTTTCGATTTCAAGATCACCAACCTTGTCAGTCATGATCTCATTAATGGCTAGCTGCATCTCATCAAAACTGAGATCTGTATGATCTTGTATCTTATTTATTATAGATTTCATTATATCGATATAAAGTTTTGAATTAATCTCATTCCGTATTCTGTATCTATAGATTCTGGATGAAACTGTACTCCATATATTGGTTTATTTTCATGCTCAATTGCCATTATGACATCCGTATCATTTTCTAGTGTTGCTATTATTTTTAGTTCCTTTGGAAGAGTATTTTTTTCAACTATAAGGCTGTGATATCTAACAACTGAATATAATTCTTCGATGCCGCTAAAAATACTATCGCCATTATGTTTTATATTTGATTTTTTTCCATGGCATAGCTCGTTAGCTTTGATAATATTGCCGCCAAATGCTGCTCCTATTGACTGATGTCCAAGACATACACCAAGAATTGGGACATTTGCAGATTGTATTAATTCAACTGAGATTCCAGCCTCTGATGGCGTACATGGTCCCGGAGATATAACTATTTTGTCAGGTTTCATATCCAATACCTGCTCCACAGACAGTTGATCATTTCTTACTACCTTTATGTTTTTTTCAAACTCTCCAATATAATGGACAAGGTTATAGGTAAAACTATCATAATTATCTATTACAAGAATCATTCAATCATCTCCAAGGCATCTAAAAAAACTTTTGCTTTTTGCTTACATTCATTCCATTCATTTTCTGGAATTGAATCAGCAACTATCCCTGCCCCGGCTCCTACATGTATTACATCATCTTTAATTACCGCTGTTCTTATTGCTATTGCTGTATCAATATTTCCATTCCATGAAATATAGCCAATAGCACCTCCATATATTCCTCTTGAACTTGGTTCAATTTCATTAATAATTTCCATAGCTCTTATCTTTGGAGCACCTGACAACGTTCCCGCAGGAAGAGCAGACTTCATGGCATCTATATAATCAAACTTATCCGATATTTCGCCCACCACATTTGAGACTATATGCATGACATGCGAGTATTTTTCAATGATCATTTTATCGGTGACTCTAACTGATCCTAGTTTAGAAACTCTACCAACATCATTTCTTCCAAGATCAATAAGCATCAAATGCTCAGCCAGCTCTTTAGGGTCGCTTAAAAGATCTAGCTCATTTTTTCTATCCTCAACATCATCAATACCTCTTCTTCTTGTTCCTGCTATTGGCCTTAAAGTTAACTCAGCATCCTCCAATCTAACTAGTATTTCTGGAGAAGCGCCAACAACCTGGCATTCATCAAGATTCAAGAAATACATATAAGGAGATGGATTTAATTGTCTGAGAGCCATATACAGCGTAAATGGATCAGAGTTGAATGGTAGTGAAAAATCTTGGGCTAAAACAACTTGAAAAATATCACCTTCTTTAATGTAATTTTTTGCTTTATCTACCGCACTTAAATACTCTTCTTTTTCGAAATTAGAGTTGAAGCTTAGTTTTCCTGTTGGTTTTTTAAAGCATATATTTTGACTTTCAGGCTTTAAGTTAAAAATATTTTCTATCTTCAAAATCTGCTCTAAAGCATCTTCATAACTATTATCTCTTGGGTCGGTATTGAAAATAATCTGAATAGATTCTTCTATATTATCAAAGACTATTAACTTCTCTGCCTTTACAAGATATATCTCGGGCATGTGGTCTTTGAACTTTGAATTTTTAGCAGGCAGATCTCCAATTTTTGCCTCAGCATACCCTGCGCTCTCATATGCAAAAAAACCGACGTAGCCTCCAAAAAATCTTGGTAAATCTTTTATATAAGGAGCTTTATAATTTTTAGTCAGTGTTCTTATGCTGCTTAATGGGTCATCTGAAATAAATGAATCGGCGATGCCATTAGATATGGTTTCAACTTTTTTTCCAGAGACCTTGATCGTCTCTATACAATCTAAGCCAATAATGGAGTATTGAGCCCACTTTTCACCACCCTCTACAGACTCAAGTAGAAAAGTATTTTTAACTCCATTAAGTCTTGAGTAGATCGTTAAAGGAGTTTCATTTTTAATCGATAATTTTTTAACTATAGGAATCATAGAAAAACCTTGATTCACATAACTAGAAAACTCATCTTTAGTAATCATTTTATTAAAATATTTTTTAGATTTATAGTATCGCCAATATTGATATTATTATCATTAAACCAGCCCTTATTAACCTCAAGAGCATAAGGAAGTGGCTTGCTTGAGCAAACTGATGCATTGGATAATGGCACCATATCATATATATCAATTATTTCTCCCTGTGCATCTATATAAGCAACACTTATTGGGAAAAACGTATTCTTCATCCACATGCATTGTTTTTTAGGGAAGTCCCAAATAAAAAACATTCCATGATTGTCAGGCATGCTTTTTTTAAACATTAAGCCTTTTTTTCTTTCATTGAAAGTGTCTGCTATTTCGATCTTGGAGAGGTATTGATTTAAGCTAATCTCACTCGATGCATTGCTCGAGAGAACAAGTATAAAAAGCCAAGTAAATTTAAAAAATTTTAGATCGAAGTGTTGAAATAGTTTTCTCATAATCTTCGGTATTAAAAATTGCTGAACCAGCAACAAAAGTGTCTGCGCCTGCTTGAGATGCAAGCCCAATGGTCTCATTATTTATGCCGCCATCAATCTCTAAGCGAATCTCTTTGCCAGTAGCATCAATCATTTTGCGAACTTTAGCTATTTTTTCAAGAGAACTATGGATAAAAGACTGGCCACCAAAACCAGGATTTACACTCATAATTAACACAAGATCTAAATCTTCTAAAACATTTTCTAGAATATTTAAGGGAGTCGCTGGATTAAACACAAGCCCAGCTTTGCAGTCAGATTCTTTTATTGCACTTATAGATCTATGGACATGCCTTGATGCCTCGGGATGAAAGCTGATCAGGTCTGCGCCTGCTTTAATGAAATCTTGAGCAAGATCATCTACAGGATCAATCATTAAATGAACATCTATAAACTCTGTAACACCATAGTCTCGAAGAGACTTACACACCATTGGGCCAATAGTTAAATTGGGAACATAGTGGTTGTCCATTACATCAAAATGAATCCAGTCTGCACCTGCCTTAAGTACATTTTTTACTTCTTCACCAAGTGTTGCAAAATTTGAGGCTAAAATAGATGGTGCAATTATATTTTTTTTATCCATACATTAATTCTCTTCTTTAAATGATTTATTGGCAAGGCCTAGACGATCAATAGTTCCTGTATCTATCCATGTCTTTTGAGATATCTCTGCTGTTACTTTTTTATCTTGTATATATTTTTTCAGTACAGATCCCCAAATACTATATGGAGCAATCAGGTTGTCGATATTATTAAAAATACTAGGATTTATTATCGAAATGCCACTCCAAGTAAAATCATTGGAGGATTCATTTATAGATACTTTTGAGCCATTAAGCGAGAAATCACCATCAGGGTTGTGCTCAGGATTAGGTACTCCGATAATATGTGCTAACTCAACATGTTTATGCATATCCCTAAGGTTGATTGAATGGTAAATATCTGCATTTAACAAAAGGAAGGGCTCTTCACCCAGTAATTTGAGCGCCTTCTTGACCCCTCCTCCAGTTCCAAGAGGTTCTGTTTCTTCAGAAAAAGCTATTTTTGTATCAGGAAATTTTTCAAAAACATGCTTTTTAATTTTCTCACCTAGATGAGAGGTATTTATGATAATTTCTTCAAAACCAGAATCGACTAATTTTTCTATATTTCTTTGTATAAGCGATTTGCCTCCAACCATTAAATTAGGTTTAGGGACAGTATTGGTAAGGGGCCTTAGCCTTTTTCCGAGTCCAGCAGCAAGAATCATTGCCTTCATAACTGATTAATCCTGCTTACCATTTCTGGTTTAACATTATTTCTTAATTCACTTTTTAAAGAAGCATAATGATTTGGTAAGATCTCAATAAAATTATCTAGTATTTGAGGAAGATCTTTAAGTCTATATGATCTGCCAGAATTGAAATATATATAAGGTAATGTTCCAAGAATTCTCATCCCTCTTTGAATTCCTCCCCACCTAAGCCATTCATAGGTATCGAGACTGCTCACATCTAGATTTGATATTTTATTATAAAGATCTAATTTATTAAGAATTTCTTTTTTGTGTATTGGGTAATAATGATCTATAAATATTCCTGCTAAGTCTATTCCAATTGGACCATGAGTTAAATCTTGGAAATCAATAATGCATAACTGCTTATCTTTGTTGTAGTGAAGATTTCTTCTTTCAAAATCAAAGTGACAGTTCATCCATGGCTGTTCTTCAAGCTTTTCAAGAGCTTCATCGCGAAGATCATCAAGCTCTGATTCTAAAGATATTTTAAGAAAGCGATCTAGGAAAAACTCTTTCATCATATCCATTTGATTTGATAATAAAGATGAGTCAAGCGAAGACAATTGAGGGATCATAGCTTGCTGTAGTTTTGGAAGAATTGATATTGCATCATCTAATACATCTAGGCTGGCTTCCTTAGACATGTCGATGTCTATTAATGCTTCATCACCAAGGTCTTGCTGAACTGTTACACCTATCTCCAGATCATGTGAGATGATTTTTGGTGATGGTATATTCTCTCTCTGCAAAAATTCTGAAAGTCTTACAAATTTCTTATGGCTTCCGAGAGCTGGATCCAAATAACATAAAACCAATGATTCTTTATTATTTAAATGCAGACGATAATACTCTCTTCCGCTAGCTTCAAGTTTTAATGCCTCTATCTCAGTGGCATCATACCCAAGCTTGTTTGTTATATTTTTTAGCTTATCTTGATTCAATTAACTATTTTTAACATCATCTGGTACTGGCGTATCATCAGGGACGAAAAAGTCTGGCATTAATTCAGCAAATGGAACATTTGCATATTTTGTAAAATCTTTAATGCCTGCATCATGAAGGATTAAATCATCTATACAAAAGTTTCCAGTAAAATCTTTTGAACTCTTTGTAAGAATCTCATAGGCCGCATCAGCCATTATGTCTACATTTCTTGACAATCTCATGATCTCATCTCCACCTAGGTGGTTTTGAACTGCAGCTGTTGCTATTGCAGTTCTTGGCCATAGGGCGTTAACAGCAATGCCAAACTCTTTGAACTCTTCAGCCATACCTAGAACACACATACTCATCGTATATTTTGCCATTGTGTATGCAACGGTTCCTGAGAACCATTTAGGACTCATATCCAGTGGGGGTGATAAGTTTAATATATGTGGATTATCTGCTTTCTTTAGATGCGGCAGGCAATATTTACTTACCATGTATGTTCCACGTCCATTAATTTGATGCATAAGATCGTAACGCTTCATTGCAGTATCTGTAACATTTGTTAGTTGAATAGCGGATGCATTGTTAATACATATATCTATGCCTCCAAAATGCTCTACTGCCTGATTTATAACGTCCCTAACATTATCTTCATTTCTTATATCGCAAACGACAGGAAGGGCATCTCCACCAGCCTCAATAATTTCTTCGGCTGCAGTAAAAATTGTCCCTGGAAGTTTCGGATGTGGTTCTGATGTCTTAGCGGCCACCACTATCTTTGCTCCATCTTTAGCTGCTTTTTTAGCCATTGCGAGGCCTATGCCCCTACTTCCACCAGACATAAATATTACTTTATCTTTTAAGCTCATTTTTTTTCCTTTTAAAAATTGAATTACTAAAATTTTTCCATATATGGCCTTAAGTCTAGCTCATGAGTCCAAGCACTTCTATGCTGAGAATGAATATTCCAATAATTTTCTGCAATCATTTTTGGCTTAAGGATGCCATCTTTTTCTTTAAGAGCGTATATATCTGGAAACGTCTCTTTAATAAATTGTGTATCTATCGCTCCATCAATTACAAAGTGAGCAACATGAATTCCCTCAGGGCCAAGTTCTCTTGCCATGCTTTGGGATAGTGCTCTTAAGGCAAACTTAGCCCCTGCAAATGCAGAAAAGCCTGAGCTTCCCCTAAGCGATGCTGTTGCGCCTGTAAAAAAAATACTGCCGTGCCCTCTTTTCTTCATATATTTAGCAGCCTCTCTTCCTGTCAGAAAACCAGCAAAAGCAGCCATTTCCCATACTTTGCGATAAACCCTTGAGGTTGTTTCTTCTATTGGAAAGTAAACATTTGCACCTGGATTAAAAATAACAACATCTATAGGAGCTATTGAAGACTCTATTTCTTTAAAAAGATTAATAATTTCATCTTCATTTCTAGCATCTACGCCGAAACCCTTGGCGCAACCCCCGGATTGATTAATTTCATCACATAACATCTCTAGCTTTGAAATACTTGTCGGTCTTCTAACCGGACAAACTTTATACCCCTCTGATGCGAATCTTTTTGTAATGGCTGAGCCTGTGGCATCTCCAGCACCTATAATTACCGCTGAAAACTTTGATAAATCTTTCATAAAAGTGTTTAATTATTTTATTCCACTTTACAAAATTGTAGGTAAAAATGAAAGTAGACTTTATCTTTGATGTTGCAAGCCCTAATGCATATTTCGTTCATAAAATTATTCCTGAATTTGAATCAAGAACAGGTGCTGTATTTAATTATATTCCATGCTTGCTTGGTGGCATTATGCATCTAACAAATAATAAACCTCCTTTTATTGCTTTCTCTGATGTCGAGAGCAAGATGAAATATCAAATGATTGAAATGGACAGATTTATTAAGAAGCATAAGCTCGTAGATTTTAAGTTTAATTCAAATTTTCCAATGAAAACTGTGGCTATTCAGCGTGGTGCAATAGCTGCAAAAGAATTAGATGTTTTCGATGATTATCTGGAGTCTATCTTTTCAGCTATTTGGGAGAAAAATATAGATATGGCCAATGAAGATACTTTTTTTGAAACTTTAAAAACCGATGGACTTGACGATTTGAAGATAAAAGAAATTATCTCATCTCAAGCATGCAAGGATAAGCTTATTAAAAATACTCAGAATGCTGTAGATAATGGAGTTTTTGGAATACCAACATTTATATATGCAAATGAAATATTCTTTGGCAAAGACCATCTCGATCAACTGGAAGATGCATTAAAAGCTTAAAAAGAGGAACTTTGATATGAAAATTCTATCTAAGTTCTAGGAAAAAACTATTTTAATGAAAATATTACATAAGACTTTGCTGATGCTTGCTATTCCATTTTTGCATTCTAATAGTCTAATTGCTGACATTAGCTTTGAATTAAAAAGTTCAAATAATCCTCAACTATCATGTTTTAGCTATAACCCTTATCTTGGAGTAGTGAAAGATAACAAGAATTTAGATATTCAATCAGATGAATTTGAGATAACAAAAGATAATAGACTTATTTTAGATGGCAGTATAACTATTGATTTTGATGGGGGTATCCTTGAAGCTGGGGCCGCAAATATTGATAGAGATAAGGATGTTATTTCTTTTGATAATAAGGGGATTATTAGACTAGAGAGTTTATTGTTTGGGGCAAAAAAAGGTTCCATTAATAGGAACAACCAAAGCATATCTCTGGAAAATGGAAGCATATTTTTGTCTGACAGGTCTCTTTTTATATCTTTTGACCAGCTTGATGGTGATATATCTAAAAAAATTAAAATATCCAATGCATCTATGTCTTCATGTGGTGAGCCAAAGCATGGCTGGGCTCTTAAAGCTAAAAATATTTTACTAAACAATGAAACAAAAAGAGGGATTGCAAAGAATGTTTCCTTGGAGTTATTTAATCAAAAAATATTAATACTTCCAGCCATACCATTTACAACTTCTTCAGATCGTATGTCAGGGTTTTTAGAACCATCTTTATCATACTCCTCAGATGGTGTGGATTTTCTTGCACCCTATTTTAAAGTAGCCTCAGAAAAATCTGACTATACTGTAGCACCAAGATTAATTGCAAAAAGAGGCACAGGCTTTGAATTCAATACTAGATATATTCATGGAAAAGAAAATACTCTGGGAAACTTAGACTTTCTGTATCTAAATAAAGATAAGGAGTATTCGAAAGAATTTAATTCTACAGAAGCAGACAGATGGGCATATGCTTTTAATGATGCCTTTAGAATCGGGGGCTCAAGTAATGTTGTATTTGAATGGACAAAAGCATCTGATTCAACAGTTTTAAGGGATATCCCAGGCGATATAGTGGCCTTAGGCAATCAGAGGGCGGAGAATTTGAAGCAAAGTATTATTTTTCAGAGCCATTTTGAAGATGTAGACCTCGCTATAAGTCATTTAGCATATCAAAGCCTGAATCCTGTTCTAACCAATGGCTATTCAAAATCACCAGAAATAGATATTTTGTATCATAAAAAAATAAATAATTTAAAGTTTAAATATAGGATTAATTATTCTAAATATTCGGCTAGTAAAACTCATGGATTTAATGGGTATCAAGTTATGGGGAAGTACCTTTTTCTTAACGATAATCCAGACGAGGGCTCAAGAGTATTTTCAGAAGCTACAATAACGAATAAAACAAATTATAAAAACTTTAACATCACATCAAAAGTTGGTATTCAAAATATTTCATATAATTTAGTTAATCAGGATAATACGGCAGAGGATGTTTCTGCTCCAAGTATTCATGTACTAGCTAAATCAACATTTTATAAAAATGAAAATGGGTTAACTAAAATTTTAGAGCCTAGGCTTGCATTGGGGTATGTGGGATACAAAGATCAGTCCATGAATCCCATCTTTGATACTGAAGAGATATCAGCAAACAATCAGCTCTTCAATAATTCAAGGTTTTCTGGATTAGATAGAATTGGAGATCAAAAATTTTATACTCTAGGAATTACCTATAGAACAAAAAAAATGGGTATGGATAAGTTTAGATTTGATATATCAAAAAAGGTTTACCTCATAGATAGGCGTGTATGGGTTAATCCAATGATAGATCAAGCTGATATGAACTCGCAGATGATGTCTAACAGCTCAATGATAGGAAATATGCATGCAGAGCCGATAGTTTTAATGGCAAGCTATATGCCAAAGAAAAATACAATGTTGATGATGTATGGCGGCCTCAATAAAAAAAATAATTCTATTTTGTTAGGAGGAGCTAACTTAAAAACGAGCAATAGATATGGGTCCTATGGTTATTCAAGGAGATATAGAAGGATGGCTGGAAACTTTAATATCCCAATGAATTACTCTGAGGTGTTTGCACGAATTAACCTTAATAAAAATATAGATCTAGTAGCTAAAGTAAAAAGGGATCATGAAACAAATATGAGCATTGAAAGCTTGTTTGGCTTTGGTTTTCAGAACTGCTGTGTCGGAATTCAGCTTACATACTCAGATAAAGAATTATCAAGATATGTTGGCCTAAATAATGAGATTAATTATCTATACTTAAATGATGCTTGGAATAATATTATAGATATTGAAAACAAAAGCAGGATAAATTTAAGCTTTGAGTTAAAGGGCCTTAATTCATCCTTTGATAAAATAAGCAGATTGTTTAATAATTCACTTCTTAATTACTAATCTACTATGAAAAAAATAATATTCCTTTTTACAGCCCTAATTTCCATACCCTCTATTTCAAAAATTGAGACATTAGATAGGATAGCAGTGATTGTCGATGACGGGATTTTGATGGAATCTCAAATAGATATTGCTTTAGAGGAGATTGTTAAGAGATACGATGCTCAAAATATACCTAAACCTGCAATAAGTGTTCTTAGAGAACAAACAATCGAAAAGCTTGTAGTGGAAGAGCTTCAACTCCAGATGGCTGAAAGAGCGGGAGTAAGAATTAGTGATGCAGAATTAAATTCTACTGTTGCTCGTATTGCATCAAATAATGGAATGTCATTAGAAGATTTTATTTTATATTTAGATGGCGAAGGTGAATCTTATCAAAGGCTTAGAGACAATATTAAAAAAGAAATGACCGTTCAAAGAGTACAAAGAGGTCGTGTTGGCTCTTCTATAAATATTACTGATAAAGAATTTGAAGCATTTCTGGCAACAGATGAATCTCTCAAACAGCTTGAGCCTGAATTGCTTGTAAGACAAATATTAGTAAAAACATCAAACGAAGCAAATAAAGTTCTAGAAAAAATTAATAATAGTTTTGATTTTGAGACGCTAGCTAGAGAGCTTTCTATAAGTTCAAATGCCCTTGAAGGAGGCTTGATGAATTGGCGTAAAAAATCTGACATGCCCTCTCTCTTTGCTGAAGGTCTTGAAGGGGTTGATGTTGGTCAAGTCTCGCCGCCTCTCAAAAGTGGAGCGGGATATCATATTTTGAAGGTAGAAGAAAAAAGAGGTGATTTTGTTAAATATGAAGATCAATGGCTTGTAAGACATATTCTATTGATGCCATCTGAAATTAGAAGTGAAGAGGCCTCAGAGCTAGAGCTTATTGATATAAGGAACAGAGTTATAAATGGGGAAGATTTCAGCTTACTTGCTAAGGAATTTTCTGAGGATCCGGGATCAGCCCAAAAAGGTGGAGAGTTAGACTGGATGGGTAAAGGCATAACAGCAGCAGAATTTGAAGCAACTTTTACTAAAATAGAAGAAGGAGTTGTATCTGAGGTTTTTCAAACTGAATTTGGGTTTCATTTTTTAGAACTCTTAGGTCAGAGAAATAAAGATATGACCAACGAGGCAATTGAAAATAGGGCCTTCAATATTCTCTATTCTAGGAAATATGATGAAGAGCTTGAAAATACTTTACGGTCTATGAGAGCGGAAGCTTTTGTTGAGATAAAAGATTTAGATTGAAGAGATTAATATATTCTCCTGGAGAGCCTTCTGGAATTGGAATTGATTTAATAGTTCAACTGGCAACATCTGACTTTTGGGAAAAAATAAAACATCCTATCATTGTACTTGCAGACCCCTTGCTGCTTAAAAATAGAGCAAAGATTTTAAAAAGAAAAATTACTGTAGTAACGGTCTGTGAAGATAATTTAATTCAAAACAATAAGCGCGCACAAATAAAAATTATTGCTTTGGGTAAATGCAAAAACCATACTCCAGGAAAGCTATATAAGGCCAATGCATCCTACACTTTAAAAAATCTTGATCATGGAATTAAGCTTGCCCTAGACGATAAAAATACAGCACTTGTAACTGGCCCATTAAGTAAAGAAAATATTATTAAAGTAGAAAAGGACTTTATCGGCCATACAGAAAGGATTCAGGAGCTAACTGGCAGTGATAATGTTTTGATGTTACTGGCATCCAAAAAGATAAAGGTTGCATTGGCGACCACTCATATCCCCTTAAAAGATGTGGCTGAATCTATAAATAAAAAGATGCTTAAAACCAAGATCGAGATTCTGAATAAGGAGTTAAAGACCAAGTTTGGTATCTCTAAGCCTAAGATAAAAATGCTTGGCTTAAACCCGCATGCAGGAGAAGGAGGAAAAATCGGTACTGAAGAAACAAATATTTTATATCCACTAGCCAAAGAACTTAGAGCAAAAGGTGTCAACATATCTGACCCTATTTCAGCTGACACTGCATTTACAAAAAAAAATCTTGCACAAACTGATGCATACTTTGCAATGTATCACGATCAAGCTCTTCCAGTATTGAAGGCGTTAAGCTTTGGAAGTTCCATCAATATTACTTTGGGTGTTCCTATTCTTCGTACCTCTGTAGATCATGGTGTTGCTTTAGACATAGCAGGCACTGGAAATGCTGACCCATCATCGCTAATTGAAGCATTTAAAAGAGCTCAGAGATTAGTCTAATGATCGATAGAAAAAAAAGGCGGCAGTTTGGCCAAAATTATTTAAAAGACCCAGCCATCTTATTTGAGATGGGTGAAGCTATAAATGTATCTAAGAATGATAGAATTTTTGAGATTGGGCCTGGCATGGGAGCTTTAACAAATGTGATTATTAAGGATGGTGTTGAAGTGACGGCAATGGATATTGATCCTATGAATATAGAGTTCTTAGAAAAAAAAATGAAAAAAATAGGAAATATAAACTTTATATGTGGCGACATTATGAAAGCAGATCTTGAATTCATAAAAAATAGTAGCTATAGAATCATAGGAAATCTTCCATATAATATTTCAACACAAATAATTATTAGATTATTAGAGCTAAGTGATCACATTAAGGATATGCACTTTCTAGTACAGAAGGAAGTTGCTGAAAAAATTTGTGGCACCTCTTCAAGTAAAAATTGGGGCAAGCTATCTATCAAAATTGGCTTATTTTTTAATAGCCAGAAACTATTCGATGTTCCTCCTGAATCCTTTGATATAAAACCAAAAGTTGACTCAAGTTTTATAAGACTTACTCCAGCCATAGACGACTTTATAATGCCTAAAAATAAAAAAGATCTATTTAATATTATTGATATGTCATTCTCCACAAGGCGTAAAAATATAAAAAATAATTTAAAAAAATTAAATATTGATTGGTCCTCTCTCCAGCTAGATCCCTCTGCAAGAGCTGAGGATTTAAGTATTCAAGATTTTGTTAATATAGCGCTAAGCTTAGAAAAATAGAATGTCACATTTTGTAATAGGAGATGTTCAGGGTTGTTATGAACAACTCAATGATTTGCTATTAGTAATTGATTTTTGTCCTGATGAAGATCATATTATTTTTGCGGGCGATATGGTGAACAGGGGAGATGACTCCCTTAAGGTGCTGGATTTCTGTTTATCAAACCCCAAGAGTGTTAGTGCTGTTCTGGGAAATCATGACTTATATTTAATGTATCTTATAGAAAGTAAAGGCAACGATGATTGCCTTCAGCAAATTTTAGAATGTGATCAATTGGAAGCAATATATTCATGGCTAAAATCATGTCCTTTAATGAAATCTATCTTTATAAGTGAGTCTAAAGAAACTTTTCATATAACGCATGCTGGTATTCCCCCAGTATGGACATTGGATGAGGCAAGAAAATATTCTGACGAAATCTCAAATGAGCTTTTGCATAATCCTAAAAATATCTTAAGTAACATGTGGGGTGATCACCCCAACCTTTGGAGTAATAACTTAAGGGGGCAAGAGCGTTTTAGATTGATTATCAATTATTTCACTCGCATGCGATTTTTATTTAAAAATGGTGCCTTAGAATTAAAGACTAAAAATTTGAATGTAACTAGTGAGCTAATAAAATGGTTTGATCTTACTAAAAAAAATTTAGAAGCAAATGAGTATATTTTGTTTGGGCACTGGGCGGCACTTATGGGCAAAACTAATTTAAACCAAGTAATTGGTTTAGATACTGGTTGTGTATGGGGTGGTGACTTAACTGCTATTAAGCTAGAAAATAAAGAATTATATTCAGTTAAAAATAATGAAAATATATAAAGTAGGTGGCGCAATAAGAGACTCTTTATTAGGCAAAGAACCTAAAGATAGCGACTGGGTAGTTGTTGGAAGCTCTCCAGAAGAAATGATTGCTAGGGGTTTTAAGCCAATTGGTAAAGATTTTCCTGTATTTCTGCACCCCAAAACCAATGAAGAATATGCTCTAGCTAGAACAGAGAAAAAAACTGGTTATGGTTATAAGGGTTTTAACTTCTTTTTTGGAAAAGAAGTTACATTAGAGCAGGATTTATCTAGGAGAGATTTAACAATAAACGCTATTGCTCAGGACGAGCATGGAAATATTATTGACCCATTTAATGGAAGAGGCGATATAGCCAAAAAAGTTTTTAGACATGTATCAGATGCTTTTATAGAAGATCCTTTAAGATCATTGCGCCTAGCTAGGTTTCATTCCTATGAGCATTTAGAACAATTTACTATCTTTAAAGATACAAAAGAAATATTGAAAAAAATTGCAAATTCAGGTGAAATTGAAAAACTGTCCCCTGATCGATTTTGGTCAGAGATTAATAAAGGTTTGTTATCTAAAAATTCAACAGCTTTTTTCAATCAAATGATTGAGTTAGACATATGTAAATATTTTATGCCTAATCTTTCAAACCCAAACTGTGGCACCTCAGATGCTCCAGATACTAAGTGGGCAGAGCTTCAGAACAAAAATGATTTTCCACTTAGCAATATTCTCCCTATTCCAAATAATTTTACCCACGCAGTTAATCTGCTGGAGTTGCTAAAAAAAATTACTAAAAATACTAAAATTGATGATTTAAATAAAATAATTCAAGAAATAAATGTGTCTAGAAACAGGGAATTGATTAATAAACTATTAGTTGTCGAGTGTTTGGCAGAGTCTAACAATTTAATTAAAAAAATTGTGAGTGCTGTTCATGAGATAGACTTTTCTGCATTAAGGGATATTGAACCTAGAAAGATACAAGAGAAGAAAGATACTATGTACAATGAAATTCTTATGAGGTTCTATGAGTAAAACAATTTTAATAACAGGTGCTGCAAAAAGAATAGGTAAAGAAATTGCCCTAACTTTTTCTAATATGGGCTGGAATGTAATTATTCACTATAATTCTTCTAAACATGATGCTGAAAAATTGCAAAATGTTATAAATAAAGTAAGCCCAAATTCTGCAAAAATAATTCAAGCTAATTTGGATATTGATGAGGATATAGATAGATTAATTATAAATAGCAAGTCTATGTTTAATTCCTTAGATGTTTTGGTAAATAATGCATCGGCTTTCTACCCTACCCCAATTAACAATGCTTCTTTAAATGACTGGGATAAACTTGTTGGCTCGAACCTAAAAGGGCCATTATTTTTAATTAAGGGTCTTCATGAAATAATAGCTAACAATAATGGAAGTATTATTAATATAACTGATACAAATTTAACTAAAGGCGTTGCAAATTTCTCTGTATACGCAGCTGCAAAAGGTGGATTAGAATCAATTACAAAGAGTTTAGCAAGAGAGCTTGCTCCAAATATAAATGTGAACGCCATAGCTCCTGGAGCCATGCTTGAACCGCCTGATGTTATATGGAGTGATGAGAAAAAAGCCAGCGTTATAGAAAACATCCCACTTAAGCGAATGGGATCTGAAAAAGATATAGCAAATGCTGTGAAGTTTTTAGTAAAAGCTAAGTATATTACAGGGCAAACCATTAAAGTTGATGGAGGGAGGTCATTAATATGACACATGATATAGAAAATTATGACGAAATTTTTTCAGGCACCAAGCAGGTTGCAGCAAATTTAAAAATTGATTCGGAGAGGCTACAGCCATGGATTGATGCTCACGTTGAGGGAGCTGGAAGAATTAAAAGAATAGAGCAATTTAAAGGCGGTCAATCGAATCCAACATATAAAATAACTACAGATACTAAAAGTTTAGTATTGAGAAGAAAGCCTCCAGGAAAGCTACTCCCATCAGCCCACGCTGTTGATAGAGAATATAAGGTTATTTCAGCATTGTATGAAACAGATGTTCCTGTTCCTAAAACATATGGTCTTTGTGAAGATGAAAGTGTTGCTGGAACTGCCTTTTTTGTAATGGACTTTCTTGATGGGGATATTTATTGGAATCCAATGCTTCCTTCTTTAAAAAAGGAGGATAGAATAAAAATTTATTCCAGTAAAAATAAAACACTTGCAGCACTGCATAGCGTTGATTATAAAAAAGTTGGCCTTGGTGATTATGGTAAGCCAGGAAATTATGTTTCTAGGCAGATTGCAAGATGGTCCCGTCAATACAAGGCATCAGAAACAGATAATATTGATGCTATGAATAATCTTATTGAGTGGTTGCCAGAGAATATCCCAAATGATGATGAGACTTCTATAGTGCATGGGGATTTTAGACTTGATAATATGATTTATAAAAATAATGATGTAATTGGCGTACTGGACTGGGAGCTATCTACCCTTGGGCACCCTGTAGCTGATTTTAGTTATCATTGTTTAACATGGAGAACGGAGCCAATGTACTCTGATTACCCCAAATTGAAAGAGTTAGGAATACCCAATGAAATGGAATATCGTGATATGTACTCAGAGGCAACTGGAAAAGATTTGTCCTCAAACTGGGAATTCTATATGGCTTTTAATATTTTTAAGGTTGCTGCTATCTGTCAGGGAATACTGGGCAGGGTCAGGGACGGAACAGCTGCCAGTAAACATGCTGAAGATAGAGGTATGAAGGTTTATCCTTTATCAGAAGGTGCTTGGTCAATTGTTGAAAAGAATTTTAAATGATCTCTTTTAGAGGCAATGAAACAAAGGTGTATTTAGAAATTTCATCGCTTTCGAATAGGATTTGATCACCATCTAATTGAAGAACAATATCAATATCTAAAGACCTGGAGCTAAACTTTGGTTTATTCCTATCTCTTCCAGATCTATTCTCAATATCTTTAAGTTTTTTATTAAGCTCATCAAAATTGTAATCAGAATCTCCGCTTATAACCAAATTAAGAAAGTCATCACCTTCAAAGCCAACTGATGGTGTCTGGTGAATTGTTGATGAAATAACTGAGCCAAGAATTAGATTTAGCTCACTTAATGCAAAATCAATATTTTCTTTTGGGTTTACATTGCTGCCTAATGAAAGAAAATATTTCATTATCTAAAAATTACTAACCCAACATCTTTAGCGCCTCTTAGTGCTCCAGGTTTAGATATTCTTAATCTCAATGACTCAACCTTATAGTTATCTTTAATCAAAGCTGCTATGCCCTCTGCCAGAGATTCTTGGAGTTGAAAAGAAGACTCTTCAACAAACTTAATTACTGCTTTTGTGATAACTTTATAATCTAGAGCGTCGTCGATTGAGTCAGATGCAGCAGCTTTTTTGCAATCAAATGGGAATTCCATGTCAATACTGACCTCTTGTTTTACTTTTCTCTCCCAATCAAATATTCCAATAATTGTTTTTACTCTTAAATCTTTTATATAAATAATATCTTTCATTTTGATAGTTCCGTTAATGGCCATCTTGCTCTCACATGAGAGCTGAGGGAGTTTGCTTTGGTTCCAGATCTCAATGCGCCTAAAAATGAAATCATTGCTCCATTATCCCCGCAATACTTAAGATCAGGATAATAAACATTTACACCCACTTTAAGCTCAAGTTCTTTAATGGATGAGCGAAGTTTTTTATTTGCTGCCACCCCTCCTGCTATTATTATATTCTCTCTTCCAGTTTGATTAATTGTTTTGATTATTTTTTTATTAAGCACGTCGATAGCAGCTTGTTGAAAAGAGGCTGCGATGTCAGCTTTGGTTTGCTTATCAAGAGAGCCTATTTCTTGCACCTTATATAGAACTGCAGTTTTCAACCCACTAAAACTCAAATCTAAATTATTACTATGAATCATTGGTCTTGGAAACTCATAAGCAAAAGGGTCGCCGTCTTGTGCAATTTTTTCAATATGAGGGCCGCCAGGATAAGGTAAATCCAATAATTTACCAACTTTATCAAAAGCTTCACCAATAGCGTCATCAACTGATTGTCCTAATATTTCATAATCGCCAATACTCTTAACGTCAACTATCATACTGTGACCTCCACTAACTAATAAGCAAATGTAAGGGGGTTTAATATCTTCAAACTCCATACTCGGAGAAACTAAATGCCCCTCAAGATGATTTACAGGTATTAAGGGGATATTTAAAGATAGCGCAAGTCCTTTAGCAAAACTTTCACCAATCAATAATGCACCCAATAAACCAGGACCAGCCGTATATGCTATTTGGTCGATTGATTTCAAATCAATAGACTTTGTAGCATCTTTAAATACCTGAATTATTTTTTTGCAGTGATCTCTTGAAGCAAGCTCTGGAACTACTCCGCCATATTCTGCATGCATTTTAATCTGACTGAACACAGATTCACCTATAATGCCCTCAACAGAATCATAAACAGCAATAGCTGTTTCGTCACATGATGTTTCAATACCTAAAGTTTTCATAAAAATGTTTTGCAAATTATCTAATTAAAGCCTAAACTAGCGAACTTATTATGCCTTCAATTATTATAAAAGAAACAGAACACTTTGATATTGGTTTAAGAAAATTTAAACGCGCTTGTGAGAAAGCAGCTATTGTTCCTGAAATAAGAGCTAGAGAATTTTATGAAAAACCAACTGAAAAAAGAAAACGTCTAATGGCAGCTGCTGTAAAAAGAGCAAGAAAGTCTAATAGAAAGTTTTCATTTTCTAGATCAAGATTTAGATAATCTTGTCTTTACTTTCAGATATCAGGTCCGACCTCAAGCAAGCTATGCTTGATAAAAATGTTTTGGTTAGAGACACCATTCGAATGTTTCTATCCGAAGTACAAAAATTTGAAATAGATTCTAAAGAAGAAGCTAATGATGCTAAGGCTCTTCAAATCATCAATAAAATGATTAAACAAAGGAATGATTCTATAGAACAATTCAAGAAAGGTGGAAGAGATGACCTTGTTGCGAAAGAACTGTCTGAGGTTGATGTATTAAATAAATATAAACCAGCTCAGCTCAGTGAGGATGAGATTGTTTTAAAAGTGCGTGAGGCTATTTCTTCATCTGAAGCATCTTCGATGCAAGATATTGGAAAAGTTATGGGGTTATTAAAAAATACATTATCTGGCTCTGCTGATATGGGCTTGGTAAGTAGAGTTGTTAAAGATCAATTAAGTTAAGATAAATAGATAAAATATGACAAGACATAGCAATAGAGATCCAAATCAGCTTCGTGAAATAAAAATAGAAACTAATATAAATATTCATGCTGAAGGTTCTGTTCTCATATCGTTTGGAAATACAAAAGTTATCTGTACGGCGACTATTGAAAATAAAGTTCCTAGATGGATGAGGAATAGTGAAGAAGGCTGGGTTACTGCAGAATATGGGATGCTTCCAAGATCAACCAATGAAAGAATGGGTAGAGAGGCTGCCAGAGGCAAGCAAAGCGGTAGAACCCAAGAAATTCAAAGATTAATTGGTAGATCTTTAAGACAAGCAGTTAACTTAAAATATATCAAAGGAAAAACTATCAACATTGATTGTGATGTCATCCAAGCAGATGGTGGAACTAGAACTGCTTCAATTACAGGTGGGTGTATTGCTCTATTCTTGGCGCTAAAAAACCATCACAATGACAATAGAGCTATAAAATCTTTTGTTGCTGCGGTCTCACTAGGTATTCTTAATAATGAAGTAATTCTAGATTTAGATTACATTGAAGATAGCTCTGCAGAGACAGATCTTAATCTAGTGATGACTGATGACCTAAACTTAATTGAGATTCAGGGAACTGGTGAAGAAAACCCCTTTACAAAAGATCAATTATCTAAAATGATTGAAGTAGGCAGTAACGCAATTGAGGAGTTAATAGTTCTACAAAAATCTAGCCTAGAGCAGTGAAAGCCTATCAAGAAAAATTTCTAAAAATAGCATTATCCACCGAAGCATTGGAGTTTGGTGATTTCACTCTCAAGTCAGGCAGAAAAAGCCCATATTTTTTCAATGCTGCAAAAATGCTTAAAGGTGGGAGCATATCTGAACTTGCCTTGTGTTATGTAGAAGCTATTAAAGATAGAGGTTTAGATTTTGATAGTATCTATGGTCCAGCATACAAAGGAATATTTATAGGTTCTATTGTAGCTATGCATTTTAGTCAAAGTGGAATTGAATACCCCTTATCTTTTAACAGAAAAGAAGTGAAGGATCATGGAGAAGGCGGTAACATAATTGGTCCCAAGCCAGATGGCAATATTCTTATAATTGACGATGTTTTGTCCGCTGGGACTGCTGCAAAAGAGTCTATAGAGATTATTAAAAAAAATGGTGGAGTGCCTAAATTTTTTGTTATTGGTCTTGATAGGCAGGAAAAAGGAAGCTCTAGCCTTTCTGCAAGAGTTCAGCTAGAGAGCGCTTATGGTGTATCTGTTGTTTCAATAGTAAATTTGGATACGCTTATTTCTTTTACTAATAAAAGTTCCGAATATCAGAAATATCTAATAGAGCTTCAGAATTATAGAGAGCTTTGGGGCGCATAGCATGTTTTCTGGGATAGTTGAATGTACTGGAGAAATTTCTAAAGTTATAAATCATGGGGATGTTTTGAGTATAGAAGTTATCTGTCCTGATGGCTTTAATAAAAACTTACAAAGCGGCGCCAGTATCTCTGTAGATGGTGTTTGTTTAACATCTAAAGATAATGGAGATGAAGCACTAAAATTTGATGTTATTGGCGAAACAATTAACAGAACAAATTTTTCTACAATGATTGTTGGAAATAAGGTAAACCTAGAAAGGTCTATAAAAGCCTCCTCTGAAATTGGGGGGCACTTAATGTCTGGACATGTTCAGTGCACAGGCAAAATCATAGAAGTCAAAATAAGGGAAAATACAAGAGACATATTAATAGAAATACCAGATAGATATGCTTCATATGTTATGGAAAAAGGGTATATTGGCATTAATGGCTGTAGCCTTACTATAGGCGAGGTCATTGATAATTGCTTTTATATACACCTAATACCTGAGACTCTTAAAATTACAAACATTAGCAGGCTAAATGTTAAAGATATTGCCAATATTGAAATTGATCAAAATACAATTGCTATAGTTGATACAGTAAATAAAGTTTTATTGGCTCAAAAATCTAGCTAAAACTGCCATTCTCATAGCAACACCATTGGCAACTTGGTTTCTAATAACTGAATTTTCTGATTGATAGGCTGTTTCCGATATCTCAATATCCATGTTCACAGGCCCTGGGTGCATAATAATAGCATCGCCTCTAGCCATAGAAACTCTCTCAGTAGTAAGTTGATATAGATGCTTGTATTCATCAAGATCAAGGCTTAAATCACTTTCAAACCTCTCATGCTGAATTCTTAGGGCCATTACAACATCTGCATCAGCAACTGCTAAATCTAGATTGGGCTCATATGACCCAATAACTGGATCCATATAGTTTGTGCACATGCTGGGATGCCCAGAAAAAGTTAGAGATTCAATAGAAAAGTTAGAAACTCCCTCAATAAATGATTTAACAACCCTTGAATGGTCTAGGTCACCTACTACAGTTATTTTAAGCTTATCAATAGAGCCTTTTAGTTGCCTTATTGTCATAAGATCAATTAATGTTTGGGTTGGATGTGAAATGGAGCCCTCTCCAGCATTAATGAAAACCATTTCTGGTAAGTACTCAGCAAGCTCTGATATTACTGAATCAGCATGCCTGAGAACACATAAATCTACTCCCATTAATGATAATGCGTCAACTGTTTGGTATATAGATTCACCCTTTGCAACAGAAGAGTTCTCAGAATTAAAATCTATAACTGAGCAACCTAAATTCTTTCCAGCTATGTCAAAGGAACACTTGGTTCTAGTGCTTGGTTCGAAAAACATATTTGCTATAGTTTTATCGGGAAATAGATTATCTTTCTTAAATTTTCCATCAGCATCAATAAAATTTTCTGCAAAGTCTAGCAAAGAGATTAGCTCGTCTTTATTTAAATCATTTAAACTTATTAAATTCTTAACCATTTGCATTCACCACGGCATCTATTTCAACATTTACTCCTAGAGGAAGTGCTGATATTTCAATTGTTGCTCTAGCTGGATAAGGTTCTTCAAACCTATCAACCATAACTTGATTCACTTCAGCAAAGTCACCAAGATCAGTTAAATAAATTGTAATTTTTACAATATCAGATAAATCGCAGTCAGCTTCTTTGCAGATATTTTCAATATTATTTATAACTTGATTGGTTTGTATTTCAATTGAATCTTTTAAAACATCTCCATTTTTAGGGTTTATTGGAACCTGACCTGAGATGAATAAAAAGCCGCCAGCAAGAACTCCTTGTGAATATGGGCCAATGGCCTTTGGTGCATTTTCAGTGTAAATTATCTTCTTTGACATATTGCATTCTCCAAAAAGTACATAAATATTTGAGCATAATACATTAATTAATTAAAGATATTTCCTTTTTCAACCTTCATTAATTTGTCTAGAGCAATTAGAAACAAATTTCTTTGCATTAACTTTATCTATCAAGATATTTAAATGCTTATTATCATTAATTTCAATTTCAAGCTCGATATTTGCAAATGTTGCATCTATGGCATTTGTATTAACAAATACAACATTTACGCCTTCTCTAGTAAAAATAGATAAAACATCGGAAAGAACTCCTACTTTATTTTCAGAAATTATCTTGAGTTTTGCAATATATAAATGATTACTTGTTGCAGCATCCCATAAAGCTATTTGGTATCGAGTATCTTTTGCAAGAAAAGGAACAACCTGTTTGCATATTTTATGATGAATTACTATTCCTCTTTCTGTATCGGAATGAGCAATAATTTCGTCATCTAAAATTGGCCTACAACATTTTGCAAATACAACTGAAACGCCTTCAATTTTTTTATTAGCCAATCTTAGCGGGCTTATCTGTTGATCGCCTGAATTTTTTCTTATTTGAAGGCCTTCGTAAAACTTTTGCGCAACAATATTCCCTGTTTTTTTCCCGAGCCCAAGATCTGTCATCAATTTTGTTAATGACGGTACTCCTATTGAGCCTAAAACTCTTTTTAATGTTGCTCCTTTGTAATCAGATAATTTTATACCTGAGCGCTTGAGCTCAGTTTCCAACATTATTTTCCCTGCCTTCCTTGCTGACGAAACCTTTTGTTTTCTTAATCTTGCTCTAATACCACTTCTAGCCCTACTAGTTACAATAAAATTAAGCCAAGCTGGATCAATAATGACATTATTTTTTGAAGTTATAATTTCTACGGTTTGTCCGCTTTCAAGTTCGACATTGATTGGAGCCTCTTTCCTATTTACTTTACAGCCAACAATCGTATCCCCAAGATCTTTGTGAATTGCATATGCAAAATCTATTGGAGTTGCGCCTATCTTTAGTCCAAAAATATGACCTTTTGGTGTAAAAACAAAAACTCTCTCAGGCTCCAGGTCTGTTTTGATTGATTCAACAAATTCTGAAGAATCTTTAGACTCTTTATATAAATCCAATAAACCAGTCAGCCACTTTGTTGCTCTTAATTCAGTTCCTCCACTCTCTTGAGATGTCTTATATCCCCAGTGCGCAGCAATACCTCTATTAGCAGTATCAAACATACTTCTAGTTTGAATTTGAACCTCTATAGGAAAAGCATCTAAAGCAAGCAGCCCTGTATGAAGCGCCTGATAACCATTCATTTTTGGTATAGCAATGTAGTCTTTAAATCTATTATCTATGGGGGAATAATAGTTATGAATTATCCCAAGCGCCCTGTAGCACTCATCAACTGTATCTACGAGTATCCTAAATCCATAAACATCTAGAATCTCTGAAAATGGTTTATGTTTTGTTTTAATTTTATTATAAATACTGAATGCATTTTTTTCTCTTCCCTTCACTGCAGCTGCCTCAATACCATTATTTTTTAAGTTGGCTTTTAGTTCTTTTCTGACTTTTTCTATAATTTTTTTTCTTCCGCCACTAGATTTTTGTATTGCGGAATCTAGCATCTCTGCCCTTAAGGGGTGAAGACATCTAAATGCTCTGTCTTCAAGTTCATTTTTAATATCAATCATTCCAACTCTTAAGGCCAAAGGCGCAAACATTTCTAATGTCTCTTTAGATTTAATGATCTGTTTATGACGCGGCATAAAATCAATAGTTCTCATATTATGAAGCCTGTCACAAAGCTTTACCAAAATAACTCGAACGTCATTAGCCATTGCTAATGCCATTTTTTGAAAATTATTTGCATTAGTTTCAGCTTTATTTTGCATATGGATCTTGCCTAACTTGCTTACTCCATCAACTATATTGGCAACATCTTTTCCAAAGTTTTTTTCTAAAACAGTTTTCTGGACATCGCAATCCTCGAGAACATCATGCATAAGTGCTGCACAAATTGAATCAGGATCCATTTTAAGCTCAGCAACTATCTTTGCCACAGCAACTGGATGAGAGATATAGGCAGAGCCGTCTTTTCTTTTTTGGCCGTCATGGGCTATAAACGCAAAGGTATATGCCCTTTGAATTTTTTTTATTTCAGCATCTTTCAAATACTCTTGAACAGGCGCTAGTAAATATGAAGGAGCCTTGAGCAGGTCCTTGTCTGTAAAATTGGTTAAAGATTTTTTTGGGAGCGCTCGTTCTGTCAATTCAGGCTCCTTTGAGTTTTACTAAATAGCTGGATCAGCCTCACCTTCTTCAGGAGCAGCAAAACCATCCATAAGCACATCTTCTTCGAGAGTTCTATCAAGAGTCTCTCTATCAATAAGACCTTCTTCAATCTCTCTAAGTGCAACCAAGGTTGGCTTATCATTATCCCATTCAACCATAGGCTCTCTACTAGTTGTGGAAAGCTGCCTAGCTCTCTTTGATGCCATAATAATTAGATCAAATCTACTTGGTATTTTTTCTAAACAATCTTCTACTGTAATTCTTGCCATACTTATCTCCTGATGGGGTATTCTAATTCTTTAAGCACTAATAAGACAACATATCTTGTAAAATCTTTTCAATTAAATTTTTATTTAAGCTATGGTTTTTTGTAAATATAATATTCTCAAAGGTCTTAATGGCTTCCTCAACATCATCATTAACTATAACAAAATCATATTCTCCATAGTATTGGACCTCTTCACGAGCATTGGCCATTCTCTTATTAATAGCTGAATTGGTATCTGATTTTCTATCTTCTAGCCTCTTCTTGAGCTCTTTAAAGCTTGGAGGCAGAATAAATATAGATGAATTTAAGATATTAGAATTCTTTATTTGCATGAATCCTTGCACATCTATATCCAAGATAATACTTTTGCCTTGAACGAATTTATTATCAATAAATGATTTTAACGTTCCGTATCTATGATTATGGACTTGTGCGAACTCAATAAAAGCACCTTCATCTTCCAGAGATTTGAATTTATCATCTGAGATAAATTGATAATGAACTCCGTCAACCTCTCCATCTCTAGGTGGTCTTGTCGTTGCAGAAACAGATAACTCAAAATTGTTATTCGAAGAAAGGAATTTTTTTATTAAAGTAGATTTCCCTGCTCCTGAGGGGGCTGAAATAACAAATAGCTCTGGATGATTATTCTGCATTTTGTGCTTGCTCCCTCATCTCTTCAACTAAAAGCTTCATATTTAATGCTTTAGATTTTTGACTTGGGTCATCTAATTTGACAGATAAAGTGCTAGTTTCCCTAAATAATTCCTGCAAAATAAAATCAATCTTTTTACCTTTACTCATCTTAGTTTTAAGCTCTTTTTCCAATGACGATAGATGAAAAGTAATTCGCTCTTGTTCTTCTGCAACATCATGCTTAAGCAATAAAAGTGATACCTCTTGCTCAAGCCTATCTTTATCAATATTAGATATATGATCTTTAATCTTTTTTTTAAATTTAATGTTTCTTTTCGCTATAGTGGATTGTGATTTTACTGAAATTGAATGGTTATTATTTTTAATTTTTTTAATTTTACTTATAAATACTTTTTGTATCTTTGCGCCCTCTTCTTCCTTACTTGCTAGAAAATCAGAAAAAGCTTTCTTGAATGTGTCTTTTATATTTTTTTTATCAACCACTGATTTATGAATGGAGTTTATAATTCCCGGTACATCTTTTACATCTCCAAATGAAAGCTCTTGTGATCTGAGGTCATCATGAGAAGCAACAAGATTTAAAAGATTCTGCAATGACTCATCATTGATTTTATATGAAGTCTGCTGTGGTTGAGTAATTCTAAATCTCACATCGACAGAACCTCTTTTTACTCTCTTGGATAAAGTCTCTCTAATAAATATATCAACATCACTTGGAAGATCATGCGACTTAATTGTTATATCAAGAAACCTATGATTAATTGATTTAATCTCGCAATTAATATTAATATCTCCATCAATAAACTCTGAAGATGAAAATCCTGTCATGCTAGTTATCATGAATATAATTGTATTTGGGAATTGGATTTAGGGCTAGTCATTAAAACCTAAGGTGAGCAATTTTTTACCTTTTAGGGACCTTGCCTTGGGGTCAAGTATCTTGTTTTCTGTGCAATGAAAGACTCCGTTAATAATATTTGTAATAAAGAAACATATGATCTTAGATGCACGATCTCTACTTAATTTATTATTAAATTTTGGTATTGATGCCCCAGGTATATATAGACCACCAAATCTTAAAATATTTAAGTTTCTTGAAATATTTTCTTTCAAAAATTCTTCATATTTTGAAATTATAAGACCTCTGAAACAGTCTGGCATAACAGGTGTATCTTCATCCAATATGCCGATCTGCTTACTTCCAAAAACTCTTGTCGATGAAACTGCTATAAACGATTCAAAGTCAATATCGCCTAAAGATGCAACAACATTCTTTGCAGCATTTTTAAAACCTTGCTGATAACCGATTTCACTCATCTCTGATGGTTTTGGAATAAATATGATTCTTTTAAAGTTTGTAATAGGTAGCTTTAATTTTTTTTCTGAAAGCCAGTCCCATTGAATATGAGTTGTATCGGCTATATTTATATTTGAAGATCTACTTACAGAAATAAAGTTATATTTTTCATGATTTAAATTTGCAACAACTCTTTGGCCAATATCGCCAAATCCTATAATTAGAATATTTTCTTTCATCTCATGATAATAAATTAATAAGTGAATGATGCCAAAAAGAAATTATGGACAAAAAAAATGGCTTAGGTATTTAATACCTAAGCCATAATAGTATTTTTCTAAAAGAATATACCGTTTAGAGGCAATAAGCCTGAAATAACTAAACTAACCATAGCCATAACATTGATCAAAATATTCATTGATGGCCCAGATGTATCTTTAAAAGGATCTCCAACTGTATCACCAACAACTGTAGCTGAGTGAGTGTCAGAACCTTTTCCACCTAAATTACCTTTTTCAACATATTTTTTGGCGTTATCCCATGCCCCACCTGCATTAGCCATAAATAAAGCTAAAGCAACGCAGCCTAAGAGACCACCTGCTAGCATTCCACCAAGAGCTATAGCTCCTAACCCAAAACCAACTACAGCAGGCATACTTACAGCGATAACTCCTGGAAGCATCATTTTTTTAAGTGCAGCTGTTGTAGCAATTTCTACGCATTTTTCAGAATCAGGATCAGCCTGACCTTCCATTAACCCAGGTATTTCTTTGAACTGTCTTCTAATTTCATTGATCATTTCAAAAGCAGCATCTCCAACAGCTGTCATGGTGATCGAGGCAATAAGAAATGGTATACATATTCCTATAAACATACCTACAAGAACAATTGGATTCTCAAGTGAGAGTGAGAACGCATCTCCATATGTTGCAGAAACTTGGGCTGAGTAAGCTGAAATAATAGCCAGTGCTGCAAGAGCCGCTGCGCCAATGGCAAATCCTTTACCTATTGCAGCTGTTGTGTTTCCGAGCTCATCAAGTGAGTCTGTGATGTCTCTAACTTCCTTACCCATTCCTGACATTTCTGCAATACCACCAGCATTATCTGCAACTGGTCCATATGCATCTATAGCCATTGTTATACCTACAGTTGCAAGCATTCCTACTGCTGCAATACCGACTCCGTATACTCCATCAACCAATGATGTGGAAGCCAATATAATCGCTGCAAGTATTATTATAGGAATAACAACTGATTGCATTCCGACAGATAAACCTGAGATCATTACAGTGGCAGACCCTGTTTCTCCAGATTCAGCTATTTTTCTTACAGGATTGCCGCCCGTGTAATATTCTGTAATTAGACCAATAAGCACTCCGCCAACAGCTCCGCAAACAACACACCACCACACATTTGTTTCAATGCCTTTAGAACCAATTAAGAAGTACGCCATTGCTATAAAAATTACAGGCGCCAATAGAGTTCCTGATCTTAAAGCGCTAGCTGGAGCTTTTGCAGATTGAAGTTTAACAATGAAAATACCGATAACTGAAGCCAACAGACCGATTGATGCTAATAATAATGGCAACATCATTAAGTCTGTTCTACCCATTGTGTATGCAATAGCAATCGAAGCAATCATTGATCCGCAATATGATTCAAAAATATCAGATCCCATACCAGCAACATCACCCACATTGTCACCAACGTTATCTGCGATTACACCTGGATTTCTTGGATCATCTTCTGGTATCCCAGCTTCAACTTTACCAACCAAATCAGCGCCTACATCAGCACTCTTAGTAAAAATACCTCCGCCAACTCTTGAAAATAAAGCAACTACTGATGCTCCCATTCCGAAACCTTCCAATGCATGAACACCCTGCTCATATCCATTAAAGAAATAATAAAGCCCTCCAAGACCAATGAGGCCAAGTGAGGCAACACATAGGCCCATCACAGATCCACCATAAAAAGATACAGTTAGTGCTGCTGCTGCTCCATCTTGTTGAGCTGCAGTTGCTGTTCTTACATTTGCTTTAGTAGCTGCATACATTCCAATAAAACCAGCTAGAGATGAGCATAATGCTCCAACCACAACAGCTATAGCAGACTCTGTTGATAAAAATAGCTGCGCAAGGATTACTAGAGCCACTATAAATACAAGTAAATATTTGTACTCAGTTTTCATAAATGCTAATGCACCATTATGAATCTGATCTCCAATTTTTTTAACTTTATCTTCACCATCTGGATATTTCATAACCAATTGGTACACGACAAGAGCCACGATCATTCCAACAACCCCTAGAATTGGAGCAATTAACAAACTGTTCATATTTACCTCTAAGTAAAAAAAATTAATGGTGCATTCTATCAAAAAAAAGAATAAAAAAAGAGATTTTATTAGCTATTTATTGAATATTTTCTTGTCTAACAAACCTTCTGATTCAGCTACAATGCATGCAACCGCAGCATCCCCTGTTACATTCACAGAAGTTCTTAGCATATCAAGAATTCTATCTACAGCTAAAATAATTCCTATTGCCTCAAGCGGTAAACCAAATTGTTGAAGAATGAGTACTAAAGTTATCGTTCCAGCTGAGGGAACGGCAGCAGCACCGATAGAGGCAACAACTGCTAAAATAATAACCTGTATATACTGAATTAAGGTTAAATCAATACCAGACATTTGCGCTATAAATATAGTAGCCATACCTTGCATAATAGCTGTTCCATCCATATTTATTGTTGCTCCCACAGGAACAACAAATGAAGCTACATTTTTATCAACACCAAGATCATTTTGAACTGTTTTAAGGGTTACAGGAATTGTTGCAGCACTGGATGATGTTGAAAATGCAAAAATAGCAACATCTTTCATTTTTATGAAAAAAGTTTTTATGCTTATGGAAGTGAAAAGCTTAAGTAATAATGTGTAAGTTATAAAGGCATGAAGTAATAACACCAATATTAGCAGAATGACATATTTGAAAGCTTCTTGAAAAACATCAAGCCCATCAACTATTACAAATTTACCTATTAAACAGAAAACGCCAATTGGAGCAAATGAAATTATAGTTATAACCAACTGCATAAATACTGTATTTAACTTTTCAAAAGATTCGCTAAAATTATTAGTAAGATGATTTGTCTTGTTTAGAGCTAAGCCAAATAAAATACTAAAAAAGACTACAGCGAGCATTTCGTTATTAGCCATGGCCTGAATAATATTTGATGGAAATATATTTACTATTGTCTCAAAAACACCTTGGCCAGGTGGAAGGCTTTCTGGAGCAATAGATATCTCTGAATTGTAGCCAGCCCCTGGTTTAAAAATTGACCCAATAACTAGCGAGAGGGTAACAGCTATTGCAGTTGTCGATAGATATAAGGCGATGGTTTTTGTGGTTATCTTTCCCAAGCTGTTTAAGTTGCTTAAAGAAGAGATACCTGACACTAAAGAGAAAAAAATTAGAGGAACTATTAGCATCTTCAGAAGGTTTATAAATATTGTACTTCCAAGCAAAAATACATACTTCTCAACAAAAGATGAAATTTGATCACCGAATAAATTAGTGTAGTAAAAAATAGCTCCCACAACAAAGCCAGCAAACATTCCAATAAGAATATTACGCGTTAGGTTGGTTGGAGCATCTATCATTACATCTCTATCATATCAAAATCTTCCTTACCAACGCCACACTCAGGACATAACCAATCTTCTGGCACATCTTCCCATTTTGTTCCCGCCTCTATTCCATCTTCAGGCCAACCTAGTGCCTCATCATATATAAGCCCACATACAATGCATTCCCATTTTTTTAATTCCATAATTAATATCTATTCCAAATGATGATAAAAAGTTCGGAGTATAATATCAGATTTACTATGATTACTTAATGAAACTTAAACAAATTTCTCCCTGGACCAACATAAAATCTATAGAATCTAAAGTTGATTCGTCCGTGCTGTCATGGCTTAAGGAATCAGGCCCAATAACCAAAAGAATAAAATTAGGAAAAAAGTTTGAGCTTAAATTATTAAATGATGAGCTTGATGAAATTTCAAAAGAAGAGCGATTATTTCTTGGGTCATCCTCTAAAACTTTTAAAGTTAGAAAAGTAATACTATTTGGGGATGATGCTCCAATTGTCTTTGCCAAATCAGTGATACCAACTTTAACTATAGATAAAGGATTGTCCTCTCTTGGCAAAATAGGCAATGCTCCACTTGGCGATATTCTTTTTACTCCTAGTGTTTTTATCAAGCTGGAAATGGTGTGCGCATCTTTTTTAAGCGAGGAAAGAAATGTTTACTGGGGTAGAAAAATTAAGTACTCGGTAAACTCTGAGCCAATTTCTGTCATGGAAGTGTTTCTGATATGAAATTTCTTATGAAATACGTAAGGCTATCCAGACTCGACAAGCCTATTGGTATATATCTTTTGCTATGGCCATCTATGCTTGGCCTTTTGCTCGCAGCTGTTAACGAAGGATATATCGACTTTGAAAACTATCTAATAGTTATAGCTGGGGCAGTTCTGGTTAGGTCTTGTGGCTGTGTTATAAATGATATAAGTGATTATAAGTTTGATAGACTGGTTGAGAGAACGAAAAATAGACCCATTGCATCTGGAGAGATTAGTCTTAAGGAGGCATGGGGGTTTTTTATTGTTCTATCTATTGCTTCATTGAGCCTGCTATTAGTGACTCCCGCTCTTACTGTTAAATTAGCATTATCTTTTTCACTTCTTATACTACTTTACCCATTAGCCAAGCGTTTTACTAAAGCGCCTCAAGTCATCCTAGGTATAACGTTTGGGTCTGGATCAATAATATCCTACTCTCTTCAGTCAGATAGCTTCTCCTTATCTATAATTATTTTATACGCTGGACTTGCTGCATGGATTGTTAGCTTTGATAGCATCTATGCATTAGAAGATATTGAGGATGATGCAAAAATTGGAATAAATTCTACTCCAATTTTATGGGGCAAAAAAACAGTACCAATTGCAAATATATTACAACTATCATTTTATGTGGCAATTGCTTTCATTGCTTACCTGAACACTTTTTCGGCTTTCTTTATAGTAATTTTTAGCTTGCTTCTTGCATTGCTTTACTTTCAAAACAAGCTTATTAAAGCAGGCAGATATATAGATGCTTTTAAATTTAATAATAATATTGGTATTGTTTTAGTAATTAGTTTTGTTTTAGAAATATTCTTTATTTAAATGTTAGTAAAGAAAAAATTTATAGAAAAAATCTCTGATCTATCGAATATAGAATTTAAAAATATATCAAAAAAAAATAATTCTCCCTTCATGTCGTATGAATTTTTAGATGCGATTGAAACAAGTGGCTCTGCAAGCCCCTCATCTGGATGGCGACCCTATCATATGACCACATTTAAAAATGAAGCTCTTAATGGCTTTATGCCACTGTATCTTAAAAACAACAGTCAAGGCGAGTTTGTATTTGACCATCAATGGTCTTATGCCCTCCAAAGAGCAAATAGGAAATATTACCCAAAATTTTTATCAGCCATACCTTTCACTCCATGCGAAACATCTAAATTAGTTGCACCTGATATGGATACTGCATCTGAAATGATTGAAACTGTTAAGGAGGAGATGACCAAGTTAAATATAGAAACATGGCATGTCTTATATCCAGACAAACAAACAAAAAATATGCTTAAAAAAAATAATTTTATTGAGCGCTTTGATTACAGGTTTGTTTGGAATAATAGAGACTTTAAAAATTTTGATGATTTTTTAAAAATTCTAACCTCTAGACAAAGAAAGAATATTAAATCTGAAAGGGGGAAAGTTGAAAAAGAAGGTGTGACCTTTATTACAAAAGATAAGAATTCATTGAGCGAAGAAGATTGGAATATTTTCTTTAACTTCTATGCGAATACATACAATGAAAGAATGCAAAATCCCTATTTAAATATTGAGTTTTTCAAAAAAATACATCGAGATAGGGATAATCTTAATCCTGTTATTTTTTTTGCTATTAAAGATAGCAAAACTATTGCAGGTTCGCTTTGCTTTGAAGGTGACGGAATTTTATATGGAAGGCATTGGGGGTGTAGCGAAAATATACAAAATCTACATTTTGAATGCTGTTATTATCAAGGAATAAAGCACTGCATAGAAAAAAAAATTGCTCTATTTGATCCTGGAATTCAGGGTGAATACAAGATAAGGAGAGGTTTTGAACCGCGGTTGTCTAGCTCATTGCATTTTGTTCTTCATGAGGATTTTAGAGAAGCAATTCAGGACTTTTGTACCGAAGAGAGGCGTTCTGTTGATTCTTATATGCAAGCATGCAGAGAATATACACCAATAAAAAAAGAATATAGAATCATTGAATGTTAAAAAACCTTCCTAAAACATCCCACAACCAGCTTGTATGTGAAGCAAATTTTTTGAGGTTGCGAAGATTGTTAAGAGGTTTTGAAGAAATAGAGTATCTTTTTGAAGGAGTTAATCCTGATTCAAGTAAACAAAATATAAGCTTTCTGATTTTAGATAAAACAAAACATACCGTAATTATCGAGGCTAAGCAGTCGAGCTTAAAACATAAGGGTATTAATAATTTTATTTGTAGAATAAGAATAAGTCTTGATGCGCGTTTGGCAGAAGCAATATCTTATCAAGGTGAAAGAGCATTACCTGGTTTTTTAGTAAATTCACAAACACAGTCATATGACGAGAAGGAGCAGCAAAATAGATTCTTGACTGAATGGCTTGAAAGTATATTTATTACAGGAATTGCTTCGACCAAAGAGATTGAAAATTTAATTAAGAATGACTAAAAATATTTTTTATTTTCATGGATTTAAATCATCTTCGGATTCAAATAAGGCTAAAATTTTTAAGCGTTTTTTAAAAGATAATTCTAAAACTACAAAAATTTTCGTCCCAGATCTTAAAAATAAATTTGAAGAAGCTATCAAACAAATACAAACCCTTGTTGATGGCGCTGATGGCGAAATTATGTTTGCTGGAAGTTCCCTAGGCGGTTACTACGCAACGATTTTTGCTGAAAAATATAATTCAAAGGCTATATTAATAAATCCAGCTGTTTACCCCCTAAAAGATTTTGAAGAACATCTTGGTGAGAATATAAATTATTCTACTGAAGATAAATTTCTTATTAAACAGAATGATATAGATTTTCTTCGCTCTCTTTATTCTACTAAGATAAGTTCTCCAGATAATTTCCTGGTACTTCTTGAATCAGATGACGAAATTCTTAATTATCTTGAAACAGTATCCTTTTATGAGGGATCTTATATAGATATATCATTTGGTGGAGACCACTCCTATTCATCTCTTGAAAAAAAGCTTAGCCTTATTCAATCCTTCCTAGACTTGTAATTTACGCACTATTATTGATCATTAAGCTTCAATTTGCTCTTATTTAGTGCATAATAAGCACAATTTTAGTGCAAAAATATATAATTTATTTGGTATTGATATTGCATATTAATATTTAAGAAACATTAATTATAGGAGATAGAATGACAGGTTATAAAACGTATGAGTATGTTTGGTTAGATGGCTATAAGCCAGAATCATCCATGAGAAGCAAGGTTAAGGCAACGGATGCAGACACTCCGCCTGATTGGTCCTTTGATGGATCATCAACTCAGCAAGCGGAGGGCGGAAGTTCTGATTGCTTATTAATACCAGTTCAAACATATTCAAACCCTCATGGGCACGATATAGTTATGACTCAAGTTCAGTCAGCAGATCACACTACACACCCATCAAACTATAGAGCAGAGGCTGAGGCTTTGGTAACTGATGAGTGGTGGTTTGGGTTTGAGCAAGAATTCTTTCTTACTGATCCTGAAACTGGCGAACCATTGGGATGGGAGAACGGAGAACCAAGAGGCCAAGGAGACTTTTATTGTGGAGTAGGTGCAGGTAATGTTGTTGGAAGAGAGATTTCTGATGCGCATCTTCAAGCCTGCCTTGATCTTGGCATCACGCTAACTGGCACAAATGCCGAAGTGGCTCTAGGTCAATGGGAGTACCAATGTCTGGGTAAAGGGATAAAGGCTGCTGATGATTTATGGGTTAGCAGGTATATGCTTTACAAGATTGCAGAAGAATTTGGAGTTGGAGTAAATATCCACCCTAAGCCTAAAACAGGTGATTGGAATGGGTCTGGTATGCATACAAACTTTTCTAATGAGGAAATGAGATCTAACGGCTCTGAGGCTCTTTTCAATGGTATGTGTGAAAAACTTGGCAAAGTTCATGCAGATGGCATTAATGCATATGGGTCTGATAATGATATGAGACTTACAGGGCTTCATGAGACGCAAAGCATTGATCAATTTTCATATGGAGTAAGTGATAGAGGTGCTAGTATTCGTATACCGGTTTACACAGTTGAGCATAACTGGAATGGCTACCTAGAAGACAGAAGACCTGCATCAAATGCAGATCCTTATAAAATTCTTTCACATTTAGTTGGAACTCTTAATAAATAAATCAAATTTCCGACTCCTCGAAAGAGGAGTCGTTTTTTTCACTCATGATTGATACAGAACACCTTCATACATCAATACTTAATCAGATCTCATCTGAAATAATAATTCTTGATAAAAATCTTAACTGCCTTTGGATTAACGAGTCTGCACTTAATAATGGATGGTCTAATTGCCAAGATAGCTCTATAGGAATCCAATATCCCGAGGAGCTAAATTCTGCATTATTTAATTTGTTAAGAAAGTCTCAAGATGAGGAAAGTTCTTTTTCGAAACGTGACATGGAGATTGCTAATAAGGTTAAAGAAAAAAGAATCATAGATTTAACTGTTTCTTATAATAATGAAAATAGCCACATAATCCTTGAAGTAAAATGCGTAGATAGTATAAATAAAATAATTGATTCAACTAAAATATTTTCTACCCAAAAAATAGCTGCAAACCTTGCTAGAACACTAGCTCATGAAGTTAAAAACCCCTTATCAGGAATTAAAGGCAGCGCACAAATATTATCTAAAAAGCTTGAGGATGACTATTCAAAAAAATTCCTCAAAATAATTATTGAGGAAACCGATAGGTTGAATGGTATCGTTACAAAAATTCTTACCCCCCCTCAGAAGCCAAACCAAGAAAAATTTAACATTCATTCAGCCTTAGAAAAGGTTTATGCGCTTGCAGATGCTGACATATCCCCAAGTTTAAAACTTAGAAGAGATTACGATCCTAGTATTCCAGAATTAATTGGAGATGAAGATTTATTTATCCAAGCAATTTTAAATATAGTTAAAAATGCTCAACAGGCCTTGGGCGAAATGGCTAATGCAGAGATAAGAATAAAGTCCAGAGTTCAATATAGTCAACCTGTAAATGGAATAATGCATCTAACAGTTTGCTGTATTGAGATCATAGACAATGGTCCTGGCATCCCAGAAGAAATTCAAGAGCATGTATTTTTTCCTATGATCTCCTCTAAAGAAGATGGATCAGGGCTAGGCCTTTCAATAGCACAAGATATTATAAGAGTTCACGGTGGTGGCATATCTTTTACTTCAAAGCCAGGAAAGACTGCTTTTTCAATTCAAATACCATTAAATATAAAAAACATCGGAGAAGAAAGTGCATAAAGTTTGGTTAGCAGATGATGATGAAGCAATTAGGATTGTGCTTGAAGAAAGTTTAAGAGATGCTGGATTTGATATAAGAACTTTTGAGACAGCAACTGATCTTATTGAAAATCTAGCAAATGAAAAGCCAGATCTAATTCTTACAGATGTCCAGATGCCTGGCATGCATGGATATGATTTGCTTAAACACATTAATAACAACTTTTCTGATCTCCCTGTGATAATTATGACCGCTTTTGCTGACATGCAAGCAGCTATTGATTCATATGGAAGTGGAGCTTTTGAATATATACCGAAACCATTTGATTTAAATGAAACTATTCAAATTATTAGGAGAGCTCTTGAGAAGAAACCGTCAACAAAAGGTCTTAAGTCTGCACCAAAAACCGACATAATTGGAAAAGCTCAGTCAATGCAAATAGTCTTTAGGGCTATTGGCAAGCTTTCCAATACAAATGCTACGGTTTTGGTTCAAGGTGAATCAGGGACCGGTAAAGAGTTAATTGCTAAATCACTCCATAAGAATAGTCCTCGCCATGATATGCCATTTATTGCTTTAAATATGGCAGATATTCCAAAAGAGCTTGTTGAATCTGAGCTATTTGGTCATGAGAAAGGAGCATTCACAGGTGCTGTAGACAGAAGGCTGGGAAGATTTGAGCAAGCAAATGGAGGGACATTGTTCTTAGATGAAATTGGAGACATGCCCTTAGATTCACAAACAAGATTATTAAGGGTTCTATCTAACAAGGAGTTTTATAGAGTTGGAGGTGATAAACCAATTAAAGTGGATGTAAGAATAATCGCTGCAACCCACCAAAATCTTCATAATCTAGTTTCACAAACAAAATTCAGGGAGGACCTCTTCTACAGATTAAATGTAATAAAAGTTGATGTACCTCCGCTTCGTGAACGAATGGATGATATAGAAATATTAGCTAAGTATTTTTTAAAGCAAAATTCTGACTCTCTTGGCGAAGAATTAAGGGTTCTATCGAAAGAATCTATTGAAGTGTTGCGAAAGTACAAGTGGCCTGGAAACGTAAGGCAGCTTGAAAATACATGTTATTGGTTAACACTGATGAGCCCTACACAAAATGTACAACCAGTAGATCTACCAAATGAAATTATTCAAGCAGAGCCTTATGAAAATACTATTACGTCCAGTTGGGAAGATGGCTTTTCCTTGTGGTTAAAAAATTTAATAGAAAACAATGAAAGTGGGCTCTTGGACACTATAAATCCAAAGATTGAAAAAATGCTTATAAAGCTAGTGTTAGAGAAAACAAATGGAAAGAAGAATGATGCTGCAAATATTTTAGGCTTAGGAAGAAATACTCTTGCAAAAAAAATAAAGGAACTTGGTATATAGCTGCTAAATTAGGGGGAGGCTATTGTGTCTCCACTCAGATATTCCACCACTAAGTATTAAAGAGTTTTTAAACCCTGATTTTTGGAGCATCTCGCCAGCATTACCTGCTTGACTTCCCATTTCACAAATTAGAATTATTGATAAATCATTCTTATTGGGTAATTCATGATGTCTTTTTTCAAAATCAGCAAATGGTATATTGACAGCTCCAGCAATATGACCAGCATTAAACTCATCTGACTTTCTAATATCAACAAGCTTTGCAAGGCCTTTGTTATTAAGGTTAATTAGCTCATGGGTTGAAATTTTTTTACCACCTTTTTTTGAAAGAGAAGATAAGAAAAGACTAATAAAAATAACTAATGGAATGGTAAGAAACCACTGCTCATATAAAAATGAAAAAAACTCTAACATCTAACCATTATCTATTAAAATATATATAAGTTGTATCTTATTATTATTAAATTATGAAAAAAAGACACCTTGTACTAGTTAGGCATGGCCAAAGTGAATGGAATGCAAAAAATTTGTTTACCGGCTGGAAGGATCCTGGTCTTACGGACGAAGGTATTAAAGAAGCCTCGGTAGCTGGAAGTTCTATAAAATCAGAAAATATTTTTTTTGATGAAATGTTCACATCAGAACTTAAACGAGCACAAATAACTGGGAAAATAATTCTTGAAGCAGTTAATCAATTAGAAATTCCTATTAATAAAAATATAGCATTGAATGAAAGAAACTACGGGAGTCTTGCTGGCTTAAATAAAGATGATGCTAGAAAAAAATGGGGTGAAGAACAAGTTCATATATGGAGAAGGTCTTTTGACATCCCTCCTCCAGACGGAGAAAGTTTAAAGAATACTGCTGAAAGAGTTCTCCCATATTTTAACGAAGAAATTCTGCCTAAAGTTATAAATGGTTCAAATATTCTTATCGCTGCTCATGGCAACTCATTGAGGTCTCTTATAATGCAACTAGATAATATTAGCGAGGCTGACATTGTAAATTTAGAAATACCGACAGGGGCTCCTATTAAGTATATTTTTAATGAGGATGGGTCTATTCTAGAAAAAATAAACCTCTACTAAAAAAAGCTTTTTTTATTTTGAGTAATACATTCTCCAAGAAAATAATAGATTGGTACCTTCTAAAAGGAAGAAGTGGATTGCCTTGGAGAAATGATATAACTCCATACAGGATATGGATTTCTGAAGTAATGTTGCAGCAAACTCAGGTTAAAACAGTAATACCTTACTTCAATAAATTTATATCTAAGTATCCAAATATTAAATCAATTAGCAAAGCATCTGAAGGTGATATTCTGGCATTGTGGTCGGGCCTAGGCTTTTATAGAAGAGCTCAAAATATATTTAAAGCGAAAGAAGTTATAAGCAATGATTTTGGTAATATATTTCCAAATAAATTTGAAGAAATAAATAGCCTCCCTGGCGTGGGAAAATCTACAGCCGGCGCAATTATGGCAATTGCATACAATCAATCATATCCAATCTTAGATGCAAATGTTAAACGTGTTGTATCTAGATATTCTGGGATTAGCGCTGACTCTAAATCGCAGCTAGATAAGATGCTTTGGTTAGAATCTGCAAAGTTGAAGCCTGATAGTAGAATATTTGAATACACACAGGGAATTATGGACCTTGGTGCAACTGTATGCTCTGCAAAAAATGCGGACTGTAATATATGCCCTTTAAATAAAAAATGTAAATCAGCATTTACCATTTTTAAGAAGGAGGTAGCTCCATCCAAATCAAAACAATTAAAGAAGGAGAAGATGCAGTTTGATCTTGCATTTACAGCGGAGAAAATGCTTTTGATCAAAAGAAATGAAAAAAGGTTTTGGCAGTCTCTATGGGTTCCGATTGAAATAAATAATGCAATCTTTATTGACCACAGTAAAGCAAAAAGTATTCGCAAGATAAATTTAACCCACAAACTATCTCATCTTGAATTATTAATTAATATCTCGCTGCTAGAGTATGAGCAGCCATTTGATGTTAAATCAAATTCTGAGTTTTGCTGGATTAATAAAAAGGATATAGATAACATTGGAGTTCCTAAACCTATAAAAGATATACTTCTAACCCTATGACAAAAAAAATATTCTGCAAAAAATTTAATAAGGAACTGGATGCACTATCATCACCGCCGATGCCTGGTCCTAAAGGAGCTGAATTGATGAAAACGGTTTCAGATAAAGCTTGGAAGGAATGGAGGTCGCACCAAACAACACTGATAAATGAAAAGCATCTTGATATGTCTAGCGCTGATGATAGAAAATGGTTAATAGATGAAATGGATAAATTTTTTAACAACGAAGACTATGAGCAGGCATCTGGGTTTAAGGCATTAACTTAATCTATTGATGACATTAACTTAAAACTTTCCTATAATCCCATTTCACTTATTGCCCAGATAGCTCAGTCGGTAGAGCAAAGGATTGAAAATCCTTGTGTCGGTGGTTCGATCCCACCTCTGGGCACCATTTATTTAAACCACTTATAAGGCTTATCCCCAGCTACTTTAAAATAGATAGCCATATTAGTTATGTGAGTTATTATAAGGGTTAAGGAAATACCTAAAGCCCAATAAATATTTCTAAAGTTTTGATGGGCATCAACTAAAAATAATAAAGCTACTACTGATAATGTGAATACTCCTATTGGTAAAAACGCATTTAAGTTTTTCATTTTTTCTCCTTTTTTTGATTTAAATCTATCTCTACTTCTATATCTGAAATTAACTCACTTTGGCAAGCCAATATAAAGCCCGCATCTAATTCTTCTTTTTTCAAGGTATAGCTAAAGTCGATATTAGGTTTTATCTTCCCTGAAATAATTTTACATTTGCATGTGCCGCAGCTACCCACCTTACATCTATGCGGCCAATCCACACCCTCTGATAAAGCTGAAGAGAGCAGAGTTTTGGCGGGTAAAACATCGAAGCCTATGTTGTTGCTGAGGAGTTCTGCTCTCCTGGGTACTTTCTTCTTTCTAAAAATACTAAGCATGTTAAGAGGCTATTGGTGCTAAAGAGGAAGTATCCTCATTAAATTTATTTGCAATAGATCTTTCCTCTTCGGTCGCATAATTCTTATCCCAATTGTCTAGATGTTTTTGAACAAATTTTTTGAATAATGGTGGATATAAAGTTAATACAAAAAGAGTGAAATAGCCTATTCCATAATTAGGCCCCCCTACATCATCGAGCTCCCAAAAATAAGTCTCACCTCTTACATGATGGTCGCACTGTCTTCCGATCTCAATAAAAAACCAGCTGGTAAAAACTGAATCATTATCCCATGAGTGCCTGTGCTCAACAGGCCCATCTTTTCTTATCAAACCATAGTGGCCCATGAAATTTAAAGCTTCTAAGAGGAAGTTTGATAAAATCCAAACTGTTGCCAATGCAAGCAGTCCAATTACTCCTCCAGACCAAACAAATAGAAATATAGAAGGTAGGCTGTATAAATATCCAAGCAACCATCTGTTGTCTTTGTTTATGAAACTCTTACCTTGATTTTTAAGTTTCTTAGCTTCCATATCAAATGAAAATTTTGATTGGCCAGCATGAGAAAGCCAAGTATGTAAGTACACATTTCTTCCCCTCGGTGCTGTAGCTGGATCATCTTCGTGACCTAGGTCTAAGTGGTGATTGTATACATGAGCGTAAGTGAAATGTGACGCCCCACTTAAAGCCATAATTAATCTTGAAACAAAAAATCCCTCTTTTTTATTGTGGGATAGTTCATGCCCATAAATAATTCCAAGCCCAGCCCATAAACCCGAAGATATAATGGCACCTATGAGATTAATGCCTGATATTCCATTTTGATATTCAATTGGTCCTAGAGATAAATTCTGCAAGATTGCTCCAGAAGTATATTGGTATAGTCTCCAAGCTAAAAAAACCTGTATGGTAACGAAGACTGGCAACATCACATACATTACAAGATATTGAAAAAACTTAATACCATAAGAGTTTCCATTATTATCCACCTCAGCCTTGAGATGAATATCTTTCGTTAAAGTATCTATTATGGTGTAAAGGCCAAATAGTATTACTCCTGTCCAGGCATAAGTACTACCAAGAAATATCCCAAAAATGGTTATTACTGATGACACTGGAACAATTAGGTACCTTGCATTTATATAAAACTTCATAAGAAAATCTCCTTCTTAATAATCAATAAATCCTAGGGAATACATCTTCCGTTTTAGCACTTTCTTTTAAATCGCGGCAATAGGATCAAATTACGATTAAGCAAAACATAACAAACAAAATCAGTTTGCAGTGTTAAATCCATGGAATGGTAGTACCGTTTTAGCACTTTCTTTTAAATCGCGGCAATAGGATCAAATTACGATTTGAGTATTAAACTTGATATTAATATTTTTGTAAATACTAATACTTGAAAAAATATTAATTAATTTGTAAGTTACTTAACATGACCACTAAATTACAGCTCTTTCCTCACATAGAACCTTTTAATACAGGATTTTTAAATTGCTCAGAACATAATATTTATTACGAAGAGTGTGGTAATGCTAATGGAAAACCGGTTGTGTTTCTTCATGGCGGGCCTGGAGGCGGTGGAAGTGAAGATGTTAGGCGTTTTTTTGATCCAGCACATTACAGAATTATAGTTTTTGATCAAAGAGGTTGTGGGAGGAGTACTCCTCATGGATGCCTAACCAATAATACAACATGGGATTTAGTATCTGACATAGATAAGTTAAGGCAAGAGCTTGGCATTACTAAATGGATGGTTTTTGGAGGGTCATGGGGCTCAACATTGGCTTTAGCATACTCTCAGTCACATCCCTCTTCAGTTAGCGAGATAGTAATTAGAGGTATATTTATGCTCCAGCAACACGAGCTAGATTGGTTCTATCAAGAGGGTGCAAGCAAGCTGTTTCCTGATGAGTGGCAAAAATTCATTGATGTTATTGAGGATAGTAAAAGAGGCAATCTCATGAAAGCATATAATGAAATTTTTAATGGCTCTGATGAGAAAGCCAGACTAAGTGCTGCAGTAGCTTGGTCTAGATGGGAGGCATCGACTAGCAAGCTCGTAAAAAATGACAGTTTAATGGATGAATTTTCCAACCCTCACTTTGCTCTTGCGTTTGCGCTTATTGAAAATCATTACTTTATGAATAAAGGATTTTTAGAACATGAGAAGCAACTATTAGATGGTATTGAGAAAATAAGAGATATTCCAGCAGTTATAGTTCAGGGTAGATATGATGTTGTTTGCCCAATGGAAACTGCATATGAGGTTTCAAAAAGATGGCCTGAAGCTTCATTTGAAATCGCTCAGAATTCAGGACATTCTGCGTTTGAAAAAGAAATAGTTCATCTTCTAGTGTCTGCTACAAATAAATTTGCACACAATTAAATAAAAAACATTAAACACTAATAATCTCTGCTCAGCTGTATATCTGATATCATTCTTTAAGACATGTCAGAAAAAGAAAATAATCCCATTATTAATGAAGATAGAGTAGAGAGAATTCTATCTGAATACCTTGTACCAGACCAAAAGTTCAGAGATGAAAAAATAGAAAATATGATTGTTTTTTTTGGATCTGCAAGAGCTCCATCAGAAGAAGAAGCAAGCGAGATTAAAAAAGAAAATCCAAATAATCCAAAGTTAAAATTACTTAAGTACAACAAAGCAGCAGAAGAGCTTGCATATAAATTGGCCAAGTGGAATGAAGATGTATTTAAATATAATAAATATTCAATCTGTACTGGGGCTGGCCCAGGCATAATGATGGCTGCCAATAAAGGGGCTCACGACGCAGGCGGAAAAAGTATTGGCCTGTCCATACAACTTCCATTTGAGGACATAGAAAATCCATATTTGAGTAAAAATCTAGATTTTGATTTTCATTATTTTTTTATGAGGAAGTTTTGGTTTGCCTATAGGGCCGAGGCTTTGATAATAATGCCTGGTGGCTTTGGCACTATGGATGAGCTATTTGAATTACTTACCTTGATTCAATGTCAAAAAATTAAAAAAGAATTTCCTATTGTCATGTTTGGAGCTGAGTTTTGGCAAAAATTTTTAAATACCGATGTATTGCTAGAGTATGGTGTGATATCTGAAAATGATCTTGATAACCTTTTCTACACTGATCATGTTGATGAGGCTTTCGCTCATATAACTTCAAGTCTCGAAAAAAGTAAAGATTGCTGAGATTACTAAATTAACTAGCTCCAAAGAGTCTCAGGGTTAACCATTGTTTTAATTTCTAGGACATTCCCGCTGGGGTCCTTGATAAAAAAAGTTTCTTGCTCTCTATCTTTGCCAACAAATCTTCTGTATGGCTTATCAAAATAATCAAAATCTTCAGAATTCTCAATCCTATCTTTTAACGCAAAGAAATCTTCTTCAGACAGATGTACTCCAAAATGCGGAACTGAGACAGTTCCCATTTCTACATCATGTCTTTTCTTGGTAGCCAATTCATCAGGCCCATGATGTAAGGTCAATTCATTGCCCCAAAAGTTTATATCTTGCCACCTTCCTTCTTCAAAGTCTCCGGCATCACAACCCATAAGATCGCAGTAAAAAAACTTTGATTCTTCAATGTTTTTTACAGCTATGGCTAGATGAAACCTGTTTGATGTATTTAGATAATTCATTGGCCAATGATAACAGTGTGCTTCTAATCTATAAACATAATGATAAAAAATAGGCTTAATTTTTAACTTTAAACCTGATAGAAAAAACATATAATAATTTTAAGGGGTTATTAAGACATGTTTACAAAACCTATTTCACTTATTGGTATGGCTGGATGCGGTAAGACAACAATTGGCAAAAAACTTGCGGCAAAATATAACTTTATTTTTTGTGATACCGATATCTTGATTGAGAAAAAATTTAATGCGACTCTTCAAGACATAAAGCAAAAAAATGGATATAAATTTTTGCGAAAAGAGGAAGAAGAAATCATTCTTGAGCTTGATGATATGTATGAAGTTATTGCTACTGGAGGCAGCGCTGTTTACTCATCTAAGGCAATGAATCATCTAAAGACCCTTTCAACTATTATATTTATAAATACTCCTTTTGAAGATATAAAGAAAAGGATTGGGGATGCCGGACACAGAGGATTTGCAATGCCAGATGGCTTTTCAATCAAGCAAGCATATGAGGAAAGACTGCCTCTGTATAATCATTTTAAAGACATATCAATAGACGGGTCATTGTCAGTCAATGAGGTTATAAGCCAAATAGAGGGCCACTGTTTTTGAAAACACATGAGGCAATTCTAGTTGGTGCTTCAGGCTTGATAGGAAAGCACGTCAGCAGTCTATTAATAAATAATAAAACTAACCAAATTCAGCTTAATAGAAAATCTCTTGAAGTCGTGTCAGAAGCAGTTGAAGAGGTAATAGTAGACTTAAAAGATGAAAATTCTTTTAGGGGCTTTTTAAATGCTGATTGTATCTATATTACGACAGGCACGAGACTTACCCTTATGCAGCTCCTACATATCAAAAATAAAGATAGGTTAAGCTTTTTGGAAGTTGATTTTGAAATGCCTTTACGAATAGCAAGGGCAGCATATGAAAAAGGGGTTAAAAAAATAGCGCTTGTTTCTGCTATAGGAGCTAATAAAAAGTCTAATAACTTTTACCTTAAAACCAAAGGGATGCTTGAGGAAGAAATATTGAATGTAGGTTTTGATAAGGTTGTGATTGCTCGCCCAGGTCATTTATTGGGTAAACGAGATTTGCCTACTCCAAAAGAAGTTAAAATCTATGAATTGATTTTTAAAATAGCAAGTCCTTTGATGGTCTCCGTGCTCAGAAAATATAGAAATATTAAAGCTGAGAGTGTTGCAAATTCTCTTATCTCCTCAGTCAATGAGATGCGCAACGGCTGTGTTATTCTTGAATATGAAGATATGATGAACTAAACATATTTTTTAATGTCTTAAAGTATATATGGAGAAACTTATGAATAAATTAATGATGATTCAACTTGTATTTATGGTGTTTTCGCTCTCGCCAGTTTTAGCAGATCACCACTCTGAAGAGATTATTTCTGATACAGCCACTATAAAAATTATAATTGATGAGAATATGGAAATGCTTGATGGAAGTACTTTGGAATTTAAGCTTGATGAGAATATGGAAATGCTTGATGGAAGTACTTTGGAATTTAAGCTTGATGAGAATATGGAAATGCCTGTCAAAACTAAAGCTAGGGTTATGAATAACCCAAATCATCTAATGGGCTTTAAAGAATGTAAAGGAGTAAAAGATGGAGTTGCAGAACTTCTGGTTTCAGCTGATGTGGCATGGAAAGAGGTGCAAAAAGATCCTACAAACAAAGAGCAGTGGGGAAAAGCTGACTTTCTTTCAGGCCTGGCAGCAAACTACTCAACAGTTTATGACGTCTGGTGTAAAGAGATGGTTAATAAAAGAGTAAAAATGGTAATGATAAAAAATAAGAAGGAGCACCATAACAAAAAGAAGAAAGAAGGCTAAAACTTTCCTCTTTGAAATCTCATTCTTATTGAGTAAACCCTAATAAGTGCAACAAAGGTCAAAATTGACTGAGTAAATATTGAAATAGATACAGGATTAGACCAATGCCAATTATCTATAGTTAACCAAAGCAGGAAGGTTTGCAGTGGGAAATTTATTGCTGCCCCCATAAGAACGACTATGATTGCTTCTCTAAATGCTGTCTTTTCGGTTCTATTCATTTAATTTACCTTTTATTTTGATGGCTGTTCCATAAGCTAATATTTCAGATGCGCCTTTTGCAATTGAAGAGGTTTGAAATCTAAAACTAACAATTGCATCAGCATTTTTTTCCTCTGCCTCCTGAAGCATTCGATCATAGGCTTGGCTTCTTGCAGATGCAAGAAGTTTTGAGTATCCGACTAATTCTCCTCCGATTATAGTCTTAAGAGATGCAAGAAAGTCACTAAGAAAATTTCGGGACTTTACTGTGCTGCCTTGAACAACTCCAAGATGCTCTATCTCTTTATAACCCGATATTTCATTAGAAGTTACTACTAAAATTTTTTCTCTCATGATAATTTAAATATGTTGATTTAATTTATTAATATAATGCATGATCTGATAGAAGCAAAGTTCTCAATTGGAATAATTGTTAAGCATAAATTCCTTCACTTTAGAGGTGTGATTTTTGATGTAGACCCTGTTTTTAATAATAGTGAAGAATGGTATATGGCAATACCCGAAGAGATAAGGCCGCGGAAGGACCAGCCCTTTTATCACCTTCTTGCTGAAAATAAGGATATATTCTACATAGCCTATGTTTCGGAACAAAATCTATTGATTGATACAGATAATAGCAAGTGCCGCCACCCTGATATTGATAAGATTTTTTCTCATTATGATGGAGGGAAATATATTACCTATACGAGGACAAATAACTAAATTGAATAGTCACTGTGTGCAATTTGCACTGCTGAGATAAAAATATCCATTGCTAACTTTAAGTCAGCCTCGTTTACAAATGTTGGTGCGATTCTAATGGTGTTATTGAGAGGATCTTTGCCATATGGAAATGTTGCTCCAGCAGGTGTTATCAAAACTCCAGCATCTTTGCATAATTCAACAACCCTGGTGGCAATTGGTTTTTTGGTTACGTAGGTAATGAAATACCCTCCAGTAGGTTTCGAGTAAGTTCCATAATCAGATGGAATCGATTCAAGTATGCTGTAAGCAGTCTCGAACTTTGGTCTTACAAGATCTGCATGTTTTTTCATATGCTCAATAATTGCATCTTTATCTTTAAAAAATTCTATATGCTTTTGCTGATTTATCTTATCCGGACAGATAACCATGGAAGTTCGTATTCTTTTAATGAGTTCAAGATTTTTTTCAGCCGCAGCAAGAAATGAAAGCCCCCCTCCTCCAAATGTTACTTTTGAAAATGATGTAACGCATACCGCCTGATGAAGGGCATTCGATTTATCTGCTAGCTCCCATATTGAGGATTGCTTGCTTGTTGGAAGAAAATCATGGACCAAATAAGCATTATCAAATAAAACAATAAAATCATCTGAGTAATCAGTTGTTGCCTCGAATATATCTGAAATATTTTGATCAGAGTAAACCTCGCCAGATGGATTTGAGTGCCTTGGTACACATATCATTCCGACTATATTTTTTTCTTGATTTAGAACTTTTCTGAGACTCTTAATATCAACGCCTTGCTCTGATAAAGGCACTGATATCATCTCTAACCCAAGGTCTTCAAACATTCTAAAGTGTCTATCAAAACCAGGAACAGGGCATATAAATTTTGGCTTATCTAGGTCTTTCCAAGCAATATTTTTACCAAATAAGTAATGCGATAAAAGAAATTGATATGACAGCAGAAGGCTTGATTGTTCACCTGTAATAATATTTTCCACTGGAGCATCTAACAGGTCAGACCCTAGCATTCTTGCCTCTTTAAGACCCAATGGTTCACCATAATTCCTAAGATCAACTCCGCCTGAATATGGTGCTATGTTCATAGACAAGAGCTCATTTGAAAGATCTAATTGCTTTGATTCTGGCTTACCTCTTGTTATGTCAATATTTAAGCCTTTAGCCTTTAGTTTATTAAAATGGTTTAGAATATGATCAGACATAATATGTGTAAGTTTTTGGTAAATTAATTAAGTAAGAATGTTTCAAGATAATCTGGCTCTTTACATAACAATAATTGCAGTTGCCATAATTATAATTGCTATTTTTTCTTTTATGTCTAAAAGAAGGAATAAATTTATTGAATTAAGTTTGACTAACCTTGCTAATAAGGTTTTAAAGGAAAATACAGAAACCTTAAATAAAAGTAATTTTGAGAGATTGCAAGAGACACTTGCTCCATTTAAAGAACAAATTAGCCAATTAAATAATCAAATTATCGAACTTAAAACAGAGCAAGCAAAAGCAAAAGAAAATTTCTCTCTTCAAGTTGAGAAAGTGGTTGAGCAAACAACAAAGATAAGTGTGGATGCTGATAACTTAACTAATGCGTTAAGGTCAGATTCAAAAGCGCAAGGCCAGTGGGGAGAAATGGTTCTAGAGCGGACCTTAGAAGAGTCAGGCCTTCGAAAAGGAATTGATTATGAACTACAAAAGTCTTTTAAGGGAAAAGATGGTAAGAACTATATGCCTGATGCTGTCATCTATCTTCCTGATAATAGAAACATAATTATTGATTCAAAGGTCTCGCTTACAGCATACACAAAATATATTGACGCTACAGATGTAGACGAAGAAGAAAAAGCATTAAAAGAGCACGTAAAGTCTATAAAGGCACATATGAATGGTCTTGTAGAGAAAAGTTATGCAACGCTTGAAGGCTTAAATGCCCCTGATTATGTTTTAATATTTGTTCCGCTAGAGTCTGCGCTGTCATCAGCCCTAAAAGCTGATTGGGATATCCAAAGATTGGCAATGCAAAACCAAATGGGCTTTGTTACGCCTATAAATTTAATATCTATTTTGAGAATGGCTGAAAGTCTTTGGAAGCTAGATTCTCAAAACAAAAATGCTCAGGATATAGCAAAAAGAGCTGGGCTAATGATTGATAAATTTAACGGTCTTAAGACAGACATTAAGGATTTAAAAAGACATTTAAATCAATCATTTTCTGCTCTAGAAGGCGCTGAAAATAAATTACTAGAAGGAAATGGCAATCTCTTCGATCAAGCTAAAAAGCTTGAAGAGCTTGGCGCAAAGGCCAAGAAGAAACTATCTGAAGATTAATAATAAAAGCCTCTCCACATCCTGATACCCAAGAAAAGCGAAAGCATCCATAGCAGAACTTCTGGTAAGTTTGGGTTGCTGTTGTAACCAAAAAACCCCTTTAGAAAAACACCAATACTGCCTTTGTCGTGAAGTAAGTGGGTATAACGGTTTTTATTTTCATCGTAGGTATACATAAAAGATAAGTCTTTATCAGACAAGTTCTCTTTAGGTTCTAGAATATTCCATGGTCTGAATATTTCTTTTGAATCAAAATCTTCAATAATTTCAGATTTTACGATGTATTCTTCAACTTCATGGGTTCCATAGGCAACCATTCCTGAGGCAAGAAAAACTAGTAACAAAGTTGAGTATTTAAAAATACTCCTAATGTCAACTTTCCGGCCCTGTCTAACGATCAAGTAGCCTATAAGAATTGCAAGAAATGCTCCCATGAAAAAACCAAGATATGAGAACGAGCCAGTTATAGAAAGGCTAGAAATTAAAAAAACTGCTGTTTCAAAACCCTCTCTGAGAATTGCAAAGAACACTACGAAGAATACTCCCCATGAGGATAATTTAATTGCTTCAAGGGTGCTTGTTTCAAGTTCGTTTTTATTTGAAACATTTTTTGAAAGCCAAAAAATTACATACCAAATTAAGATTGCTGTAATGTATAAGAATATCCCTTCGAAAAGAGCTTTTGTTGAATCATTGCCAAGAGAGTTTTTGGCAAGTATCACAAAATATCCTACCATTATGCTGGCCGCTACTGCTGCGCCTACACCAAGCCATAATTTTGTAAAGTGTGATTTAAGGTTTGATTTTTCGAGTAGTAAATAGACAATGCCAACAACTAAAGAGGCCTCTAAAACTTCTCTAAAGACAATAATAAATTCGCTCATATTTTATTAATTAAGTTAATATGTTTATAAATGTAAATGAATCTCATTTACAAATCAATAAACGATCAAAATATTTATATTTGTTAGTCAAAATTAGCGTTTGAAAAAAATTTAGGATATCTCTATGTCATAATATATTTATGAAAAAGATTGCAGTTATTGGAGCAGGTATAGCAGGAACAACCACTGCCTATGCTCTAGTTAAAAGAGGTTTTGATGTTACGGTAATTGATTCGAGGCGCTACCCTGCGATGGCAACAAGCTATGCGAATGGTGGCCAGCTAAGTGCAAGCAATGCCGAAACTTGGAATACTCCAAAAAATATTATCAGCGGAATTAAATGGATGTTTAAAGCAGATGCACCTCTGCTTTTCAACCCATCGCCAAATATTCAAAAATATAAATGGATGATTGGGTTTCTAGCCGAAACCCTACGAGGAACACATAAAGATAACACTCTGCATACTATTGAAATTGCAAAGAGAGCTAGAGAGATTTACTTTCAAATTGCAGATGAGGAAGGGATAGAATTTGACCTATTGAAAAAAGGAATATTAAGATTTTATGACTCTAAAAAAGAATTCAATGACGATATTGCAAAAAAGAGCTGGATAGAACAACCTGGCATGGAGTGGGAGGTTCTTAATTCTAGTGAAGTAGAAAATCTTGAGCCCGCTTTAAAGACTGCAAATAAAAAAAATAAAATTGTTGGTGGTATTTATACAAAGTCAGATGCAAGTGGAGATATCCATAAATTTTGTATTAATCTTGAGAAAGTATTAATAGAGAAATATGGGATTACCTCTTTAACTGATACAGACGTAACTCATGTAACTAAACAAAGAGATAAGATAGTTTTAACCAGTCGAAATGCTAATGCAATTAATAACTATGAATTTGATAATGTTGTGATTTGTGCTGGTGTGAATACTCAGCGGTTTGCAAATATGCTTGGGGATTCAATGAATGTTTATCCTGTAAAAGGCTACAGTGTGACTATTGATCTTAAGGATGAGAGCTCTAAGCTTGGCGCTCCTATGGTTTCCTTAATTGACCAACCTGTAAAGATTGTTGCTAGTCGCCTTGGTAACAAATTCAGAGTTGCTGGTACTGCAGAACTTGCAGGCATTAATACAGATATTAGACAAGATAGAATTAGGCCTTTATTGAAATGGGTAAAAGAGTTTTTTCCTGAAGTTAGTACAGAAACATATACCCCTTGGGCTGGTCTGAGACCAATGACACCAAATATGATGCCTCTGACTCATGAAAGTAAAATGTCGGGTGTATTTTACCATGCTGGTCATGGACACCTCGGGTGGACGTTAAGTGCAGCAACTGCTGAAATGGTTGCAGATAAAATAGAAAAAAAAGATTAAGTAAGATCTATTATCTCCCAGCCTCGTAAAATAGACTCCTTTCTTAAACTATCATCTGGGTTTACTGCAATAGGTTTTTCGACTGATTCAAGTAATGGAAGATCATTGATTGAATCTGAATAAAAAGTTGTTTCACGAAAATCTAGCTTCCCATTATCTTGCATCCAAGATACAACCTTTTTTAATTTACCATCTCCTATAGCCGGATCCCCAAGTATTTTTCCTGTAATACTGCCATTTTTAATTTCTGGATCTGTTCCAATAATATTTTTAAAATCTAACCTAGCACCAATTCTATTTACAAGAATTGTATTAGTTGCTGAGGCAAGAAGTAGAGTATCCCCAGCTTCATAGTGCTCATGAAGAACTCTAAGTATATAAACATTAACCATAGGCTCTATAATTTCTTTCATGAATATATCCAAAAGCTTTTCCGCCTTTTCTTTACCCAAAATAATAAATGTACTCAAGGCAAATTCACAGTACTCATGAATATCAAGTTTTCCATTAACATACTGATCATAGAAATAATCATTTTTATTTCTATAAAAATCCCTGTCAACATGGTTATTATTTATTAAGAATTCTATCCATGAGTAATCCGAATCTCCTTTAAGGATGGTATTATCAAGATCAAATATTGTTAATTTCATATAAAAATTAAATGAGTGAAGAAAGTAATTATAGATTAAATGTAGGCCTAATTATTGTAAATAATTATGGCAAAGTTCTAATCTGTAAAAGAAAAAATTCTAATCAATGGCAATTTCCACAAGGTGGAATAGATAAAGGCGAATCGCCAATAGAGGCTGCAAAAAGAGAAATTTTTGAAGAGGTTGGAATCAAGTCATCTCAAATCAGAGTTTTAGGGAAAATCAAAGATTGGGTTAAGTACGAAATACCGAAAAAGCTTGCAAAGAAAAACTTTAAAAAGAAAGGCATAGTAGGACAAAAACAAAAATGGTTCATATTCAAAATAAAATCTAAAGCCTGTATTAGCTTTATAAATGACCCTGATAATGAGTTTGATGACTTTGCATGGGTTTCATATTGGCACCCTATCGCATTAATTGTATCTTTCAAGAAAGACGTTTATAGAAGTGTTTTAGCTGAGCTATTACCAATTTATTTTAATGAGTTTTTGGATGTTAGTTGAGCTTCTAGCATACCTTCTGGTAGGCTCATTTGCAGGTATTCTTGCTGGAATGTTCGGAGTTGGAGGCGGAATTATTATTGTTCCGGTCTTGGTATTTGTTTTTTCTATTTTAGGATTTGAGGATTCATATTTAGTGCATATCGCTATTGGGACATCTTTAGCTACAATTTTTTTTACTGGTATCTCTTCTGCAAGGTCTCATTATCTAAAGGGCTCTGTTGATGCAAAAGCATTACTCCCTGTTGCTATTGGAATTTCATTTGGAGCTATTCTTGGAGCATTGATTGCAAGCTCACTAAATGGGGACATGTTAAGAAAAATAATAGGTATTTTTGCTTTTCTTATTGCCACTCAAATGATATTTAATCAAAACAAAAATGTAAAAAAAAGCACTAACAAAATGGTCTCAATCATTGCTGGTATCGGAATTGGCTCAGCCTCTTCTGTGCTTGGCATAGGAGGAGGAAGCTTTACTGTCCCCTTTTTTAAATATAATGGCATTGACATGAAAACATCGATTGGGACAGCCGCAGCATGTGGAATTCCAATCGCTTTCTTTGGTTCATTATCCTTCATTGCAATTGGCTTAAATGAAGAAAACTTGCCATCTTTAGCTCTAGGCTTTATTTATATCCCTGCAATGACTTTGATCTCATTGGCTAGTGTTTTTACAGCATCAATTGGGGCTAGTATGGCACATGCGATATCGGATAAAATATTAACAATACTTTTCTCAACACTTATGATCTTGATATCAACTTACATGTTCTTTGGTGCCGCTTCATGATTGTTGAGTTATCTGATTTTTTCAATAACCCAAGTATTGTTGAAATAGGTCCAATTAAAGTTCAATACTATGCTGTGACATGGTTAATGTCAGCGATCTTTATTTACTTGTATTTAAGAAATCATGAGATTATTAAAAATTTTGGTTTTTCGTTCGACAAAACAAGTGATCTTGTTTTTACATATGGCCTATTCTTTGGTGCATTTGCTGGAGGAAGAGTAGGATATATGCTTTTTTATGGCACTGATCAGCTGTTAGCAAATCCACTCTCTTTATTTTATGTTTGGCAGGGAGGGCTTAGCTTTCATGGTGGCTTATTGGGAGTAGCGCTAAGTTTTTATATTTTTTCAATCAAGAACAATATAAGTTTTTTAAAACTGTGTGATGCTTTAACTCTATCAATGCCAATTGGGCTGGGGCTAGTGAGAATCGGGAATTTTCTTAACGGAGAGCTTTATGGAAGAGCAACAGATGGAAGCTGGGGTTTCATTTTCCCCACTGACTATCTTGGCATTCCAAGGCATCCCTCTCAATTATATGAAAGTTTGGGTGAAGGAATAATTCTGTTTATTCTACTAAATCTCATTTATAAGAAAACAACAAGAAAAGGCATTGTATGTTCATCTTTTCTTATACTTTATGGAACAATAAGATTTATAATTGAAAATTATAGACAACCAGATTCACATATTGGATTTCTTGCTTTTGATATGAGCATGGGGCAAATACTTTGCATACCAATGATTTTTACTGGGCTATTAATACTTAATCACTCAAGGAAGAATGCATGAAAGCATATTTAGATCTTTTAGAGCTCATTTTAGAAAATGGTGAAACTAAAGATGACAGAACAAATACAGGAACAATTTCCTCATTTGGCCATCAGCTTGCTTTTGATTTAAAAGATGGTTTTCCTGCAGTAACAACTAAATCTCTTGCCTGGAAGGGGGTAGTCTCAGAGTTATTGTGGTTTTTAGAAGGCTCAAGTGATGAAAGAAGGCTTGCTGAAATAAGATATGGCAAGCCAAGAAATGAATTAAAAGATTTATCAAAATACTCAACTATATGGACTGATAACGCAGATAATCAAGGCAAGGCCTTAGGCTATATAAATACTGAAACTATCAAAGAGCTTGGGCCTGTCTATGGATCACAATGGAGGGATTGGTCTGGCATAGATCAAGTAAAAAAACTAATTATCGATCTTCAAGACAACCCAGACAGTAGAAGACATATTTTATCTGCATGGAATGTAAGTGAGATTGACAAGATGGCCCTGCCGCCATGCCATGTTATGTCTCAGTATTATGTTAATAATGGAGTAATAAGCTGTCATATGTATCAAAGAAGCGCTGATATGTTTCTTGGGGTCCCTTTCAATATAGCTAGTTATGCACTGTTACTTTCGATCTTAGCAAATATATTAAACCTAAAACCAGGCAGGTTTATTCACTCTTTTGGTGACGCTCATATATATAATAATTCTATAGATCAAGTTAAAGAACAATTACAAAGAGATCCAAAACCATTACCAAAATTAAGAATGCCTGCTCTGAACTCGCTTGATGATATAAAGAAATATTCTATTGAAGATTTTGTTCTTGATGGCTATGAACATCACCCGCCAATAAAAGCAAAAATGGCCATTTAATATGATAATAAGTCACCTAGTTGCAGTTTCAAATAATAATGTTATTGGAAAGGATAATGATCTTCCTTGGAAACTAAAAAAAGATTTGCTGCACTTTAAAAACTATACAGTTGGAAAAACCATATTAATGGGAAGAAAAACCTTTGAATCAATTGGAAGGCCCTTACCTAACCGTAATAATTTTATAGTATCTACAACATTGCAGGATGTTAATGGTGCTGAGGTGTTTAAGAGCCTTAACTCTGCTATTAAAAATGTTCCATCCGGAGAAGAAGTGGTGATTATAGGTGGTGGGTATCTTTTCAGAGAATCAATAGACTTTTTTAATAAATTAGTTCTCACTCAAGTTGATTGTGAGATAGATGGTGATATTTTTTATCCTGAAATTAATTTAAATCAATGGACACTGGAAGAATCTGAAGACTTTAAGAAAGATGAAGATAATGAATTTAACTTTTCAGTTAAAACATTTACTAAGAATTCTTAATAAACTCTCTTCTTAATTCAAGGTTTTTAACCCTTTCTGCTTCCCTATCAGTGTATCTGATCCAGTTGTTGGCTGTTGCTATTACTTGTTTATCTTTGTCTCTAGAGGCTTTTCCAAATTGTTTTTTTGCTTCATTAAACATTTGGAGTTCAAAATAGGCTTGCCCTAAAGTTAAATAGACTTGAGATACTTTTGATACTTTTCCTTTTTCTAATCCCTTTTTAATAGAATCGATGGCTAGCTCTAACTTATCTTCTGCAAGATATAAATTTCCAAGCAAAACATAGTTTTTTCCGTCTTTAGACATCTTGGCAGCTTTCTCTAAGATAGGAATAGCTGTGTCTATTTCTTGAGACATTCTCCAAGCGTCTGCTAAAAGTCTTAGATTTTTTGCATTATCTTTTACTACGACAACTAAAGTTTCTTCTTTTGTCTCTTCATTGATCTTAAGAACTTTTTTTACTCTTCCTGCTTCAAGAACTTTTGCAGCCTGGTAAGGATTTTGGTTTAAAAGAAGTAGCTGGGCCAATGTGACATACTCAGTTTCTTTGTCTAGCAAATCTTTTAAATATGCTGAATTTAAGGTAACCATGAAATCTTTTTCTCTATCAAGCTGTCCGTATGATTGGCCAAGACGAACAAAATATGCTTTCTTAGGGTATAAGTTGACCAATATTTCATATATGGCAACTTGCTTTAAAATTGCCTTCTTTGGGCCTATTTTATCTTTTAGCTCTTCAACAGAAGCAATAACTGTCATGTACCAGTTTTCTTTTGGCTTGTAGCCCTCTTCCTCGGCAAGTGTGATTGCCTTTTCCATGTTGAGTAAAGCCTTATCGTAATCATCAAGCTGATAATACGCTCCAGCTAATATTGACCATGACTGAGCTGTGATCTTCTCTACCTGTGACATCCATTCCAAAATAAGATCAACTGCTTTTTGATGCTGTCCTTCGCTCATGTATAACTGAGCTAAATATAACAACCCCGCATTCCTTAAACCCAATGTCACTTCTGGTTCACTTATAAGCTTGTTATAAGAATTGATAGCTAGTTGAACTTCTTCATCAACAATATAAAGATAGCCCCACGAGTTCCACACCACAGATCTATCATAGCTTTTTAAATTTTCAGCATTATCTCTTAACTCACCAAGTAATTCTTTAGCTGAATCATAGTCTGGGTCTTCTTTGCCTGTTTCTTCGTTTATTCTTTCTAGGGCCTCATATACTTTTGCCATTTTTTTAGCAGTAGATGATTGCAGTGCCCTAGCTTTTTTATACTTAATTTTTTGTTCAGACTTGGCATTAGCTGACTGAGCTAACATTTCAAAAGATACTACTGTTAAACAGAGTGATAAAAATAAAGTTTGGAAGAATTTAGTTCTAATCATTAATCATCCTCAGCTAAAACAAATGTAAATCTATGTAGAACATCCTCAACAGACGTTGCCTTGCCATCTACAACCTTTGGTTTATATTTTAGTTTAAGGGCTGCTCGTGCGGAAGCGCTATTAAACATAGTGCATGGTCTAAACTCTGTTTCTGGATTTTGTGGATCTCCACACATCCCTTCAACTGGAACCACATCCTCTACCGTTCCACTGTCGGTAATTGTAAACCTAACAAGTGCGTAACCCTGAGTTCCCCTTTCTTGCGCTCTTCTAGGGTAAATAGGGGTCACTTTGAAAAGAGGTATGTACTCTCCATCTCTAAAAAAAGACCCGCCTGTCATTTTTTGTGCCTTAGGCTTACTAATTGTTACATCTAAACCAGCTAAAGGTTGGAGATCTACATCAGGCTGGGCAATATCTTCTGGCTGCTCATCAGGCTTCTCTGGTTTATCAACCTCTGTCATGAAAGTTTCTATCTGCCTCTCTGGCATAACAATGTCGGCAAGTTTGACTGATTTATCCTCTTTTATTCCGCTATCGCCAAGAGAAATAAGTAAGACCATTATTGAGAAAAGAACTGTGGTTATAAGGACTGAAAATCCTATCCCAGCTACCCATTTATTTGCATTAAATGCTGATATGTATATAGCATGTAGCGCTTTCAGAGGGACTGAAAAAATCTTAAGAACTGACTGCATATTTTTAATTTATTTTGGCTCTGAAGCTAAAGAAATTGCTGTAACTCCAGCCTCTCTTGCTCCATCCATCACTTTAATTATTGTATCAGCAACTGCTTTTTCATCTGCTTGGATTACAACTGAGCCTTGAGGATTGTCAGCTAACATTTTTACAACGTTTGCTTTTACTTGTCTCACATCGATTCTTCTTCCATCCATCCAAACCTCACCAGTAGAACCTACAGCTATAAGTATAGCGGCATTTTCTTGAGTCTCAGCCGTATCAGAATCAGGTCTATTAATCTCAAGACCTGGCTCTTTAATAAAGTTAGCTGTAACGATAAAAAAGATAAGCATGATGAAAACCACATCAAGCATAGGCGTTAAATTTATTTCACTATCCTCTTCCTTAACTGCTGTTGTTATTGCATTTCTTCTCATAAATACTCCTATAGTTCTCTTTTAATTAGATTGTTAAGATCTGATTCATGTTTCTCACTTGCACTAGTTAAATATATGCTTATAAAAACCCCCGAAAGTGCAACTACCATTCCAGCCATAGTGGGAAGAGTTGCTTTAGAAACACCTCCTGCCATAGCCCTGGCATCACCACCCCCATTAAAGGCCATTACTTGGAAAACTTCTATCATTCCTGTAACAGTTCCTAAAAGACCAAAAAGCGGTGCAAGCATTACACACGTTTGTATCATGGTCATATTTTTATTTATTTGTATTTTTGCCTCAGATATTAATTTCTCTCTTATCTGAAGGGCATGCCAAGATGTTTTATCTTTACGGGTGTTCCACTTTTCAGCAAGAGTCTTCACATAAACATTATGGCCATGTGAGAAGTACCATATTCTTTCAAATATCATGCCCCACATAAAAAATACCAATATAGCAATTAGCCAAAGCACACTTCCGCCCGCTTCCATAAAATCTCTTATGGATGAAAGTGCTTCTACGAGTGCATATGGCATTCTACTTCCTACTTAGCTTCAGAGTGTTCAGCCAAAATACCTGTACTTTGCTCTTCTAATGTACTAATTATTCCTCTAGCAGATGATGCTGTAAAGGAATGAAGAAGAGTTGTTGGTATAGCAACTAACAAACCTAAAACTGTTGTTACAAGAGCCTGGGAAATACCTCCAGCCATAAGCTTTGGATCTCCTGTTCCATATAACGTAATCATTTGGAAAGTAACGATCATACCGGTTACGGTTCCTAGCAAGCCTGCTAGTGGTGCCACAACAGAGATAATCCTAACTGCACCAATCCATCTTTCTATAGCTGGTCTTTCTGCCATTATTGCTTCTGCAAGTTTTAGCTCTAAAGTATCAATATCTTTTTCAAAATTATCTTGCCCAACCTTTAAAACTCTTCCAAGTGGATTTCTTGGATCAGCAGCTTTTGAGCTAGCTTGATTTTTTACAGCCCTAGCAACACCTGCAAGTTCAATAAGTTTATATATAGCTATAATAATACCAATAGTACCAACTGCAATAATTGCATATCCTACCTCTCTACCCTGTTGAGCTCTTTCAACTAAAGAAGGAGTTTGTATAAGGTTCGCTAGCAGGCTGCCTCCAGTAGGACCTGTTGGGTCAATACCAAATTTAACTTGCTCTCCAGATGAAGATGCAGCGATATTTTTAGCAGTTTTTGTAAATCTTCCAGCTGGCTGTCTAGGCAAGAATGCATACTGGCCCTTAGTAGCTGAATACTCAAGGTATTTACCGTTACATACTGCATTAAATAGACCAACTCTAACAACGTTGCATTCTGATGTTGTGCCGTCCGTATCACTTACCATTGTATTGAAACTAACTACTTGACCACTTGCAATCATTTCTCTTTGCAGCTCGTACCAAAGACCTTCTATTTCTCTAATAGTAGGTAGTTCTGTTGTCTCTGACATTTTTCCTGTTAAGTCGTTAAGAAACGCAACCCTTTCTACTCCAAATTGAGCAGAGGTAAGAGAGCCTCCAAACTGAACTGCAGCCTCTCCAGCTGAACTTTGAAGATGTCCAAATAATTCGACTAAAGAACCAAGTTCTTTTTTATAAGCCTCTTCCTTAACTCTTAATGTTTCTTCATTTTTTTTGTAGTCTGCCTCGAGCTTATCAGCAATTTTTTCTTGTCTTACTAATTCTCTTTTCTCGGCAGCCAAAATTGAAGCCTGCTTATTCTTATTTGAAAGGAATTTTTTTTCTCTATCTGCATTCTCTGATTGCTCTCTTGTTTTTCCTTCTTTTACCAAGGATAGCAAAGCTTCAACAGTTGTTGGCTCTTCAACAACCACATCATCTTGTGCGAACAATGATGAAACTAAAGAAAAAACTAGAAAAAACGGAAGTATATTTAAATTTTTCATTATGCCTCTCCTTTGATTACTGGCATCAACAACATATCTACTGGTGTAAGTTTTTTAGCCATTCTTATGCCGTCTCTGATTGGTTTTGTATAACTTGATGGAAGATTTTCCCATTCACCAATTTCATTATTCCAACGACCGCTAGATCTTTCATCTTTAGTCTGATAAAACATTCCAACTCTGCCTATAACGAGAATGTTAACTTCTAGATCGTTATTATTAATAGATATAGTTTGAGGGTATGTGTCAATTTTTCGCCCATACTCTGCTTCGATGTTATAGGCCTCTAGGACTTGTCTTACTTGCTCGGAAGCAGTTACTTTCGGCTTTGCTAACGATGACCTGACAACATCAATTCTATTCTGCCTTTCTTCTAATCTAAAAGGAGTATCTAGAGATATAAAGCTTTCAAGGCTTTCAAGCATTCTTTGTGCTAAAGGGGGAATCTGCCTTTGCATAACAACTACTTGTACAAGCTGGTCATCAAGTTTATCCATTAGCTCAAGCTGAGCTTTTATCTGGATTCTTTTTTGTTCGTTATAAACTCTTAAGCCCTCTACTTGCTTAGAGACTGCTTTCCATTCGTTAACAATTTTATCAGTCTGTCTTTCTGTAGCATCAATTTTATCTTGAGAAGATGCAGATAGCTCTTGATTCTCTCTACCAACTTTTAAAACACTTTCCATATTGACTGATGCAGTTGTAGCATTAGCATTTTCTTCGGAAAACGTGCTTAAAGGCAAAGAAAAGATTATGCACAATTGCATAAAAAACAATTTATTTTTCATTATTGACTCCCTAAAAGTTTGCATATAATAACAGTCATAGCTTTATATGCAAAATCTATGTGTGACTTTAATATTAAGATTTATAAATGTCATTATTTAAAACAATTATAGCTTTGGAAATAACATAGGTGTTGATTTCTGATAGGTCTTATATTCTTCTAAATGACCCCATTTCTTATACCCTCTTGATTCAAGCATTCTTACTCCGCTCACATAAACTAAAAGTATGTATGTGAAGATAGGTGAGATGAGCGTTATATATTGAAGCCCTTGTAAAGAAGAAAATGACATCAATGCTACGGCTAACCATAAAACTATTTCGCCAAAGTAGTTTGGATGTCTCGATTTAGCCCATAAACCAGTGGTAATAAATTTATCTCTATTCTCAGGAATTGCTCTAAATTTTGATTTTTGCTTATCAGCAACTATTTCAGTACAAAATCCATATATGAATAAACCAAGGCCTATATAAAATAATGCGTTTACAGAGACGCCTGTATCTGACGAGATAGCTGTTAAGGCACACATTGAGCATAAAGAGACCCAAAGCCCTTGAAGAGTCCATGTCATAAAAAACTGGGTTGCTGAAGGTTTGATGGTTCTGAACCTTTTATCCTCTCCATCTTTATGAACTCTCATAAACAAAAAACTTCCAAGCCTTAGCGCCCATAGACTAATGAGAAAGACTAGGGCAATGTTTGCACCATTTAAGTTTGAAAAATTATTAGATGAGAAGTACAAAGAAAACCACATTACTGTTAAATAAGTGATGCTGCCCATTAGGTCATAAAATTTTTCTGTTTGAAATACGTAAGCAGGAATAAATGCAATCCATTGCATACAAAATGCAATTATTACAGCCTTAACGACCAAATCTAACCCGGTTCCATTTGCTATAAACAATGCGACAAGGAAAACAACTAAGGAGATTAATATATTTATAACTTTATTCATGATTTGCTCCATCCGCATGATCTATTTTCATTTTGAATATCAAGCCAGTCTTTTAGAGGCTTATAATAATTAATTATAGACTGACCACTTAGTTCTTGGGTACCCGTTATTTCTTCAAAAGCATTCTGCCATGGGACGCTATTTCCAAGAGCCATTGTCGATATAATTTTATCGCCAGCATCAGTATTCCCATAGATTGAACATTCATGAAGCAGCCCATCAAACCCAGACGAATTACAAAGAGCTTCATGAAATTGATACTGCATAATTCTAGCAAGATAATATCTAGTATATGGTGTGTTGGCAGGAATATGGTATTTTGCACCTGGGTCAAAGCTCTCACTTGATCTAATATCAGGAGCTGATATTCCTTGATAGTAGTTTCTCATCTCCCACCAAGAATCATTTAAATCTTCATAAGCTGTCTCGCCTTTAAATACTCCTGCCCTCCATTTATCTAACATTAAGGCCCAAGGAACTACCACCACACCCTCTAAGGCCTGTTTCATTAAAAGGCCAATGGCATCATTTTTTGCTTCCTCTGCTTGATCTTGGCTAATAAAACCAATTTGTTTTAGGTAATCTGGAGTGATAGAAAGAGTTAATAAGTCACCAAAGGCCTCGTGAAAACCATCATTGGCTCCTGACCTGAATAGAGATGGCAAATGATTGTAAGCTTGATAGTAAAAAATATGACCGAGCTCATGGTGAATTGTAGAAAAATCTTCTTCATTTTTTTCGATGCACATCTTAATTCTGAGATCATTATTTGCTGGGTCTAAGTTCCATGCAGAAGCATGACAGACAACAGATCTATCAAGTGGCTTAGTAAATAAAGACCTTTCCCAAAATGTTTCCGGTAATGATTCAAAGCCAATGGATAAAAAGAAATCCTCAGCTATCTCCACCATCTCTATTTCGCTTAGGTTTTTTTCTAATATTATGTTGGTGACATCATAAGAGCTATCGCTTGAATCTGCCTCATACACAATATCATATATATTTGACCAAGATTGGCCCCACATATTTCCTAAAAGATGAACAGGAATTGGCCCAGAAATATCAACAATATCATCGCCATATTCCTGATTCAACTTATCTCTTACATGGCAATGAAGGGCATCATAAAGAGGCTTAACATCTTCCCACACGCCATCAATACTTCTTAAAAAATCTTCAGAAGGCATGTCGTACTTGCTGAACCAAAGATCTGATAAGTCTGCAAATCCTAAATCCTGAGCGCCTTGATTTCCTATCTCAACCATTCTCATGTATGGATCTTTCATAGCCTTACCCACCTCATGCCACCCTGTCCAAGCTCTTTTTAGCTGATCTGGATTTCTAGAATTATCAATAATAGATTCAAAACCCTCAAGATCATTACATTCATTCTCAGAATAACAATATTGCCCACTTCCATACGTTGCACTTAATTTTGTTTCTATCTTCGAAAGTTCAGAAGCAAGGTTTTCATCAAAAGGCGGCGGCATAACAAAGGCTGTTTTGAGAATTTCTAACTTTCTTCTATTTTCCTCAGAAGTGACGACATCATTAAAGGCGCTTGCATCTTTTGATTTCTGTAAAGCATCTAGAGTACTTCTTTTAGAATAATCAGAAAGCACCATCTGTGAATCATGCGTTATGAAATTTGAGCTTATCCATGACGCTGAATAAATAATTGGATTTAAAGCTTCGTTATCCTGTTCTACTTTCTCAAGAAAGCTAATAAGTTCTTCATTTTGTACAGTTTGTTCGCTTGATTTGCTACAAGAAGTTACAATTGCGAAAGTAATAATAAATATAAATAATTTTTTCATTCTAATGACCTCTTCAATTAAAATAACATAACTATGAAAATTTCTACAAGCCAATTTAAAAATGGAACAAAACTTTTATTAGATGGAGTTCCTTGCTCGATCGTTAACCATGAGTTCCACAAGCCTGGTAAAGGGCAAGCTGTAATGAGAGTTAAATATAAAAATCTTATAACTGGCAACACAAATGATAAAACATTTAAATCTGGAGAATCTGTTGAAACTGCAGATATTGATCATAAAGAGATGGAGTTTTTATACTCTGATGGCAATAGCTGGCATTTTATGGATTCTATTACATATGAGCAGATAGAGATTGGTGCTGAAGTCATGAAAGATGCAAAGAAGTGGCTTGTAGGTCAGGAAATATGCGAGGTTGTTACTTGGGATGATTTACCTATTTTAGTTGAGCCACCTATATTTGTTGAGCTCACTATATCCAGATCAGAGCCTGGTGTTAAAGGGGATACTGTCTCGGGAGCAACAAAGCCCGCAGAGCTTGAAACTGGTGTAATTGTTAATGTTCCTTTATTTGTTAATGAGGGCGAAAAGATCAAGGTCGACACCAGGACTGAGGAATACTCTAGCCGAGCATAGCTTCATGATCAAAGAAATTAATAAGAAAATAGACTCATTTTTTGTAGATTTTTGCGACATAGCAACGCCAGAGTTAATGAGTATTCAGGCTAAATATACTACGTCAATTACTGATGATCTTTCAAAGGGACACATTACATCAAATGTTTGCATGATTGCTGCAGGTATTTTGAAGAAGAATCCGGTTATGCTTTCTAAAGAATTGGCTTCAAATCTTTCTCAATCGTCATTTGTAGAAAGTGCTGAATCAGCTGGTCCTGGTTTTGTAAATATCAAGCTAACGAGACAAGCATTTATAAGCTCTATAAATGTAGCAAATTCTAAACTTAAGGATTATGGGAACAATAGTTTTGATGCTAAGAAAAAGATTCAAATAGAGTTTGTTTCAGCCAACCCAACTGGTCCACTGCATGTAGGGCATGGAAGAGGAGCTGCTTATGGCGATGCAATTGGAAGAATTTTAGAAGCTTGCGGTCATGAAGTTCATAAAGAGTATTATGTAAATGATGCGGGGAGACAGATTGACATTCTAACGGCTAGTGTATACCTACGACTTGCTGATTTAAATGATAATCAAATGCTGGAAAGCTCTTATAAAGGCGAGTATATAAAAGAAATTGCGTCTGATTTCAGTGTTAAATTTAGTAAATCTGATGTTGATATTGGGGGGATATTAAATGCTATTTCTGAAAAAGATGCTGAAAAACAAATAGACGAACTTATAGGAAGAATAAAAGCTACATCAAGTTTGTGGGCAGATGTAAAGAAGCTTGCGTTATCTCTTGTGCTCGATTCAATAAAAGACGATCTGCGAGATTTTGATGTTATTCATGATGATTGGTATTTTGAATCATCACTAGGCTATCTGTCCGAGGAATCATCGTCAATAAGCTTGGCAATGAAGAAATTAGAAAAAGAGGGCTTAGCATACAGAGAAAATGGAGCCCTGTGGCTAAATACATCATCTGCAAATGATGATAAAAACAGAGTTTTAATCAGGGAGGATGGTAGGCCGACCTATTTTGCATCTGATGTTGCTTATCATAAGAATAAAATCGACAGAGGTTTTGATGAGCTTATAAATGTTTGGGGTGCAGACCACCATGGGTATATAAAAAGAATAGAGGCGTCTATAGATGGGCTAGGCTTTAACAAAGATAAGCTCAATGTCCAGCTTGTTCAGTTTGCAAACCTTTTTAGAGACGGCAAAAAAGTTAAAATGTCTACACGAAGTGGAGAGTTTTATACCCTAGCAGATTTAGTAAATGAAATTGGTAAGGATGCTGCAAGGTTTTACTATTTATCTAAACAAGCCGATCAACACCTTGACTTCGATATTGATCTTGCAAAAGCTGATAATAAAGAAAACATTTTTTATTACATTCAGTATGCACATGCAAGGATTTGCTCTCTACAAGAAAAATATTTAGAAATAAATGGATCTCTGCCAACTTCTGCTGAGCAAATTGAGGCAAATAAGTATATTAAGTGCGATGACATTATTCATGAAGTAAGTAAATTTCCTGGAATAGTCCAGAGATCTGCTAATAGCCTACAACCACATCTAATAATTTACTTTTTAAAGGACTTCGCTCAATCATTTCATAGTTTTTATAATGACAATCACATTCTTTCTGATACTAAAGAGAATGCTCAATCAATAATTTTCTGTCTTAATGCTTCAAAGCAAGTTTTGGCAAACGGCCTAAGGCTTTTGGGAATTAAGCCAATTCAAAAAATGTGATCTAGCGTGAAAGATTATGCAAAGAGAAGAACTCAAGCAACGAAGAAAAAGTTAAAGAGCAGGCCTTCATTCAAAGCAAGGCATAGTCAGGAAAAAGTTATACCTAATAGTCAATTGATGATTTTGCTAGCACTTGCATTTTTAAGTGCATTTACATCCCTTTATTACTTTAATACAGATATAAAGATTTTTGAGCCAAGAGAGGTAAGCAATGAAATAGAATTTAACTTTCCAATAAGGCTTCAAGAAAATGAAATATTGATTGAAATTGATGAAAGTATGAAGAACATTTCATGCACATATTATTTACAAGTTGAAACATACGGAAGGAAAGAATTTGCAAAAGAAACACTTAAAGATGTTATGGATGACGGGGAGGCAAGTATCGATGAGGTTAATAGTGTTGCTAGGCCTGGAAAAATATTTTATCGGGTCCTTATGGGCCCCTATGAAAACAGGTCAGCTGTAAATAATTCACGAGAGAGAATAGCAAAGAAAGGATACTCACCCCTAGTAAGGCAATCATGCATCACGAAATAGAAAAAAATATACATAACTTGCTCGAAAGTATTTCTAATCACAGCAAAAAAAGCGAATTTAATACTAAAAATATAATAGCTGTTTCTAAAAAAAAATCATTTGAAGATATAAAGATAGCCTACTCGTATGGATTGAGGAGTTTTGGAGAAAATTATGCGCAAGAGCTTGAGAAAAAGAATGCATTAAATGAAAAAGAGGGTCTTGATTTAAAATGGCATTTTATTGGGCCTATTCAAACAAATAAAATTAGAAGTATTGCGAAATGTGCAGCCTGGGTTCATTCTGTGAGCAGAAAAAAGGAAATCGATATTTTGAATAAGGAATGTATTTTAGAAAATAAAATAATGGATATTCTTGTTCAGGTAAATATTTCTAACGAAATGACAAAAAGTGGCTTATTGCCTGAAGAATTATTAGATTTTTCTGAATACATTGTTGAAGAAAAGAAAAATCTTTCACTTCGAGGCATGATGGTAATGCCTGCTCTTAACGAAGAATCATCTGAAAGAGTCAAAGTATTCAATCAATGCAAAGAGCTTCATCAGACGTTAACAAATAAATACCCATTCGCTAATATAATATCTATGGGGACTACGTCTGATTATCTAGATGCTATTGATTGTGGCTCTAGCATGATTAGAATAGGTGAATTAATTTTTGGTAAAAGATCATAATGGATATCTTGTTTTATGGCGGTGGAAATATAGCTCAGGCCGTTATAAAGGGTTTGATTGCATCAGGCTATGAAAAAAAACAGGTGAAGTTCCTGGACCGTAATAAATCCAACAGAAAAACTCTTAGTGGTTTTGACATTAAAGAATGTAAATCTCTTGGAATGGAAGATCATTTTGATTTAATCATCTTGTGCGTTAAGCCAAAGGATGCAATGAAGGCCGTTCAAGACATTACATCAGTAATTAAGAAACCAGCCATACTCTCTTTAGTGGCAGGGATCAGTGCAAAAAAATATCTATCTGTTTCAAAAAATATTAAGTTGATTAGAGGTATGCCAAATACATCATCAGAGTTTAAAAAAGGCATCACAGCATTTTGTAATATAAATGCTCCAAAAAACTTATATTTCAAAACTCAAAAACTATTTTCGCGTATTGGTGTTTCAGTAAATGTAAGTTCTGAGAAAAAAATGGATGATTACACAGGGCTTGTTGGGAGCGGTCCTGCATATTTTTTTCATTTGCTTCAGGTTTATGAAAAACATCTACTAAAAATTACAGAAAACGATAATAAATTGACTAAGCTAATAATTAGCAATCTAATGATGGGTGTAGGGAAGTCTGTTATCGGTGATAAGTCTTTAGAAGAGTTAATTTCTTCAGTTGCCTCAAAAAAAGGCACTACAGAGGCAGGTCTAAAATCTATGAAAGAAAATCAAGTATCTAGCTCATTCAATAAATCTATCAAGGCGGCTATAAAAAGATCAAAGGAGATATCTAGTGAGTTCTAGCACCATACAACTTATTGCGCTTGTAAGCGGAATGTTGAGCTATGTAGTTAATTTATATTTTATCTTCAATATACTAAGGGTTGATTACTTCAACCCTGTTGTAAAGATATTTGTAAAGATATTCAAGCCTTTATCACAACTTGCTTTTTTTATACCCAATCAGGCTATTCTCGCTTTAATTATTGCCTCTCTGTTGAAGTTTTTTGGTTTTTATATTGCTTATGGGGTGGATTATGAAATAGCCAACCTTTTAGTAATTGCCTTGCTTGCAACGCTGAATATTACACTCCAGATTATTCTTTATTCTATTATTGGAGCAGTAATAATTAGCTGGGTTGCTCAAGGAAATGATCATCCCCTGCTCAGACTAATAGAAGAGATTTCATTTAAGGTTTTAACTCCCATAAAAAACATCATTCCCGCTATGGGGGGTTTAGATATCTCACCCTTGTTTGGGTTGATACTGATCCAATACCTTCAATCATTTATCGGAGGACTTATTCAGTCACTGGTATGAAGGTAGCATCAAAAAAAATAAAATTTGAGAATGCCCTTAGCCTTGAATGTGGCTCAACACTTCCATCTTTTGAATTAATGTTTGAAACGTATGGAGAGCTAAATAAAGAAAATTCTAATGCTATATTGGTATGCCATGCATTTTCTGGCAATCATCATGCCGCTGGTGAATCTAATATAGACTCTTCAATTGGATGGTGGGATCAAATGATTGGGCCTAATAAAGCCATTGATACAAATAAATATTTTGTTGTATGCTCAAATAATATTGGAGGTTGTGGTGGATCTTCGGGGCCTACATCGATTAACCCCAACAATGGAGAGCTTTATGGAGCAGACTTTCCTGTTGTGTCTGTTGTTGATTGGGTGAACACTCAAAAAATATTAATGGACAGTTTGAGGATTAATAAGTGGGAGTTAGTTTTAGGTGGAAGTCTTGGAGGAATGCAAGCTCTTCAATGGGCCATTTCTTACCCAGAAAATATCAATAAAGCTGGAATATTTGCTGCTGCAGCTCAAGCCAGCACACAAAATATTGCAATGAATGAGGTTGCGAGAGAGTCTATTCGCAAAGATGAGAATTTCTATAATGGGCATTATTTAAAAAATAATACAAAACCTAAGAAAGGTTTAAAAACAGCTCGCATGTTAGGCCATATTACTTATTTATCAGAGGAGCATATGGACCTAAGGTTCGGAAGAAGGTTCCAAGATAGTGAATCGAAGGTAGCCAGAGATGTTGATTTTGAGATTGAAAACTATCTTCAATACAAGGGTGAGAAATTCTCAGATTCTTTTGACGCAAATACATATATTTTGATGACAAAGGCTATGGATAACTTTGATCCGTCAAGCAGCAAGGAAGGAGATCTTAAAAAAGCACTTATAAATATTAAATCAAAACTTTTAATCATTGGCTTTAAAACTGATTGGCTTTTCCCACCAAAAAAAGGGAAAGAAATTCAGCTTGCAGCTATGAAGGCTGGAATAAATTCATCATTTGTTGTTTTAGATGGAAAGCATGGCCATGACAGCTTTCTTTTTATGTCGGATAGATATTTTAAAATCATAAGATCATTTTTAGAATCCTAATATGCCAATTACAGAGATAATAAAGAAATGGATAACTGAGGGGGCAAATGTAATAGATTTTGGCTGTGGCGACGGGTCCCTACTATGTGATTTAAAGAATTCAAAAAACATTAATGGCTACGGTATAGAAATTGACCCTGATCAAATAGAATTATGTATAGAAAACGGAGTGTCTGTTATAGAGCAAGATATTGATCAAGGTATTCAAGACTTCTCATCTTTTAATTTTGATATTGCAATCATGGCTAGCTCAATACAGTGCCTTAAAAACCCCGATATTGCCTTAGACAAAATGCTAGATATTGCTGATTGCTGCATTGTTACTCTACCTAATTTTGGTCATTGGAAATGTAGACTAGATGTATTCTTGGGAAGAATGCCTGTTACAAAAAGCTTGCCTGTTACTTGGTACGAAACTAATAACTATCATCTTTGTACAATCAAAGACTTTGAGAGCCTTTGTAGTGAAAGAGGATTTATTTTAAATAAACGAAAATATTTAAACACAAGTTTTAAAGAAAACTGGCTATCTTCACTCAGACCAAACCTTTTTGCCGCAGAAGGAGTGTACTTAATTGAAAAAAAATAAAGAAATATTACTTGCCTCATCTAATAAAGGGAAAATTGCAGAATTTAAGAAGATTTTTATAAATAAAAGTCTTGTCTCCCTTTCAGACCTTGGCATAGGTGATGCAATTGAAGATGGTTTGAGCTTTCTTGAAAATGCTATTAAAAAAGCAAGACATGGGGCTAAATATTCTGGTTTATATTCTATAGCAGATGATTCTGGTCTTGTTGTTCCTAGTTTAAATTTTGAACCAGGCATATATTCTGCCAGATATGCTGGAGTTGACTCAACGGATAAGCTTAATAGGGAAAAGTTAATATCATCTATAAAAGCATGTGATAAAGATTTTTTGGATGCTTATTATGTTTGCGTCATCGTTGGCATGTTTAATGAGGGCGATCCTATGCCTATTGTTGCGTCAGGTAGGATTCATGGGAAAGTATCTATCTACGAAAGTGGTGAAGGTGGATTTGGCTATGATAAAATTTTTTACCCGAATGGATACTCATCCTCGATGGCTTCTATCGAAAGTGATGTTAAAAATAAAATTAGTCATAGAGGCCTGGCTGCATCAGATTTTATAAATAAATTTAATAGCATTGAATCTGCCTGATATTCCATTAAGTCTTTATATCCACCTTCCTTGGTGTGAGAAAAAATGCCCGTATTGTGATTTTAATATTTCAACTAATAAGTCTGATACAGATGAAGAGAATTTAATAAAGGCAATTATTTTTGATATTGAGAATTCTAAGGTTGCTATTAATAATAGAAAATTCAAATCCATTTACTTTGGAGGAGGCACTCCGTCACTTGTTAAAGGTGAGTTGATAGGCTTAATTATCAATTTTCTTAAAAAAAATGATCTTATTGAAAATAATGCAGAGGTTAGTTTTGAATTTAACCCCCAGGAAGTATCTAAGGATTACCTTGATTGTATTGTAGGCCATGGAGTTAATAGATTATCCATAGGCGTTCAAAGCTTTGATGATAAGACTCTCTCTTCTCTTGAAAGAAACCATAACAAGAAAAGATCTCTTGAATCTATTGAGGTCATATCATTGTTAAAAGGCGTTAGGACGAGCATAGATCTGATATATGGTGTCATGGATCAAACATTAAATTCTTTTGAAGTTGATTTAAAAACATTTAGTGAGTTTGATCTGAGCCACCTATCTTTATACCAGCTGACCATTGAACCAAATACAATCTTTTATAAAAGAGAACTTAGAACCCCCAGTGAAGAGATAATAGAAGACATGGAAAGATCTGCAAAAAAAATCTTAAATTCTAATGGGTATTTTCAATATGAAGTCTCATCTTGGTCGCTAGATAATCAGAAAGGTATTCATAATATGAATTATTGGTCATATGGTGATTATCTTGGCGTTGGTCCTGGGGCGCACTCAAAGATAACATTAAGTAACGGGGTTTACCGTAGCATTAAAATGAAGAAAGTGTTGTCATATATCGAGAATCCATTAAAAAATAATGGTAAATATGTCCCAAAAAAAGAAATTGATTTAGATCTTGCTATGAATTTTTTAAGAATTAAGGATGGTGTTAGTTTGGAAGAATTGAAAAATAATACCTACCTAGCCTCAGATAATTTTTTTAATAAAATAGAAATTGCAATTAAAAAAGGTTTAATAGAGAAAGATAGATTTAAAGCAACCGATCAAGGCTATAAGTTTCTAAATGACACAATAAATATTTTTGGTTAAATTTTTTTTAAATTAAACTTATGTATATCCCTTCCCTCTCTAATTGCCCTGGCCTGGAATCTTGTTACAGGGAGGTTGTTGAATGGAAAATCTTCTGAGGAAATATATCCTTCTGCATCACAAATGGCTTCATATATCCCGTCAGCATAATCTTCCCAGTCAGTAGCAATGTAAAGATCTCCCTCTTTCTTTAAGGAATTTCGAGCAAGTGCTAAAAAATCAGAGTTTATAAGCCTTCTCTTATGATGTTTGGCTTTCTGCCATGGATCAGGACAAATAATTAGCATGCTCTTAAATATCGGTACTTTTATTGTTTCTAACAGCTCTCTAACATCCCCGTTATGGATTCTAATATTTAATAAATTATTTTCCTTTATTTTTCCTATTAAAGACCCTATGCCTGAAAGGTAAACTTCTGAACCAACAAATAAAGTCTCAGGATTTCCTTTTGCTATCGAAAAAATATTTTCACCATCACCAAAACCTATTTCTATTGTTGTAGATGTAAAATCCTCTGATATATTTTTAATATCATTGAAATTAGATACTGAAAACTTATGTAAATCTTCAATATTCTCTATTTGTTTTTTTGTGATTCTTCCTCTGCGTTTAACAAAAGACGGTAAATACTTAAAATGCATTTATTAATTATTTAAAGTTGGGTCTGGTTGACAGACTATATTATGCGGCTTCGCCCATAGAGGCTTTAAGTTTTTTTAGAGCTCCAGTTTCAATCTGTCTTATTCTTTCTGCAGAAACCCCATACTCATCTGCAAGCTCGTGTAATGTTGCTTTTTTATCAGCAAGGTATCTTCTTAAGAGAATATCTTTGCTTCTGCCATCAAGAAGCTTCAATGCTTCCATTAGATTAGCATTATTAACTTTTTCCACTTCCTCGTTAGCAACCATCATCTCAGGATCATATCTTTTGTCTTCAAGATACTGTGCTGGGGACATCATCTCCTCATCATCATTAGTTGATGTGGGACTATCGAATGCTGCATCTGTTGAAGAGAGCCTATTTTCCATATGCAAAACGTCTTTCACTTCAACGTTGAGGTCATTTGCTATTTTTTCTGCTTCATCTTTTGTTAACCATCCAAGTGATTTCTTTTTACTTCTTAGATTAAAGAAAAGCTTTCTCTGTGCCTTGGTTGTGGCAATTTTTACCAGTCTCCAATTTCTTAATATATATTCATGAATTTCGGCTTTAATCCAATGCACAGCAAATGAAACAACTTTCACGCCTTTGTTTGGATCAAACTTATCAACTGCTTTCATAAGGCCTACGTTTCCTTCCTGAATAATATCAGCCAATGGAAGCCCGTAGCCTTGATAAGAGCGTGCAATGTGAACAACAAATCTTAAATGATGGATAACAAGCTGCCTAGCAGCATCAAGATCGTCATCATCATAAAGCTTAAATGTAAGTTCTTGTTCTTGTTCTTTGGTCAAAATAGGAATTGCATGCACAGAAGACAAATAGGATTCTATATCCTTGCCCGGAGTGGTTAAATTAATTGGTTGTAAACTTGTTCCCATATCTTATTATGCTCTAAATTTATATTATATTATATAAATAAATTATATCGAACTAAATATTATAGCAATTTTTTTGTAAATTCGCTCAAAATAGGCATATATTTATCTTTTAGATCATTGTTCCTAAATCCAAAAAAAGGTGGATTAAGAATTGAATCAGCTTTTCCGTAATCTAGGTCAGTAAAATCATAAGCTTTAACTATTATCCCTCCTTTGCTTCTTAAGAATCCTTCAGCTGCAGCTATATCCCACTCAGAAGTAGGTCCAAATCTCGGGTAAAAATCCGCATCACCTGTTGCTAAAGAGCAAATTTTTAAAGAGCTTCCCTTTTCAATTATGCTAAAACTAATGCCTTTTACCCTCAAGAAATCTAAAAAAGATTTATCTACGTCTGTTTGATGGCTCTTGCTCATAACAATCCTTAGGGGGGTATCTGCATCAACTTCTTTTTGCTCAATTTCCGCACTATCGAATATTGACCCACTCCAAATCTCACCACTGAATGGTGCTCCAACAATTCCAAATATTGGCTTTCCATTTCTTATTAGCCCAATATTTACAGTAAATTCTTTGGATTTATTAATAAATTCTCTAGTACCATCTAACGGATCGACAATCCAAAAAAGTTTATGATTATGATTTAGCAAATCATTTGAATATGTTTCCTCTGAAATAACTGGTATCTCTGGTGAAATAGCCTTTAAGGCTTTCATAATAATTTCATTAGCCGCAAGATCAGCAATGGTCACAGGAGATCCATCGCCCTTATCCTTTTTGCCCAAATTATTGCTGTGATAGATATCCATAATTTCTGAAGAAGACTTGATTACAGCATTCTTTAAAGCGGGTAAGATGTTATCTAGATAATTTTTTGAGATGTCCATATTATTAATTTAAATAAATATAACTATATATTACTGGATATAGATGGTGTAATTTTGGACCAAGTTTTTGACAACTATTATTGGTCAGAGCTTGTCCCCAGAGAAATATCAAAAATAAATAACATGCCTTTAGTTGAAAGCAAGGCGCAAGTTGCTGTGATGGGAAAGGACCTTGCCGGGACTTTGCCTTGGTATGAGATTGAGTTCTGGGAAAAAAGATTTTGTTTAGACTTGATAAAACCTGCAAGGCAAAATTTATCGCATATAAAATTCCTACCTTCGGCTCAAGAGTCTCTAAAAAAATTAAATGCTTTAAATAAAAAAATTATTTTTTTAACTAACTGTGATGCGAGACTTCTAAGTGTAAAATCTGATGCCGTTCCAATAATGCAATACTGCACAGCATTTCAATCGAGCACTGATCTTGGAATAATCAAAGAAGATGAGAATTATTGGCCAATTGTATTTGATAAATTTAATATTGATCCAGCTACATCATTATTTATAGATGACAATAAACAAATTGTTATGGCTGCAGATAGAGCTGGAATTAAGTCATCATTCCATATAACTGAGCCTACTTCTGATATGTCAGTAATTTACAAGCAGGAATGGAAAAATAGTTTAAGGACTATTGAGGACTTGTTCTAGTATTTGCAGCTATTATCTTCAAGGTCGTTGAAGCTTAAAAGATTAAGAATCTTATTATGAATATCTGTGTTGTCCATTGTGCCTTCAAAAATTTCTGCACCCGGTCCATAGGAAAAAACACCAACAGGTGCTGCCGTATGACTGCCTGTGCTCCACTGAACTTTTATTGAATTCTTGCTCCTTTTTAAGATCTGCAATCCTCCCGTTTCATGGTCAGCGGTAACAATTAATAATGTATTCTTGTTTTTATTAATAAATTTAATAATTTCCTTAATGGTTGCGTCAAAATCTCTAAATTCTTCTATCATTTTTTTTGCATCATTATCATGGCCAGCCCAGTCTATTTGACTACCTTCTGACATAAGAAAAAAGCCTGAGCAATTTGAAGTTCTGCTCAAAAGAAGCTCTATTGCAGCAGAAGTCATAGCCAATTGAGTTGGTGAGCCCTCCCCTCTTTCAATACCATCATTTGCAAATAAACCTACTACTCTTTTTACAGAGCCTGACTCTTCTTTGGACAAATCTTTAAGGCTATATAGGTATTTTATATCTCCCCTTTCAGTATCAAAAAACTTCCTGCCTCCACCAAGCGCAATATGTATAGAAGAGTCCTGAAGCTGCCTTGCTATCTCTTTTTCTTTATATCTATTATCAACATGAGCGTAAAAAGCAGCTGGTGTAGCATGAGTTATCGATGATGTTGCAATCAAACCTGAAAGAAATCCTTTGCTATAAAGCTTTTCAGTTAAAGTTTGTAAGACTTCTTTGTTGGGCGTAATTGATAAGAACTTATTATTTGTTTTCTGCCCAGTTGACCAAGCAGTTGCAGCAGCAGCGGAGTCAGTAACTATATTATCTGCTGAGTGAGTGAGTGATATTCCTGTAAATGGAAGCCTGTCTAGATATAACCTTGAGTCATAGCCAGCAATTGCCATTCTTGACAGCGCTATTTGATTAAACCCTGTTCCATCGCCAATCAATAATATAATATTTTTAGGCTTAACCTTTTCAAATGATTTAATCTTAACAGGGTCTTGAATTTCACTTCCAAGCTCAACATATTCAACTTTCTCACTAGCTGCAAAAAGTGAAAAGAGAAGAAAAAAGAAAAAATATTTCATTTAAACAATTTACTTTGGATCAAGCGCCTGCAATCTTAATTGTTTTGCTTTGTCTTGAGATGAAGGATAGACATTATTATAAATTGCCCCCTCCCATTTGCCATACATTGGGTTAGTAATCATGAACCATTTGGTTCCCCATTCTTCTGAATATTTATTGGATAGTTCTAACCTTTTTTGTATTGAGACTGCTGATTCTTCTAATGAAATAAAATCAGTTATTTGGTCTCCAGCCATTAAAATAATTCTGTAATCCTCAGAAATTAGCTGCCTCCTAGAAGTTTTGTCAGAGCCCCAACTATTTTCTCCCTTCATCATTAGAGGGTTTATTGATTGATCAAATGGAAGTCCTAGTTTAATAATATTATCCTTTGTAGCTTTTTTTAACTCTGCAACTCTATTAGTTACATAAAAAATAGAGACTCCTTTTGAGTCTGCATAATTAAGAAATTCCTTGACGCCCGCAACAGCTGGGGCATTAGCTTCATTTCCCCACTCAATCCAGCCAGTTGGATATGAAAACCCATTAATAATAGCCCTAGCTTGAAATGCTGAATTATCAAGGACTGTTTCGTCTACATCTAAAATAATTGCAGTCGGTTTATTATCAAAATTTCCTTTTTGTTCCAAGGCGGCTGTCCAGCTCTTATCTTTAAGAGCCTTGTCGATATTCGCTGCAGCCATCTTATATGTCTGGATGTTATTTGCTGCATATTCTGGCGAGGTTTGAGCAAAAAGAACTGCAAGCATAGATTGCTCTTGAAGAGACCTATCTACTTTCTCCCTATCTGAACAGGATTGCAAGCCTAATCCTGCAACCATACAAATAATTAATATTTTTTTCATGTTTAATGATTTCATAGAACACTAGCATTATAATGCTAATAACAAATAAGGGTAATAATATGAATACGGAATTATTAGAAAATCTTGAACAGTTAAAAAAAGACTTGGTTTTGCTAAGTGAAGAAAGAAAAGTTGTGTTATCACATCATAAAACTTTTGAGCATGTTGAGAAAATGCGAAACGCTGTAAATAAATCAATTGAGTTATTAAAAAATGACTGATTACACGTGCTTTGAGCTTGAGATTAAAGATCATATTGCTCACCTATCTATGTCTAGGCCTGACGCATTTAATGCAATGACTAGAATTTTTTGGAAAGAGCTGCCAGAAATTATTCGAGATATTGATAAAAATTCTAAGGCAAGAGTAATTGTTCTGTCTGGCCAAGGTAAACATTTTAGTGCGGGTATGGATTTAGCAAATTTCATGCAGTCTGGTGAAAGTGGTGAAAAAAAAGATCCAGCTAGAGTAAGAGAAACTTTTTATCATGAAGTGCTAGAACTTCAAGACACCTTCTCAGCACTAGAAGAATGCAGGATGCCAACTATAGCTGCAATACAAGGAGCTTGTGTAGGCGGGGCGATAGATATGGCTGCGGCATGTGATATGAGATATTGCTCCAGTGATGCATTTTTTAAAATAGCTGAAGTGGATATTGGCTTGGCCGCAGATGTTGGCACTCTTCAAAGGCTACCTACTTTAATGCCTCTGGCTTCAGTAAGAGAGCTCTCGTACACCGGAAGGAAGTTTGATGCTGCCGAGGCAAAAGTGCTTGGTTTGGTAAATGAGGTGTTTGATACAAGGGATAATTTGAATGAAGAGGTTATTAAAATTGCGCAATCTATAGCTAGTAAATCGCCTCTTGTTACAAGAGTTATCAAGAAGCAGATCAATTATGCGAGAGATCATTCAGTTAAAGAATCATTAGACTATCATGCTGCTTGGAACTCCAGCCTGATAAGCAGAAAGGATATGGAAGAAGCCATGAAGTCATACGCCTCTAAGTCTGAAGGTAACTTTGATGATCTTGAACCAAAAAAATCATTTTGGGAAAAAGACGAAGGTCTAGTTTAATCTCTTAAGAAGACTGGCTCATTAACTGATGATTCTTTTGAGGAATAGTAATATCCATCAACATTGAATTCAGAAAGTCTTTCGAAATCTTTTATATTATTTTCTATAATCCATCGCGCCATTAGGCCTCTTGCTCTTTTCGCATAGAAGCTAATAATTTTGTACTTACCATTTTTAAAATCTTTAAATGCTGGAGAAACAACATTTAAATATTCTGGCATTTTTCCAATTACTGAAAAATATTCTTTAGATGCCAAATTAATAACTAGGTCTGATTTTTGCTCGTCTAGCTCATTAATAATATTTTTCTGGATTGCATTGCCCCAAAACTCATATAAATTTTTTCCCTTATCTGTTACTAACTTCGTTCCCATCTCAAGCCTGTAAGGTTTAATAAGATCCATGGGTTTCAAAATTCCATATAGCCCTGAAAGGATTCTTAGATGCTTTTGTGAAAATTTGAGCTGCTTAGTATTAAATGTATCTGCAGAAAGTCCTTGGTAAACATCGCCTTTAAAAACTAAAACGGAGGGCTTTGCATCATCTGACAAGGTTTTTGAAGCCTTCCATGACTGATAGCGATCAAAATTAAGAGATGCTAACTTATCACTTAGTCCCATAAGACTTGCGATATCTTTTGGCTCCTTTTGCCTTAAAATTTTAATAAGTTTTGACGATTGGTTTAAAAACTGAGGTGCAGTATGATTAGATTTTGAGTCAATCGAATAATCGAGGGTTTTTGCAGGGGATAGAAGTATTAACATAAGTAAATATTCTAACTAAATAAACAAAAGACATCTAATGAAAACTATAGAAAAGTTTACAAATTTTATTGGTGAAAAGGTCTCCTATTTGATTCCTGTTATGACGGCCATGATGGTGGTAGTAATAATTAGTAGGTATTTTTTTGGAATTGGTAGGACTGGCATGCAGGAATTAGTTATGTATTTCCATGCAATGGTCTTTTTGGGCTGTGCTGGTTTTGTGTTCAATAAAGATGATCATGTGCGGGTTGATATTTACTACAGAGATTCCTCTAAGAAATATAAAAAATTTATTAATTTGATTTGCGGAGTGATCTTTTTATTGCCTGTTGTCATTTTTATTGCTTTTTATTCCTTTAATTTGATTGTTATGGCGTGGAGTATAAAAGAAATATCTACAGAGGCAGGAGGATTGCCATTCGTGTATATTCAGAAATCATTAATCTTACTTTTCCCACTGACTCTAGCACTTGCCTTTTGTAACTTTATTTTGAAAAAGCCATGGAAATAATTCCTTTAATTTTAATTATTTTAATATGCGCAACCTTACTGCTAGGGTACCCAGTAGCATTTACACTATCTGGTGTTTCAATATTATTTGCTTTAGCTTGTATTCCTTTTGGGATTTTTGATGCCTCAATATTCAAAAGCATACCTATAAGAATTTTTGGGATTATGAATAATGTGACCTTGCTTGCTGTCCCTTTATTTATCTATATGGGAACAATATTAGAAAGATCAGGAATTGCAGCCCAAATGTTAAAAAATATGGCTGCGGCATTTAAAAATGTAAGGGGTGGGCTGAGTATATCTATAATTTTTGTTGGAGCCCTTTTGGCTGCAAGTACTGGCATAGTTGGTGCTACTGTTGTCACCATGGGCCTAATGTCTCTTCCTATTATGATGCAACAAGGCTACAGAAAAGATTTTGCATCTGGTCTAGTGGCCTCAACGGGAACGCTTGGACAAATAATACCTCCCTCCATTGCGCTAGTCTTGCTTGGGGATGTCATGTCGAATGCATACCAAAGAGCCCAAAATGACATGGGGATCTTCTCTCAAAAAACAGTAACTGTGGGAGATCTATTTATAGGAGCAATTATTCCTGGAGCAATGATTTGCTTAGGATACTTGCTATATACAATCTATAAAAATTTTGAAAATAAAAATATTATTTCTGATAAAAACACCCTTTCTATTTCAAGGATAGAGATGATGAAAACATTAGGACTTCCCCTCAGCCTTATATTTATTGTGCTGGGCTCGATAATTGCAGGCATAGCAACTCCAACTGAGGCCTCCGCACTAGGCGCCATGGGAGCGCTTATTATTTCCGCAATTAATGGAAAAATAAATGCTGATTTTATTAGGGAGACCAGCCAGAAGACGGCAATAGTCTCATCTATGATATTTGCAATACTGATTGGTGCATCTATCTTCTCTTTAATATTTAGAGGAATTGGGGGGGATGAATTTATAGATCTGATCTTTGGATCACTTCCTGGAGGACCATATACTGCTTTGATCTTTGTGCTAGCTTTGGTTTTTTTATTAGGCTTTATCTTAGACTTTATTGAGATCTGCTATGTCATTGTTCCGTTGGTTGCACCACCACTATTAATAATGGGCTTTGATCCAGTTTGGCTAGCGATCTTGTTGGCTATTAATCTTCAGACGTCTTTTTTAACACCGCCCTTTGGATTTTCTCTTTTCTACTTAAGAGGGGTTGCTGACGAGAGTATTAAAACTTCAGAAATATACAAAGGAGTTATCCCATTTATATTTATTCAACTTTTAGTATTAGTTCTTGTTCTAATATTTCCTTGGGTTCTGCTTTAGGATTCTAAAAGAGGGTTTTTGCCCCAGTCATTCTCATCTTCTTTTGCAGGCAACATACACCAAATTAAAACAACAAAAATTCCAATAACTGTTATATAGGAAAGCTGCCACCAACCAGAATAACCATAGTCCTGAAGGCGCCTAGAGGTCACTGAAATAGAGGGTATTGCAAGTAATAGATTTAGAATTGAAGAAAGAGGTCCTGTTGCATTAGGGTTTTCAATAGATATTAGCCCTGTTGCAAGTTCAATGCCTCCAACAATTGCTCCGAGAATAGCTGAGGCAAGCACAAAATACCAAAACTCACTTCTGGATGCTCTGCCACTAAAATTTTTCCAGTTCTTAAGGACAGAAACTACAGATTCTTTCATATTCATTTTACGACTTCCAATTTATATTGATATAAAATACCATGAAATGTGTTTAATTTATACAGGTTTTAAACACATGTATTGTAACTACAGACCGGCATTATTTTTTTCTAAGGCTCTTTCTGCTCTATAACTTGAGCGAACCATTGGGCCAGACATAACCTCAAGAAACCCTTTTTTAAGACCAACCTCTCTATATTTTTCAAACTCTTCAGGGGTTACCCATCTTTCAATAGGATGGTGGTTTAGTGTAGGTCTAAGATACTGTCCAATTGTTAAGATATCTACATTATGTTTTATCAAATCATCCATTGTTTCCTCAATCTCTGAATCTGTTTCGCCCAGACCAACAATAATGCTAGTTTTTGTTAAAACATCTGGATTTATTTTCTTAGATTCTGACAAGACATCTAGAGTTTGCTGATAACCTGCTCTAATATCTCTAACTTGATGAGTTAATCTTTCCACAGTTTCAATATTTTGAGCAAAAACTTCAAGCCCGCAGTTAACCAATGTATCAATTGAAGATTTTAGTCCTTTAAAATCAGGAGTAAGTGCCTCTACTGCAGTTTTAGGGTTTAGTTCTTTTATTAGCTTTACAGTATTTGCAAAATGTTGCGCTCCCCCGTCAGGAAGATCATCTCTATTAACTGATGTTAAAACGACATATTTTAAACCCATTTTTTGAACTGCTTTTGCTGTATTCATTGGCTCATCATGATCAAGCCAGCCCTTCGGGTTGCCTGTATCAACTGAACAGAACTTACAAGCTCTAGTGCAAACTGAGCCCATCAACATAAACGTAGCAGTGCCGGCTGACCAGCATTCACTTATATTTGGACAATGAGCTTCTTCGCATACTGTATTTAATCTTTTTTCGCTTACCTGATTTTTGACTTTATGAAAATTTGGATTAAATTCGGCCTTAACTCTCAGCCAGGATGGTTTTTTTAAGTTTGGAATATGTGAGAACTCATTCATTTTCTGGCCATTTTTTACGGCCTTAATACCATCTCGATTAACTATCTTTTTTGTAGGGATAATTTCCATGGCTAGAATATATTCTCTAATTTTTTTATTGCAAGTTTTTCAACATCTTTTATTGTGATGTTTTTATTAAAATCTTTTATTTGTGTTACCTGAAGGCCTTCATAGCCACAAGGATTAATAAAAGAAAATGGTTCTAAATCCATATCAGTATTGATGCTGATGCCATGATAGGTTTTACCTCTTGATATCCTTAATCCTATTGAAGCTATCTTTCTGCTCTGAACATACACTCCAGGAGCTCCATCTATAAGATTCGAGCTGATGCCATACTCTAAGAGAATTGATTGAACAAAGCTTTGGAGTTTAGCTACCAAGGTTTTTGGGCCAAAATTCAATTCTTTAAAATCTAATAAAAAATATATTACCAACTGACCAGGACCGTGATAAGTAACCTCTCCCCCTCTATCAGATTGAAAAACTGGGATATCTTTGGGATCGATAATATGTTCTTTCTTAGCTGCAGTTCCTAGCGTAAAAATTTTAGGGTGCTCTAACAGCCATATCTCATTGGTGAGATTTTCTTTAGCCAGCCTATTTTTCATATCATTAAAGGTTGTTTTGTAATCCACAACACCTAATGATTTAAAAATAATGCTAGCCACTAATTGTTTCTAGCCTCAACAAAAGCATCTTCTGAAACTTTGTGATATTCGGATACTTCGTTTTTAAAGCTGAGGTAAGACTCATAAACCTTTTTAACCATCTCATCGCTTGCAGCATTTTCTTCCAAAATGTCATTTGCAATGATTTTAAATTCAGCGATAACATCATCAGGAAGCTTTCTTAACTCAACACCATGAATATCTACCAGCTCTCGAAGAGCCTTATTGTTTCTAGCAGTATATTCGTCAAGAATATCTTGATTTACTGCTTTTGAGGCTGTTTCTATAATTACTTGTAAATGTTTTGGAAGGCTTTCCCATTCATCCTTATTAATTAAAAGCTCTAACATTGATCCGGGCTCATGCCATCCAGGATAATAATAATATTTTGCAGCCTGATGAAACCCAAAAGTAAGATCATTGTATGGTCCGACCCACTCGGTTGCATCAATGACACCTGTCTGAAGTGCTGTAAAAAGCTCTCCTCCAGGAAGTGTTACTGGGATGCCTCCCGCTCTTTTTAAAACCTCTCCTCCTATTCCGGGAATACGCATTTTTAATCCTTTAATATCATCAAGAGAGTTAATCTCTTTATTAAACCATCCAAACATTTGAGTTCCAGTATTTCCAGCAGGGATCGGATAGATATTAAAAGGCTCATATACTTCTCGCCAAAGCTCAAGACCACCACCTCTATTAGTCCAGGCATTAATCTCGTCAGCTGTTAGCCCAAAAGGCACTCCTGTAAAAAATTGAGCAGCTGGGGCCTTTCCTTTCCAAAAATAGCCGCCGCTATGCCCCATCTGATGAGATCCACTTGATACTGCGTCAAAAACTCCAAATGCTGGAACTTGCTCACCTGCTCCATAAACTGTAATTTTCATCTGGCCATTGCTCATCTCTTCAACAAGCTTTGCAATTCTTTCTGGCGCCATGCCAAGACCAGGATAGTTTTTAGGCCATGCTGTAACAAGCCTCCAGTTATAAGTCTTTTGCTGTTCTAGCTCAGGACTGGTCTCAGAAGAGCCGCTCCCAGAGCAGGACATTATAAGAATTAATGCGATTATGTTTATAGAGTATTTTTTCATTATATTTTTTCTAGTTTTGCGTAAGCCATAACAAGCCATTTTGTTCCGGCTCTATGGAAATTAATTTGAACTCTTGCTGCTTCTCCTGAGCCTTCATAATTGAGAACAATGCCCTCTCCGAATGTTTTATGAAGTACTTTTTGTCCAAGAGCAATTCCAATTTCTTCCTCAAATTCTAGTTTTGTTTCTTTAAAGCTTTTTCTATTATACGGGATTGTTGTTTGTGCTCTTGGTCTAATCTCGTTTATAAGCTCTTTTGGTATTTCTCTGATAAATCTAGATGGTGGATTAAATGTATCTGATCCATGGAGCCTTCTTGATTCAGCATATGAAATATAAAGTTTTTGCATTGCTCTTGTGATCCCGACGTAGCATAGCCTTCTCTCTTCTTCTAGCTGAGATGTACTTTCCATTGATCGGCCATGAGGAAATAAACTCTCTTCAAGACCTGTCATCAGAACCAATTTAAACTCAAGCCCTTTTGCAGAGTGAAGTGTCATGAGTTGCGCTGCATCATCAGATTCTGAAGCCTGTCTATCTCCTGAATCAAGAGAAATGATATCTAAATACTGCTCTGCGATCTCTATATTAGTTTTATCTTCTGTGATGCTCTGTTCAAAGTTTTTTGTAGCTGTAACTAATTCTTCTAAGTTCTCTACTCTGGTTTTTCCTTTTTCACCAGGCTCCTTTGCATGGTAGGCCATCAGTCCAGATGTTTTAATAATTTCTTCCATCAAGTCTGAGAGCAAATTCTCTTCTATAAACTCTTTGCATCTTGAAATAAATTCTAAATATGATCTGAGGCCTGAGCCACCTCTTCCTGAAATGGTCCCTTCATCTATGAGTTTGGCAGATGCTTTAATATATGAAATATTAAATTGTTTTGCAGTACCTCTTATCTTTGCTAGCGTCTTCTCTCCAACGCCTCTAGTAGGATTAGATATCGATCTCTCAAAAGCGGGGTTATCAGAGTGGTTAAATATAATTTTTAGATATGCAATAGCATTTTTAATCTCCATCCTTTCATAAAAACGAAGCCCGCCATAAATTCTATAAGGAATGCTTGCTCTTAGAAGAGCCTCTTCTACCGCTCTGGATTGAGCATTGGATCTATATAAAACAGCAGCGTCAGAATAGAGTTCGCCCGATGACATCCAGTCTTTAAGAATGTCTGCAACAAATCTTGCCTCGTCTTGTTCGTTATATGCTTGATATAAAACTATAGGCTCGCCCTCTAATTGTTCTGTCCAAAGATTTTTTCCAAGACGTTCAGTATTGTTCTCAATCAATGCATTTGCTGCTCCTAGAATAATATTTGTTGATCTATAGTTCTGCTCAAGCCTAATAATTTCTGTGTCTTCAAACGTCTTTGTAAATGAATCAACATTCTCAACCTTGGCACCTCTCCACCCATATATAGACTGATCATCATCTCCAACAGCAGTAATAGAAGTGTTGGCAGAGGCAATTTCTAATAGCCACTGATACTGAATAGTATTAGTGTCTTGAAACTCGTCAACAAGAATTGATTGGAATCTTGTATGAAAAAACTCCCTGACACGCTCATTGTTTTTAACAACCTCATATGCTCTCAATAATAATTCTCCAAAATCTACTAAATTATCTCTGGTGCATAGTTCTTGATATTCTTTATATATTTTATTAATTGTTTCCTTGGTGTAGTCTCCTTTGTCATCCACATTATTGTGTCGCAAGCCATCGTCTTTCCATGAATTAATTTGCCATTGTGTTTGCCTTGATGGCCAGGTTGCCTCATCAAGACCAGATTCTTTGGCTATTCTTTTAATAATCCTTAATTGATCGTCAGAATCTAATATAGTAAAGCCGCTTGAAAGATTTGCTTCTGCATGGAAACGCTTTAAAAGTTTGTGAGCTAAGCCATGAAAAGTTCCAACCCAAGCATCAAACATTGGAGCCTGTAGAAGCTCCTCTATTCTTGATCTCATTTCTGCTGCTGCTTTATTTGTAAAAGTTACTGCCATAATAGAGGCTGGGTTCCTTTTCAAAGCTTCCACTTCCCATGCCATTTTATGAACAAGAACTCTAGTTTTGCCAGATCCTGCTCCAGCAAGAACCATCAGGTGTTTTTTCTCAGACGTGACAGCACTTCTTTGCTGATCATTTAAATTATCTAATATGTGAGATACATCCATTTGGGGTTCATTTTTTTGTCTAAGAGGGATATTCTAACCTTTATGCCAACAAAATTATTAAGACAAATTAAAAATAGCTTGCCTGAATTACGAAAATCAGAAAAAAAAGTAGGTGAGTTTATTTTAGAGAACCCAAAATCAATTGTTAGCATGAAAACAGCTGAAGCTTCAGAAAAAATTGGTATCAGCGAGCCAACATTAATAAGATTCTGTAAGGCTCAAGGCTTTAGTGGTTATCAAGACTTTAAAATCAATCTCTCCCAGCAACTAGCTGCTGATGATTACTTTGTAATGCATGAAATTGATGAAAATGATTCAATTCATGAATTGTGTGAAAAAGTTTTTGATACAACTATCAGTGAAATTTTAAATGTAAGATCGCAAATAGATCAAAATATTTTAGAAGAAGCTATTGAAGCTCTTGCAAACGCAAGGAGGGTTGAATTCTATGCTTTTGGTGGATCAGCGCCTGTTGCAATGGATGCGCAACATAAATTTTTTAGATTAAAAATTCCATCCTCATTCATTTCAGACCCGCACATACAATTTATGTCAGCTAATTCTCTTGGCAAAAAAGACGTTGTAGTTGCCATATCTCAGTCGGGAACCACATCAGCGCTAGTTGATAGTGTAAATATTGTAAGAAAATCAGGTGTAAAGGTAATAGGTATAATGCCAGCGGGAACGCCTCTTGCAAATATATGCGACTACCCTTTGACTATAAATGTTGGGGATAATAATCGACTATCAAAACCGAATACATCTAGAATAGCCTATACCGCTGTTATTGATGTTATGACTATGGGTGTGGCTCAGCTTAAGCCTGAAGCACAAGAGCATCTTTACAATATTGCAGATAGCCAGAGATCTTTAAGAGTAAAATAACTCAAATATTAGCAAGTATTTTTTCTGTGCTATGCCATAATTTCTTTGCTTCATCAGAATCTACAGCCCAGTCTCTTACTCCAAAATACCTCTCTTCTGGACTTCCTCCTGCAAGATTTGCTACATCACAGTTTTCACAATAAAGACCTCCTTTGTTGTCTAGCTGACGGCTCGTTGCTGCCCAAAGAGAAGTGCTAGCACCTTGCGTAGGTGATTTAAAACCAGCTTTTGCTAGATCAGACAGGGACCCATCTGCATTAAGCCAACCCATCGCAACCATCTCTTCTTGCTGAAGATGTCTTTGAAGTGGAGTGAAAATACCACCGGGGTGAACTGCAAACGACCTTATATTTTTCTCTTTAAACCTTTTATCTAATTCAATAGAAAATAAGCTAGTGGCTGTCTTTGACTGTCCATAAGAAACCCATTTGTCATATGAATTCATGAAATGAATATCATCCCAACACATTCCGGAAAACTTATGAGCTGTTGAGGAAAGATTTATAACCCTGGCTCCGTTTGACTGGTCCATGAAGTCTATTAGCTCATGCGTGAGAACAAAATGTCCAATATGATTAACGGCAAACTGTAAATCCCAACCGTTTGATGTTTTAGATTCTGGACAAGCCATTATTCCCGCATTATTAATAAGAATATTTAGAGAAAGATTATTTTTAACAAGGTTTGTAAAACGCTTTATAGACTCTAAGTCTGATAGATCCATTTCAAATACATGATCTTTTGAGATAATTCCATCTAGGGCCAGTATTGCTTCCTCAGGCCTTCTTGCAGGTATTATAACGCTTGCTCCTGCTTCAGAAAGAGCCCTTGTTGTTTCTATGCCAATACCTGAATATCCCCCAGTAACAATAGCCGTCTTTCCACTAAGATTGATGCCATCTAGTATTTCAGATGGCTCTGATTTTGCACCAAATCCTGAGTTTAAATTCTTCTGATCATTTGAAATCATTTTCTTATATCTCCCTCTATAATATAGTTATAGTAAAACACAATAGGAGATAAAGGTGACACAGGAAGTAAAAGATTTTTTTTCAACCTACAGCGATTTTGTTGCAAAGGTAACAAGCGAACCAAGCATGGACTTAGATGCTTTAAAAAGAAGCTTTGATGATATTGAAAATAATTCTAATATTAAAACAGCAAGACTTCTTACTGCTGCATTAGGCTTAGGAAGTGAGACTGGGGAATTTGTTGAAATAGTAAAAAAAATGATTCTGCAGGGCAAGCCACCCTCTGATGAGAATATCTTTCATATGAAACGAGAGTTAGGAGATATTATGTGGTACTGGACGACTGCCTGTGCTTCCTTGGACCTAGATCCGTTTGAGGTTATTAATGAAAATCAGAAAAAATTAGAGGCGAGATATGGAGAAAAATTCGAAATTGATAGAAGTGAAGTAAGAAAAGAAGGGGATTTATAAACAATAGAGTGGTTCATAGCCAATAAAGACATATTTAATAGAACTATGAAAAATATAAAAAAAGAAAAAGGTGAGCAATTGCCATCTGCAGTAGATGATTGTGCTGATGTTAAATCCAAATATGATAAATTTAAAAAAGCTTCAGACAAGCCAAAATTTCCTCCAGTTGAATATGAACGGCCTCCGCATCATTAAATGATAATTCTTTTGGCACTCCTTTATATAGGCTATGCTGCAGCTTTTTACTACTCACATAAATCTGGTTATAGCCTGCTTAGATATCTATATAAAAGAAAAAACATAAACATACTTTTATCTATAGAAATTATTTTTCTCATACTGACATCATTTATTGTATTTACCAGCGAACCATTCAAGTGGGCTATTGCTGTTCTGATGCTAATGCACCTAATTGGAATTGCATGGCTCGTTGGTAATCCAAATAGCTATTATGAAATGTTTGATGAAACAGCTAGTCTTGATGAAAATATGATGGAAACTTCTGTGGTTTCAACATTGCTAATCTTTGCAATGTTGGCACTGATTTTAGGGTAGTTTTTTAATTCTCCTAGCTAGGCTAGATGTGTCTAACCTGCCGCCACCATCTTCTTGTATTTGTTTATAAAAATTATTCACAAGCTCTGTTACGTGAATGTTGGCCCCTATACTGATAGCCTCATCAGAAACTATATCAAGATCTTTTCGCATCCAGTCGACTGCAAACCCAAAATCAAACTCGTCCTTAAGCATAGTCTGCCATCTATTGTCCATTTGCCAGCTTTGAGCTGCCCCTTTAGAGATAACATTGAAAACATCCTCAGAGTTTAACCCTGATTTCTCAGAAAAATTTACGGCCTCAGACAAGCCCTGAAGAAGACCCGCTATTGCAATTTGATTAACCATTTTAGTTAACTGCCCGGACCCGCTTTCACCCATATATTTTGAATATTTTGAATAAGCAGCTAAAACATTGCAGCTTTTTTCATAAGCTTCTTTTTCCCCTCCAACCATAATTGTTAAGTTGCCTTCTTCTGCTCCCAATTGACCGCCTGAAACAGGCGCATCAAGATAATAACAATTTTTATTTTTTAACCTTGCACTTAATTCTTTGGCTAATTTTGCTGAAGTTGTTGTGTGGTCTATTACTATGGTTCCTGGCCTTAGGGATAGATATGCCCCGTCTTCGCTAAACAGTATTTCTCTAACATCATCGTCATTTCCAACACACATGATTAAAAAATTAACTGACTTAGCCAGGTCTTGAGGTGATGTTTTTACTTCGCCTTTATTTGAATCTGCCCACTTCTTTGATATATCTTGGGTTCTGTTATAAACAAAAGTATTGAAGCCTTTTTTGGAAAGATGTGAGCTCATGGGAGACCCCATAACGCCCAGCCCTATGAAACCAACTCTAGTCATCAAATATCTTAAACAATATGATCGGACCTATCCTTTTTTGCAGTTCTTTTGACGCCGGACTTAGATGTATATTCTTTAGTAATGCCTTTTGCTCCCTCTCTTCCCTTTCTTGAATTATTAAGGAGGGTGACTATAGCTATGCCCGATGCTGCTCCAATAGATAAAAAAATTATTGCTTCTAACATAAATATGCCATCAAATTATTTTGCTTTTTGAGACAGCTCTTCAACAGCTGAATCAAATTCCACTTTGATTCTTCCTACCAACTCGCCTACAGATGGCGAATCTTCAATCAAGCCTATACCTTGGCCAGAGCCCCAGATATCTTTCCAAGCCTTGGATTTAGTATTTCCCCCAGACCCAAAATTCATGGATGACTTATCAGCATCAGGAAGATTATCAGGATCCATACCGGCATTTTTTATGGATGGCTTTAGATAATTACCACTTACTCCTGTAAATAAAGAAGAATAGACGATGTCATCTGCCGCACTCTCTTCTAACATTTTTTTATACTCAGGATCAGCATTTGCTTCTTTAGTTGCTATAAACCTTGTTCCCATATACGCAAAGTCAGCTCCCAAGGCTATAGATGAGGCAACCGAATAACCATCTCCAATTGAACCTGAAAGAATAATAGTTCCATCAAACCACTGCTTTACCTCTCTTAACAAGGCAAATGGAGACAAGGCTCCGGCATGGCCGCCCGCTCCTGCACAAACTAGTATTAGTCCATCAACTCCTTGCTCTGCTGCTTTTTTTGCATGTCTTACATTTATAACATCGTGATATACAAGTCCGCCGTAGCTGTGTGCTGCTTCTACTAGCTCTGCTGGAGGTCTGAGTGAAGTGATGATAATAGGCACTTCTTGTTTTACGCAAGTGGCCATGTCTTCCATCAATCGGTCATTAGAGCCATGGCAGATCTGATTGACAGCAAATGGTGCAACTTTGGCATCTGGATTTTGTTTTTGATATTCAGCAAGCTCTGTTTTAATTCTTATTATCCATTCCTCTAAAACATGCTGAGGTCTTGCATTTAATGCTGGAAAAGATCCTATAATTCCAGCTTTACACTGTGCAATCACAAGTTCAGGGCCAGAAACTAAGAATAAAGGTGAGCCTATAACAGGCATGGATAAATTGTCTTTAATATGACTTGGAATTGGCAAAATAGTTCTCCTTATGAATTTTTTTGTTAATTGTATATTGTTTGACTATTTATTTGGGTAATCTAGCACAAGATATACTAAAGATTTTAGCCCTTCATCTAAAGCTCCATCGTCTACTACAAAATATGGAGAATGATTGCCTGCAGCTTCCATGACCCCTGGAGCATTTACACCAAGCCAAAAATACATTCCAGGAATCTCTTGGGAAAAGAATGAAAAGTCTTCTGCTCCAGTTGATGGAGAGTTGTTGATATAAAACTTATTGTCTGTTGCTTCTCGCAAAGTTGGAGAGAATCTTTCTACTAAATCCTCATTGTTGAATGTAACAGGATAAAAACCACCCACATCAAATTCCACATCGATTTCAGCTCCAGTTCCTACAGCAACCCCTGCAGCAATTTGTCTAATTTCATCGTAGACTTGGGCTCGCAATTTAGGATCAAAGGTTCTAATAGTACCCATTATCTCTGAGTCTTCTGGAATAATATTATTTCTTGTCCCTGCTTTTACAATTCCAACAGATACCACTGCTGGATTGTTAATAATATTTATTCTTCTGCTAACAATTGTATTCAATCCCTCAATTAGCTGAGAGGTAGCCATAATTGGATCAATTGAATCCCAGGGTCTAGAGCCATGTGCTTGAACGCCTTTAATTTTAATTCTGTATGCTGAAGCCGCTGCCATTGCTGGCCCTGGAGTGAGACCAACATAGCCATGAGGCCCATTTCCAACATGAAGACCAAAGATTACCTCAGGGTTATATCTTTCGAAAATACCTTCTTCAAGCATCATTTTTGCTCCTCCATTTTCACCCTCAGGAGGTCCCTCTTCAGCAGGTTGAAAAATAAGCATGATATTGCCTTTTATGTCTGCTTTATTTTTCGCTAAAAATTCAGCGACACCCATCAAAATAGCAACATGCGCGTCATGGCCGCATGCATGCATAACACCAACATTTTGACCAAGATATGTTGCTCTTTCTTTTGAAGCAAATGGTAATCCAGTTTTTTCCTCTACTGGAAGTGCATCCATATCTGCTCTCAGTGCAATTGTAGGACCCGGAAGACCGCCCTCAATTAAGCCAACAACACCTGTATAAGCAATCTTTGTTTCTACTTTGATGCCCAATGATCTTAGATGAGTGGCAACTTTTTTTGATGTTTTGTACTCCCTATTACTTAATTCAGGGTTTTGGTGCAGATTGTGCCTCCATGCAATAACCTTGCTCATAAGCGGGTCGAGCTGCTCATCAAGTTCCTGCTTTAGATCAGCGGTCGCAAAAGATGATAGAAGAAGAAGAAAGAAAACAGATAATTTTTTCATTTTATGATTATAATCACCCCTTTTTTAACATACAAATTTCATGGACATTAATAGAATAAGAAATATCGCAATTATTGCCCACGTGGACCATGGCAAAACAACTCTTGTAGATAAACTGTTACAACAGTCTGGCACGCTTGATAGAAAAAATATGGATTCAGAAAGAATCATGGATTCAAACGATCAGGAAAAAGAAAGAGGCATAACTATTACAGCGAAGAATACATCTATAAAGTGGCATGACCATCTTATTAACATTGTCGATACACCTGGTCATGCTGACTTTGGTGGAGAGGTTGAAAGGGCTCTTTCGATGGTAGACTCGGTTTTACTTCTAGTGGATGCTGTTGATGGCCCCATGCCTCAAACAAGATTTGTTACACAAAAAGCATTTGAGAAAGGCCTTAAGCCGATAGTCGTTATAAATAAAGTAGATAGACCTGATGCAAGACCTCATTGGGTTCTTGATCAAGTTTTTGATTTATTTGATAGGCTGGGCGGAACTGATGAGCAGTTAGATTTTCCTGTAATGTATGCATCTGCGATTGAGGGTATTGCTGGCCATGAGCCAGAAAGCATGACTGAGGACATGAAACCTTTAATGCAAATGATTTTGGATAAAGTTCCATCACCACAAGTAAATAAAGACGGCCCTCTTCAATTACAGATTAGTGCACTTGATAGCAATAGCTATGTTGGCGTTATTGGAATTGGGAGAATTAAGCAAGGATCAGTAAAGCCTAATGATCAGGTAATAGTTATAAATAGAGAAGGTGAAACTAGGAAGGGCAAAGTTCTTCAGGTTATGGGGTATGAGGGCTTGGATAGAATAGAGGTGTCTGAGGCAGAAGCAGGATCAATCGTGTGTATTACTGGAATTGATAAACTTAATATATCAGACACTATTTGCGACCCATCGTCTGTTGTTGCCTTGCCAGCGCTATCAGTAGATGAGCCAACAGTTAGCATGACCTTTCAGGTTAATGACTCTCCTTTTGCAGGAAGAGAAGGTAAGTTTGTTACATCAAGAAATATTAAAGAAAGGCTTGATAAAGAACTTATATCAAATGTTGCTCTAAAAGTTGTTCAAGGAAATAGTCCTGATAAGTTTATTGTCTCAGGAAGAGGAGAGCTTCATCTTTCTGTTCTAATTGAAACAATGAGAAGAGAGGGCTTTGAACTTGCTATATCTAAACCTCAAGTGGTCCAAAAAGAAGTTGAAGGTGAAATTCATGAGCCTTATGAGCAAATCGTTATTGATGTAGAAGAGATTCACCAAGGCGCTATTATGGAAGAGCTTGGGCCAAGAAAAGCTGAACTGCAGAGCATGGAATCTGATGGAAAAGGCAGAGTTAAACTCGAGTTTATAGCTCCATCGAGAGGAATTATAGGTTTCAGATCACACTTTCTAACCATTACTAGCGGCACCGGAATAATGACTAGTGTTTTTGATCATTACGGGCCAGTAAAGCTTGGTGATATTGCCAAAAGAACAAATGGAGTTATGTACTCCATGATGGCAGGAAAGACTTTAGCCTATGCTTTATTTAACTTACAAAATCGTGGAAAATTATTCTTGGGCCACGGAAACGAAGTCTATATTGGTCAGATAGTTGGCCTTCATTCAAGGGACAATGACTTGCCTGTAAATCCAACAAAAGCTAAACAGTTAACAAACATTAGAGCTGCTGGAACTGATGAAAATCTTATCCTTGTTCCACATATAAAGCATACTTTAGAACAAGCTTTAGAATTTATAGAAGATGATGAGCTTGTTGAGGTTACCCCGGAGTCTATAAGATTAAGAAAGAAAGGGCGAGTTAGGACTTAGATCTTAGATTATTTCTTTCAACTCATTGGTCTGATAACATAAGTATTATGAAAAATTTCAAATTAGTAGCGCTAGTAATTCTTTCTCTAACGGCAATATCTGAGGACGGTCGTCTTGATAGAGATCCTAACGATTACAAATACACTTCATTAGGTATTTATGCATTTGATGCAAAAGATGATTCAGGTCTAGAGGCAAAATTTTCACTTTCACTTCCAGGACCTCTTTACTTAGTAGCCGAAGCAAAGGCTGATGGCGTAAATGTAGATAATGAAACATACGATAAGTTTACAAAAGCAATACGGATTGGTGCGCATGTTGGAATTGGTGATGTTCTTAACTCTATTTCTGCAGGTGGTGTTTCACTAAAATTAGAGAATTTCTTAGATGTTTTTTTGGAACTAGGAATTAAAGCTACCGATATAGATAGCGATATTAACTTTTCTGAGAGCGATTCACAGGCTAACGTGATTACTGGAATTAGATTTGGTAACTCAAATGCTTGGGAGGGTAAGATATTTGTTGATTTTTCTAAAGAGACTGAGGTAGTTCAGCAAAAATGTCCTGTCAATCTAATTTGTACTGCATTTGAGACCTCTCAAGTGACATATGTTTTAGATGATGAAACAGATCAAAAATTCGGTTTTGTTGCTACTTATAACTTGAATAAAAAAAGTGCTGTTACCATTGAAACAAGTACAAGCAAAGTTCTAGATAGTGTTATAAAAATTGGATATCAAATAAATTTCTAATTTTCTAGCTCCTATTATTCCATTGCTTCTAATATTTCTAACAAGAGATTAATAATATCTAAGTATAGGCTCAGAGCTATTTCAAAAGCTGTATCCCATTTGTTTGAATAGCCAGAAAGCTCATTGAGTCTGGCGAAATCATAAAACAGAAATAGTATAAATAGCCCAATCCCAAAAAATGCTTTAAGTCGAATTGTATTTCGAGAAAATTTAAATACTGTTCTTGAAAACTCAAAGAAAATTAAAGCAAGTAAGCCAAAGAAAAGTATATTTTGGACAAGGCCTGAGTTATAAATTGCATATCCAACATCGCTGTAGCCAATAAATCCTGAAAAAAGAGTTGCAAGCAGAGTTATTTTTAACGCTCTGATGCCATCATTTTCATCCATTTCAAGAAAAAGAACTCCAAGCAAGAGACCCATCAGTATACTTTGAGCTGTGAAAACAAAAATTCCTAAAGGAACTGAAAAATACCCAATAAACGCCAGACTTAGCAATAATATTGCCCAGGACACAAATACGGCATTTAAGAATTTATTAGCCGGCGGTGAAACCACATAACCAATTTTCTGCCATTTCACCCTGCTTTCTTCGTTGACAGCAACAACTGGAATATCGTCCTCTGTACCATTTGGAAGATGCATGTATTTTGGGAAGCCTCTAGTGTCTTCAATATAAGGAATTAAATCAAATTCCTGTTTAAGATTCATCGCCCCCCTAAATGACATACCTAAAAATGTGGCGTTATTAAAATAAGCCTCTTTGGATTTTTTCATTACATAAAATGTGAGCCCAAAAACTATTGAAAGCTGGGAACAAAGAATGATCATGGTTTTTGCAAATAATGTTGTTTCTATCATGTGTTAACCATACACATATTTTTATGTTCTTGATACTTATTAAGTGCCTATAAAATATATACTAATAACTTAGCTATCTTTTGAAATATGCGACAGAATGATCTTCAAATTGCTTTTCACCAATTTTTGAAAAGCCATTTTTCTTATGAAAATCTAACGATGGCATATTAATTGGTTCTATATTAACTTCACAATAGATAGGTAACTTTTCTCTATCAGCGTGGTCAAAAAGCATTTTATATACGGCGGTCCCGATTCCTGAGCGTGTGAAAGATTTTTTAATTGCCACCCTGTCAATGTATAAAAATTTATTATCTAAAGAGCTTATATGTTTGTAATTTAGTGACTTGTACTTCGAATTTTCTCTAAAGCAGACAATGAAACCAATAATCTCTTTGCCATTTTTAATAACTAAATTTTTTGAGGCCATTTCGATTAAGTTTTTCATTGATTTGCTTGACGATAACCCCCCTACCTCTGGAGTATTGGACTGATTGATTTCATATATTGAGCTAATCAGAAGTTCGCTGGCGCTATGCCCAAACTCATTAATTTCAAAAGCTTGGTTAAAGCTCATTATTTTAATGATTCAGATTCTAGTTTCGCTAATGCATTTTTTATTTTTGAAGAAACTTCTTCAACAAAGAGGTTCTTTGTTAATGTATAACTGGGGTGGCCCATTGTTGCAAGATCTTTTGCCTTAGTCATTATAGTTTGCTCGAAATGATCTTTATCAACAACCACATCAATTAGACCTGCTTCAATTGCAGAGTCAATTGGATACATGGTCCCTCCAAGTATGGCTCTGTATTTATGTGATTGGGCCACTCTAAATTGAATAAGCTCTAAAATAGGTGTTGGGATTACCATATTGGTCCGCATTTCATTTGCACCAATCATATACTCACCTTTAACCCCTACCCTATAGTCGCAGCAGCATAGCAAAAAGGTACCAAGAGCAATTCCATGGCCAGAGCAACCACCAATAACTGGTCTTGGAAAATCAAGCAATCTTGAAAGCATCTTGAAGCCACTTAGAGACATGTCTTTAATAGCATCCATGTCACCTGACCCAATTATCTTCAGATCAAATCCTGCAGAAAACATGCCATCTCTTCCCTTGATTACAAGGCAGCCGGATTCTGTGGAAACCTGGTCCAAACAACTATTAACATCGTTTATCATCGATGGTGAAAAAACATTCGCCTTACCATCATCCAGAGTAATTATTGAAATATCATCCTGAGTGGTTAATGTCGCTAATTTATTTGTCATTTTTTAATCTCTATTTTTTACCTTCAAAGTTTATCAAATAAATTTACATCAATGTGTGCATATTTTGCATATTGCTTGAGTATTAAACTGACTTAAAACCTTGATAACCAAAATATATAAGATGATATTTATCATCTAATAAGCTACGATTTACAGTATCAAGTTTGGCATAAATTAAAAGGAAGATGGGTATGATTAGAAGAGGGTTTAAGGCAATAGGTTTATTTTTTATATTTGCAATAAGCATTAGCTCATTGTATTTGTTTAATTTATTTTTTATGAAACCAGTATCAATTGATCATTATCTTAGTAAAGAGGTTTTGGTTGATTTAGTTGGCTCTCCTGAATATATGACATACATGGGGATCTTTGACAGTTTCAACTGGGTCACTAACCACAATGCAGAGCTCAGCATAATAGGTAAAGATGATATCCAAAACGATATTAAAAGCTCACAAAAATCTCTAAAGCTGCTTAATAAATATGAAGATAACTCTTTGTCAGATAGTCAAAAAATAACTAAAAGAATAGCAATTTTTGATATTGAAAATGGTTTAAATCAATTAGAAAATTTTCCATACCATGACTACCCTTTAAACCAAGTTAGAGGCGCCCATCATAATGTCATAAGCTTTATGAGTGATCAGCACCCTGTACGAAATTATTCTGAAGCCAAAGACTTTATTAAAAGAACTGACCTAGTTAAGGATGTTTTTGCAGGCCAATTAGATTGGTTAAAAAAACAAGCTGCTGTGGGAGTATATGCTCCTGAGTTTGTCTATGACCACATAATTAACCAGCTTAATGAACTTATAAACTATTCAGCTGATGAGCATCCTTTATATACAGAGTTTTTTAAGAAAGTTGAGTTGTTAAATATATCGGAGTCAAAGTTTTCTTCTCTCGACAATGATTTAAAAGCGTCAATAGAAACTAGCGTTACTCCTGGGTTTGTTTTATTAAGAGACTTTATGGTTTCTACAAAAGCAAAGGCTAATAAAAATCATGGAATATGGTCACAACCAAATGGAGATGAGTTTTATAAATTAAGAATACGCTCATATACAACCACTAACTTCAGTCCTGAGGAAATACATAATATAGGTCTGAGTGAAGTTGCTAGAATTTCAGCAAGAATGAAAGAAATATTAACTTCTTTAGGATATGACTCAACAAAAACTGCTGGGGTGCTTATGAATGAGTTGAATGAAGACCCTTCGTTACTTTATGCAGATACGCCAAATAGAAAAGAGATTGTAGTGCAAGACTATATGGATATGGTTAATGAAGCAACAGTAGGCATAAAAGACTACTTTCATTCTATGCCAGAGGCTCCTGTGACTGTAAAAGCTGTCCCTGAATACTCAGAAAAAACAGCTCCTGGAGGCTATTATCAAGCTCCTGCATTGGATGGAAGTCGGCCTGGAGCATTTTTTGTAAATCTCTACGATATAAAACAAACACCCAAATACAGCATGAAAACTCTTGCATATCATGAGGCAACGCCTGGGCATCACCATCAAATTGCACATTCAATGGAGAATGATGAATTAACGCTATATAGAAGATTTGGATACAGAACATCTGCCTTCTCTGAAGGTTGGGCTCTCTATGCAGAGCAATTGGCGTTAGAAGCTGGTCTTGCGCCTGATCCGTATGATGAGCTTGGAATATTGCAGAGTGAAATTTTTCGAGCTGTAAGGCTAGTAGTGGATACAGGCATTCATTACAAAAAGTGGACAAGAGATGAGGCTATTGCTTATATGAAAGCCAAAACAGGCATGTCTGATACAGAATGTAGAGTTGAGATTGAGCGTTATATTGTTTGGCCAGGGCAAGCTCTTAGCTATAAAGTTGGCATGATCAAAATTCTAGAATTAAGACAAAAAGCAATGGATGCACTTGGTGACAAGTTCAGCATAAAAGATTTTCACTCAGCCGTTCTGGATCACGGAATACCGCCATTATTTATAGTGGAGCAGAAGGTTGATGAGATGATTGAAGAGGCGCTTAATTCTTAAAAATTTTCGGGTTTTTTTGCGCCGTACTGGGTGTAATATGCTTTTAGGTTATCTAAATCTTTTTGCATGTTTTCACTCGGTTGGAAGAACTTGTCTAAAACTATTCGCTTGGTATTAAAATCAAAGGCTGCTACAAAAATCTTGGCGTCTACAGCTTCTGCAATTCTTAAAAAACCAGTTCTCCACTGTTCGGTTTTTGATCTTGTGCCTTCCGGGGCCATCGCAATTAGAGAGCCTTTTAATTTTTCTATATTTGCAATTGCCTCTCGAACAAGCCCTGAGCCAGGGTTGTTTTTATCAACCGGGATCCCTCCCATGTATTTTAAAAATCTTCCAAGAATAGGCTGATCAAATAAGGTGTACTTTCCAAAATAGGAAATCTTGGCATCTAGCCCTATGATAGCTGCAAATCCAAATACACCATCCCAGTTAGAGGTATGAGGTGCTGCGATGAGAACAAGATTTTCATTTTTCTCCATCTCAGGGACCATGCCCTCAACCTTCCATCCAAATACCTTAAGCAAAAGCCTGCCCATAAATACAACTATTTTTGGTCTATAAGCCCTAAAAGCATGAGGAATTTGATTGACAGAAACGGTAGGCTTTCTTTTGGTCATTGCTTTGCTCTCTTGTCTTGAATATAAAAAGGTGTGTACAGTAAATAACAAGCTACAACTGCAGCAATATATAAATCAATAATATGGAAAGGTTCAGGCCTCATTAGAGACATTAGATTGTCGCCTATTGGCTTTTCTATAAGGAACCAATAGTTTGCTGGATGTCCAAGCAAATAATTAATTCCATACATTACAACAAGAAGGATTGATGTAAAAATAAGTACTCTATGAACGTCACCCAGATATGGTCTTTGGTGATCTAAAATCATTCCATATGAGACACCAAGAATTATCATCATGTGCCCAATTTGATTCTGAATATAGAATATATCTGGGAACCCCAATAAAACATCAGGCGTAAGAATGGACATGCCGCCGCCAGCTATTCCAAAAAAGAATGCGAATAAGAAGAATGCTCGCTGCTTGGTTATCAGATATATTGCAATAGAAAAAGATGAAAAATCACAGAGATGAAGCGGAAGCCCCAGTTTCCATTTGCCTCCTAGATATCCTTCAAAATATAAATCCATGCTTTGATTAACAAGAATCAATAAAATTATCACGTAAGCTAGATTTGCCTTCACGCTCTCGGAAGAATTGGTAAAAAATTTTGGAATATAAACTATACCGAGCACACACAAAATAACTACTATTATGTGTGAAGCTCCTAGTAAATTTAAGGACTCCATTGTCTAAACAATTTAGCCTGCTAGGGCGATTCAGAGAATTCCTGGTATTCTAATTTATCGTAAGGATTCTGAACCCCAATAGAGTCTGGATGCACTACAGCTATATCAATATCACTTCCGTAGTCTCCTGTTATAAAGCCTTGAACTGTCTCTTTTGGGCTTAAGTATATGGTTACAAATCTGCCGTTTTTAGTATAAACGAGAGTAACTTCTTCTCCGACTTTTGAAGAAACGAGCTGCCAACCAGTTGAAAGTGTTTCTGTTCCATAAAAAATAAGATTTTCAGCTGGGCTATAATTGGATGTAAGTATAATTCTCCCTGATATAGCTTCACCTGTACCCAACAAAACTGTTGGAGCTTTTATAATTTGCGCATCAGCCGGAAGAGGCAGGTCCTCTAATAAATAGGCTATGACCTTTCTTTGGTTGGCTTGATACTCATCTGTTACAAGGGCACAACTTGAGGTAAGCATTATAAATATAAACGGCAATATATAAGTTTTATTTTTCATAAGAGCAGTATTGCATTTTTTTTTATTTATTTACACTTTTTTTAAATAAAATGTGCATATTGTAAAGCAAACTTGACATTATAAATTGGAACAAAATATAATGTTTTAAGGGGAAATAAATTATGGCTAAAATTTCATTTTATGGGTCTTGGATTGATGTGAAATCCTTGAACAAAATAGATAAGAGAAACTATCTTATCTCTATGGTTTTTATCATCCTTGGCGCTCTTGCATGGGGCACCCACCTTGCAGGAAGCGAAACAGGATTTTTAGGCACAAATAATGGGGGCATCCCTAACACCGGAATTATATTCACTGTTGCAAGGCTGGCTGTTTTAGTTTGCTGGACAATTGCGATAATATTTTATTTTAAATTTCTTAAAACTCAGGATGAGCTATTTAAAAGGTATCATGATTATGTTTTAAGCTGGGGATCATTGGGATTTATATTTCTTGGGATTACAATATCATTAGCAGCTCCTTATTTTGATTTTCAACCTTCTTACTATGAGTTTTTTCTAGCTTTCGCTATAGGTGCAATAATTGGTGGGGCCCGTTTCCATAAAGAATATCTAAAATAATGGAAAATAATCTTAAAAAATTAAGAAAAGTTAAAGGCATAAGTCAAGGAGATCTTGCGCACCATCTTGAAGTAAGTAGGCAAACTATTAATTCGATAGAAAATGGTAAATTTGACCCATCACTAACCTTAACGATTAAGCTTACAAGATTTTTTAAGGCATCTCTTGAGGAGATATTTGTTCATAAAGAATAATTTACAAATAAACACTTCCAAATTGATTGGCGGTGAAATCTTCCCAAATAATTGATTCTTGTTTAGTGAACCCATTTTTTGGAATTTGATCTTTAAAATACATTTCTAAGCAACTGCATACGCCTGATGCTGTTGTTCTTTGAATTGCGCTGAACCTATCATCACCATATATTTTTCTTAAATATGTTTTTTCTTGAAGTACTCCTTCTATTTCCCCAATGACCTTCACGAAAAATATAATGACATCATTGGTTGTTCTTGGGACTTCTTTATCAAAGAGTTTTTCAAGAACATCTTTATTTTTTTTGAGATGGAGATCATTAAAAAGGAATTTCATGTGATTAAGGTGGCCTGGATACCTGATAGTCTTGTAGCTTAAGTTATCAACTTTATTTTCAAATGTTTCACACATAGTTGCACAACCACCACTTGTATTAAAAGCTTCGTAACTCTCGCCTTCGATAATCATTTTCTCTGCTCCCTCTAAGGGCATAACTTTTATAGATTTCCCCTCATAAATAGCATCAGCTTCGTTGCAGTATTCATTAATAAGTCCATTGGTTGACCAGCTTAGATAATAACTCATCTCATTGGTAGTGAATCTTGGAAGTGCCCCAACTCTCATCATAACTTCGCTTACATGATCAAATTCTTTCATTAGGGATGCTGCACAAATATTAATCGCTCCTGGAGCTAGTCCGCATTGCGGCATCATTACGTTATTGGATTTAATGCCTCTAATAAATTCTGTGGTTTCTACATCCTCAGTGAGATCGAAATAGCCAATGTTTAACTCAGCGGCTACTGCTCCAATGTTTTTATTAATTGCAAAGGGTCCAGCAGAAATAACGGCATCAACATCTTTTAAAAAAACTCTTACCTGCTCAATATCTCTCGCATCAAATCCATCTGTGATGTCTCCTTGTTTTATGTCATAGTCATTTTTAAGAAGCTCTTTAATTGCCCATCCTATGTTCCCTTTTCCTATAATTCCTACTCTATGTTTCATCAAATTCTACCCCCTGTGCCAATGGCAATTCTGAGCCATAGTTCACTGTTGCTGTTACTCTTCGCATGTAAGTCTTCCAGGCATCAGAGCCAGACTCTCGCCCGCCTCCAGTGTCTTTTTCCCCTCCAAATGCGCCGCCTATCTCTGCTCCACTCGTACCAATATTGACATTGGCTATTCCACAATCGCTTCCCTCAGAACTTAAAAATAACTCTGACTCCCTCATGTCGTTTGTAAATATTGAGCTACTTAGACCTTGTTTTACATCATTCTGCATTTGAATTGCATCTTGGAGTTTAGTAAATTTCTTTACATATAAGATTGGTGCAAAAACCTCATTAAGCATTTCTGGCTCTATATGTTCAACCTCTACGATTGCAGGTTGAACATAGTATTCATTTGGATTTTCAATATTTATCCGCTCGCCGCCTGTTACTTGAATATTTCTTGATCTTAAGTTTTTTAGAGTATCTTGCATTGATTCAAAGCTATCTTTTGAAATTAATGGACCAAGTTGAGAGGAGGGTTTTGAAGGATCTCCAATGGTAAGTGTTCCATAGTATGTATGTAACTTTGCCATAAACTCATTATAGATATCCTCATGAATAAATGCTCTTCTTAAGCTGGTACATCTTTGGCCCGAAGTTCCACATGCAGAAAAAGTTATTCCTTTTACTGTGAGATCGATATCTGCAGTTGGGCAAACAATAGCTGCATTATTTCCACCCAATTCCAGCAGTGTTCTTCCAAGTCTTGCGGCGACAAGTGGTGCCAAGTCTTTGCCCATTTTTGTGCTGCCTGTGGCTGAAATTAATGAAATATTTATATCGTTACATAAATCTATTGCTGCATCATTGCCGCCTTGCAAAATCTGAACGAGATCTTTGTGATCACCTGAAACTTTATCCCAGATATTTTTAATAGCCTCAGCACACTTATTAGAATGTGGGCTTGGTTTCCAAATAATGCTATTTCCACAAACCGCTGCTAGACAAAAATTCCAAGCAAATACAGCCATTGGAAAATTAAATGCTGTTATACATCCTACGACTCCTATTGGCTGCCATAACTCTTGCAGCCTGTGATCAGGTCTCTCGCTTGGCATGGTTAATCCATATAATTGCCTGCTTAGACCTGTTGCAAAATCACACATGTCTATTGCCTCTTGAACCTCTCCCTCAGCCTCAGAAACAATCTTCCTTGCCTCTTTTGTTATTATTTTTGCTAGATCAATTTTATTTTCTCTGAGTTCATTTCCAAACTGCCTAATTACCTCACCTCTCAATGGAGCGGGAACTTTTCTCCAATCTAAAAACGCCTGTTTTGAAATTTCAACCTTTTCATGGTAGTCACTATGCGCCATTGCTATCCCCTTTATAGATTTTAACTATCTGATAGATTGCAAATACTCCAAAAATTACAACATAGGACATGTAAAAACTTTGGACTAAAGGATCTTCAATTGAATCCACAAATGGATCACTTGGTGGCAGCCGCTGCAAAACTTCTGCAGTTGTAGGGAGCATGCTAAAGAAAACAGTCCCGGTTAAAGCTAATTGTTTAAAATAGGTATTTAAAAAACCAAAAATATTAAATCTATCTAGTCCTAATGCAAATAATATGGCCAAAATAGTTATTACTGATAGCCAATGCGCTGTATTAAAAGAGCCAGTTGCTCCGTATAAAAGAAATGATGAAGCGCAAGTAATTACTGTGCTTGCTAAATAAAATTTGGCTAGCTTTGTATGCATGAAAATAAATCTATCTTTGAGCAATAGGTATAGTCCAACAAAAATTGCTGCTAGACCTAAGATGCTATGAAACCATCCAATTAATGATATTTCGCCGAACATAATTTCCCCCTATGAAAATATGAAATCTAATCTTACTATAATTAAGAGATTAGGTAATTGTGCAAAGTTTCTATTTTTTTTTGGCCTCCAAAATACTCAACCTCATGAGTGTCAAAAGATTCAATACTTCTTAAAAGGTTTATTTTTGCCTCAGGGTAGCCAAATATTAAATATAGTGGCTGAAACATAACGTTAATAGTAAAAAGAGAGTAGTCCTCATGGAATCTACAAAGCGTTTCTTTTTCAGATCTTATAAACCAGTTTTGAGGGATTAATTCTAAGTTGGCTTCCTCTGTTAAATGGAATCTATTAACATCTCCATGAATAAGCCAGTTCTGCCTTGCAAATGGTCTCATGACCGGCGCTTGTCTTATGAATTGAGAAATTCTATTCCCTATTTTTTCATTTAATGTAGTTACAGGTTTGTGTATATCATGGAGTGGCTTTCCTATTTTGGATTGAACATCCCAGTAGCTCGGAGAGCAAACACTTGCAGCTATTAGTTCTTGGTGACCGTCTGATCTGATCAAACAAAGATCATCCTGAACCTGCAAGCTCATGTCGGCTATTAAATCTGGATAAATCTGCTTAGTAACTTTAAATGTTTCATTTAATATATTTTGTGCAGTATTTGAGCCGCTGGTTGTAGCTACAACTTCACTATAAGAATTGTCTAGTAAGTTTTTTTTATGCCTCTTTAGGTCTTCTCCAATCTTCCTATTGAGCCATTTTTCTGTTTGAATTGGGCTTAGCCCTAACCTGTACTTTTCTTTGCCATTTCCCCATGGAGGATTTTCCCAAAAAGCTGGATCTTGATCTATCAGCACTTCAGTCTGGCTGCTTATTGGAGCCTGGTGCTTTGAATATTGGCCATAAAAGCTGATAGCTGGCTGGAGCATCAAACAAATTTTCTACTCCGATTTCTTTAGGGTATTTTCTTGTTATTTTTGCAGTACCAAAAATCATATCCCATATAAATAATAGATTTCCGTAGTTTCCTTTGTAGTGTGTGTTTTCATCAGACGCATGTTTACCATGATGAGCCCAATGCGTTGATGGAGTGGATATGGTTCTCTCAAGCACCCACATAATAGGATGCATCCATTTTATTTCATAAAGCTTTTTATCCCATCTCAGGTCTGTATGAGCGCCAAATATAACGGTTTGTTTTATTACTATATAAAAGAAATATGTAGCCCCTGACCCCATATAAAATAATATTCCAGCAAACCATAACCCTGGCATTAAGAGATAGTAAAAAAGCCCATTTCTGTAAACCACTCTTATGGATAAATACTCAGGGTCATGATGAGGCCTGTGGAGGTTATATAGAATTGGAACTGAATGACATAGTCTATGCCATAGATATTGAGCAAGATCATCAAATATTAGCAGCAACCCTAATATGGCAAAGATACTCCAATCTGATATCAAGCCTTTAACGCTAGGCGCAAACATATCAGTTAGCCCATATGCCAACGCAAAAGCCAAGGGCTGGGCAAGAAATAGAACTTGAAAAAAACTAAAAAACTCAACAACACCATCTTTGGTTCTTTGCCCATTTTTATTAAAGAAGTTTGTAAACAATATCTCCAATAAAACTAAGGAGAAAAATATTGTAAGTATGACTATTTGATAAATTTCCATAGCCTACAAAATTCTATGCTTTCCTCTAAGGATTTCTATATACATCAAGTGGTCGGCAACAAAGCTATACAATGGGTATGTGAATGTTGCTGGTTTATTTTTCTCTACAAAAAAATGTGCAACCCATGCAAACCCATACCCACTAATTAAGCTAAAAAAAATAAATTTAATCTCAAAAGATAAGAAGAAATTTATTAAAAAATATAACGAGAAAGTAGTCCCGATGAAATGTAATAGCTTGGTGGTTTTATGGCTATGTTCTGATATGTAGTAAGGATAAAAGTCTTTAAAATTTTTATATTTTTTTTCCATTATTTTCTCTCCGGCAAGCCGCTTATTCTTGTAATCGTTGAAGTTGTCGCAGCCCTTCTGTGCTCAGATAGCGCCTGATAGTCCTCATCTGCATACCAAGCTTCTGCGTGTCTCTTTGAGGGAAAGCTAAATAGTATGACGCGCCCTTCCATTTTATTATCGCCCTCTACATGAACAACATTATCATCATAAGTTATGAACTCACCAGAGTGTCTCTTAAGAATCTGAAAGAAACCTTTTTCATATTGCCTATAAATATTTATATCGTGTATTTGTAAATTAGCAATCATATAAACTTTAATATCCTCCATGCTAACCTCTGCCTCCATTAGCGGCTTTTGCTATTTCTCTAAACATTGAAATATGTGCATCTTTTGATTCTTGTCTTTCTGAAGTAAACCTATAATTTGATGAGGTTTTGGCTATTACTACATTGGTGATTGGATCAATATAGATATATTGGTTATATACTCCCGCTGCAGTGTAGTCTGTATCAGGGAACCCAGGAACCCACCACTGAAATCCATAACCCCAAGTGTTTGCTGATAGCTCTCCAGCCATTGGTTGCACATGGGGCGCATCAAGGAAATATGAGGCTTCGACCCACTCACTAGGAACAATTTGGCGGCCCTCCCATGATCCTTTATTAAGGTATAACTGACCAAACTTTGCGTAATCTCTAAGAGTTGCATTTAGGCCTCCAAGCGCCATCGCGTCTCCAACAGAGTCTGTTAGATAATATGCATCGCTTTCCATGCCTATTTTATTCCAAATTTTTTCGTATAAATAATCTTCTAATGGCTTGCCTGTAACTTCCATTATCAACATGCCCAACATTTGTGAGTCTATGCTTACATAGTGATTATATGTGCCCGGCTCTCTTTCTCTTTCTAGAGTTTTGGCAAACTTTCTAAATGGGGTGCCCAGGGCCACTGCTTCACCGAATTTATTTATATCTGATTCAGGGTCTCCATAATCCTCATTAAATCTGACCCCAGAAGACATCTGCAAAAGATCTTTTATCGATACCCCTTCATATCCTGTGCCATAAAAATCATCAAGATATTTTGTTATGGGGTCTTCGATACTATCTATTAGGCCATCATCCAGCGCTATGCCAACAAGCGCTGATAGAAATGACTTGGCCACAGACCAAGAAATATGTTGGCTGGTTGCATCATTGCCATTCCAATAATTTTCGTAGAGCATAACGCCATCTTTTAGAACGATTAGTCCATCTGTATTATAGTGCTTGAGTGCATCTTGCAAATTAACATCAAGCCCATTTGGATTGATAAAGCTGTTTGGTAAATTAAACTCTGAAGTTTCAAAAGTGTATGTATTTTCAGCGGCCCTTATAGGACTCGTATAGTTAAATATCTCCTTCATATTAATAAAGTTGTATGAAATTTTATCTTCATTGTATAAGTTCAACATATTATTGAGCCTAATAAGATTAGGCCCATAAATAAAACCAGCCCCAATAAGGACTACCAAAAGTGCTATTGAAAAAAATTTAATCAAGACTTTATATTACACATCGTGCAAATTTTATTGTTTGATGGGTCTCGTAAGTATCCAAGATAAGCTTTGATTCCGCCACCCTCTCTAACGCCCGGAGGATCTTCACATGTTACTCCTCCATTTTCTTCGCCTACTTTGTGCCATTCATTGATGGTTTCACCATCCTTTGCCTTAAACCCAATTGTTGCTCCGTTTCCATGAGATGCTGGATTTCCGTCAAGAGGTTCTGTAATTAGAAAGGTCACTCCTCCTTCTAGGAAATACATATACCTTACAACTCCGCCATGGCCTATATGCTTGAATCCAGGCTTAGCTCCCAAAACGCCAAGCGTTGCGTCATAAAATTTCTTAGATGCTTCTATGTCAGTTGCTCCAAGCATAATGTGGTTAAACATGATTTTCCCCTTTTTTTATAATGATTAGTCTCTATTACTTTACTATATTCTGTTTAAAAATATTATGCTGATACATTATTTTTTAAAAAAGATAACATTTCTATCTTCCATCCAGCAATTCCAATTTCTTTGTTTGGCAATAACATGAAAGGTCTTTTCTGAATAAAATATTACATGTGTTGGATCTCTTCTATAGTACCAATTCTCAAAATTTATTGAATTATCAAACAATGAGGTCATGACTGCCAAAATCCCATTCTTATTTAAGATCTCATCCATCTTATTAAACTCTTCCAGAGGGTTGTAAAAATGCTCTGCTGCTTCAGTGCAAGTTATAAATTCATACTTGTTTTTAAAGATTCTTTTGTCAGGGTAAAAATAAGGATCATATAGATCCATTTTAAAACCTTTCTTTTTAAGAATGTCTGCAAGGGCTGGTCCATGACCACAGCCATAATCTAGGCCAAAGTCATTTTTTTGTAGGTGCTTTTCGAGAGGGTTTGTTACTTTTGAAAGGAATGTTCTATACCCTTCATCTTGTATAACATTATTATGCTCTTCATACCTTTCTTTCTCATTATCAGAGCTCAAGTAGTGGGTTGGATCTAAAAACCTTACTTCGCAGTTATTACAATACCAGTGCTGCTTCAGGTCATTTAACGTTTCAAAAGAGGTGATATCTTGGCTTGAGCAAACTAAGCAATGCATGGGTTTGTTAGCTTTAAGACTCTATAACTTTTTTTATGCCTTCTATTGAAATGAGCATGCCATGATGCACGCCGTCTGCAAAAATCTCAGGATCAATTTCTGTCGTCCATAGCAGGGTAGATTGATTTTGGCCTGCTGAGGAAATTTTCATTGTGGCTAGGTGATGATCAATTTTAGAGGGTGTCTTGATAGCAGAATATTGCAAGGTCATGTTCTCATCATCATTCAATAATATCTTTTCAGTAACACTGCCTATGCCCTCCATATCAAAGGATCTAAGATTATCAACTAGAGATATTGATTCAATTGAAGGTACCCAGTCTGATCTAGATACATCAGAAAGAATTTCCCAAAGAGCCTCTGCTGAACAATTAAACAATACTTCTTCTTTTAAGATTTTCATGAATTTATCTTAGCATTATTAATTTATAATTTTATTCAATGTTCTTTAGAATGTTAGTATAAATGTATATTTAAATTTGGAACATATGAGCATACCTTCATCATCACAACCTCTTGCAGGAATTAAAGTAATAGAACTTTCTAATATGATTACCTGCTCTTTGGCTGCTATGACTATGTCCTCTCAAGGCGCACAAGTTATTAAGGTTGAGCCGCCACAAATGGGGGACAAGATGCGCCCCTTAGGTACTCAAAAAAATGGAGTTTCTGGTTTTTTTCATAATTGCAATCGTGGGAAGCGATCTCTTGCTATTGATCTGAAGTCTAGTGCTGGAATTAAAGCAGTGAAAGAGCTTGCTATGCAGTCTGATGTTTTGCTTCATAATTATCGCCCAGGTGTTATGGATAGGCTGGGGCTAGGATCAGAAGTTCTTAGAAAATTAAATTCTAGGCTAATCTATGTTGCCGTCAGTGGTTTTGGTACCAAAGGCCCAATGGCTGATCTACCGGCTTTTGATCATGTAATACAGGGTCTTGCCGGATTTACAGATCTTCAGTCATCTGAAGAAAATTCATTTGATTTTATTAAAACATTTATATGCGATAAAGTTACTGCCTATACAGTTGGTCAGGCTGCTACCGCTGCCCTGCTTGCTAGAGCAACTACAAATGAAGGTCAGCATATTGATATATCTATGCTTCACGCATGTCTTGCTTTCATGTGGCCAGATGGGATGATGCACAAGACTCTTAAGGATGACGATAGGTTCAAGATGTCTCCTGGGTCAGATTATTTTGAAACAATTAATTATAAGGATGGCGGGGTTGCTGTTGCACCTTTAAGTGATGAGCACTGGAAAACACTTTTGCCAATGCTTGGATATCCCGAACTTCTTAATACTCCCCTGTATGCGTCAATTGCATCTAGGATGACAAATATGGATCAGGTAATGAAGGTTTTAAGAGAGCCTCGTAATGATATTGGTGTTGAAAAAGCTATCGAAATTTTAACCGCTGCAGATGTTCCATGTTCCCCATGCACAAAGAGAGATGACCTAGAAAATGTTGAGCAGATCAAAGCCATTGGTGCGCTTGAGACATATGTAACCAAAACAATGGGTGAACTTACTGTTGCAACCCCGCCTATTTTATTTGAGGGAAAAAAAACATCACAGGCGGAGCCTAGTCCCTTGCTCGGTGAGCACAGCAAAGAGATACTGCAAGAGCTTGGTTGGGAGAAATCGCTTATTGATGCCCTTATTGAATCAGGTGATTTGCTGGTTACCAATATATAAATTCAAAATTTAGTATATTTATTAACTCTGGCGATAAGGTTAAAATAGTACTAAAAACGATCAAAAAAAATCCATGGCTATTAAAAAGAAAGTTGATGAAACAAGTTTTGATATTTACTTTGATGAAATCAATGAGCTATTTGAGTCAGACGAAGGTCAGCAGTTTGTATATCTGACTGGAGCTGCGGGCACAGGTAAAACAACATTAGTTAAGAAATTAATAGATGAAAATAGTCTTAAAAAAATAGTTGTGGCTCCAACGGGTATAGCCGCTTTAAATATAGGCGGAGCAACTATTAACTCTGCTTTTAGAATTGGTTTTGATACATTTCCGGTGATCAAAGAATCAAATGATCCAAGGTTCAAAAAACTCTTAAAAAATTTAGAGCTTTTAATTATTGATGAAATATCTATGGTTAGAGCCCCCATGCTTGATGCCATATCAGAAACTCTTAAGTTACATAGAGATTCATCTGAGCCCTTTGGGGGGGTTCATGTTCTGGCATGTGGGGATTTATTTCAACTTCCGCCGGTTGTTAAGGACCAAGAAGAAGAAGCAATTTATGAAAAGTATGAGTCCATTTATTTTTTTAGCGCTAATAGTTTTAAAGAAATAGTATCACCTTCATTTTATGAGCTAACTTATTCATTTAGGCAAAGTGATGATAATAATTTTTATGATCTCTTAAATAATATAAGACTAGGAAACGATCTAGAAAATACGATTAATAAAATTAATGCGTCATGTTTTAACCCAAGCAATTATGAAGAGTCTGCTCTTATTGTTACATCAAGAAGATATAGAGCAGATCAAATCAATGAAGAGATGTTAAATACAATTGAAGGTCCTGCAACTGCTGCTATGGCAGAAGAGCTCGGAGATCTGAATGAGAATGAACTTCCTGCCCCAAGAAATCTTAGGATTAAAGAAGGTGCAAAAGTTATGTTTATCAAAAATGATAGCGAGGGAAGGTGGGTAAATGGAACAGTTGGAAAGGTTGTAGACTGTAAGGATAAAAAAAGAAAAACTATAAAAGTTGAAGTTGCTGGAAAAACTTTAAACGTAAAGAGAGAAGAGTGGAATAAAATTCGCTATGTATATGATGACTATGATGATGAAATGGAAGAAGAAATTGTTTCATCATTTAAACAATTCCCATTAAAGCTTGGATGGGCTGTAACGATACATAAGGCACAAGGCCTTACTCTTGAAAGTTGCTCAATAGACCTGGGCCAGGGCGCATTTGCAACTGGGCAAACTTATGTTGCATTAAGCAGATGCAAGACACTTGGATCTGTAAATTTATACCAAGAGCTAAGAAAGACAGATGCTATGGTAGATTCAGCCATTGTAGACTTTCATAAAAAATCTTTTTAGCCCAAGGGGTTTTCTTCAAATTCTTTCTGAAAAGCTGCGTCTATTTTTTCTGATCTTTTTGCTCTGAATCTATATCGATGTTTATGATTGGTGATTGAGCAGCTCTCTCCTTTCTCATTAACTGGTGGCTTGTACTCCATGTAGTAAGTAGCTGCTATCGAGTTAGTTATAAATATTCCGCATTGTTTAAAAGTATAAGTGTCTTCTTTTCTATTATGGCGAATACACATCGATTTAGATGATGAAATATTTTTCACTTTCCCATTGCCTAGAATATCAAATTCTATTTCAGAATAGCCACCTATTCTAGCTGCGGGATACTCCGGTCTCATAACCTGTTTGAGTTTTGTGGTGCACCCATCCTGGACAATTTCATTAGCAGACTCTGCACTTGGTGCAACGAGAAAGAGGAAGAAGCATAGTATTATTTTTTTCATATTAGTTTGCCCTAGCAAGTTCTTTTTTTAGCCTTTCCCTAAAGGCAAAATCATCAACAGTTATTGTGTGCCTTGGTGTATCAATCTGATTCACATCAGGATTTTTTAATTCAGCTTTAATTAGCAAGTCTATAGATTTTTTTGGCTTCCATGAGCCATTAAAATGCTTTGCAGCTAGTTTAGATTGAAGTTCTGCTCCAGGCCAAATGCAGCCCAATGGCTGGAATAACCCAATAAAATACAAGTTTTTTATATTTGATGGAAGCATTCTGTGAAGCAAAGGCACTTTGCCCTTCTCAAAACTTAAAAAGTCCTTATCAAAAAATTTATGCTTAATTTTAAACCCAGTGCAAGCAATGATTACGTCAAAATCTTCTTTCGTGCCGTCTATAAAATGGACAGTGCTTCCCTCATATCTCTCTATATCTTTGTGAGGCTTAACTTTTCCATGCCTTACAGAGTAGTAAAGCTCAGAATTAACTGTTGGGTGCGTTCCAAAAAGGTTTTGCTCTGGCTCCTGCAGACCAATATCTTTATTCCTGCCTTGAAAAATTTGTAACATAAGTTTTGTAAATGGCTCTCTCATAAATGTTGGCATCCATCTATTTTTAAGAGCATACATATCAACAGGGAGACCATACATAAACTTTGGAATTAAAAAATAGCCTCTCCTCCAACTTATATGCGTTGATTTTGAGACTCTAGCAGTCTCAACTGCTACATCACATGCCGAATTGCCGCCCCCTATTACTAAAACTCGTTTATCTATAAAAGGTTTAGCAGATTTAAAGTCATGGGAGTGGATAAACTCTCCAGTGAAAGTTCCAGGATAGTCAGGGTATCTTGGCTCATGATGATGCCCATTACATATAACTAAGCCATCAAAGGAGCCAATAGACTCTTCATTAGTCTCAAGATTTCTCCAAGCTATCTTCCAGGTTTCATCCTGCAATTGTTCACAATGCTTCACCTCTGTTCCAAATTTTATTTGCTTTTTTAAATCAAATGTATCTGCATAGCCATTGAAGTAATTTAAAAGCTCCTGATGAGATGGATAGTCAGAAGCTGACTCTGGCAAAGGATAGTCTTCATAAAAGGATGTGTATTTGGAGCTTATGATATGAGTTGTTTCGAATACGCTAGAGTGCCCAGAGGGATCGTTAAATCTCCAGTTTCCACCAACGCCGCTACATCTCTCAAATGCTGTGACTTTAAACCCTGCATCTTTAAAGTTTTTGATTGCTGTTATGCCCGATGGTCCTGCACCTATTACTGCTACATGTTTCATTATTTGCCTTTAGAAATTATCTTTTGATTATAACTAATTTTTTCAAGAGGCTCTAAGAATAGTATTTTTAGGCCGGCTGAACGTGCTCTATTAAAAGAGTAGGAACACCATGGGTATGAGAATTTATGGTCGCAACTCGAGTATTTTCTTTTATGCCGTCTTTTATTGATGAAATGTCTACGCCTGCACCTAGAAGTCTTTTGTGGACCTCATCTATGCTGGCAACATTCCAAGCCAGGCCCCATAGAGAATCGTGAGCATCTAAGCTATCTTTTTTTTCAATGACCTCCAAAGTAGTTTGATTTAATCTAAAAAATAACATTCTTTTGTTCCAGTGCTCAATGTACTTATCTAAAGCTAATCTTATTCCGAAAACATCTTTGTATATTTCAATAAAGCCGTCTGCATCATTTGTATTAATAACGAGATGATCTAACTTATTAATTGTTGCTGAATTTTTTAAGTCATGCTTTGGAAGCGCTCCATGAGTGTGCTCAATAATGAATGAAAAAATGCCCCTTGTTAGCTCAGGCGGAAGAAAAAGATTTTTCCATTTCCTAACCTCATCATTCTTAAAATTTGTTCCCACTCCCTCTCCTGGTTCATTAATTAAAAATGATTTATTTTTCAATATTTGCGTTACTTCTTTAATATTATCTGTTCCCAGAACCATGCCGATAAGACCTTCACCAGATTCTTTTAATGCCTGTTGTACTAACATTGCCCCGAGACCTTCTCCGCTTGCTGAAAGTAATTCAAAATATGTATTTTGGAAATTAAAGAGCGAGTTGGTGGTGCCAAGCTCTTTATGCTCGCCCTTCCAAACAGGTTGGGTGCCAAATATTTTTGTGTAATCTTCTTCTGCTTTATCTAAGTCCTCAACAGCGATTATGAGATGGTCTAATGTTGTTATCATATTCAAAAGGTTAAAGTCTTTGTGGCTATGTGTCCATTTGAATCTTGAACATAGCGTATTTTTTTACTACATTTAAGGGATGATTATAAAAAAACCTTTCTTTCTTTTTGTATTTTTAGTTGTATCTTGTGGAGGAGGTGGAAATTCAGAGCAGGGCTCCGTTTCTCCAACAACCCCTGCTACAACACCTACACACCCAATTGTTTGGGATATTGTGACTCCTGAATCTGTAGGAATGAGCAAAGCGATTCTTGATGAAGCATTCAGATATGCAATGGAAGATGGGTCTTATACTCAAGCTGCTGTTGTAATTAAAGATGGTAAATTGGTCTATGAAAGATATAGAGGAATTACTAGAAGTGAGGCAAGTATACTCAATGAATCAATTTCAATTGACTTTGTAACTTTAAGCAATCTTTACAACGAGAGAGATGTAAGAAGTTATGTTTCTTCTTGGTCTACTGCGAAATCTTTTACGAGCATCTTATTAGCGCTAGCTGTTGAAGAGGGTTTTATAAATTCAATAAATGATGCAGCGGCATCATACATAACAGAATGGTCGGCCGATGAGAGATCTTCAATATCGATCAAAAACTTATTAGACATGAAATCGGGTTTAGTTCCTATGTGTTTTATTGCCTCAATAAATGATATTAGTGAATGTCAGACTGCTTCAGGGGCGTCTTCGGGGGGGAATATAGTTTATGCAAATGACCAAATGACTAAATGTATATCTAGAAATCTTGCTGACGAAGGCGTTACACACCCATGGTATGCAAATGGAAGTGTCCCATTTGCTCGGGGAAACTTTCTATATTCAAACTGTGACACCATGGTGTTGGGGGAAATAATTTTCAGGGCTACAGGACAAGATCTTCAAACATTTGCTGAATACAGTTTGTTTTCTAAAATTGGAATAGAGGCTTCTTGGTGGAGAGATTTCTCTTCTAATGGTCAATCAAATGGCAACTATTTGGCTTATTGTTGTTTGGACATGACTGCAAGAGATTTTGCAAAATTTGGCCACATGCTCCTTCTTGGAGGTGTTTGGGAAGATGGAAGCTTGAAGCTAGGCTCTTATGTTAACGCAATTAAAAACCTTCAATCATACGGATTGCAGTTTTGGACATTGTGCTCCGATCCTACATCATCTCCTTGCGGTGAATATGTCATCTCAACGATAGGTTTTGATGGGCAATATATAATGGTTGATTTTGAACGAAATCTTGTTGTCGTGAGGGCAAGTTTATATGAGCCTGTTCAAAATATTTCCTCTGATAGAAAGATGAGACTATTTCCAGATGATTTATCAAGCTCTAATTGGGTCGCAACTGTTCCAAGCGGCCTAGGCGCTGCTCCAAATAGCACTTTCTCTGCAAGTGAATTTATGAAAAAAGTTATAGACTCTGTTAATTAGTTTTCTTCGTTAGGTAAATATGTTTGAATAAATAAAAGCATGTTATTGCCCATGATTTTTCGAATTTGGGGCTCAGTTGCATCAAGCTTTATTAACCAATCTGTAATAGCTATAAGCTCTGATGTGTCAAATCCAGGTGTGATGGACCCATCAAAATCAGAACCTAGGGAAAGATGATTCTCGCCAACAAGGTCAATACCATACATTAAAGCCTCTGCCACGCTTTTTGGAGAGTTGTCACAGACAGCTCCATCCCAGTAACCGATAGCTATTATCCCGCCTTTGTTAGCGATAGATTTCATCAAATCATCATTTATATTTCTTGGCGATTCACAGTGTCCATTAAACCCAGTATGACTTACTACTAATGGTCGACTTGAGAGCTTTAATACATCTTTAACAACATTTTCTGAGGAATGCGATACGTCTATGATTATCTCGAGATCTTGCATTAGCTTAACGGCATTTTCTCCAAAAGGTGTTAACCCGCCCCCTGATGTTCCATGCAGGGATCCGCCAAGCTTATTATCAAAGAAGTGATGGAGGCTCATCATTCTAAAGCCATGGTCATATAGCTTTTTAATGTTTTCTAGCTCTCCATCTAAGGCATGGGAGCCCTCAGTTCCAATAAGGCCACCTATTAATGTTGAATCTTTTTTTCTTTTTTCAATAAAGTTACTCAGGTCTGATTTAGATTTAATAAGCATTAAATCATTTGGATTTTCTTTTGATAATTTATGAATTTTCTGTGATTGGTAAACGGCTCTTTCATATAAACTTGTCCAAGTTTTTATCGGCCAGCCTTGAACAATGGCAAGAGCTGTTATGTTGTCTCTGGTATTAGTATTGTTCTTTTCATAGTTTTGGCCAGATGGTGATTTTGTCACAGTTGTAAACATTTGGAGCGCAACATTTCCCTTCTGCAGTTTTGGAATATCAACATGGCCATGATCATTGTCTATTGAGAGGTCTCTACTCCACAATGCACTGTCTGCATGCCAATCTCCAATGAATAGAGTCTCATGAAGTTGTTGGGCATCAATAGATATTTTAAATGGGTTATGTTCTGTGATCGGATTTAGCGCCCTATCCGTTTGCTCTGGTAAGAATACCCTAGCTAAAAACAATATTAAGATTATAGAAATACCTAAAAACCAAAATAATTTTTTCATTTACAATTTATTCCTCCTTATAATTCTTTGGGAGTATTTTTGTTTCTTTTAATGTTTTTATAAGCTTTTCAACTCGAACAAATGCGACTAGTCCAAATATAAAGCCGATAACTGCAAGCCCTTCCATATACGCTTGATTACAATAAGTTAAGGGTCATATTTATTAAGAAACCTACTGAGAAAATCCAAACAAGTGACCGAATAGGTTGCTTGTCAGGCCCCTGTGAGCCTTCAGATTTATTGGTTAGGCCTATCCCAAGGATATAAATTAATACAAATATTAGCCTTGCTACTAACCAATAAATAGCCAAAGAAGTATTAGCCTCAACCTCAAGAACAATAGATAAAATAGCTATAGCTAAAAATACTGGCAAAGATTCTGATAGGTTTTTTAAAGCTTTTGCGGCTCTGTTGGCATAGCCGGATTCTTTTTTAAAAAAGTTTGGCGTCAGAAGTTGTATCAAATATAGCAATGTTGTAAGTGCAATTATATTAATCATGTGTTTTCCTTAATTTATTAAATATTGTAGTGCATCTATGAACCTGCTTCCAAAATATTTTGGTTCATGACCTTGACCTTCATTGGTTTTAAACATGTATTCAATTTGATATGAATCAAAAATTTTATTTATTCGTGCCTGCGGCTCAGGGTAAAAATAATCTAGCCCCTCTGTTCCATGATCAAAATAAACTTTCTTATCTTTTAGTCTTGAGGCATTGATGTCTGTATATTTTATGATTGCTTCTATAGTAGCTTCGTCAGCAATTATAGGCTTTCTATTTAACAGTCCATTAAAAGGTAGTAATAAATATTCTGAGGGTTTTATTCCTATCCAGTGGGTTGATATGCAGCCAACAAATCCAAACAGCTCTGGATATTCCATTGCTGTGTTGAGGGCTGAAAGTGCCCCCATACTTGCCCCCATAATTCCTAGGTTGCTACTATCCAAGGAGACATCAAACTTTTTTTCAAGAGCTGGGATAAGAGTATTTACAATAAATAGGGGGTGATTTGTTTCGTCTTTATCTACAAAGCTTTTATATATAAATTTATGAATTCCATCTTCGAAATAATCAATGGACTCCTTTGGAAAATATTCAATATACCTTCTTGTATCATCAATGAAGTTACCTTTGGCTCTTTTTGCGTTATCAATTGCAATTATGATTATGTCCATGCTATTTCCAGAGTTTTTGTACTCAAGAAATTTCCCATCAATATCCCATGCCCTTCCGTTCCATGAATCCGATTCATCAAAAAGCTCTTCGCCATCATTCATAATTAGATATTTAGTGTTTTGGCTGATTGCTTGCTCAAAGGGTTTATATATTTGCACTCTTCTCTCGTGGCCCTGGCCAGTTTTAAGATATATTTCTTCTATGCCTCCTGTTGATAAGCTCATATTTGCATTCACCGATATGGAAAAAGTTAAGAATATATAATAGATTTTGGTTTTCACTTATAGAACAGATTACAGACCATCAATCGCAGATTCAAGCCAGCTCATTCGAGCAGAGTACCAAGATTTCATGCTATCAACTTCTTCTTGATATGTATCAAATACTACTGGATTGGGCCAAACAAAAACTCCCATTGTTTGCCATTTGTTGTCATTCTCTTCTTGTGCCCACTTAAGCTGTGCTGAGTAAGTGTCTATTTTATCAATTATTAAATTCTGATTGTTGTTGAAATACTCGAACCTTTCTTTAACTTTTGCAACAAAATATGGGTCTTGAAATAATCTTTCGTACCAGGGATTGTATTTGACCCACCAACCCTCTGGATAGCGACTATCAGCGTAATCTACATTACCAAAGGCTAGATCGAAATCCCATAGAGGGCCCATTTTTATTCTCTCTTCAGGGATAACATTTAGATAGATGCTGGAAAAAAACATTGAATCTACGTTCTTTGTTATTTCGCTAATTAAAAACCAGTCTACAAAGCTATCTATGTCTATGTATTGTCTATATCCATTAGATTCACTTGTAAAATTTGCTCCAAAAAGAGCTGACTCAAAGTTTCCGATTAGATTGACTATATAACTGTATTCCTCTGAATCATACTCAAGACTTGGCTCTTTAATATTTACTATGAATTTATCAGTAGCGGTGCTTTCGAAATACACATCATCAAAATCTAATCTTTCTAGTTGATCGAGTTCTAGCAAATAGCCTGTATCGCCAAGGGCAACCCTATTGTCACTTTCTTCCACTTTTTGGGTGACATTATAGGTTCCGTTATATTCACCATTAATAAATACCTCTGCAAATCTTGCTTGAGGCGTCCAGTCAAGATTACTTATATAGCCCATTTCGTAAGCTATCTTGTTTCTTAGCATTGTTTTGTCTGCATATTCAGCCAAGAATAACCACTTTTTGTCATTCGGCATTCCTAAAAATTCACCTTTATCATCAAGCTTCATCTGAAATGGTTTTTTTGGGAATTCCCATGTTGAGTTGCCCCTTCCTCTTATCTTCATTGGTGATTCTTCAAAATCATTAAATCCACGCCCTCCATCTACCCAGGTATCTCCTAAAATATAGTCATCCTTTGAATCAATTGGTGAAAAACTATCTGTTTGAAGGTAGATTATTGGTAGCCCTGTGAATTTTGTAACATCAATAATGTAACTTTTAGTATCTCCATCAGAATTCTCTACTGTTATATTTACTGGCTCAGTAAAATCATTAGTCGTGACTCCACTTTCTTGCTCGCTAGCATTTATTTGAATAGAGCTCCCCACATACTCATAACTTGCTATTAAATTTTTAACAGGAGTATTTGAAGAAATTCGGCCAGTAAAAATATTATCGGTCCCTGGCTGCAAAAAGATATCTTCTTCTAAGGAGCTATTATCTTCTGCTAAAAAAGCAAGGCTTGATAGCTCAGGTGCAGGCGCCGGCGCCGCAATAACATTTACAGCAACTGAAGCTGTGGCATCTTGTGTGCCCGAGACCCCTGAGCAAGTGAGAGTAAATGAATAAGTCTTGATTTCACTAAGGGCAATCGCCTCACTGCCACCGGTGGCTTTTTGGCCGCTCCAACCTCCACCTGCTGAACAGTTTGATGAATTTGTTGAAGTCCAAGAAAGCAAAATAGATTCGTTTACATAAATAGTTTCTGCTGATGAAGAAAAGCTATTTATAGATGGGTTAGATAGAGTAGGCGGAGATGATGGTGAAGTAGACCCTCCTCCTGACCCGCCACCACACGAAACTATAAATATTAACGAGACAAAATATATACTTATACGATTCATATTTATTGATGTTGTTTATTGTATAGATTAGCAACTATTGGGCTAATAACAATAAGAAATTAAATGTAACCTTTACTACTCATAATATTAATGATACCTTTGCGTTACATTATTTTATTTTAGGAAGATTTATGGATGGGATTATAGGGTTGGTGGCAGTTGGAACAGGATATATAGCTATTCTAATGCCGGTGTTATTAATTTGGGTTATTTTTAGTTATAGCCGAAAAACCGATAAGGATAAATATGATGCCATGGTTGTTATATCTAAAAATTTAGAAAATGAGTCTGATATAAAAACTCTTTTAGAGAGCTTTAAAGAAGAGAAAAAGCCAATAGATTACAAAAGAAATGGTGTAATTGTTATGTTTATTGGGCTGGGATTGTTCCTGTTTGGGACTGTCTCTAGTATCGATATTTTGGAAGGAGTTGGTTTGCTTGTGGGTACCATTGGTATTGGCACCTTAATAGCTGGGTACCTATATCCTAATGACAGTGTGGGGCTTACGAATGCTGTTGAAAAATTTGAAGAATAAATAAAAGAAGTAAACTTCAAAGAATATAAAAATGGGCAAACATCATAAAAACCTTTTAAACAACCTTGCTGAACTCCGCATGGCAAAAGGATTGACCCAGCAAGCGCTATCAGAAAGCGCAGAGGTCTCAAGAAAAAGTATTAATGCAATTGAAAATGGAATCTATGTTCCATCAACAGTATTGGCATTAAAGATCTCAAAAACGTTAGGATGCCCAGTAGAAGATATTTTTAATCTACCAGGCACGCCATAGGTTTGGGTAATTTTTAGAACTTATACTCAGCGCCTGCTGAAATAAAAGTTGTACCCCTTTCACCGTTAAGTTTTGAGTAATGAGCAAATAACTTTGTGCTTTTATTTACCTTGTAAGAATATCCGATGGAATTTTGCTCACCTGAGAGAATTTTCATATCAGATTTAGCATTTTGAATATATACACTTCCTTTGTTGGAGATCTTCTTTTTCATACTAACAACATGGCCTGAAAAAGATTTGCCTGAAGATAGCTTTTTAGATGATTGGTATAGCAGTCCCAAGTCCATTGTTCCAATAGGAAACATCATGCTAAGCCTTTCTCCATTGAATCCTTTAACATTCTGATCTACCCCAAAAGCAGCCTTTATATTGTTTTTTGAATAACGCAGCGCCATTGATTCACCTCTTCCTGATGATTGGTTTATTGAATTTACTGTTACGTTAAGCCCCTCCATAAGATCAGGACTAACATAACCAACAAAGCTATCCATTCTGTTCTCGCCACGAAGAATGTATTTGATATCTGCTCTGGTGTCATTAAACAAATCAATTTTTAATTGGGATTGTTTAAAGGCTGTATCATGTGTGCCAGCATAGAGCTTTCCAAAATCTCCACTTATTGCTATGAAAGTATTTCGATCCTTAAATACCTTGTCTCCGTCTGCTCTCAGGTCAGTTGGATCAACTTCTTGCTCAACTTGAAAGGTTAGTTTAAGGCCTGGTGATAAATCATAAGAGCCTTTGACGCCTAATCTTGAAGCATTATTTTTAAACTCTGTTTCATCTTCGGTATTTGTGTCTGTATTTTCAAGGCTTACATTTATCTTTCCGTAAAAATCTATATCGGCATTTGCGTCATGTGAGAATACAATCAATATTAATAAGGCAAGAGCGTGTATGTTTGTAAAATTTTTCATTAGTGTAATTTTAGTTAATTTCAAAATGATAATAATCAGAATTTGTTACGCTATCGTTACAGATTTGAATCTTTTGGTGAAAATACAATTACAAAAATGTAACGATCTAAAAGAGTTATGTTAGGCAGCCTGCAATATGAATGAAATTACTTCTGAGCAGTTTCTTCCATATTTGTTGCTGCTAAAAGCAAGAGACCAGCAAATATTCCTAAGTTTTTAAAAAAGTTTTGGGTTTCGTGTTTAGTATCAACGCCTTCATATACATTCCAAAAGTCGTGCAAATTTAAATTAATTAATATGGTCATCACAGCAAACCCAAGAGCACAAACAACAACCTGCCTATTTAATAAAAGCAAAATACTGCCTCCGATCTGCGCGATTCCAGAAACTGCCAAAAGAAATGGGACCATAATCATATTATGAGTTTCCATTAAAGTTATGTGCATATCCCAGGATGTAAATTTACCTATTCCTGGCAATAGAAAATATACTGCTAAAAAAACTCGACCAATATGCATTAATATAGATTTCATTGATGTGCTCATTTAAATTGTTTAAAACATCTTAATGCTTGAACATTTGCAAAATCAAGCGATGGTTGGATTTATTTTTTTATGAGCGGGTTGTATGTAATTCTATCAGGGATATCTTCAGCCCCTGGAACTCTTCTAGCAACCAAGAATGGCTTTAGTGCCTCAATCGCTTTTGGCTCATCGTAATGCCCAATTCCAGGATGGAGATGATGAATGAAATGAAGTTGCATGGAATGATTTAAATATCTAGGCATCCAGTGAGTCCAGAATCTTGTATCTTTATATCTACCGGTTTCAGTTTGATAGTGAGGGTACCAGCCGAAGAAAGCTGAAAGATAAATTACTCCGATTTTGCTCGGCAGCCACCAAAGCAGTAAAGCTTCTAAAGGGAAAATTACAACAAGGGTTAAAAGAATTGCTCTATACACCAGCGCTATGTTCAGCCCCTTGTTAAAGGATTTCATAAATACTTTATCATTTTTATATATTTCAGCTATTGATTGATATTTTGTTATTCCTGCCTGAGTGGCAACAATAACGTCCCATATTGATTTAGAAGATGAGGTGTCATAGTCTGGATCTTTTTCAGGGTTGTTTGTATAAGCATGATGTTTCATATGCGTACATCTCATTAGGTCATGAGGAAACATTAATGTTATTAAAGTGTAGTGACTAACAAAAGAATCGATCCAGCGCCTCTTTGGATTTCCTCTTGAAAAATTACCATGCTGAGCTTCGTGCGAAGGCAAATAGGCAAAACATGCACAAATAATTGCAATAAAAGAGCCTGAGGCTAGTGAAATATATCCGGATATAACTAAGGGCCATAAACACAACCATATTGTTGCTTGTCCTACACCAATTAACATCATCTCCCATTGAAAGCGTTTAGAGAAACCTCTTGCTATCTCTTTCTCTTTTTCAAAAGAAAACTCTTCTGGTATTTGCTCTAAACCTTCCATAACCAAGTGCCCCTAATTTTTGCAATGAGCCCTAAAGCCAAACCGCATAAATACCATATAAGTGAGCCAAGCATAACTTCGAGTTGAATTGCAATTGCATTAAAAACACTTCCCCAAAAGATTAAGCCAAACCAGACCATGTTCCATTTTGAAATATGGTTCGAAAATATTGTCTCTAATTTATCCATCTGTATTAATAATATTATAGATTTAGGTGGGCGATCAATGATTTAATTTGCAAAGAGTTTATGCGCAAAAGAGCAATGGGAAATATTTACCAGGCTGGGCAAGAGAAAAACTATCTATATCTAAGTTTTTTATTTTGGGCAGCAAGCGCACTCGCAGCAACTACAGCAATCACAATTAGTCATATATATAGTATAGGCTTGATTTTAAAGATTTAGCAAGGAAACATATTGAAAGATCTGTCTGTTTTTTTACTCAACCTTTTCGCAGATAACACCTGGGTTAAAAACATTGCCCATATCTGAACTTAGTATCATTCTGCTGTCATCGGTCATATTGATGTTGTAATTGATATAGTGCTCTATAGGATTTCCTTCTCCGCGATCTCCAAATAAGTGAAGTTTATTAAGCAAAAGAGTGTAAAACCCATCATCAATATTCTCTCTATTAATAAGGTCAGTTGTATCAATCGTATAATTTTTTGGAGAGCTGAGACTGCTTTCTGAGTCCTGCTCACTTAATATTAGTCTTCCTGTTAAAGAATCAAAATACCCAGTGCCAACTTGCCCGTTGCCGCCATTTTCAGTTTGATAGCTTGGGTCACCAGAAGCTGTTAAGGCATAAGAAGTACAGTCCCATGAGCCTAAAATATCTTCATCTTTAATTTCACCAACTACTTTTTTTAACTCTCCGAATTTAAGATTGAAAGCTTCAGCTGCAACAAGGCCGCCAACTTCAAAATCATCTCCAATATCAATATCAGCATATGATATAGAACTAAAAAGTAATGCTATGGAAAGTAATTTATTCATAAAAGACTCCTTGTCTCAAGTTAGTGAAATAAACAAAAATTAAAAGCTGCTGCTGTATCAAACTCGCAGTCGCTATCGTTAATATAGACGGTTAAATTGATTTCATCAGAGCCGCCATCATTCGAGGCTGTGATTGTTGCTGAATAAACATTTTCTATTTCAAAATCTGGGATTATGTTAAATGTTACGAGCCCATCTTCAGTGATGCTCATGTCTGAGTTAGATATAGAATAGCTAATCTCATCTCCATCTGCATCAGCCGCCTGGAACGTTCCAATGTCTGTAGAGCCTTCATTTACCCTTACAATTCTTTCTTTTTGAAACCCAAAAGAAGGCGCTTGATTTGATATTTCATTGTCGCCACATGAGATGATAAATATCATCACAAACATTGTTAATAGGTGTTTATGCATTTGATCATTCTCTCATAACTCTATGTGAAAGTCTTACTGCTTTTTATTAAGTATTCTTAATACATGCCAAAATGGTTATGCTTCTTTATTTGGATTCCATATAACCAAGTTTTTGGTTTTAAGTCTGTTTGTAAGAAGCTTGTATCTTGATTGTTCTTCTTTCCATTCCTCGAGCCATTTCTCGCCATCTCTCTCTGCATCTACAAAAATTGCGTTAGTGAATGCTAGGGGTAATATTATTCCGATGTGAATAGCTATACTTGCAATTGTATTGTAGTTAAAAAACCCAAGATAGTTTGCTGCCAAGAATCCAAAGAAAACACTCCACATAGTAAATAGCACCAACATAAAATAAGTCTGAAGACTTGGATCGGGCACAAACTTTAATGGATTATATTTAACATCCATTACTCTCCTCCATCCACTGACAATTTTCATTGTGCTTGTTCTAAATAGGCTTGGTTTTTTCATGTTTGGCTCAGTCACCTTTTTCTCCGGTTGAATCTTATAAACTCTTTTATAACATGCATTCCAATTGTTAACCAAGTCACTATGACTAAACTCCAAAATAATAGCTCAATCATTTAGTTTTTTTCCAACTAGTTTTTGGCTTTGATCCTGATTTTTTGTATGGTTTTTTTGCTTTATTGTTGGGCGACTTTGTAGCACCACTAGTATTTGATTTTGAGCCACTGGCTTTTTTTCTAGAGAAACTAGTTCCAGGCTTGCTATCGGAGCCGCGCTTATTTCGTATAAAGCTAGACTTTCCACCTCTTGAGCCTCTTGATTTTGGTTTGCCGCGCCCTCCTCCAGCTGGCTTATCATTTGGTTTAAAAGCTTCATGGCTGGTTTGGTCGATTTTAATTTTTAACAACCCTTCGATGCCGCGAAGAAACTTGTTCTCATCTGCGCTCATAAAAGAGATAGCTGTTCCTTCTTGCCCGGCCCTGCCCGTTCTGCCGATCCTGTGAATATAGTCGTTAGGATAAGTAGGCATATCAAAATTAACAACATAAGGCAGGTTGCTGATATCGATTCCTCTTGCCGCAACATCTGTGGCAACAAGTACTTGTACTAGTTTTCCTTTGAACTCTCTAAGAGCTTTGGTTCTTGCTCCCTGGGTTTTGTCACCATGAATGGTTCCCGTTTTAATGCCTGCAGCGTTCAAATAATTAGCAATCTTTTCACATCCGTGCTTGGTTCTTGAGAAAACCAAAGCTTGATCCCACTTCTCACCTTTAATCATATGAGCTAACAAATCAGGCTTTTTATTTTTATCAACATGAAAAACCATTTGCTTTATTTTACTAACCGTTGTGTTTGGTGATTGAGCGCTAATTTCTACCAAGTCCTCTCCCAGCGATTGAGCTAGTTTCTTAATTTCTGGAGAGAAGGTTGCTGAAAAAAGTAAGTTTTGTCTTGAAGAAGGAGTCATCGCAATTATCTTTTTAATATCATGAATGAAGCCCATGTCTAGCATGTGATCTGCCTCATCTAAAACAAGCATCTGAACTCGGTCTAACTTTACTGCTTTTTGTTTAACTAAATCCAATAATCGCCCTGGTGTTGCAACTAAGATATCAACGCCCTTTTTAAGCTTAGATTTTTGTGGGAAGATTTTAGCTCCGCCGAAAACAACTGTTGATTTAATATTCGTATACTTACCGTACCTGTGAACATTCTCTCTTACTTGAGCAGCAAGCTCTCGAGTAGGGGTTAATACTAGGGCATGAGCATTTTTAGCATAAGGCTTTGGTTTTTCATGCAACATTTCTAACATAGGCAAAACAAAACTACCTGTTTTACCTGTTCCCGTTTGAGCGGCAGCCATTATATTCTTGCCTGCTAAGATGATTGGAATAGCTTGCTCTTGAATTTCAGAGGGCTTTGAATGATCGAGCTCTTCTAAGGATTTTAGTATTTGCTCAGATAGGCCTAGTTCTTTGAATAACATTTTTAAATTTAGTTGGTATGGGTAAAGATGATTGCAGGTTATAGATTAAGAAGGTTGCGGTCAATCAAACATTAGATATATTCTATTTATGGCTCCATCTAATTTTTGGAACAGTGCATTACTCTTCTTTGTAATCCTCTTCGAGAATTCCCTTTTGTTTCAAAGTCTTTGTTAATTTTTCCAGA
>ENA-ORCY01000010-ORCY01000010.1-marine-metagenome-genome-assembly--contig:-NODE-10-length-229446-cov-5.392725_pt1 | contig 229446 bp, 236 predicted proteins | sample MGYA00248634_ERZ508507 | MGnify/ENA primary metagenome ERZ508507 (study PRJEB26178, sample SAMN06266269) | marine metagenome | isolation source: Columbia River Estuary | place: USA:Columbia River... | reverse complement strand
TTTTAATGATACGGCGACCACCGAGATCTACACGGCTCTGAACACTCTTTCCCTACACGACGCTCTTCCGATCTCTCGACTTTGGACCACCAGCGAGGAACTAACAGGTTCAAAATTCGAGCTGTAGCAGGTAGGCTCATCTGGTTACCAAGGAGCAATTTTGCCAATTATTGACCCCGAAGCCATCGTCGGCTCCCGGATTACTAACCAGAACCTGAGCCGCTGGCTGCACTCATTGCCAGGCGTTGACAAGGTCGGCCTCGAAGCAAGAGCCGCCGCGCTTTCTACTCGGTCCATCAAGACCACCTCCAAGGCCTGGGCCCTGGACATGGCGATCAGCATGATGGACCTGACCACGCTTGAGGGAGCTGACACCAAAGAGCGCGTTCGCAGTCTTTGCCTAAAGGCACTAACCCCAGACCCTGACGATTTAACAACTCCGCAGCCTGCAGCAATCTGTGTCTATGGAGACATGGTCAAGCACGCCAAAGAGGCACTAGGCAAGAGCAAGATTCAGGTCGCAGCAGTTGCCACCGCTTTCCCTTCCGGCAGAGCGAGCCTTGCAGTAAAGCTTTTGGACACCAAAGACGCGGTCAATGCTGGCGCCGATGAAATCGACATGGTGATTGACCGCGGTGCTTTCCTGTCAGGCCAGTACCTAGAGGTTTATAAGTTGATCCAGGCCGTGAAGAAAGCCTGCGAGAGAAAAGACGGAAGCCATGCTCACCTAAAGGTGATCTTGGAAACCGGCGAGCTAGAAACCTACGACAACATTCGAAGGGCTAGCTACCTAGCGATGCTTGCAGGAGCTGACTTTATTAAGACCTCGACCGGCAAGGTGAGCGTGAACGCGACCCTACCCACCACCCTGTTGATGCTAGAGGCTGTTCGCGACTGGTATGACGAAACCAAGATTCAGATTGGCGTGAAGCCAGCCGGTGGAATCAGGACCTCCAAGGATGCAATCAAGTACCTGGTGGTTGTCAAAGAGATCGCTGGCGAAAAGTGGCTAACACCCAAGTACTTCAGGTTTGGAGCATCCAGCCTGCTAAACGATGTTTTGATGCAGCGTCAAAAACTTTCAACCGGTCACTACTCAGGTCGTGACTACGTGAGCGTGGACTAGGAGAATGATGTTCGAATATGCACCGGCACCAGAGTCAAAAGATCTGGTGAAATTCCAAGACTCCTATGGCCACTTCATTGGTGGCAAGTTCACCAAGCCAAGCGCGACCTACCAAACCATCAACCCTGCCACCGAACAGGACCTGGCTGGTATCAGCCACGGAACTGCTAAGGACGTTGACGCGGCGGTCAAGGCTGCCAGAAATGCCTATGAGAAAACCTGGAGCAAGCTAGATGGCGCCACCCGTGGCAAGTACCTCTACCGCATTGCCCGGATCATTCAGGAGCGAGCCCGCGAGCTAGCGGTAGCAGAGACCCTGAATAACGGTAAGCCAATCAAAGAGACCCGCGACGTAGACATTCCACTGGTTGCCTCCTGGTTCTTCTACTACGCAGGTTGGGCGGACAAGCTCGACTACGCCGGACTTGGACCAAACCCTGCCGCTCACGGTGTTGCCGCTCAGATTGTTCCGTGGAACTTCCCGCTAATGATGCTTGCCTGGAAGATCGCTCCAGCGCTTGCTGCAGGAAACACCGTGATTCTAAAGCCAGCCGAGACAACTCCGCTGACAGCCCTGCTGTTTGCGGAGATCTGCCAGCAGGCGGAATTGCCAGACGGTGTTGTAAACATCGTCACCGGCTTCGGCGACACCGGCGCAATGCTGGTTGACCACAAGGATGTAAACAAGGTTGCCTTCACCGGCTCAACCGATGTCGGCAGACTGATTGCCAAGCAGATTGCCGGCACCAACAAGAAGGCAACACTAGAACTTGGTGGCAAGGCCGCCAACATCGTTTTTGAAGACGCCGCACTTGACCAAGCAGTTGAGGGCATCGTGAACGGAATCTTCTTCAACCAGGGCCACGTTTGCTGCGCAGGATCCAGGCTGCTAGTTCAAGAATCGGTTCAGGACGTGCTGCTCAAGAAGCTAAAGCGCCGCATGGAGACGATTCGACTGGGTGATCCAATGGACAAGAACACCGATATTGGTGCCATCAACTCCAAGGCTCAGCTGAACAAGATTGAGAAGCTTGTGAAGCAGGGCGTGAAGGAAGGTGGCGAGCGCTGGGCGCCGAACTGCCCAATGCCTAAAAACGGCTTCTGGTTCGCACCGACCCTGATCACCGGGGTCTCTCCGGCCAACACGGTTGCCAGAGAAGAGATCTTCGGACCAGTGCTTTCGGTCATGACCTTCAGGACTCCTGCTGAGGCGGTTGCCAAGGCTAACAACTCTCCATATGGACTCAGTGCTGGCATTTGGACCGAAAAGGGTTCCAGAATTCTAAAGCTTGCCGACCAGCTCAACGCTGGCGTTGTTTGGGCTAACACCTACAACCAGTTTGACCCGGCCAGCCCATTTGGTGGCTTCAAGGAATCTGGCTACGGCCGCGAAGGTGGCAGGCACGGATTGCTTAGCTACCTGAAGGGAGCAAACTAATGCGTTTAGAAGTGAAGAAGACCTACAAGCTCTTTATTGGCGGTAAGTTTCCCCGTTCCGAGTCTGGCCGCGTATACAAGGTCACTGACCACAAGGGTGAGCTCTTGGCAAACGTGGCCAAGGCCTCCAGGAAAGACTCTCGCGATGCTGTGGTTGCGGCTCGAGCTGCTCAGTCCGGTTGGGCTGGTGCAACCGCCTATAACCGCGGTCAGATCTTGTACCGCATTGCCGAGATGCTTGAGGGAAGGCGTGAGCAGTTTGTCGAAGAGATCAGAGCACTGACCGGCAAGACTGACAAGCAAGCCAACCTAGAGGTTGATCAGGCGATTGACTCATTCGTCTGGCATGCCGGATGGACCGACAAGATCGAGTCGGTTGCCGGAAACATGAACCCGGTTGCCGGGCCGTTTTTCAACATCTCAACCAACCAGCCAACCGGCGTCGTTGCGGCTTTTGCTCCGCAAGATTCTGCTCTAGTTGGTTTGGTGAACACAATTGCCCCAGCAATCGTTTCTGGAAACAGCATCGTTGTTGTCAGCTCCGAACGGCTCCCACTTCCTGCAAGCACCTTTGCCGAGGTGCTGGAAACCTCTGACCTGCCAGGTGGTGTTGTGAACATCCTGACCGGAAATGCTGCCGAGCTTGGCAGTTGGCTGGCTTCTCACCTCGATGTCAACGCAGTTGACCTTGAGGGAACCTCGAATGCTGCGGAGCTAGAGATACTAGCTGCGGAGAACCTAAAGCGAGTAATCAGGCCTGGAAGCTATTCCAGACAGACTGCCACTGGATCTTTGCAGCACATTCTGGACTTTATGGAGCTAAAAACTGTTTGGCACCCAAAGGGCGACTAGTTCAGTGATTTGATGTTTGGCTGCCCGCCAATGAACCTTGTTGCCTGGGCTGCAAACTCGCAAGCGCGCCTGGTCACCTCAATCAATGAACCTTGCCCGTCCAAAAGCTCACGCATGAACATTGCCGCGAAAGCATCGCCAGCACCGGTGGGATCAACGCTTTGGGTTTTGACGCCCGGAACCTGCTCCGCGGTAGTCGGGTTTCTGACGAAGGCCCCTGCTGGACCCATGGTCAAAACCACCAGGGGAAACTTTCGACTGAGCAGGTCCGCAGCAAGCTGCGGCGGCGACTCGCCCGTGAGGACCTCGGCTTCTTCCTGGTTTGGAAAAATTACGTCGGTCCCAGCGATTGCATCGAGGAACTCTTGCGCACCGTAGTCGCGAATGAAGCCAGAACTGCCCGGATCACAGACCACCAACATGCCGTGCTGTTGCGCCATGTCAATTAGCTTCTGGGTGGCATCCGGGCCGATTGACAAAACCGTGTAGCCAGAGATGTAGAGAAAGTCCCCAAAGAGATCAACCGGAAGCATCGAGACCTCGAGGTTTTTGTTGGCTCCACGCTCGGTGTAAAAAGTCCTGTTCTCACCCTCAACTAAAACTGCGATTGTTCCGGTGGGAAGTTCCGAATCCTCTTGGAGGTGCGCGCTAACGCCCTTGGCTAGAAACTCTGCTGAAAGCTTTACCTTGTCGCCTGCACCAACCCTTGCAATCAAGTGGGTTTCCACCCCCAAAGACCCAAGCCAAACAGCGAAATTTGAAGCAGACCCCCCGGTGCTGAGAGTCAAGGTTGCAGGGTTATCGGTGTTGAGCTCAGTTGTGCTGTTTGGATGAATCAGGATGTCCTGAATAACATCCCCAACAACTAGCGCTTTTATGAGGTCCTCCTGGCTGAAATGGCCTTTGATATTTCACCGGCTACTGCGATGTTATTGCGCACCAGTGACAGATTCACTTCCAAGGAGCGCCCTTCAGACGCACCAACAATGAATTCAAGCAGGAACGGGGTCACGGCTTTGCCTCTAACGCCGGCTTGCCGGGCGGCGGCAAATGCTTTTTCAAGAACCTGATCGTGCTCTGCCTTTGCCCAGGCCTGGTTTGTTGGCACCGGGTTTGCAACCAGCAGCGCCGCTTTGGATTCAAGATCCAGGCGGCTGGCAATAATCTCCGCTACCTCGGCTGCTGATTGAACGCTCCAGTCAAGCTCAAAATCGCTCTCTGGAAGCCAGAAACTCGGAAACACTTTGGTGCCATAACCAACCACCGGAACGCTCAATGTCTCTAGCCGCTCCAAAGTTGCCCCGATGTCTAGAACTGACTTGACTCCAGCACTGACAACCACAACCGGACTGGTAGCCAAGGTTGTGAGGTCGGCTGACTCATCGAAACTGGTGTTGGCTCCCCTGTGGACTCCTCCGAGGCCGCCGGTTGCAAACACCTGGATCCCGGCCTTGGCCGCTAGGTGAGCGGTTGCCGCAACCGTGGTCGCGCCATTTATTTTCTTGGCGGCAATAATCGGCAGGTCCCTCACCGATGACTTCGCGGTTCCAGGCTGTGCGATTTGCTCTAGCTCCTGTGAGCTCAAGCCAATAGTTGGAACCCCGGACACAATTCCAATGGTTGCCGGAATAACACCGGCATCAATAAGTAGCTGCTCGAACTCCCTGGCCGCTACCAGGTTTTGAGGGTGAGGCAGGCCATGGGAAATAATTGTCGACTCAAGTGCGACGACGGGTTTGCCCTCGGCAATTGCCTGCTGAACTTCTTTGCTTATTTTCATAATTCTCTCCGGTCAGCTAAAGGCTAGCTCAGTGACGAACGCGGTAGATTATTTTTTGGCGGAGAGCGAAATAATGAAAAAACCCTGGTTGCTGACCACGAAAGGTCAACGAGCTTCGCTCGCAATCAGTTACCTGCTCTCGGTTGCTCTTTTAGTTGCCCTATGGGGCTTCGCAGCTGGCACAGCCAGCAGGGATTTATCAACCAGGCAGCTTGACCCCAAGCAAATCGATTATTGCAACATCGAAGACTGTCCGCCTATTGAAAAACTGGCTGGGCTGGAGCTGGTTCTAAATCCTGCGCCATTGCTAGTTTCTGAGGGCAAGTGGTTCACGACGATCGAGCTAAAGTTTGTGAATCACGGAAGGCTTCATGGCAACAGAGAGCTAAGACTCGTGGTGAGGTCCGAGGCCGGAACTATCGTTGAGATGGCCAAGCAGATTGTGGAGTTTAGAGATAAGGGCCCATTGATTGTCGACTTCACGTTTACGGGCTCAGCCGACGAGCTCGCTAGCAGCTCGATTCAGCTCGGTTACTAGAAAGCTTGCGTTATCAAACTGTTACCTTTTTCAGGATTCTCTCAGACTTCTTGCTGTTCTACTTAGTTGTGAAGTGCGCGATGAAGGGCAATTTCGCCGGGGTTACAAGTTTCCCGACGGATTTTCTTTGCCGCAATCTTTTCTAAAAGAAAATCGAAAGGAAACTAACAAATGAGTGCAGAAGGTTACAACCTCCTCTACAACATGTTCTCGCTTGGAATTGCGAGCATGCTATTTACAACCATCTTCTTGTTCGTAGCACGTGAGAGGGTATTGCCTCGTTACCGTATGGCCGTTATGGTCTCGGCAACAGTTACAGGAATCGCCGCTTACCACTACTTCAGAATGTTCGACAGCTTCAACGAGGCTTTCGGACCACACGCAGTTGAGGGTGCCGTCTACAATGTCGGTTACCGCTACGTGGACTGGTTCCTAACAGTGCCACTTCTTCTAGTTGAGACCGTTGCGGTTCTAGCACTTGCTAAGGCAGTGCAGACTTCAATGCTTACAAGGTTGGTTCCAGCAGCCGCCTTGATGATTGGTCTTGGTTACCCAGGTGACGCACAGCTAAACCTTCTTTACGACGGTGACGCATCTCTATGGGGCCTACTATCAACCATCCCATTCCTATACATCTTGTACGTACTATTCGTTGAGCTTGGCAAGTCGCTAGACCGCCAGCCAGCAGGTGTTGTCAAGAAGATCAAGGAACTGCGCCTGTTGCTTCTAGCAACATGGGGTGTTTACCCAATCGCCTTCATCGCAGCAATGAACGCATCTGGCTTCGACGAGAGTTCATTCGTACTCCGTGAGGTTGGTTACACCATTGCTGACATCCTGGCTAAGTGTCTATTCGGCCTAATGATCTTCACCATCGCTCGCATCAAGAGCGCTGAGGAAGACGCCACATTCGCTAAGAGCGAGTACAAGGACGCCTAAGCAACCAAATTGCTAACCGCGAAGGCGCCAGAACGAGTAAAAGTTCTGGCGCCTTTGCCATCACCACAATCGACTTCAAAGGAGTAGCCGTGTTACGTAAAATCGACTGGGACCTGATCCAAGTAATTGCGCTGGTTGCCACAATGCCAGTGATGCTGATAATTGGAGCCCTGCTGCCAAGCTTCTTCGCCAACTACGGCTAATCTAACTGGGTGACCAAAAACACCAGCGGCCCAGAGTTCAGTGATTTCTTAGCATCCCGCCGCACCACCAGGGACTTCCTCACGACCCCGGTTCCAGAAGAGCTCATCGACCAACTTCTTACCGATGCTATGACTGCCCCGTCCTGGTCAAACACCAGACCATACTTAGTGGGCATTGCCTCAGGTGAGCGCAGAGATCGCATTTCCAAGGAGTTCCTTAGCCGATGGGAAGCAGCTTCCGCAGCTCTAAAGCCTGGAATCATGGGGAAACTGAAGCTCTTCATCACCCGCTACGGCCTTCCCAAGAGCGACTACAAAGTCTTTCGTCCCTACCCAAACGACCTAAAGCCCAGGCAGCAAAAAGTCGGGGCTGAACTCTATGGCTTCCTAGAGATACCAAGGGATGACAAACAAAAGCGCCAGGCCCAGTGGGGTAGAAACTACGAGTTTTTTGGTGCACCTGTTTCACTTTTCATCTTCACGCACTCTGGCCTCGGAGAGTACTCGGTGTCTGATGCAGGTCTGTTCATGCAAAACCTGATGCTCTCAGCTCATGCCCAAGGTCTTGGGAGCTGCGCTCAAGGCGCCTCGGCACTCTGGGCTGAACCAGTAAGAGCCGAGTTCAAAGTTCCAAAGGAATACAAGCTTTTGTGTGGGATAGCAATTGGCTACCAGTCTGACGCGAAGGTGAACAGCTTCCAGGCTGACCGCCTGCCGATCTCGGAGATAAAGCTAGCGACCGATGATTGATCTGACGAGCCCCAGTTTTATTGCTGACCCCTACCCCACCCTGGCAGAGCTGAGGAAAGAAGGGAAGCCGGTTTGGCACGAGCCAACCGGAATGTTCTTGGCCGCGGGCTACAAGGATGCCAACCAGGTACTTAGGAACAGAGACCTCGGTCGAATTTTCACGCCGAAGGAGCCGTCCGACCAGTGGGAGGCGTTCAACTGGCTGCACTCAGATTCGATCCTCGACTCCGAACCGCCTAAGCACACCAGGCTGCGGTCACTGGTGATGAAGGCCTTCAACCCCAAAATGATTGAGGCGCTGCGCCCCGAGATAGAGCGGATTACCGACGAGCTCCTGGCAAATGCCGAACAGGTTCTTTCTGAGGCAGGTCAGTTTGACCTGATTGCTGATTTTGCCGAGCCACTGCCGGTGAAAGTAATCGCACACCTGCTGGGCTTCCCCGACAAGGACGAGCACCTGCTGAGACCCTGGTCCCAGGCGATTGTGAAGATGTACGAGGTGAGCCCGTCTGAGGCAGACAAGGATGCCGCCAAGCTCGCCGGCGAGGAATTCGCCTCTTACGTTCACGAACTCATGCTGGAGCGGAAGCAAAACCCCGGCACCGACTTGATTAGCGACCTGGCTGCCGTGGAAGAGGCGGGCGAGAAACTCAATACCCACGAACTAATTGCAACCTGCGTGCTACTACTAAACGCAGGTCACGAGGCGTCAGTCAATGGCTTTGGAAACGGCATGGTGGCAACACTTCAGAACCCGGAGCAGCTGGCAAAACTGAAGGCGGACCCATTTGGAATTGCAGAGACTGCGGTTGATGAGTTCATCAGATTCGATGCTCCCCTGCACCTATTTGAACGAACTGCCACAACCGACACCGAGGTCGGAGGGGTCACAATCGGTCAAGGCCAAAAGATTGCATCGCTGCTGGGCAGTGCGAACCGCGATTCGGCAATCTTTGAAAACCCTGACCAGTTAGATCTGACACGTTCTCCAAACCCTCACATTGGTTTTGGTGCGGGAATTCACTTCTGCATTGGAGCACCTTTGGCGAGGCTGGAGATGGCCATCTCACTGCCGGCGTTGATGAGCAAGTTTCCAAACCTAAGCCTGGCCAAAGACCCTGTTCGAAGGCCTAGCTTCGTGCTGAGGGGTTATGAGCAAGTGCTCGTGAACGCAGGTCAGTAAGGGCCCCAGCAACGATAACCCGGTTACTTTGACCACTCCAACTCCAGCTGGAGCCAATTGCCAGGGACGCGATCAGAAATGCCTATCGCCACGAAAGTGCTGACGCGATTCGGCTGATGCTGCCGCATGACAAGACCGCCACATTCCAAGACAAGGAAATCGGTGTTCGAAAGGGTGCCGCGGGACTTGGAACCGAGAGCTATGCGCTTGCAAAGAAGTGAAGCTTGGAAACTTCGCCGACCGGAGGGGCAATGCTGAGGCTTAGCCTCTAACCCTTTGTTGCACCTAGGGTCAGACCAGAAACGAATTGTTTCCGCAGCACGAAGAACACAACCAAAGTTGGGATCGCAGCAATCATTGCTCCGGCAGCCAGCAGGTTGTAGTCAGTGACAAACTCACCCTGGAGTCTTCCAAGAGCCGATGTGATCGGCCGTTTCGAGTCTGTGGACATCAACACCAGTGCCCAGAAGAAGTCGTTGTAGATCCAGGTGGTCATAAGAACGCCAAGCGATGCAAGTGGTGGTCTAAGAAGTGGCAGCATCACCCGGAAGTAGTGCGTGAATACTGAAGCCCCGTCAACCAAAGCGGACTCGGAAATCTCCTTTGGAATGGTCTTCATGTATGAACTCAATACGAAGGTCGCAAATCCCATTTGGAAGGCAACGTGGATCAGGATCACACCAAGTGGTGAGTCATACAAAAACCTTCGGTCACCAACGGCATCACCGATTGCCAAATACATCTTGAACACTGGGATGAACACCAGCTGCGCTGGCAGCAGGTTTCCAGCGGTGAACAGCAGCAGCAATGCCACGTTTGCCCGGAACGAGTAACGAGTAACAACGAAGGCCATCAGTGATCCCAGCAGCAGGATCAGGAACACTGCCGGCAGGGTAATCAGGACCGTGTTGGTGAAGTATGTTGGCAACTCCATGCGGCTAATGGCGTTGACGTAATTGTCTAGGTTTAGTTCCTTAGGGAAGGACAGCACACCACCGGCGCGGATCTCCTTATAGGGACGCAGCGAGGAGTAGAAAGTCCAAGCGATTGGGAAAAGCCAAGCGATTGCAAAGACGCCGATAAAGATGGTGATGATGCGGTCTTTAACCTTCTGAGCATCTTTGTGGCGCTTAAGACGCAGGTCCTCTTTGTTTACATTCACTTCGTTCACACTCACTTCATGTCCTCCTTGAACTGCTGGCGGAGGTAGGTAATGATCGGAACGATCGATAGCAAGAACAAGATAACTGCGTAGGCGGCACCCTTCATCGAGGCACCCTCACCGGCGATGTTCTGGAACACCAGCACACCAAGAATCGGCAGACCACCGGATGATCCGTAGATGATGTAGATCATGTCGAAAGCTCTTAGTGACTCAATGATGGTGATCACAATCACGATGATGTTCACCGGAGCCATCGCCGGGAATACAACCTTGCGGAAGGTCTGCCACTCGGTAGCGCCATCAATCGATGCAGCCTCGCGCAGGGTTGCGTCAACAGCCTTTAGGCCAGCTAAATACAACAGCATGATGTAGCCGATGTGACGCCAGGAGGCCATGGTCAAGATAACCCAGATGTTGTAGCGGTCATCACCAAAAAATGACACTGCCTCACTAATCTCAAGTCCGAGCAGTCCGTTGACAAAGCCGTCGGGGCGAAGCAGGAAGTTCCAGATGATTCCAATCACAGCCAGCGACAAAACCACCGGTAGGTAGTAGGCGGCCTGATAAAACTTTGACCCGCGAATCTCTCTATCAATTTGATAGGCAAGCAGGATTCCAAGCGGTGTTGCTATCGCTCCAAACCAAACCAACCAAATGACGTTGACTCGGAGCGCATCCCAGAAGATGGGGGTGTTGAAAAAGATGTTTTCGTAGTTGGCAAGCCCGGCCCATTGGATGTCTCCAATGTGAATACCGGTCCAATACGTAAAGGAAAGATAAATGGTTGCAACTGCCGGAAACCAGACCAGTGCAACGTGCAAAAAGGTTGGGACCCCAATGAAGACCCCGAGGGTGAAGCGATCTCTTTTTGAGAAGGTACGACGGCGGTTGGCTTTCTTAGCCTTAGCCTGCGGTTTCTCAACCGCCGTCGTACTACTCATAATTTACTTAGCTAGCTTCTCTTTACAGAGGAGCTAGGGCGTCCCACTGGCTCTGTAGTGACTCAAGGATTGAGTCAGTTGAGCTAGGGTCCTTGAACCAGCTCTGGAATGCTGGGCCAACTACTGGGCCAGCAAAGTCAGGGCGGGTGTCGCGGTCTAGGAACTGAGTGATGTACTTCGCCTCTGCCATAACAGCCTGCTGCTGCTTCTGGAATGGGTCGTACGCTGAAGTGTCCTGCAGGTTGTTCGCGCTTGTTAGCGGAATTCCTGTTGCAAGCTGAGCTTCAACACCCTCGATTGACGCTGCGAACTGGACGAAGTCCTTGCCGCCGCCTGGGTTTCCACCGTTCTTTGCCACAGCGATACCGTCCAGTGGTGCGTCAATGGTGTCGCGACCGTTGTCTGGGTTGATCTCTGGGAAAGGAACGATCCATAGGTCGTCGTAGTCTTCCTGGCTCTGCTCTAGGAAGTTTCCACCGAACCATGAACCGTTCATGAAGAATCCGGCCTGCTTCTGCAATAGCAGCTGCATTGCGCCGTCCCACTCAAGGTCTAGAACGTTGGTGTTCTGGTATGGAAGTAGCATCTCCCAGTGACGGAAGACTTCCTTCACCTTGTCATCGGTCCACTTCTCGCGACCTGCAAGTAGGTCAACGTGGAAGTTGTAACCGTTGATGCGGGCGTTCAGAATGTCGAAGGTTCCCATGGCTTCCCAGCCACCCTTGTCAGCTGCGGCTAGTGGAACAAGTCCCTGTGCCTTTAGCTCCTTGAGCGCTGCCATGAAGTCATCCCAGTTGTAGATGTCATCTGGGCTCATTCCGACCTCAGCCATCATTGACTTACGGAAGTGAAGGCCCCATGGGTACCAGCTCTGTGGCAAGAAGTACTGCTTGCCGTCTGAACCGGTTGAAGCAATCTTGTAGCTGTCTGAGAACTGGTCTCCGATTTCGTCCCAAACACTTGAGACGTCCTCTAGAAGACCCTGGTCTGCGAAGAACTGCATGCGGTATCCAGCCATCCACTGGAAAGCGTCGTCCGGAGTTCCCTGAAGGTACTGGCTCAGGTTGTTCTGGAACGCGTTTGACTCAGTGAAGTTTGGTGTTACTTCAATGCCTGTCTTTGCGGTGTAAGCGTCAACAATTGCTTGTGCCTGCTTCACTGGTGACTCGTCAACAGTTCTAACACCGAATGAAACTGGGCCAGAATCTGATGAGCAACCCGCCAACATCGTGGCGCCCGCAATACCTAAACCACCGGCTGCTGCACCCTTTAGAAGAAGACGACGGTCAACTTCGTGACCGGTAATTTTGTTCAACATTGAACCTCCTATTTGGAATCTATGGCTAAAGAATAGCTAGCGATATACCTGTTTAGGTTCATATTTGATAACAAAATAGTCACAAACGAACATTTTTGAACATTCACGAACATAAGCGAAGTTCTTGCAGGTTACCCAGCGACCCGTGAGGCCAGTAAATTACTGGGCTTCAAGCAGTTTTCGAACCCTTGGCACAACCTCGGTTGCGTAGAGTTCGATTGATTTCACAAGCTTTGAGTGAGGCAGTGGCCCCATGTCGTACTTCAGGTCGAAACGGTTGGCTCCAACCGAACTAAGCGCGTAGGCGATTTTGTTGGCAACGGTTTCCGGTGACCCGACATACATCGACCCGTGGTTTACCTCGGTTAGGAAGTGCTCCTTGGTAGTTGGCGCCCAGCCACGCTCCTTGCCGATCTTGCCGAAGGAAGCTTCATAGCCTGGCCAGGCTTCGTCGATGGCCTGCTCATCGGTTTCTGCAATGTGGCCCGGTGAATGAATAGAAACTGGCAACTGATCCACCCCAAGTTTTACCAAGGACTCTCGGTAGAGCCTTGCGAAAGGCTCAAACCTGGCTGGGTCACCGCCAATGATTGCAAGTGCCATTGGAATCTCCAGCCTGGCTGCCCGAATCACTGACTCTGGCGATCCACCAACCCCAACCCGAAGCGGGATCTTTCCGCCTTCAGTCTTTGGGTAAACCTCTTGGTTTTTAAGCCCTGCCCGCATGGTTCCGGACCAGGTGACCGGGCCCTCTTTTAGAAGTTCAACCAACAACTCCAGCTTTTGCTCAAACAGTTCGTTGTAATCGGACAGCTCGTAACCAAACAGCGGAAAGCTCTCAATGAAGGACCCGCGACCCGCTGTGATCTGAACCCGGCCATTGGATAGGGCGTCGATTGTGGCAAAGCGCTGGTAGACCCGAACTGGGTCCTCGCTAGACAAAACAGTCACGCCGGTTCCCAGGGTGATGTTGCTGGTGGTTGTGGCAAGACCAGCCAAAATTGTGTCGGGAGCGGTAACCGCAAAATCATCACGGTGGTGCTCACCGATGTTGAAGTTATTCAGCCCAAGCCGATCAGCCAGTTGACCCTGAGCCAGAACGTCTCGAATCACTTGAGCCGCAGATTGCGGCTTCCCGCTGTCATCGAGTGACATGTTGCCAAAGGTGTCTAGCCCAAAGTAGAAGTCGGTCATGCAACTAGTCTAGGGGGTCTTGATAAATAGTCAAACCTAGTCGGCAGCAGCCAACTGCCCGCAGGCACCATCGATTTCCTTGCCGCGAGTGTCACGCAGGGTGGTTGGAATACCTAGTGACTCGAGGGTGTCGATGAAAGCATCGGTTTGCTCTGGAGTGGATGCTGTCCAAACCGAACCAGGGGTTGGGTTTAGCGGAATCGGATTCACGTGAACCCAACCCTTGCCGAAATCATTTAGCTTTTCAGCCAGCAGTTCTGCTCGCCAAACATGGTCGTTCATGTCCCTGATCAGCGCATACTCAATAGAAACTCGGCGGCCGGTCTTCTCGTAATACTCGTAGGCCGCAGAAAGCGCCTCATCGACCTTCCACTTGTCATTGACTGGAATCAGGTCATCACGAAGCTTGTCATCTGGGGCGTGAAGCGAAAGCGCAAAGGTCAACGGAAGATCTTCATCGGCGAGCTTCTTGATGCCAGGAACCAAACCAACAGTTGACACCGTGATGTTCCTGGCGCTCATGCCAAGACCGTTTGGTTGTGGTTCGACCATTGTTCTAATTGCACTCATGAGTTTGTTGTAGTTGGCAAGCGGTTCACCCATGCCCATGAAGACAATGTTGTTAACGCGTTCATCATCATGCCGTGCCTTGCCGAGGCCGCCCTCGGCTATAACCTTGTTGGCACGAACGATCTGGTCAACAATTTCACCAGCCGACATGTTTCTGGTTAGCCCTGCTTGCCCAGTTGCACAGAACGGACAGTTCATTCCGCAGCCAGCCTGCGAAGAAATGCAGAGGGTGATCCGGTTTGAATACCGCATCAAAACTGATTCAACCAAAGCACCGTCAAATAGTCGCCACAGAAACTTGATGGTCTTGCCATCATCAGTTTTTAGCCTTTTGACCTCGGTCAAAAGAGTTGGCAGAGCTTTCTGCACTAGCTCTTCGCGACCTTCCTTAGGAAGATCAGTCATGTCAGCTGGGTCAGATGTGTAGTGGGTGAAGTAGTGGGTTGCTAATTGCTTTGCCCGAAAACCTGGAATGCCAAGGCCCTTGATGGTCTCGGCTCTATCTGCTGGGTCGATGTCAACCAGGTGCTGCGGTGGCTTGCCACGCTTAGGCTCGGCAAACTGCAACAGTGGTTTGCCGGACTCATCCTTTTTCTGCGTCCACCCTTCGGTTCTGGGTGTGACTTGGCGGTTAGACATCTGACTCCTTAGACAGCCCCAAGTCTACGTTGTGGCATCCAAGACCCAATCGAATCTCTGAGCCAGGATCTTCCTGTCAGAAGTTATAAGGATCAAGTTGTTTGCGGCGGCTGTAGCCATGATCTGTCGGTCCATTGGATCCGGAACCTGGCTGGCAGGGAACCTAGCGAATGCCACTGCTGCCTGAAGATCAAAGTTCAGCGGCTTGATTCCAACATTTATCCAGCTTTCAGCAACCTCGGGATGCATTTCAAACTTGCCGATTGAGCGCTTGAAACCAAGCTCGGCAACAGAAACGCTGCTGAAGTACACCGGCCTAGTCTCAATAGCTTTCATGGCCTGATTGCCAATCCGATTGGGAGCGTTTGTCACCCAGACCATGACTTGGGTGTCTAGAAGATAGCCCCTATACATCCAGCTCGCCATACTCAATGGAATCTAAGAACTCCTGATCCATGCGGTCCCATTCTTCGTCACTGATCGGAGAGACCAGGCCTTTCAAACTTGAAAAGTCCCTTGGCACCGAGAGCTCTTCTTCAAACTTTGAAAGCTTCATGATCACCTTTCCATCGCGGGCAATCAGCACTTCTTCACCGGCCTCAACCTGTTGGGCGAGTTTGGAAAAGTTTGTCTTTGCCTCGTGCATGTTTACTTGCTTGACCATAAAACTAACCTTAGTCCGGTTAGTCCAGTTGGCAAAGAAGATAATTCTGTGGAGAACTAGTCGGTGTTTTTCTTTGGAGTCTTCTTGCCCGTAATTAGGTAATACGGATCACGCAGCAAGTCACCGACAACGCTAAATGGGCTGGAGCTTTCACCTGCTGCCAGATAACCCTGCTCCCGGATTTTCTTAGCGCTGTGCTGCTCGGTGGCTCCGCAGGTCACGCACTTGGTTCCGTAGGAGATCTTTCCCACGAATATTTCTTCGCGCTCACCAACTGCCCTGCAAAAACCACAGACCGGGGCTTTCTCCTCTTGATCCAAGAAAGCCCCTTTTCGCTACAGCCCCAGCTGGTCTTGTTTTTGACGCAGCTGGAAGATGGTTTGGTTTTCATCCAGGTCAACATCATCATAGGTAACCAGGGTGTCGATTGGGATATCGCGCTTGGCGGTCGCGCCCTGCAGCAAACCAATTGGGACTAGGTTGTCTCGCTTGGCATCTTCAACCCTGTCGGTTACACCGCGAGCAGAATAGCCGCCAATTCCATCAAATATTTCACCCTTGGCATGAGCCTTCTTAGTGGAGGCAATCACCTCAGTGGTTGGCTTGCCGCTAACCAGAGTCTCGTAACCATCGCAAAGCATTTTGGCAACGGTCAGTGGAGCTTCGACGCTGGCCAGGTGGAAAGGACGGTAGAGAGCGAAGTATGGGCCCTTACCCATCGACAGGTAGCTCATCTCTTCGGAGACATATGGGCTGTCGGTTTTGACAACAACGAACACTCCCGGGGCCACGTCGCCGGTGCAGTAATCGACCACACCGGTTTGCTCTAACACTCCTCCATCTTCAACAGGGCAGAAGACATCCTGCAGCGTTTTCCGGCTTGCCTCTGGCCCAATCATGCCGCGCTTAGTCAAACCCAGACCGGTGGCATTCGCGAGCGCCGCCATTTCGATCATGGTCTTGGAGCCATCAGTGAAACTTGCAAGCATCTTGGGGTTCATGTGCTTCTTGGCGGCCCGCTCAGCCACGGTGTCTGGGTTTGAGTGTGGCTCGAATGGGTTGTTCTTGCCCTTACCTGCCATCACAATTTCAAAGGACAGGTCCTTTGCAAAATCAACTAGTTCCTTCGCCTCGGCTGGCTCATCGCCATTGCACACCGAGTAGAGCACTCCGTGTTCCTTGGCGGTCTCGCGGAGCATCGGACCAACGGTCACGTCACACTCCACGTTTAGAGTCGCAGAGTGCTTGTTGTTGATCAGGGTGTTGTAGATAACCTGGGCACCGATTTCGGCAACCCCGGTGGCCTCCACAACCACATCAACATCTAACAGCGGAACAATCTTGGAGTCGGCTGTGCCAACCGGCTTACCGGCGGCAATCGCTGCGTTTAGCTCCGCAACATCGGATGAGATAACCGGAGCTTCGAGCCCCAAGTCATTATAAGCCTGATTGATGCGCTCAACCGCTATGTCTGCTACCGCGGCTACCTGTAGACCCAGTCGGTGTGACTGCGAGGCGAAACCTCGGCCCATTTGACCGGCACCAACCAGTGCGATTCGAAATGGGCGGCCATTGGCCTCTGCCAGCTCTTGCAGCTTCAAGCGGTATTGCATTTTCTATCTCCTTGTGATGCTGAAGGATGTGCCTATCCGAATTTCGGGTAGCTCAACTTCAGCGATGCAGACATCCCCCGGGAGATCTGGCTGCGTGTTTCCATTTGCTTTTAGGTTCAGGTGCCCCAGGTTCATTAGGTTCTCGTTGGCCACATCACCAACAGCCAAGATTTCAAACTCATAGCTGTCGATTACGACGTAGTCCCCCACGACTAACTGATCCTGCTTGTGGCTAACCTCATGCATGATGCAGAAATCCCTAAGTTCCTCCGGGGCACCCTCACCAAAGAAGACCAGCATTCCCTCTGCGATAAACGCGGGAACGAGCTCTCCAATTTCGGTGACAGTGCTCTTGTAGTGCGCTGTCATTTTTGTTGTCCTAGTCGACTGGCTTGATGTTGTCTAGCTTCACGCCAGAGACCAGCAATTCTTCGGTGATGAACATCGCAAGTGGGCCGGCTGGGCTGGTTGCGTGGATGTCCACTGTCTTCACCTTCTTCATCGGATAAACACCGATACGTGCGGTACCGCCACAGTCAATAACTGCAACCGCAATCTTTTCAAAAGGCGCTGAGGACTTAAAGCCATCGAATGCTTCGCCACCGGTGAGCTCTGCAATGCGAGCTGCAATTGGGTGAATTCCACCACCGGTCACCGAGTAGATAAGTGGTGCGTCATCGGTTGGCAAAATGGTCAATGGACCTCCCCAGCCGCCTGGACCCTTTTCGATGTGAACTGCTTTGTAATCTGCCATTTTCTTACTCCTTCAACGTCGTTGTTTTGGAAAGGTTTTTTCCTACCTTTGAGAAGAACAAAGGGTGGGCGGATTATTCCACCCACCCTTGTTCCTCACCATTTGGGGAAATGGTTTAGCTGTACATGCCGAAGCTTGCGAAGTACGCAATAACAACGGCGGTTGGGCCGGTGATCAAACGAGAGAACAGCACGGCTGGAACACCAACCTCGACTGTCTCTGGCTCTGCTTCACCAAGAGCAAGACCCACCGGAATAAAGTCACAACCAACCTGAGGGTTGATAGCAAACAAGGCAGGAAGTGCGTACTGCGGTGGAATGGTTCCCTTACCAATCTCCACACCTAGCAGGGTTCCAACAACCTGTGCGATAACAGCACCTGGACCCAGTAGCGGAGATAGCAGTGGGATAGCACAAACCACTGAAACGATTAGCAGACCAACAAGGCTGCCAGCTAGTCCCTTAATTCCATTAGCAATCAAGTCACCAATGCCGGTAACAAGTACCAGACCGATGATGAACGAGATGAATGCCATGAACGGGATGATGTTCTTGATAACGGTGTCAACGGTGTCGCGCCCTGCTTGGTAAAGGGTTCCAACAACACCACCGACGCCGCGGCCGATTTTAACTAGTAGTGAATTCATTAGGCTGCCGCTCCTTCTCGCTTAGCCATCATTCGCCTGGTAATCAGCTCAGTGACGATTCCACGAATAAAGATGACAACAAGACCTACCAACAAGAAACGGATGGCAAGGTCACCTAGGCCATAACCCAGCTGGGTGATACCAGCAGCAATACCTAGGTAAACGAAAAGCTCACCTGGGTTAGCGTGTGGGAACAGACCCGTGATTGGGTGAACGAAAGAAACCGCGCTGTCGTAGAAAGCGGGCTTAAAGCGTTCTGGCAAGAAACGACCCATGGTGTAAGCCATTGGGTTCGTCAGGAAGAATACCGCCAAGAAAGGCAGCACCATGTAGCGGACTGGATACCAGATCAGACCAGGCTGGGCAGCTTTGCGTCCCAGGTTCTCAATCTTTTCCGGACCAATGATACGAACTAGAGCGTTAACAGCTGTAAGCAGAACAACTAGAGTCGGAAGGATTCCTCCCATAAGACTCCAAAGTACGTTTCCACCTTCTTGGAATATTCCGATGAAATATTCCGCACCAGCAGCTACCGCTCCCCAAGCGCCTTCCGGTTCTGCAACCGTGGCGTCTGTAAAGAGATTCATCAACCCTCCTTTGGATCGAAGCACGGTCCACTCTGACCGTGCTGTCTCGAATCTATAGGAGGTATTTAGCTGTGAATAGCTAGATTAGATTCACGTTTGTGAATTTTCATCCATCAGGGTCTTTGCCGCCATTTGGGCTCCTTGTATAACCTTTTTCTTCTCATTTTCGAGGCCTTTTCCGGTCACTAAATCACTAATGTGCATACCGATTGGCTTCTCCCAGGGCTGAGAATTCGCGAAAACTGACAAACCGCTGAGAACCCGGGCTCCGGTGACAATTCCGTCCTTTTGCGCAAGCGCCACAAAGGCTCTGCCACCACGATAGCGATAACCACCAACACCGACACTCGTGGTTGTTCCGGCAGTCCTAATTGCCTTGATCTGGTCAGCAAAACGCTGCGATTGCTTGACTGCTAGGTAGAGCTGAAATACCCACATGCCTGCAATCAGCAAAAATATCCAAAGTAGAAATTCCATTTTTATACCAACTCTTCCTGGGTCTTTTGGTCAGCAATTCCAAGTAGCTTCATTGCGCAATTGGAACTTGTTACAAGATCTGAAAGCAGTCTGCCCTTGAGTGCAGCCGCGATTCCCAAAACCTTATCTTCTCCGGCGGCAACCCCCACCACGCGACGAATCTTCTTCAGTTCCTCAAGATCAAGTCCCACGGTCCTTCGCTCAAGCCTGGTGTCAATCACCTTGCCCTCCGAGTCAAAGAACCGACCCCCAAGATCGCCTGCGACCTTGGACCAGAAATCTGGATGCTGAACCCGGTTCAGTCCAGCTGATTCCAAAATGTAGTTGGAGCTCGTGGACTCCCTCGAACCAACACCAACGAAAGCTACGTCTGCGGCTTTTGCCGCATCAATCACTGACTTCAAGCTCGGCTCAAGCATCAAGGCCTGCTTGACCTCTGGCGCCTGGACAATCGTTGGAGCATGCAGCGTCAAATACTCGGCGTTGAGTTTTGTGGCGAGAGTTCGAATCAGGGTTTCACCACTGAGGCTGGAAGGCGTGGCGGTCATGCCACCCATGATCGGAATCAGAGTGACATCCGGGCGATTGTCCTCATCAAGCTCGTTCACCATCGCTTGCAGCGACCTACCCCAGGACAGAGCAACTTTCACTCCTGGCTTTAGCTGGCTCAGGAAGTGTTGGGCAGCAAGCTGCCCAACCGCCTTGTAGTCGCTGGCGCCAGCAGGGACAGTTGCAACAAACGCTGTTCGAAGACCAAAGCGCGCAATCAACATGTCTTCGAGTTCAGTTTCGCGCTTGGTGGTTTCGGCAATCTTGATTTCGACGATGCCCTTTTTCTTGGCAACGGTCAGGATCCTAGAAATATTTGAGCGGCTGGTTAGCATGGCCCTGGCAATTTGATCCTGGGACATCTCTTGCTCGTAGTACATTCGGGCGACCTTAACGATCATCGCCCGGTCTCTAGCACTAGCCAACTAAAACCTCGTTCAATCCTCTACCGAACAAATCCAGCGCCTTGGCCCCATCGCCTGGATCCGCAATTCTGTGATCCAACACAATTGTGACATCAATTGTGACGATGCCGCCAACTAACGCAATATAGCCGATGTTGATTCCACTGGACTGAGAACCAAACAGCAGGGTGTTGGCCTGAGAAATTCCAAACTCAGACAGATCAGTCACCGAAGTCGTCGCCACGGCTAGATTCTCAAGAGCGATCTTGTTGTTCCTAGCATCTGCCAAAACAGCACCCGCTTTTTCCTGCCAGCTGCCGGTGAGTGAAATCACCGGAGACACAAACCCGAGCTCGGTCTGAGTCAAGACCGCAGCCCGAACCTGACTGACCTCACGAAAATCACCATCGACAAATTGCTGGTTAATTACATGAAGTTCCTGAAGAGTCCTAGACCAGGCCGTCAGCAGCGCTACCGCCCGGTCGGCAGCATTTTCAGGCAACTGACTGGAAAGCTCAATTGACTTGGTCAAGCTGAATTGCGGGATGTCTAGCGCGGTGGCAACGACCTTTGCGGTCATTAGCCTGGCCCTGCGCTTCTTGTCATCAGAGGCAGACACCGTAGCACCAGTCCCCAAGTCACTTTGTTTGATTACACCGCTAGCACTAGCGGCAACAACTTGAGTGAGATCTATCCCCTGTTCCCGGGCCAACTTTCTAGCTCCCGGCATCGCCATAACTTCGGCCTGGGCTGCTGGTGGCTGAGTTGCAGCTTCAACGACAACATCGGTGACAACTGGCGAAACAGTCGCCTGCTCTGGCTGGCTGGCCGAGTCTCCAAATAGGCCAGCGAGCAGGTCCTCGCCCTCAGTCTGAAGCACAATCAGGGCCGCGCCAACTTCTAGAACATCCCCGGGCTTTGCCGGAAGCTCAGTGACTGTTCCAGTGTGGTCAGACTCAACCTCCATGTCGGTCTTGTCAGTTCCTACAACCGCAACCACCTGACCGGCTGTGACCTGGTCGCCAATTGCAACCAGAATCTCAACGACTTCGCCCTCGGTCATTGTCATGGACATCTTGGGCATCACAAGTTCGGTGGTGGCCATTAGATTCCTCTGTTTACTTCCACGGCAGCGGCCACGATGTCATCCAGCTGCGGAACCACGCTCTTCTCCAGTTGCGGTGCATACGGAATTGGCACGTCCATCCCACAAAGCCGCTTGACTGGCTCAGTCAGGAAGTAGAGGGCTTCGCCCTCGGCAATTCGGGCGGCAACCTCAGCCATAAAGCCAACATGGTTTGGAGCCTCCTGCACCAGCATCACCTTGCCGGTCTTTTTCACCGACTCATTGATTGGACCCATGTCCAGTGGGCTAAGTGATCTGACATCAATAATCTCAACCTCGATACCCATGCCACTTAGAGTTTCAGCTGCTTCCAACGACCTTGAAACCATCACGCCGCTGGCAACAATCGTCAGCGCCTTGCCATCACGAACCTTGTTGCTAACTCCAATTGGGATGCGGTACTGCTCTTCTGGAACGTGTCCGGAGGTTTTGTAGAGAAGCTTGTGCTCAAGCACAATCACCGGGTTTGGGTCATCCAGAGCTGCCAGCAACAAGCCCTTTACCTCGTATGGGCTAGAGGGCATAACAACCTTGAGCCCCGGCACGTGTGCAAACCAAGTTTCCAGGCTCTGGGAGTGCTGCGCAGCAGCACCGGTTCCAGAACCGGATGGGGCTCTAAGGACCATCGGCACGGACAGCTCGCCACCGAGCATGAAGTGAATCTTGGCTGCCTGGTTCACAATCTGATCCATGGCCTGAGCGGTGAAGTCGGAGAACTGAATCTCAACAATCGGCTTCATTCCAACCAGCGCAGCACCAACCGCAGCACCAACAATGCCCAGCTCTGAAATTGGGGTGTCAAGGATTCGCTCCTTACCAAAGCGCTGGTAGAGGTCTCCAGAAACACCAAACGCTCCGCCGTAGATGCCAATGTCTTCGCCGAGCATGAAGACGTTTTCGTCAGTCTCCATTGCCTGGCCGATAGCCTCGCGAATTGCTTCGGCGTAAGTGATTATGCGCTCAGTCATTTTCCAGCCTCTCGGTAAACACTTGCCAAGAGCTCTGCTGGGTCAGAATCTGGAGCGCTAGAAGCCTCGGTGATTGCAGCTCTGACGGCATCGCGCATCTTCTCGGTGATCGCATCAACCTGATCTTGATTCAGGGCACCTGCTTCAATTGCTTTGTGTTCGAAACGACCAATTGGGTCCTTGGTCTTCCAGTCCTCAATCTCTTCCTTGGTGCGGTAGAGGTTCTTGTCACTCTTGGAGTGCCCCTTGTGCCGGTAGGTCAAACACTCAATCAGAGTTGGACCCTTACCGGCTCGCGCCTTTTCAACTGCATCTGCTGCGGCTTGAAAAACCTCATCAACATCATTGCCGTCAACTGTCACACCCTCGAAGCCGTAGGAGGCAGCTCGCTCAGAAATGTGTTCTATGCGCATTGAGAACTCGGTTGAGTTACTCATGCCGTACTTGTTGTTCTCACAAACGAAGATCACTGGCAGATCCCAAATCGCTGCCAGGTTCATAGCCTCGTGGAAAGCACCCTCATTGGTAGCGCCATCGCCAAAGAAGCTAACAACCACGTTGTCGTTGCCCTTCATCTTTTGCGCTAACGCAGCCCCTGCCGCAATTGGAATTCCCCCGGCGACAATTCCATTGGCGCCAAGGTTTCCGGTTTCAACATCTGCGATGTGCATGGAGCCGCCGCGACCGCGGCAGTAACCGGTCTGCTTTGCCAATAACTCCGCCATCATCCTCGTGAGGTCAGCACCCTTGGCAATGCAGTGAGAGTGACCCCTGTGTGTCGAGGTAATGAAGTCAGTTTTGCGAAGTGCTGCGCAGACTCCGGTTGCTACCGCTTCCTGTCCAATCGAGAGGTGCATGGTTCCATGCATTAGGCCGCGGGCAAAAAGGCCATCCACGGCTTCCTCGAAGAACCTAATTGCCAAGAGCGACTCGAGTGCCGATGCCGCGCTTGGCTGATCATGGCTAACTATCCCCTTAGCTGGCGCTAATAGTGGAGAAATACTGGTCATTTAGGCCTCACAACTGTGCTGATGATTGAACATTGGTGACAAGTATTCCAATACACGCACTAAATAAGGGGTTTGGATTCTGCACGTTTGTGACAAATGTTTGCGTCAGCGCAGAGCCCGCTTGCCGTCTAGGCTTTTAGTGTGCTGAAGCGGCTAATTGAAATCTCTAGACCAGTCCTGTGGGTAAACACCATTGGAACCACCATCACTGGAATGTGGCTGGCTGGCTTTATCTGGACCTGGGAGATCATCCCGATCTTGATCTGGGTGACCTTCCCCATGAACATCCTGATCTATGGAATCAACGACATTTTTGACCAGGAAACCGACAACATAAACGCCCGCAAGGGCGGTTATGAAGGTGCTCACATTTTTCCCAACGAGGTAAAGCCAATCTGGATTGCGGTGATTGTCACCAACGTTCCATTCCTGGCCTACTTCGCAATGACCCTGCCGCTGGCAGCAACACTCTGGATGCTGGCCTACGCGCTGTTCTTCACCTTCTACTCTGCCCCGCCGCTTCGGTTCAAGGCAAGAAAATACCTGGACGCTCTTTCAAACACCGACTACGCATTCCCGCTGGCATTTGTGCCATTAGCTCTGGGAGTCACTCCAGTGTGGTTGGCGGTGACAGGGCTGATGGCCTGGTCAATTGCCAAGCACGCCTATGACGCGATTCAAGACATCCCGCAGGACTCTGACACCGGAATCATCACAACCGCGGTTCACCTGGGGCCGAAGAACACCGCCTGGTGGGCAACATTCTGGTGGGCAGTCTCGACAGTTCTGTTTGCCCTCGTGAACATCCCGGTCGCAATTGCTAATGCGGCAATTGCAGGGCTTCTGGTTATTGGCATCTTCAAAACGCCAACTCCCGAGAAGGCACATGACCTCTACAAGTACTCAATCGCGTTCCCTTACGTTGCGGGAGCGGTTGCCGGTGTGCAGCTGGTATTCGGTTTGGTCTGGGGCCTCTACCCCTAATGAGCAAGATCATTGTTCTAGGGGCTGGCCTTTCAGGTCTTGCTAGCGCTTCCCTGCTTGCAAGAGCCGGTCACAAGGTCACGGTCCTGGACAAGCAATCTTGGCTCGGTGGCAAGTCGAGAAGAATAGAAGTTGCCGGGCAGATCATGGACACCGGTCCAGCACTTGTTACTTTCACCGGCGTTTGGGACAAGCTCCTAAAGCGCTACGACGAGCTTGGCGCTAGCCAATCAAAATCCGCAAGCGAAATTGCAGATATAAACTTCGTGAAACTAAACGAGCTTGGCCGCTACTTCTATCAGGACCAAGTCACCGACCTGCCGGTAAAGCCAGACCATGAATGGTTCGAGGCTTGGGATCGCTTTGAAAAAGAGCATGCTCCGCTAACCGAGCCAATTACAGAGCTTCTAACCAAGATGCCAACTGATCCGGCATCGCTGCCAGCACTAGCAAAGCTTCAAAAGCGCTATGGCCTCAGGCTCACCACCAGCTGGTACCTAAAAGGCCTGAAGTGGATGCCGGAGAAACTCAAAGACATCATCGCCATCCACACCCTAAATGCCGGTATCGCGCCGACCAAAACCCTGGCCCTTTACGCTTCCATGACCGCGGTGATGGCAGCAGATGGCATCAAGGTTCCGGTTGGTGGCGTGAACGAAATAGCTCAGTCACTTGGAAAGCTGGCGGTTGCAGCAGGCGTAGAAATCAAACTGAATCAGCAAATAACCAAGGTTCAAAAACGTCAAGTGCACACCGCGACTGAGGCGTACAACGCCGACTACATCGTGAGCTCACTTGACCCACAAGTACTAAAAATGCTGATGACCGGCAAGCAAGCAAGCCCTGCCAAGCATCGCTCCTGCTCTGGAATTGCAATTTACGCAGTTTTGAACAAGCCGCTTCCAGCTGACACCGTTACTCACTCGGTCGTGATGCCGGATGACCCACCAGAGCTTTACGCATCCCTTGAAACAGCGCGGCTCCCGAATCAGACCATGGCCTTTGTGAACTACTACCAGGCACAGGAGATCTACCCCAACTCAAAGCCCACGGTTGCCGTGCTCCTGACAGCTCCCGCCGATGGCAAGCACTACGACCTGGATCACCCCTGGGTCAAAAATGAGGTTGCCCGCATCTCTAGCCGGATGTGCCTAGCTGAACCAATCACTGAACTGTTTGAAGATTCGATGGTTTTGGACCCTGAGTATTTTGGAAGTTATGGCGCTCCCGGTGGCGCACTCTATGGTGCCACCAAGCCGCTTTGGCAATCCGGCCCATTTCACAACCCGCAATACAAAAACCCGCTTCGGCCATGGCTTTATCGAGTGGGAGCTTCGGTTCACCCGGGCGGCGGAATACCGGCTGTTTTAGGTGGAGCGATGAACTCTATTGCAGGGTTACTAAAAAAGAACTAGTTGTTCTCTTCTGCGTCAACCGGCTCTGAGTCAACAACAAGGTCAGCCTCTACTGCCATTCTTCTTGACTCGTCCAATGACTTCCTGCGAGCAATGATTACCTCTTGCTCAGGAGTGATCATCTTGGATGTTTCTTCAAGGAAGGCCTCAATAGCATTTGTCTGCTCCGGAAGCTTTGACAATCTGTACTCGGCCTCGGCAATTGCCTGGCGAGCAATATCCAGAGACTTCAGTGAAATTGCTTCAGCACGTGCTCGGGCGTCAGCAATCAACGCAAGCGCCATGCCCTGTGATTCAGATGCCATTCGGTCTGCTTCTGCGCGAGCATTCTCAAGGGTTTCTTCAGCGTTCTCAATCAGTGAGCTTGCCTCTTGGGTTGCTGCGGCAAGCTCGCGCTCTGCCTCGTCACGCATCTGCTCGGCCTCAGCCTGAACCTTGCGGAAAATCTCCAGAGCCTGCTTCTCACCAATGTCGATCTTCTCTGAAATTTCAGATTCGATCTCAGCGTTGCGCTTTAGCAGTCGGGCGTTCTCGTTTTGGATCTGCTCAACTTCGCTTTGAAGCTCAGCCTTCACCCTTGAAACATAGTTGTCTGCATCTGAGCGAATTACGTTCGCTTCCTTGGTGAGACGGGCACGCTCTGACTCAACCCGCTGCATTTCGTCTTCAGCAGCGTCCAGGGTTTCCCTGGACTGCTTGTTTGCAGCGGCAAGAATTGACTTGGCCTGGCGGTTAGCGGCAGAACTGCTGCGCTGAACCTCGTCCTCGGACTCAAAGCGAAGACGCTCAGCCTCAGCCTTTGCGGTCTCACGGGTCTTTACTGCGTCCTTGGCAGCATCGTTCACAAGCTTTGCGGCCTCAGCCTCAGCCAAACGCAGGGTCTGCTCAAACTGTGCTCCAACCTGGGCATAGCCAGGTGAGCGGTTGAGCTTTAGGGATTCTTCGAGTTCAACGATTCTTTCGCGAAGTGCATTCTGCTCGCGAATAGCCATCGAGTTGTACTGCTCGATCTCAGCAAGATTTTTCTGCAACCAGGCAACGTGACGGTCAACCTCAGCTCGGTTGTAACCGCTGATGGCAGCTCCAAACACTTTCTTGGTTGGCTCGCTCATTTCGTCAGAGTAACTCAATTGCAATCCTTTCGAAACCGCTGGAATAAGGGTTAACCCTCTGTCAGTTTAGAGGTCTACTTGGAGGTTTTGGTAGTAGTTTTCTTGGCCGCAGGCTTTGCAGCAGCCGATTAGGTCTTTTTTGGTGCCGTAGCTGGCTTCTTTGAGGCTGTTGCGGAGCTGGCTTTAGCGGCAGGTGCTGCCTCTTTCTTCGTCACAGGCTTCTTGGCCACAGGCTTAGCGGCAACCTTGGTCGTGGGCTTCTTTGGTGCTGGTTTTGCAGCAGGCTTTGCAGCTACTTTAGCTGCTGGTTTCTTCGCTGCCGGCTTTTTGGCTGCTTGGGCCACCTTTGCATCAGCACGCTTCTTAGCCGCTCGCTTCTTGGCGGCAAGCTCTTTCTTGCGAGCTGCCTCCTTGGCAGCTAGATCATCAAGAGCATCCTGGCGCATGAAGTTCAGGCCATTCTGATCAAGCTTTTTGTCTCCTGCTCGCTTGGACTCCAAGCTCTTTCGCCACTGCGAAAGACTTGCTTCAAACTTGTGTGGGTTAGGGTCGGTGAAGTCCAATTCTGGGGTAGCGACAGTCGGCACCGGTGTGCTCTTTCGCTTCAACCACTCAAACACTGATTCAGACCTGACTTGTTATTTTTCTTCGGTTAACCGTAGACCACCGCAAGCTTGTCAGCTGTTTGGGGGTCATTACACTTAATTCTAGTGGTCAAACTAGGGGTTATTCGGTTGCAACTTCTTTAGCTAACAGCTCCAATATTGCTGCATCTGGCTCATATCTAAACACCCCAGACCATGACCCGTCGACTGCTTGGCCAGAGACAATCAGCCCGTCCTCGATGAACACCGTGAAATCACCGTAGCTCGGGTTTGTGAGCTGCAGCTGGTTGTCACCCTCAACGATCACGGTTGCCTCATCCTGCAGCATGATCCAAGCACTGTATACGGTGAAAAGCTCCGGCTGCTCAATCGGGATCACATCCTCAAACTCAAGGTTGTAGAGCGCCGGTAAGAAAGGCTCCCCCGGCTCATAGGTCAGGATGTAGCGATCACCGGAGGAGGTGACCTCCTCGGTCATGCCTTTGGTAAGCCACAACTGATAACTTGCCTCAACCACATCCAACGCCCCAACCTCAACAGCTGTATCTGGCGCGATTGCCGATGCTGTTACTTCAGACTCAACTGGTGCGGGGGTTTGAGTTGTTACGCAGCCAGCAAGAGACAGGGAAGTAACCAGCAAGGTGCCTAGCGACATGGATTTAATTCTGCGTTCCACAACCTCAAGGGTAGCCCAGTGTCAGAACAACTAGCTCTTCTTCACCTCCACCACATCACCAAAAGCACCGATTTTTGGCAAATCGTGAAATTCTTGGGATTCTCGCGACACACTATAGATATGACTAGAAAATTTGTGACCACGCTTCTTATCTCAATGCTTGTCCTGCTAACCGGTTGCGCATCGGAAAGCTATTCAGATATTTCCACACAGGGTGCTACCGAATATTCGCAAGAAGATTCGATTAGCTCCGACGGTGAGGCCGCTTACACAGAAAGTTCTGAAAGCAAGGTTGGTTCTTCGGACAGAGCCATTGTTGAAAGGGTTTACTTGAGCTTTGAGGTCCAAGACCTTCCTTCCTGGAGCCAAGACTTTCGCGAAGACTTGACGCGTCTTGGCGGATACGTAGACACTTGGGATGAGAGTTCGGATTTGTCAGGTGCAATCTTTCGCATGACAGCAAGCGTTCGAGTTCCCGCTGGAAGCCTAGAGAGTTTCCTCCAGTCAATTCGATCAGTTGCAAGCAACCTGACCTACTCACAGTCCCTTCAAGACGTAACAGTGGAGACGCTCGATTTAGAGAGCAGAATCTCAGTTTTGGAGGCCTCAATAAGCCGGCTCGAAGAAGTCTTAGCAGACGCCAAGAACCTGAGCGAGTTATTGGAAGCAGAGAATTTCCTTACTCAACGCGAAGCGGAGCTCCACTCTCTTAGATCCCAGGCAGCCTACTGGGCACAAGCTGTCGCATATGCAACCGTGCACATGGACGTAGCAGAGCAGAACCACTCCGAAGTGGGTGGATCAAACAATTTCTGGGATTCAATCATGAATGGTTGGATGGACTTCTCCAGCTCTTTCAACGAACTGTTCCTTGCTATTGCCTATCTGAGCCCGTGGTTGGCTTTGTTGGCAGTACTGTCACTAATTGGCTGGAAGGTCTACAGGGGTCGGATTCGGAATCGCACTAAGGGCGAATCGGTAAAGCCCAAAAACCCTAACTAGCGCTCCAGAGAGCCATTACCTCAGGCTGTAAGTCAAGGTCGGAAAAATCCTGAAATTCACCGAAGGTTCCATCGATGTCTGACTGGGCCTCTATTGTGAGTTCAAATAGAGCCTAGGGAGAGCTTATGGATGACTGCGGATTCTGCTTACTTCCTTGGTATGTTTGCGAATGCGATTTTTGCGACTGTTTAGTTAAGGCGCAGGATATCGACCCGAACACCTAGGAGGACTAATGGAAGTCCTTCTTCTAGGAATCTTCTTTTGGCTTATTCTCAAACTTGTTGGAAAGCGCCAGCAGCTTACGAAGGCAAAAAGGGCATATCTCACGATGGTGGATGATGCTGCTATGGGACTAGCTGATGAGCAATTTGCTTATGAAGCAGGGGTCGAAAGTCTCCCGGACTTGGAGGGCGACGGCACTTTTTCCTTTGAGGTGAGTCTCACGCGAGCAGACAATGATGACCTTGAATCCATCTATACCTACCTGGACCTAAAGGGTCTCAAGCGAGAGTCGTTGGCGACAGTGTTGAAGTCCGAGCGGGTAGGTAGCGCTTCTCAGGTTGCTGTCGAACTATCCCAAGCGCCCTTAGGAATCGTTGGAGGGGAATCAGGACAAGTTTTGTCGAGCCTTCTGGGAAACGTGGGCGGACAGGCGCGCTGCTCGGGCAGGCTCAATAGAGACAAGAAGGGTGTCTTCAGATACTTCCTTGATATCAAGGCAGAAGCAGGGGGGCAGGGCGATGCAACAACGTGATCGGCTAAGGACCCAAGTGAATTGGTCTCGCGTGAGGGTTGTCACCGCTTCTTTTTTGCTAGTCGTTCTCGATCGGCTCTGGAAGGCACTCAAAGCGGTAGCCTGGGTGATTACCGTAGGTTTTGTGACGATGATTGTACTCATTGCTAGCGTATTTTTCGGCAAGAAAAAGTGATGAAAACCCCGATTAATGCTTAGTCAGGCGGCTACCGGCAGGACTGATGAATCCTTGTTTGGCTTCGTAAGTCCAGCGCCCCGATGCATCTCTTCCGCTCAGAATAACTCCGTATCCAATTGAACTGCATAAAATTTCGACCACAAAACTCCACGCCTCTTCTACTACTCGAATTGAAGAGCAAGAAGTAAGGCCTCGAATGCTAACTGTCTAAACGGAAATTTAATACCCGTTGGCATAGCCCACGATATTTTTATCGTCATCAGATCAAAAACTTCAATTCGCTGGAGTCGGCAATAATTCTGGCTCTACAGGTGCTGAACCGGCCGTGGTTACAGCAGCATTGATTTGGGTTGGAGTGAGTCCTGTAAGGGCAGCTGTGTGTCAGCAAATCAAGCCCGCCGTACGCGGCAGTAGTAGGTGGCTTACCCGTCGGGAAGGCCGATGTGCCGACCTCTCGAAGCCTGACCGAGACCTGTGCCAAACTGGAAGTTCCAAATACCATGTGTCCCTCGTACGCCACTGTGTCCGAATCGGACCTTGGTCTGGATGTGGGTTTTTAACTTTGCAATCCCCGCGGTACCAAGATCGCCTCCGACACGCAATACACTTTTAAATGGAGTCCAATAACTGACGAAAACATCATGAGTTTTCGCAGACGTAGCGATGACATTGCTCCTAATGCAGGACTGAAAGGGACTACAAATGGACAACTCGCAGCCAGTACGGCATCCCCTAGTGATAGCCCTGTGCTTACTCACTTCGGCCCTGTTTGCATTGACCGGATGTTCTTCCGAAGGTGGGGTGAAGAGGGAGCCGAATGTTGAATTGACCAGTCAAGAGGCGCAAGCGGGCTCAGAGGAGACAACCCCCTCCCACGAACCATCAATCGAATCATCTCAACTCAAGCTCGAAGAGCCGCTGACACAAGAGTTTGATGAAGTCCTGAATCGCAGTTGTCTAGAAGCGTTGGCGATGGGCTTAGAGGAATCAAGTCCAGCCCTGGGCGTCTCGTACATACTTGTGCCTGAGGAGCTCTCGATAGAGGGATACTCAGCAGTTGAACATGACCCAAGAAGCGACACCGTCTCTCTACTTTGGGAGACAGATGCTTTCTACACCTGTTATTTTTCAAATCAAATTGCATTGGCTGAGGAGTTTGACGCCTCTGTCCCACTCTCTTTTGAAGCCACCGTAGACGGGTTTAGTCTCTTTTATGACAACCTTGGCGAGACTCGCGCGATTGAAGTGATGGTTACAGACGGACTCGTTTCTGGATTTGATGATGGCAAAGCTATCTGGCAGGTTGTCTACGGCGTGGGTGAGAAGCACCTAGCACTTCTCGAGCGAGCAGTGAGAGAGTTTCTAGACTAAGTGGGTTAACTTTGCAATCTGCCGGTGGACTATCCCATCGAAGAGCATGACTGTACAAGCCCCACACCCTCAAAGAACGGGCCCACCTGATTCTCGACAAAGTCCTTGATCTTGTGTCGCGGGGCGGGAGTTGCACACCAATCATCAAAGTGGATGAAGATGAGCTAGGCGACAGGAGTGCTCTAAGTTGCGGGTTCAACTAAGGGATTATCGTGCGTCGTTTCGTCATGGATGACCCCGAGAATGATGGCAGCCCTTCGAAATCCGCGTTTAGACCACAACCACCTCAGGCGAGATTGAATTTCTTCTGCCCTGCTAACCATCCTTCCACCCTAAACCAAGCACGTCTACTTAGTTCTTAGGACCTAGGTGACCAACTTGTGATTCGCTATTTCCGAGGGCATCAGCAGGTCCTGCTCTCCGAGGTCAAATTCAAAGAGACATCGCCACAATCAGTGAACACAACCGAGGGAATGTGACCTCGTCAGCTGGGCAGAAGATAACGTTGCGCACTGGTGATGCGTCTCTGAGCAACCAAAACCGACAGAGCATCGGCTCGTCTGGTGGCATACACAAAGCAGTTTCGGTCAGAGCAACACATACTATTGGGTACGGCTAGTTGTTCAATGCCAATCACACCCAAACACCTTGTCCAATAGGAGCGCGATTGTCAGCACGGGAAAGAGCACTTGCGCTTCGCGCCCGCTGGGCGCTGCCCTGGATCTTTTTCTTGATGGGATTGACCTCAATGGCTTGGGTGCCAAGAATCCCAGAAATCAAAAACTCACTGGGATTATCAGATGGTGAGTTTGGTCTGGTGCTGGTTTCATCAAGCGTTGGAGCAGTAATTGGCGCCCAGCTGGCTGGGCACCTGATTCAACTGATTGGCTCCAGAAACCTAATGCGGTTTGCTCAAACGACACTGCCTTTGGGAGTGCTGCTGATGGGATTCTCGCCAAACGTGTTCGTGTTGGCACTGGGTTTGTTCTTCATGGGCCTAGGTAGTGCTTCGATGGACATCCCTGGTAATGCTCAGGCAGTTGTAATCGAAAAGCTAATTGGCAGGAAGTTCTTGGCCTCTCTGCATGGAGCCTGGAGCATCGGCACCTTTGCAGCAGCGCTGATTGGCGGTGCTGTTGCAACCTTTGTTTCACCGGCCGTCAACCTTGGTGTGTTGGCTGCAATTGGACTAATCATCTTCATTCCACTTACGGAGCGGATGCTCGATGCAACCCGCGATGAACACCTAGGTGATGAGGGTAAAGATGCGAAGCGAATTCCCTGGTTTCGATCAAAGGTGAATCTGCTCTGGGTATTTGCCTTCGGCTCTCTTGGAGCTTTGGTAGCAGAGGGAGCTTCTGCTGACTGGAGCGGCATTCTGCTAGCCGAACACATGAACATTGAACTGGGCCTCACGGCAAGCGCTTTTGCCTCGTCTTCGCTTTCCATGATCATCAGCCGCTTCACGGCTGATGCGCTCATGGAGCGCTTTGGTGCTGCGAGGGTTGTTTTCTATGGTGGTGCTTTTGGCGGGGCTATTTGGTCAGCCAGCATTTTGATTGCTGTGCCGCTGAGCCAAACAAATAATGAATCAAACAACCTGTTGGCACTGGTTCTGATAAACATCGGCTTCTTTGCTGCAGGTGCTGGCATTGGGCCAATGTTTCCAGCCTTCATTGTTGGAGCAGCAAAAGTTCCTGGCATTCCTGCCTCACTTGGAATTGCCAGGATTAGCGTGATCTCCATTGCCGGTTATTTCCTGGGTCCAACCATCACCGGTTTCATTTCAGAGCTAACGAGCCTGCCAACTGCATTTATGTATCCAGGTATTGCGCTGATTGTTGCAGGCATTGCAGGCAGAGGGCTTAGAACCAAATGACCAAAAGACCAAGTAGCGTTGTTTTATGAGCAACAAGTTGGTGCTAACAATCTATGCGGCTGTCTTTGCTGCAACCATCTGGAGCTATGACCTCTACAAAGACAGCACAATTGCGGTGGCACTGGCAGCTGCTGTAATCACTATTGGTGGGTTGGTTGCGTGGCTGGTTTCAGCACGCGGCAAACAGTAGCCCTGAGAATTATTTAATGACTAACCCCCTGGCGAAGCCAGGGGGTTAGTGGTTATTGAACTACTAAGTAAGTGTTACTTACTTGGTGGTTAGGTTGATTGTGTCCATTAGTACGCGGTCGATGTAGATGCGAACTGCAACATCTACGCCTGCACCGGTGAACTCAACTACACGCTCGAAGTCAGAAGCAAGTGCTGGTACAACTACCCAGTCCTTACCAACCTTCGCGCTCATTCTCTGACCTGCGTAGCCCTTGAATGAACCAGCGTTTACCCTCTGGGTTTTTGGAGCTGAGCCCAGCGTTACAGTCTTCGAGACTGTAATGTTCTTGACATCATCGGTTAGGATTCCATCTCCATCTAGGTCGTAGTTGACAGTAACAGCACCTGAACCAGAGTCGTTTGATCCCAGCAAAACGCTGAAGGTTAGCTGTCCTGCAGCGTTGGTGTCGGTTGGCAGAGCGCCAAATACGATTCCAGGGCCGCTGTAGGTAACAGGTACGTCACCGGAGGTAGCGTCAACAGGGTTGCCGAACACATCCGTGATAGTCGCGGCTACCTTGAAAGTGCTGCCCTTGGTGTTGGCACCAGGCAACAGGCAGTGTTGAAGGCCAGAACCCTTGGGCTGTTGCCTGATGGCCTGGAGTTGATGGTCTAATCGGCTGCTAGCTCTGTCAGCCACTACCTGGTAGTAACCAAATCAGTTCTCAAGAAAGCACCGTTCAAATACAGGTGAACATAGATCCGGTATCCGGCGCCGGGTGCAGGTGAGTCTTGGCTCAGCATCCAACGAATCCGGCGCAACATAGTGCTTAAAAACTAACGGACCACATATACGGACAGCGTTAATATGTTCGGTTAACCGAAGGTAATTTGTACATTGCCAAGTTCAATCGCCCGACAATAATCACAGGTCAGGAAAATCTGAGTTCACGAGCTGCTTCGCAGCGAAGAGAACCTGGCTTTAGATCCAGCGCGAAGCCTGGTATTCAGCATGCACGGTCCGATAGGTTCCTGACTTACCGCGAATCACCAATGACTCCGTGGTTATCAGGTCACCCTTTTTTCTAACCCCCGACATCAACGCGCCATCAGTGACACCGGTTGCAACAAAGAAGGTGTTGTCTGAGGCAACCATGTCATTCATTTCATAAACATGGTCGAAGAGCAGGCCTGCCGCCTTGCCCCCTGCTCTCTCAACACCTGAAAGCGGATGCAGGATGCCCTGGATTTTTCCACCCAAAGCCCTGATGCCACAGGCAGTGACAATTCCTTCTGGCGAACCACCAACACCGGCACAAATATCAATTCTCGAGCTTGGCCTTGCCGCCAGAATGCCTGCTGCAACATCGCCATCTCGAAGCAGCCTGGTGCCGGCTCCGGCAGCCCGAATGTTTTCAATTAGTTCGCTGTTGTATTCGCGGTCTAGCACTGCAACCAACACTTCACCAACCGGCTTATTTGCTGCTTTGGCATACTCCCTGATGTTCTCCCCAATTGGTTGTCTGATGTCGATTACGCCAACACCTGCAGGGCCTGCAACAAGCTTGTTCATTTTGAACACAGCTGAGGCATCGAGCATCGAGCCACGGTCGGCAACTGCGATAACAGAGATCGCGTTCTGGCGCCCGGCAGCAGTCAGCGAGGTGCCATCAATTGGGTCCACTGCAATGTCAACCTTTGGACCAAGCCCGGTTCCCACCTTCTCGCCATTGAACAACATCGGGGCATCGTCCTTCTCGCCCTCGCCAATAACCACCAAACCTTCAAAGTTCACGGTGCCAAGAAATGCCCGCATGGCATCAACCGCAGCACCATCGGCTGCATTCTTGTCACCGTGACCAATAAATGGATAGGCGCGAATGGCTGCAGCCTCAGTAGCTCTAACTAGCTCCATTGCTAGGTTGCGATCTGGGTGGAGTACTGGGTTGGTCTCTGCAGTCATAACTATGAAGATACTGGGCGAAACCTACGCTCTTGCAGTTTTTGCAGAAATTGAAAGAAGGTGCAGCATTTTGCATCATGGCTGGGTGCGTCTAAGGATACCTAGGCGTCTGTCAACGAAAAGCTCGATGGTGCGTTGATCAGTGCCTCGAATGGGAGCTCGGCAGCCCCAAGGACTAGTAGGTTCGAACCAAGCGCGCCCTTACGAACAACAACCCGCTCGGATGCAGCAGCAAGTGAACCCTTCTTCAGCTGGGTAATCAGATTCTCCGGGGCAAAATCAAACAGCGAAGTCAAGAATCCACCCAACACCACAACCTCCGGGTTGAAGATGTTGACCAGGGTGCTGATGCCATCTGCCAGTGAGTCGATTTGGTCCTCAATTAGGCGCTTGGCTTTTGTGGACTCGGTGGACCTGATCTCGGCATCTAGTTCTTCATCGGTCGCTACATAAAGCTTGAACATGTCAAGCAGGTCGTTTCTCCGAACCAGGGCCTCTAGGGTTCCGGGGAACCCTGAGTAGTCGACTTGCTTGGAGCTGGAGATGCGAATGTGACCAAGCTCTCCGGCATAGCCGGCAGCACCATTGACGGTTCTTCCATCACTAATCACTCCACCACCAATACCACCGGAACCTGCAAACAGGAACACGGCATCGTTGATGCCCTTGGCTGCGCCAAAGCGCGCCTCCGCAATACAGCCGAGGCTCGCGTCATTTCCCAAATAAACCGGTAGGCCAGTTTCCTGGCTAAGCGCGGCAGCGAATGCTGATTCCACCCAGCCCAGTTGTGGAGCAAACCTGATCACACCATCGGAACTGCGAACCTGACCCGGAACCGATACCCCAACCCCGACGATCCGGGTTCCAGGTTCCAGCTCCTTGCGCATCTTGGCGATCATTTCGGAGGCCACAGCAATTGCATTGTCTGCGGTCGGGTGGGAGCGCATCAACCTGCGCTCCTTGGTAACCACTCGCCCGGACAGTGCAACAGCAGAGACGGTGGTGGCATCAATTTCAGGGTTCACGGAAAAAGCAACGATGTTGTCGGTTGCGGTAACCGCCATTGATGGGCGGCCCACTCCAGTGGACGCAGCCGTTTCCTTTTCCACCAGTAGTCCAAGTTCTGCAAGTTCAGACACCAGGTCAGAAACAGTGGAGCGGTTGAGGCCGGTAGTGGCAGTGATTTTGGATCTAAGAATCGTTCCCTGCAGATGGACGAGCCTGAGCACTGTGGAGAGGTTATGCTGCCGGACGCTCTCGCCACTTTGCCCCTTGTGGGCGGGCGCAAGCTTGTCAGCAGTCATGATGAATTTCTCCTTCTACACCAGTAAAGATACTTGTTGTTTAAAACAACAAATACATAACGTTACTTATTCGTTAGCTAAATCAAGATGTTTCTGTTTGCAATAATTTGTTGTGTAATACAACATAATAAACGAGTCCAATTCGGACCTATTCGGGGGGAGCCCTCTCGGGTAATGAATATCAAAATGGAAGGTACCGACTAATTATGAAGAAGTCTTCATTATTCTCAATCTCGGCACTTGCAGCAGTAGCAGCATTGACGCTAGCTGGCTGTGCAGCAGAAACCACAACCGAGACAGCTGAAACAACAAGTGCCGCAACCGAGACCGTTGAGGCGACCGCTGGTCGTGCTTGCGTGATCTTGCCAGACGCCGACAGCGGAACCCGCTGGGAGCCAGGCGACCGCCCAGCCCTAGAGAAGGCTCTGACCGCTGCTGGATACGAAGTTGACATCCAGAACGCTCAGTCAGACACCGCAAAGTTTGCAACCATCGCCGACCAGCAGCTAACCAAGGGCTGTGGAGTTATGCTATTGGTCGACTACCAGGGTGCTGGTGTTTCCGTAGCTGAGAAGGCAAAGGCACAGGGCATTCCTGTTATCGCTTACGACCGCCCAATTGCTGGCGCTGACTACTACCTATCATTCGACAACGAGGTTGTTGGCGCGATGCAGGGACAGATGATTGTTGACGGCCTAGTGGCTGCTGGCAAGGATGTTGCAACTGCAAGCATCATTTACTCTTCTGGTGACCCAGCTGACGGTAACGCTGCAATGTTCCTAAACGGAGCACTTTCAGTTCTTGACGCTGCAGGCGCAACCGCTGCATTCACCATGGAAGGTACTTGGGATGGAACCAAGGCCGGCACCCTATTCGAGCAGGCATTCACCGCTGTTTCGGGTAACGTAGACGCCGTTCTTGCTCCAAACGACAACAACGCTGCTTCAATCATCGCGATCCTAGACAAGAACGGCCTAACCGTTCCAGTTTCAGGTCAGGACGCTTCGATTGCTGGTCTTCAGAACGTTCTTCTAGGCAAGCAGTTTGCTACCGTTTACAAGCCATTCACCATCGAGGCTGAGGCTGGCGCAGCAATGGCCATCTCAATCCTGAAGGGCGAGGTTCCTGCAACAAACAAGACCCTTGCAGACGGAACCCCATTCTTGGCTCTAGACCCAATCTCGGTTGGTGCTGACCAGGTCAAGGATGTAGTTGCAGCTGGCGACGCAAGCGTTGAGGACCTCTGCACCGCAGACGTTGCAGCAGCTTGTGCAAAGTACGGCATCAACTAGTCACAACCAAATAAGTAGTACGGATGTGCGCCGGTCTTTTTAGGCCGGCGCACATCACACAATTTTCTTTATAGTCTTGAAATAACTTGCGGGCTCACAGTTGAGACCGCGGATCGGGAGAACCAATGTCCAATCCGGTCATCGAATTACGCGATGTCAAAAAGAGCTTCGGCCCGGTGGAGGTTTTGAAGGGTGTGAACCTAAAGGTTTACGCAGGTCAGGTAACCGCACTGGTAGGCGATAACGGAGCTGGAAAATCAACTCTGATTAAGGGTCTGTCTGGAGTGCAGCCCTATGACAGCGGAACAGTTTTGTTTGACGGCCAAGAGGTCGACATCCACGATCCAATCCAGGCCGCAGAGCTCGGCATTGAGGTCGTCTACCAGGACCTAGCATTGTGCGAAAACCTAGACATTGTTCAGAACATGTTCCTAGGTCGCGAGGAGCTACTGCAAAAGACCCTTGATGAGCCAAGCATGGAGCTGCAGGCAACCAAGGCGCTCCAGTCACTATCTGTTAGAACCGTGAAGTCGGTTCGCCAAAAGGTTTCCTCTTTGTCTGGTGGACAGCGCCAGACTGTTGCTATCGCCAGGTCAGTGCTTCGCAATGCCAAGCTTGTGATCCTGGACGAGCCAACAGCCGCGCTTGGTGTTGCTCAGACCGAGCAGGTTCTGAACCTGGTTCAGCGACTTGCAGATTCTGGAGTTGCGGTCCTGATCATCAGCCACAACCTGGCCGATGTGTTCAAGGTTTGTGACGACATCTCAGTTTTGTATTTGGGTCGCATGGTCACCCAAATTGAGACCACCGAAACCACCCAAAACGATGTGGTTGGCTACATCACCGGAACCAAGAGCGTTGAGGACTAATCGATGACAAACCAGAATTCAACAGGCCTAAATTTGGCAGCTCAAGAAATCGCATCCGGCCACGAAGGTGGCGTTGTTGACCAGGTGAAGGCCTACTTCGCACGAGTCAAGAACGGCGAGATGGGTGCACTACCGGCAACCGGCGCACTGCTAGTGCTGACCGCACTATTTGCATACCTGAGCCCCTACTTCCTTACCAAGCTGAACTTTGCCAACCTGTTCGTTCAGGCAGCTCAGCTAACAACCCTTGCCATCGCACTGGTCTTCGTGCTGCTGCTTGCCGAGATTGACCTTTCGGCTGGTGTTGCAGCCGGTGTTGCAATGGACGTTTTCTACCTCACCACAACCTTCGGAGTTCCTTGGCCAATCGGTCTGGTTAGCGCCTTGCTGGTTGGAGTGGTGCTTGGATTCGTGCTTGGATTCTTCGTTGCCAAAATTGGAGTGCCATCGTTCGTGATCACGCTTGCCTTCTTCCTAGGGCTTCAGGGTGTGGCGCTTATCTTGCTTGGCGACGGTGGTCTGTTCCGCGTTGAGGTTCCAGAGGTTCGCGCCATCATGAACGACAACCTGCCGGTTTGGGGTGGTTGGTTGCTACTGGCAATTGTGGTGTTGGTTTCTGCCGGCATGGGCTTCTACGACCGCTATCGCAGAACTGCCAGTGGACTGGTAAACCGACCACTGTCACTGCTGCTCATCAAGCTTGCATTCATGACCGCTGTCGGCGGTGGCGTGGTTTACGTGCTGAACCTAAACCGAAGTGCCTCGGTCAAGGAGATCTCCGGTGTTCCGATTGTTATCCCAATCGTGCTGCTGATTATCTTCCTAGGAACATTCCTGTTGGATAGAACCAAGTTTGGTCGTCACCTCTACGCAGTTGGTGGTAACCCGGAAGCTGCCAGACGAGCTGGCATCAAGGTCGTGCGAATTCGAATCACCGCTTTCGTCATCACCTCAAGCCTTGCGGTTGTTGCCGGCCTGTTCCACGTGAGCCGAATTGGTGTGGTTGAGGCCGCAGCTGGTCGAACCATCGTGCTGAGCGGTGTTGCCGCAGCGGTTGTTGGTGGCGTTAGCCTCTTTGGTGGTCGCGGCCGCCTGATTCACGCAGCCCTTGGAGCGATGGTTATTTCAATCATTGACAACGGTCTTGGCTTGCTGGGACTCTCAGCTGGAATCAGCTTCGTTGTGACCGGAACCGTGTTGGCACTTGCTGCAACCGTTGACGCTGTTTCTAGGAGGCGAAGCGGCGGCATCAGGCGAAGTTAGCCAGCTAAAAAATTACCAGCGACTATTTCCTGCGGTCGCTGCGGCGCTTGGCCTGCTGGTCAGGATCAGGCACTGGAACCGCAGCAATCAGACGCTTGGTGTAGTCCTGGGTTGGGTTTCTAAGGATCTCGTCCTTCGGTCCCTGCTCCACAATCACACCGTGCTGCATCACTGCAATTCGGTCACTGAGTAGGTCAACCACAGCCAGGTCGTGCGAAATAAACAGGGTTGCAAACTGCTGTTCTTTTTGAATCTCCTGCAGTAGCTCTAGGACTCTTGCCTGAACCGAAACGTCCAGGGCACTGGTTGGCTCATCTGCAACCAACAACTTTGGGCTCAGCGCCAGCGCGCGAGCAATGCCGATTCGCTGCCGCTGCCCACCTGAGAGCTCATGAGGGTAGCGGTTTCTGTAGGAACGGGGCAATTCAACCAGGTCCAGCAGTTCGCTAACCCGATCGGTTAGCTCCTTGTGGTTCCAACCTGCAAGCAACAGCGGCTCGGCAATGGATTGACCAACCGGCCAACGCGGGTTCAGGGAGCTGCCCGGATCCTGGAACACGATTCCAATCTCGCGTCGAATAGCCATCAGCTCTTTTTGCTTGCGTCCGGAAAGTGACTTTTCGTTGATTGCCAGCTCACCGCTCTTGATTGGTAGCAGCCCAACCACAGCGCGACCAATGGTGGTCTTCCCCGAACCTGATTCACCGACCAGACCCAAAACCTCACCCGGGTAGATTTCCAGATTTATGTCGCTGGCTGCCTTGAAGGCGGGAACCCTGCCTCGCTTTGGATACTCGATGTTTACGTTTCTCAAACTCAGGGTTGGCTTTTGACCGGTGCGGTCAATTGCCGGCTTTAGCTCTGCAGCTCCAAGGTGTGGAACGGCTGCAAGTAGGTCTTTGGTGTACTGGTGGCCAGGCTTAGTAAAGACCTGCTTGGTGCTGCCTGACTCAACAACAACACCGTCTTTCATGACAATCATGTGATCACTGAGGTCGGCAACCACACCCATGTCATGGGTGATCAAAATTACAGCTGAGTTTAACCGCTTGTTCAGGTCCCTAATTAGGTCCAAAATCTCTGCCTGCACCGTGACATCAAGGGCCGTAGTTGGCTCATCGGCAATCAGCAACAGTGGATCGCAGGAAATCGACTGAGCAATCATGGCTCGCTGCCGCTGACCACCTGACAGTTCGTGCGGGTAGGAATCAAAGGCTTTTTGTGGGTCTGGCAACTCAACCATGGTTAGCAGCTCAAGAGCGCGTGCCTTGGCCTTGGCCTTTGTCATGGAAGGGTAGTGAACCTGAAGTGCCTCAACGATCTGGAAGCCAACTGTGTAGACCGGGTTCAGTGCAGTCATTGGCTCTTGGAAAATAACCGCGATTTCTTTTCCTCGAACCTGGCGCAGTCGCTTTTTTTCTGCACCGATCAGCTCTTCCCCCTGCAGCTTCACCGAGCCCGAGGCTCTTCCATTGACAGGAAGCAGGCCAAGCAAACTCATGGCCGAGGTCGACTTACCGGATCCAGACTCACCCACGATTGCCAGTACTTCACCGGGCCTGACTCTAAAGTTCACGCCGGAGGCTGCCATAACCCACTGACCATCGACCCAGAAGTCGATGGAAAGCTCACTGGCCTCAATGATTGGCTTAGATTCCAACGCAAGCCTCCTCAATTGATGCCAAAGTATTCACATGGAAGTTTTTCACTCGCGGTTCTCCAGAGTCCTGGCCGCCGTTAGCATCGGCATTCTGGCGCTGTCCTGGTTTGTGGGCAGCGTTGGATTGGGTGTTCAAGCTGCCATCGGCACGCTTCCAATCGTGCTGCTTTTTAGTTACCTGGCGCTTATTGTGTTCTGGCTTCCAAAAGTTAGCGTCGAGGACGACCTGGTTCGCATCAGCAACATCTTCCGCGAGCACACCATAAACCTCAGTGCCATCAAGCGAATCGACACCCGCTTCGCGCTGACTATCTACACCGCTACCAAGAAATACAGCGCTTGGGGAGCTCCTGCGCCCGGTCGCCATGCCAGCATTTTCGCTGCCAAGGATGAGGGTTCGCACCTGCCTGAAAGCACCTACCTGGCCGGCACTGTGAGGCCGGGAGATTTGATCAACACTGATTCCGGTGCTGCTGCCGCTCACATTCGAAGACTCTGGGAGCGCAGAACCGACACTGAGAACGTCGAAACCAGCAAGGTCTACTGGCCACGAGTTGCAGCAATGGCAGCCCTGGTTCTGGTTAGCTTTTTGTTTTAGGGTCATTAGTTACCCCTGCGCTTTGCAATTAGCTGCTTCAGGTCGTGAAGTGCGCCTTCGTTTCTTGGCAGTCTGCGCTGACGAGGGTCAAAGGCGTCCCGCAGGCCATCGCCGATGAAGTTGATGGCAAGAGCAATAATCACAATGAATAAACCTGGGTACCAGAACAGCCATGGACGAGTCTTGAAGGCCTCGTTGTATTCGCTGATGATTTGACCAAGAGAGATATCTGGAGCGACGATTCCAAAGCCCAGGAAGCTCAGCGAGGTTTCAATCAGGATAGCCGCCGCCATCAGCAGCGTTGCGTTCACAACAATCACGCCGATGGTGTTGGGCAAGATGTGCTTGAAAATGATTCGGAAGTTAGATGCTCCAGCGACCCTGGCAGCATCCACAAACTCACGCTCTCTAAGAGCCAAGAACTCGGCTCTCACTAGCCTTGCCAGGCCGGTCCAGGCCAGTGCACCAAGCAGTAGTGCCAGGCTTATGGCATCGCCACCAAAGTTTCTGCTGAGAACAGCACCAACCACCAACAGCGGAAGAATGATGACAACATCGGTAGCACGCATCAGAAGGGTGTCGATCTTGCCGCGGAAGAAGCCAGCAACAGCTCCGACAACTGTTCCGATAACGGTGGAAATCAAACCAACAATCAGCACCACGGTGAGCGACTGCTGAATTCCGCGCATTACTCGAGCAAAGATGTCTTTTCCAAGAGTGTCCTGACCAAATGGGTGCTGGCCGGGGTCAAATGGCCAAAGCTGCATGGTTGGGGCGCCACCTAGGTTCTCAACGTCGTAGTTTTCATACCAGTTGTATTGCCACCAGCCTGGAACCCTGAGCCCGTCAACGGTGAGCCGGCCGGTTGTGGCATCAGCCACCAGGTTGCCAGTGCCACCAATCACGGTTCCAACTGAGGTAAAGGCAAGCAGGGTAATAGCAAGCAGAACAATCAGTGAGGTGACGGCGGCCTTGTGCCGCAGGAACCTGCGGCGAACGATTGTGCCGAGCGAAAGACCTTCGGTCTCGCGCTGCTCGATAGTAATTTCCCGGTTTAGCTGGGTCTCATCAACTGGTTTCTTCTTAGCCATTAGCTGATCCTGATCCTCGGGTCTAGCGCGCTGTAGAGCAGGTCAGCAATCAAGTTACCAATCACAGCCATCAGCCCAACAATCATCACGTAACCCATCACCAGGTTCACGTCAACTGCATCCAGACCGCGAATAAACAGTGCTCCCATTCCGTTCCAGGCAAAGACCTTCTCGGTGATAACGGCCCCGCCAATCAGGGCGGTTATGTCAACCGGGACGATGGTGGCAATAGGTAGCAGCGCGTTCCGCATCGCGTGACGAACCACAACCGTGCGCTCATTCAAACCCTTGGCCCTGGCGGTTCGGACATAGTCCTGATTCATGACCTCCAGCAGCGATGCTCTGGCATAGCGGGTGTAGCCGGCAACTGAGATGATCAGCAGTGCAGCGGTTGGAAGAATCAGGTGAGCATAGCTATCAAGCAGGTCCAGCCACATGTTGTCCTGGCGCTTCACCGATGGCGTCACGGCACCAATTGTCGAGATGTAACCGTTGTTTAGAGGAATCAGATCCAGATAGGTGGTCCAGTACTGCAGGGCCTCATCGATTACGAGCACCAACCCGGCAAGACCGCCTGTGATGCCGGCAGCCCTAGCAATTTCTCGCCTGCCGTCGCCTCCGAAAATTAGCCCCAGGGCAACACCAATTGCGGCCATCATCACAATTGCAATCGCAATCCCCCAGAACCCTCCAACATAGAAGAACAGGTACTGGCCCGGCAGCCACATCGCTGCTGCAACAAGCGCCATGCCTGCCACGATTATCACGCCGCGCTTTTGACCAAAGCCAATCGACAGCAGCAAAACCACACCGGCAAACATCAGGGTCACCAGCACGATGCCAACCACGCCAAGCGACGGGTACTTCAACCACTGAGTGGTGTTTAGGAAAATCATGACCAGAATTGAAAGACCAATTGCCCCAATAAAGCTTTGAACCTTGGCGCGTAAGCCGCCGCCAATAATCCCGGTCACCGCAACCGCGACCAGCAGCGCTATCGCCGTCATGGCCGCCGGGGGAATAACCGGCTCCTCCAAGAACCGGTTGAACTGGATGGCACCGAACTCCTTTAGAAGAACGGCAACCCAGAAGATTGGAAGTGAGTAGAAAATGAAAGCGAAGAAGGTCACGGTGTAGTCGTAACCGGAATACTGCCGAAGGGCCGTTGTCATTCCAATGGCGATACCAATGATGATCGAAAGAATCGTCGCCAGGGTGATCAGCTGGACGGTTGCCGCAATCGCACCGGCAAGTGCCTCAGTCACTGGTATTTCTGCCCTGGAGACCGCAATGCCGAGGTCGCACTGACCAATCAGACAGCCGGCAGCACCGCCAAGCCAGTAGAAGTAGCGAACAGCTGGCGGAGTGTCCAGCATCAGTAGGTCGCTGAGGTATTGAATCTTAAATTGAACATCGGGGTCGCGCGAGCCTCTTAGCTCAAGCAACGGGTCCCCGGAAATGGCTGTCAGCTGATAAACAATAAAGGACGCGACCAGCAACACCAATAGTGTTGCCGCAGCACGACGAACAATAAAACTCAGCATCTTTGCCCTATGTCTATTCAGCAGAGAACGGGGGCCACCACCAAAGGTGGTGACCCCCGGACTGCTATGTGACTAGATTAGCCCGCGGTTGGGGTCCAGTCCCAGAAGTTCCAGAAGTAGTAAGGAACCAATAGGTTTGGATCAACGCCGGAGACCGACTTGTCCCACCAGGTTAGACCTGGGAACTGGAAGATGGTGATGTTATAAGCATCCTTAGCCAGCTCTGCCTCAATTGCAAGGCGGATGCGTAGCTGCTCTTCCTTCTTTACGGCAACGTTTAGCTCTTCGAGCAGACCGTCAACGGTCGCGTTGTCATAACCAGTCCAGTTTGATGGACCCGTCAGGGTTAGGTACTGGTCGTCACCGGACACTGCCAATGACGTAGCTGCCCACGCGAAGATAGTTGCATCGTGAGGGTTGATCTCTGGGTAGACGTTCTCTGTGAAGGCCCAGTTTGGCTCTGACTCAGAGATTACGTTGAATCCGGTCTGAGATGCAGAAAGTGCGATCAGCTCGAACTCTTGTCCACGACGAACGTTGCCCTCTGGGAACCAGAACTCAACATCGATTGGAGTAGAGACGCCAGCCTCTGCAAGCAGTGACTTAGCTAGTTCACGGTTCTCTTCGTCAGTGCCTAGGTACTGTGCGTAGTTAGCCTCAGCCTCGTCATAGCCCTCAGCACCAGGAACGAATAGCACCGAGGTGCGTAGCTTCGCTGATGGGTTTAGTGGCTTGATTAGCTTCTCGATGATCTCGTTACGAGGAACAGACAGTAGGAACGCCTGGCGAACCTTCAGAGCCTTCTCCTCATCGCCACCGTAACTAGCTGGGTCGAATGGACCACCGTTGTTTACAGATAGGTCAATGTGCTCGTAGGCAGCTTCCTCAGAAGATGCGTACTCAGCGTTGGTAAGAGCCTGGACCAGCTGCAACACGTCAGCGGTTGGCTGACCGGAAGCAATCTGAACCTCACCGTTGTCAACAGCCTGAATTGCGGCGGTTGAGTCGTCAATCTGACGGATGGTGATTCGCTCGTACTTTGGCTTTGGTCCCCAGTTGTATAGCGGGTTCACGACGTGAGTCGAGTACTGCTCTTCAACTAGCTCTTCTAGGACATATGGTCCAGAGGATAGGTAAGCAAGTGGGTTGTCTGGGGTGTTGGTGAAGGAGTATCCCTCGTTCCACACGGTTGCAACATCAGCCATGAACGCGTCGTCGCCGTTCATCACAGCATCAATCAGAGCCTGCTTGGCTGCTGCTGCGTCGGTGATGTCTTCGTGTGCCATCATCACGGTTCCGTGAGCTGAAACACCAACACCGAACTGTAGCTCCCAGTCAACATACTGAACGTCATACTCGAAGGTGATCGAGTTGCCGTCAACTGTTGGAAGCTTTGAAGCAAGGGTGTCCTTAGGTGCTGCGTGAGCGAAGACGTAGGAACCGTCCTCGTTCTTGTAGTAACCAAAGGTTGCAACCCATGCAAGAAGCATGTCCGCGCCGTCAATTGCGGTTCCGTCAGACCAGACAACGCCATCGTTGATGGTGTACTTGACGGTCAATGGGTCTTCAACAACGATCTCGTAGCTACCAAACTCGGTGTTCTTCACTAGAGCAGGTGCGCTGTCGTAGTAGTTGAATCCAGAGCTTGTTAGGTAAGCGGTAAGCGAGTTACCAACGTTGTTACCAGCTGCGCTAGATGTGTTGAAAGTGTCGATGATGTCGTTCCAACCAACGGTGATCTGGGGAGCTAGGTCCTCATACCATTCGGTTGTAGCGGCAGATTCAGAGGGGCTCGTTGTTGGGCTTAGCTCGTCCGTCGCTGCACATCCTGTGATGGTCAGCGCGAAGGCAGCAGCACTCGCAACAAGAGCTGATCCGCGGAATTTCTTCATGTTTCTCCTTTTTCATGCGGAGTCGAACGCAAGGCGGATGCAATGCGTAGAGAATTACTCTATTGGGCAGAATCGCAGAAAAAGAAACTGGATGTTGCGATTGCGTAACAAAAGAATTTGACCCTGCCTCGACCCCGGTTTCAGGCCTGGTTTTCCAGTCAGCATAGACTTGCCACCATGTCCGAAAAGCCCAGGCGCAAGAGCCCGTCCCCGCAAGGAAAACGTGGGTCTGAGCGCTATGAAGCCCTGGATGCTGAGTGGCGCAAGATTGGACTTCCCACCCCTGCCAGGCGAGCACTTGTGGATGCCAGGCTCTACAAGGTTTCAGACCTTCGAAACATCACGCTGAATCAACTTGCCTCCATGCCTGGCATGAGCAAGTCTGCCGTTGCCAGAATCAGAGCCATCATGGAGGCCAAGGGGATTCGGTTTAGCTAATGGCGTCTAGAACTGAGCTAGCCGGGCTTTGATCAGCTTCGAGAGGAGCTCTTTGCTCAGCACTTGATCCACCCCGAACTGGAAAGAGCTCTTGGATGTCACAAACTCTGCCAGGTCCTCGGCATGCGCGGCCATTACCTCTGGGCTTTGTGGGGAGAAGGTCAGGTGATTCTTGAAGGCAGCGAGGCCAACCGCATATTTCCCATTGAACTTAAATTGCGGTGAGTTCCAGGCGATTACCTGCTCGAGACTTGGCTCGATCTCTAAAATCAGCTTTCTGACAGCCAGCAGCGTGGAGCGCTTCGGCTCCCGCTGAGCCTCAATGTAGGCGGTGACATCTAGTTCGGACATGAGCTGATTTTATAGCCATGAACTCCAGGAACCTACTGGTTCTCGTGCCCTGTGCGATACTGCCAGGAGTCCTGAGTAGGTGGGGGTTTTCTAATGACTTTGGAGACCATTGTTTCGCTGTCGCTGTGGATGATTGTTCCACTTGGAGTACTGGGCAGCCTGCTGCATTTCCTGTTTGACTGGACCAAACACAATCGACTCGTGATGCTGTTTGCCGCAGTGAATGAAAGCTACTGGGAACACATCAAGATTGCCGTCTGGCCGGTGCTGTTTCTTCAAACCATTCTCTTTGTTGCTGGTGGGCATGAATACCCCGCTTTCCTGCCGGCCGCAGCGATTCCTCTTTACGCACTGCCTATCAGCATGGTAGGTCTGGTCTTTGCCTACAAGATGATCACCAAGCGCAACATTCTGTGGTTGGACATTGGTCTGTTCTTTGTGGTGATCGCTCTTGGTCAGACACTGTTTGTCTTGGTCCTGCAAGAGCTAGCTGCCAGCGCAGTCACAATTGGTTTGTCGGTGGTATTTCTGGTTGGTCTGGTTGCTGCATTTCTCCGCTACACAGTGCGTCCGCCGGCGGGGCCGGACGTGTTTATTGACCCAATCAATAAAAAATACGGCCTCAAAGCCCACCCAGATATTGACCCGGGTTCGGCTCAGTAGAGCCAGTTAAAAAAAGAAACCCACGAAGTTGTGAAGTCTTCGCGGGTCTCGTGCGCTTGGAGGGACTCGAACCCCCAACCTTCTGATCCGTAGTCAGATGCTCTATCCGTTGAGCCACAAGCGCTGGTGAGTTCTAAAGTCTAACTTATTTCGGGGAAGAAAAACACGGGCGTTTCAGTCGACCCGTCGACAAATGGAAAAGTACTTGCCTTAACCCTCTAACTTTGTCAGCACCAGATAAGGAGAAACTCGTTCTAGGAAACTTCTTGGTTTGCCACTAGTTGCTGGCTTTCTAACCGGCTGCGCAGCCGTCGATACCAGCGACCCAAAAAGCTGAACCGGTTGAAACTCAAGCCGCAGAACAAACCCCTGCCCCACAGCCAGTCACATCCAAGCATTGAGTGGCGAACATTTCAAAGAGCAACTCGACCTCGAGTTGCTGGGCTGAGATCTCAGGCAAGGCATATGACCTAACCGCATGGATCTCAGGCATCCGGGCGGTGTTGGAGCAATTGTGAGCATTTGCGGTACGGATTCCACCTCAATGTTTCAGGGTAAGCATGGAAGGCTGTCAGGTCCTGCCTCGTCACTTTCTGCCTACTTGCTTGGCAATGTCGGCAGTTGGTCTTCTGCTGGTTACGTAACCACCCCAGAATGACTTCAGTAACCACACCGCACAGTTTTTCGAACGGGCATGCATAAAGCCCCGGTGCGAATACCGGGGCTTTATGGTTTAGCAACCTATAGGAGGTTCGGCACTGTCTCAGCAACAGCTGTTGGTGAGAAGCCCCACTTTTCAGCAATTTCGCCCAAAACACCCGACTCACGAAGTGTGTCTAGGTTGTCGTTTATGGCTTCCTGTAGTCCAGGGTTGTTTAGGTTCACAGGGAAGTTGGTCTGCCCGGGCTTGGTGGTTGAGACGACGCGCTCGTCCGGAGCTGGAACATTGAATACGGCACCCTCAACAGGTGTGTTCTTCAATGCGGCCTGCCCGGATGGGAAGGTGTCTACCACGACGCTGATGCGACCGCTTGCAAGGTCAGCATAAAGAGCCTGAGTGGTCTCGTAGAGACTCAAGTCGTCTCCAAGAATGTTCTCCAGGTCTTCGTTCCATAGGAACCCGAGAGTTGAACCAACCTTGTTTCCGATTAGCCCCTCAACAGAGTCAACGCCGCTTACGGAGATGAGTGTCAACTGGTCGATGATGACCGGGTTGCTCAACAAAACAATTTCCGCGCGGGCGGCTGTGCGGTACCAGCTACCTAGGGTTGTGTCTGCGCGACCAGATTCAATCGCAGGAATCATTGCTGCACCAGTTCCAGGCTGCACCATTACATCAAGACACTCAAGCTCTGCGATGGCGTGAAGGATTTCACCCTCGGCACCGCTAAGTGACTCTCCGTCAATCGCAGAGAACGGTGGGTACTCGTATGCGGCAACCGTTAGAAGTCCAGCCTCGACAGTCGTGAGACCAGGGTGTGCAGGCACACATTCTTCGGTTGTTGCTTCTTCGGTAGCTGTTGCTGCGGCTTCAGTGGTCGCCTCGGGAGCGGCTTCAGTGGCGCACCCCGTTAAGACCAATGATGAGACAGCTAGAAGCAGAACAAGTCTGCTGGCGTGCTTTGGCATGTGTTTCCTTTCGTTGCGTTGTTTGTCAATCGGATTGTTCCGATTGAATCCGGTGTTGGTCGCCTCATACATGTTTTGCTAGGCGTCTTTCTATGGATGTGACCAAGGCCGAAGCTGGGATTGTTATCGATGCGTAGACAGCGGCAGCTGCCAAGAAAACCGGTAGATAGTTGAAAGTTTTAGTTCCGAGGAAGTAAGCAGACTGCATTACCTCGCTGATGGTTATCACATAGGCCAGTGAAGACAACTGGAACATGATTATTGCCAGGCCCATAAGCGGCGGAATCGCAATTCGGGCAGCCTGAGGCATGATCACAAAGCGGAAGCTATCAACACCACTTAGCCCAGCAGCGCTGGCCGCTTCTAACTGACCCCTTGGAATGCTCTGAATGCTGGAGCGAATAGTTTCGGTGGCATAAGAGGCCGTTGACCAAGTGAAGGCAGACACCGCTGCGACCATCGCTGATGGCACTATGTCAATTTGCGGCAGGCCCTGGTAGAAAATGTAAAGAAGTACCAACAGTGGAACACCGCGACCAATCTCGACAACACCGATAACTATCCAGTTCAGTGGCTTTGGTGCGATATCAATCAGCAGCGCAAACAATAACGCCAGGGGGAAACCAAGAGCCAATGAAATGCCAGTCAGCTGCATGGCTGTGACCAGACCGGGGAGTAATTCGACTACGTAACCGAACCAGGTTTGTATATCCATTAGTTCACCACGTATTTCAGTCGGCTCTTAGTGTCGGCTCTTCTGGCCCAGGCACCCAGTGGGATGCTCAGCAGTAGATAAGCGGCGCCAACAATCGCGAATGCGGCTAGTCCCTGCCCAGTGCTTTGAGCCTGCTGGTTAGCCCTGAAGGTCATTTCGACAACACCGATGGTTGAGGCTAGAGCTGAATCCTTCATCAAGCCCATGCCGTAGGTCACCATGGACGGGCTTACTGTTCTAAAAATCTGCGGCGCAATAATTTTGGTTAGTAAATCAAAGCTTCCAAGCCCTAAGGCCCTGGAGGCCTCTATCTGACCGCGGTCAAGTGTTGCAAGCCCTCCCCGATAAATTTCGCCCAAATAAACAGACGCAATTATCCCGAAGGTGAAGATTGCCGCCTGCAGTGGCGTGAGCCTCAGTCCAACTTCGGCTAGGCCAAAAAAGACCACAAATAGCCATACCAGTGGCGGCACGCTCCTGATTATTTCTACCCAGGCCCGGCCAATTCCTCGCACGATCAACAGCGGTGCGGTTCTGGCTCCCGCCACCGCAACCCCTATAACCGCGCCAATGGCAAAGCTGGACAGGGTTATAAACACTGTCCAAATCATGCCCTGAAGAATGTAGCCGATCATCAGCGACCCAAAACCGCGCTGAGGAACTGCTTCGTGCGTGGGTGCTCAGGCTCACTCATAACCTGCGCTGGTGGACCGCTTTCAACAATGCGACCATCTACCATCACGTAAACACGATCGCCGACTTCCTTTGCGAAGCCCATCTCGTGAGTTACCACCATCATGGTCATTCCGTCATCTGCTAGTTCGCGCATGACCGCAAGAATTTCCGCGCCCACCTCTGGATCCAATGCTGAGGTTGGTTCGTCAAAAAGCATCACCATTGGGTCCAGTGATAGCGAGCGCGCGATTGCGACGCGCTGCTGCTGGCCACCGGAACATCTGCCCGGGTATTGGTCGGCCTTGTCTTTCAAACCAACTCGGTCCAAAAGCTCCATTGAACGCGCTCTTGCCTCATCTTTATCTCGACCCAAGACTCGGCGCTGGGCCAGGGAAATGTTTTCAAGAACCGTCAGGTGGGGAAATAGGTTGAAGGACTGGAACACCATCCCGGCATTTCGGCGCAAGGTGGAAAGCTCCTTCTTGCTGGCTTTTCTGTGGCCATCGCCAATCTCGATATTAAAATCACCGATTGACAACACCCCTGTTGTTGGAGTTTCCAACAGGTTCATGCATCGAAGAAAGGTGGACTTTCCAGCACCTGAAGGACCAATGATTGAAACCACGTCTCCTGCGTGAATGTCAATTGAAACATCGTCCAGCACCCTATTGTCGCCAAAGTCTTTGACTATATTTTTGGCGCTTAGGTAGGGCATTTCGCTTTTTGTCATTTCTTGGCCTCCTCGCCATGTCGATGAGCAATTGCGGTTAGTTCGATTCTTTTCTCGCCCCTGAATCCCTGGACGAACAAAGTTGTTCTGGGTGGCAGCTGGAACTTGCCAAACCGATTACGCCAGGCTTCGTCGTAAGCCTCAAAGTCCTCTATGGCTGCCAGATAAACGGTTATTTGCAAAATCGCATCCAGCGAAGAGCCGGCTCGAATCAGAGTAGCCTCCAGGTTGTCCAAGCAGACAAATGTTTGTTCGCTGATTGTCGCAGGCGTGGTGCCGTCTGACTTGACTGGTATTTGTCCGCACGGAAAGACCAAGTCGCCTAGCAAGGTTGCTGCCGGATATGAGCGCGGCTTGCCATCAGCGTGATCGAGGCGGGCTATTTTATTCATTCGGGAACCAAGAACTTCCAGGATAATTTTTTGAGAGCGGACCATTCAAATGGATCGACTACTACACCGGATCGAAGTGATTGCGCGATCGCTTCTTGTCTGGCCTGCAACGAAAGAACTAGCTCGCCTGCTGGCATTACCTGCCTGGTAAGTGACCAGGTTTTTGGGCTAGAGCTTGAAGGATCACCGTGCTGATAAAGCGCCCCCTCGGTGACCGAATAGCCGACTGCATTTTTAGAAGAACCGTTGGTCTGACTGCCCCAAAAGAATGTTCCGGCGGACTCCTCTTCGATGTCCCAAAGCGCCGCAGCAAATTCTTTTGTGAGACCAGCGCTCTTGAAGTGAATTTCACTGTTCGGTTTGCCCAGGGCAAGAGCAAAAGCGAGCGGTGCAAACGTTGGGTATTTGGTCCCCTTGGCGTTGATGCGCACATTAGGTTCCGAAGCGGTCACCCTCGGTAATCTTCTAGCCCCCAAGAATCTGTTGCCGTCTGAAACAATCGCGCTTATGCCGGTCCCCCATAGCACCTGCGAAACCCCGGCGACTCGACCAGCAACCTGGGCTTGACCCCAGGTGTAGCCAATGGCGCGCAGGGCGCGGTAGCTTTCCTCTTTGACCTCTCTTAGAGAGACCTTAGATTCTCTGGTTTCCGCAGTTTGTGTAGTCATTAACCGACGCCCTCCAGCTTGCTGGCGGGTTCAAAAACAGTTTCAAAAAGAGTCAGCCAGTTTTCACCAAGAACCTTGGTCAACACCTCATCGGGCAGGCCTCTGTCGGAAAGAGCATTGGCAAGGGCAGGGAAGTCCTCTGGGGATTGGAACCAGGCGCTCCATTCGGGCCACTGAACATTTTGCTTTGGCTTCCAGCGACCGTCACGAAGAAAAGTCACGTAACTGGAATCCCAGTTTCTTGCCGAATCGCTTCCAATGGCTACGTGGTCTGGACCCAACTGATCCACCAAGCGAATCACCATGTCGCAAAAAGCTTCGCGGGTTGTTTCGGCGCCGCCAATTACATTCGGATAGAGACAAGCTCCCACCACTCCACCGCGATCAACAACAGCCTGCATTACCTCGTCTGGCTTGTTCCTCGGAGTGTCAGAAAACCACAGCGGGTTAGCGTGAGTGATTGAAACTGGCTTGATGGAATGATGGATCGCGTCGAGCGAAGTGCGGTTTCCGACGTGAGACAAATCAACGAGCATTCCAACTCGGTTCATTTCCTCCACGATTCGCCCACCAAACCTCGTAAGACCTGAGTCATCTGGGTCATAGCAAGAGCCGCCAACGTAGTTTTGAATGTTGTAGGTCAACTGTGCGATTCGGACACCGAGTTTGTGGAAGATCTCAACCGTGGAGTAGTCCTGCTCAAAAGGCGAAGTGTTCTGAAATCCGAGTACTACCCCAACAACGCCATCTGCTGCTGCCTCGCGTATTTCGCTCGCGCTAGTAACCAATCGAGCAAGATCTGGAGAGTCGTTCTGAAGCACCAGCCAATCGCCAATGTTTCGAATGGTTTCTAGGGTTCCTTCCCAGACCGCGCAGGTTGCATTGATTCCGTGCACCCCACCTCTTCGAACTTCCTCGAGAGTATTGCGATCCCAGTTGCTGATCTGTAGTCCGTCAAAAACTAGATTCTTGGTCATGCGACATCCTCAGGCCTTGGCAGAAATAGCCAGTCGTCGACATCGACACCCTCTAGCACGTCACTAACCGTTGGCGCTCCGCTGTAAAGAGTCACTCTCAGCCAATCGGTTGACTGAGGGTTGTAGTTCTCCATGCCGTAGGTTGCCAACTGGAATCGCTGAAGATCAAGCGGCAAAAAATCATCGGCCAGTGGGTTTACGTGGGCCTCGGTATAGACCAAGCCTTCTACCGACTGAATTCTCTCGATGATGCCCCAGTGCTCTGGGTGGAGCGATAGGAACTCTCCGATTGAAGTTTCTGGTCGCACAGCCCCAAGGTCCTTCATCAAAGAAACTACGTCCTTGGCAACGCCAACCGGGTGCTCAGTACCTAACCCCTTGTCCTTGCCGCGGAAACCGCGACGAGGCTCCTGATTGTTTCTGGAGTAGAACCAGAATCTTGAGGTTTGCCCCGGAGCATTGAAATCAAACTTATTTGCCCAGCTGTATTGATTTTCAACAATTTTTCTCAAACCCCCAACCGACATTATTGGGTTCAACTGCGTCCTATCAACGCAAAGCAACAGGGACTCAATGTCCGCATCCAGCGAGGAGTCGATTTCAACCAAGACCGAGTCAACAATCTGGCGGACTTCGGTCGATCGCTCTGCCGACAGCGCGCTGAGCGCCTTGGCCGGATGAGAAACTTTTTGGCCATTCATTTCACCCCTTGCCTGATACTGCCTCGCCCAATCAACTACTTCGGTGAGCAAATCGGCCAGCACTGGACCCGATGGGTATGGCTCGGTTGTGAAAGACTTTTTCTGGGAGAAATACAGCTTTGAGCGCTCGAGCAAACTGCAGACTCGGGCCCACTCTTGAGAATCGGGACTCCACTTTTGACTGTGGGCGTGTGCCATTGGTAATTCACGCAGGGCAACCCAGGCATCCAAAACTTGAGGGTGACGAATTACATAGGGAACCATGCCCAGGCCGGTTGCGTTTCCCAGACCTAAAAACCTTCGCCAAGCTCGAGCCAATGGCACTGCAGTTTCAGACTTGCTTTTGGCGCAGTGCTCGGCTAGGTCAGCGGAGAACTCTCTTAACAGCCAGGCTGCAAGCATCTGAGCCCGATATGGGACACTAAGCGGGTTGCTTGAGCCAATTCCTTCGAAATCGCGCAGGCCCCATTTGCCATTGCCATAGAACGCTGTGCTGCGCAAAATATAGGCCGCGTCACTAACCTGGTCAGCCTCGGGTTGCAGCCCGTTGGCTAGTCGGTCGGACACATAATCGAAGAACCGTTGGCTCCGGTTGGCTCTTGCCCAAATTAGAGTCATGTCATCCGCGCGACCATCTTCTTGCTTGGTTACGTGGTTTCGAAGAATCTCAAGACGTTCAGGGCTCACTTCACCCTCAACCAGGGCCGAGGTAACATCCCAGTCCTGTGCGATAACTCGGTCGGTTCGCATTTCCTCATCGATGACCTGCGAGAACACAACAAGCTCGGCGATGTGTTGACCAAGCTCGACTCGGATGATTGCGTGGCCTCTACCTTGCCCGTCTATTTCCCAGACACGCTTTGAGATTTTCCAGCCTTCCCGCGAAGCATGCCTGACTAGAGCACGAGAAAAACTGTGACGTGTTTGTCTTGCTGTTCCAAGCTCGTGGGGGTCCATCGCTAATTCGGGACTACGAGCGGTCGACTTTAGTGATGCAATCCTGGATGAGTGCGTGACGCTCATGGCTGCCTCCTGGGGGCAACTCGTCTGTAGACGCTCTTGGTAATGGTGAAAAATTCCGCAACGCTCTCAGCGTTCTGTTCTCTTGGACCTGGGAAGGTGGAGCCCTTCAAGCCACCAAAGGGGACGTGCAATTCAGATCCGGTATTTGGAGCATTGATCTTTATCAAGCCAGCGATAAGACCGGTTGTCGCAAGTTGGATGTCTGCATCGCTCGCCGAAAATATCGATGCGGTCAATCCAAATTCGGTGGCGTTGGCCGTCTCAATGGCTTCTTCGAGACTGGCCACGTTCATAACAGTGGTGACTGGTCCGAAGACTTCTTCCTTGCAAGTCCGAAGCGTCATGTCTCCCTCTAGCACGGTCGGCGCGACATAAAATCCTGGTCCTTCTGGAAGCTTTGCCTGTGCGATGATTTTGCCGCCTTGAGAAACAGCATCTGAGACAGCGTCTTCGATCTCCTTTTTCGCTGCAGCAGAGATTACTGGTCCGGTTGTGACTCCTGCTTGACCACCCGGACCAACAACAAGTGCCTCAACTTCGGACCTAAGAGCCGCAACGAAACTTTCATGCGCATCGCCAACGGTGATGATTCTTCTTGTTGCTGTGCACTTCTGACCGGAGCCCGACATCGCCCCAACGGTTAGCTGCTTAGCCGCGAATACCGAATCAACGTCCGGCATAACAATTGCTGCGTTGTGTCCACCTAGTTCAAGTTGGACCTTGACCCCGCGTGCGATGGCCGCCTCAGAAATTATTTTGCCCACTGGAACTGAGCCAGTGAAGGAAAGCGCCCCCACGTGAGGGCTCTGCACCATCGCGGACGCAACCCTTCCAGACGCCAAAATTAGATTGAGAACACCAGCTGGGACACCGGCATCGTGGAACAGCTTTGCAAACGCGTGGCTGATTGCAGGTATGTCGCTAGCTGGCTTCCAGACAATGGTGTTTCCCCACAACAATGCCGGTGCAATCTTCCAGGAAGGAATCTGAGTTGGAAAATTCCATGGAGTAATTACTCCAACAACACCGATTGCTTCTCGAACTTGTTCGATGTGCTCGCCAGGAAAAGAGGACGGGTAGGTTTTGCCAATTGGATTTCTTGAACTGGCAGCGTGATATCGAATAGTTTCTGCAGAGCCATCGATTTCTCCGAGTGCTTCTGGGTAGGTCTTGCCCTGTTCTTGAGTCATTAGTGCCGCGAGCTCCTCGCGACGCACGGTCATTAGATCCGCTACTTCTCTAAGAATTGAACCGCGCCTAATGATTCCTAGGGATTCCCAGGAAGGCTGGGCTGTTACCGCCGCTGAAATGGCTTCATCTACGTCCGCTTGGCTGCACTGGCGGAGGCTGGCTACAACTTCGCTTGGATTTGCCGGGTTTGTGCTTTCGAGCATGTCACCACGGCCTGCAAGCCACTCACCGCCGATGAGATTCATTGGATTTTGTGCTTCGTTCGAACTGATTGCTGGCAAGTAGGCCCCTTCACCGCGCTGTGATGGGACAAAGTTACCTCACGGGATTGTTAATAACTATGGCAATATACGAATGTTATTCAGAAGAGATTATGATAGATCTCATGAACATGAGTGCTCTGATTGCATTTGTTGAAGTCGCCGAACAGGCACACTTCGGGCGAGCCGCTCAAAACCTAGGAATTACTCAATCCGGACTATCTCAAATGATCAAAAAGCTTGAACAGACCTGCGGGGCGAAACTTATAGCCCGAACCACTAGGACCGTTTCGCTAACTGAGGTCGGCGAAATCTTCTTGGAGCACGCTCGTGAGCTTCTGCTTGCCCACGAGTTGTTTAGCCAAAGGATCGGTGCCGTAATCCAGGGTGACGCGGGAACCGTTCGCCTAGGGTTCGTAGCCTCGGCAGCGCTTGGGATCTTGCCGGAACTAACTGCCGAGCTGCATATACATGCCCCTGGTATTAAACTTTCTCTCGTCGAGCTGACATCCGAGGAGCAGTTGCCCAGATTGCGCGCAGGAGAAATTGACGTCGGAGTTCTTCGAGAAATTAGCCAGTCACAAGGACTCGAAATGAGTCTTCTTACTACTGAGCCACTGTTGCTCGCGGTTCCAAAAACGCATGCACTCGCATCTCGAAAGAGCGTGACGCTCGATGTCCTAAAGTTTGAGGGTTTCATCATGTTCCCTAGAACAAAGGTTTCACACCTTCATGATCACATCTACCGGCTATGCAATTCAGCAGGATTTACTCCTCAGATTGTGGAGCAGGCGGTTCAATTCGCAACGATTTTAGGATTGGTTTCGAGCAATGCTGGGGTGGCGATAGTCCCAAGCAGCCTCACTGCCATCCAGCTGCCAAATGTGAGGTTCCTAGCGATAGACCATAAAGACGCATTCTCGAGAATCTATTTGGCCACGAGGATGCAAGAAAAATCATCCCCAGCCGCAAAAAAAATGGTGAAGATTTCAACGGATTTCGCAAAAGGCCTGAAGACCTGAGTTAGTGCCCAAGCTATTGTGAAAGTAAAACCCACATCCCAGTGTTTAGGGGGGTTGTGGGTGTCGAGCGGAGACGAGAGGATTTGAACCTCCGAGGGGCTTTAAGGCCCCTACCTCATTAGCAGTGAGGCGCACTCGACCGGACTATGCGACGTCTCCTTGATGCTGGATTAGCCTACTAGCAATCTGGCTTCAATCCAAAAATTAGTTTGAGCAGCTCTTGGTCGCTGCGTTGGTTCCCTGAACCCACTCCGGCAGCACAGCAACCTCGCCCTCGATAGCAGCTGGATCGCTGCTCTCAAGAGTTGCATCGACCACTGGGCTCTCCTCTGCCACAACAGCGCCGGAACCGGGGTTGGCTTCTGCTAGCACCAGTGGCTTATCGGAGGCCATGAGCTCAAAGAGCTCGGCAGCTCGCTCAGGGCTGGGAGCAACGCGCCCTGCATATTCACCGTCCAAGTCATAGACCGGCAGCTTGATGAAGGTGATTTTATCTAAGTCCACCTGGTTGACCTGCTGGGCTAAGCCAAAAATCACTCCCAGGTCGGTCAGGCTTTTGGAAAGAGTCATGTTCGAAAGCGCTGCTGTTCCCAACCGGAACATCGTGAAGGGGTTTATCAGTGCGCCTTCATCTTTTAGCTTTCTAACCATTGAGGTCAAAAAGACCTGTTGGTTCGAAATTCTAGATAGGTCGGAGCCGTCCCCAACCCCGTGACGGGTTCTCAGGAAGGCCAGTGCTTCGTCACCAATTAGGGTGTGCTCGCCGGGCTCTAGGTGGAGGTTTGTGTATTCATCATCGATGGCCGTCGCAACACAAACATCAACGCCGCCGATTGCCTCGCTCATGGCAATAACGCCCTTGAAATCGATGACTGCCAGGTATGGGATTGTGACCCCGGTCAGCTGCTGAACAGCGAGCAAGGTGCAGGCGGGGCCAGCCTTGGTCATGGTGCTGTTGATTTGGGCAAATTCTCGGGCTGGGTAAGGATCTCCGCCTTCAGGATTCGGGCAGGAAGGCACTGCCACCATCAAGTCTCTAGGAATGCTCATCGCAACCGCATTCTGGCGATCGCGGGAAATGTGGAGCAGGATGATCACGTCTGCGAGCGCCGAACCAACCGGACCATAGGCGGTTGAGCCCTGACCCTCACGGGTATCGGAACCAACCAGCAAAACATTGATTGGTCCATCAATGTCTTCGGGAGTTGGCAGATCAAAGGAATTGCCGTCGGTTGCGTAAACCTCAATGCCCGATGCACTTAGCTGGTTTGTAATGAAGAAATAACTTCCGGCACCGACTGCAAAAGTGCCGGCTAGCACCACAATCATGACCCGCACGATGGCCTTGAGCCAGCCGCGGCGCTTGGGTTTTGAGTCCCCCAGGAACTCGTATTCGGAATCAGTCACGTAGGTCTTTTCCAGCTAATGGTATTTACATGTCTGAGGATACCCGTGCTACCGAATTATTGAAACGAATTCCTAGGGAATTCACACTTGGCGACCCTCAGGGCTAGTCTAAAAATCTGACTCCGGCTTCTACCAAAACCAGGTGTTACGAGCTACTTGACGGAACCCGAAGTCAGTCCGCGAACGAAGAACCGCTGGAGTCCAAGGAATACCAAAAGCGGAACAACCAGAGAAATAAAGGCACCAGCAGCCACATCCTGCCAGCCCTGTCCATACTGCCCCAAGAGCTTCAGGAGTTCATAAGTCAACACGGGACTTCCCTGCCCCACAAAAATAAATGCAATCAAATAGTCATTCCAGACCCACAGAAATTGGAAGATTGCAAAGGAGGCGATTGCGGGCATCGATAAGGGCAGGACCAAGGACCAGAATATCTTGTAGTAGCTCGCGCCATCGATACGCGCCGCCTCAATCAGTGAGGTCGGAATTGTCAACATGTAGTTGCGAATGATGTAAATCGCCAATGGCATGGCAAAAGCTGAATGGACAATCCAGGCAGAGGCGTAGGTTCCAGTTAGTTGGATGTCGACTGCCTTCTGCAGCCAAACCATTCCTCGCAGAACCGGAATTAGTGCGGCCTGAAGAGGAACGACCATGAGCCCAACCATAAGTGAGAACACAACCTCTTTGCCCTTAAAGTTCAAAAAAGTAAACGCATAGGCCGCGTTGGCAGCAACCATCAGTGGCAATATGGTCGCCGGAATAGTCACGGCGAAGGTGTTAATTAGGGCATCCAGCATCCCGCTCTCAAGTGCAGTCTGATAGGCGTCCGTAGACCACACGGTGCCAAGAGGGTCAAGAACTGCATCCCACCAAGGCGATACTTCTGCATCGGATCTCCTGCGTAACGAAGTAATTAGCAGGCCTAGTGTTGGTAAGGACCAAACAACGACCAGTGCCAGCAAGATGAAGGTTGATCCAAGTTTGAACCTAGCTGAAATCCTCTTTAGTGTGCTCATTAGCGCAGCTCCTCTTGTTGCTTCACGGTTCTAATTTGCACGTACATCAATGGGACGATCAGAACGAAGAGGACAACCACAATTGCGGATGCGGGGCCAATCTCTCGGCTTTCGAAGAACACCCTGAACCACTCCAGCGCCAAAACCGAGGTGTCGAAGTTTCCACCTGTCATTGCTAAGACGACATCGAAGATCTTCATCACTAGGATCAGCACCGTTACAAACACAGCCATAATTGAGCCCCATACCTGCGGGAGTATGACATGGCGGAAAACCTGCCACGCGTTCGCAGCATCCAACCGTGCCGCTTCGAGCGTCTCCTCGGGAACGGCCTTAATGGCCGCAGAGATGATCACCATCGAGTAGCCGACCTGAAGCCAGACAAGAACCGCCATTAGTAAGAATGTATTCAGGCGGCCGTCACTTATTGTCAACCAGGGCTGTGCTTCAAGGCCCAATCCGATCATTATCGAGTTTAGGACCCCCACCTCTGGCCTGCCGGGGGGCACGTATGCATAGGTGAGCGACCAGATGGTGGCCGCTGCCACGAAGCTGATTGACATCGGCATGAAAATCAAAGTCTTGAAGATTTTTTCTCGGGTGGGTCCCACCTGGTTTGTAAGAGTCGCTACAGCCGTTCCAATAGCAACAGTGATTGCTGGAACCACAAGTACCCACAGAAAGTTGTTAACCAGGACCGACAAGAAATTTGGGTCGGTAAATAGTGCGACGTAGTTGTCGAATCCGACGTAGTTCTCTACTCGTTTGTCCATAAATGACCAAATGAAGGTCTGAACAATAGGAACCAGTAATACCAATGTTACTAGCACGAGTGCCGGGGTTAAAAAGGCGATCCACTGGACCCTCTTCAGAATTTTTTCAGGAAGGAACGACAGCAGCGCATTCAGGAGCCAGTAGAGCCCATAACTGGCACCGATTCCAATTGTCACAGCTATCAGACCAAAGATAATATCGCCCATTACTTCGACCCTTCAGCTACGTTGCGTGCTTTTACAATACTTAAGAACTGATTCCGCTGGCGCCGACTTGTTAGTCGACGCCAGCGGGTTTCAGTCAGTGACTAGGTTTACTAGTACTTGCCGTCAATCAGTTCGGCTGCCTGCTGCCAGGTCAAAGACCCGGTAACAAAGTTGGTTCCGGATGCCCAGAACTCACCATTGACTTCAGCTGGCATCTGGTCAGATGCATCAAAGCCGAATACAGCAGCGTTTGCTAGTCCAGCACCGAAGGACCTGATTAGGTCGTTCGGGTACAAGGACAAGTCGAAGGTGGCGTGTGGTGACAGGTCACCGGTTGCTACCTGGTACTTCAGTACCTCTGGGCTTGCTATGAATGCAGCAACAGCTGCAACATCCTGGTCAACGTGTCCATCGAAGACAGCGAAGATGTCGCCGCCGCCGATAACAGCTGCCTGTCCACCCTCAGGTGCTGGAACTGGGAACACGCTGATACGTGAGTAGTCACCAGCTGCAATCTCAGCCTGAATATCTTCTGGCATGAATGAAGTGATGAATGATCCCTGACGCAGCATGAAGCACTGTCCAGCTGACTTTCCACCAGTCTCGAACAAGGGAGCAGTGTTACCGAAGTTGTCGGTCGCCATTGATACTCCGCCACCGTTTACGTGGCCCTCAGCTAGAAGTCGAGCTGAAACTAGCTCTGCCGCCGCTGAGATCTCGTCGCTGGCGAAATCAACCTCGCCTGTGACCCACTTCGCATATACGTCTGAGCCGTGTAGGCCAAGTACGTACTGCTCCATCCAGTCAGTGAATGCCCAACCAGTTGCTCCACCCGACTCAATTCCAGCACACCATGGGTAGCCGGAGCCGTCAGCGATGATCTGAGCTTCGAGCGCCTGAAGCTCTGATTCTGAGCCTGGCACGTCATAGCCTGCAGCCGCGAAAGCTTCTGGGTTGTAGAAGACTAGTGACTTCTGGTTAGCAGAAACTGGAAGACCAAATAGCTGACCATCAACCTCAGCCAGAGATCCCCAGCCTGGAACAAGAGTTCCAAGTGGAACGCTGGTGTCGAAAACAGTGTCTAGTGGCACTAGGTACTCAGCTAGGTTCTTTAGTCCACCTGGCTGTGGCCACATTCCGATGTCTGGCTCCTGGCCGGACTCGATAGCAACCTGAATGTCGGTGTCGTAAGCAGCAAGTGATTCGAAGGTGATTTCAATGCCGTTAGCCGCACCGAATTCGTCCAGTGCCTGCTGGAAGGCTGCTGCTTGGGCTTCTCCGTAACCTCCGTAGATTGTTACTGAGCCGTCTCCAGCTGGCAATTCTTCAACTGCTGGCGCTGGGGCGGCACTTGTTGTCTCATCGGTAACAGTCTCTTCTGCAGCACAGCCCGCTAGAACTAGCAATGACGCCGCGGAAACTGCTACAAATTTAGTAGCTTTTTTCATCCTTGAAGTGTCCTTTCGTTACAAGATTTCGCCCCTGACGAGCGACCCTGTGCTTAGAAGCTACAGCTTTGGGTTGCCCAATTGGGCAAGAAACTTAAATCGTTTATAACAATTTGTAAACGCTTACAGTTTTTACAAATTTGATGTCAGGAATTGTCTTCCACTCGGAGCACTAATCCAAGATCAGAATTGGCCGTAACGGGTATTGGATCGCAGATTTCCCCCACGAACTTCCCATCGACTTCATTGAGAAATCCGAGCAGAAACCATTCACCGGCAGGATTTTGCACCAACCTGGCGGCATAGGGAAGCACGTGTTCGAAAGCGCGTGCCTCAGAGAAGTCAACGCTTGACAGGTCAGGGCGGCAAACAACTGAGTAAGTGGCGTCTCTGTTTCCAAATTGTGAACGACGCTGCTCTGATAGCTCTCTGTAGCCACAGCAGAACAGCACTAGCGGTATGCCGTCAACCACTTCGTACTGAAATACCTCGAGTTGGCCGAAGTCTTTTTGGGATACCGCAAGCGGTTGCAAAACTGTCCAGTTTCTCAGGTCTTTAGAGACTGCCTGAGCCATTGCCCCCCTGGTCTTAGGGTCGCCATTTTTCGCTCTTCCGGTGATTAACATCTGCCAAGATCCGGCCTCATTTTTGAAGACCCAAGGGTCTCTCCAGGCTTGATCGTGCCAGACGGATTTATCCAGCAATTCATACCAAGTCGAGTCGGCTTCGACCAGTGGATTGTTGGGATGTTTTACCCATGAAATTAGGTCTGTTGAGGTGGCGGCCCCGATTTTTTGAATGTCTCCGCCGTCCTCGCGTGATGTGCCGGTGTAGAACATCCACCAGGTCCCATCATCCGCCTTCACCACCGACCCGGTCCAGACCGTCCACGAATCAAACGCAGGAGAATCAGAAGGTGAAAATGCGTCTGGCAAGACAGTCCAAGTCGTCAGGTCTTTAGATACGGCATGGCCGACATTGGTGTAGCGATGGCGCCTATTTGGGTCCCCAAGACCCTTTGAGGCACAGAGGTAGAAGGCGTGACAAACATCACCATCCCACACGTACCAGCTATCCCAAATCCATCTATCAGCCAGTCTTATCGCCAAAGCATCCCTTTCTCAAGAAACTTGATGGGATGAGCATAGATCTAGGAGAGCCAGTTAAAGAAAAAACCAGCCTCAACTGTTGCTGAGACTGGTTCATCTACTGCTGGCGGAGGCCGTGGGATTCGAACCCACGAGACATTTCTGCCCACTGGTTTTCAAGACCAGCTCCATCGGCCGCTCGGACAGACCTCCGCGACACAGTTTAGTGGTAATTGCAAAAACTCAAGTGGTGAGCCAAAAACCAGCCAGGAATTGAACACCGAGGCCCCTGGTTTGATTGAGCATGCGAGTAATTTCAGTGGTTCTTATGGCGCTAGTTCTTAGTTCGTGTGTCTCTGTCACGGAACAATCTCCGGATGTGGCCTCTGCTCCTCTAACTCAGACCGCTGAAGCAGAGCTCGACTCGCAATCAGAAGAGGTTGATTCGGGAACTGGTTATTCGGATGAGTCAGTTGAGATGGCTGACACAGAGCCCAGTCCTTCGGTCACCGAATCGGTTGAATCATCGCCAGCACCTGTTGAAGGTGAGGGCCCCGCTCCCTCAGGCACAACCGTTGCTCCAACTGAGGCTCAGCCGTCTGTCGAACCCGCCCCTGACCCTTCTGAGGCCGAACCCACGGGCTACACAATGGCGATGGTTGCCGCAAACAACTCCGGCTCCAGCTGCTGGTCTGTTATCAGGAACGACGTCTACGACCTAACTTCTTGGATCAGCTCTCACCCTGGAGGTAGCAACGCGATTTTGGGCATTTGTGGCAAGGAAGCAACTAGCACCTTTGATGCCCGCCACAGCGGTCAAGGTGCTCCGGAGTCAGCACTGAAAAGCTATCTGCTCGGTCCGCTAGCTGGCTAACTACTGGAAAAACTCAAGCCCCTCAAGCGATTTAAGTACCTGGGCGACCCCATCTTCTGTCACCGCAGCGGTCACAGCAGATGCGGCAAGCTTGACTTCTTCGGGAGCCTGACCCATCGCAAAAGCATGTCCGCCGAGGTTCTGAGCCCACCGGAACATGTCAATGTCGTTTCTGCCATCGCCCATTACAAGCACCCTGTTTGAGGTGTGCTGGTAGTGCTCCCTTAGCTGCCCTAGCGCGTGACCCTTGTCAATTCCCTTGGGTCCGATGTCCAACCAGGCGGTGTAGCCAATGGCGTAGCTCACGGACTGCAGTCCGACCTCGTCCATCAAGCGCAGAAACTGGTCAACATCGTGATCCGGGGACAGCACCACTACTCGGCTCACCGGGTGGTGCAGCAATTCTTCTAGCGGGGTCTCGACATTTTGATCGCCCAGCGCATAGCTGGGAAAGGGTTTGTGGAAGCGGTAACCGCCATCTAGGTCCTCAACGGCAAAGTGTGCATTTGGAACCGTCTCGATCAGCCTGGAAAGCACATCGGCCGGCTCAAAGGTCTTGACATCGTGGACTGCAAAGCCCTTTGGGTGAGAGGGGTCAAGCCTGATGGTCACGGCACCGTTTGAACAGACTGCATGCCCGGTGTCGAGTCCAAGCTGGTTTATCACCGGATAGGCGTTTGCGGCAGCCCTTCCAGTTGCAACAAAGACATGGTGGCCAAGATCTTTTACGCGCTTGACCTGCTCAACAACCTGGTCCGAGAGGTAACCGTCATCGTGCACCAGCGTGCCATCGATGTCGATGCCTACTAGCCAGGGGTTCTCGGCACTCATCTAGTTGACGGGGCTTATCTTCTCAACGCCACCCAAATATGGGCGCAATGCTGCCGGAATCAAAACCGAACCATCGGCCTGCTGGTGGTTCTCTAGGATCGCAACCAACCATCTGGTAGTGGCAAGCGTTCCATTCAAGGTGGCAGCAATGGTTGCCTTGCCGTCCTGGTCGCGGTAGCGAGTGTTGAGCCTTCGGGCTTGGAAAGTCGTGCAGTTTGAGGTTGAGGTCAGCTCGCGGTAGTCACCTTGGGTTGGGACCCAGGCCTCAACGTCATACTTTTTGGCAGCGCTAGATCCAAGATCTCCAGCCGCAACATCAATCACCCGGTATGGCAGCTCACACTTTTGCAGCATTTGCTCCTGCCATGCCAACAGCTTTTCATGCTCAGCCTCGGCGTCCTCTGGCTTGCAGTAGGAGAACATCTCAAGCTTGTTGAACTGGTGAACCCGCAGGATTCCCCTGGTGTCCTTGCCGTGGCTTCCGGCTTCTCTTCGGTAACAGGTTGACCAACCGGCATAGCGCTTCGGGGTTTCCAGGCTGTCCAGAATCTCGTCGCTGTGATAGCCGGCTAGGGCAACCTCGCTGGTTCCAGTCAAATACAACTCATCTGCTGGCAGGTAATAAACCTCTGCCGAGTGCTCGCCGAGGAACCCAGTGCCCTGCATGATTTCTGGCTTTACCAGAGTCGGGGTGATTAGAGCTGTGAAGCCAGCTTCGCTGGCTTGATCCAGTGCCAACTGCATCATGGCAAGTTCCAGCCTTGCCCCCATGCCCTTCAAAAAGTAGAACCGGGAGCCAGCTATCTTGGCACCACGCTCGATGTCAATGACATCAAGTAGCTCACCGAGTGCGACGTGGTCTTTTGCCTCAAAATCAAATTCTGGTTTCTTGCCAACCTCTTTGATTACTACGAAGTTTTCTTCGCCGCCTGCGGGGACGCCATCGAGAACAACGTTCTCAATCTTGTGCAGGACGACCAGCAGCTCTTGATCGGCCTGATTGGCTTCGGCCTCAGCCTTCTTCACGTCTGCCGAAAGCTGCTGGGCCTGGGCAACCAGGGCAGCCTTTTCTTCCTTCGGAGCCTGTGCAACTAGCTTGCCGTGAGCATTTTGCTTGGCCCGCAGGATTTCAAATTGCTGCAGCGCCGTCTTTTTGGTTTCGGCCAAGCTCGCAGCCAAATCAACTAGGGACTCGTCGGCTCCCCTGGCAACCTGAGAGGCCTTGATACTGGCTGGGTTTTCCCGAAGTAAGTTGATGTCAATCACGGTTGCAAGCCTACCTGTAGCTTGCGCGTGCGCGGTGTCAGCCTTGCTGGCGCAAGCTATTTAGCCAGTCTTGAGCAGACTGATAATCCCGATCGGCATTATTGCCAAGGTGAACCGAATCAGAGTGATCGGCCCTTTCGAATGAGCCCAGGTAAATGACCTTCGGGCTGAATCTGTGCAGACCCATCAGCGCTTCACCGATTGCATCGTCTTCAATGTGTCCTTGAGCATCGATGTTGAATCGGTAGCGACCTAGCTGATCGCCAATTGGTCTTGACTCAAGCCTGGACAGGTTGATGCCGCGGGCCGCGAACTGCTCCAGCATTTCAAGCAGTCCACCGGGCCTGTCATCAGGCAGTTCAACCACGACCACGGTCTTGTCATGGCCAGTCCTTTTTGCCGGGGTTCCACTCTTGCCAATTTCATAAAACCTGGTTTGGGCATCTTTGTTCACGCCAATGTTGCTGGCGATAATTTCGAGGCCATAGATAGCTGCTGCTGCAGTTGCAGCAATCGCTGCGTGCGCGGTTGAGCCATTGGCTAGAGCCTTTGCTGCAGCGGCCGTGGAGGCTGCTGGAACGTGGCTGTGCTGTTTTAGGTTTTCCGCTAACCACTTGCGAGACTGCGCGTAGGCAACGGGATGCGTTAGCACCTCTGTAATGTCTTCTAGTTTTGTGCCGGGCCTAACCATTAGGTCGAAGCTCACCGGGACCAAGTACTCGCCATAGATCTGAACGCCGGGGATTGTTGCCAGCGCATCAGATGTGGCACTAACGCCACCCTCGAGTGAGTTTTCAATCGGCGCCACGGCCCTGTGACAAGCACCTGACAAAACTGCATCGAGCGCCTCCGACACCGAAGCATGAGGAATCAGCTGGCTGGCAGCAGCACCGGGCACCATTTTTGCAGCCATCTCCGTGAAGGTTCCGGCTGGCCCTAGGTATGCAATCTTGTTGTCGCTTGACATGTCTCAAGATTAGGGCAGGCAGGAAATGAAAGATGGCAATACGATGCTTTTATGAATAAAAGGGGGGACGTCCAAAGGCTCAGAGGGGTGCTCCGTTTGGGAGCCCTGGTCTTTGGTATCAGCTCATTTGTCTTGATTGCAGTCCCAAGAATTTTCACGGACCTACTGGGTCTTGTGAGTTCTGCCGAAATGGACTGGTCGATGCAGCTGACCGGCGTCGTCATCATCACTCTTGCAGGGGTAATGTTCGTTGGTGCACAATCGGCCAGCGACCGCGGAGTTCTGTGGCTGGCCAGAGTGATGATGCTCGGGGCCTTTGGCCTTGGCGTTGCCACACTCTTGATTCCCTCGGGAGTGAACTGGTTTGTGATTCTTTATGCGCTGATTGGCTTTGGGTTCTGCGCTGCCTACGGGATATTTCTGACAAGGAGAGTCTCATGGGAACAGAGTTGATTCATGACCGGGCCGGCCAGCCGGCGCTGCCACAGGATTTGGTTGACCTCCGTGCGCTTGAGGTGAGCTATTTCGACATCAAACCCGATGCATCAAACCCGGCCGAAAAAGTTAGCTTCGGAACTTCCGGACACCGCGGTAGTTCGCTGAATGGTTCATTCAACGAAAACCATGTTCTGGCGATTACCCAGGCCATTGTTGAACATCGGGCTGCCAGCGGAATCAGGGGGCCAATTTACATAGGTCGTGACACCCATGCGCTCTCAGAGCCCTGCCAGCAGAGCGTGCTGGAGGTTCTGGCAGGAAATGGCATCGATTGCTTTGTTGCCAAGGACAATGGCTTCACCCCTACTCCGGTAGTGTCGGTCGCGATTCTGGACCACAACCTTCAGGTTCCGAAGGGGTCCGATGCTTTGGCAGATGGAATCGTCATCACCCCCAGTCACAACCCTCCTTCAGACGGTGGAATCAAATACAACCCTCCTCACGGCGGACCTGCTGATTCGGATGTAACAAACAGAATTGCAAATCGGGCCAACGAGCTCTTGCTTGCGGCTCTCGTTGGAGTCAAACGTGCCAAGCCGACAGCCCAAGAGTTTGACTTTCAAAACAACTATGTCTCGCAACTTAACCAGGTTCTCCACTTGGACACCATCGCGCAGTCCGGAGTCAGAATTGGTGCTGATCCACTGGGTGGGGCGTCTGTTGCCTACTGGGATCAAATTGCACACGACTACAAACTCGACCTGACCGTCTTAAACCACAGTGTTGACCCGCAGTTTGGTTTCATGACCCTGGACTGGGATGGCAAGATTCGCATGGACTGCTCGTCTGAATACGCAATGGCCGGACTGATCGAAAACAAGTCCAGCTTTGACATCTCCACCGGGAACGATGCCGATGCTGACCGTCACGGCATCGTGACCGCTGACAGTGGATTGATGAACCCGAATCACTTCCTCACGGTTGCCATTCATTACCTCTTTGACTCAAGGTCCGGCTGGGACGAGCACGCCGCAATTGGAAAGACCATGGTCTCAAGCTCAATGATTAACCGTGTTGTCACTCACCTGAATCGAAAGCTGATTGAGGTTCCTGTTGGTTTCAAGTGGTTCGTCTCTGGCCTACAGGAAGGCACCCTTGGTTTTGGAGGAGAAGAGTCAGCAGGGGCGTCTTTCCTGCGACTAAACGGACAGCCGTTCTCAACCGATAAGGACGGAATCATCATGTGTCTACTGGCCGCAGAAATAGAAGCTGCGACCAAGCTCAGCCCGTCAGAGCAATACGCGGAACTGGCCCAGCTCCTCGGCGAACCTAGTTATCGCCGAATCGATGCAGCAGCAACCAAGTCCCAGAAGCAAGTCCTTGCCGCCATCTCAGAAACAGACATTGTTGCTTCTAGTCTTGCCGGTGAGGGAATTGAAAACATTGAAACCAAAGCTTCAAACGGCGGTGCCCTTGGCGGTATCAAGGTCACGACCGAGAATGCATGGTTCGCTGCCCGGCCATCTGGAACAGAGGATGTCTTCAAGATCTACGGTGAGTCCTTCAATGGTTCTGACCACTTGGACGAAGTCCTGGAGCAGGCTCAGTCAATTGTTGACGCGGTGATTTCCTCTAAGTAGAACTCGGCTGGGGGCAGTGACCAATAGTCCTCAAGAGTATGTATTCCATTTTCAGAATACTCGCGAGCGATTTCTATTCCGACATAGCGAAGGTGCCAAGGCTCGTAGCTGTAACCGGTGGTTGCCTGGGTAGTTTCTTCGTAACGAACGATGTAACCGAAGCGCCAAGCATTGTCCGCTATCCACTTGCCTGCCTCGGTGTCTCCAAAGCAGGTCATGATTGCGCAGCCTTGGGCTGGAACCGAAACGTCCACCGCCAGCCCGGTTTGATGTTCGGAGTGTCCGGCCTTAGCGCTTCTAACCAGAGCCCCCGCCAGCCCATACTGCGTAGTCTTTGATTCAAAAAGCTCCGCCTGGTATTCATAGGTTCGATAGGCGGAGTTCATAAACAGCTGCCCGACTCCCTGATCGAACATCTCGTCGGCCAAATCAACCAGTGCCGCAGCTGCAAGCGGAGCAAGCACCAGCTCCCGGGAATTATCGAGAGCGGCAGAGGAGGGAACTGTCACCAGGGTTGGGGGTGCGTAGTCAATCGGGTCTAGCTCCCGCTGCTTGTTGACAACAACCAGCTCCTGGAATGCATGATCGATAGTGAAGCGGGGGTAGAGGTAGTCAGAAGTAAATGGCGTTGGTGGGATCAGTCCAGCTGTTTGAAACTCAACGGTTTGCTCCTCAATCAGTTCAAAGGATTGAGCCTGAAACAGTCCGCCTTGCAGAATCAGCGCGATTCCAAGACTCGCCAAAACAAACGGAGGACCAAAAATAAATATTGGACTGCGTTTCAAAGGAGTAGTATTACCCACGTCTAAAACCCTAAATCTTGGAGACCAATTGGCCCAGAACACTTCTCGGGAAGCCGCAAAAAAGGCAGCCCAATCCGGAACCATGACACCCAGGCAAATCTGGATCGTTCTTATCGGTCTTATGTCTGGAATGTTTCTTGCAGCCCTAGACCAGTCTGTGGTCGGTGCTGCAATGCGCACAATCGCCGATGACCTCGGTGGTCTGTCGCTGCAGGCCTGGGCAACAACTGCCTACCTCATCACTTCAACCATGAGCACGCCTATCTATGGCAAGCTCGGGGACATCTTCGGCCGCAGGCCACTATTCATCGCCGCTATCGCCATATTTATTGCAGGCTCTGCAACCGCCGGCCTTGCAAACACAATGGTTGAGCTTGCCGGCTATCGCGCTCTTCAGGGTCTTGGTGCTGGTGGTTTATTCTCGCTCGCGCTAACAATCGTCGCCGACATTGTTCCGCCAAAGGAGCGTGCCAAGTACCAGGGTATGTTCCTGGCTGTCTTTGGAACCTCTTCGGTTCTAGGCCCGGTCATTGGTGGAGCGCTTGCTGGATCAGGTGAGCTGCTGTTCATCGAAGGCTGGCGCTGGATCTTTTTGATGAACCTGCCAATTGGTGCGGTTTCACTGTTCATGGTGGTCACCTTCTTGCACGTCCCTCACACACCACGACCTCAGAAAATTGACTGGTGGGGCGCCGTGACCATCGTCCTTGCTGTTGTGCCGCTATTGCTGGTTGCAGAGCAGGGTCGTGAATGGGGTTGGGGCAGCCCGCTGTCCATCGCAATGTATGCAACTGGCCTATTTGGAATCGTCAGCTTCATTCTGATTGAGAAGCGCATGGGTTCAGCTGCGCTGATCCCACTGGCTATTTTCAAAGAGCCAACATTTGCCAGAACCCAGATCATGGGCTTCATTATTGGAATTGGAATGTTCGGTGGAATGATCGTGCTGCCACTGATCATCCAGGTTGTTTATGGAGCCAGCCCAACCGAGGCTGGATTCCTGATGCTGCCAATGGTTGCCGGAATGATGACCGCGACCATTACCTCCGGACGCATCATGTCCAGCACCGGAAAGTATCGGATCTTTTTCAACACTGGAACCGCAGTGATGTTCTTCGGCTACCTCTACATGCTTTTGATGTTGGATGCCTCGACGCCAATTTGGGTCATCTCAATTGGAATGATCATGATCGGCTTGGGTCTTGGTCAGCTAATGCAGACAACCATGGTTGCCAGCCAGAACTCGGTTGATGCGAAGGACATTGGCGTTGCCACCAGCTCCGCCACCTTCTTCCGCCAAATGGGTGGAACCTTCGGTGTCGCAGTATTCATGTCGATTCTGTTTGGCCAGGTGGCCGACAAGATCGGCGGCGCATTCCAGCGAGCGGACGTTCGAGAGGGAATTGCTGCTGCAACCCAAGACCCAGCTGTGCTGGCAAACCCGGACAATGAAGCGATTCTGGGAGTGCTGCAGGGTGGTCCTTCGGCAGCCGAACAGATCACTCTGGACTCATCGTTCATGATCGGCGCCGATGACAGGCTCACGCTGCCGTTCAGAATCGGCTTCGTTGAATCTTCATTGACGGTGTTCCTGGTTGCGATTTTCTTTGTTGCAGCCGCGTTCGTGATCAGCTGGTTCATCAAGGAAATTCCACTTCGCGACAAGAGTGCTTCACAGGAGGCAGCCGAGTCGGCTAAAACTGCTGGAATGAGCCACTAACTTAATCAGTTAGTATTTTTAGTAATCACGGGAGTTCGGTAAACCGGACTGAGAGGAAGACTAGACAAAGTCTTCGACCGTCAAACCTGATCCGGGTAATGCCAGCGTAGGTAGACATCTCTAACCCGTGCCTCTTATACGAAAGGCACGAAATGAAAAAAATAGCTGTATTAGCAATAGCAGCCCTCGCCCTTGCTGGCTGCACAACTCAAGAAACCACCCTGGTTCGCCTGGCCGCTCACGACTCGTTTGCGATCAGCGATGAACTGATTCAGTCCTTCCAAGATGAGACCGGGTTTGAACTGGAAATCATCAGGCTTGGTGACACTGGCTCACTTACTAATCAGTTGGTGCTGACCAAAAACGCTCCTGTTGCAGATGCCTTCTTTGGCATCGACAACACCTTCCAGGGGGTAGCGCTGGATAACGACATAGTCGATGGAGATTTCAAAGCCATCGACTACTCCGATGTCTGCTTCAACTACGACATCGACTGGTTCGCCGAGAATGGAATTACGCCTCCTGCTAGCTGGCGCGAACTAGGTCAAGAGCAGTACCGCGGACTAACCGTGGTCACGAACCCCAACTTCTCATCGCCTGGTCTTGCCTTCCTTGCCACCACTCACGCTGGCTTTGACACCAGCATGGAGGTGTTCGCTTATTGGCGTTCAATTCGTGACAACGACCTGAAGGTGACTGGTAGCTGGGAAGATGCCTACTTCGTTGACTTCACTCGCTATGGCGGTGACCGCCCAATTGTTCTGAGCTACGCCTCGTCTCCATCAGCGGAGGTAAAGGAAGATGGCACACCTGGGTCTGCTGCGCTACTGACCGAGTGCTTCCGTCAAACCGAGTTTGCCGGTGTCCTGAAGGGCAACCAAAACCAAGCCGGTGCAGAGGCGCTAGTTGACTTCCTGCAGGGCGATTCCTTCCAGGCCTCAGTTCCGGAGTCGATGTATGTCTATCCGGCCAACAGCGCTGTCGAAGTTCCGGAGAGCTTGGCAAAGTTTGCCAAGCCAGCCGAGAGCGTGATTGGTTCTGACCTGGACATCAACTCAAATCGAGAGCGATGGTTGACCGACTGGTCGGACGTGTTTGACAACTAACTTTGAGCTGTTCACAACCACCGCACTGATCGCTAGTTTCAGTGCGGTGGTTTCAGCGTTTATTGGCTACCCCGTTGGCAACTGGATGGCAGGTCTAGGTCAACGCACTAAACGACTAGTTTCCTCGTTGGTCTTGATTCCATTCCTGCTTCCACCGTTTCTAATCGGACTAACGCTGTTGCCACTGCAGGCAACTGAAATCAATTCCATAACTGGAATATTTTGGATCATCTCTGCGCACGTTCTGATGAATGCCGGTTTCATGGCAAGTGTGGTTGCAGCTAGCCAGGTTCCTAAAGATCAAATCGAAGCTGCCAGCCTGGATGGTGCATCGAGCCTGCGGGCTCGACTAGAGATTGAATTGCCTCAACAGCTAAGCGGCATTCTGTCTGCGGCGCTACTGGTTGCTCTCTATAGTGCGACCAGCTACGGACTGGTGCTAACGCTTGGCCAGGGACAGGTTGAAACCCTCGAGACAAGGATCGCTACGGCGGCGCTTCGCGATCTTGATTTGGGTTTTGCGTTGCTACTGGCCGGTTTGCAGACAGCCGTCACGCTCGGGTTCTTCATCCTCGCCCGAGCCATTCGCGCAGAACCCAGCGAGCTATTTGGTGGGATTGAATCAACGCATCGCAAAAGCCGTCTTGGCCAGATCATGAGCCTTGGCTTGTTGGTCGCGATAGTGATTGTGATTGGTGGAGTTTTTCTGCGGTCTTGGAGCATGGGTCCAGGCCTTGTTGGAAACTTCATGAACCTAGCAGGGCGTGGAACCAGAGATGTGCTGAACGTGTCTGTCTTGGAGGCAACCGGAAACAGCCTTAGAAACCTTGTTGTCGCGGGCCTTATTGCTCTGCCTATTGCCTGGCTTGCAAGTGGCAAGCGGAGAACCAGCTATTTGGTGCTGTTGCCGATTGGGATTTCACCGGTTGTGTTTGGGTTGCTGTTTTTGGTCTTGAGTGGATATCTTCCAACTAGCTTTGGCACCAGCTGGGTGCTGGTTCCGATTGTGCAGAGCCTGTTCTTGATTCCGCTGAGTTACCAGGTGATGCGGCCTGCCAGACAGGCGGTCTCGGTTGAGATTCGCGACGCGGCCATGATTGACGGAGCAGTTGGCTGGCGAATGTTTTCGTCGGTGGAAGGGCCGCTAGTGAGAAAGCCCATAACTGTCGCAGCAGCGTTTGTGGCTCTTGGTTCACTAGGTGAATTTGGGGCCGCTAGTTTCCTTGCCTACGGGTCAGATGCAACTCTGCCCCTGGTTTTGTTCAGACTGATTTCTAGACCGGGCGCTGAGAATCTGGGCATGGCGATGACCGCTGCCAGCCTGTTTATTGTCTTGGTTGCGTTGGTTGTGTTTGTTATTTCTGGTGATAGTCGTAGTTCACGCCGAGATCGTCAAGCCGCTGCCTGATTACCTTTAGTGATTCCGGGTTCTGATCAATCACCACAAACTCTCGCTTCAGTTCCCAGGCTGCGTGAGCGGTTGTTCCAGACCCGGCAAAGAAGTCCAGCACTCGATCACCCTGTTTGGTGCTGGCCGAGATTATTCGCCTCAGGATGCCAAGGGGTTTCTGGGTTGGGTAGCCGGTCTTTTCTTTTCCGGTTGGCGAAACAATTGTGTGCCACCAAACATCGGTTGGCAGCTTGCCTTTTTCCACCTTCTCTTTCGTAACTAGCCCGGGAGCCATATATGGCTCTCGGTCTACCTCTTCGGAATTGAAGTAGTAGTTATCCGGATCCTTCACATAAACCAGGATGGTGTCGTGTTTCGCGGGCCAGCGACTCTTGGACTTCCCGCCATAGTCGTAGGCCCAGATGATTTCGTTTAGAAAGCACTCTCTTCCAAACAGAGCATCAAGCAGCACCTTTGCGTAGTGGGCTTCGCGATAGTCAAGGTGGAGGTAGAGGGTTCCAGTTTGTTTCAATAATCGATGCGCCTCGATCAGCCTCGGCTCCAAAAAGGCCCAGTAATCGGCAAACTCATCGTCGTAGGACAAGACAGTGTTAACTACCTGCTCATACCTCTTGCCCTGAAACCCCAGGTTCCCGGTTTTGCTCTCGGTAGAGGTCCGGTTGGTTCTGACTTGCTTTCGGCCGGTGTTGAACGGTGGGTCGATGTAGATAAGTTGAAAGCTTTTGTCTGGCAAGGATTTCAGTGTGCCAAGGTTCTCCGCATTGATAACCTGATTGGTAGCCATAACAAGAAAGATTAACAGCATGGACACATCGGTAGTGCACGATAGCGACAAGCGCCGCTATGAAATCTTTTTGGGTTCAGATCGAGTGGGCCTTATGGATTACAGCCTGATGCCCGGTGAGATTCATCTGGTTCACACCGAGGTGAACCCAGAACACCAGGGCAAAAACCTAGCCGCGATTTTGCTGCGTGAATCTCTTCAAGACATCCGGACACGAGGAACCGAAAAGGTTGTTCCGGTTTGTTCCTACACAGTCAAATACATGGAGAAACATCCGGACACCCATGACCTACTAAAGGGCTCGATCGAGGATGCGGTAGCGGCCTGCCGTTGGCCAGGTGCTAGCTAGTCCCAGTTGCTAGGAGCGGGCTCCTTGCCCTTTGGCAGTTGCGTGTCCTTTGCCCAGCGCAACACCCATTCTGGAACTGTAGGTTCTTTCCCTGGCCAACCGCCAGAGCCTTCCATCACTTCTTGCGGAGTGAGGATTCCCCAGGACCGCTTGAGGAATCTGCCGCGCATGATTGCGCGAGCGTAAATCTCGCCGTTTCTAACAAAGCGCTGCTCGATGTAATAGGCAACGTCGTCCCAGCCGATCACCTTGGTTTCAAGCTGAAACTTCTGCCACGGCTCTAGTGACTTTCGGTAACTGATGGTTGAGTTCACAACAATCGGATACCAGCCCTTTTTGTTCCACTGTCTCCAGAAGCCAGTCCGAAGTCCCTGGTCATAGCGACCGATGTCCATCAGGGTTAGAAACACCCCATTGTTCATGTGGTTATAAATGTCCAGGTCACTGGGTAAAACCCTGAGCGTGAGGCTCGAGACTTCATCGATTGTTACCTTGGGGCGCTTGCGCCAGGTCAGCATCACATAGAGGATTCGGAACCAGAGCTTCACCAGATCACCACGCGCTTGTCAGGTGCCAGCCACATTGGGTCAGACTCGCTGGTTTTGAAGGTGTCGTGGAAGATATCCAGATTTTTCACCACCTGGTTGCAACGGAACTCTGCGGGAGAGTGCGGGTCGGTGGCTAAGCGCTGAATGGCAATCTCTTCGCGGCTCATCGCTCGCCAGCACTGTGCCCAAGAAATCAGGAAGCGCTCAGCTGCAGTCATGCCATCAACCACTGGTGGCTGGCTTCCATTGAGTGAAATCAGGTAGGCCTTCCAGGCAATTCCTAGGCCACCCAGGTCACCGATGTTCTCGCCGATTGTGAGCTCACCGTTGACCTTGTGACTGTCGTCAAGCTGCTCTGGGCTCAGAGCGTTGTACTGATCAATTAGTGACCTTGTTAGCTTCTCAAAGGCTTCTCGATCGTCCTTGGTCCACCAGGAAACCAACTTGCCATCGCCGTCATACTTCGAGCCCTGGTCATCAAAGCCGTGGCCGATCTCGTGACCAATAACCGCACCGATTCCTCCAAAGTTCATGGCGTCATCTGCCTGCTCGGAGAAAAACGGCGGTTGCAGAATTGCAGCCGGGAAGACGATTTCGTTTAGACCCGGGTTGTAATAGGCATTCACGGTCTGAGGAGTCATGTGCCACTCGTCGCGGTCGATAGGTGCACCTATCTTCTTGACCTCGTACTCAAACTCCCACTCGGAGACATTCTTGATGTTTTCCAACAGGTCGTTGCGGTCAATGACAATTGAGGAGTAGTCCTTCCACTTGTCTGGGTAACCGATCTTCGGAGTGAACTTATTTAGCTTCTGCTGAGCCTTGGCTTTGGTCTCCGCTGTCATCCACTCAAGCTGGTCAATGCTTTGTCGGTACGCCTCAATCAGGTGCGCGACTAGCTTGTCCATTTGGGTCTTGGAGCTAGCTGGGAAATGCTTCTCAACATAGATCTGACCCACTGCCTCACCGAGGCTACCTTCAACCAAACTCACCGCACGCTTCCAGCGTGGTCGGTTTACCGGCTGGCCAGTTAGCGTGGTTCCATAAAACGCGAAGCGCTCTGACACAAAGTCCTTTGACAGGTATGGCGCGTGAGCCCGGATGAAGATCCAGCTCAGCCAGGTCTTTAGGCTCTCTAGGTTTTCTTCAACCAGAATCTTGTCCAGCCCCTCGAAGAACGAAGGCATCATCACTACATTCCATTCAAGGAATGAATCAGTCAGGCCAAGGCCTGACAAGTATTCGTCCCAGTGAATACTTGGGTTCAGATTCTTGAGGTCGGCAAAGGTCTTTAGGTTGTAGGTTGCCTCAGCATCGCGAGACTCTACTCTGCTCCAGTGGATGGCGGCAATCTTTGTTTCCAGCTCCAGAATCAGCTTTGCTGATTTCTCGGCATCGGCTTTACTCCAGCCGGCAAGCTCAAACATGCGCGCCATGTGCAGTGGGTACTCAGTGCGAACATCAAGATACTTCTCGTCGGTGTAGTAGTCCTTGTCAGGAAGACCAAGGCCGCCGTTGTAGAGGTGAGCCAGGTAGCGCTCCGGGTTCCCAGGATCATTGTCGATGTAGCTTCCCCAAAGACCACCTACTCCGGTTCGCTCAAGGGCCCCGATCAGGTGGAAGAGCTGCTTGAAATCTGAAACCGCTGCGATCTTGGCCAGGTCTTCAGCCAGCGGCTTGGCCCCCAACTGCTCGATCTTGTCTTCGTCTAGGAACGAGGCGTAGAGGTCTCCAATTTGCTGACTAACACCAGCAGTCGGGTTATCACTGGCTTCCTCAAGGATTTGCCTGACTGCAAGTTCCGAATCATCTGCCAGCAGGTAGAAGCTGCCGTAGACAGCTTTGTCCTCTGGGATCTCGGTGTTGTCCAACCAGCTGCCATTGACATGGCGAAACAGGTCCTGGGTTGGAGAGATGCTACTGCTTAGTTCGGCTTTATCTAGCCCCGGCTTCATTGACATGCTCCCTAGTCTAAGTCAGCGGCTTCTTACTAAACTAACTAGAGATGGCTATCAACAAGATCATTCTTTACTACGGGTTTGCACCGGTTGCAGACCCGAAGGCAGTGATGCTCTGGCAAAAGACACTGTGTCAGTCACTGAATCTAAAAGGCCGCATTCTGATTTCTAAACACGGCATCAATGGCACCCTCGGCGGTGACATGGAGGGCCTTAAGAAATATGCACGGGCCACAAAGGAATACCCTGGTTTTGGCAAGATCGACTTCAAATGGTCTGATGGCCTAGGGGACGATTTCCCAAAGCTTTCGGTCAAGGTAAGGAAAGAGTTGGTGGCGTTCACCACTCCTGAAGAAGTCAAGGTTGAGAAGTCTGGCGTTGTAAATGGTGGCAAGCACCTAAAGCCGCAGCAGGTCAACGAGCTTGTTGAACAGCGCGGCGATGACGTCGTGTTCTTTGATGGCCGCAATGCCTTTGAGGCAAAGATTGGCAAGTTCAAAAACGCGATTGTTCCGGACGTTCAAACCACTCACGATTTCGTGGCAGAGCTGGAATCTGGCAAGTATGACCACCTGAAGGACAAGCCAATTGTCACCTACTGCACCGGCGGAATCCGCTGCGAGATCCTGAGCGCAGTAATGCTAAACCGTGGCTTCAAAGAGGTTTATCAGATCCAGGGCGGCATTGTTCGCTATGGCGAGAAGTACCGAGACAAGGGACTGTGGGAGGGTTCGCTTTACGTATTTGATAAGCGCATGACCCACAACTTCTCCGATGAGGCGCTGACCATCGGCGAGTGCGAGAGTTGCTCCGGTCCAACTTCCAGCTTCAGAAACTGTCAGGGAGCAGGCTGCAAGGACCTGGTGTTGCTTTGCGATAGCTGCTTCACCGACCCAGCAAACCTAAAGTGCTCCGATAGCCACACCAGGGGCCGGCAGAAACTTCAAGAAATAGGTTAAAGAAGAAAACCCCCGAGTCTGCATTTCAGGGGCTCTCCTATTAGGAGGGTATGCGATGTAAATCGCGATCCCTCTAACTTACGAAGCTAGGTCGCTCGCCTTTTGAAAAATCAGGGTTTCAGCACCAATTTTTCAGGAAGCTTTCAGGATTCGATTTCTTAGGCTTCGTCCTGGACATTATCGAAGTCCTCGTGGTCGTGGTCTGGACTGTGACCCATTCGCTTGCCCTTGCCGCCAGCTCCACGGCCTTCCTGACCTCGTTCAGCCCGGCGCTCCTGGTTGGTCGCAGAGACCGCCGCGTCATAGCTCAGTGAAAGCTCGGCTGATGAAACAACGCTGGTTTGGCCGGCATCATCAGTGGTTACCGTTACCAAGATTGGGTCAGAGCCATTTGATGGGTAGAGGCCAAGTTTGACTACTCCGGCCGCTCGTGGCGCTGGAAATGTCAGTTCAGCTGAAATCTGACCGTCGATAATTTCAGGAACTACAGGCTCGCCATCAACCATTGCTGGTCGAATTGCCACGGTCCTGGATCGATCGGTTGGCTTTACCGCTGGAACTTCGGTGGCATCATCTGCCAATTTGAAAACTTCATAGGTGGCACCCATTGCAGCCTGACGAACGTCAGTGAGGTCGGCTGGGATGTCAGTGATTGTTGCCGAGATGCTGGCAAGGTTTGGTGCCCGATGCTCTGCCTGACCTTGCTCCATGCCAAAGCCCCGGTTGGAACCCTGCTTAGACCCGTGGTCCGCAAGAGACGGCAGTGCGAATGCCAAGGCGCCGGCAGTCAGTGTTGCAGTTGCCGCCAAAGCAATTTTTGATTTCTTCTTCATAGTTGTTCCTTGTCTGTGTTTGGACAAGGAACAAGTTAGGGAGCCAATCTTGGAAACGAACCAAAAATCAGGTAGCCCAAAGGCTCTTGCCAGTTGATTGCCAGGATTGGGAGTTGTCTGGGAGTTAGCTGAATTAGAGGTAGCGCCAGCGGAACAGTTCCCACTTGAACTTGACGGACAACAGCCTTACCGCAACCATCAACACGGCCGCGATCAAAACGTCTACATACTCGGGTGTTTGTAGGTAACCAAGCAGCACCACAACCCAACCACCGGCAAATGCGATGGCGGCGTAAGGCTGGTGGTCGTGGAAAGCCCTGGGAACTTCATTGACCAAAACGTCCCGAAGCACACCACCGGCAACCGCAGTGATCACACCCATTAGCACTGAGATCATCGGGCTCATGCCCGACACCAGGGCCAGGTGAGTGCCACCGGCGGCAAAGATTCCGAGCCCAAACGCATCTGGAATCAACATCGCCTTTTCGGTCAGGGCAATGTGGTTGGCTCGGAAGAAAAATGGCAGCACCAAACCAACGCCTATTAGGGCCCAAACCCAAAACTCTTGCTCAACCCAGAAAAATGGACGTCGATCAAGCAGCACGTCTCGGAGCGTTCCACCGCCAAAAGCAGCTATCGCGCCAACCATGACGACTCCAACCAGGTCAAACTGCTTTCTGGCTGCCTCGATGATGCCTGAGAGCGCAAATGCCAGCACGCCAAGCGCTTCCAAGGTTATGAGAAAAGTTTCGAGCAATTTATTTTCCTGAATCGGTCCGACTGACAACACTAATTCGCAACATCACCAAACACCAGAATCAGCGCTAGTCAAAATTTGTTCCAGCCCACTTTTAGCAAGGTGGCGGTAGACTTGACAGACCCAAAGACCGCGGATGAAGGCAGGCATTGTGGGCTTTCTTGATAAGGCAGAAGCGCGCATCGAGGGCGGAGTCTCGTCTCTGTTCGCGAAGATATCTAAAAGGCATCTGCAGCCAATCGAAATCTCTCAGGCAGTCAAGAACGCCATGGATGTTGCAGCCACCGCGGCTGGCGAAGACCGAGTGCTGGTTCCGCACCGATATCTGATTAAGGTCTCTGATCACGACAGCCAAGAAGTGACTGAACAACTACTAAAGGCCATTCGCGCCGAGGTCGTAGCCCACGCCTCACAGAAGGGCTATCGCCTAACCGGCGAGATTGAGCTCAAGCTAGAAGCAGATGCGAAGCTTGCCAGGGGCAGAGTTCAGGTTGGTTCTGCCGCCGTGAAGTCACTCGTTACCTGGCAGCCAGTTATTACCTTCAACGGTGAGCGCCAAGAACTGAAATCTGGAACCGTTACTTTCGGCAGAGACATCAGTGCTGATTTTGCAATCGACGATCGAGGCCTTAGCCGAATTCACTTTGAGATTGCCTTCAATGGCGATGTTGCGGCCATTCGGGACCTCGGCTCCACCAACGGAACATTTGTTGATGGAGCTCGAATCAGTGAGGTTGTTTTGAGATCTGGCAGCAAAATAACCGCCGGTAGGACAGAATTTGACTTTGACCTATTGCCACTGACAGGAGAGCCAAGTGAGTGAACTGGCGCTATTTCTAGTGCGCATCGGCTTTGTTGCTGTTCTCTGGGTGTTTATCCTGAGCCTGCTTTCAGTTATTCGAGCTGACCTGTATGGCCGAAGAGTGATCAGCAGGATTGCTAGGCAGAACGCTCCGCAGCTTGCTGCTGGTTCTGCTGCAAGCCTTGGCATTGATGACTCGGGTGTTTTTGAGCCCACTCAGATTTCGGTTCTGACCGGCAGGACAGCTGGCACCAACATTTCGCTTGATGGCAAGAAGGAAGTTTTGATCGGAAGAGCGCCGAGTTCCGACATGGTAATCAGTGATGAGTTTGCTTCATCCATGCATGCCAAGTTGGTGCTGGTTGGCCAGGACTGGGTGCTGCAGGACTTGAATTCAACAAACGGCACCCACCTCGATGGCAAGAAGATCACCACCCCGGTGACCATCAAGGCCGGCATGACCATCAGGATTGGCACCACAACCTTTGAGCTGAGGTCTTAGACACTTGGCTATCAAAACCATCAGCTATGCAGCTAGCGATATCGGAAAGCATCGCAGTTCGAATCAGGACTCTGGCTATTCCGGTTACCAGCTATTTTTTGTGGCTGATGGCATGGGCGGTCACGCCGGTGGCGACATTGCATCTGCCATCACCTCGCAGCGCGTTGCTCTGACCGACAGCAAATACGACACCGTTGAAGAGGCAATTGAGAGCCTGAAGGCCGGTGTCATCGAGGCCAACTCGATGCTGACTGGAACAGTTGTTGAGCACCCAGAGCTTCAGGGCATGGGCACCACCTTCTCTGGCCTGTTGGTCCACGGCAGCCAGATCATCACCGCTCACATCGGAGACTCCCGCATCTACAGAATGCGCTCCGGACAGGTTGAGCAGATCACCAAAGACCACACCTTTGTTCAAAAGCTTGTTGACCTGGGCAGAATCACCGAGGAAGAGGCACTGGTCCACCCGCGACGAAGCGTTTTGATGCGCGTGCTCGGAGACGTTCAGGGTGACCCCGAACTCGACATTGCGCTCTACGATGCGCTGCCCGGTGACCGCTGGATGGTCTGCAGTGATGGCCTGAGTGGCGCTGTTCCCGATGACGTGATGGCAAACATTCTTGCCTCCAGTGTCCCAACCGAGGAGGCTGCTGAGCTGCTAGTTGGCGAGGCCCTCGAACACGGTGCGCCTGACAACGTGACTGTGGTGATCACCGACATCGTTCGCCCAACCGTCCAGGCAGATTTCGAACCCGGTGCCCACTTCGTTGGCTCGGCGGATCACGAGGTAATTATTGAAGAGCGCAAGGGTGGCAAAATCCTGCGTTTGTTCAACCCAATGTCGCTGCTGGAGCTGCTGCAAAGCCCAGAGGACCCAGCCAAATATGCTCCGGAGTCAGAAGAGCTACTGGAGAAGATCCTTGCCGAAACCCAGCGCAAGCTGCGCTGGCGCGGAGTGCGCATGATTCTTGGCTGGTTGTTGTTTGCGGGCATCCTGGTTGGCCTTGGCCTTGGTGCCTATCAGTACACCCAAACTCGCTACTACGTTGATGTCCTTGACGGTCAGGTCACTATTTATCAAGGAATCAGGGAGCAGCTCGGGCCATGGAAATTCTCGAGTCCCTACTTTGTCTCTGAGATCAACCTTGAAGACCTTTCGCAGTTCCAACAAACACTGATTGAGCGCTCGATCTCGGCCGAGTCACTGGAAGATGCTCAAAGAATTCTTGACCAGCTAAGGCAGACAATCAATGAGTAACGTCTCGCTGACCTCTGCAATCCCACTGCTGCTAAAGGCTGTTCCTCGTTCCAGAAACTTCGAAGCTGTGCTGCTGTTCTGGGTTGCCGGAATTCATGCATTTGCCCTTTCCCAAATTCAGTTGGCAGTGAACCAGGTGATGAGCTGGGACATGCTGCTTTATTGGGCACCGCCAACTGTCAGTGCCTGGATCCTGCACTACGTGCTGCGCAAATATGCTCTGAATGCCGATGGCTTACTGTTGCCGCTGGCATTTTTGCTAAACGGTCTGGGCATCGCCATGATTTACCGGCTTGACTTGGCCGAGATCACACGCGGCGGAACCGATCTTTTCGCTGAGCGACAGGTTTGGTTGAGCTGTTTCGCGATGTTGATTGCCGCGGTTGTGGTGAGGCTTATTCCAAACCCACTAACGCTTAGGCGCTTCCCATACTTGGCAGGGGCCGGAGCGGTTATTTTGTTGATGTTGCCGGCAGCACCGGTAATCGGCAGAACAGTCAATGGCGCAACTCTCTGGGTTGGCATTGGCGAGCTAAGTTTCCAGCCGGGAGAAATTGCCAAGATTCTCTTGGCAATCTTCTTTGCTGGCTACCTGGTTTCCAGAAAGGGCCCGCTTTCTGAGATTGGCTCGAGGGTTCTAGGGATGAAGATTCCTGGGGCCAAGGACCTTGGCCCGGTGTTGCTGTTCTGGGTGGCATCAATTGGGGTTTTGGTCATCCAGCGCGATTTGGGAACCTCCATTTTGTATTTTGGACTTTTCCTAGTGATGATCTACACCGCAACCGGCCGGGCGTTTTATGTCGGCATCGGCATGGTGATGATGATCACCGGTGCGCTGGTGGCATCTCGGCTCTTTGACTACGTTGGTTCTCGTTTTGAAAGCTGGCTGAACCCGCTGTCTCAGGAAAACTACACCGCTGCTGGCGGCAGCTATCAGCTGGTTCAGGGGCTTTTTGGAATGGCTCACGGTGACGTTATTGGGTCAGGGCTGGGCTCGGGCTTCCCACAGCTGATTCCGCTTGCTGAAAGCGACTTTATTTTTGCTGCCCTTGGCGAAGAGCTCGGGCTTGCTGGAGTGTTCGCAATCCTGGCCATCTACCTCTTGATTGTTTATCGAGGACTGCGTGTTGCCAACACTCACCAGGATGAGTTCTCGAAACTGCTCGCACTGGGTTTGGCCTTCGTGATTGGGCTGCAGGTATTCATAGTCTGTGGTGGGGTGATGGGGCTGTTGCCACTTACCGGCCTGACCACACCTTTCCTAGCCGCCGGTGGCAGTTCACTGCTTGCTAACTGGTCAATCATTGGGTTGCTTCTGGTTCTGTCTGACTCCTCACTGAAGCGGGTGAGCGCATGAACCGGCAGGTGAGGCGAGTTGGGTTAGCACTGACGGTGATGTTTATTGCCCTGTTTGCAATTGCCTCTTCGATTCAGGTGGTTAGGACACAGTCGCTGTATCAAGATGCGAGAAACGTTCGCGCCGCATATGAGACCTACAAAACTCAGCGCGGTTCGATTCTGGTCGGGCAAGAAGAAGTTGTGGTGAGCGGTGCCGTGAATGACCAGTATCGATTCCTGCGCGAATACGATTCAGTTCTTTATTCGCCAGTGGTCGGTTTCTTCAGCGTCTTCACCGGCTCTGCCGGCATTGAAAGATCAATGAACTCACTGCTAGCTGGACAAAGCTCAGCGCAGTTCTTTGAACAGATCAACGCGCTTCTCGATGGAAACCCGGTGACTGGAGCCGCGGTTGAATTGAGCCTGGATCCAGAACTGCAGAGAGCCGCCTGGGATGCGCTTGGCAACAGAAAGGGTGCAGTTGTTGCGCTGGAACCCGCAACTGGCCGCATCCTGGCCATGGTTTCCAAGCCAACCTTCGATGCCAACCTGCTCTCCGGTCACGAATATGAGCCGGTCAATGCCGCCTACCGCGCCTACCTCGAGGATGAAGACCAGCCGCTTATCAACAGAGCAATTGCTGGGGACCTCTACCACCCCGGGTCTGTCTTCAAGCTGGTTGTCGCAGCAGCAGCACTAGAGTCTGGCCGCTACAGCACCACCACAACCTTCGAGAATCTGGCTGACTACCGCCTGCCTGGAACCACCACCACGATTCAGAACTCCTCCGGGAAAACTTGTGGTGAGGGCACTCTGGTCACCCTGGAGCAGGCACTGATTCGGTCCTGCAACATTCCGTTTGCGATGTTGGCAGTTGACCTCGGTCAGGACCGAATCCGGGCCCAAGCCGAGCTGATGGGGTTCTCCGATGACTTAGCAATTCCGCTTTCGGTGACCCCGAGCACCTACCCGCAAGAGATGGAACTTAGCCAGGTTGCACTGACAGGTTTTGGTCAGTTTGATGTTCGGGTCTCGCCATTGCAAATGGCGATGGTGACAGCTGCAATTGCGAATCAGGGCGTCTTGATGAAACCGCAACTGGTGGATCAGGTTGTTGCCAGCAACCTAAATGTGCTGAGCCAACTAAGCCCACAAGTTTTGTCTTCCCCGATGTCTAGAGAGACCGCTGCCCTGATCACCAGAATGATGGTTGATTCGGTTGAGTTTGGTGCAGCTACCAACGCTGGCATTTCGCAGGTTGCAGTTGCCGGCAAGACCGGAACCGCTCAGAACGGCGTTGAGGATCCCTACACCCTCTGGTTCACCGGGTTCGTTCCAGCCGAGTCGCCTGAGATTGTGGTGACTGTTGTGGTCGAAGACGGTGGTGGCATAGGTCAAAACGGAACCGGTAATCAGATTGCGGCTCCGATCGCCAAAGCTGTGATGCGGGTGGTGATGGATCGATGAAGCCCGCAGTAGGGCAGCTCTACGGTGACCGCTATCGGCTCCAGTTGCGCATTGCCATTGGCGGCATGGGTGAGGTTTGGCAGGCAGAGGACGAACTGATTCTGCGCACGGTCGCAATCAAAATTTTGAAGCAAGAGTACCTTTCAGACCCTGATTTCCTAGAGCGTTTCCGGACTGAAGCACGCTCCGCTGCTCTTGTTGAGCACGAGGGCATTGCAAATGTTTATGACTATGGCGAGGACACCGGTTCTGCCTTTTTGGTGATGGAGCTGGTTCCAGGTGAATCGCTTTCCAGGCTGCTGGAGCGAGAGCGAAAACTTCCAGAGGAGCAGGTGCTGGACATCATCGCGCAAACCTCGAGGGCACTGGCCGCAGCTCACGCCAGAGGTCTAGTGCATCGAGACATTAAGCCCGGGAACCTGCTTATCACCCCTGAGGGCAAGGTAAAGATCACCGACTTTGGCATTGCCAGAGTTGGAGACCAGGTCCCGCTAACAAAAACCGGTCAGGTGATGGGCACAGTTCAATACTTGGCACCAGAGCAGGCAACCGGAAAATCTTCGACCTCGGCAACTGACCTATATTCACTCGGCGTGGTTGCCTATGAGGCACTGGCAGGCAAGCGTCCGTTCCGGGGTGAGAACCAAATGGCAATTGCCATGGCTCACATCAACGAAATGCCGCCGGCGCTATCGGACTCAATTGACCCGCGGGTTCAGAATCTAGTCCTCAGCTGTCTAGCCAAGAAGCCAAACCAACGACCAGAGTCCGGCACCTCGCTGGCAATCCGAGCGGAAGCGCTTCTCAGAGAAAAACGCAAGGGGGTTCCAGCCAAGCCGGTGGAGCCAGAAAACGACCCGGTTACCGAGGTGCTCTCCACCGACACCGCGCCGTTGCCAAAAGCTCCGATTGTTTGGCCCTGGCTTGCAACTCTTGGGCTGCTTGGTCTAACCGCAATCGTTGTGATTGTTGCGATCTTGTCGGAGCCAAGTGCCGAAGAGCCGACGCCAAGTCCAAGCCAAACCACCAGCCCGAGTCCAAGTCCCTCTGAAGCCGAACCTGAGCCAACCGAGCCAGAATCATCAATTGTTTTAGTCTCCGATGTTGTTGGCAAAAACTTGAGCGAGGTAACAGCGCTATTGACCGAGCGCGGGTTTGTTGTGAATGCCATTCCAGGGGAACTGATTCCCGGCAGCTCACCAGAGGTTCGGGTCGTGTACGCGGTTTCCCCAACTGGAAACATCGTTCGCGGCGCCGTCATCAACGTCACCTACTACGTTGGCGACTTTGAAGACATCCCAATCGAGATTCCAGCGTCAGACCCAGCAGTTGAGCCAACTCCGGTCGAGACAGACCCAGCCACCGGGCAGCCAATCGTGACCGATCCTCCTGTTGCTGATGTCCCAGCCGAGGTTCCAGGAGATCCGGCGGCCACCCCAACTCCAACTCCATCACCAACGCCGACCCCGACGAATTAGGGGACAACAGAGTAATGAGACTGTAACCGAAACACGAGCGAAATTTGCAAAAGAAAAACTAGACTTCAATAGGCGGGAAAGAGCGACTTTGAGTAAGAACGAAAGACTGATTGCAGGCCGATACAGGCTGGGTCAGCTTGTCGGCCGCGGCGGAATGGCCGAGGTCTTCGAGGGCTTTGACACAAGACTCGGTCGCACCGTTGCCATCAAACTTTTAAAATCAGACCTTGCCAATGATGCAAACTTCGAATCGCGCTTCCGACAGGAGGCCCAGGCAAGTGCGCGCATGGCCCACCCAACCATCGTTCGGGTTTATGACGCCGGTGAAGAAGAGTCCACCGATGCAAACGGTCAGACCGTCAAAACGCCATTCATCGTCATGGAGTTGGTTCGCGGCAAGCTGCTTCGAGAGATTATTGCCGAAAAGAGTCTGAACATTGAGAAGGCAGTCAAGTATGTCTCTGGCATCTTGACCGCGCTTGAGGTTTCCCACCGAGCCGGTGTTGTTCACCGCGACATTAAGCCCGCCAACGTGATTGTTGGCGAAGGCGAGTCGATCAAGGTGATGGACTTCGGCATTGCCAGGGCCGTGAGTGACAACTCCGCGACTCAGGCCGCTACCGCCGGCATCGTTGGCACCGCTCAGTATTTCTCTCCCGAGCAAGCTCGTGGCGATGCGGTTGATGGTCGAACCGACCTCTACTCAACCGGTGTGATTCTGTATGAATTGCTTGCCGGTAGGCCACCTTTCACTGGTGAGAGCGCCGTGTCTGTTGCCTACCAGCATGTTTCAGAGGCAGCGCCAGCGCCATCGGAATTCAATTCCGCGGTGTCTCCAGAACTGGATGCGGTTGTGTTGCGGGCCATGAGCAAAGATCGCGATGAGCGATTCCAGACCGCAGAAGACTTCCGAGAGCACTTGCTTGAAGCTCAGGCAGGCACCCCGATGGCCTCGACAGCAAACACCAAGAAGATGGCCCCGGTTGACTTTGACGCGACTGAGCTAATAAGCGCGGCTTCATCAAATGAACGACCAGCTTCGTTGATTGACGGTTTTGAAACTGCTCCAAGCAGCCAAATCACCACCACCTCAAACAAACTTGGTGCCAGCGTGCTCTGGGGCTTGGGAACCGGTGTGGTTGTGATCTTGGTTGGACTGCTGTTCTGGGTTACGAACTTAGGTGGCTCAGGCCCGACCGTTTCACCAACAAGCGGCGTTCAGGTTGCTAGCGTTCAGGGTTCTTTGTATGAGGATGCCTACAACACCCTCACCTCGCAGGATCTAGTTGTGCTGAGGGTTTATGAAAAGAGCGAGAGCGTTCCTGAGGGAGTCGTAATCCGCCAGGTTCCAGAGGCTGGAACTCAGGTTCTTTCCAACACCGCCGTCACTCTGTATGTGTCCAGTGGTGCAACCGAGGTAACTGTTCCAAACCTGGTTGGCAAATCCGAAGCAGATGCGGTGGCCCTGATTGAGGGCCAGGGGCTCACGGTTGGAAGCATTACCGTGGTCGGCTCGCCGATTGTGCCCAAGGGCGTCGTGATTGCCTCGGACCCGGTAACCAACTCCAAACTTCCGCTAGGAACGGTTGTGAACGTGGTTCTGTCTGATGGCACGGTTCAGGTTCCAGATGTTAGAAACCTTGAGGTTCTGGAAGCTAGAAGCATTTTGACTAACCCGTCGATTGGTTACACGGTCTCGGTTGAAGTGCTGGATGCCCTTACCTGCACCGGAACACCGGGATCAGTTGTATTGGAGCAGTCAGTGCTCCCCGGTGAGGCCGCGCAACTGCAGAACATTGTTTTGTATGTTGAGTGCATAGGTGGAGTGGTTGAACCGACTCCAACTCCAACGCCAACGCCAACGCCAACGCCAACGCCAACGCCAACTGAAACAGTTGTTGGTTAGTTAGCTTCTATTCTCGGGCTTAGGTGTTTAGCCTTTTCCTTCGCGCCCTCAAGACCAAGGGTCTCCAGCCAGTTGGCCAACATCGCATAGCCACCCTCGGTCATGACCGACTCTGGGTGGAACTGAACCCCATAGATTGGTTTGGTTTTGTGCTGAAGGCTCATGATCACGCCAGACTCGGTTTGTCCGGTTACTAACAGTTCCTCAGGAACTGTTTCTGGAACAACTGCCAGTGAGTGATACCTGGTGGCCATAAAGCCCTGTGGCAGGCCATCCAAAATCGTGCTTCCGGAGTGGTTCACCTTGGAGGTCTTGCCATGCATTAGCTCTGGAGCGCTTTCAACCCGACCACCAAGTGCCTCGGCGATCGCCTGGTGACCCAGGCAAACCCCAAACACCGGGTAGTTGGTTTCAAGGGCAAACTTCACGGTTGGAATAGACAATCCAGCGCTTGCTGGATTTCCGGGTCCCGGTGAAATCAGCACCGCATCAAAATTTTCTAGAAGTGCAGGTAGTTCGCTTTCCTCGATTGCGTCATTGCGCATGACAGTTGTGGTGGCTCCGAGCTGCTGCAAATAGCCGTTCAGGGTGTAGACAAAGCTGTCGTAATTATCTAAAACGAGGATGTTTACCATGGTGTGAATAGCCTAATCGGATAGCGACAATCCGGTTCGGGCATTAAGCTACTTGGCATGGCAGATTCGAAATCACGCAAGAACAATGACTCCAAGCCGCTAAAACCACAGGTGGCTGGCGAAGAGGCAGAGAACCCAACCTGGTACAAGGCCGTCATGTTCGGCTTTATGCTCTTTGGCCTAGCCTGGATCCTGTTGTTCTACATCTCTTCAGCGCGCTACCCACTAGGCAGCGCAACTCCAATCGATCTTTCCAACTGGAACATCTTGATTGGTTTCGGCATCGCCATGATTGGCTTTGCAATGACTACAAAGTGGAAATAACTAAAACCAGCTAGAGATCTTCAGCATGGTTAGTCCGTAGAGGACTCCCCAAGCTAGAAACACCCCAAAGATTTGCTGCACCCGCTGGCTCGCCTGTCTGGTTTGCGAATAGATTCCGGCAATCGCCAGCCCGGTAATCAGGCCACCCAAGTGGCCCTCCCAGGAGATTCCCGAAACAAAGAAGCCAAGCCCGAAGTTGATTGCAATCAGGGTGAAGATTTGAGTGGCATTGCCGCCACCGACCCGAATCACCACAAAGTAGGCGCCCATCAGGCCAAACAGCGCACCAGAAGCTCCAACCACTGGAATCGATGGGTCTGACAGCCACATAACCGCAACCGAGCCTCCAATAATGGAGGTCAAATACAGCGCTAAAAAGCGAACTGGGCCCAGCATCGGCTCCAGCACCCTGCCAAAAATCCAGATCGCGTAGGAATTGAACAAAATGTGTAGCGGACCGGACCAGTCATGCACAAACCCGGCGGTGAGCATCCGCCAAGGCTCGAACGGAGCAAAGAGCGGAGCAAAAAACAGCTGGTTGGTGAACAGATAGCCAAGCGGGCTGATTTGGCCAAGCCAAATAAGAAGGTTCAGTGCAAGCAGCCCCGAGGTTACTGGAGCTGCTTTTGCACTTTTCAGGCTAAGAGCCAACTAGGCCTTTTCGATTGTGATGCTCTCGATGATCACGTCATCGGCTGGCTTGTCGCGACCATCGGTTGCAACAACACCAATCTGCTCCACAACCTTGCGGCTAACCTCATCGGTCACGTCACCAAAGATGGTGTGACGGCCCTGCAGCCAAGTGGTTGGTGCCAGGGTGATGAAGAACTGTGAGCCGTTGGTGCCAGGGCCTGCGTTAGCCATGGCCAACATGTAAGGCTCGTTGAAGGTAAGTTCTGGGTGAATCTCGTCACCGAACTGGTAGCCAGGGCCACCCATGCCGGTTCCGGTTGGGTCACCACCCTGAATCATGAAGCCCTCGATTACACGGTGAAAGATCACGCCGTTGTAGAGCGGGGTGTCAGTCTTGGTCGCGTTGGTCTTCGGGTCGCGCCACTCGATTGAGCCGGTGGCTAGTCCTTCGAAGTTCTCGACGGTCTTAGGCGCGTGCAAACCGAACAGGTTTACCTTGATTGCGCCGTGGTTGGTGTGCAGGGTTGCGATAGCTGTTGGAGAAGTCATCCCTACATTCTGCCAGTTCTTTTCAAACTTGTGTTTGACTGGGAACCTGTTTAGTTATGGAGAGCAATGAATGCAGCAATAAGTTTCACAAATTTGGTGAAAACCTACGGCGGTCAAAACGCAGTTGACGACCTGAGTGCTTCAGTAAACCAGGGTCGAATCACCGGATTTTTGGGCCCCAATGGTGCCGGCAAGTCCACGGCCCTGCGCTGCCTGGTTGGCTTAGCGGCGCCTAGCAGTGGCTCGGCGCAGATCCTCGGTGTTCCCTACCGCGAGCTTGAGAATCCGCTTAGCAAGGTTGGAACGGTTCTAGATAGCCGCGGCTTTCACCCTGCCCTTACTGGCCGACAGAACCTGCGCGTGGTAGCAGCTGCCGCCAGCATTCCAGAGGTTCGTGTTGATGAGGTGCTCGAGATGGTGGAACTATCAGAGGCGGCCAACAAGAAAATGAAGAAGTACTCGCTGGGCATGAAGCAGCGCTTGGCTCTAGCTGGAGCGATTTTGGGGGATCCAGAGATTCTGATTCTGGACGAGCCCGCCAACGGCCTAGATCCGGCTGGCATTGCCTGGCTCAGAAAGTTTCTAAGGATGCTCGCCGAGGGAGGCAGGACCATCCTGGTGTCCTCGCATCAATTGGCCGAAATGCAGCACACGGTTGATGACGTTCTGATTATCAACAAGGGCAAGTTGATTGCAGCCGGCACAAAGGAGCAGGTGATGGGGCCGGACAGCCTCGAAGACGCCTTCCTGAAACTAACCGGAGGGAGCTTGTCATGAGCCTGTTGAAATCTGAGTGGCGAAAGCTCGTTTACGTTCGAGCTCACTGGGGCCTTCTAATCGGGGCTGTCGTGCTGGCTGGGTTTGGAACAGCAGTAACGCCAATAATTCTTGATAGCAATTCGGCGACCTTTGGCTTGGCACTAGACCAGCAGACTGCTGTTGATTCTGTCTACGCAAATGCCATCTCGTCCTACATTTTCGCAATCATCATCGGCATCATGCTGATGTCCGGTGAGTTTCGACACGGCACCGCCGTTGCCACCTTCTTGACCGCCCCGAAGCGCGGGACCGTGCTTGCAAACAAGCTCGGAATCGCAGCCATCGGCGGCGCTCTGGTTATGGTAATTTCCACCGCCGCCGGCATTGCAGCTGGTTGGGTGACCCTGTCATTTTTTGAAAACGTTGCAGAGCCATCCTCCGGTGTTTTTGTGAACACAATGCTTGCGGCAGTTGTTTCCGGTTCTATCCTGGGCATCGTAGGTGTTGCCATTGGCACCCTGATCCGAAATCAGATGCTGGCGATAACCGGGTCCCTGATTTACCTGTTTGTTGTTGACCCAATCTTGCTGACCCTAGTTCCCGATGCTGGCAAGTGGCTGCCGTCAGGGCTGATTACCGCCATGCTGGCATTGGATATTCAGGCCCCAGAGCTTGGCATTGACACCGCCAACTACCTACCGCCGCTAACAGCAACCCTGGTGCTGCTTGGATACGGAGTGGTGTTTGGTGTGGTTGCAATTGCAACCAGCCTCAGACGAGACATCGACTAAGAAGCGTAAATAAACCGGGTCGCCCAAAAAGCGGTGACCCGGTTTATTGCTACCTTAAAGGCCCTTTGGCTTGAGGTGTTTCTGAGCCAGCGCGCTTACGAAGTCAAACAACAGCGCCAAGATTGCTACTAACACCGCGCCAATTAGAATCGCCGGTGCACGGTCCAGCTTTAGGCCGGAGTTGATAGTCTCACCAAGCCCGCCGCCGCCAACCAAAAAGGCAAGCGCTGACATGCCAACGTTGATGACGATCGCGGTTCTGATGCCCGCAATGATTACCTCAACAGACAGTGGCAGCTCGATTTTCATCAGGATTTGGCGGGTTGTGTAACCCATGCCGCGACCTGCGTCGATGACCGACTTGTCCACCTGCTCCAAACCAACGATGGTGTTTCTCAGCACCGGCAGTAGCGAAAAGGTTGCTAGGGCCAGGATCACCGTGGTGATTCCGGCGCCCATGAAGGAAAAGAAGATCACAATCAGGCCATAGGCCGGAAGTGCCTGAGCCAGTCCTAGGGTGTCGACCAGGAAGTTCTTTAGCCTTGGGAACCCCTTGCGGGTAACCAGGACGCCAAGTGGGATTGCAATTGCAATGACAAGCAGTGAGGAAGCAAGGCCAAGCGTGATGGTCTCAACCAACTGCCGCTGCAGCTTCTCAGGAGCCAAAATCGCAATTGTGGTGTCATCGAGGTCCGAGTAAAGCCAGACCACGCCACCAATGATCGCCAGAGCAATTGCAAAGATCGGCGAAACAATTAGATCCAGGCGCTCACTCAGTGGAGTCCTGTTTTTTAGGGATGGTGCTATCTGAGACAAGTTATGAACCTACCCGTCGCTCATGATCAGCTTGGCAAGCGACTCAATGGTGCAGCAGCCCAGGTACTTGCCCTTGCGGTCAGTGACCACTGCCATACCAACCGATGATTGCAACATCACAGTCAGCGCATCCTGGAGGGTGTCCTCGGGCTGCAGGTCAACTGTCACGGGACGGCCTGATTTCTCAATCGGCTGCGAGGTGCGGTTTAGAGCTCGCTCATCAATCCACCTGGTCGGCTTGTCATTAGCGTCCAAAAACAGCGCCACCTGGTCGTCTGATGCTCGAAGTGTTTCCAGGGCCTGTTCCCGCATCACAGGCGATGACATGGTTGGAACCTGGTGCAACTCGATGTCACGGACCTTCTTTAGGGTCAAGCCCTTCAGGATGGCGCCAGAGCCCAAGAAGCTCTCAACAAACTCATCGGCCGGGTGGGCAAGGATTGCCTCCGGGGTGTCCAGCTGAGCAATTTCAGAGCCTTCGCGAAGGATCGCTATTCGGTTTCCCATCTTGATGGCCTCATCGATGTCGTGAGTTACGAACACGATGGTCTTCTTTAGCTCCTGCTGCAGTCTCAAAAACTCGTTCTGCAATCGGTCCCTGGTAATTGGGTCGATCGCACCGAAAGGCTCGTCCATCAGCAGTACATCTGGGTCAGCTGCCAGTGCCCTGGCAACACCAATGCGCTGTGCCTGGCCACCTGAAAGCTCCTTCGGGTAGCGATCACGATAGGTTTCTGGATCCATTGAAACAAGTTCCAGCATCTCATCGATGCGAGCTTCGATCTTTGCCTTGTCCCAGCCCAGCAGCTTAGGAACGGTTGCGATGTTCTCGGCAATGGTGCGGTGCGGGAACAGACCAACCTGTTGGATTACGTAGCCGATCTTGCGTCGCAAGACAGATGGGTCGCCATCGGTTACATCTTCGCCATCGAGGTAGATGCGGCCAGAGGTTGGCTCAATTAGGCGGTTAATTAGGCGCAGCGTGGTGCTCTTGCCACAGCCAGAAGGGCCGACCAGGACCAGCACCTCGCCCTTTTTAACCTCAAGGGTTAGGTTCCGAACAGCTGGCTCGGCTCCCGACCCATAGCTCTTACTTACATTTTCAAGTCTGATTAGCGTTTCGCTCATCGGATGCCCTTCGAGATTGTGGCCACTCTTAGGGCCTGCAAAATTAGATCAATAACCAGTGCCAGCACCAGGCACAACAGCGTTCCGAGCCAAATTGACTCGAGGGAGTTCGGTAGTGGCAATCTAGCCAGACCGCTCTTAATAAAGTCTCCAAGGCCACCGCCTGCAACCAAGGTTGCAATTGCAGCGATACCAACTACCAGCATCGAGGAAACCCTGATGCCGGCAAGAATGATGGGCCAGGCAAGCGGAAGCTCAACCTTTAGCAGCACCTGAACCGGTGAAAAGCCCATTCCCTTCGCGCTTTCCAAAACTCCTGGATCAATGCCATCAAGGCCGGTGATCGTGTTTCTGAGAATTGGTAGCAGCGAATACAAAAACAGTGCGATGAAGGACGGGGCGAAGCCCAGTCCCACCAGTGGTATGAAAACCACAAACAGCGCAAGCGACGGAATGGTTAGAAAAACCGAAGCGATCGAGAGCGCTAGCTCTTTGGCAAGTTGACTGCGTCGGGTCACGACGCCGGTGAGGATGGCAAATAAGCCAGCACTCACCAGCACCGTAACCACGTACCCAGTGTGTTGGGCCAGCCCTTCTAGGACCTGCTCTTGTCTAGCAAGCGCGAAGTCAATCAGGCTGAATAAGAAATCCACAGGTTTCTTAGTCGGTCAGACCTTCAGCAACAAGGTATGCACGTGCCACGTCGGCTGGGTCTTGACCTTCAGCTGAAACGAATCCGTTCAACTCGGCCATGCGCTCATTGCTAAGCGGAGCCAGGATTGCATCGATGATTCCATCAAATGCCTCTGGTGCCTCGTTGTACTTGTCCTGTCCCATGGTTCCGGAAACGTTGTAAAGGATGTTTACACCTGGATCCTGGACCAAAGTTAGGCCAAGAGCTGGGATACGTCCGTCAGTTGTGTAGACCTCACCGAAGTCACAGTTGTTTGCTGCGGTCTCGGTGTAGATGATTCCGGTGTCCAAGATGCGCTGCTGGCTGTCTGGAAGCTCGATACCGGTGAAGGTCTCGGTCAAGATCAGTCCATCAGGACGGCTTGGGAACTCTGACTCCATGCAAACGATGGTGTCTGGGTTTGCAGCCACGTAATCCATCATGGTGGTTAGGTCGAAGCCACCGCCGTTGGATTCTGTTAGCTCAGGGCTAGAAACGAAACCGTAGGTGTTGTTGAACGGTGAACGTCCAAGCCAAACGATTCCATTCTCAGCTAGATCGCGCTCACGCACGCCTGAGGTTAGAGTCTCAGCGTCAAAGCTTGGGTCTTCTAGTCCTAGGTGGACAGCCCAACCGGTTCCGTTGTACTCCATGTAAATGTCGATTTCACCGGACTCAAGAGCTGCACGCGCCACGTTGGTTCCACCAAGGTTTACCTTGTTGTCAACGGTTGCGCCAGTTGCCTCAAATGCGGCCACTAGCATCTCGCCAAGAATTAGCTGCTCGTCGAAGTCCTTTGATCCAACGGACACGGTGATTCCCGATAGATCGTATTCTGAAAGTGATCCGCCTGAGGCTGTTTCGGTCTCAGCCGCGGCACATCCTGCAAGCGTCAGTGCTGAAATTGCACCAATCGCCAACATTGAGAATTTTGTTGCATGCTTCATATAGGTTCTCTCCTTTGGTATCCATACAGAGTAAAGAAAATGAAGCCCAAACCCTAATGTGGTTGTCCATATGTCAACTAATTGGTAGATTAGAGACCATGCGCACTCACACCGCAGGACTTGCCAGAGACCTTGAAGTTATTGAGGCCCTAGCATCTGCCGAGGCCTTCACACTTGGCGGCATCGGTGTCCAACGGGTTGCCGAACTTACCAAACGCGACAAGGGTCAAATTTCAAGAGTCCTGAAGACCCTGGAGGCCACCGGGTTGGTCGATCGAGACAAAGCCACCAGAAAATACTCACTCGGACACAGGTTTTACTCGATGTCGATGCGAACCCGCGAAGCACACCTCGCCCTGCAGTCAGAATCCAGGCTTTCGGAGCTGGTTGCGCAGGTTCAGGAGACCGCTCACCTAAACGTGCTTCGGGGTGGTCGAGTGCTGACCATCAAAACGGTGGTTGCCGCTGACGCGGTTCGCCGCTCCGGATGGGACGGAGTCCTTTCCAACGCCGGAATCACCGCATCCGGAAGGGCGATCCTGGCTGGGCTCACCGACAGCGAGATTGAACTGTGGTGGGCTGAGCATGCTCTAGATGACCCGCTGCCACTGCTGTCGATTGATATGCCGAAGCCGGCAGAACCGATTAATCCCAAGACCAGGCGGGCTAGAAGACCTGCTCGAAGTTTGAAGCAGTTTGAGAAAATGCTTCAGGAGGTCAGGGACCGAGGCTATGCAATTAGCGATGAGTTCCAAGAGGGCATTGTCGATGCGGCAGCTCCAGTAAGGGATTCCTCCAACATTGTGGTTGCGGCAATCAGCGTTGGTGCCTCATTCGAGCGACTTGGTGATCAAACCGACCAGCTCGGCCAAATGGTGTCTGCTGCCGCCTTGCGATTATCCACTGATTTAGGTGCCCCGATTATTGGGCCCGCTTAGTAGAGTTTTTCTCTATGAGCAACGTCGCCATTATCACCGGAGCAGGTTCCGGATTTGGGCTTGGCCTAACCAAGAAATTACTCCACCTGGGCTGGGTGGTTTATGGAGCCGATATCTCGCGAGATGGCCTGCATGAAGCCGCGAGCGCCGGCGCCATTGCCCTAAAGATGGATGTGACCAGTGATAAGCAGGTTGCGGCTGGCATTGCGAAGGTAATCAAGGAGCAGGGCCAGATCGACCTGATGGTTGCAAATGCAGGCTATGGCAGCTTCACCTCAATCGAGGAAACCAGCTCAGAGGATGTTCGAAAAATCTTTGACGTCAACGTCTTTGGCGTTGAACGCTGCATCAAAGCGGTTTTGCCGCAGATGCGGAAACAGGGATCCGGCAGGATCATTGCTACCACCTCGGTTGTAGCCCATGTCTCCTTGGCCGGTCTAGGTTGGTATGCCGCAACCAAGCACGCCGTTAGAGCAATGACCAACGCGCTGCGCCAAGAAGTGCGTGGTTTAGGCATCTTCGTTTCAACCGTAGAGCCGGGAACTTCAAAGACCGGCTTTGGTTCGGTGGCCTTTGGAAAGCTTGAGTCATCTAGGGAGTTCGCCGAATACGACGGCGTCATGCGCGGCCTGGACAAATGGCTTGGTGGTCTCTATCGCATCTCCCCGGGTCCCGACAAAGTGATCAAGAAGATGCTCAGAGCTGCAACAGCTAAACACCCCCGTGCCCACTACCCAGGAAGTTGGGATGTGGTGGCACTAAAGCTTGCTTTTTACCTGCTGCCTAGGCGGGTAATGGATGCCTTTGTGCTCTGGCTTGCCAGGCACTAGTTGCCAGCTGGTTATTCGCATCTAGCCATAAACTACAGAGCATGAAACTTCCTGACCCGATCATCATTGACCCGCAGTCCGTTCCAGCTCTGAACTGGGGCATTATCGGGCCTGGTGGAATTGCTGAAACCTTCGTCGGCGCAACCCAAAAGCACACCTCGCAGCGCTTTGCAGCTGTTGCTTCCAGGACAGCCGGCAGAGGCGATGAGTTTGCAAGTAAGTTCAACATCCCTAGGGTCCACGCAAACTACGCAGAACTAGTTGCCGATGATGAGTTGGATGCCATTTACATTGCCAGCCATCAGGGCGATCACTTCGAGCACGCAATGCTGGCAATTGAGGCCGGCAAGAGCATTCTGGTTGAAAAACCAATCACCTATCTACCGGAGCAGGCGGAGCAGATCTTTGCCGCTGCAGCCCGACACAAAGTGCTTGCCATGGAGGCAATGTGGACAAGGTATTTGCCCCAGTCGACTATTCTTCGACAACTGTTGGCATCTGGGGAGCTTGGCACCCCTGAGCTGCTAACTGCCAGCTTCTGTGCCGATAATCGCGCCATTGAGCGGCTCTGGAAGCCAGGTGGTGGTGGAATTGTCTATGACATGGGCATCTACCCAATCGCCATGGCGCAACAGATCCTTGGAACAGCAAAATCAATCACCGCAACTGGTCTTGTTAGGCCAGATGGCATGGACGAAGAAAGCTACACGATCCTCACCTATGAGTCCGGTGCGAGGGCATCGCTGACAATGTCGGGAATCGCATCACTTCCGATCTCAGCCAGCTGTTCGTTCGAGAATGCGATCGTCACCTTCGGTGAGCCGTTCTTTGTGCCATCAGGCATCTCAGTGAAGACCAAGGACTTCTACCCGGAGCAAAGCACCTGGGTCGATGAGTCAGGCATTGCAGGACATGAGGGCCTGAGCTACCAGGCAACCTGGTTCGCGAAATACCTGTCAAAGGGTCGAATTGAGTCTGAGGTTCACACCCATGCTGAAACTGTTGAGGGCATTGCCATCGCTCACGAGATCACTACCCAAATCGGCGCTAAGCCTTTTTAGTAGCCGCAGCACCTGGTTCTTGGGTCTAGAGCCAGGACCCTAGTCTCTGACCCCGATAATCATCGGATCATGAAAGCTGCCGCCAAACGCCTGCTTGGAAGCGCCGCTTCTGTCTAGGTAAGGGGTGATCCCGCCTAGGTGGAATGGCCAAGCCGCACCCATGATCATGCTGAGGTCAATGTCCTGGGCTGTTGCCACGACACCCTCTTGAAGCATCAGGTGAACCTCTTTGGCAAGGCCAACATTCACCGCATCAAAGATTTCGGCTGCTGATCTGCCCTTACCGGAAGCGTTGCCAACAATCTCGATCGCCTTCTTGTCATAGCCCTTGATGTTGCCCTTGGCATCGCGCTCAGTGAGCTTGCCGTATTCGGCCAACTTGTGAAGGTTTTCACTGGCGTAAAAGCGGTCGCTGTTGAAGGCGTGCATTGAATCAAGCACATGTGCTCCAACCTTTAGGCCAACCAGCTCCAGCAGGTCAAACGGATTCATGGGAAGCCCAAGCGGAGCAATAGCATCAGCCACCTGCTCAAAGCTTGCGCCCTCATCAACAGCTCGCATCGCCTCCCCAAGCAGGTAGCCAAGCAGGCGATTGACAACAAAGCCTGCGGCATCAGCGGTGATCACCGCTGTTTTCTTTAGGTTCTTGGCAACATTCATCGCCGTTGCAACCGCCTCATCAGAAGATTTCGGCGCCCTGACCACCTCAACCAGCGGCATTACTGCCACCGGGTTGAAGAAGTGGAAACCAACAACGCGTTCTGGCTTTTGGAGCTTTGATGCGATTTGCTCAACCGACAGCGAAGAGGTGTTTGTTGCCAGGATGCAGTTTTCGCTCACATGCTTTTCCAGCTCCGCGAAAACATCCTGCTTGATCTTCAGTTCTTCGAATACAGCTTCAATCACCCAGTCGCAATCGCTGAAGGCGGCGTAGTCAAGAGATCCCGAGATGTTTCCGGCATAGCGATTGCGGTCGTCGGTGGAGAGCCTGCCTTTTTCAACCAACTTGTCTAGTTCGTTGATTATGTAGGAAATGCCCTTGTCGATTCGCTCCTGCGAGACATCGGTAATCACAACTGGAACTTCAAGCCTCCGCAAAAACAGCAGTGCGAACTGGGAGGCCATTAGGCCAGCGCCTAAAACCCCGACTTTGGTCACTGGCACTGCCAGCTTCTTGTCCGGCGCTCCGGATGGGTTTTTGGCATGCTTCTGCACCAAGTTGAATGAGTAGATCGATGCCCGGAACTGATCCGAGGCAATTAGGTCCTCAATAGCCTGGTCCTCGCGCTTGAATGCGTCAGCTTTGGAACCAGATTTTGCAGCATCAATCAAGTCAAGTGCTGCATAGGGTGACAGCGGCACCGAACCAAGCTTCTGCTGGACAGTCTTTCTTGCAATCGCAACGGCAGGAGACCAAACGGTCGCTTTTTCAACTTTGCCAGGCTCGTTCTTGCGCTTTATCTTCTTGCCGTTTAGCACCTGATCTGCCCAGGCAAGAGATTCCTCAAGGAACCTAGGCGAATCAAACATGACGTCCGCAATACCAAGCTCTAGCACCTCTTGCGGCTTCAGCATTCTGTTTTGCTTGAGTGGGTTTTCAATAATGACCTTCAGGGCATTTCGAATTCCGATTAGGTTCGGGAGCAAATAGGCGCCGCCCCAGCCAGGAATCAGACCAAGAAACACCTCCGGCAATGCAATTGCCGGTGCTGCTGAATTGACGGTTCGGTAATTTGCGTTGAGGGCAACCTCTAGGCCGCCGCCGAGAGCCAAGCCGTTGATAAACACAAAGCTTGGAACTCCTAGGTCGTCAAGTTTCTCCAGCGCATAGTGGCCAAGTTCGGCAATTAGCCTGCCAACCTGACGGGCCTTGATCTGCTGCACCTTTGAAAGGTCCGCACCAGCTGCCAGGTAGTAAGGCTTTCCGGTCACGGCAACCGCGTGGATTTCCTTGTTGGTAGCTCGCTGCTTTAGTTCGTCCAGGGTTGCGGCAAACTGCAACAGGGTTTGAGGTCCAAGAGTGTTTGGACGGGTGTGGTCCTTGCCGTTGTCGAGAGTTATCAACGCGAGGGTCTTGCCGGAGCCAAGGGTGACATCCGAGACGTAGGAGTTGGTAATTACCTCTGTGTCGTCGGTTAGTAGTGGCTGAAAGCGCTCCATTAGTTGCCCTTCCAGTTCATGTTCTCCCAAATAACTGTTCCGCCCATGCCCAGGCCAATACACATGGTGGTGAGTCCGTAGCGGACGGAGTTGTCTTCCTCAAACTGCTTTGCCAATTGAGTCATAAGCCTTACTCCACTTGAAGCAAGTGGGTGGCCAAAGGCAATTGCTCCGCCGTACTTATTGACCCTGGCATCGTCATCGGCGATGCCAAAGTGATCTAGGAATGACAAAACCTGAACTGCAAAAGCCTCGTTGATTTCAAAAAGGCCAATGTCATCAATTGTCAGTCCGGCCTTTTCAAGGGCCTTTTCGGTGGCCGGAATTGGGCCAATGCCCATGATCTCCGGCTCAACACCAGCAAAGGCAAATGAAACCAGTTTCATCTTTGGCTTCAGGCCGTGCTTCTTCAGGGCCCTTTCACCTGCAAGCAGTGACACGGTTGCGCCGTCGGTTAGTGGCGACGCGTTTCCCGCAGTTACCTTGCCGTGAGGTCGAAATGGCGTCTTTAGGTCTTTCATGCCCTCGAGGGTTGATTCCGAGCGCATTAGCTCGTCCTTGGTGACCAAACTCCAACCCGATTCGCTTCCTGCGGAAACTGGAACCAGGTCCGGCTGAATCTTGTTGTCTTGGTAGGCCTTGGCCGCCTTCTGCTGCGAACCAACCGCGAATGCATCGGCGCGCTCCTTGGTTAGCTGCGGATAGCGGTCGTGAATCTTTTCGGCGGTGTTGCCCATGTTCAAGGCCTCTGGGTTCACCAGCTTCTCTGACAGAAACCTTGGGTTTGGATCTGCGTCAAAGCCCATCGGGTGGCGGCCCATGTGTTCAACACCACCTGCCAGCGCGATGTCGTAGGCACCAATGCCAATGGCTGATGCGGTGGTGGTCACGGCCGTCATTGCACCGGCACACATCCGGTCGATGGCGTAGCCGGGAACACTTTGCGGCAGACCAGCCAAAATCGCAGAGGTGCGACCAATTGTCAGGCCCTGATCGCCGGTCTGAGTGGTTGCAGCCACTGCAACATCGTCAATCGCGGCACGGTCTAGATCTGGGTGGCGGTCAAGCAAACCAATCATCGCCTTGACCACCAGGTCATCGGCTCGGGTGTTCCAGTAGACGCCCTTCTCTCCAGCCTTACCAAATGGAGTTCTAACTCCGTCTACGAAATAAACGTTTTGCTGTTCCATCATTTCCTAACCAACTCTGTTCGGCTTTCCTGACGCGCTTTTTCGTCTTGGGCAAGGGTTGAGCGGACTAGGCCCGGGGTGAGCAAGAATGCATCGACCAAGCTTTCGGCATGAGGTCTTAGCCTTGGCAACAGGCGGGTGTCGATATATTCGGTGATGGCCTCAGCCCTGGAGCTAGAGAGCCTGCCGTTTATGAGATACCAGGCCAAGTTTTCCTCAAGCACCGAGAAGCCATAGAGGTCCCTGAGCCAGGTGAGGATCTGCCTCGAGTCATCGTCCTTGATGGTTTTGAGTGCAGAGGTGAAGGCCTCCCAAAGAATCAATTCACCGTGAGCCTTGGCTGCCAAGATCAAGTCATTTTGGTAGCGGTTGAAAAGCTCTGCTTCCTTGGCTGGGTCTTTAGGTCCCGAGTGCTTCAGGTTGTTGGCCAGCTTCGCAATCATGGTGTGAACGCGATCAGTCAACAGCTGGTGCTGGTGTTCTTCTTCTTTCACGAAGCCAACGGAGCGGGCAGTTGAACCGAAGTCCACCATCTTTTGGGCAAGGCCTCGAAGACCACCCCGGTTGATGGTTGCTTCTCCAACCTGGCCAGCAACATAGTTTGCAAGAGTTCCAAAGTCCGGAGACTTGAATGCCTTGGCGTAGTCGGTCAGCAGTCGCTTTGCAACCAACTGCAGCATCACGTTGTTATCACCCTCAAAGGTGACATAGACATCCATGTCTGCGCGAAGGCCGGTTAGACGGTGCTCGGCCATGAAGCCTTGACCGCCACATGCCTCGCGGCACTCTTGAATTGTGTCGAGGGCATACCAGGTGCTGAGCGCCTTTGATGCTGCCGCAACCGTCTCAAGGTCCTGGCGGGCCTCGTCGGTGTCATTTTCGCCGGTGAAAACCAGGTGGAACTGCTCTAGTAGCTCCTGGTGGGTGAAGATCTGGGCATAGGTCCTGGCCAACAGCGGCAGGAGTCTGCGCTGGTGGCGACCATAGTCGAGCAAAGTCTGCTCCTTGCCATCAGCGCCGGCGAATTGCTTGCGCTCTAGGCCGTAGCGAACAGCAATGTCCAGGGCCAACTTCTGAGAGTTAACCACTGCGCCGGTTAGCGAGACCCGTCCTTGGACTAGTGCACCAAGCTGAGTGAAGAACCTTCGACCCGGGCTCTCAATCACTGAGGTGTAGGTTCCCTCCGGGGTCACGTCCGCATATCGGTTCAACAGGTTGGTTCTTGGAACGCGCACCTGATTGAAGAACAGCCGCCCGTTGTCGATTCCGTTTAGGCCACCCTTCAGGCCATCGTCTTCGCTGCCGACACCGGGCAGCAATTTGCCCTTTTTACGAATCGGGACATAAAAAGCGTGCACGCCGTGCTTTTCGCCTCCGGTATAAAGCTGGGCGAATACCACCGCTGCGTGACCGTGCAACGCAGCATTTCCAAGGTAATCCTTGTAGCTGTGGCGATCGGGTGTGTGAATGATGAATTCTTCTGTCGCTGGATCGTAAGTGGCGGTTGTGCCAATCGATGCCACGTCAGAGCCATGACCGGTTTCGGTCATGGCGAAGGCACCGGGAACCTCGAAGTTCACGGCACCTGGCAAAAAAGCCTTGTAGTGGTGCTCGGTTCCCAGATACAGAATTGCTGAGCTAAACAAGCCGTATTGCACCCCCTGCTTGATTTGCAGAGACGGATCCGCGAACACCAGCTCCTCGAAGCTCGACAGCGCCCCACCGGGGGTCATCTGGCCACCAAGCTCAGTCTGGAAGCCGTACTTGGTTGCGCCACTGTCAACCAGGGTCTTTAGTTGCTTGAGAACCAGCTCTCGGTGCTTCTCCATGGAGAGGCCCTCTTGCTTGAACAGCTGCTTTTCTTCGATCACCCTTCGGGTGCTGCGACGGATATCGGCCCACCTGCCAAGAATTCTTTCCCCGGTTGCCTCGACGTCTAATTGAATGTCTTTATTGATATTCATTTCTCACCTCGTGCCCTAGTATTCGCCAGATATTTGGGCATTCCAAGGGGTGTGGACAAAGTTCGTGGTCGCGCACAAACAGGCCTTTACGACACTGGGTGTATTTAGAGGTTACCTACAAAAACCTAACACCCAATTCAGAGGTAATGAACAAGTACTAGTTGCCCTCGAATTTGGCTGGCTGCTTGGTGACAAAGGCTTCCATGCCCCGGGCTACGTCTTTGGTCTGCATCAGGGCGCCAAGGCGCTGAAACACCTTTGCCTTTTCTTCCAACTTGTCGTTGGCTCGCGCCGAAGCAAGGGTGGCCTGAACCGCCAGCGGTGCTTGGGCAGCAATGGTGTTGGCGATCGTCACCGCAATCTCGATTTCGTGACCCGGCTCACAAACCTGGGTAACCATGTTCATCCGCAGCGCATCATCGGCACCAAAGCTGTCTCCGGTCAGCAGATAGCGCATTGCGTTTGCGTGGCCGGCCACTTCAGGAAAACGAATAGTTCCCCCGCCAAAGGGCATGATGCCCCGGGCAACCTCGAGCTGGGCAAACCTGCTGTCGCTGGCTGCAATCACAACGTCGCTGGCAAGAGCCAGTTCAACCCCGAGCGTGAAGCAGGTCCCCTTGGTTGCCATGACAACTGGCTTTGACACCTGCTTGGTGCTCATACCCCATGGGTCAAGGCCACCTTCCGGAACCATCTGCAGCTTGCCTGCGGCAAGCTTTGGTCCGACGTCATTTAGGTCTAGCCCAGCGGTGAAGTGGTCGCCGTAGGCGAAAACCACACCGACTCGAAGATTGGGGTCGGTGTCTAGTTGGCCATAGGCAAGTGATAGCTCGTGCAGCATCTGTTCGTCTGCGGCATTTAGTTTGTCCGGCCTATTCAGGCCGATCAACAAAATGTGGTCTCTGATTTCTGTTGTAACTCTGGTCGTCGTTGACATGGCACACAGGCTAAACGCTAATCGGTGAGTTGCGCTACTCGCTGGGGGGAAATTCTCAGAAGCACGCCGATGTCTCTCATGCTCAAACCTTGTTCTCGAAGGGTTGCCACAACCGCGCGAATCTCTCTGGATGCCTCTTCTTGTAGGCGCTGGGCATCCTTCATTTTTCTCTGGGCTTCTTCCAAATCACACATCACTGAAGGCATTGAGGTGCTGATTCGGACCACAATGTCGCAGCGCTCAACAGTGCTGTTTTCTTGCACAAGATCTTTGATTTGCTCGGTGGCTAGATCCAAGCGCTTGGTGGAAATAAGTAGGTTGCCCAACTCCGGAACTCGGACGCGCCAGGCGCCAGCCTTACGCTCACACTCCGCGTTGATCTCCATGCTGAAAGACTAACAAAAGCCAGCAGCCGAGGTTGACTGGTTTTATCTAGGGCTACTTGTCGGCTTTTCTGGATGGCCAGGTAATGATGATTGATCCGGCTATCAACCCAATAAGCGGCACTATGCCGATTGCCCAAGCAACGCTGATGCCAAAAATTGCACCGAAGCCAGTGAGCGCGTTGAAGACAATTGCAATCCAGGGCTTTACTTTGCGCAACCTGGCAAGAATGGCAAGCAATACATTGACAACCGCCACGCCACCAAGCAGCACGTAAATGGTTGCAACTAAAGCGGCAAGATCTTCCATCTAGTTAGCTCTTTCTGTTTCTAGAGGTGAATTTGGAGACTGACAGCCAGAGCAATAAAGCCAAAAAGCTAAGGAGTGACCCCACAATGCCGAAGCTGGCCAGACCCAATGCCCAGAACTCTTCTATGAGCCAGCCATTTTCATCGACATAGTTTGGGGAAAGGTTGTAATAGATCAGCAGTCCAACCGATGCCACGATCACGACGCCGATTGCTCTAAGCAGAAATCTTTGGCCTCTGGACATGCTGGAAGTCTATTCCTGCTTTGCGCTGCTGTGCTTTGGGGCAACAAACGTGGCTTAGCATTTAGCCATGCTTACCAACGAAAACTGGCAAGAGTTTGCCGCCTCCAGACGCTCAACCAGAGACTTCCTTCCAACCGAAATTCCAGCCGAGGTGTTGCATGATGTGCTCACCGACGGGCTTACTGCGCCAAGTTGGTCAAACACCAGGCCATTCATGATTGGCATTGCCCAGGGCGAAAAGCGGGATCGGCTGAGCAAGGCGCTGGTGACCAGACTTGGTAACTCTGCCGAGCTACCGGGCATGGGCGCAAACCCTGATTTCACTCACGAGATCCCCTACCCAGAGGGCTTAATTGAGCGCAGCATGCGAGTTGGCAAGGGAATCTATGACACCTTGGGCATCGATCGCAACGACAGCGCTGCCAGGTTCCGCTTTTTGGAGCGAAACTATGAGTTCTTCGGCGCACCGACAGCGCTGTTCTTCTTTGCTCACCGCGGTCTAGATCGCTTCGCAACCATGGACCTCGGGTTTTACATGGAGGCACTTATGCTCTCTGCCAAGGCCAAGGGCCTTGGCACCTGCGCCCAGGGTTACCTCGGAAACTACCCAGAAACCGTGAAAGAGGAGTTTGACATCAGCGATGACTACGCGTTGGTGTGTGGGATGTCGATTGGTTATCCATCCGACCACCCGATTAACAGCTGGAAGGCTGAGCGACTTCCAATCGAGGAGCTCATCGTGGGCTCAAGTGAAAACTAGTCACAGCGGAATAAGCAGCTATCTCTAAGGCTTTATTACTAGTGCCGACTAGTAGTCGCAGCTAGGCTCAATTGTCCAAGACTTCGTGGCTGCCTGGGTAAAGGTCATGAATGCAGATCGGGTTGATCTGGACTAGTTCGAAAGGGCTGGGCCACCAACGCGCGAGATTAGCTCGAGCTTCACGCTTGGCCACTCGCTGGCGATAATGCTGAAGCAAACGGTGTCGCGAAGGTTTCCGAAGCGATCAATTTGGTGACTGCGCAGAATGCCGTCTTGCTTAGCCCCGAGACCTGCAATTGCGGTGCGGGACTGCATGTTCTGGATGTGGGTTCTGAATTCAACGGCGATGCAGTCCAGTTGCTCAAAGGCGCAGCTCAACATCAACAGCTTCATTGCTTGGTTTAGCCCAGTGCGTTGCACTTTTTCACTAATCCAGGTTGAACCAATTTCTAGGCGACGGTTCGGCTCATCAATGTTCATGTAGGTGGTCATGCCAACGGGCTGGTTGGTCTTGGTGTCAATAACAGCAAATGGTGCCATGATGCCCTTTTGCTGCAGTGAGAGCCGGCGCTCTATTTCGGCACTCATCTCAATTGGCGAAGGGATGTGCGTGTACCAAATTTCCCAAAGGTTGCCGACATTCTCGGCTAAATCATTGGCGTGGTGCTGTCCAAGCTGCTCGAGTTTCACTAGCTCATGAGTGAGAGTTGGAACATCGCTAAAGGTCATGTCCTCAGCATAGGTGAGCTAGGTGACTTGGGGTCTTCGGGGCCAATAGGATTCTGACATGACCAAAGCCCTGATGATTGTTGATGTTCAAGCTGGCGCCTTTTTCGGACAGTGGAAGATTCCAAACAGCGAAGACCTGCTTATCCGCATTGGTGAGCGACTGGTGGAGGCCCGATCATCGGGGACGCCCGTGATTCACATTCAAAACGACGGCGAAGCTGGGGAGGTTGACGGACCCGGTGCGCCGCTTTGGGAGTTGGTCTTCTCAACCCGCGATGATGAGCTGGTGATTCGCAAAACCAAACCAAATGTGTTCGAAGACGCTTCAGTTGCTAAACAACTCAAAGGACTTGGAATTACAGAGCTCGAGGTAGTAGGGGTTCAGTCGGATATCTGCGTAAGAGCGTGTGCAATAGGTGCAATCGATTCTGGTTTCATGGTGTCGCTCGACAGAAACATGCACGCCACCTATGACGGTGGCTGGTCCGGTGCCACAGAAGGACCTGACGCCTCGGACATTTCAGACGCTATTCAAGCCGAAGTAGAGGCGCACGCGCTGTCCTGTTAGCTGCCCTAACCCACACACTGTTTGACTTTCTTGCGCCTGGCTGAAAGATTGGGGTCAAGAGAAGAGGAGTTGGGATGAGCTGGTACTACTGGGTTGGATTTGTAATCGGCATCTACATGACCTTCGGTGGTGCAACTGAGTCCTCTGCAAAACCCTATTTCTTTCTCCACGCAAGAGCGAAGCTGCTTTGGAAGCAAAAAGCCCACGCTTTTCTTATGATCGCTGGAATTGCGGTGTCATTGGTGATGCTGTTTCTGGCATTGACTCAGTAAAAGAAAAGCCCTCCCCGAAGGGAGGGTTTTCCACTTTGTGGAGACTATAAGTATCCAAACAGCCCTAAATCCGCTTGGTTTCAGGGGTTTTGAGACGTAATTACGCCATTATTTACGCCAATTGCGCGGTTTGGGCGGGAGTGGAGGCCAGTAATTTAGCGGGTTCTGGCGGTGAAGTGGAGCCTAGGGGGGTCTATTGGGCCCGTCAAACCAATGGTTTAGTAGCTATCTTTTTCGAAATCAGACTATAAGTCAGACTATTTTTCAAGGCCCAAGGCTGCTAGCGAAGCGGATGAATTCTGCCGTTGAGTAGCAAGGAAACTGGCGTGTGCCTAACTAGCAGTTTGTAGCTCAGGACGCCAATCCCAATGGTTGAGATGGTGGTTAGCAGTATTACTGGCAGGGCACCAAAACCCAACGTGCTTAGGAAAATCAAAGAAAAGAACACGAGTGGCAAGTGGATTAGGTAGATCCAGTAACTGGCGTCCGATACGAACTTGAAAGCCCTGTTCTGCTTGGTGGCAAACCTGAGAAACAGCCCCAGAACTCCGTAAGTGCCAGAAACCACTGAAGCCGCATAGATCCAGGGAGTTCCGATCAGGCCCCAGTCTTGGATGACGAAGAAGGCAGTGAAGCTCAGCAGCAAAACTACAAAGAGCCAGGTTGCCCCTTTTCTTAGAAAAGCCAGCCAGCGTTCCTGCTGGTTGTACGCGATTGCACCCGAAAGGAAGATAACAAAGTACAGAAGCAGCAATCCTGGGTCGGGAAATAGGCGAGTACTGGTAGCTAGCGTCCCCTCTTGGTCAAATACTCCGGGGATTAGGGGAAAGGCTGCCGCCAAAAGCAAAAGGAACGCGAGTGGAGAGACGCGTTTAGTCAAAAGCTTTCGGAGCGGGGCGGAAAACGCCCAAAAAACCACAGAGTACAGAACAAGAAAATAGAGAAACCACAGGTGTGCAAAATCAATTGGTAGAACATCGAAAGTGCTCCTACTCGTCAGCCAAGCACCCTGACTCGCCCAAGCGTTAGCGAAAGTCAACGGTATCCAGAAGATCGCTAGCGGTAGGGCTATTCTCTGAAGCCTGTTTTGAAAAAACTTGTTGGGTCCCCTTGTTTGCAGAAGGTAAGCGGCAAAAAAGCCAGCAATCACAAAGAAGGCGGGCATTCTGAAAACGTGCAGGAATTGGTGAGTGAAAACAACTAGCAAGAATTCGCCAAGACTCGCTGGCTTTTGGTATAGGTAAATAAAGACAGAAGCGTGAAAAAGAACCCCAAGAAGCAGCAAGGTAGCCCGTGCGTTGTCAAGGGATGCCAGTCTCTCCATGTATCTAGAGTAACTTGCTGCATGCAGCTGAAAGCAAAAACCCCTCCCGAAGGAGGGGTTTTACTTGTGGAGACTAGGGGGGTCTATTAAGCCCGTCAAACCAATGGTTTAGGAGCTATCTTTTTCGAAATCAGACTATAAATCAGACTGTTTCTCGATCTGAGCTAATTCCTGTGAGCAAGCCGAAAAACTCAAAATCCCTAGAATGTGTTTATGAGCGGTTATTTCAAGGGCACGTCAGGCAGCTTGCTAGGCCACAGAATGTTGAATGCGGCGGCTCTTGCAAGTCTTGTCGGTTCAATTGTTGTCTTGGTTCTCTTCGCCACCGACTCTCGCGAACTCTTGGGGGTGTCAGTATGGGAGAAGCCACTTAAGTTCCTTATTTCAGCAACTTTTTATGCAACAACTTTTTCTTGGCTCTATACCTTTGTCGAAAAAGGCAAAGGGCTGGCCTCCAAGATGGGAAACGTAATCGCCCTCATGTTGATAGTTGAGCTAGTGGTTATTGTGGGCATGGCGTCTGTTGGATCCACCAGCCATTTCAACGTTTCCACTCCTTTCAACATCGCGATCTGGAGTTTGATGGCAACCGCAATTTCAATCGTCTGGCTAGCAACTTTCTCGCTGTCAACTGGGTTATGGAACTCACAGATAATGTCAGCTGATCTTCGGCTTGCCGTGAGGTGGAGCATAGGTCTTGGACTTGCTGGCATGGGAATTGCTTTCACAATGACCCCCCCACAGCCACAACAGGTTCTACCGGAAAACTGGGCTGGTATTGCTGGTGCCCACACCGTGGGGGCAGCGGACGGGGGACCAGGTTTGCCATTCCTCGGCTGGTCCACTCAAGCGGGAGATCTCAGAATTTCCCACTTTCTAGGTCTGCACGCTCTGCAGGTTCTTCCGCTAATCGCCGTAGTCTCATCGATATTGGTTACAAACTACTTCGTACGTCGAGCGATTATCATGGGCGCAGGGGTGGCCTACGCCCTGCTGATTGCCTTTACCTATGTGCAGGCGCTTCTTGGTGAAACAATCGTCCAGCCCTCAACGCTCATTTTTCTAGGCATTATTTTGATTGTTGGAATGCTAAGCACTGGTTTTTCGCTTTTCCGTTCGCGGAAGGACGAGACCCTAAAAACCAGAGCCCGAGTGAGCTAGTCTGTGCGCCCGATTAGATGACGGAGCACTCTCGAAATTCTGTGGTAAATCCGCAAATGTAAAAACCCTCCCCGAAGGGAGGGTTTCGTGGAGACTAGGGGGGTCGAACCCCTGACCCCCTGCTTGCAAAGCAGGTGCTCTACCAACTGAGCTAAGTCCCCAAAGCGAGCCTTCCCTTGTGGAAAGTGCTCACCGTGGGCCTAGGAGGACTTGAACCTCCGACCTCTTCATTATCAGTGAAGCGCTCTAACCACCTGAGCTATAGGCCCGTTGAGCAAGTTGATGCTACTAGAAAAAACCAACCGCCACAAACTCTAATTTCTTAGTTATTGGTAAAGGTGAGCGAAAGCCCGCCAACCAGCTTAGAAATTAGGTTGAAAATAACCGCCCAGACTGCCCAAAGTGCTGTGGTTAGCACAACGTTTAGCAGGGCCAGGGTGGTGGCAGTTGTCATAACATTCGTGAAAGAAAAGTCTTCCTCGAGGTTAATGTTGCTGCCATCTCCAAGGATGGAGCCCAGCAGGCTGCCAATCGAGGAGAAGATTCCTGAGTTTGCAAGTACCGACCAAATAAGCCAGGCGCCAACGATCAGGGCTATTGATGAAGCAATAGAAATAAGGAAGCCAACCTTCACCGCGGACCAGACATCTACGGAACGTAGTTTTAGTCGGATCTGCTTCTTAGGCTCTTTTGGTTGCTTATTCCGGTTGAACAGCTGTGTCACTGGCCGCTCCTTCGGTTTCGGTTTCGATCTCGTCGTTTGTCTCTAGGTTGCGCTCTGAGTTCCGAGCTATCGAAAGCACCGAGTCGTTGTCGTCAAATCTAGCAAAGACTACGCCCATGGTGTCGCGGCCCTTAGCAGGAACCTCGGTTGCAGCCGATCGGATCACCTTTCCAGAGGAAAGTACTGCCAGCACCTCATCGGTTTCATCAACCATCAGTGCGCCAACTAGATCGCCGCGCTTTTCATCAAGCTTGGCTACCTTGATTCCGATGCCTCCACGCTTTTGAACGCGGTATTGGTCGGCTGCGGTTCGCTTGGCATAACCCCCCTCAGTTACAACAAAGACGAATCCAGATTCACCGATCACCGAGGCCGATAGCAGCTCGTCACCCTTACGGAACGCCATGCCAATCACGCCTGAGGTGTCGCGACCCATCGGGCGCATCGAATCATTAGCGGCAGAGAACCTGATGGACATGCCCTTGCGGCTGACCAGCAGAACATCGTTTTCTTCGCTTACCAGCATGGCGTTGACAAGCTCATCGTCCTCGCGCAGCTTGATTGCAATGATGCCGCCGGTGCGGGCGGTGTCATAAAGCTCAAGTGAGGTCTTTTTGACAAGACCGTTTCTGGTCGCCATCACCAGATATGGCTGCTCCTGGTAGTCCTTTAGATCTAGAACCTTGACCACGCGTTCCTCAGGCTGCAGTGCCAAAAGGTTAGCAACATGCTGACCCTTGGCGTCTCTGCCCGATTCTTGAATCTCGTAGACCTTGGAACGGTAAACGCGACCGGTGTTTGTAAAGAACATCAACCAGTGGTGAGTGGTGGAAACGATGAAGTTCTGAACCACATCATCGGCTCGAAGGCTCGCACCTCTAACACCGCGGCCACCGCGGTGTTGAATGCGGTAGTTATCGCTTCTGGTGCGCTTGATGTAACCACCCTGAGTCAGGGTGACAACCATTTCTTCCTGAGGAATCAGGTCCTCAACGCTCACATCACCGTCGTAGCCGAGCATGATCTCAGAGCGACGATCGTCACCGTACTTGTTGGTGATTTCAGCTAGTTCCTCGGCAACAATCTCGCGCTGCGCGTTTTCGTCGGCAATGATGCGCTGGAACTCAACGATTTGCTTTTCAAGTTCGGCTGCCTCATCGATGATCTTCTGGCGCTCAAGAGCCGCAAGCTGTCTTAGCTGCATGTTCAAAATTGCACGGGCCTGGAGCTCATCGATCTTGAGAAGCTTGATCAGGCCATCACGGGCATCTTCAACCGTTGGGCTCTTGCGGATAAGCGCGATTACCTCGTCCAGAGAATCCAGGGCCTTTAGGTAACCGCGAAGGATGTGGGCACGCTCTTCGGCCTTGCGCAAGCGGAACTGGGTTCTGCGCACAATGATGTCGATCTGGTGAGTTACCCAGTTGGTGATAAAGCCATCGATGGACAGCGTCCTTGGAACACCATCGACCAATGCCAGCATGTTGGCACCGAAGTTGTCCTGGAGCTGGGTGTACTTGAACAAATTGTTTAGAACAACCCTGGCAACAGCGTCCTTCTTGAGAACAATCACAAGGCGCTGACCGGTTCGACCAGAGGTCTCGTCGCGAATGTCCGCAATTCCAGTTAGCTTGCCCTCTTTTGTTAGCTCGGCAATCTTCAGGGCCAGGTTGTCCGGGTTCACCTGATACGGAAGCTCGGTTACCACTAGGCAGGTGCGGTTGTGGATTTCCTCAACATTCACAACAGCGCGCATGGTGATTGAACCGCGACCGGTTCGGTAGGCATCTTCGATGCCGCGGCGACCAAGGATTTGGGCTCCGGTTGGGAAATCTGGACCCTTCACAATCTTGATTAGCTCGTCGATTAGCTCATCACCCAAAATGGTTGGGTTCTTGAGCACGAATTGGGCTGCCTCAGCTACCTCACGGAGGTTGTGAGGCGGGATGTTTGTCGCCATACCAACGGCAATACCGATTGAACCGTTGACCAGTAGGTTTGGGAACCTGGCTGGCAGAATTGTTGGCTCTTGGGTGCGACCGTCATAGTTGTCCTGAAAATCAACGGTTTCTTCGTCGATGTCCCGGACCATTTCCATTGCCAAAGGTGCCATCTTGCACTCGGTGTAACGAGGAGCAGCAGCCGGGTCATTACCTGGGGATCCGAAGTTTCCCTGGCCCCAAACAAGCGGGTAGCGCAGGTTCCAGTCCTGAACCAAACGAACCAGGGTGTCATAGATAGCAGTGTCACCGTGAGGGTGGAACTGACCCATAACATCACCGACGACACGGGAGCACTTGGAGAACTGCTTGTCTGGACGATATCCGCCGTCATACATCGCATAGAGAACCCTGCGGTGCACTGGCTTTAGTCCGTCTCTGACGTCCGGCAGCGCTCGGCCCACGATAACGCTCATTGCGTAGTCGAGGTAGCTTCGCTGCATTTCGACCTGGAGGTCGATTTGTTCTATCTTGTCGATCTGATTTTCTGACATTTGTCTCTCCTGCCTAGATGTCCAAGAAGCGGACGTCTTTGGCGTTTCGCTGGATAAAGTTTCTGCGGCTTTCAACGTCTTCACCCATCAGGGTTGAGAAGACCTCGTCTGCTAGGGCGGCATCGTCCAGGGTTACCTGAAGCAGGGTTCTGGTTGCTGGGTTCATGGTTGTTTCCCAGAGCTCGTCGTAATCCATCTCACCCAGACCCTTGTAGCGCTGGATCGAGTTCTCTTTAGGTATCTTGCGTCCGGCTGCCTGGCCTTCGGCCAGCGCGCGGTCGCGTTCCTCATCGGTAAACACGTATTGGTGCGGTGCGTTTGACCATTTGATCTTGAATAGCGGTGGCTGCGCCATGTAAACGTAGCCGTGCTCAATCAATGGCCTCATGTACCTGAACAGCAGGGTCAAGAGCAGGGTCCTGATGTGCTGGCCGTCAACATCGGCGTCAGCCATCAGGATGCACTTGTGATATCTGATCTTTTCAACGTCAAACTCTTCGCCGATGCCGGTACCAAACGCGGTAATCAGTGCCTGAACCTCTGTGTTAGCCAGCGCCCTATCGAGTCTGGCCTTCTCGACGTTCAAAATCTTTCCGCGAAGCGGCAGGATGGCTTGGGTCTCTGGGTCGCGACCACGAACCGCGGAACCACCGGCCGAGTCACCCTCAACGATGTAGATTTCAGAAATAACGGGGTCTCTAGATGAGCAGTCGCGAAGCTTTCCAGGCATTCCGCCTGATTCCAGAAGCCCTTTGCGCCTGGTGGCCTCGCGGGCTTTTCTGGCTGCCATTCTTGCGCTGGCAGCCTGAATAGCTTTGCGAACAACCTCTTTAGCCTGGTTTGGGTTTCGCTCTAGCCAGTCACCTAGCTGATCGTTCACTACCTTCTGCACAAAAGCCTTGGCCTCGGTGTTTCCAAGCTTGGTTTTGGTCTGGCCTTCGAACTGTGGCTCGGTTAGCTTCACTGAAACAACCGCCGTTAGGCCTTCACGGACATCGTCACCGGTTAGGTTGTCGTCCTTTTCCTTCAGTAGGCCCTTGTCTCTGGCGTATTTGTTCAGGAGCGAAGTTAAAGCGGCACGGAAGCCCTCTTCGTGAGTTCCACCCTCGTGGGTGTTAATTGTGTTTGCGTAGGTGTGGACACCCTCGTTGTAGCCGGTTGTCCACTGCATCGCGATTTCGACCGAGAGGCTCTTTTCCTTGTTCTCGGTTTCGATAGAAATGATCTCGTCGTGTACGGTCTCTACCTTTTTGGCTGAGTTTAGGTACTCAACGTAGTCAGCAAGACCTCGCTCATAGTGATAGGTGTCGTTGCGACCGTCGCGCTCATCAAGCAGGTTGATCTTGAGTCCCTTGTTTAGGAAACACATCTGCTGGAAGCGAGCGCGCAGAGTTTCGTAGTCGAACTCGACGGTTTCAAAGATTTCAGAACTCGGGGTGAACCGAATTGTGGTTCCGGTGCGATCGGTCTTCTCGCCCTTTTCAAGAGGAGCGTCCGGCACACCGATCGAGTAGTTCTGTCTCCAAATGTGGCCTTCGCGGTGAACCTCTACAGAAAGGGTGGTGGAAAGTGCGTTTACAACCGACGCTCCAACACCGTGCAGACCACCGGAAACCGCGTAACCGCCGCCTCCGAATTTTCCACCTGCGTGGAGAACCGTTAGAACAACCTCAACCGCTGGCTTTTTCTCGACTGGGTGCATGTCAACGGGAATGCCTCGACCGTTGTCGCTGACTCTAATGTCTCCGGCTTTAGTGATGACGACATCGATGTTGTCGCAGTGGCCAGCAAGGGCTTCATCAACGGAGTTGTCGACTATCTCATAAACCAAATGGTGCAGACCCCTGGGGCCCGTTGATCCGATGTACATACCCGGTCTTTTACGAACCGCCTCGAGTCCTTCAAGGACCTGAATGTTGCCTGCATCGTAATTATTATTTGGTTCTGACATATTCAATTACTTCCCGTTTGGGTTAGCTCCACGTAAATGCGGTCCAGGACCGACTGAGATTCGGGTTTGCTAACCCCTACATTCTACCCTAGAGCCGAGAAAAACTCCGGGATATGGTTATTAGCCATAAGTGTCGCGTGGGCCGCGTCCTGGAACCGATCGGGCGCCTTTTTTCCAACTTGGGGCCGTTGGGCCCAAAAACATCACCTGATCAATAATCAGGTTGGGGTGTTCGAGCTTTAGCTTTTCGAGAATCTGCGGTTCCAATAGGCGCAGCTGGGTGGCCCAAGCGGTTGATCGACACCTGACCACCAATTGCGCCCCCTTGAGCTCTTCCGGGAACGATGCCTCGGCGCTTTCTTTGCCGACAACTTTGTACCAGTCGGAGAACAGAGCTGCCTTCTCGAGCTGACCTCCCCAGTTGAACTCGCCAAAAAGATGCTCCAGGCCCTGCTCAGCTGTGATGAGGTCGCGGCCCTTGTCGAATGGTTTCGATCCGCGCTTTTGGTAGCGGTCACGCCTCTTCTCATCACGGGACTTTATGCCGTGTGAGTTTGCTAGAAAGCTCTTGAAGAAGCCGTCGGCCACATGGAAGTCCAGCTCACGCACCTAGAACCCCCTTTGAAACCGACAGTTCGGCCGCCCAATCCAACTGCGGGGCCATCGCCTGATCCGCGGCGGTAATAAAGACCTGCTCGTAGTCGGTTACGAATTCCAGCAGTCGTTGGCGCCTGCCCTTGTCCAAGACTGCAAACACATCGTCGAGCAACAATATTGGGTCGCCAAGGTCCGAGTTTTTCCTAGACACCGAGCCGAGGGCAAGCTTTAGGCCGAGGGCAAGAGACCAGGCTTCACCCTGGGACGCGTGGGATTTGGCGAGTAGGCCGCCTTTTTCAATTACCAATTCGTCCCGGTGTGGGCCAGCAAGGGTGATTCCCCGCTCGATTTCTCTGTCCCTGAGTGTTTCGAGACGCTGGTAGAAATCGTTGGAATATGCCTTGGCATCGGATTCGATGTCTGCAAAATTCTCACCCTCTTCTGCTCCAACGGCCGAAACCAGTCTCAGTCTCACCTCTTCCTTGGAGGCGCTGAGTTTGGCGTAGAAATCCTTGATGAGTGGTTCTAGTTGGGCCACAAGGTTTAGACGTTCGATTGTTAGCTCGGTTCCGAGTGCCACAAGCTGGTCATTCCAAATATCAAGGGTTCCGAGGTCGGGGTTCTTCACGGATCGAGCAGACTTAAGCAATGCGTTGCGCTGCTTCAAAACCCGGTCATAGTCTGATTTCACACCGGCAAGCCGAGGTTTTAGCTGCATCAGGGACGAGTCCATGAAAGCCCTCCGGTCACTAGGATCACGTCTGATCAGGTCCAGGTCTTCCGGGGCAAAGGTGACGGTTCGAATTAGTCCGAGAATTTCCGAGGTCTTTTTTCGTTGGGATCCATTTAGGAAAAACCTATTCGGGCTGTCTTTGTTTAGTTCTATCCCCACCATGAGGTCTCGACCCTGGTGGCTTACCTTTGCAGACAGCTGAGACGAGACCTGGTGTTTTTGGATAAGGGCCTGGTAACCGGATACCCGGTGAGATTCAAGGGTGGAAAGATAACCGATCGCCTCGACAAGGTTGGTTTTTCCCTCGCCATTTTCACCGATTATTAAAACTGGGCCAGCCGGGAACTCGGCACTTAACTGCTCATAGTTTCGATAACCAGTCAGCTGTAAAGATCTAAGCCACAAGCCGTGCCTGCTTCGATTATGAAACTAGAAGATTTGGCTGGAGCAGGTAACGGAAGTCTTTGTCGCCGTCTTTGGGATCAACGGGGCTGATAAGTACCGGTCCTGGTTTGTTCGGGTTGTTCGGGTTTACCGTGAAACCAATCTTGACGTTTTCCGCGTCTAGCCCCGCTAGGGCATCAGATAGGAACTGTGGTCTGAGGGAAACCAGTGTTTCCCCACCCTTTAGAGAGCATGCGATCTGTTCGGAAGCATCCGCTACGTCTGAGCCAATTGACTCGAGCGAAAGTTCACCCTCTGAGAACTTGTAGCGTAGCGGTTTTTCGCGATCAACAACCAAAGCCACTCGTCTGGTGGCATCTAATAGTTCCTGGTTATTCAAAACAGCGAAGTTTTCGGTGTCCTCGGGGAAAAGTTGCAGTACGGCCGGGTATTTACCCTTGATGGTTGCCGTAGAAACCGTCTTGTTGCCACTAGAAAAGCCGATCATTTCCTTTTCGGTTTCACCAAATGCCAGTTCCAAATCGCCTTCGTGGCTGAAAGTCTTAGCAATCTCGTTTAGAACTCGCGCGGGTATCAATACATCTCGGTCAATTGCCTTGCCGGTCCAAGGTAGTGACTTGACTGCCACTCGGAAGCGATCAGTAGCTACCATTGTCAGCTTTGTCGCGTCAGCCTGGATCATGACCGCTGTAAGTACTGGAGTAACTTCTTCGCGTGAAGCGGCTGATGCAACCTTCGCGACTGAATTTGTAAATTCCGAAGCGGATACTTTGCCGGTTGCCGCTGGAAATTCAGGTGTGTCTGGATAATCAGTTGTTGCCATAGAAGACAGAGAAAATTTGCTCGAGCCCGAGGTGACTTGCAGCCTTGTCTCGTCAATTACCAACGAAACAGACGATGCCGGTAGTTTGCTTACGATCTCAGATAGCAATCGTGCTTGAACCAAAACCTTGCCTGGTGCTTCGACTGCAGCCGCAATTTTTACCCTTGCCGCTACTTCATAATCAAAGATAGATAGGACTACTTCGTCTTTTGTTGCTTCGATCATCACACCGGATAGCTGAGGAAGCTGTGGTCTTGGAGACAAAAGACGTACTAGAAAAGAAACAGCATCACTTAGAACTTCGCGATCGGCCTGAAATTTCATTACAACTTCCTAGCTTGATGGGGTTTTATCTTGTCACAAAGCACCCACAGTTACACATTCGAGTATTTGGTGGTTCAAAATAAAAGTTTAAATATCTTTAATAATCACTAATAACCTGCTTTGGAAATGTGAATAACTAACTACTGCCCTTTTGTACCTTGAGAACTACACGGTTGTAAGTTGTTCACAGTCATGGGGATAAGTCTGTGGATAACTACAAGTGCTGTTGATAAATAAATTGAAATACACAATTTGGAACAGGTTATTGGGTGTTTGAGTGATGGTTATATACAGAAATTTGTGTGGTTATCCACAGGTAGTTTGAAAACTATTTGTGATTGTCCTTGATTTTCACAATGATTTCTGACACTTGGTTATAGATGTAGCGCTTTTCTCTCATCTGAGTACTGATCTTTTTTGTGGCATACATGACAGTCGTGTGGTCCCGGTTTCCAAAATGGGTCCCAATTTTAGGAAGAGATAAGTCTGTAAGCTCCCGGCAGATGTGCATCGCTATCTGTCTTGCGAGTGCGATTGCAGCCTGTCTACCAGAGCCAGTGATTTGTTCCTGGGTGATTTTGTAATAGGACGCAGTGGCAGCGATGATCTCCTGTGGGCTAATTCTGGTGTCCTCTGAGATTGAGAAGCTGTCTTTCAGAACAGTCTGAATAAGCTCCATGTCAATCGGCTGTCGGTTTAGGTTCGCAAATGCGGTGACCCTAATTAGGGTTCCCTCCAGCTCTCTAATATTCGAGGAAATTCTGGAGGCCATGAATTCGATGACCTCGTCAGGTATTTCGATTCTTTCAACTGCGGCTTTTTTCCTAAGAATGGCAACACGGGTCTCGAACTCGGGCGCCTGAATGTCTGTGATCAAACCCCACTCGAAGCGCGAAAGCATTCGCTCCTCAAACCCCTCTAGCTGCTTGGGTCTTAGGTCTGAGGTGATCACAACCTGTTTGTTGTGGTCGTGCAAATTGTTAAAGGTGTGAAAAAACGCTTCTTGGGTTTGGTCTTTACCTTGCAGGAACTGAATGTCATCTACAAGCAGGATGTCCACGTCCCGGTACTGAGCTTGGAAGTCAGCTGTCTTGTTGTTCTGGATCGCGTTGATGAAGTCGTTTGTGAACTCTTCGCTGGATACGTAGCGAACTTTGGTTCTCGGCTTTAGGTGCATTGCGTAGTGACCAATTGCGTGCAGCAGGTGGGTCTTACCCAAACCACTGGATCCATATATGAATAGAGGGTTGTATGCCTCGGCAGGTGCCTCAGCAACAGCGAACGCCGCCGCGTGTGCGAACCGGTTTGACCCTCCCGTCACAAAGTTCTCAAAACTATATTTTGGGTTTAGATGTGACTCACCAGTGATCGGCACTGGTCCAGTCGCAGGGTCTCGCTCTATTACCGGCGGCTCTGGCTCCTGTACGAACTCAATTCGAGTCGGCGTTTGAAGGTCCTCGTTGGTGATTACTAGGAATGAAGTGGGTCCACCAAATTCGGCGATCTCGCCTAGGGCGTCGAGCAGCAATTCCCGCAGGCGCTGCTGAAGCATTGACCTGGTGGTTTCGTTCGGAACCTCTAGGTAAAGGGTCTCGTCCAAGACACCTTTTGGAACTGCAAGGTCTAGGTGGCCTCTTAGGTGTGGGGTGACGCGCGGATCCGCTGAAATCTTGGTTACGAGGTTGCTCCACATCGTTGTGAGAGCGACGTCGGCCATAGTTCAATCCTTACGAATAGAGAAGTTATCCACAGATTTTCGCACACATTAGGCACCCTGTGGAAAAACCATGAAGTGCTGTGGAAAACTTGAAGGCTATTCCCCGTGCACTTCGATTGCAACATTCAAGTGGAAAGCGATGGGGAATATCAAATTTTGTCGGCGTGTCGCTCCCTATTTTTGTATTTTTTTGTGAGAAGCGGGCCCCTGGGAACTTATTTGTAGTCAGTGCCTTGACTATCTAGCGGATACAGCGTAGATTACTGAAGTTGTTTTGGGACTTAATGCCCAACAGATCCAGGGAGTCTTCAGTGAGCAAGCGCACATTTCAGCCGAACAATCGTCGTCGTGCAAAAAAGCACGGTTTCCGTCTTCGCATGCGCACCCGTGCCGGTCGTGCCATCTTGGCAGCTCGCCGTCGTAAGGGTCGCACCGAACTAAGCGCCTAGAGGGCAGTTGCTAGCTCGCGAGCATCGACTTACTTCAAGCGGGGACATTCGCACTGTAATTAGGTCGGGCAAACGAAGCAGCAATAAGTTCGTCACTCTTCACTATCTCCCCGCAGATACCCATCAATTTGCAATCGTTACTTCGCGCGCCGTCGGCAACGCCGTCGTGCGCAATAAGCTCCGCAGGCGCACCAAAGCAATATTGCGCGCCCTGCTAGACACAACCCCCGAGGTAAAGGGTGTCTTTAGATACCGACCCGAAGCAAACCACCTATCCTTTGATGAACTCACAGCGTCGGTAACCGAGCTGCTACAGCGGACTAAAAAATGAGGGGCCTCTATTTCTTGGTCTTGTTGCCAAGGAACATCTTGATTGCTCCGGTTCTAATTTGGCGGAAGGCCATCTCGCCGCTTTACGGTGATGTCTGTCGCTACTACCCATCCTGCTCCAGTTACGGTCTCCAGTCGCTTCAGCGACTTGGAGCAATCCGGGCAATACCCTTAACCGCTTGGCGCGTGCTGAGGTGTAATCCTTGGTCATCCGGTGGAGTTGACGAGGTTAGGGATGCCCCCGCCTGGATATCAATAAGCCAGCTAGGATTTGTAAGTCCAGTTAATTCAGGGAAAAAGAGGTAACAGTGGATCTGCTATGGCCAATTAAATGGCTCATCGAGCTAATTCTCGTGGGTTTCCACACGCTTTTTAGTTCTATCGGTTTCTCGTTCAACTCGGGCGCTTCATGGGTTCTAGCGATTATCGGCCTGGTGTTGGTGGTTCGAGCAGCCCTGATCCCTGTCTTTGTAAAGCAAATCAAGAGCCAGCGAAACATGATGCTGGTTCAGCCAGAGCTGGCAAAGCTTCAGAAGAAGTACAAGGGTAAAACCGACCGCGAGTCACGCGAGCGTTTTGCCAAAGAGCAAATGGACCTTTATAAGAGGACCGGCTCCAACCCGCTGAGCTCCTGCCTGCCGTTGCTGTTGCAGATGCCGATCTTCTTCGGATTGTTCTCAGTTTTGAATGGCGCTCAGCGCAACGTGGCCGGTGTTGGTCTTTTGAATGCAGACTTGGCCCAGTCGTTTTCCCAAGCACAGCTGTTTGGCGCAAAGCTGTCCGACACCTTCTTTGGTTCTGACGACATAAACGTCAAGATCATCGCCGCAGTAATGATCGTGTTGATGTCCTCATCTCAGTTCATCACTCAGAAGCAGATCATGGCTAAGAACCAGAACCCTGAGACTCAGAACAGCCAGTTCATGCAGACCCAGAAGATCATGCTTTACGCACTTCCTGCGGTCTTCCTGTTCTCAGGTCTAACCTTCCCGCTTGGCGTAATGACCTACTGGTTGGTTTCAAACTTCTGGACCATGGGCCAGCAGTTCATTGTTATTAGAAACATGCCAACACCTGGATCACCGGCCTTCAAGGCCCGCCAGGAGCGCCTAGAGCGCAAGGGCAAGCTGCCCAAATCAGAGACCACCCCCGCTATCGAAGAAGAGGCGCCGCAGCCAGAAACAAAGCAGCGCCAGCAACCGATCAGCAAAAACCGAGCCAAGAAAAAGAAAAAGTAAATGAGCGACGAAAAAGAACTAGAGCAGCAAGGCGAAATCGCAGCGGACTTCATTGAGGAGTTTTTGGATGTTGCGGACCTAGATGGAGATCTTGACATTGAGTTCAAGAAGGAGCGCGTCTACATCAGCGTTCAGAGCGAAGGCGACTCCAACCTAAGCAAGATTTCTGATCCAGACACCGTAGAGGCCCTGCAGGAGCTAGCTCGTTTGGCTATTCAGGCAAAGACCGGTGAGATGAGTCGACTAATCCTTGACATCGCCGGCTCACGCCAGGTGAAGATGGACAAGCTAAAGGCGCTGGTTGAGCGCACCATTGAAAAGCTTGAGGACACCGACGAAGCGCAGCACCTAAAGCCAATGACCTCTTATGACCGCAAGCAGGTCCACGACATGGTTTCTGAGGCCGGCTTTGTTTCTGAGTCTGAAGGTCAGGGCCGAGACCGACACATAGTCGTTCGCAAAGCCTAAATGTTTCACGTGAAACGGTAGTTTCGTGGAAGATCAGCAAAACATTGAATTAGAGCCCGAGTACAGCCAAGTCGTCTTTGGTCGGGGCATCGATAAAGCTCGTGCCTACGCAGCCATATTGGCGCGCGATTCCGACACCTTCGGGCTACTGGGCCCCAGGGAGCTTCCTAAGCTGTGGAGTCGACATGTCCTAAACAGCGGGTTACTCAGCGAACTAATTCAGCCCGGCGACAAGGTTGTAGACGTGGGCAGCGGAGCGGGCCTTCCGGGCATCCCAATGGCAATCTCAGTTCCAGAGGCACACTTCACGCTCGTTGAGCCAATGGAGCGAAGGTCAAACTGGCTAGTTTCTGTGGTTCAGGAGCTGGGCCTGGAAAACGTAGAAGTTATTAGATCGCGTGCCGAGGACCTAGAACGGACCGATTTCACGGTGGCCACTGCCAGAGCGGTTGCGGCACTGGACAAGCTGCTTCGACTGCTAACTCCTTTGATTAGAGGAAGCAAATCCGGGACGGTGCTTGCAATGAAGGGCTCCAAGGCGCCTGAGGAGATTCAGCTTGCCGCAAAGCGCATGGAGCGACTGGGGTTTGAAGCTCCTGAGATTTTGACTCTCGGTGAGGGCAAAGCTCCGGAGACAGCGACGGTTGTTCGGATTAGGCTAAAGGCTTGAGGCAACTATGAATGATCATCCAGCAGAAGAAACTGCAGAAACCAAGGCTTCGGTTTATCCGGGCCTTGGCTACCCAAACCATCGCGATGAGAGCCCAATTGAGCCAATTGGTTGGCACGGCCTCGGCGAAGCGGAAATAGACAATGTTTCACGTGAAACCATCGACAACGAAAGCGATGGCTAACACCATGGATAACAAGGCGCCGATCATGCGCGAGATGACCCTCAACAGCGAGCGGTCTAAGAGAATCGCCGCCACGGTCTTGCAAGCGCCAGCAAACCCAAGAGTGATCACCATCTCCAACCAAAAAGGCGGGGTGGGTAAGACCACAACTGCTGTTAATCTTGCCGCCGCCCTTGCAAATAAGGGCTTGCGGGTTTTGGTTGTTGACCTGGATCCTCAGGGGAATGCGTCTACGGCTCTGGGTGTAGAGCACCACAATGGGGTTCCGGGTAGTTACGAAGTGCTGGTTGATGGCGCCCCGATTGCTGATGTCGTGAAACAGAGTCCTGAGAGCGAAAACCTATTTTGCCTACCGGCCAGCATTAATCTTGCCGGGGCCGAAATCGACATGGTGAGCGTTCCAAACAGGGAACAGGTCTTGTCTTCAGCCCTGAAAACATTTCTGGCTTCAGAATCTCCAAGGTACGACTTTGTCTTCATTGATTCTCCGCCTAGCCTCGGCTTGCTCACGGTAAATGCACTGGTGGCGGCAAACGAGGTTTTGGTGCCCATTCAGTGCGAGTACTACGCCCTGGAGGGTGTTACTCAACTGATATCGAACATAGAACGAGTCAAAAAGGCCCTGAATCCAGCTCTGGATGTGAGCGCTATCTTGCTAACGATGTTCGATAACCGAACCAACCTGAGCTCGGATGTGGCAAACGAGGTCCGCAAGTTCTTCCCTAAGCAGACCCTAGGCGCCACAATTCCTAGGTCAGTTCGACTCTCAGAGGCACCAAGCTTTGGGCAAACAGCCATTACATTCGACCCTAAGAACTCGGGCACCCTTGCATACCAGGAGGCTGCCATTGAGCTTGCGCAGCGAGGAGACCACAAATGACCACAAACAAGCGCCCAGAACGCCGAGGCGGACTCGGTCGAGGCATTGGCTCCTTGATCCCAACCGGTGATCGCGATGCAGTGGATGTTTTCTTTAACTCCGAAGATCAGAAGCCGGCAGCGGTTGAAATAGCGCCTGGGGCGCTATTTGCACAACTGGACCCAAGTGAGATTACCCCCAACCCGCAGCAGCCGCGTTCTGTGTTTGAAGCAGAGGCCTTTGCAGAGCTGGTTCACTCCATCAAGGAATTCGGTGTCCTGCAACCCATCGTGGTTAGACCGCTTGGCAAGGGTTTTGAGCTCATCATGGGTGAAAGACGACTACGAGCTTCAATTGAGGCTGGTCTATTGACCGTGCCGGCTGTAATCCGAGAAACTGCCGACGAAAACATGCTTCGGGACGCGCTGCTTGAGAACATTCACCGCGCAAACCTAAACCCACTGGAAGAAGCATCCGCGTATAAGCAGATGCTGGAAGACTTTGGCACCACTCAGGAGGAGTTGGCCGACAAACTTGGTCGCTCTAGGCCACAGATCACCAACACCCTTCGACTATTGCGCCTTCCGCTGCAGGTCCAGGACAAAGTAGCTTCCGGTGTTCTGTCCGCTGGTCATGCTCGCGCGCTGCTTGGTGCGCCGGATGAGGCAACGATTCTCGAATTGGCGAACCGCGTAATTCGCGAGGGAATCTCCGTGCGCGGTCTTGAGGAGCTGGTTTCTGGCGTCAAGCTAAAGCCAGGCAAGGCAAAAATAACCGCTGGTGGCAGGCAGGACATGCTCAAAGAGCTCTCCGATGACTTGGCCGAGCACCTAAATACAGTTGTAAAGATTAACTTGGGCCGAAAGAAGGGCCAGTTGGTTATTGAATTCGGGAATGTTGCAGATTTGCGCCGGATAATTCAGGACATCAAGGGTCAGAACTAGGCCTTAGCAACACTTCTAGCAAGGGCTGCATAGGTTTCAGACAGCTCATTTCCACTTGCAATTACTGCCTGTGGCAACAATGAGGTTTCGGTCATACCAGGCGTTACGTTGGCCTCAAGGAACCAGATTTTTCCAGATTCGTCGACAATCAGGTCAACCCGGCTCAGGTGTCTAAGGCCCAGAGCCTTATGGGCCACCAGTGCAATCTCTGCTGCTTGATCTAAAACCTGATGTGGTAAGCGTGCCGGCACGTAGTAATCGGTCTGACCGGGCGTGTAGCGCTCGCTGTAGCCAAATTGGCCGGACTCCGGAACGATTTCAACTGCTGGCAGGGCCTCAGGCCCGTTGCCGGTGTCAATAACGCTTATCGCCAGCTCTGTGCCGGCGATGAAGCTCTCCACCAAAACCTGGTCGCCGTAGGCGAAGGCATCAACCATCGCTTTTGCGAATGCCTTAGGTTCGCTAACTTTGGTCAACCCCTGAGCAGAGCCGCTCTTGGCCGGCTTCACGATAATCGGGAAGGTCAGCTGAGTACCAACCATGGCTAGTACCGACTCGGCGTTCATTTCTTTGAAGCTTGACCTGGGAAGGGTGATGGAAGCTGGAGTCGCCAGTCCGTTTCTGGAGACCAAAACCTTGGCAACCGGCTTACTCCAGGCAAGCCTTGCTCCGGCCGAGTCTGATCCAACAAAAGGGGTCCCGGAAAGCTGTAATAGGTCCTGAATTGACCCGTCCTCGCCAACAGCTCCGTGCAGGGTGGACCAAACTAGGTCCGGACGAGTTGCCATCAGGTGACCAATGAAATCCCCATCCGGCTCTCTTATTTCAGCGGAGATGCCAGCATCGGTGAGTGCATCAGCAACTCGCCTTCCGGATTTCAACGAAACGTCTCGTTCGTGAGAAATGCCGCCGGCGAGAACTAGAACCCTAAGGTCTGCCATTAGTCGACTTTCCCAAAGGTTTCAATCAGCTCAATCTGCTGGTTCACAACTCTAGAGAGGCGCTCGATGCCAACTTTCACGTTGTCGGCAGTTGGGTGCGAGAAGCACACCCGAATGTTTTCTTGACCTCGGCCGTCGCCGTAGAAGGCGGTTCCCGGTGTGTAGGCAACAAGCTCGGTGACCGCCAGGGGAAGCATTTCCTTGCTGTTTAGGCCCTCAGGCAGGGTAAGCCAGAGGAAAAAACCGCCAGCTGGCCTAGTTGTTGCCACTTTTGGCAAATACTGTTCAACCGCCTGCATCGCCGCATCCCGCTTGGCTTTATAAAGCTGTCGGAAGCTCTCGATCTGCTGCTGCCAGTCGGCAACACTCAGATACTCGCTAACCAGCATCTGGGCGAAGCTGGCCGGAGATAAAATCGCGGATTCGTTGGCAAGCACCAGCTTCTCGCGGATTGCTGGTGGAGCAAGCACGTAGCCAACCCTCAGTCCCGGAGACAAGATCTTTGAAAAGCTGCCCAGATAGACGATGTTTTCCTCGTCCAGTGAGCGCATCGCTTTCGGGGGCTTCTGGTCGAAATAAAGCTGGCCGTAGGGATTGTCTTCAACAATCAGGATGCCGTAGCGCTTACAGATTTCCAGGACTTGAATTCTTCGCTCTGCCGTCAGGGTCACTCCGCTTGGGTTGGCAAAGTTTGGAACCAGGTACAAAATCTTGATTCTTTTGCCCTCGGACAAAAGTCGCTCTGCTGTTTCCTCGAGCGCTTCCGGAGAAATTCCGTCGTGGTCAGTGAAAACATGCTCGATCTGGGCCTCTTTGTGGCGGAAGATGCCAACCGCACCGACGTAACTGGGGGCTTCAACCAGCACAACGTCACCCTGGTCTAGGAAAAGGTCTGAAATCAGCTCTAGGGCGTGCTGAGAGCCCGTTGTGACCGTTATGTCGTCCACCGAGCCGTGAATACCCTCAAGTGCCATGATTTCCTGAATTTGCTCACGCAATCTCAGGTCACCCTGTCCACCTCCGTATTGCAGTGCATAGTTGCGGCGGTTGGCCATGAGTGAGGCGTAGGCCTTGTCAATCAGGTTTACATCCAGCGCAGCAACATCTGGCATGCCGCCGGCAAGAGAGACAACCTCGGGTCTTGAGACCACTGAGAACAATGCCCTGACTTCAGAGACGGCTAGGTTTTCCGCGCGCGCGGCATAGGCATGCTTCCAAGCATCAAAGTTGGTTACACCGCCAGCACGCGTCTTAGTCATAAAAACTCCAGGTCGTTGGCCTCAAAGTTTACTGGCTTGATTCCAGTTCGGAAAGGGCTAGCTGGCCGGAAGAAGGTCTGCAATCTCAGCCATGATGGCTGCTTTGGGCCTGGCACCAACCAATTGCTTTACTAGTTCGCCGTTCTTGAATACGCCCAGCAGCGGAATCGATGTCACGTTGTAGTTCATCGCGAGCTGACCCTCGTTGTCCACGTTCACCTTGACAACCTTCAGCGAAGAAGCGTTTTCGGTTGCTATTTCATCCAAAACTGGCGCGACCATTCGGCACGGACCACACCACTCGGCCCAAAAGTCAACGATCACGAGCTTGTCGGACTTCAAGACCTCTTGGTCAAATGAATCCTGGGTTGCGTCGATTGCTGCCATTTTTGTCTCCTATTTTGAGCTCAGGTAGTGTTCTGCGTCGAGTGCAGCCACACAGCCGGAACCGGCTGCCGTGATTGCTTGGCGGTAGGTCGGGTCAATCACATCACCAGCTGCAAATACACCCGGCAAAGATGTTTTCGAAGATCTTCCATCGACTTTGATAAATCGCTCGTCGGAAATCTCAACCTGATTTTCAACTAGATCAACGCGTGGATCATTTCCAATGGCGATGAACAGTCCATCTAGAGCAAGGTCTTTCTTCTCACCGGTTTCGGTGTTCTCCAAAACTACGCCCTCAAGCTTTGCCTCGCCCTTTAGCTCGGCAATCGCGCTGTTCCAGATAAATTCAATCTTCTCGTTGTCAAAGGCACGCTGCTGCATGATCTTCGATGCCTTGAGGCTGTCGCGGCGGTGAATTACGTAGACCTTTGACGCAAATTTTGTGAGGAAGTTGGCCTCCTCCATTGCCGAGTCGCCACCACCAACAACGGCGATGGTCTTCTCTCTGAAGAAGAAACCGTCGCAGGTTGCACACCAGGAGACTCCGTGGCCGCTGAGCTCTTTCTCCTTTGGAAGGCCAAGTTCGCGATAGGCAGCTCCAGTGGAGATGATTACGGTCTTTGCCTCTAGGGTTTGACCACCACCGGTCTTCACAATTTTGACATCGCCGGTCAGGTCAACCTCAACCACGTCATCGAACATGATCTCGGTGCCGAAGCGTTCGGCCTGTGCCTGGAAGTTTGCCATCAGGTCTGGGCCCATAAGCCCCTCGGGGAAACCGGGGTAGTTCTCAACCTCGGTGGTTTTCATTAGCTCACCACCGGGCTCAACACTTGAGGCAATCATGAGGGGGTTCAGTTGCGCCCTTGCGGCGTAGATCGCAGCTGTGTATCCAGCTGGACCGGACCCGATGATGATTACTTCGCGCATTGTGCTCTTTCCTTAGGTTGCTTTTTGAAACATAGATGATCATCTATTTATTCCAAATATTACAGCTGGCTACTTAGATTTCCTACCAAATCTAGCGCGCAATTGCTTGGTGACCTCGCGCAGCTCGGGTGCCTTGAAAAGCCAAAGCAAACCAAGGTAGATCAGCAGCATCGCAAGACCCACCAAAATACCGCTGGCAACAGCTGTGACAACTCGATCCAGCGGGTAGCTTCCCTCGGTAATGCCCCCGAGCTGATCGAGCACAACAACACCGATGAATGCGGCCGGAAGCATTGCAAGGATGAACAGCATCAGCGATCTGCCGACACCGAAACCTTCGAGCCCACCGATTCTCCGCTTCAAAAGTAGGTAGGCAATGATTCCCTGAATCGTCACCGAAAACGCAGTTAGCAGCGCGATGGAAACCACCAACCACTGCTTTTCAACTGTTGCGCCAAGAATCAAAGAGCCGGTGATGTGGATTGCAATCTGAATGCTGGTGAAAACAAACGGAGTTCTGGTGTCCTCCAGTGCAAAAAATGCGCGCTGCATCATGTAAACAAAGCTGAATGGCACAAGACCGATCATGAAGGCGGCAACCACGTTTCCAAGAGCCACCGTTGCTGGGTATTCGCCTGCAAACACTCGCGCAATTGGGTAACTCAGAATGATCAGGACTGCAGTTGAGATAACGCTGACCAGCGCAATCACCCTGAGGCCAGTGGTCAGGTCCGTTTTGAATTTCGCCATGTCCTTTGCCGCTGCGTGCTGCGACATCCGCGTGAAATAGGCGGTGGCAATCGAAACCGTGACAACCGAGTGCGGCAGCATGAAAATCAGCCAAGCAATTGCAGCGGCTGCAACCGAGGCGACCGCCTCGGTGCTGGTTCTAGCGCTCGCAGCTGTTGAGGCAACTGCGGTTTGAACCAGACCACCAATTTGAGTAACCAGCACCATCGCGAGCGACCAGCTGGCTGCCTTCATGGCGGGTCCCAACCCAAACCCTCGGAATTTGAAATTCAGTCGTAGCTTTAGCCCAATCCGTCGCCAACTCCAGAGCAATATGGCGGCTTGTGCGGCAACACCCAGGGTTGCGGTGCCAGCCAGAACGGCGATTTGATCGGTGCCCCAGTTTGCTACCGATCTCACGCCGGTTGGATCGGCACCAAAGATGAGAATGAACGCTCCCAGGCCGCCCAGAGAAACAACATTGTTTAGTACCGGTGCCCACATGTAGGGGCCAAAAGCACTTCTGGAATTCAGCACCTCTCCGAAAACCGAGTAGAGACCGTAGAAAAACAGCTGAGGCAGGCACCAGTAGGCAAAAGCAGTCGCAAGGGCCAGCTGCTGCTCGGTCCAGTCCGCCGTGTAGAGGCGCACGAGCAACGGAGCGGCGATTGTGAAAATCAGCCCAACAACAAAAAACACCGTTATCGCCAGTGTTACAAACCGGTCGATGTAACCCTTGCCGCCGTCCGACATGGAACGGGCCCGAACCAACTGCGGAACCAAAACCGCATTCAGCACGCCGCCAACGATGATGGCGTAAACGTTGTTGGGGAGCTGGTTGGCAACGCCAAAAGCGTCCGCCGCATCGGTAGTGACGCCAATTGCCGAGGCAAGCAGCACCGCTCTAGCAAAGCCCAACAGCCGCGAAACAATCGTTCCGCTGGCCATAATTAGCGAGCTTCTGGTCACCGAAGGGTTGAGGTCACTCACTGGAACGCCTTCTTAGTTTGGACGCGGTTCGCAAGACACCGACCACGATCAGCGCAAACAGTGCCATGCCGAAGGTGACCAGCAAGAAAAGCTCAATGTCGTAGTTCACGTTTACCTGAACCAAGACCGGCTCACCGATTGCCTCACCGTTCATGGTCAGCGAAACGGCAATTTCAACCGGACCGTTCGCGATTGCCTTGATTGGCAACTCGGCAACTTCACTGGAACCGGCTGGAACAATCAGCGTTGCTGATTCCAAAACCTCTAATCGGAAGCTATTGCTAGCGGCTCTGACAACTACCTCAAGATCTTGATCAGTGGGGTTTGTGACCGTTACTGGGATTCGGGCATCTCTGGCTACCACGTTGATGTTGCTTCCCGGCACAATGCTTGGCTCGGCTGCTTGGCTGACACCTGGAATAAGCAATAGCCCGAGCAACAGGGCCGCTAGCCGCTTCAAGACAGCAGCTTTCTTGCTCGCTCAGCGATTCCCTTTTCATTCGCATGGGCCAGCACTTCGGATACTTCCGTCAGCGAAAACCATTGAACCTCTAGGACTTCGCCGGTTGGGTCGCCCTCGCTGGTGAGGTCGCCTCCGGTTTGGCGAAGCAGAAAGTGATGCACGGTCTTGTTCACGCGCGTCTTGCCGACGGTGAATCGGTAATTTACTTCGCCAAGCTTCGAGACCACTTCGCCGGCAATGCCGGTCTCTTCAGCAACCTCGCGCAGCGCGGTTTGCTCAAGATCCTCACCGACTTCGACGTGGCCCTTAGGGATTACCCAGTTCCTACCGCCGCCGCGATTGCGGTGGCTAATTAGAGCAACTTGGTTTGGATTATCGGCACTAACAACCAGGCCGCCAGCAGACACCTCAGTGACAGTTATCGGCTGCTTGACGTTCATAACCCAACTCTACTTGGCGACTGTGGCAAGCTATTGCCCATGCAAGCTGTTGCCGACGCTCTGAAGAATCTTTCGGACAATACAAACAATCCATTGTTTGATGTCCTGGGAGATGCCTTTGACGCAGCCGGCGAGGAGTTGTCGCTTGTCGGTGGGCCAGTCCGAGACGCGATTTTGGGTCGGGTGGCGCTGGATTTAGACTTCACCACAAGTGCTGATCCCGACAAGATCTTGAAAATTGTGAAGCCGTTGGCATCAGCTACCTGGGACGTCGGGCGTGAGTTCGGCACGATTGCCGCCCAGATCGGTGACCACAAGATCGAGATCACCAGCTATCGAGCAGACAGCTACGACAAAGACTCCCGCAAACCAACGGTCGAGTTTGGTGACAACCTGGAGGACGACCTAAAACGTCGAGACTTCACCGTCAATGCGATGGCGCTTCGGCTGCCGTCAAAGATCTTTGTCGATCCACACCAGGGGCTTCGCGACCTGATGCTAGAAACCCTGAGAACCCCGGCCGCCCCAGAAATCTCATTCTCGGATGATCCGCTTCGAATGATGCGTGCGGCTAGGTTTACCTCCCAGCTTGGATTTGAGTTGGACCCGGCAGCATTCGCTGCAATGCGTGACATGGCAAGTCGAATCGAAATCATTTCAGCCGAGCGGGTCAGGGACGAGCTGAGCAAACTATTTATTTCTAAAAACCCGCAACCTGGCTTGGAGTTGCTGGTTGAGAGTGGGATTGCCGAACTGGTTTTGCCCGAGCTGCCTGCACTGCGCCTGGAGGTTGACGAGCACCACCACCACAAGGATGTTTACCAGCACAGCCTGACCGTAGTTGCGCAGGCGATTTCTCTTGAGCCCCAGTATGGCTTTGATCGCGATCTGACCTTGAGGTTGGCAGCGCTGCTGCACGACATCGGAAAGCCGGCAACTAGAAAACTTGAGCAGGGCGGGTCAGTCACCTTCCACCACCACGATGTCGTGGGGGCAAAGCTTGCCAAAAAGCGCTTGACTGCGCTTCGCTTCGACAATGACACCATCAAGGCGGTCTGTCGTTTGATCGAACTTCACCTGCGATTCTTTGGATATTCGGACCAGCAGTGGAGCGATAGCGCGGTGAGGCGCTATGTCAGAGATGCCGACGATCAACTAAAGCGACTACACATTCTCACCCGGGCCGACGTTACAACCAGGAACCAGCGCAAAGCTGATCGCTTGGCCCATGCCTATGACGACCTAGAGGCCCGAATCAAAGTCTTGGCCGAACAAGAGCAACTTGATGCGATGCGCCCGGACCTCGATGGCGAAGAGATCATGCAGCTATTGGGCATCAAGCCCGGTCGCGAAGTAGGTCAGGCCTACAACTTCCTGCTCGAACTAAGGCTTGACGAAGGCGCTGTTGGCAAGGATGAAGCCAAAAAACGCTTGCTTGAGTGGTGGCCGAACCGCTAGTGTTGTCAGGTTGCCTAGGCAATAACAATGCAAAACCCTCCTGTCACGGAGAGACCGTGACCGATTTAGACCGAAGGAGGTGGGTTAGCTATGCATAACTACGAGCTGATGGTCATTATGGACCCCTCAGAAGATGAGCGCACAGTAGCCCCAACACTCGACAAGTTCCTAAAGGTAATCACCACAGCTGGTGGCACCGTGGACAAGATCGACATTTGGGGTCGCCGTCGCATGACATACGAAATCAAGAAGCACTCAGAAGGGCTATACGCAGTCATCAACATGACCTGCAGCTCCGAGGCTGTTATTGAGCTTGACCGTCAGCTAAGGCTGAACGAGTCATTCCTTAGAACCAAGGTTCTAAGGCTGGAAGATGCAGTATTCAGCATCAACCCAATGGAATTTGTCCCAGAAGAGAAGCCAGCACGTGCCGGCCGCGGTGGACCCCGTGGTGGAGCACGCGGCAAGCGTCCAGCAGGCGCAAAGGCTGACTAATGGCAGGCGAGGTTAGCGTAACCATCGTTGGCAACTTGGCCGACGATCCGGAACTCCGCTACACCCAGGGTGGTGTCGCCGTGGCTTCTGTCCGCGTTGGCTCAACCCCAAGAACCTTTAACCGTTCCACCAACGAGTGGGTAGACGGCGAGACCGTATGGGTTCGTTGCACCGCATGGCGCGAGGTTGCAGAAAACGTAGCTCAGTCACTGACCAAGGGAACCCGTGTTGTGGTTACCGGTCGACTGAAGCCACCTTCTGCCTACCAGAGCGCTCAGGGTGAAGCGAGAGCATCGCTTGAGCTGGAAATCGATGAAATTGGACCATCACTGCGCTACGCAACAGCGAGCGTAACAAGGCGTGCCCGCGAGGGTTCTGCTCAGGTTGAGTCACCTTGGGGTGGCCAGCAGGCAGAAACAAAGCAGTCCTCCTCTGGAGCTGAAGCATGGGCAAACCCTGCTACAGCACCGAGTGACGAAGCACCTTTTTAGAAAGACCTAGGAGACAAATAACATGGCAGGAAAGTCAGCTGACCGCCGCAAGAAGATGAACTCTAAGTTCGACAAACTTGCGCCGGCAAAGACGATCAAAATCGAGGTAATCGATTACAAGGACGTCGCAACACTTCGCAAATTCGTAACCGACCGCGGCAAGATCCGTGCTCGTCGTATCACCGGTGCAACGGTGCAGGACCAGCGCAAGATTGCTACGGCCATCAAGAACGCACGAGAAATGGCGATCATGCCATACTCCGGTTCTGGACGCTAGGAGATAAGCACATGTCAAAACTAATTCTGACCAACGAGGTCTCGGGCCTTGGCTCTGCAGGCGATGTCGTTGAGGTCAAGGATGGTTACGCACGTAACTTCCTAGTACCAAACGGCCTAGCTGTTGTCTGGAGCCGCGGTGGCGAGAAGCAGGTCACCCAGATTCGCGACGCACGCGACGCACGCGCCATTGCCTCTGAAGAGATCGCAATGGAGATCAAGTCAAAGCTGGAGGGAACCATCCTTCGCATCACTGCAAAGGCTGGCGCCAATGGCCGTCTGTTTGGCGCAGTGAAGACCTCCGACATCGCAGATGCCGTCAAGGCCCTGGGATTCGGTGAGGTTGACAAGCGCAAGATCGAATTTGCATCATCGATCCGCACAACCGGTGACTACGAGGCAAGTGTTCGTTTGAACTCTGACCTAGTTGCCCAGGTAAAGCTTCAGGTGGTAGCTGCTAAGTAGTGGCTTACCATAGGAACAACCCGTCGGAAACGGCGGGTTGTTCTGTTTTAAGGGGATGTTTTCCACAACCTTGAGGTTGAGCTTTAGAGTTTTCAACAATATATTTTTCCACAGCTAGATGCCAGTAAACTAAAGGGATAGCGAAAGTTATTAGTTTTTTATCCACAGGTTATCCACAGTTACTAACAGGTTTCATCGGCGTGTTTCCACAGAGTTATCCACAGTTATCCGCAGACTGATTTGTATGCAAAGTGTCGGTGCCCCAAGCTATACATGGTTTATCGAAAATCCGGAGGGAATATATGTCGATGTTGGCGCCTTCAACGGCAGCAGATCCACGCGTACCCCCGCACAACCTTGAAGCGGAGCAGTCCACTCTAGGTGGCATGCTGCTGAGCCAAGAGGCAGTGGCAGAAGTTGTTGAGGAAGTCAGCAGCTTTGACTTCTACGCCGGCAAGCATGAATTGATTTATAACGCAATCGTGAATCTTTTTGGAAAAGGCGAACCGACAGACGTCATTGCAGTTACTGATGAACTAAATAAGCAGGGAAATCTTCTAAAAGCCGGCGGTAGCGACTACCTGCACTCCCTTGCAAGCTATGTTCCGACCGCAGCTGCCGCTGGTTACTACGCGAGCATCGTTGCCGAAAAGGCAATTCTTAGAAGGTTGATCGAGGCCGGGACCAGGATTGCCCAGTCTGGCTATGAGAGCCAGGGCGAGGTTGTGGATCTTGTGAACCAAGCCCAGGCTGACCTTTATAAGGTGGCCAGCCAGTCCTCCAAGGAAGACTATGTTGGCCTGAGCGAATCGCTTGAGGCAGCCATTCACGAAATTGAGGTTGCTCAGAATCGTGGCGGCGAACTCACTGGAACCCCTACCGGTTTCACGGATCTAGACGCATATACCCATGGATTGCACCCTGGACAGCTGGTTATTGTTGCGGCCAGGCCCGCAGTTGGTAAGTCGACATTTGCTCTGGATATCGCCAGAAACGCGTCGGTTAAGCACAACCAAGCGACGATCTTCTTCTCGCTCGAAATGGGTCGGGCCGAAATCGCAATGCGAATGCTTAGCGCCGAAAGCTCGATTTACCTGCAGAGCATGCGTAAAGGAACAATTTCTGACGGCGACTGGACCAGGCTCGCAGCGGTGAGAGGTCGCATCAACGATGCACCGCTCTACATCGACGACTCTCCAAACATGTCTCTGGTTGAAATTAGAGCCAAGTGCCGTCGCCTCGCTCAGCAGGTTGACCTGAAGTTGGTAGTCATCGACTACATCCAGCTGATGTCCAGCGGTAAGAAGGTCGAGTCGCGTCAGCAAGAGGTTTCTGAGTTCTCAAGGGCGCTGAAGCTGCTCGCCAAAGAGCTGGGAGTCCCGGTTGTTGCGCTGTCACAGCTAAACCGTCAGGCAGAACAGTCCAAGGACAAGCGGCCAGAGCTTTCTCACCTGCGTGAATCTGGATCTCTGGAGCAAGACGCCGACGTTGTCGTGCTGCTTCACCGAGAAGGTATTTATGAGCGGGATCATCCGCGTGCAGGCGAGGCAGATCTCATTCTTGCCAAGCAGCGAAATGGACCAACTGGAACGGTCACAGTTGCCTTCCATGGTCAGTATTCGCGCTTCGTAAATATGCCAAGCTAGGCATGTGCAAATACTTTTTGGCCTTAGGGCCGCCCTCTCTTTCGGTCTTGGCGTTCTAATCACCTTCACGCAGGCCCACACCTATGGTGTTGGGTCGGCCGTGCTCGCTGGCTTTGGAATTCTGTTGGGCTTGAGTTCCTTGGGTTATGTCTTGGGGGTCAAGAAGTTTCAGTGGCTTATGCCGCTGCTGATCATCGCCACACTGGTTGGCGTTTTGGCTCTTGTCACGTTCATAAATCAGACGCTCCAAGAGGTTCTGTTCTTGCCGCTGGTTGCGCTGTTTGGTCTTTCATTTGCAGCCTTCGAGGGCTATCTGGCCAGAAGGCATCGCGGCTCGTCACCACTGGGCAGAGATTTTGCCATCAGCGCTGTTTTGAGCCTTGCCCTGGGCCTCGTATTTTTGCTTGCACCGCTTGATGAGGTGAGTGCTGTTGGTTTTCTTGGCGCCTATCTGGCAATTAGCGGTGTTTTTTGGGGTATCACGGCCGCTAGCCCGCAACCGAAGTAGGCTTGAGCCGTGAAACGATTTGTAAACCTAAAGAGCTACATGGTCATGTCCACTGTCGCCGCATTGTTTGTCGGACTCATTGTCCTCTACGGCACCAGATTTGTTGAGCAGGCCATCATTTGGGCGCTGGCAACTTTCATAATCTCTTTAGTGGTTGTTGCAACTCTGGATCTGAGCTTTAAGCCAGATGACCAGGACCCAAACAAGCCAAGGCTGCGCTAGTCAGCTAGGTATTCAACCAGCTCAGCTGATAGGCCAAGGTATGTGCTTGGCTTGAGCACCAAAAGCCTTGCCTTGGTTGCGTCTGAAACGTCCAGCTCATTTACGAAAGCCAGTAGTTCCTCTTCGCCAACCCGCTTGCCTCTGGTTAGTTCTTTCAGCATCGCGTAGGGGTCAGAAATCTTTGACTCGCCTCTTGCCACGTCAGCCCTGATCGCAGTTTGGATTGCCTCCCCGAGAACCTCCCAGTTCTCCAGCAGGTCAGCCATCAAAACGCCCTCGCTGATTGCAATTTCATCCAGCCCGCGATTTACGTTGTCTAGGGCAAGCAGGGAGTGGCCAAAACCGACACCAATGTTGCGCTGCGCGCTGGAGTCAGTGAGGTCTCGCTGCATTCTCGAGGTAACAAGAGTCTGAGACAACGAATCCAGAATCGCGCAGGACAGCTCCAGGTTCGCCTCGGCGTTCTCAAATCGAATCGGGTTGATCTTGTGAGGCATTGTCGAGGAGCCAGTTGCGCCAGCAACCGGAATCTGCTTGAAGAAACCCAGTGAAATGTAGGTCCAGACATCCGTCGCGAGGTTATGCATGATGCGGTTGAAGTGTGAAATTGAGCTGTAGAGCTCGGCCTGCCAATCGTGAGACTCGATTTGGGTTGTGAGCGGGTTCCACTGGAAACCCAGGTGCTCGACGAAGGCCTTTGATTGTGCGGGCCAATCAACCTCGGGGGCAGCTGCCAGGTGCGCGGCAAAGGTGCCGGTTGCACCCGAGAACTTACCTAGAATTTCCTGATTCTCAATTCGGTGTAATTGTCGATGAAGTCGGTGAGCGAAAACCGCAAATTCCTTGCCCATGGTGGTTGGAGTAGCGGGCTGCCCATGAGTCCGAGAAAGCATCGGCACGTTCTTCATCTCGCCCGCCATGCGGGTGATCTTTTTCAGCGCATCCTTGGCCTTCGGGAGCCAGGCTCGCTCCAGGGCGTCATGGATGGTGATCGCATAGCTGAGGTTATTGATGTCCTCTGAGGTGCAGGCGAAGTGAACCAGCTCGTGCAGGTCTTCGCGCTTCATTGCCGTCAGCGCATCTCGAACAAAATACTCAACCGCCTTCACGTCGTGACGGGTGGTGGCCTCGATCTTGCCGAGCTTTTCAACTGACTCGTCGGAGAATTCACTAACGAGCTCGCGCAACTTGGCGGCTTCTTTCTCGCTGAGGGTCTTGTTGACCTGAAGCAAGTCCTTTTCAACCAGCCAAATCAGCCACTCAACCTCAACCTGGACGCGGGCTCTGTTGAGGCCGGCCTCGCTGAGATGCTCGCCGAGCTCCCTAACCTGAGCAAGATAGCGGCCGTCTAGTGGGCTGAGGGGTTGCGAAGAAAGAGTCACAACACCATTTTGCCCTATTTATTCGCTATTGACTAAGCGGCTCGGCCGACACCGAGCAATGGCTAGCGAATCTTGAGAACTTTCAGCACGGCTCTGGTGAAGAAGCTGGCAATGCTCATGACTATCGCAGCCAGGATTGCCCAACCCAGAGAAGCGATTTCGAGGCCCTCTGAGGTGAAGCCATCGATGCTAAAGACATCAGCACCCAGCTGGGTGCTGAGCCAGGCTACGAAAATCAGCAGCGCGCCATTGATCACGAATGAAATAAGCCCAAAGGTGATGATGTAGAGCGGGAAGGCCAGAATTTTTATGACCGGGGCGATGATTGCATTTACCAAACCAAAGACCGCTCCGACTACCAAAAATGAGCCGGCGATGTTCCAAAAACCCTCGCCACCATAGGGGGTGAGCTGAACCTGAGGGATGATTGAAGTGGCGACCCAGAGGCCCACCGCATTGACAATCGTGCTAACTAGAAATCGCAACATCAGGCAATTCTTTCAGTATCGGGCTAAATTAGTGGGCGTGACCCCCGAAAAGCAGCCACCAATGTTGCAATTACTTGCACCTGACGGAACCTATGGTGTTCCGAAGGGCTACGAAAAGTATGGGAAGCTCATCGAGGATCTTGATGAGGACACTCTAAAAACCTTCTATCGGGACATGGCGCGCATCCGTCGCTTTGACATTGAAGCCATTGCGCTGCAGCGTCAGGGTCAGCTTGGTCTGTGGGTTCCAGCCATTGGCCAGGAGGGCGCTCAAATTGGTTCTGGATATGCGGTTGGTAAAAACGACCACATGTTTCCAAGCTATCGGGAGCACGGCGTTGCACTGACTCACGGCGTTGAGCTGATGTCGATTCTAAAAATGATGCGTGGTGTGAACCACGGGGGTTGGAATCCTGAGGAAACCAGGTTCCACCTTTACGCAATTGTTCTGGCAACCCAGGTCCTCCACGCGGTTGGGTACGCCATGGGTGTGAAGCTAGATGGCAAGGTTGGAACCGGCAACCCAGAAGAAGACCTCGCTGTGATTTCCTACATGGGTGATGGCGCCACCGCCGAGGGCGATGTGTCCGAATCACTGTTGTTTGCAGCAGTGAATGAATCGCCAATTGTTTTCTTTATTCAAAACAATCAGTGGGCAATCTCAGCTCACATTGACAGCCAAACCAAGGCTCCCCTCTACACAAGGGGCGAGGGCTTTGGTGTTCCCGGCATGAGGATCGACGGCAACGACGTGCTTGCCTGCTATGCAGCTACCAAACTCCACATGGATCAGGCCCGGGCTGGCCAGGGTCCGTTCTTGCTCGAGGCGTTGACCTATCGAATCGGTGCTCACACCACCTCGGATGACCCGAGCAAATATCGCGAAGACGCGGAAGTTGAAAAGTGGAAGGCGAAGGATCCAATCGTTCGCTTCGAAACCTTCCTGAGGCGGCAAGGTGTTGGCGATGACTTCTTTGATGAGGTCACCGAGGCTGGCGATCAGCTTGCCAAGGACATCAGAGAGCAGACCTTCGCCCTCCAGAACCCGCCTATGGAGAACATCTTCAACCACGTTTATTCAGACCAGCACCCAGAGATCGACAAGCAGCGCGCTTGGCTAGAAGCCTATGAAGCCCAGATGGGCGACCATGAGTAACTACAAAGAGATGCCAATTGCCAAGGCCCTAAACGCTGGACTTAGCCAAGCGATGAGCGCCAACGACAAGGTTTTGATGTTTGGCGAAGATGTTGCAGAACTCGGCGGTGTCTTCCGCGTGACCGAGGGGCTGTTGGATGAATTTGGTGACAAGCGAATCTTTAACACTCCAATTGCAGAGTCTGGAATCGTAGGAACAGCAATTGGTCTAGCCATGCGCGGCTACCGTCCGGTCGTTGAAATTCAATTTGATGGCTTTGTGTTCCCTGCCTTCAACCAGATAACCACTCAGCTGGCGAGGCTCACCTACCGCTCCGAGGGTTTTCTGGAGATGCCGGTGGTAATCAGAATTCCTTACGGTGGTGGCATTGGTGCCGTTGAGCACCACTCCGAATCTCCCGAGGCTTACTTCGCTCACACCCCGGGCTTGAGGATTGTGACACCCTCGAACCCAAACGATGCCTATTGGATGATGCAGCAGGCGATTGAATGCCCTGATCCCGTGATCATGCTTGAGCCAAAGCGTCGCTATTGGCAAAAGGGTCCGGTAAACCTGGACACCCCGCCACTGCCACTGCATAGCGCCAGGTTGATGCGGGAGGGAACCCAAGTGACTCTGATTGCCTACGGGCCAATGGTCACCGCCGCCCTGCAGGCTGCTGAGATCGGTGCCGAAGAGGGCGTCAGCATTGAAGTGATTGACATCAGGTCGCTGTCTCCGATTGATTACCCAACGATCATGGCCTCCGTGAAGAAAACCTCTAGAGCGGTGATCGTGCATGAGGCTCCAACCAACGTTTCAATTTCCAGCGAGATCGCAGCCAGAATTTCAAACGAGGCCTTTTACAACCTTGAAGCGCCGGTAATTAGGGTTGGTGGATTTGACACCCCCTACCCACCTGCAAAGCTTGAAGAGATTTATCTTCCGGATGCAGACCGTATTCTGGAAGCAATTGACAGATCTTTGGCGTACTAGGAAAGACACATGAGCATTTCAAAGTTCCCACTGCCAGACGTTGGCGAAGGTCTAACTGAGGCCGAGATCGTGAGCTGGTTGGTTGCTCCAGGAGATATGGTCAAGGTCAATCAGACAATCTGTGAAATAGAGACCGCCAAGTCGGTAGTTGAGCTGCCATGTCCCTTTGAGGGCGAAGTTCAGGAATTGCTAGTTCAAGTTGGCGACACAGTTGAGGTTGGCACCCCGATTATTTCGGTCAGCACTCAGGGTGCCTCGCCGATTCCAGTTGTTGAAGACAAGGCTCCACCCGCAGCCGCTCAAGAGGCAGACACCGGCGCTGAATACAAGATTCCAACCCTGGTTGGCTACGGTGATGCCGGTGACGTCAAGTCAAGAAGGTCAAGGGCAGTAAAGGCCGCACCAACCTCAACCGCGGTTCCGGTTGCGATGGTTGCCGCAGCAGCAGGTGCAGCCGATTCGATTATTGCCAAGCCACCGATTCGAAAGATGGCAAAAGAGCTGGGCGTGAATCTGGCAAACCTTGCCGGCACCGGAACTCGCGGCGAGATTACTCGGGAAGACGTCATTGGTGCAGCCAGCCAGGCAAGTGTCTTCAAGAACCTCACCACCCCTGATGTTCCAAGCGAGCGCGAAGAGCGGATTCCGGTCAAGGGCATGCGCAAGGCAATCGCCACAGCCATGGTTTCCAGCGCCTTCACCGCCCCACACGTCAGCATCTTTGTCGACGTCGATGCAACCAGAACCATGGAATACGTAAAGCGCCTAAAGGCATCGGTTGATTTTGCTGGCGTGAAGGTGACGCCGCTTTTGATCATGGCTAAGGCAATCATTTGGGCTGCCAGAAGAAACCGAATGGTGAACTCAACCTGGACCGATACTGAGATCATCGTTCACAACTTCGTGAACCTAGGAATTGCAGCGGCAACCCCGAGGGGTTTGATCGTCCCGAACATTAAAGACGCCGACGCTATGAACATGATTGAGCTGGCAACAGCAATTGAGAAGCTGGCAGCAGTTGCTAGAGATGGCAAGACCGCTCCGGAAGAAATGAAAGACGGAACCATCACCATCACCAACATCGGTGTCTTCGGTGTTGACACCGGAACTCCGATTTTGAACCCCGGTGAAGTTGGGATTGTTGCTCTTGGCTCAATTCGCAAGAAGCCTTGGGTCGTTGACGATGAGATCGTGGTGCGGCAGGTGACCACAATTGGTGCAACCTTCGACCACCGAGTTGTTGACGGTGACGTAGCATCCCGTTTTGTTCAGGACGTGGCAAGCGTGATTGAGGAACCAGCCCTACTGCTTGACTAATTGGTATTGACAATCGTTTTCAATAAGGCGTATTGTTGAGCCATGAATCCGCTATTGAAGAAACTCCTCATGGCCGGCGCCGCCGCGGTTGCAGCCCTAGCTCTTGTCATTACGGCCCTCACCTTCTTTTCCAACGGTCAAGACACCGATCCTGACTCAACCCCCAGCGCATCGCCTAGTTTGACCAGGTCTGGTATGACCGGAACGATCCAGGTCGTAACCAGCACAAATGTGTGGGCAAGTGTTGTAGAGATCATTGGCGGTGACTGGGTCGAGGTCACCGCGATTATCGACAATTCCTCCCAGGACCCACACTCCTACGAGGCAACCGCCAGGGATCAGCTGGCCGTGCAGGACGCCGAACTTGTGATTGCAAACGGAGGCGGATATGACGAGTTCATGGAGCAGTTGGTCGCCGCAACAACAGGCGAAAAGATGTTTATTGAGTTAGTTGAGGGTGGCCACGACCACACCGTCGATGGCGAATCCGAGACTGATGCAGAAACCGTCATGGACCAGGCCCATGCCAATGAACACATTTGGTATGACCTGCACCAGGTCTCTGAAGTAGCCGACCAGATCGCCTCTGCAATCAATGAGCTAAGGCCAGAGGCGTTTGATGACGTGAATGCAAACTACGATTTCTTTGCCTCGGAGCTTGAAAACCTAGAGCTTCGGGTCGAAGCACTTCGGGATCGCGCCCTTGGCCTAGGCGTAATCGCGGTGGAGGGTGTTGGAAACCTAATGCTGGAAGATGCTGGCTTTGACATTTTGACCCCGCAGGATTTGGCGGATGCCATTGAGGAAGAGCGCGATGTTCCATTGACCGCGCTGGAAGAAGCAAAGTCACTGCTCAAAAACAAATTGGCAATTCTGTTGGTGACCAACACCCAAGTCGATGATGCCGTCTCCGGTGAACTTGTGAAAATTGCAGAAGCTGTTGGCACCCCAGTGGTTGCCTTGAGCGAACTGATTCCAAGCGACGACCTGGATTACCTGGACTGGATGGCCTCGGTTGTCGACGAGTTGCAAGAGGCGATCTACTAATTGAACTCAATTCTTCAGGTAAACAACGCGTCCTTACAGTTTGACGAACGCGTAATTTGGCAGAACCTCGACTTTGAGGTTCAACCGGGAGAGTTCATTGCCCTGATTGGCGCCAATGGCTCTGGAAAGTCGATGTTTCTAAAGTCCGTCCTTGCTCAGCAGAAGCTGACCGCGGGGTCCATCAATTTTCTAGGTTCCAAAGTTCGACGCGGCAGCACCGACATCGGGTACATCCCGCAGCATCGCTCACTCGATGCGCAGTTGCCGCTGACGGTCTTCGATGCTGTGCGTCTGGGCCTTGATGGCCACAGGTTTGGTTTACCGCTGACAGGTGCTAAGACCAAAGCCTTGGTTACCGAGGCATTGATTCAAGTTGAAGCCGACCAGCTTGCCCTAAAGCCACTGGGTGAACTCTCCGGCGGCGAAATGCAGCGAGTCCGCGTTGCTCAAGCGCTTATTTCCAAGCCGAAACTCATCTTGGCGGACGAGCCGCTGAGCGCTCTGGATCTCAACCACCAGCAGGTGGTGAGCGAACTGATTGCAAATCAAGCCAAAAAACAGGGCGCTGCGGTGATTTTTGTCACCCACGACCTGAACCCAGTTTCTGACTACGTCGACCGGGTGCTGTATTTGGCCAAAGGTCGCTACTCGATCGGCACCACCGAAGAGGTCATGCGGTTTGTTTTGTTCAAGCAGAAGACGGCATACGAGATAGATGTCGTCAGAAACCAGGGCCGAATCGTAGTTTTGGGTGCTCATGATCACGACCACCATGATGATGAGGAGTGGGCCTGATGGACTTCTCAGATGTTTTCAACTTCTCTGACTACGATCGGCTGATTCCGCTGGTTGCAAACTCACTTTGGGCAGGTGTATTGCTGGCACTTGTTGGTGGCCTGATCGGTGTTTTTGTAATGAACCGCGAGCTGTCCTTCGCGGTCCATGGAATTTCTGAGCTTTCGTTTGCAGGGGCAGCGATCTTCCTGCTGTTTGGTCTCGATGTTGTCTTCGGCTCTGTGGTTGGCTCACTGACCGCAGCCTTGATAATCGCCGTCCTTGGTGACAGATCGAAGGACCGGAATTCGATAGTCGCGGTTTTGATGCCGTTCGGGTTGGGTATCGGGATTCTGGCCCTTGCCCTATATCCGGGCAGAGCTGCAAACAAGTTCGGCTTGCTGACCGGGCAAATAGTCGCGGTCGACGACCCAAAGCTTGCCTCGCTTGCTGTTATTAGCGCAATTGTTTTGGTTTCGATGGTTGTGATTTGGAGGCCGCTGCTGTTTGCAACCCTAGATAGTGAAGTTGCCGCCGCCAGAGGAGTAAACACCCGGGTGCTGGGAATTGTGTTTGTGATGCTGCTTGGGCTAGCTGTTGCCGCAGCCGTTCAAGTGGTTGGAGCGCTACTGGTGCTGGCGCTCTTGGTAACGCCGGCTGCCTCGGCGCTAAGGCTCAGCAAGAGCCAGCTCTGGGTTCCGGTGTTGAGCGTGGCGTTTGCCTTCGTCGCAATGATTGGCGGAATTCTGTTGGCGCTCGGTGGTGGGCTACCAATTAGCCCCTATGTCACAACCATTTCGTTCTTGATTTACCTAATTGCTCGAGGAATTAGCTTTATTCGAGGAAAGCTTGAGGTTTCCAAATGACACAGAAGCGAGCCACCTGGCAGAAAACGGCAGTTTTTGATGCGCTAAACCAGGACCCTATTTTTGTTTCGGCCCAAGAGCTCCACCAGAAGCTGATTGGCACCGAGAAAAAGCTTGGCCTGACGACCGTCTACCGAGCGCTAACCGATTTAGTTGAGGCAGGACAGGCAGATGCACTGGCCGGTGAAGACGGCGAAATGCGCTATCGCATCTGCAGCGACGAGCACCACCACCACCTAATTTGCCGCGAATGCGGCACTGCAGAGGAGTTTGATCTTGATGGTTTTGAGGCTGAAGTGAGCCAATTGGCGGCGAAATTCGGCTTCAGCAAGGTCTCTCACAGCATTGAACTTTTCGGCATTTGCAAAAAATGTGGCATGTCGGCTTGATTTTCTTTGGCTAAGACTTGCTTTTGGAGGGCAATGCCTCCTAAACTTGCATGGTTGCACGGGCTTAGCCCTGCACAAACCCACGTAATTAGCTTCGGGTAAACGCGCCCCTAGGAGGACAAATGGCAGCCTACTGCCAGGTGACGCAGACAGGACCGCAGTTCGGTCACAAGGTTTCGCACGCTCAGAACAAGACCAAGCGTCGTTTTGACCCAAACATTCAAAAGAAGACTTACTTCGTTCCTTCACTGGGCCGCAAGGTCACCCTGCAGCTTTCAGCAAGGGGCATCAAGGTTATTGATGCGCGTGGCATTGACTCTGTAATCACTGAGCTTGTCGCTCGTGGCGAGAAGATCTAGGGAGTACACAGATGGCCAAGGATAAGGACGTACGTCCAATCATCAAGATGAAGTCAACCGCAGGTACCGGCTTCACCTACGTGACCAAAAAGAATCGTCGTAACGACCCAGACCGTATCACTCTGAAGAAGTACGACCCAGTAGTGCGCAAGCACGTTGAATTCCGCGAGGAGCGCTAAACACATGGCAAAAAAGTCAAAGATTGCTCGTAACGAGCAGCGCAAGGTAATCGTTGAGCGCTACGCAGAAAAGCGCCTAGAGCTCAAGAAGGCCTTGGTTGACCCAACCTCTACTGCTGCGCAGAAGGAAGAGGCACGTCTAGGACTGCAGAAGCTTCCTCGCAACGCAAGCCCGGTTCGAGTCCGCAGCCGCGACCTAATTGATGGTCGACCACGTGGTGTGCTTTCGAAGTTCGGCGTTAGCCGTGTTCGTTTCCGCGACATGGCTCACAAGGGTGAGCTTCCTGGAATCACCAAGTCCAGCTGGTAAATAGTTTTTAACTAAGTCCCGCCATCAAAGGCCAATTGCCTTTGGTAGGCGGGATTAGTGTTTCTGCGCCAACCCAATTCATGGCAAGCTCCAACTCTTGCTTCAGCCGCGGGGTAATTTCTGTTAGCTCTGCTGCCGTTAGGTTCTCGTGCCAAAGCGATTGAACCAAGAGCTTTCTTCCCTTGCGCTCGTGCTTTAGGTCAACTCGGCCAATCAGTCGGTCACCATAAAGCAGCCCCAGTGTGTAGTAGCCATACTTGCGCTTAGCTTCCGGTGTGTAGATCTCGATCAGGTAGTCAAAGTCGAACAGCCGCTTGGTTCGCTCCCGGTTCCACATAATCGGGTCAAATGGGTTCACCAATTTCAAGGGTCGCTGGTCACGAACATCGGCCTTAGGTTTCGATAGCAGCCCCGGTGCTATGAAAGCAGGGTCCTTCCACGAGTCAACCTCGACTATTTCAAGTGCACCCTGCTCCACCAGTTGTTTTAGCTGTGGCCTGGCGGCGGGTCGAGTCAGCCGATAGTAGTCAGCTAGATCCGCTTCGGTGGCAACGCCGAGCGATGTTGCTGCCTGGACCAGCAGTGCCTGGATTTGCTGATCTTTGGTTAGTCCGCTTGTTTCGCCGAAGGACGGGTTCAGTGAGTATTTGCGCTGGAAGTTGTGGCGTCCGGCTGAAACAACTACACCTGCGAACACCAGCCGCTCCAGAATTACCTTCACCTCAGACCAGCCCCACCAGCTGCCGCCACGCTTATTGAGATCGTGCTCGAACTCACTGATGGTCATGGCGCCGTTCTGTCGAAGCTCACCGAAGACCCACTGCGCTGTCTTATTGCCCGGCTTCAAAATTTCCTGAATGCTCTGCTTGTTCAGGTACTCGTTTCTTCGAAACTCAAACAGCTTCCAGTCACGCTCAGGGATCAATGCCGCGCAGTGAGCCCAGTACTCAAGGTAGGTGGGTTTTGCTCCCGCCCCAAAGGCAAGCCGCTCAAATTCGGCTAGGTCGTAATTACCAAGCCGCGTGAACACTGGCATCAGGTGGGCTCTGGCAAAAACATTCACTGAGTCAATCTGGATCAGGTTCAGGGTTTCAATAACCTGATCAATGGTCTTTAGCCCCCGATTCACACCGAGACTGGCAAGGCTGAGCTGGCGCGCTTCTTGATTGCTCAGAGTCTGCATCCAACCCCTCCAGTTCGCTTGTTGTGGGCTAATTTAACAGTCTTTTGACGCCGAATTGACGTCAACTAACCAGTTTGAAAATCGACAAATTCTGCCAGAAATAATTCGCTGCAGTTTTTTCAGCCAAACTTCATCCAAAAAAGCGGGCCCAATGGCCCTATATCCCCTAAAAATAAGGGATATAGCAAGGCGCAACACGCCGAGAGAAGAGTTATCCCAAGCAGGTTCTACCTATACATTGATTGAGACATCAATGTCCACAAGTAGTCCAGGAGGACCATTATGAACAAGAGTGAGCTAGTAGCTGCAGTGGCAGCACACACTGGAGAGTCCCAGGCAGCAGTAGGCCGTGTAATCGACGCAATGTTTGACACAATCGGCGCATCAATCGCGAAGGGTGACAAGGTCACCATTCCTGGTTACCTATCTGTTGACAAGGGACACCGCGCAGCACGTGCGGGCCGTAACCCACAGACTGGCGCAACCATCCAGATTGCTGCAGCTAACACCGTAAAGGTTTCAGCTGGAAGCAAGCTAAAGGCTGCAGTCAAGTAACTCAGAAGCTAAATAAAAAGCGGTGTCTTGTTTGAGACACCGCTTTTTGCTTGTCTGGAATAGGGTTGTCTCATGAACAACAAATCCCGCTCCTACTCACTGGTCCTGTTGCAGTTTGTTCTGATCATTCTGCTGGTGCTTACCCCTAGACAGGAAAACGCCTACGGCGCTGCCAGTGAAGTTGTTGGCATGGTCGGCCTGGCATTCATTGCAATCGGCTCTATCGTGCTGCTGGTTAGCTTCTTGGGGTTGGGAAATGCCCTGACTGCACTGGCCATTCCTAAGGACAACGGAACCCTGGTGACCACCGGCATCTACTCTCGGGTTCGACACCCAATTTATTTTGCGCTGTTGTTGATGAGCTTCGGCATCCTGCTTGATGCTGGTTACTGGCCACAGATCATTGTTGTGATGCTGCTCTACGCATTACTGAGCAACAAGGCGGATTTTGAAGAGTCATTACTTCGCGAGCGTTACCCGCAATACAAGCAGTACGCGGAGAGGACTCCTAGGTTCTTCCCGAGGCTTGGTAGGTGAATCAACAGACGCCTAGTCGCCACCTTGTCGCTATTGCCCTGGTTGTTGTTGCGGGGCTAGTAAGCGTTATTGCGGGATTGGAAGTTGGCGGCGGTGCTGACCCGCTGCAATTTTCAGACCCAGGCCCGGTTGTTCGATTCGGAGCACCGTTTGCCAAACTAATCATGAATTTCTCGATGGCAACTGCTGTCGGATCGCTGGTGCTGTCTGCCTACGCGGCGGACTCGAAGGAGCGATTGAAGTTAGCGCCAGTGGCGGCCTGGTCAGCAGCTATTTGGGCGCTTGCTGCCTCAGTGAACTTTGTGATGACCTACCTGTCTGTTTCTGGTTCAGAGATCTCCTACGGTCAAACCTTCAGTGACAGCCTCTGGTTGTTTGCAACAGACATCGAGCTCGGGGTTCTCCTGGTGTGGAACCTCGGGATTGCCTTTGTGCTTTCGCTAACAACCCTTGCCTTTGTCGGGAGGCGGATGACCGCCATCAATGCCGCAATCGCAATCGCTGGACTTTATCCCTTGGCGGCCTCAGGGCACGCCTCCTCAGACGCCGGTCACGCACTTGCGGTGAACTCACTTCTGATGCACCTGGTTGGCATCAGCATTTGGGTGGGCGGGCTGATTGCGCTCTATGTCGTATTCAGGGGCCAGTCAGAGCGATCTGCTGTTTTGGTCTCGCGCTACAGCTCGCTGGCGCTGGTTGCATTCATCATGGTTGCCATTTCCGGTGTGACCTCCGGGGTTATCAGGCTTTACGAACCAGCCGACCTCTTTTCAAGCTATGGCCTACTGCTGATCGGCAAGGCGTCGCTGCTGGTTGCGCTCGGTCTGATTGCGGCAAGGCACCGGCTCTCGCTCGTGAGGCAATTTAGCCAGAGGGCATTTAGCTTCTGGCGGCTGGCTCTAGTTGAGATCGGGATCATGGGACTCGCGATTGGGCTTGGAACGGCGCTCGCCAAAACTCAAACTCCGCTGGACCAGGCTGAGTTTGTTCCGCTCACGCCGGCAGAAATCCTCACCGGCGATAAGTTGCCACCAGAGCTAACCGATGCGTCTTGGCTCACCGTTTGGGACATCGATGTGCTTTGGATCAGCGTTTGCCTGGGTGCGATTGTTTTCTACCTCTATGGGGTTTGGGTTCTAAGAAGGCGTGGCGACCGCTGGCCAATTGCAAGGACTCTGTCCTGGATTGGCGGGATGCTCACGCTGCTGTATGTCACCAACGGTGCCCTCAATGCTTACCAGGAGTATCTATTTAGCATGCACATGATCGGCCACATGGTGCTTTCCATGATGGTTCCGGTGTTGCTGGTGCCTGGGGCGCCTGTCACGCTGCTGGTGCGCGCACAGCCTGCTCGCAAGGATGACTCCTGGGGGCTTAGGGAGTGGGTGCTCTGGGCTGTTCACACACCCTTTGCCTGGTTTATCTCGCACCCGCTGTTTGCCGGTTTGAACTTCGCTCTGTCGCTGGTGATGTTCTACTACACGCCATTGTTTAGGTGGGCAACCGAGGATCACCTGGGCCACCAGTGGATGCTGATTCACTTTTTGATCACCGGCTACCTGTTTGTGCAGTCGCTGATGGGAGTTGACCCGCAGCCACACACGACCGGCTACCCGGTCAAGCTAATGCTGTTGATTGGCACCATGGCCTTCCACGCATTCTTTGGCCTTGGGCTGATGAATGAGAAGAGCCTGTTGCTTGCAAACTGGTTTGGAGCGATGGGCCGAACCTGGGGCGATGATCCACTGACTGATCAGGCCGTTGGCGGCGCTTTTGCCTGGGGTGTTGGTGAAATCCCCACTATCGTCATAGCTCTGATAGTTGTCACCCAATGGTCCAGATCCGATGATCGAGAGCGCAAGCGCTTGGACAGAGCATCAGACAGAACCGGTAACAAGGACCTCGAGGACTACAACCAAATGCTGCAGCAACTAAGCGACACAAAGGATCAGCGCCGTTGATTATTGAACTTTCCAGCGAGCAGCAGGCGCTGTTTGAATATATTGAGCAGTCACAAAGCAATGTCTTTGTGACAGGTCGTGCCGGCACCGGCAAGTCCACGCTGCTTTCTCACCTGACTGCAAACACCGAGAAGTCTTTCGCCGTTTGTGCTCCGACTGGCGTTGCTGCTCTAAATGTTGGCGGAGTAACTATCCACTCCCTCTTCACCTTCCCACTTGGGCTGCTGGGTGAAGTTGAGATCGCCAGGCACCTGTCACGCCGAACCAGAGAGGTGCTAAGGGCGCTGGACATGCTGGTTATCGACGAGGTGTCGATGGTTTCGGCAGATTTGATGGACGCAATCGACAGAGCCCTTCGAATTGCCAGGGGCCGAAAGAACGAGCCTTTTGGTGGGGCGCAGATTGTGATGTTTGGTGACCCCTATCAGCTGGCGCCGGTGCCACCGCGCGATCCAGCTGAGCGCACCTACATTGCCGAGAACTACCAGTCACTCTGGTTCTTCGACGCTCATGTTTGGCGCAACACCGACCTGGAGCGGTTTGAGCTTTCAGAAATCTTCAGGCAGTCAGACGCTGACTTCAAGGAAATTCTGAATGCCATCCGAGACGGATCGGTCACGCAGGAAATGCTGGATGCGCTCAACACGGCTGGCAATCGCTACCCACCTCATTCGGACGTGATTCGCCTGGCGACCATCAATGAAACCGTGAACTCGGTGAACCACCAGCGCATGGGTCTTATCGAAACCGACCCAAAGGTATTTAGAGCCGTCTACTCCGAAGGCGCCGAGAAGGCATTCGGCAGGGCACTGCCTGCCGAAACTGACCTGGCCCTAAAGGTTGGCGCGCAGGTGATGTTTATCAAGAACGATGATGCCTCCAGCACCAAGGGCACCAATGGTGCGATGGTTAGGCGCTGGGTGAACGGAACCATCGGCCGGGTCGTTGCCCTGCCTAAGTCGGGCCTGGTGGTGGTCGACGTTGATGGCGAAGAGCTTGAGGTCGGGCCGGCTACCTGGGAAAAGGTTCGCTATGAAGTTGAAGAGGACTTTGATGAGGCAACCGGCAAAACCAAAGAGGTTTTGGTTCCGGTAACCCTGGCCGAGTTCAAGCAGATTCCGCTCCGGCTTGCCTGGGCAGTCACCATCCACAAGTCACAGGGGCAAACCTATGACGAGGTTCAGATCGACATGGGCAGGGGTGCTTTTTCACCCGGCCAAACCTATGTTGCGCTCAGCCGAGTCAGGGCACTGACCGGTCTTTACCTAACCCGTGCGATTCTGATTCGAGACGTGATGGTCGATAAGGATGTGGTGAGGTTCATGTCCGGTGCCAGCACTACCCCTGATCTCGATCAGGAGCCCTTAGCCACCAGTTCAGAGCATCTGCCACCCTTCTAGCCCAGTAGCTTTCGTGGTGCCCGGTGTTTGGGTAGGTGGCGGCAACAAGCGAATCTGGCTCTGAGTAACCCCTAGCTTGAATCTTCTCAACCGCAGCCTTGTGGAACGGTGCGTAGTACTGATCAAGTTCAATGGTGCCGGTGTCGGTCCAAATTCTGTGACTCGCGGCATCTGGCAATAGTTCGGTGAGCTCATTCACCATGTCATTGCCACCAAATGGCCAGTGGGTTGAAAAGGCTATTGCCGTTCCAAAAACCTCCGGTCGTTGTCCAAGTGCATAAAGTGACATCAACCCGCCCATTGATGAGCCCATGACCGCGGTTCGGTCGGGGTTCAGCTCCAGGCCATGTTTGTCAGCAACGAATGGCAAGATCGCATCTGCCATCAGTGACACATAGGCATCGCCCATAGATTCGCCGGGGGCATCGGCATAGTCAGCAGGCATGCCATCCCAAATTTCCTGGTGGTTATCCAAGATCTTTTGTGGGGCAAGCTCACGCAGTCGGGTTAGGTCACTGAAGCCCCAAAGTGCAATGACAACAGGCTTGGGACCCCGAACCTCGTCACGGATAGCAGGCAAAACCTCCCAGGTCTTACCGGTGTAGGAGTCTTTTTCGTCAAAAATATTGCGGCCATCGTGCATTACCAGCACCGGAGTTTCTGGGTTTAGGTCTGCTGGCAGCCAAACGTCAACGATGTGGTTGTCGAATTCGTAGCGCTCGATGCTGCCTCCAGCAAGCCGCAGCTGCAACAGCTTTCGCTCTCTAAAAGCCATGAATAGCGGGAAGGTGAATGCCATGGCAGTGAAACCAGAGAGCAGGAAGTAGATCCAAACTCGCTTCATGCCAAGCCGCTTAGCCTCCACCAACATGAAGGTGATGACACCGGCCCCAACAATCAACAGATCTAAAGAGAGGACCCAGTCCACATATGAGCCAAACCAAGCCCTGAGGTAGTCTGCTTCCTGGAAGACGGCCATGGCATTGAACCACCATGCCGTGATCAATCCCAAAGCTGCGATTGTGAAATAAATTCTGGATCGAATCCTGTGTTTTTTGAACATAGGGAAATCCTGCCACGAAGTTTTTGGTTGGCAACACAGGTGGGGAGTTTAGGAAAAAAATGTTAGCTCTTGGACATTTCATAGTCAGGCATGCCAAATGGGTGCTGTTTGGCTTCATTGGCCTGATTGCACTCAGCAGCGTCTGGGGGTTTCAGGTCTTTGGAAACCTAAAGGGCGGCGGTTACGACAACCCAAACTCTGATTCGGCAACTGTTACTCAGTTGCTTGGTTCTGAGTTTGCAGTTGATCCAGCCGAGGTAATTGTGCTGGCAGATCTTCCCGGTCAGGCAAACGACCTAAATGCCGATGGAATGCCAAAGTATTTTGAGCTTGTCACCGCCCTGTCTGATGATTTGAGTCAGGTTGAGGGCGTGAAGTCTGTGCTTAACTACTACACGCTCGGCTCTCCGGCATCACTGGTTTCTGCCGACGGCAAGCTGATTTATCTACTGGTTGATTTAGAAAACGGGATCAGTCAAACCGAGGCCGTGGCAACAATTGTGGATGAGTTCACCGGTGACTACCAGGGTGCCAAGGTTCACATAGCTGGCTTCGGTGCGGTCACCAAGGCCATCAATGAAACCATTGAGTCAGATTTGATTCGAGCCGAAACCATCGCGATTCCAATTGTTTTGATTCTGCTTATTTTCGTATTTGGTTCGTTGGTTGCAGCAGGGTTGCCGCTGTTTGTGGGTGGCCTTGCAATCGTCGGCTCATTCTTTGTGGTGTGGGGCGTTAGCAACTTCACAGACGTTTCAATCTTTGCGCTGAACCTGATTACTGGCCTTGGTCTTGGTCTCGGCATTGACTACAGCCTGCTGGTTGTGAACCGGTTTCGAGAGGAACGGGCTGCCGGCAAGAGTGTTGAAGAGGCAACCGCAATCACGGTCGCGACCGCCGGAAAGACCGTCGTGTTCTCTGGTCTAACGGTTGCGCTAGTGATGCTGTCGATGTGGTTTTTCCCGCAGTACTTCCTGCAATCCTTCGCACTGGCCGGCTTCACAGTGGTGACCATCGCGGTTGTTGGTGCTGCGATTGCTGTTCCAGCTCAGCTCAGCCTGATTGGAGACAAGGTCAACTCAATCAGGGTCTTCAGGCGTGACCTAACGCCTAAGGACAAGGGAATTTGGGAAAAGATCGCTCGCTTCACGATGCGCCGGCCCCTGCCAATTTTGTTTGTGACAGTCCTTGGTCTCTCCGGAATGTTCTCACTTTCAACCGATGCCGTGTTTGGTCAGGTTGACGATCGAGTGCTGCCGAAGGAAAGCCCCGCATTGGTGGCATCAAACCTGTTGCGAGAGCGCTTTGATGGCAGAGAGTCGTCACCCATCGAAATCCTGGTTCAGGGCAGCGACAGCGCAGTGAATGAGTACCTGGACCAGCTCCAGGACCAGCCAGATATTGTTCGGGTCGGGATTGTGCCAACTGATCAGGACACATCCTGGGTCAGGATCAATGCGATTACTGATTTGGAACCAAGAAGCCCCGAGGGGTTGGAGCAAACAGTTTCGTTGCGAGGGCTGGAAAGTAACCTGGATCAGGTTCTGATTGGCGGTGGTGGTGCTTACTACACCGACTCTCAGCAGGGAATCGAGCAGGCACTGCCGCTGGCAGCGCTCTGGATTTTTGTCTCGACCTTCATTCTGCTGTTCCTCTTCACCGGTAGCGTGCTGCTGCCACTGAAGGCAATCTTGCTGAATGTGCTTTCGCTCGGAGCAATCCTCGGCGTTTTGAGCTTCGTCTTCCAAAACGGCCACCTCCAGTGGTTGCTTGGTGAATACTCGGTCACCGGAACCATCGACACCTCTTCCCTGGTGATGGTCGCGGTTGTGGCATTCGGGTTGTCTATGGACTACGAGTTGTTCCTGCTCTCAAGAATCAAGGAGCAGCATGATGCCGGCATGAACACCTTGAACTCAGTTGCCATCGGTCTGCAGCGCTCCGGACGAATCATTACTGCCGCGGCCTTTATCCTGGCGGTCACCTTCGGCTCGTTTGCCTCATCTGGGGTTTCGATCATGAAGATGCTTGGGTTTGGAATTGCGTTTGCGATCCTGATTGATGCCACCATCGTTCGTGCACTTCTGGTGCCGGCGCTGATGCGACTGTTCGGTGCTGCCAACTGGTGGGCACCGAAGTGGCTGACCCGAATCTATAAAAAGGTGAACCTCACCCACTAGTTTGCCTGGGTTTGCCAAGAAACCTGGTTCGAATAGGTAACCTTGAGACCATGCTGCTTTCAGACAGAGACATCAGAGCCCAGATTGACGCGGGCCGGATTGGCCTAGACCCACTTGACCTAGGTTTGATGCAGCCAAGCAGCATTGACGTCAGGCTGGATCGCTTCTTCAGGCTGTTTGATAACCACAAGTACCCATTCATTGATCCGCGTGAGCAGCAGGATGACCTAACCCGATTCGTCGAGGTTGAAAGCAATGAGGCTTTTATTTTGCACCCGGGTGAATTTGTGCTCGGTTCAACTTTTGAATACGTGAAATTGCCAGATGACATCGCAGCAAGGCTAGAGGGCAAGAGCTCGCTGGGAAGACTGGGTCTATTGACCCACTCGACCGCAGGCTTTGTGGACCCGGGCTTTGAGGGACATGTCACCCTGGAGCTATCGAACGTGGCGACGCTGCCAATTAAGCTCTGGCCAGGCATGAAGATTGGTCAGCTGTGTTTCTTCCAGCTTTCAAGTGCAAGTGAGAACCCCTATGGCAGCTCCGCCTATGGTTCTAGATATCAGGGACAGCGTGGTCCAACCGCCTCCAGAAGCCACCTGAACTTCCACATCACCGACACCGGTAACGAGCCACTAGCCAAATAGCCTTCTGGCCTCATTCAGGTCTTTTGAATAGACGCGTTTCAGCGCATAGTTGTCAGCGCTTAGTTCACAGAGCCGGTCAATTTCATAAACCAATGCCCTAGATGCCGCCACCCAAGGCAGCAGCTGATAAATCAAGTAGGCAAACTTCTTTAGGTTCTGGTGCCCGAGTTTGATGTGGCCATATTCATGCCTCAAGATCGCCTCAAGCTGCTTGGCTGGCAACTCAAAGACGCTCTTTGACAGGTAGATGGTTCTATCCCTAGTCAGCGCGAAATAACCCGGAATTTCCAGCTCAACTATTTTTGCCCTTCGGTATTCCATGATTTCCCGGGCCAAGAGGTTTGCAATGGGATCCACCCTCTGACCAAGCGCGAACAGCGGAGCTAGTCGCTGATTGGCAAGCGCCAACAAAATGCCGGCAACCCCTAGTAATACCCAGGGCGCAACACTGAAGGCAACCGTGAACAACAGGTTTTGATCGCTGGAGAGGTTTTGCCAGGTTATAAAAATTGAAATGGTGGCAATCGCAACGGCGACAGCCGTTGCCAAGATTGCCGAGAGCAAGCTAATGAACCAAAGCCAGATTCCAAGGCCTGGGTGTTTATTGAAGCGGCCAGCAAAAAACATCGGTGCCGCGACCGTCACCAGCATCACCCACTCGATCAGGACAATCAGCAGGTAGAGAAATCTCTCCATCTTCGAAGACTACTGGTCTAGCGAGGCTTTTAGTTTTTGAAGTTGGTCAGCTGAAAGTGAGCTGGCAAAGTGCGAGAAAACAAGAGCCGGGTTATTCGATTGCTGAACTGCATCCAGTAGCAGCGAGGCAGTGTGGGCCTCTCTGGTTTTGGTGGCAACAAACAACAGCTTCCTGCCGCTGTCTTGTTCCTTTGTAACCAGTCCCTTGTCGCTCAGCCTGGAAAGAACAGTCAATACGGTTGTAATCGCTAGCTCGTCATCACCCAGAAGCGCCAAAATCTGCTGCGAGCTAAGACCTGCTGGTCGATCCCAGAGACAGCCCATGATTGCTGACTCGAGCTCTCCCTGCTTGCGTTTTGACATGAACCCTATTCTACAAGCTGTAGAGCAGAACTACATAGCCGCCTTTGGTGCGGCGGAAGCCTGAACCGAAATCAAAAGCAGCAGTCCAACCACCAAAATCAACATCAAACCAAGGATGCCGTAGATGGGAGAGAACAAACCAACAAAGATCGCCCAGGCAGCTGGAGCCAAGAAGCTCACGGCCCTTCCGGTTGTCGCATAAAGCCCAAAGGCCTCACCCTGCTTATCATCGGCTGAAAGCCTGGACATCATGGTTCTAGAGGCTGCCTGAGCAGGGCCGACAAAGGTGCAGAGGAACAATCCGAAGCCAAAGAAGGCAATGGTTCCAGCGCTCTCAAAAGCAAACACCCCAGCGCCACCCAGAATCACGCCAACCAGCGAGATGAAAATGATCTTCCTGGAACCAACCCGGTCCTCAAACGCTGAACCAACAAAGGCTCCAATTCCCGCCACCACGTTCGCCGCAATACCAAACAGGATGATCTCTGTAAGGTCTAGGCCGAAGGCAATTCCACCGAGCACCGCGCCATAGGCAAAGACTCCGTTTAGGCCGTCGCGGTAGACGGCCGAGGCAATTAGGAACTTCAGCAGGTTCGGGTTTTCTTTCCGCATGGTGACCAGGGACCTGACCAGCTTTTTATAAGCCAGCAGCACTCCCTCATTCTCGGTTCCCGGAATCGGCTTCGCTTCTGGCACCTTCAGCATCAACGGGATCGAGAAGATAATGACCCAGAACATGCTGATCACCATTACAGCGCGAACAGAGAGCGCATCAGTATCTGGAATGCCCAATAGCTCAGCGCCACCGAACTGAATGATCCAAAGCGCCATCACCAACAGGATGATGCCGCCGATGTAACCAAGACCCCAGCCGAACTGGCTAATCTTGCCGCGCTCGTGTGGCCTAGCCACCTCATTCAGCATTGAGTTGTAGTTCACGGTTGCGAACTCAAAGAAAATGCCTCCGGCTGCAAGCAGCACCAGGCCAAACACAAAGAAGTCACTTGAAGGCGCAACAAAGAACATCAAACCGATGGTTGCCGCAAACAAGTAGGTGTTGACCATCAGCCAGAACTTCTTGCGGCCTGAGCTGTCGGCCCGTCGCCCAACAATCGGGGCAATCAGAGCGATCAGCACTCCGGCGATGACGCCGGAGATACCAAGCCAGAAGGCCGTGTATTGGCCGGCTTCTTCGATGGAGTAACCAGCGGGAGCAAAGAACTCACTGGTTATGTATCTTCCGAAGATGAATGAGGTGACAACTGTCGGGAAGGCTTGTGATGCCCAGTCCCAGAGTGCCCAAGAGAATGTGCCTTTCGGCTTAGCTGCTGCAACGTCGTTGTTGGTCATGTCAACAGGTTAGCGACTAAATGGGAATCGGTGAATAACTGCAAGTAAACAAAACGTGGCTTCAAAACAGTCACTAGCCAAACTTGAGTCACTCTCACTCAACTTTCAGGAACAGATTCTTGACAACTCGGTTTCACCTAACAAGACTTGAGTGCATGTGACTCAACTTAAGTCACAAGAAGCGCCGCAAGGCCTAAAGATTTCAATAGAAGAAGGAGAAACAAATGGGTAGAGCAGTAGGTATTGACCTTGGAACCACCAACAGCGCTGTAACAGTGCTGGAGGCCGGAGAGCCAAAGGTTATTTCAAACGCAGAAGGATTCAGGACAACCCCATCGGTTGTTGCCTTCACCAAGGACGACAACGTTCTAGTTGGTGAAACCGCGAAGCGCCAGGCAGTTACCAACGTGGACCGCACCGTTTCATCGGTCAAGCGCCACATGGGAACCGACTGGAAGTTCAAGGTTGAGGACAAGCAATACACCCCTCAGGAAATTTCAGCGCGTATTTTGATGAAGCTAAAGCGCGATGCAGAAACCTACTTGGGTGAAAGCGTCAGCGACGCGGTAATCACAGTTCCCGCTTACTTCAACGACGCTGAGCGTCAAGCAACCAAGGAAGCCGGCGAGATCGCCGGCCTAAACGTACTTCGTATTATCAACGAACCGACCGCGGCAGCACTTGCCTACGGCCTCGACAAGGGTAAAGAGGACGAACTTATCTTGGTGTTTGACCTAGGTGGTGGAACATTCGATGTTTCATTGCTTGAGGTTGGAAAAGACGATGAGTTCTCAACAATTCAGGTTCGTTCAACCTCCGGTGATAACCGCCTGGGTGGAGACGACTGGGACCAGCGAGTAGTCGACCATCTGGTTACCAAGTTCAAGGAAACCACCGGTGTTGACGTCTCAAAGGACAAGATTGCACTGCAGCGACTAAAGGAAGCTGCTGAGCAGGCAAAGAAGGAACTGAGCCAGTCGACCTCGACTTCGATTCAGCTTCCATACCTGTCGCTAACTGACGCGGGTCCTGCAAACCTAGACGAGACCCTAACCAGGGCTCAGTTCGAGTCACTGACTTCAGACCTACTAGAGCGCACTCGCAAGCCATTCGAAGATGTCATCAAGGAAGCCGGAGTGAAGGTGGGCGACATCGCACACGTCGTAATGGTTGGTGGATCAACTCGTATGCCAGCGGTAACCGAATTGGTAACCAAGTTGCTGGGCGGAAAAGAGCCAAACAAGGGCGTAAACCCGGATGAGGTTGTTTCTGTTGGTGCTGCTCTGCAGGCAGGTGTCATCAGGGGCGAGCGTAAGGACGTGCTGCTTATTGACGTGACCCCGCTTGCTCTAGGTATCGAAACCAAGGGTGGAATCATGACCAAGCTGATTGATCGCAACACTGCGATTCCAACCAAGCGCAGCGAGACCTTCACCACAGCTGACGACAATCAGCCAAGTGTTTCAATTCAGGTCTTCCAGGGTGAGCGCGAGTTCACTCGTGACAACAAGTCACTTGGAAACTTCGAGCTGACCGGAATTGCTCCAGCTCCACGAGGTATCCCACAGGTTGAGGTTACCTTCGACATTGATGCCAACGGAATCGTTCACGTGTCAGCTAAGGACAAGGGAACCGGTAAGGAACAGTCGATGACTATCACCGGCGGATCCTCACTGTCTGAAGAGGACATCGAGCGCATGGTTAAGGATGCCGAAGAGCACGCAGCAGAAGACAAGCTGCGTCGTGAAGAGGCTGAAACCCGCAACCAGGCAGAGCAACTTGCCTACTCAACTGAGAAGTTGATCAAGGACAACCAAGACAAGCTTCCTGAGGACGTAAAGACTGAGGTTCAGGCCGATGTCGACGAACTAAAGGCGGCGCTCGCAGGTGAAGACGCTGAAGCAGTCAAGGCTGCTCAGGAGAAGCTTTCAACTTCCAGCCAGAAGCTAGGCGAGGCAATTTACGCCAACCAGAGCGCGGAGGGTGAAGAAGCTGCCGAGCAAGCTCCTGAAGAGGATGTAGTTGACGCTGAAGTTGTTGAAGACGACGAGGCAGACGACACCAAGGACGAGAAGTAATGCCTGAGGACAACATCCACCACGATGACCCTCAGCATCACGAGGGCAATCAGACTGAAGAGATGAAGGAGGAGGGCTCACCGGTTGAGCTTTCTCCGGAAATCTCCGAGGACGAAAAGGATGCAGTCGATCGCGAACTGGAGATTTTCCAAGACCTACAGCGACTGCAGGCCGACTTCGTAAACTACCGAGCTCGCGTTGAGCGAGATCGGGGTGCGGAGCGCCAGGCAGCGATCGCAGAGGCGATCAGAGCATTCTTGCCAGCTCTCGATGACCTAACTCGTGCCGAGGCTCATGGCGACATGCAGGAGGGAACTCCGATGGCCGCAGTGGCTCAGAAGCTAAAGGCAGCCGGCGAAAAGTTTGGCCTAGTTTCATTTGGCGAAAAGGGTGAGGATTTCGATCCAGAAATCCACGATGCACTCGTGCAGAACCCGAACCCAGAGGTTACTAAGCCACAGGTCGCAGACGTGATCGAACCCGGCTACAAGATTCAAGATCGACTGCTGAGACCGGCAAAGGTCGCAGTGTTTTTACCAGCCGAATAGGAGGTGAGCAAAGATGGCGTCACAAGATTGGGTAGAAAAGGATTTCTACAAGATTCTTGGAGTAACAAAGGGCGTCGCCGACGCTGACCTCAAGAAGGCATACCGAAAGCTAGCCAAGGACAACCACCCTGATCTTCACCCAGGAGACCAGGCGGCTGAGTCCAGGTTCAAGGATATTTCCGAGGCCTACGATGTTCTGTCCGACCCGGCGCAGCGTCAAGAATATGATGCGGTTCGGGCAATGGGAGGTGGAGCAAGGTTCCAAGCTGGCGGCCGCGGCGGCCAGGGCGGATTCGAAGACGTGTTCTCGAACCTGTTCGGCGGCGGAGGCTTCCAAGGCGGCGGTTTCCCCGGTGGTGGAGGATTTGGTGGCTTTGGACCGCAGCGCGGTTCGGACCTGACCACAACCTCCAGCATTGACTTCATTGATTCGATCCACGGAACCAACATCAAGCTCAACGTCGCTGGCAATTCAGTGACCCTAAAGGTTCCAGCAGGAATCCAGGATGGGCAGAAGCTCAAGCTGAAGGGCAAGGGTCAAGCCTCTCCAAATGGTGGTCAGGCAGGAGATCTGGTTGTCACCATCAAGGTGCGCTCGCACCCTGTTTTCACCAGAGACGGTGACAACGTTCGGGTTGTGGTTCCAGTGACCTTCACTGAGGCGGTGCTTGGAGCAACAATCCAGGTTCCAGTACTCGGTGGTGAGCCGGTGAAGCTAAAGGTTTCCCCAGGAACACCAAACGGCCGAACTCTTCGAGTCAAGGGCAAGGGTGTTCAGGGCGACGGCAGACAGGGCGACCTGCTGGCAACCGTCGAGATTCTGGTTCCAAACAGAATCAATAAGAAAGCCGAAGAAGCCCTAAAGGCTTTCGACGCCGAGATCCCAGAAGAGGATCCAAGAGCAGAACTCATCAGCAAGGCAGGACTTCTGTAAGGAGGGGTTGTGGAAATAAGTGAAGACACACCATTATTTGTGATTTCAGTTGCCGCAGAACTAGCTGGCATGCATCCACAAACCCTGCGTCAGTATGACCGGCTTGGGCTGGTCTCACCAACTAGAACCTCAGGCAAATCACGCCGCTACACAATGCAGGACGTGGTCAAACTTCGAGAAGTAGCAAAGCTGAGCGCCGAGGGCGTTTCGCTCGAGGGGATCAAGCGGGTGCTTGATCTTGTGACTGAAAATACCGATTTGAAGGCAAGGGTTCGAGATCTGGAGCGAGAGCTCGCGAACCAAGTAATGAGTCAGCCAGGAAACCGTGTGTTTGCCGCTGGTGATCAAGGAGTAATAAGACTAAATCCCGGTCAGCGCCCAGAGCGCTCCGGGTCAGTGGTCTTGTGGAGGAAAAGATAAGTGAATCAACACCCACAACAAGAAGAGCAAAAAAGTGCACTCGAGCAGTTCGGCATTGACCTAACTGCTGTTGCAAGGTCAGGAAAACTTGACCCGGTTATCGGCAGGGATGCTGAAATCCGCAGAGTGAGCCAGGTGCTGTCACGCAGAACCAAGAACAACCCGGTGCTAATTGGTGAACCAGGTGTTGGTAAGACTGCGGTGGTTGAAGGCCTAGCCCAAAGAATTGTTGCAGGAGACGTGCCTGAGAGCCTAAAGGGTAAGACGCTAATCAGCCTTGACCTCTCAGCGATGGTTGCCGGCAGCAAGTTTCGCGGAGAATTTGAGGAACGTCTCAAGGCTGTTCTAAAAGAGATTCAAGATTCTGACGGACAGGTCATAACTTTTGTGGACGAACTCCACACTCTGGTTGGTGCCGGAGCTGCCGAGGGTTCTATGGATGCGTCCAACATGCTCAAGCCAATGCTGGCACGTGGTGAACTGCGCCTTATTGGTGCCACCACACTGGATGAATACCGCGAACGAATCGAGAAAGACTCGGCTCTTGAGCGCCGTTTCCAACAGGTCTTTGTTGGTGAACCATCAGTAGAAGACACCGTTGCAATCCTTCGCGGCCTAAAAGAGCGCTACGAAGCTCACCACAAGGTCACCATCGCAGACAGTGCGCTGGTTGCTGCAGCCTCGCTTTCCAACCGGTACATCACCGGCCGCCAGTTGCCAGATAAGGCAATTGACCTAGTTGATGAGGCAGCTTCCAGGCTTCGCATGGAGATCGACTCAGCTCCGGTTGAAATCGACGAATTGAGGCGATCGGTCGAGCGCCTAAAACTTGAGGAACTGGCCCTAAAGAAGGAAAAGGACGACGCCTCAAAGCAGCGCCTTGAGAAACTTCAAGAAGACCTTGCTGAGAAGCAAGCAAAGCTCAACGATCTAAACGCCCGCTGGGAAAAAGAGCGCAGCGAACTCAACAAAATTGGTGACCTAAAGACCAAACTCGATTCACTCCGCATTCAAGCAGAGCGAGCACAACGCGAGGGAAACCTGGAGGCAGCATCCAAGTTGCTCTACGGCGAGATTCCAGCGCTTGAAAAAGAGCTGAATGAAGCAGAGCGTGCGGAAAACGAAACCCAATCTGCCGACCGGATGGTTGGCGACCAGGTTTCCGAGGATGAAATCGCAGCTGTTGTTTCGGCCTGGACCGGCATCCCAACCGGAAGGTTGCTTGCCGGCGAATCCAAAAAGCTGCTGAACCTTGAGCATGAACTGGGTAAGAGGCTGATTGGTCAATCAAAGGCGGTAAAGGCGGTTAGTGATGCGGTTCGCAGAACTAAAGCTGGAATCTCTGACCCAGACCGGCCAACCGGCTCGTTCTTGTTCTTAGGTCCAACTGGCGTTGGTAAGACGGAGCTTGCTAAGTCGCTCGCGCACTTCCTGTTTGACGATGAGCGCTCAATGGTTCGAATCGACATGAGCGAGTATGGCGAGAAACACAGCGTCAGCCGGCTAATCGGAGCCCCTCCAGGTTATGTGGGTTATGGTGAGGGTGGTCAGCTGACCGAAGCGGTTAGGCGCAGGCCCTATTCTGTGGTGCTTTTCGATGAAATCGAAAAGGCCCACCCCGAGGTCTTCGACGTCTTGCTTCAGGTTCTTGACGATGGTCGCCTAACCGATGGTCAAGGAAGAACCGTTGATTTTAGAAACGTGATTATGATCATGACCTCGAACCTTGGCTCCCAGTACTTGATCGATCCAGAGCTATCTGAAGACCAAAAGTCTCAAGCGGTGATGGAAACGGTTCGAAGTGCGTTCAAGCCAGAGTTCCTAAACAGGCTCGATGACATCGTGCTGTTTGATGCTTTGAGCGTTGAAGAGCTTGGTTTCATTGTCGATCTAAACATTGAGAAGCTAACTGCAAGGCTTGAAGACAAGCGACTAACCCTCGGTGTTACCCCAGCTGCGAGATTGTGGTTGGCAGAGCACGGTTACGACCCTGTTTATGGAGCAAGGTCATTGCGCAGGCTCATGCAGCGAGAGATTGATGACAAGCTTGCGAACCTGCTGCTTGACGGCGATGCCTCGGAAGGCTCACAAGTTGTGGTTGAAGTGAACCCTGATAAATCGGGACTGTCGGTAACCGGATCAACTAGCTAAGCGTTAGGACCACTGGAACGTGGTCGCTCGGGAGCTCTCCCTTGCGCTCATCCCGCTCAATTGAGGCCGCGGTGATGCGCTCGGTGAGGGCTTCTGAGGTTAATAGGAAGTCGATCCGCATGCCGTTGTTCTTGGGGAAACACAGATCTTTGTAGTCCCAGTAGGTGTACATCTCAGGAACTAGTTCCCGCACCTTGTCGCTAAGGCCAATTTGCTCGAATGCTTCAAAGGCGTCCCGCTCTGGTTCTGAGACGTGGGTTTCGAAAAGACTTAGGTCATAGACATCGCTATCAAGCGGAGCAACGTTGAAGTCACCAACCAGGGCGATTTCGAGCTCCGGGTTCATTTCCAGCTGCTCTGCTGTTGTCGCAGCCAAACGATCTAGGAAATCCAGCTTGTATTGCATGTGGGGGTCATCTAGTCCCCTTCCGTGAGGAACATAGAGCGACCATATGCGAACCCCGTCAAAGGTTGCACCAAGTGCTCTGGCCTCGAGTGTGTCTTTGAACTCTGGTTGCCCTGAGAAGGAGTGCTCGATGTCCTCTGGCTCCAGGTGATCCTTGTAGGCAAAGGCAACGCCGTTCCACTGGTTTAGGCCGTGGGCAATAACTTTGTAGCCAATGGCTTCAAAGGCGGCGTAGGGAAACTGCTCCGGTTTGCACTTGATCTCCTGCATCGCCAAAACGTCAACTTGGGTGCGCGTGAGGAACTGGGTGATGCGCTCGGCTCTTGCTCTTGCGGAGTTTACGTTCCAGGTGGCGATTTGCATCTCTAAACTCTAACTATGAGCTTCGAATCAAATAACAAGCCACGTCTAGTTGAGCTAATAAAAGAACTTGCCATTGTTCACGGCAAGGTGACCCTGTCTTCAGGGCTTGAAGCTGACTACTACGTTGATCTTCGCCGCGCCACCCTGCACCACGAGGCGTCGCCTTTGATTGGCAAGGTGATGCTGGAACTTCTAGAGGCAAATGGCCTTGGCAGCGTTGATGCGGTTGGTGGTCTAACCATGGGCGCTGACCCGGTTGCAACCGCAATACTGCACCAGAGTGCTGCCCAGTTAAAGACCATTGACGCGTTCGTTGTCAGAAAGCAAGCCAAGGCCCATGGCATGGCAAGGCAGGTCGAGGGACCAAGCGTTTCCGGCAAAAAGGTGGTTGTTCTGGAGGACACTTCAACCACCGGTGGGTCGCCTTTGACTGCAGCAGAGGCACTTGTTGCAGCTGGAGCTGAGGTGGTGGCGGTGGCAACGGTTGTTGACCGCGACACCGGCGCACGCCAGGCAATCGAGGCGGCAGGCTATCCTTATCTAACGGCGATCACGCTAGGTGATCTCGGTCTTTAGAAGAGGTGAAAGTGCAGCGTAGAGTTGCGCCTTTTGTCCTAACCCAGCTTGCATCGCTCACAAGCATTACTTCGGGTTCAATGGTGTTTATCGCCATTCCATGGATAGCGCTTGAAATCAGCGGCTCTGCCGCATCTGCAGGTTTAGTTGTCGCCCTAACGGCAATCCCCGGTCTGATTGTGATTCCAGTAATTGGTTCAGTGATCGACAAGTTTGGCCGCAGAAGAGTAGCAATCTGGGGTGAGTGGATAACTGCAACCTTGACGCTGCTGTTGCCACTGGTTGCAAACCTATGGGGGTTGAGCCTGATCGGGCTGATCATTCTTGCGACGCTGAAAAACGTTGTTTCCCCTTCTGGTTCCACGGCTAGAAAGTCGTTGGTTCCAGATGTTGCCAAGCCAGCTGGCATGACTTTGGATCGAGCAAACTCAATCCATGAGGCGGTGTTTGCAACAGGCTTCGCTTTGGGGCCGGCGCTCGCGACTTTCTGCATCGCCCTAATTGGTTCAGCGAACACATTTTTTGTGGTGGCGTTCTTCGGGGCACTAAGTGGACTGTTTGCAATCTTGATTCGGGTTACCGAGCAGCATGAGGAAAACGACCAGACCGAAAAGGAGCCCTTCATTCGCTATGCGATGCAGGGCTTCAAGATCTTGTTTGCAACTCCATCGGTGTTGGTGATGATGTCGGCGATTGTGATTCTCGCAGTTGTTTACCTGCCAACCGAGATGGTTGTCTTGCCGGCCTACTACAACTCACTTGCAGACCCAGAGGGACTAGGGCTGTTGATTTCAGCCATGGCCGCTGCCTCAATCTTGGGCGCGCTGTTTTTTGAGCAGATCCACAAGTACGTGAGCTACTCAACGATTCTGAGAATCGGCATCCTCGGTGTTCCACTTGCCATGTTGCCAATGAGCCAACTGCCTCCACAGTGGGCAATGCTTACAGGCGCACTGGTTTTGGGCCTGGCCTGGGGCCCGCTGCTGCCGCTTCTAAACACGGTGATTCAAAAGAAAATCCCTGCAAATAAACGCGGGCGCGTATTCGCCCTGGAAATGACAATTTGGAATGCCGGGCCACTTATCTCAATGGTGGCCGTTGGCACTGCCGTTGACGGCATTGGCATTAGGCCCACCTACACGATCTTGGCCACAACAGTAATGATCGCTGGCGTGATCGTGTCGTTCAACCGACACATCAAGAAACTGGATGCCTAGTTAGAGAAGGCTTGCAACCGAGTCCATGATCTCGGTTGGCCTAAATGGATACTTTGCGATTTCCGCATCATCCGAGATTCCGGTTCGAACCAGGATGGTGTGAAGGCCGGCTTCGATTCCTGCAACTACGTCGGTGTCCATTCGGTCACCAATCATGGCGGTGGTTTCAGAGTGAGCACCAATCTTGCGCATCGCAGAACGGAACATCATCGGGTTTGGCTTGCCAACTATGTAGGGGTCCTTGCCGGTGGCCTTGGTTAGAAGAGCGGCCACTGAACCAGTTGCCAGCATCACGCCGTCCTTGCTTGGGCCGGTCGGGTCTGGGTTGGTGGCAATGAACTTTGCACCGTTGTTGATAAATCTCGCCGCCTTGGTGAGGCTGTCAAAGCTTAAGTTTCTGGTTTCACCCAGCACCACATACTCCGGGTTTGATTCAGTGAGCACATACCCGATGTCGTGCATCGCGGAGATCAGACCATTTTCACCAATCACATAGGCGGTGCTTTTTGGAGATTGGTGGGCCAAGAAGTCAGCAGTTGCCAACGCTGAGGTGTAAATGAGTTCCTTGGGAACATTCAGGCCGCCGGCCTGAAGCCTGATTGAAAGATCGTGCTGGGTGTAGATCGAGTTGTTGGTTAGAACCAGGAACTTGGTGTCTTGATCTGTCCACTTTTGAATGAGCTCTGGAGCGCCCGCAATGGCTTTGCCCTCGTGCCAAAGCACGCCATCCATGTCCGTTAGCCAACTGATTATTTCTGAACGATCTCTCATAACAATCAAGCCTAGCTTTAGGCTGTTACAAGTGAGTGAAGAAAATTTGACAGGTACCCATGAGCAACCGACTTGGGGTGTTGGACCATGGCCCGGGCAGCTTCCCGACTCATCGCACCCAGACTTTGAAAAGTTCGATTTAGACCTGCTGCAATCAGGCGACACCAGAAATGTGGTGGACAAATATCGATACTGGTCAATGGCTGCAATCGTTGCAGATCTAGACACCCAGCGTCACGAGTATCACGTGGCAATTGAGAACTGGCAGCATGACCTCAATATCGGTTCGATCGTTAGAACGGCCAATGCCTTCCTGGCAAAGGAAGTCCACATCGTTGGAAATAAGCGCTGGAACCGCAGGGGCGCAATGGTCACCGACCGCTACCAGCACGTTAGCCACCAAGAAACCATCGATGAATTTGTTTCCTGGGCAAAAACAGCCGGTTCAAATGGCCAAAAGCTTCCGATCATTGCAATCGACAATGTTCCCGGCTGCAAGCAGCTGGAGAAAACAGCGCTACCAAAAGAGTGCATTTTCTTATTTGGACAAGAGGGCCCAGGCCTTAGCCAGGCAGCTCTGGATGCCGCCGATATGGTTCTGGAAATTACCCAGTTTGGGTCAACCAGATCAATCAATGCCTCCGCCGCAGCTGCAATAACAATGCACACCTGGGTGATGCAGCACGTTTTTGGGTAGACTGGGAAATAGTTCCCAAGAAATCCCTTAGCTTTTTAGAAAGGGGCTTGTCATGCCCGCAGTTGTCCTCGTCGGAGCCCAGTGGGGCGACGAAGGAAAAGGCAAAGCCACCGACCTGCTCGGAGACCGCGTTGATTATGTGGTTCGCTACCAGGGTGGAAACAACGCCGGCCACACAGTGGTCATCGGCGACAAGAAGTTTGCACTGCACCTGCTTCCCTCAGGAATCTTGACCCCAGAGTGCACGCCAGTGATTGGCAACGGCGTCGTGGTTGACCTAGAGGTGCTGTTCAAGGAAATTGATGGCCTAAACGAAAAGGGTGTCGACACCTCAAAACTTTTGATTTCAGCAAATGCTCACATCATCACCCCCTACCACGTGACCGTGGACAAGGTTTCGGAGCGCTTTCTAGGAAAGCGCGCCATCGGCACCACCGGTCGCGGCATTGGCCCGACCTACGGTGACAAGATGGGCCGACTTGGCATCAGAATTCAAGACCTGTTTGACCCAAGCATCCTGCTGCAAAAGGTCGAGGCAGCACTGAACCAGAAGAACGAACTTTTGGTCAAGGTTTTCAACCGCGCATCCGTCAACGCGGAAGAAGTTGTTGAGCACCTGTTGTCATTTTCAGAGCGAGTTCGACCGATGGTTGCCGACACCTCACTGATCTTGAACCAGGCAATTGACCAGGGCAAGACCGTGTTGCTTGAGGGCGGCCAGGGAACCCTGCTTGATGTTGACCACGGAACCTACCCGTTTGTCACCTCTTCAAACCCAACAGCCGGAGGGGCCACCACCGGCAGCGGAATTGGACCAACCAAGATCTCAGGCGTGATTGGAATCTTGAAGGCTTACACCACCCGCGTTGGTGCTGGACCATTCCCAACCGAACTGTTTGACGACATGGGTGAATACCTTAGGACTCAAGGTGGTGAGGTCGGCGTCACCACCGGTCGTGATCGCCGTTGTGGTTGGTTTGACGCTCCTATTGCTCGCTATGCTACCAGGGTCAATGGTTTGACCGACATCTTCCTAACCAAGCTTGATGTCCTGACCGGCATCAAGGAAATCCCGGTTTGTGTTGCCTACGATGTTGACGGCCAGCGCGTGGAAGAGGTTCCTGTTTCACAGACTGACTTCCACCACGCAAAGCCAATTTATGAAATGTTCCCGGGCTGGGAAGAGGACATTTCAAAGGTCACCAGCTTTGAAGATCTTCCAAAAAATGCCAAGGACTACGTCCTGGCACTTGAGAAGATGAGCGGCACCAGAATCAGCGCCATCGGTGTTGGGCCAGATCGCAACGCGACTTTGGTTCGCCACGACATGCTTGGCTAACGCGAGTTTTCAAATAACAAGCCACTAATTTGCAAAACTCAACGACAATATTCAGATGAGTGAACCAACTCCAGAGGAACTGGCAAAAATCCCTTACCCGGATGAAGCCTTCAACACCTGGGGCGCTGCGGCGGTCGGTGTCGATCCGCTGCTAGCAAGCTTCACTTCAAAGCCATATCAATCGGTTCGGCCTCACGTTCCCTTCTATAGGTTCCTTTCATACCCAGATATCTTGGACATGCGAAAAGCCGGTTACGAGATGGAACGATTCGTGCCGATCTTTGATCGGCTAGAAGATGTTCGCTATCGCGAAGCGCTGCAGCTCAGCGACATGCTCCACTACCCAAACCCGATGACTCCTTGGAACCCAAGAAGAGCTAGGGAGCTGGAGGCAGATGTCAGGGCGCAGTTATATGAGCACGGCCTTGGAGACATGCCCGCTGTTATCAAGAGATGCCTGGCCAAGGCTTTCCCCGGTGACACCATCAGTTACCTGAGCGTGGACTTACTAACAATTTTTTACTGGGCCACAATGGCCGAATTGGCTGACGACTTGGCCTGGAGGTCAGAGGCACTTAGGTGGAAGGCCGCGTACCTTAGGTTTCCAATCTTGTCACTGGGCTAACCTACGGTTATCTAAAGAAGGCGAGGCTAATAATGAGCAATTGGACACTGAAGCTGCCAGGCAGTGAGCACAAACTAAGCACCGAAGAACTCAAAACATGGGCAAGAGCCGGAAAAATAGCTGGCGATTCGATCGTCGTCGATGCAAATGGGGAGCAATGGAATGCCAAGCAGATCCCGGGAGTCTTTTCTAACAGAGACTGGCTAGTTGCTCTTGTGTTGTCTGTGATAGTCGGAACGCTCGGGGTTGATCGTTTTTATCTCGGCAAAATCGGCACTGGAATCTTGAAGCTAATCACGTTTGGTGCTCTGGGTGTCTGGACAATCATTGACATCATTTTGATTGCGGTCAAGAAGCTAGATGACAAAGACGGGTATCGGCTGGCCTAGCAAAAAGGAATCAGCAGCTTCTTTATTGCCGGCAGGTCAGGCTCGGCCCAGTCCAATTTGGAAAGCTCAGATTCTTTGACCCAGGCAAGCTCACTGTGGTCGGTGGAATTGGTCGGTTTTTCGCCAATCAGCTCGCAGCTGTAGCAGGCCAGGTCAATTTCACTCTCCCCAACAACCGTGACGCTTCTGTCAAAGAGCCGCAGCACCTTGATTTCAACACCAAGCTCTTCTTTGATTTCGCGAACCAGCGCAGTTTCTGCGCTCTCACCGGGATTAAGTTTCCCGCCCGGAAACTCCCACTTGCCTGCAGCATCCTTCCAAGAGCCCCGCCTGGCGCATAGGAATGCGCCAGTGGGATCTTGAATGATTGCTGCAACTACCTCAATGGCCATGAGCCAAGGTTAGCTTGGAAGGTTTGCCTCAATGGCGCTGATGATCTCTTCTGCATCTGGCTTGGTGGTTGGACGGAAGCGCATGATTTCCCCGGTTGGGGTAATCAAAAACTTTTCAAAGTTCCACATCACAGGTCCCGCCAGACCCTTGGAGTCCTTTGCCTTCACCAGCTCTTTGTAGAGCGGGTGACGCTTTCGGCCATTCACCTCTGCCTTCTGAAGCATTGGGAAGCTGATTCCCCAGGTGGTTGAGCAGTACTCGGCGATTTGGTCATCGTCTTTGAGTTCCTGCTTGAAAGAACCAGATGGTACACCAATGACGGTGAAGCCACGGTCCTGGTATTTCTTCTGAAGCTCTTCGAGGGCTTCGTACTGGGGAGTTAGTCCGCATCTAGATGCAACGTTCACCACCATAAGCAGTTTGCCTTGGAAGTCCCCGAGGTCTTTTGTGGAACCATCGAGCATTGTCAGTGTTTGATTTGTAAGCATAGAAAGTTACAACACCACATCACCCGAACTAATTTCACTAGAGTGAAATCTATGCACCCGAGTGTTGATCCGGATTTCGCATCACAGCTGCTGATGCCGGCATCTACTGCGGACAATAAATACACTCGCGGCACCGTTGGTTTTGTCACGGGCAGTCAGAAATACCCGGGAGCGGCACTGCTCGGAATCGAAGCCGCATTCGAATTTGGCATTGGAATGGTTCGCTATTTGGGTCCAAAAGTTGTTTCAGACCTGGTGCTCAGCAATCGACCAGAGGTTGTTTTGGGCTTGGACCGCGCCAGCGTGCTGGTGATTGGTTCCGGGATCGCTGAATCCGAAGCTGGCGAGCAAATTCAGAACATTCAAACAGCTCTGGAGCTAAAGGTTCCCATGGTTATCGATGCCGGTGCTCTTTCGTTGGTTGATTTCAAGGACGTTCAGTCAATTGCTGTGTTGACTCCGCATGCAATTGAGGCAGCAAAGCTCTACTCACGGCTGGTTGAGCCAATTAGCGTGGACGAACTAGAGCTAGACCCGAATGCGGTGGCAATAAAGCTTGCCAAAGTCACCGGAGCCGTCGTGATGCTAAAAAACAACCTTTCTAGGATTGCGATGCCTGGTTTTGAGCCGGTTGAATCCGGGCCAGGCAGCACCCATCTGGCAACCGCCGGAACCGGGGATGTCCTTGCCGGCATGATCGGCGCACTTGGGGCAAAAGCGGTTTCGCTTGGTTACGAACTAACTCAGGGTCGCTTTGCGGAGATCGCCATAATTGCAAATCAGCTTCACTCGGAAGCTGCTGAAATTGCAGCTGCTAGGGGTGAGTTTGGGGCAACCAGCGTCTGCCGGGCAATTTCCGAGGCGGTGAATGCTTGAAGCTCCAGGCATTGAGAGGGTTTAACCCCTGGGTGCTGATTTTCGTTGGCATGTCACTGTTCCACCTCTGGCGTGGATCGCTCGAGGACATCCTGATCTTCGGCATCGCTGCGATTGTGATTTTGACTCAGGTCTTTGGTCTCACGACCGTTGGATTTAAGCAGCAACCGAAATTCGGGGTCATCCCAATTTGGTCGGTGGTGATCATCAGCGGCCTGGTTATGTTCTTCGCCGAGCGCCACGGGGCCTGGAACTGGTTCGTAATGCTGATGTTCATTCCAATTGGCATTGCCCTTATCTTTTACCGGGACGCCCCAACTCAGGAGGTTCCAAAGTTCCAGGTGCTGCGGTCTAGGTGGGTTTGGGCTATCTGGGCACTTGGTTTTGGGCTTACCGAGATGGTCGCCTACCTGGGCAGCAAGATCTACGACGACCTAGAAACCTTCCCAACCATCTCATCGCTGATGGACCCAGTCATTGACACACCAATTGGCAGGGCTGCCTTTGTTATTTTCTGGTTGGCCAGTGGTGCTTACCTGTTTGGGTTGAGAAGAAGATGAACTGGCCACTGGCAATTGTCGGAAGCTACCTGCTGTTTATGGTGGCGGGTATTGCGCTGGCAGCGGTTGGGCGACTGCGCCCAGACAAGCTAGCGCCGTTTGGCGAGTTGGTTGAATCGATCATGCAGCACCGAATCACCAGAATCGGAACCTTCATGGCCTGGTGGTGGCTCGGCTGGCACTTTATGGTCGGTGCAACTATTCGCTAGAGTTCCCCAGCACCTTCGTGACCGCCAGCCTGAGACCCAGAACAATAAAGCCAAGTGCGATGAACGCACCTGCTATCACCAGGATGTAGGTGAGCATGCCGATCACACCACCTTCACTGCCCGGGTTGATAAACCAGTAGGGCCACCAGCCATCGGCAAGACCCCGAACTAGCGAGAAGCCAAGCCAGGCAAGTGGATAAACCACGACCCAGAGCGCTTTGCGCCACTTGGGTCGTGGGCCCTTGATTGAAAGCAGGTAATCTGCCACGACCAGAATCGGTGCGTAGGTGTGAATAACAAGGTTTGGAATCCTGGGCCAGTCATAACCAATGTCCCTTGGGTCAACAGCGGAGTCCCCCAGCAGTGCGTGATAAACGACGCCAACAATGATCATTGATACGGCTGCAACAAGCCGAAATAGGTTCAGTCGTTCAGACTCACTCTTGCCCTGCAGCAACACCAGCCCGCTGCCCAAAACAACCAAGCCAGAAAAGATTGCCGAAGTAATCGAAAAGTAAGCAAAGTATTCGGTTGGTCGAAACAGGTCCACGCGAACCCTGTCGGCAACCTGCCAGATAACGCTTCCAACCAGCGCGAGCCCGATTAGGGTCCGAAGAGTTCCAAATACGCCTTTGTATAACATGAGAAAAACCTATCGCTATTTGGCCAGGAACCTGATTACTGCTTCGACAAACTCCAGCGGTTTCTCTTCGTTGGGAAGGTGTCCAGATTCAACGATGATTTCGATTGTTGAATCTGGAAGCTCCCCATTGAGCCTGACCGAATCAGCGGTTGCAACAATCTCATCGGTGTCACCGGTGATAATCAAGGTGTCAACGCTCAGTTGGTCAAGTCGCTCCACCAGGTTCAGTGAACGCGGCGCCTTGTTGAACTCCCAGAATGCTCGCTCCCAGCCAATTACGTCCAGCGGCGCGGTGTAGTTGGCAACAACCTGATCGGTCACCAAATCCTTGTTGTAGTAGCTGCTGTCAAGAATCTGCAGACCACTAGAAGCAATTGACGAAACAGCCAGCGGCCCCAAGTGATCAAGCTGTGGGATGTCAAAAACCCAGTTCAACCAACTTGGAGCACCACCTGTGCCATAAACAGCCGGGGCCTCCAAGATCAGCTTTTGAACTTTTTCAGGGTGATCAAGCGCGTAACCGAGCGCAAGAGCGCCTCCGGCGCTGTGCCCAAGAATTACAACTTCCTTGCCCTGGCCGTACCTACTAACCAGTTCGTCTATTACCTGCAGTTGGCCAACCGACGAGTAGGGGTTTACCTCGCCAATAGTCGTCGGTCTTTCAGTAAAGCCAAAGGCAGCTCTGTCGTAGGCAACGACAAAGCCACTTGAGCTAAGCGGCTCCAAGACCTCTTTCCATGTCAAACTGCTGGCACCAAACCCGTGCAGCAAAACAATCAATCGGTCGCTTTGCTGGCTGCCCGCAGTAACAAGGTGAACCTCGTGACCTGCTAGCTCGACAAACTCGGACTCGCCATTCCAGCTAAGTGCGGCAGCTTCTTTGTTGGTGAGCGTGCCGGACGTATTCACCGGCACCGCAAATGGCCCAACTAGCACCACCAGCGCAATCACACCGAGGATTACTTTTGTCCTTGTTTTCATAACCCAACCAAACCACACAATCTGCCAATTGGTTCCATGCTCTGGTGGTGATTACTCAAGCCTTGCGTGGGTTAGCATCTAAGAAAGACCCAAGGAGATCAATTGTCAAAGACCCAAGCCCTGATTGTTAGTGCGCCAGGCGCAGCCTTCGAAAAAGCAGAAATGCCACTTAGAGAGCTAGCTGCAGATTCTGTTGCAATCAACATCAAGTACTCGGGCATTTGTCACTCCGACATCCACCAGGTTCGTGACGAGTGGTTTGAGGGCATCTTCCCAATGGTTCCTGGCCACGAAATCGTCGGCGAGGTTACTGCCGTTGGTGACAGTGTCACCAAGTTCAAGGTTGGCGACCGGGTTGGAGTCGGAACCTTTGTTGACTCTTGTGGCACCTGCGACCCGTGCAAGCGCGGCATGGAAAACTACTGCCGAACCGGCAATGTCCAGACCTACAACGGCCGCCACTACGACGGCGAGGAAAGCTATGGCGGCTACGCCAAGGATGTTGTGGTCAAAGAGCACTTTGTTCTGAAGGTCCCAGAAAACCTTGACTACGCCGCCGCAGCTCCGCTGCTGTGCGCCGGAGTTACCGTTTGGTCTCCGCTGAAGCACTGGAAAGTGGGTCCAGGCATGAAGGTTGCGATCATGGGCTTGGGTGGCCTCGGACACATGGCAGTCAAGTTTGCTGCAGCCATGGGAGCAGAAACTTACGTTCTAGGTCACAGCCCCAATAAGGCTCAAGATGCCAAGGAGATGGGTGCCACTGAGTACCTAATCACCGCAGAGAGCTTCGAATCCCACAAGGACACTTTCGATGTGATCCTGAACACCGTCAGCGCCGACATTGAGCTTGATGCACTTATTGGCATGCTGAAAGTTGGCGGCACTCTGATTTATGTTGGTGTCTCCGGAAACAACCAGTCGTTCCACCCGTTTAGCTTGATCACGGGGCTCAAGTCCATTGCCGGTGCTAACACCGGCAGCATCTCCGGAACGCAAGAAATGCTTGATTTCTGCGGTGAACACAACATTGTTTCAACCATCGAGATGGTTGATGCCTCAGACCCCAAGGCAATAGACGACGCCTATGCCCGAGTCGTTGGCAGTGACATCCGCTACCGCTTCGTGATTGACGCCAGCACTATCTAGACATCTGAAAGCTTCCTGCAAAATCTGTTGACTCTCGTCATTATTGGACTTAGTGTCATAAACTTCTATTAGGCACCAAAAGTGCAGAAAAGAGAAGGACAAATGAGAAAGCTATTTCCACTAGCAGTTGCAGGCCTAACCCTTATTGGATTGGCCGGATGCGCGCCAGCAGAATCGGTGTCCACCGACACCGCTGTGACCGAGTCCGCAACACCGACTGAGTCGGTAGAAATCTCTGAAACTGAAACCAGTCAAACCGATGAAGCCATCGAACCCGCTGAAGCCACTGAGGCAGCGGCGACTGAATCCACAAACCCAGCCCTGGACGGTAGCTCAATGACTAGTGAGGAAATCATCCTGGCTGCTCTTATGGGTCCAGACGGTGAATACGCTGCAGCCCTTGCTTGGGCTGAAGGTGAAGTGCTGAACATCGAGCTTTACGACTACCTACTCACTAAGACCGATGACACCCAACTAACCAAGGTCCTAAACAACCTCAGGAGTGCGTCACTAGATAGTCACCTGCCGGCCTTTGAAGCAGCCGCCGAAAACGGCGGCACGCTAGACACCTTTAGCAGCGGTCACTGATTCCGAGTTGCCCTAGACGCCTAGCTTTTCCTTCAACCAACTGGTTGCATCCTTGAGATAGACCTTCGCTGTCGGGGTATCGGCAGCGAAGGTCTCAAAGGCGTGTGGACCTCCCTCGACAACATTCAACTGGCAGTCAACGCCAGCGTCCTGAAGGGCCTTGGCATAGGCAACGTCTTCGGCGTAAAACAGCTCGACGTCTCCAACGCCAATCCAGGCTGGTGGAAGCCCAGCCAAGTTAGTTTCGCGCGCAGGAACAGCATGTTTTGGAGTCTCCTCCAGACCAGGTGCTTGAGATAAGTAGGAGCCCCAACCAACCAGGTTGGATTTGTTGTGCCAAACAAAGTGATTGACACCATCAAGCTCTCTATTAGCTGCTGTTCTGTCATCAAGCATTGGGCAGAACAACCACTGACCGGCCACCTGCACACCCTTTTGTTCTCGAATCTTCAGGGCAAGGCTTGCAGCCAGTCCACCACCAGCACTCTGGCCACCAATCACAACCCTGGCTGGATTAATCTTCCTGGTCTGTGCCTCTGAACCCAACCACTGCCAGGCGGCAAAGCAGTCATCAAGGGGGGCCGGAAACGGGTTTTCTGGAGCTAACCGATACTCAACAGACACAACTGTGATGCCAAGCTCGGCTGCCAGATCGGCAAGCCTCTGGTCATCTTGGGATGCAGAGCCAATGACCATCCCACCACCATGAATAAACAAAAGTGCTGCCTCAGAGACATCTTTCTTTGGCGTGAAGACCCTCACGCCAGAGCCCGGACCAAAACTGATGATTTCCCGATTGACCAAGTCGTTGATCTTGGGGTCTGGTGCAAGGCTCATCATTTTGTTGATCAGCTTGATTTGCCAGGGCTTGCCGATTGGGAAGTTCGGCATGAAACGGATTTTTGATCGGAACTCCGGATTTATTTGAGCTGCTTTCAATTTGAGCCAAGCCTTTCTTAGAAACCTTTGGCAAAGAATCTGCCCTGGAGTTTGAGTGTATGTAAGTGAGAACGGGTGGTCAATGGGCGGGAACCATTGACAGGCATGCGTAACTTCGCATGAAAAATGTCACTGCCTGGTTTCAAGATTGGTTTCAAGGAGGAAAGTAAATGAACGAGAACCAACAGAAGGCACTAACAACTGTGGCAATGGTGACAGGTTATTTTGCCTGGTTCATGGTCAAGTTGATGTTCGCAGGGGTCCGCACCAGAAAAGGCACCGGAAGGAAGTTCTGAATGCCCGGTGGGTATTCTGAAAACTGCAGGTTCATGAGGAGGGCCAATGAATCCGTTCTGGGCATCGTTGGGCGCGTGGATTTACTTTTCACATAGGGCGCGCAAAGAGAAGAAGAAAGACGACGCGATCTACGATCGCGCAATCCGTGATGCTCAACAAGAGCTCGCCCCACAGCCCCCTAAGAGATCCCAAGTGCCAACCTAGCAATTCGGGTTTGAACAAGCACAAGCATTGCTCACCCCTCTGACAATGATGACTGTTTAACTACCCCAACAAATCAGCCATCTGCTTATGGATCAGCTTGGCTGCAGATACTGGGTTCAATCTAGATAGTCGATCCATCAACTTTGCATCTGAGCCAATGGTGATTCTTGGCTTGTTGTTTTCAATTGCATCAACCATCTGTTTTGCTGCGAAATCGGCAGCGGTTGTTTTTCTGGTGCTGTTCTCTGCAGCACCCTCGGGGATTTCCATGCCTGAGTTCTGGGCAATGTTTGTGGCGATTGCTCCTGGGAAGACAACTGTCACACCAACCTTGGTGGATGAAAGCTCTGATCTCAGGCCCTCGGTCAGCAGCTTGATCGCTGCTTTTGATGCTCCATAGACACTCTGTCCAGGAACCGGTGCATAGGCCCCCATTGAGGAAACGTTCAGGATGTGGCCCTCGGGTCGCTTGAGGAGTCCTGGGAGAAAGGCCTTGATCAGCATCATTGGGCCATCAAAGTTCACGTTCATGACGTGGTGGATTTGATCCATGGTCAGCTCTTTGACCATCACAAACGGCTGGATAATACCGGCGTTGTTGATTAGTGCATCGGTTGCACCGAGGTCTTTTTTCACCTGAGCAGGCAGCGCTGCGACCTTCTTGGCATCTGTGATATCCAAGGGGTAGGTTGCTATTTTGTCGCTGATTGCTCTGGCAAGGTTCTTGGTTTCTTCTAGGGTTTCTGGCCGCATGTCGACTGCTGCGACTTTGGCACCTCTTCGTAAAAGCTCAAGTGTTAGCTCTCTGCCCATGCCAGAGCCTGCGCCGGTTACGACAACAACTTTGCCTTGAACCTTCATGTGTTTCCCGTTTCTTCATTGAAATCCATGGTCACTGTTTTTCAGACTACCCCCATTTTGGGGACCGAGCTCAAGATTTTTGTTTAGGCAGCGGTCCTTGGAACTAGGTCACTAAGAAACTGTCAGGTTTCTCGCATAAGCTGGTTGCAGCACAAGGGAGTCCAACATGACATTTATCTGGTTAGCCGTTATCGGTGCTTTGGTTGTGGTTGAGCTGGTTACCTATGGGTTGTATTTCGCGGCCCTAGCGATTGCGGCAGTGGTTCCGCTTGTGATTTCACTTCTTGGCTTGGACCTTTGGGTTCAAGCTCTTGGTTTCCTCGCCGCCGCTGTTGTGGCACTGGTGTTTGTCAGGCCAGTGATTGCAAAACTTCAGGGCACTAGCCCTGAAAAGCTGACCAACTCAGCTGCCTTGATTGGCAAGAGCGCTGAGGTTGTCGAAGAGGTTACCGAACTTGCCGGTTATGTGAAGGTGCAGGGAGAAACCTGGACCGCAAGGACTTCCTACGGTGTTAGAGCTGTTGGTTCAAAAGTAGTCATCGAACAAATCGATGGCGCGACGTTGATTGTGGGTTGAAATGCTAGATATCTTGGGTTCATTTGATGCAGGGAGCCTGCTAACAGCACTGGTGCTGATTGTCATCGCACTGCTGTTGATTCGCTCAATCAGGATCATCCCGCAGGCAACCGCAGGAGTGGTGGAGCGGCTGGGCCGCTTCCACAAGGTTTTGAATGCAGGTGTGAACCTGGTGTTCCCGTTTATTGATGTGATTAGACGAACCATTGACCTTCGTGAACAGGTCGTTGATTTTCAGCCGCAGTCGGTGATTACCGAGGACAACCTGGTTGTGTCAATCGACACCGTTATCTACTACCAGGTCACCGACCCAAAGGCAGCCACCTATGAGATCAGCAACTTTGTTGTTGGAATCGAGCAGCTAACAGTCACCACACTGCGTAATGCTGTTGGAAGCCTGGACTTGGAAGAAGCCCTAACCTCACGCGAGGCGATCAACAAGGCACTTCGAACCGTGCTTGATGAGGCCACTGGGAAGTGGGGAGTCCGAGTAAACAGGGTTGAGATTCGCGACATTGTTCCCCCAGAGTCGGTTCGGGAATCGATGGAGAAGCAAATGAAGGCTGAGCGCGACAAGCGCGCCTCGATCTTGATCGCTGAAGGAAGCAAGCAGGCCGACATCCTCACTGCTGAAGGTAATAAGCAGGCAGAGATCCTTCGTGCAGAAGGTGAAGCAAAAGCAATGGTTCTAAAGGCTCAGGCTGATGCTGAGTCGCAAGCGCTGATCGCGGACGGTGAATCAAAGGCCATTCAGAAGGTCTTCGATGCTCTTAGTGAAGCAGCTGTTACTGACCAGGCGCTTGCCTATAAATACATCGATCAGCTCAAGGACCTTGCACAGGGAGATGCCAACAAGGTTTGGTTTATCCCAACCGAACTTTCTGCAGCAGCAGCCAGCTTGGCAAGGGCATTTGGGCCAAAGAAGTAGAAAGCAGTTTTGTTTCAAAAGCCAAGAATCGTCTACGACGCCATCATCGATGGCCTCAGGAGGTCTAGGCACTTTGGAGCCTTTCGAAATCCCAAGAAGCTGATTCAGGATCAAGCCGAACTACAAAAAGACATTCACCTAATTGAGCGCGCTCTGGCATTGCCAGAGCCACGCCGCCCGTTTGGCCAGAAGCCCGAGGCAAGAATCAAGACGATTTTGGAAAGACGCGGCGACCAGTTACCAGCCAGCTTGCTGGCGCAGGTCACGACAGCACTTGCTGATCTAAGTGCCTGGAATGATCACGGCGTTAGACCCACCGAGCCCGAATTGCAGTTTCAGGGTTCACTGGACACCTTTCTTGCCTCTAGAAGGTCGGTTCGGGCATTTTCTTCGACACTGCAGCCAAGCGCTGAGCAGTTGGAAGAAATTGTGGCGCTAGCTAGCCAAGCACCAAGTGTTTCAAACACCCAGAGCTGGAAAGTGAGGGCCTATCAGCAGCCAGAGGACATCAAGGCGCTACTGAGCCTGCAAGATGGCAATGTTGGTAACTCGACGATCCCAACCCTGTTGCTGGTGAGCGTTGACATCAGAAGCTTCACCGGTGCTAACGAGCGAAACCAAATGTGGATTGACGGAGGCATTTTCCTGCAGCAGTTGCTGCTTGCAATCCATGCCAAGGGTTGGGGCAGCTGCCCCATGAACTTTTCTGCCACCAATAACCAGGCAGCGAAACTCAGATCACTGGCTGGCCTTGCCGACTACGAAGAGGTCATAGCGTTTGTCTCGGTTGGTGAAAGAGACAAGTCAATTGCTCCAGCGGCTTCCATTAGAAAACCGGTGGGTGACCTTTTGGTTTTGGCCTCGCTTCCAACTAGTCGCTGAGCGAGTTTTTAAAGAAGCTGGCCAGAGTTTCGGCGTAACGCTCTGTTTCGGTGAGCATGCCTTCGGTGTGGTCAGCGTTTTCAAATGTCTCTAGCTCAATGTCAGCACCAACTTCTTTGGCGTAGTTATAGAAGTCGACCGAGCTTTGGTAATCAAGCCTCTGATCAATGTCCCCATGCAGAATCAGCATCGGCCTGTTGCCTGCAGCCTCAATGCTGTCTTTCACGTCAACCTCTGAGAGGTTGACTCCGTGAAAGAGTCTTGCTGAGGTGAGGGCAAACTGCCAGAGGAAACCAGGGAAGCCCTGGAACTCAACTTCCTGAGTTGCTGCAGCATTGAAATCAAAGATGGTTCCCTCCATTGCAAAGGCTGAAACCTTGTCCGACTTGGCTGGAACCAACGAGGTTGCAATTGCACCGCCTGAAACACCGAACATGCCGATGCTTGCTGGCTGAATGCCTTCGTTCTGAACCAGCCAATCGGCAACCACTGCGAAGTCGCTTGATTCCTCTTGGCCTGCTGAGTGTCGGCCGTCGGTGCAAGTGGACTCACCGGCATCTCGCTGGTCAACTAGCAGCACGTTGATGCCGTTCTTGACCAACATGGCAGTTGGTAACAGGGTGTTGAAGTCTTGTTTTGAGGTTCCAATGCCGTGGGTGACGATCACGGTTTTGTTGGAGGTTTCGTTCTTGGCATCGATCCACCAGGCAGCAAGCTCAATGTTGTCTGCAACTGGGATCTTTACTGCGTCATAGCTGTAATCCTGAAGCCACCAGGCTGACAGGTCATAGCCAACCCACTTTTCCCAGCCTGGTCCATCGAACGGGCCCTGTCCCGATGGTGCGGTGTAGAAGTGCTCTGGCTTGTTGTTCACATCGTCTGCATTGACTGCGCAGGCAACGGATGTTCCAGATGTGTAGACGTAGTCACCAACTGCAAGTGCTCCACCTGCCACGACAACAACAAGTGCTGCGGTTGTGATTCCAATTACGCGCTTTAGCCTCATGAGTTGAGAGTATCAGGGCCGCTTTGCCAAAGTAGCTGATTTTCAGCTAGCGACTCAGAGCACTCCGGCCTTCACTTTCGACTGTGCTGATGACATCAGAGGGCTCAGCCCGCAAGCCGAGCGTGCCAACGATTCCGGGCGCAGCAATCATGACCATTGAGTCCAAAGACAGGCTGTCCAGATTGACTGAAGCCGATGGGTTTGACGCGGCCTAATTGTTTTGTAGTTGGTCCCAAGACTGTTGCAATTGTGCGTTAGCGACGCGAAAAGAAGTCCTTTGTTGTTCTAAGCCGACCAAGCAAGTTTGCTGTTTGGTTTTAGAGAACACCCTGTTAGTCGCTAGCATAAGAACCGATAGAAATTTAGGGGTTCCAATTGAGCATCACTGATGAAGTGCAGCACTGGCGCAGATCAGGCGAAAACATAAGGCTCGCCAGAGAAGCGGCCAATCTTAGCGTGCGCGAATTGGCTCGAAGAATCGAAGTTTCTGCCTCCCACGTTTCTCAGGTTGAGCGGGGTCTTGCATCTTTTAGTGTTCCGACCCTGTATCGGGTTGCCCAAGAGCTTGCCATTTCCATGGACAGCCTGTTTGAGGATCCAGCCAAGCCCAAGGTTGCAGTTGACTTCGCCGATGAAGAGCGGGCTGCAGCTGGCGAGATTTCACTGGAAGAAGCCGGTGTTATTCAGCGTTCTTCTGACAGGCCAAAGCTTGATTTAACCAGCGGTCTTACCTGGGAGCGACTAACCGGCCGCGCTGAAGAAAACGCCGAGTTCATTGAGGTTGTCTACGAGCCATCGGCTCACGCAGCCAACCCACCAAGCGAAGTTGTCCGCCACGTTGGCCGCGAATACGGAATCATCACTTCAGGTGAGCTCACAATTCAGATTGGCCTCAGCATCACAGTTTTGAAGCAGGGTGACTCGATCGCCTTCGACTGCTCCATCCCGCACCGCTTCTGGAATGCAACTGACCAGCAGGTCCGGGCTATTTGGTTTATTGCTGAGCAGGGTGGCAGTGGTCACCCTTCAGGTGCCGAGGCAATGCAGGCAAGGCACATCTACTAAACCCAGGGCGTTCGAAAAAAAGCCCTAATACGTAGTGTTCACTCAGAGATAACAATTCCGTTACAACATCGCCAAAGTTAACTATGTGTTCTGTGATTGTTTACACTTGTGCAAGTACAGACTTCCAATTAGTAGGCAAAGGAGCCAGTAAATGACAATTCCTGTCATTGAGGCCAAGAACATCGTCAAGAGCTTCGGAGGCGTTAGAGCCGTTGACAATGTGTCAGTTTCTGTAATGCCTGGCGAGATTCACGCTGTTGTTGGCGAGAACGGTGCTGGCAAGTCAACCCTTATGAGAACCCTTGCTGGTGTTGAAACCCCAGACAGTGGTTCAGTTGAAATCAATGGCATGGCCATTGAGAACAGCGCAAAGGCATCTATTGATGCAGGTATTTCTCTAGTTCACCAAGAACTAAGCCTGATTCCAGAGATGACTGTTGCAGAGAACATCATGCTCGGCTCTTTCCCAACCGCAGGCGGTTGGACTAAGACTCGCGACATGAAGAAGATCGCAGCAGACACCCTGAAGGAAATCGGAGTCGAGGTTGACCTCGATGAGCGCATTTCAAGACTTTCCGTTGCACTTCGTCAGTTCGTTGAAATTGCTAGAGCAGTTGCAAGGAAGCCAAAGGTTCTGATTCTTGACGAGCCAACTGCGACTTTGACTCCTGCTGAGACTGACTACCTGTTGGACATGTTGGAGCGCCTTGCAAGCCAGGGTCTTGCAATCATCTACATCTCTCACCGAATCCCTGAAGTATTCAAGATTTGTAAGAGGGTCACAATCTTGCGAGACGGCAAGCTCGTGACCAGCGAATCAATTGACAAGCTGACCCCTGAGAAGGTCATCGACCAGATGGTTGGTCGGGAGCTAAAGCTAGACCTTTCCCAGCGCAGACAGATCAACGATTCCGGTGATGTTGTGCTGAGCGCAAAGGGTATCAAGGCTCCTGGCGTGAACGGCATTGATCTTGAGGTAAAGACCGGTCAAATCATTGGTCTCGGTGGCCTAGTTGGTGCCGGAAGAACAGAATTGATTCGAGCCATCATCGGTGCCGACATGAAGACTGCCGGCAAGGTGACCATCACCTCGAACGGCAAGAAGCAGGTAATCACCGGTTACCTTTCGGCCATTCGTGCCGGCGTTGCTTACGTTCCGGAAGAGCGCCGCACCGACGGCTTGGCTCTGGGAATGACAGTTTCCGAGAACATCTTCCTACCGAACCGCAAGGAAGTCTCACCAACTGGCGTGATGCCAAAGTCCAAGATCGCTGCCTTTGCCAAGGAGCTTTCCGAAAAGGTAAGCCTTCGCCCACCACAGATCACTCGTGAGGCTGGTCAGTACTCAGGCGGTAACCAGCAGAAGATTGTTATTGCCAAGTGGCTCGGAAGAAAGCCAGCCTTCGTGGTTCTAGATGAGCCAACTAGAGGTGTGGACGTTGGAGCAAAGGCCGAAATTCACAAGCTTGTGAAGCAGCTTGCCGAGGAGGGTGCTGCCGTTTTGGTTATCAGCTCCGACCTGCCTGAGCTATTGGAGCTCTCAGAGATTATTCACGTTGTTCGAGATGGTCAGATCGCCGGAACCCTGAAGGGTTCCGACGCGACTGAGAAGTCGGTTATGTCCTTGGCTGCCGGCGAGAAGTTGGTGGGTGCATAATGGCGAAAGAAACTTTGACTGAGGCAATCGCTGTTGCCAAAGCTCCTGAAGACACCGTTGCGAAGAAGTCCTCTTCGTTTGTGGCTTGGATTGCCGACAAGGGAATCTTTGTTTTCACTGCAATTTTGATCTTGGCTTCAATGACCTTTGTTGACGGCTTTGCATCACTGCAGAACGTTACCGACCTGTTCCACAGAGCAGCTCCAATTGGAATCGTTGCCCTTGGAATGACCTTTGTTGTTATCACCGGTAACTACCTAGACCTTTCGGTTGTTGCGCAAGCCGCAGCTGCCGGTGTGATCCTTATTGCTGTAAGCAATGCCTACAACCTGATCACTGCCTTCATCGTGGCGTTCATCGTTGCCATCATCTTTGGATTGGTAAACGGAATCGCAGTTGGTTACTTCAAGGCGAACGCCGTTATCGTGACGCTTTCCACCACCTACATAGGTCTTGGACTCCTGCGTTTGCTCTCTGGTGGAAGCCAGGTGTTCGGACCATTTGATGGCCCAATCGCAACCTTTGGAACCAGCAAGCTTGGGCCGTTCCCATACTCAGCTGTCGTGCTGGTTGTGGTGACCCTGATCCTTACCTTTGTTCTTTCCAAGACCAACTTCGGCTTCATGGTTCGCTCCTTCGGTGTCAACGAGCGTTCAACCAGGCTTGCCGGAACTAACACCGGTGTGATCGTCATCGGTGCCTTCTTGGTCACTTCAATGGCAGCAATGATCGGAGGCTTTGTTCTAGCGGCCTTCTCAAACACCGCCGTTTCCAACATGGCAACCGGTTATGACTTCCAAGCACTGGCCGCAATCATCGTTGGTGGAACCAGCGTGTTCGGCGGCAAGGGCAGCGTTCCAAGAACGCTGCTGGGTGTTGTCTTCGTAAGTATTTTGTCCAACGTGCTAGTTCTTTCGCAGATCAGCTACGGCTGGCAGCAGATTGCCATCGGATCTCTGATTGTTTTCGCCGTCACTGTGGATGCCCTCGGAAGAAGGGTGGGAAAGAAATGACCAATCAGACTGTAATCAAGGTTGGAGCAGACGCCACCGGCTTCTGGGGCAAGCTAAAGGTAGCTTTGGCCAGAAGGACCGAAGGCCGAGGCGTAGCACTGTTTATCGTGATCGCGTCTTTCGTGACCGTTTCACAGCCACTTGTTTTCACCGCCTACCAGGTAACGCTTGGACGAATCGCTCTGATTGGTCTGGTTGCTCTTGGGCTGACCGCAGTTATTTTGATGGGTGAGCTGGACCTGAGCGTGGCCAGCACGCTCGCGGTGTCCGGTGTAATCATGACCACGGTCGCCAATCAAACCAACATTGCGATCGGAATTCTGGCGGCCCTTGCAGCCAGCGTTGTGATTTCACTAGTAAACGCCTACTTCGTAGCGATAGTCGGGCTCAACAGCTTCATTGCAACCCTTGGAATGCTCTTTGCCCTTCGTGGCCTTGCTTTGGTGCTCTCAGATGAGCAGCCGGTAAAGCTTGAAAACACTGACTTTGGAATCGCATTTGGTCAGCCGCTTGTCGGCCCACTGACTCCGCGAATTTTGATCTTCTTCGCCGTATTCATTGCCATTCAGGTATTTGTTTCCAGGGTGAAGGCGGGACGTGAGTTCCTAGCTGTTGGTGGTAACCGCCAGGCCGCATACGACGCAGGTATTCCTGTGAAGAGGCGCATCTTTACCGGATTCATCATCTCCGGTGGAGTGGCTGCTTTGGCTGGTGTCGTCAACTCACTAGAGCGAACCGCAGCAGACCCAACTGCTGGTTCCACCGTATTGCTTGCCAGCTTCGCTGCGGCAATCATCGGTGGAAACTACCTGAAGGGTGGAAAGGGTTCGATCGTTGGAACCCTAATCGGTGCCGCTTCTCTTGGAATGCTGCAGGTGGCACTGACCATCTCCGGTGTCCAGGTTCCAGTTCAGGAAATTTTTATCGGTGGAGTGCTGCTGCTAGCGGTTCTTACCGACCCATCCAGCCTTCGAGCTGTCTGGGGATCGATCAGCACCACGTTCCAAGGAATAAAGAATTCTCTAGCCAAACAGGCCAGAGACTAGGTCGACGCCGTCGATCGTTTACAACTAAAAGGAGAGGCAACTATGAGAAAATCTCGTCTAGTACTGGCCCCAGCAGTGTTGCTGTCGGCGGCAGCATTGGTACTGTCTGGCTGTGCAGCTGAAGAGACAACCACAACCGAGACATCAGCAGCAACCAGCACCGACTCAGGTGATGCAGCTGCAGAGACATTCGATGTCTACGCTCTACTACCACAGGGAACCGACCAGGCATACGGCACCACTTACCTTCCAGAGATGGAAGCAGTTGCTGCTGAGCTAGGTGTGAACCTAACCATCACCAACTCTCAGTACGACGCTGACAAGCAGGCTTCTGAGTGTGAGATCGCTGTTGCAGCAAAGCCAGACGGAATCATCCTTTGGCCAGCTGTTGGTGACGCTGTTCGCCCATGTCTAGAGGCTGCTGCAGCTGCAGGAATTCCTGTGACTGTAACCAACTCTGACCTATTCGATGCAGACAAGGCTCTTAGCGCCGGATTCTCTGGACCAGACACATACGGCCAGGGCGTTGCTTCAGCTGAGATCATGTGTGAAATCGTTGGAGACGCGGCTGTAAGCATCATCCAGCTAAACGGTTCAATTGGTAACTCAACTGCTATCGACCGCGACAACGGATTCACTGACACCGTTGCAGCTAACTGCCCGAACGTAACCATCTTGGACGAGCAAAACACCGACTGGACCAAGGCTACTGCTCAGCAGGTTGCATCAGAGATGATCACCGCTCAGGGTCTTGAGAACATCGATGGCATCTACGCAGCGGACGACTCAATTGCAGCGGGTGCTATTGCAGCACTTGAGGCACGTGGCGTTGACGCAGCTGACTACTTCATCACTGGTATCGGTAACACCTTCATGGGTAACCCACTAGTTGCTGAGGGCAAGCTTGACGGAACCGTATTCCAGTCATCTTCATGGGATGGTGGAAACGCTGTTCGCTTGATCCACAGTGTTCTAACCGGTGCTGTTTCTGGTGACCGCGAATTGCTACTAATGCCTTCTGTGAAGGTAACAGCAGCTAACGCAACTGACGCTGACGTAGCGCCAGAGTGGTAAACCGCTAAACCAAAACAAGCAACAAAAAACATGTAACAAAGTTGCAATCTCTTGCCAGGTGGGGCCTTCGGGCTCCACCTGGTGGGAGGCAACACCTCAGCCCGCACGGGCTACAGCTAGAGCTTCCAACAGGAGATCAAATGAGTAACCCCAACCAGCCAAAAGGCTTAGTTCCAGCTCTGGACTTCGACAATCGAATGATCCCGGCCCACGGTACTACCAGCGTGGACTTTGAAGAGCGTGTGAACTTCGGGCGCTTGCGTGACTACCGACTAGGTAGGGCAATGCAGTCACTTCAGGCAAGCGAATGCGGCGCATTCTTACTATTTGACTTCTACAACATTCGCTACACCACACAGACTTGGGTGGGAGGAGCTCTCGGCGACAAGATGTCCCGCTACGCACTTCTTACTCGTGACGGCAAGCCACACCTTTGGGACTTCGGTTCTGCCGCAAAGCACCACCAACTATTTGCACCGTGGCTCGAAGAGGGACACTCCCACGCTGGCATGCTGGGACTAAGAGGAGCTATCCACCCAGAGGTCGGATTGATGGTTGAGGCCGTCAAGACCATCAAGGGGATGCTGATCGATGCAGGCGTGGCAAACATGCCAATCGGTGTTGACATCGTAGAGCCAGCGTTCCTATTCGAGATGCAGCGTCAAGGACTCACTGTTGTTGACGTCCAGCAGGACATGCTCGATGCCAGAGCAATCAAGAACGTTGACGAGATAATGCTGTTGTCACAGGCAGCAGCAATGGTTGATGGCGTCTACCAGGACATCACTGATGCGCTTCGCCCAGGCATCAAGGAAAACCAGATTGTTGCGCTTGCATCAAAGAAGCTTTACGAACTTGGTTCTGACCAGGTTGAGGCAATCAACGCAGTTTCTGGTGAGAGGTGTAATCCACACCCACACAACTTCACTGACAGGATCATTCGCCCGGGCGACCAGGCGTTCTTCGACATCATTCACTCTTACCAGGGCTACCGCACCTGCTACTACCGCACCTTCTCGGTTGGTAGTTCAACCCCAGCCCAGCACGATGCCTATACCAAGGCCAGGGAATGGATGGACATCGCAATCGACAAGGTTCGCGATGGCGTTGGAACCGATGAGGTTGCCAGCCTCTGGCCCAAAGCAACAGATCTTGGTTTCGCCAACGAAATGGATGCCTTCGGACTGCAGTTTGGTCACGGTCTAGGTCTAGGTCTTCACGAGCGTCCGATCATATCGAGACTAAACAGCTTGACTAACCCGGTTGAAATCAAGGCCGGCATGGTCTTCGCTCTTGAAACCTATTGCCCAGCCTCCGACGGAATCTCAGCTGCCAGAATTGAAGAAGAGGTTGTGATCACCAACAACGGTGCGCAGGTTCTAACTAAGTTCCCAGCTCAAGAACTGTTTGTCGCGAACCCTTACTAAGGGCCCATCAACCAAACCCGGTTCCTTTCATGGCCGAACTTGGGCAGGATGAGCTACTCTTCTGATGAGAAGGGGAGTCGATGTCGCGACAGGTAACAATCTCAGAGGTAGCCAAGCTGGCGGGGGTTCATCCGTCTACCGTGTCGCGTGCGCTCAATCCCGCGACTCGTTCAGTCGTCAATGAGAAAACGGTCCGCCGGGTAAAGAGTGCCGCAGAAAGTCTGAACTACGTCCCAAACATAATGGCAAGGGGGCTAAGGACTCGTCTGTCAATGACGATAGGCGTCATCATTCCCGATCTCACAAACCCGATTTTCCCTGCGATTATTAGGGGCATTGAAGGCCATCTCGGGCCGCTTGGGTACACAACACTTCTAGCCGATGTTGACGGAGATACTGCGCTCGAGGGACATGCCATCAGCTCGCTCGTTCAGAGACAAGTTGATGGACTAATTATCGCTACGGGTGTCGAACAGAGTTCGCTAGTAAAAGCATTGGCGCAGTCGGGAGTGCCGGTTGTACTTGTAAACCGCGGAGCGAGTGAGACCGGGTACTCTTTGGTGACCGGTGATGACGAAATGGGTATTCGTGCAAGTGTCAACCATCTGCATCAACTGGGTCACAGAGACATAGTTCACATAGCAGGCCCACAGTCATTCTCAACTTCACGAGGTCGAGCGGACGCAATTCGCAGAGCTTGCGACGACCGGTCCATAAATTTGAAAACTGTTTACGCTGAAGCTCTAACAGTTGAGCAGGGCGAAATGGTCACCAATCGTTTATTGACAGAGTCAAATCGCAGCTTCACCGCCATCCAAGCAAGCACCGACCTCCTGGCCCTAGGGGCCCTTCGGGCGATTCGTCAACATGGACTTATCTGTCCGGACGACATTTCAGTTTCTGGTTTTAACGACATGCCGTTCGCTGAAGAGTTCAGTCCAGGCCTGACCAGCGTTAGGGTGCCCCTGGAGGAAATAGGCATCGAAGCAGCTACCCAACTGATGCGAGCTATCAAAGACGGACGTGGGTCGTCTTTGGTAGTGACACTTCCAGTCTCGCTAGTTATCAGAGCGTCGACAGGCCCGGCAACGATCTAGTCTGGCCATGGTTGCTGGGCTACAACCCGGTGAAAATTTCCGCACCTTGACCTATCACTTGACACTCTCTCAATGCTGCAATAATCTATTGCAATCGATTGTAGTATTACAGTGTCATCTTGTTAGCTAAATGACTTAGGACCGACATGCCAAAGGCGGCATGGCTTCAAGAAGGGAAGAATCATGAGCGAAAGTAAAATGTCAATCGGCTGGATTGGTGCTGGCAGGATGGGCATCCAGCTCGCCACCCGACTGATTGAGGCTGGCTACGATGTCGCCGTGTACAACCGCACTAAATCTAAACTGCAACCCTTGCTCGACATCGGTGCAACTGCTGTAGACCGGCCCGTTGACCTGTCAGGCCGGGATTTGGTTTTCAGTATGGTCTCGGCGTCCGCTGATCTAAAGCAGGTGATGCTGGGCGAGGGCGGTCTCCTCACTGGCAGTGAAACCCCGCAAATAGTTGCGGACTCTTCTACAGTCTCGCCGGAAGCATCTGCCGAGATTCGCGCAGCTGCGGAGGCAAAGGGGACAGCTTTCCTGGCGACCCCTGTTAGCGGCAACCCTGCTGTAATTGCGGCAGGCAAATTGACTGTTGCGGCCTCAGGGCCGAGAGAGACGTTTGAAAAAGTCGAATCCGTCCTAGAAGTGTTCGGCCGCGGAGTTACCTATGTGGGCGAGGGTGAAGTGGCCAGGCTTGTCAAGATTGCGCACAATGTTTTCTTGGGAGTTGTAACGCAGTCGCTGTCGGAGATAACAGTTCTGGCGGAAAAAGGCGGGGTGAGTCGAGAGGCGTTCCTAACATTCCTGAATGATTCGGTTATGGGATCTGTTTTCACTCACTACAAATCTCCAGCACTGGTGAACTTGGATTTCACCCCTACTTTTACAATGCCTCTGTTGCTCAAAGACTTTGATTTGGGACTTGCTGCCTCGTCGAGTCTTGGTGTCCCAATGCCAGTGGCCTCCGCTACGCGACAGATAGTGGCGCAAGCTGCCGGCTCAGGTAATACCGAGGAAGACTTTGCCACGCTTATCCGAATCGTTGCCGCTGGCGCAGGCTTGGAGCTGAAGTCTGAGAACTCTTCCATAACGGACGGGCTCGGAGCCGAGTAGTGCAGGCAATCCGGGGCTAGATTGGATTTCATCGCTTCACCGGTGACTCATCGGATTTCGGGTAAGAGAGCAGGTTCGCATGGTAACTAAAACGGGCACGATTCGTGTGGGCCAATTCAGCGAATCGCCAGTGCTGGCTATTGCAAGAGAACTTAAGCTGGATCAAAAGTACGACCTTGAATGGGAGACTGAAAGGGTCCCTTCGTCTCCAAGTCAATTTGAATCCCTGCGACAGGGGAGTATCGACATAGCAATAACGAGTCCAGACAACGTGATGCTCTACGGAACCAATTCAGATAACCCACTACAAACCAAACTCGATCTTCGAGTACTTCGCTCGATAGACCGTGGGCTTGGACTAGCTCTCTACACGTCCGCGGACATTGCGAGTCCGCGCGACCTAGCGGGCACCAAGATTGGCGTCGATGTCCCAAATTCTGGATTTGCTTTCCTGCTTTTTGCGATGCTGTCAAAGCTCGGGGTTGAGCGAGCTGAGTATGAACTCGAAGCGATCGGCGCAACGCCCAAGAGGCTCTCCGCAATGACCGACGGAATAGTCTCCGGAACAGTGCTCAATGCCGAAACAGCTGTCGCAGCGGAAAATCAGGGACTTACCAAATGGGCGACGTCCAAAGACGTCAGTGACAACTATTTAGGGACAGTCTTGGTTCACATCGCCGGCCAGGAGTCAGAAGAGGTTGCCAGATTTGTCAAACTTTGGCAAGAAGCGACGGAGGCAATCCTGTCGTTCTCGCCCGAGAAGCTGAGAGGATTGTTGGCCGCCAAAAATCCTCAGTTGGCTGATTCTCAATACATCTCTCTTCTACAGAGCGAGGACTATGGTTTGCTGCTAGATCCTCGAGTTTCTATTCAGCAGCTTGAAATATTGGCAGCAATTAGAGCTGAATTTGGAGCGTATCGCCCTTCAGATAAGGCCCTAGCCGACCTTCTCGCAATGTGACTCGTTCGATCCAAAAGTAACGTTTTGATACATAGGACGCAGAATTTGAATCTTGGGTTTGCAAACGCCCCTAAATTCGATACAGTAAATACAATCGATTGCAGAAACTTGAATGTTTCAACAGTAATTTGAAGCCAACGGAGGCTCGATATGCAGGTGAGGGACTATCTTCTTCGGCGCTTGGCGCTGCTCCCAGTAATCATGCTCGGAGTGAGTGTGATTGTTTTCACTCTGACAAGGTTTACAGGTTCTCCGGTCGGCATCTACGCAACTCCAAACATGACTCCGGAGGAAATCGCCGCTCTAGAAGCCCGATACTTGCTAGACCAGCCAATCCCACTTCAATACGCGGCGTGGATTGGCGGTTTATTTAGGGGCGACCTTGGGTGGTCAGGTGTTTCCGTGGCTCCGGTCACTGAGGTCATAGGTCTCAAGTTTGCGGCAACCTTGGAGCTCGCGATAGCCGCTGGGTTGATTGCAGTTCTGGCCGGTGTGGCCTTGGGGACAGTGGCTGGCGTCCGTCGAAACAAAGCGCCTGACCACGGAGCTCGAATGTTCTCGATCTTGGGTGCCAGCACGCCCACGTTCTGGTTTGGATTGCTTTTATTGGTCCCCTTCTACCTTTGGTTGGATTGGTTCCCCCTAGGTAGGTCTACTCCCGAAATTTTCTCTTCCATAGCTCATCCCACTGGGATGTATACCCTGGATGCCCTGATCGCGCTCAGCCCCGGCGCGTTCTTGGACGCGATCCGACACCTGATCCTCCCAGCAGTGGTTCTTGCCTTTGGAGCCATGGCAATTATTGTGCGCATGATGAGGTCATCAATGGTGGAGGCAATGTCTGAAGAGTATGTGGACGCTGCCAGAGCTAAGGGCCTGCCAAACAAGGTAGTGATCCGTCGCCACGCAAGACGCAATGCGCTTTTGCCGACAACTACCGTCATCGGTCTGAGTTTTGGATTTTTGCTCCAGGGTGCAGTAGCAGTAGAGCTTATCTTCCGATGGCCTGGGCTTGGCCAGTGGGTCACGAGCGCCGTCTTGTCTGGGGACCAGGCCACAATCATGGCTTACGTTCTAATTACCGCGCTGATATTTATGACAGTGAACCTTGCTGTAGATGTCGCTTATGCCTACCTGGACAGAAGGGTGGTCTTGGGAGAATGACAACGAAAACGGGAAAAATGGGGGCGACTAGCCCTCGAGCCCCACGGAAGAGTGCCGGCACCGTTAAGTGGGCCAGAAGGCTTGAAGTGGGTCGCGAAGTGTTGCGAAACCCACTGACCGTGATTGGTTTGTCGATCATATTTTTGTTTCTGCTCATGGCCATATTTGCGCCACTTCTGGCAGAGCCAAACCAGCCTGATCCTTACCAGAGCCCACGAGACTGGTCCAACATTGACTCTCCCCCTGGCATTGCGGGGCACGTCCTCGGTACTGACTCCACCGGTGGAGATGTCCTGTACGGGATTATTTGGGGCTCACGCCTTTCGTTGCAATTATCAGTGACCGTTGTTCTTTTTACTCTTGTCTTTGGCACCATCGTGGGCAGTATTGCGGCGATGAAGGGTGGAAGAATCGACAACCTACTGATGCGCATAGTTGACGTATTTCTTTCCATCCCTGAACTCATTTTCGCCCTGGCAATTGCTGCGGTCCTAGGGCCGGCGTTTTCAAATATTATTCTCGCCCTGGCGGCCGTGTTTTGGGTCAAGTACGCCAGAATCATTCGCGGTGAAATTATCAAAGTAAAGCAAGCGGAATATGTTGCTGCCGCAAAAGTTGTCGGAGATTCCTCTTGGAACATCTACAGAAAAGACGTTCTCCCCAATGCCGCAACGCCTCTAATTGTTCAGGCCACCCTTGACATGGGAAATGTGGTGCTGATTGGAGCCACGCTTAGCTTCATTGGACTAGCTCAAGCGGGACTAACCGAGTGGGGGGCGCTCGTGAGTGCCGGTCAGTCCGGACTGCTCGCTGGTGAATGGTGGGTGTCAACCTTTGCAGGGCTGGCAATTGTGCTTTGGGCTCTGGCCTTTAATCTCGTGGGTGACGGCCTGAGGGACGTCCTTGATCCGAAAACGGAGGGGCGCTAGATGTCACAAGACTGGTTGCTTAAAGTAGAGGACCTTAGCGTGAGGTTCCAATCTAGAGGTGGCGATGCTCATGCCGTCGAAGGTGTGAATTTCGAGATCCAGCCAGGCGAAACACTGGCGCTGGTGGGAGAGACTGGATGCGGGAAGAGCGTGACTGCCCGCTCAATTCTGCGCCTCGTCCCGGAACCACCTGGAAAGTATGTGGCCGGATCAATTAAGTTGAACGTCAGGGGCAAGGGCGTCGTAGACATCCTGTCCGCTACGACCAAAGAGGTAATGGCAATTCGCGGGGAACGAATCTCTATGATTTTCCAAGATCCCGGCAAGGCCCTGAACCCAGCTTTGACGGTTGGAAGTCAGCTTGCGGAGGTTTTTGGCCAACATCGTCTGGAGATGATTCTTGCAGCGGCGGGCATTGATCCCTCGAAGGCTTCCCGGGCTGAAAAACGTATTGCCAAGCAACGAGCCAGCTTCGTTCAAACCAGAATTTTTGCTCTGACTAGGAAGAAAAAAGCCGAGACTTTGCAAAAGGCAATCGACAACGCAGTCGCTCGATCTCTAGCCGACACCGGTATACCAAATCCTAAAAAGATTATGAAGAGCTATCCTCACGAGCTATCCGGAGGAATGAAGCAGAGAGTGATGATTGCCCAAGCTTTGGCTTGCGACCCTGATCTTCTGATTGCCGACGAGCCCACAACTGCATTAGACGTGACCATTCAGGCTCGCATTCTTGAGCTGATTCAAGACATGCAGAAGCGACGGGGCATGGCAGTTCTGTACATCACGCACGACTTATCTATCGTGCGAGAGTTCGCTGACAATATTGCCGTGATGTACGCGGGACACATTGTGGAGACAGGTCCCGCCAAAGAGGTTCTCGCTAACCCTCAGCACCCATACACTAGTGGGCTACTAGGTGCTATTCCACATAGACGAACTCCTCGGGGGGAGCTGGCTGCCATACCAGGATCAGTCCCTCAGTTAATCAATCCCCCTACACAGTGTCACTTTGCCAGCAGGTGCCCTTGGGCTGCCTCAGCCTGCAAAACCATGGCGCCGGCTCTCCACACGATTCAAGAAAATCGGAAAGTTGCTTGCTTTAGATTCGACTCAGCAGAAGACCTACTGATTGAAAATGCGGGCATGCCGACTCCAGCGAAATTAGCCGGGGGGAATTGAAATGAATGTATCGACTGGTTCTAACTCGGGTCACATCTTGAACACAGATGCCGTCGTCACCCTGAACGACGTAAAGGTGCACTATCCCGTAAAGGAGGGCGCGCTTCAAAGGGTTACCGGTCATGTCAAGGCAGTGGACGGCGTTGACTTGAGCATCGCTCGCGGAAAGACCCTTGGGCTTGTCGGAGAATCGGGCTGCGGCAAGACAACCTTAGGACGCGTGATCGCTGCTTTAGTTGCCCCCACCGGCGGAGACATCTGGATGGATCTTTCTGCCCAGCAACAGCTTGACGTGAATAGGCTGCGCGACCTGAGCGAATCCGAAATGAGCACTACAGATCGGGACCTGTGGAAACAGCTCACGCTAAATAATCGGCTCGGATCCATGTCCAAGGAAAAACAAAGGCAGTTCAGAAGAAATTGCCAGGTGGTGTTTCAGGACGCATTCTCATCTTTGAACCCGAGGCAGTTGGTTAGAGACATTGTTGGAAGACCACTGCGGGTACATGAACAGTTGTCAGGAGAGGAGCTCGACCGCAGGGTCATAGAGCTTCTTGAGAAGGTTGGCTTAGGGGCCGAGCACCTGCTCAGATTCCCGCACCAATTCTCCGGTGGGCAGCGGCAAAGAATTTCCATCGCTCGGGCGTTGGCGCTAAATCCTGAGTTTGTAATTCTCGACGAACCTACCAGCGCTCTTGACGTGTCGGTTCAGGCGCAAATCTTGAACCTGTTGGTTGAATTACAAGCTGAAATGGGACTGACCTACCTCTTTATCACCCATGATCTTGGTGTCGTTCAGCACATGGCAGACGACATAGCTGTGATGTACCTCGGCCAGATTGTTGAGTACGGACCGACGGATCAAGTGTTTGACAATCCACTACACCCTTACTCCAGGGTGCTCCGTGATTCAAATCCGACCTTGGAAGGCGAACGCAACCGTGATTGGGAGCTGTCCGGAACCGTTCCGAATCCCATTGATCCTCCGCATGGCTGCCGATTGCACCCGAGGTGCCCGGTCGCTGCGGCTGCGTGTGGCTGGTCAGTATCTGACGCCCTTAGCAGGACAGAAGAGAACTCTCCCGTCCTGTTCGAGACCATCAAGACGATTGAAAGAGTTGATGATTTCAATGCGCAGGTCGCGTTTGACAACGAGGACGGCGCTCGGGCGTTTGTTGACCAGCTGACCAACTCTTCAATGAATAACGCCATGCCAATCCCGCCCACAGTTTCAGGTTCGTCTGTCACGCTCGCCTTTAACGAGGTCAAAGACGCAAGCCTTGAGCAAATCCAGAAGGACCGCTGGAGTTCCTGCATCAGATCCCAGGAAAACGGACTTTTACCAGAGCTAGTCAAGACACCGCAAGTTAACGAGAAAGAAGGGCAGTAATGAACATGAAACCAAACGAGCGCCACTCTTCATCGGCGCGTTTTAGGCCAAAAACTCTGGCTGCATTAGCTGGCTTAGCATCGGTATCGTTGGTGCTGGCAGCATGTACATCTGATGCTGGCTCAGATAACTCCAGTAGCAACGGCGGAGGCTCCGCTACAGAAATCCGCAATGCTGGTGTAATTGTGCACGCACAGAATGGTGAGCCCCAGAGCCTTGATCCAGCTCGCGCCGAACAGGGTGAAAAGGGCGAGAGATTCATAGATAACGTCTACGAAAGGCTGGTCGATGTTGGTCCCAGTGGACCAGACCTGATCCCGTCACTCGCAACAGAGATTCCAACTCTAGAAAACGGTTTGGTCAGCGAGGATCGCCTGACCTATACCTTCCCTCTACGAGAGGGTGTTGTGTTCCATGACGGAACTGACTTCACGGCTGAAGACGTGCTTTACTCATGGCAACGAATCATCACTATGAATTTGCCCGAAGGCCAGGCCGCAGCTCTAGTCGACTCCGTTGACTCAATGAGAGTTGTTGATGACTTCACATTCGAGGTAACTATCCAAGAGCCAGACGCTTCCTTCCTGTATTCGGTTGTGCTCAACACCGCTGCATCCGTTGTTAGCCCCGAAGCTGTTGAGGCTAACGGAGGAGTAGAGGCAGACACCCCGAGTGAGTGGATGGATACGAACATGGTCGGAACCGGTCCCTATGAGTTCGGTGAGTGGAAACGCGGCGAGTCCCTGACCATGACCGTGTTTGAAAACTACTGGGGCGAAAATGCAAAGTCTGACGTCCGCTGGGACATAACACCTGAAGAGAGCTCTCGAGTCTTGGCTCTTCGAGCCGGTGACGCCGACATTATTGACATTTCACCCTCAAATGTTGGGGATGTTGCTGGCGTGGATGGAGTTTCAGTTTTTGAGGGCGGCCTTTTGCTAGAGCCAATCCACCTCGGATTCAACATGCGCTCTGATGACTTGCCTTCAGGGGACACTATCCCGACCGATTTCTTTGCAGACAAGAGAATTCGTCAGGCATTCAGCTATGCGTTTGACTACGACACCTACATCAATTCATTCCTAGACGGATACGGTGCTCGTTACAGCGCCTACATCCCACAGGGCGTATTTGGGTATGACGAGAATGCCCCAGTTTACGAATACGACCTGGAAATGGCAGCCGAACTAATGAAGCAGACACCTTATTGGGATGAAGGGTTTACCGTCTCAGTTCTAGTGCAGGCGGGTGAGCCTGAGTTTGAAGGAGTTGCACTGTTAATGAAGGATGGCGTTGAGAAGATGAACCCCAATTTCCGGGTGAATGTTGTTAGCCAGGCAGAAACTCAGTTCGATGACAACCTGGGATCGGATCCCGTTCCATTTGCCCTGTGGGTCAAGAATGCGGATCCAGGTGCGGATCCACATCAGTTCTTTGATCCACACCAGCATCCAGATGGAGACTGGGGTGAAAAGCACGGAATGCGTGACGCGTATGAAGATCCGGACAAAATCGCCGAGCTGATTGACTCTGGTAAAGCGACTGTTGACCCAGACGAGCGCAGGGCCATTTACGCGGAACTTCAGCAGCTTCTGTATGAGGATCCAATGTGGGTTTACGCAGCTCAAGAGGGTCTCGCATACCCTTACCGCTCCTGGTTGGAGGACTTCAATGTCAATCCACTCTGGCGCGGACCGCACTACGAGTACTACACGAAGGGTTAGGTCCTCTAACCCCGAGCAGCATGCTGCTATTCTGAGGCTGGGCTTAAGCCGCCCAGCCTCAGAGGAGCAGAGCTACTCACACAGTCCGAGATCAGACGCCCGTTTTCAGGAGATCGAATGAGTAACCCCAACCAGCCAAAAGGCTTAGTTCCAGCTCTGGACTTCGACAATCGAATGATCCCGGCCCACGGTACTACCAGCGTGGACTTTGAAGAGCGTGTGAACTTCGGGCGCTTGCGTGACTACCGACTAGGTAGGGCAATGCAGTCACTTCAGGCAAGCGAATGCGGCGCATTCTTACTATTTGACTTCTACAACATTCGCTACACCACACAGACTTGGGTGGGAGGAGCTCTCGGCGACAAGATGTCCCGCTACGCACTTCTTACTCGTGACGGCAAGCCACACCTTTGGGACTTCGGTTCTGCCGCAAAGCACCACCAACTATTTGCACCGTGGCTCGAAGAGGGACACTCCCACGCTGGCATGCTGGGACTAAGAGGAGCTATCCACCCAGAGGTCGGATTGATGGTTGAGGCCGTCAAGACCATCAAGGGGATGCTGATCGATGCAGGCGTGGCAAACATGCCAATCGGTGTTGACATCGTAGAGCCAGCGTTCCTATTCGAGATGCAGCGTCAAGGACTCACTGTTGTTGACGTCCAGCAGGACATGCTCGATGCCAGAGCAATCAAGAACGTTGACGAGATAATGCTGTTGTCACAGGCAGCAGCAATGGTTGATGGCGTCTACCAGGACATCACTGATGCGCTTCGCCCAGGCATCAAGGAAAACCAGATTGTTGCGCTTGCATCAAAGAAGCTTTACGAACTTGGTTCTGACCAGGTTGAGGCAATCAACGCAGTTTCTGGTGAGAGGTGTAATCCACACCCACACAACTTCACTGACAGGATCATTCGCCCGGGCGACCAGGCGTTCTTCGACATCATTCACTCTTACCAGGGCTACCGCACCTGCTACTACCGCACCTTCTCGGTTGGTAGTTCAACCCCAGCCCAGCACGATGCCTATACCAAGGCCAGGGAATGGATGGACATCGCAATCGACAAGGTTCGCGATGGCGTTGGAACCGATGAGGTTGCCAGCCTCTGGCCCAAAGCAACAGATCTTGGTTTCGCCAACGAAATGGATGCCTTCGGACTGCAGTTTGGTCACGGTCTAGGTCTAGGTCTTCACGAGCGTCCGATCATATCGAGACTAAACAGCTTGACTAACCCGGTTGAAATCAAGGCCGGCATGGTCTTCGCTCTTGAAACCTATTGCCCAGCCTCCGACGGAATCTCAGCTGCCAGAATTGAAGAAGAGGTTGTGATCACCAACAACGGTGCGCAGGTTCTAACTAAGTTCCCAGCTCAAGAACTGTTTGTCGCGAACCCTTACTAAGACCTGGAAACTAAAACAGGGCCCCGAGATTACTCGGGGCCCTGTTTTAGATATCTTGAACCTACGCCTTCCAAACAGTCTTTAGGTTGCAGAACTCCTTGATTCCGGCGTCTGATAGCTCACGCCCGAAACCGGAATCCTTGATGCCACCAAAAGCTAGCTCAGGGTATGAAATGGTCATGCCGTTGACGAACACAGCACCTGCTTGCAGGTGCTCAATGAAGTAGTCTTGCTCAGCCTTGTCCTGGCTCCAAATTGCAGAGCTCAGGCCAAAGGTGGTCTGGTTGGCAACCTTGATTGCCTCTTCGCGGTCCTTCACGCGGTAGATGGTGGCAACTGGGCCGAAGGCCTCCTCCATCACCAATCGCATGTCGTCGGTTAGCTGGTCAATCACTGTTGCTGGGTAGTAGTAGCCAGGGCCCTCAGGTGTTTCACCACCGCAGAGAACACGAGCACCCTTGGCCTTGGCATCCTCAACCAATTCAACGATGTCGCGCTTGCCACCGGCAGTTGCCAGTGGTCCAACCTGGACGTTCTCGTCCATTGGGTCACCCATCTTCAGGGCGGCCATCTTCGCAACAAAGCTGTCAACGAACTGGTCGTAAACCTCATCGAACACCAGGAAGCGCTTGCCTGCGATGCAGGACTGGCCGTTGTTGTTGATTCTTGCTGTGACCGCAACCGTTGCTGCCTGCTCGATGTCTGCGTTTGGTGTGACAACGAAAGCGTCTGATCCACCAAGCTCCATAACCGAAGGTTTAATCTGGCTTCCGGCTTGAGCTGCAACTGCTCGTCCTGCTGGCTCGGAGCCGGTCAGGGTCACAGCCCTAACTCGCCAGTCATCAATAACCGGTGCAACCTGTGATGCTGAGATCATCAAGGTCGAGAACGAACCCTCTGGGAAGCCAGCTCGAGTGAAAAGGTCATCTAGGTAAAGAGCTGACTGCGGAACATTTGAAGCGTGCTTGAGCACGCCTGAGTTTCCAGCCATCAGCGCAGGGGCGGCGAATCTGATTACCTGCCATAGCGGGTAGTTCCAAGGCATGACCGCTAGCACCACACCAAGTGGCTGCCAGATTGCCATTGCCTGGCTGGCGCCAACCAAGGAAGGGTCTGCTAGCACCTGTGGGGCTAGGAATTCTTCTGACTTTTCTGCATAGAAACGCATGTTCTTTGCGCACTTCAAAACTTCACCGCGAGACTGCGCAATTGGCTTGCCCATTTCGCGGGTCAGCATCACGGCGGTCTTCTCAACCTCTGACTCAATTAGGTCTGCAGCAACCAGCATTAGCTTGGCGCGCTCGGCGTAGGTCATTGTGCGAAGTTTCTCGTGCGCTTCCTGCGCCTTCGCAAGTCTTGCCTCAACTTCTGCAGGGGTGTGAAGCTCAGCTTCAAACTCTGTTTCGCCGGTAGCTGGGTTGATAGTTGCCATTGCCATTTAGGGCCTCGTTCTGAGTCAAGATTCTGCGGTTTTCGATGCGTTGCCTAGTCCCAACTTACTAGCAGTTGCAGGGTTAGTAAAACTAGACGATTGGATACATTTTACCCCAAAACAACCCATTTTTCGACTAAATTTATGCAAATAGCACGAAGATTGGATTCAATCCGAGAACTTTCGCGGTTTTGGGATTGAGCAGATAGCGAAGGCGGTATTGAAGGTGCGGTTAGCAAACAAGGTGGCAATCATCACTGGAGGATCCAGGGGCATCGGTCGGGCTACAGCAGACCTGTTTGCCGAGGAGGGTGCGATTGTCTACGTTTTGGATATCAGCCTGGATGACCAGTTCGAGAGCGACAAGATTCACTTCATTGCTCATGACGTGACCGATGAGGCGGCCTGGAAGAATGTGGTCGAGCAAATTGTGTCCGAGGCCGGAACCATCGACATTCTTTTCAACAACGCTGGAATCGTCGGCTCCTATGAGGGAATCGAAACCATTGAGATGGACGACTGGCACCGAATTCTCGACATCAACCTAAACGGTGTTTTCCTTGGAACCAGAACAGTTCTGCCAGTGATGCGAGCTGCGGGCAAAGGGGCAATTGTTCACACCTCATCGATGTGGGGAGTGGTTGGGGCCATTGGAGTTGCCGCTTACACTGCCTCCAAGGGAGCGGTTAGGTCACTTAGCAAGAACGTTGCACTGACATATGCCAAGGACGGGATCCGCTCCAATTCAATTCACCCGGGAATCATCGAGACCCCACTTGTTTTGGCTCAGGACAAGTCCATGACTCAAGAGATTGTCGACAAGACGCCGATCGGAAGACTTGGAACGGCTAGAGAGATTGCCTACGGAGCGCTCTACTTAGCTAGCGACGAATCCAGCTACGTCACCGGTACCGAACTGATTATCGATGGCGGGCACACAGCTCTCTAGCTGAGGCAATAGCCTTCAGACAGACACTAAGCTCTTTATCATCCCAAGGAGGCACCAGTGCAAGAGACCGACCGCAGCTCGAGCGAGAAAATCGCTAGTGAGCTTCGCTCCCAAATCTTGGCTGGCAAGTTGGTGCCGGGATCACGAATTCTGCAGGAGCAGCTAGCCGAAGAGTTTGGTGCCAGCCGGCTACCGGTCCGAGACGCCCTGCGCAGGCTGCAGGCCGAGGGTCTAGTCACAATTGTTGCCAACACCGGTGCTTGGGTCTCAAAGCTCACCAAGGCTGAGTGTGAAGACGCCTATCAAATTCGCGAGCGGCTAGAGCCGCTGCTAATGCGCCAGAGTGCAGCCGGCATCACTGATGAGACGATAGAAAAACTCACCCAGCTGGCCGACAAGATGGAAGCATCGGTAGATGTAGAAACCTTCCTGAGGCTCGACCAAGATTTCCATCTGCTTGCCTACTCGCACGCACCTGATGGAATGATCAGGGATTTGATTGAGCGACTCTGGAACACCACTCAGCATTACCGCAGAGCTTTTGCCAAGCTCAGCGGTGTCGCAACCGGCAGCGTCACTCATCTTGAACACCGACTGATTCTTGATTCAATTATTCGTGGTGACCTGGATGACCTGGAGCGAAACCTGGCCGCTCACATCAGAAGAACTCGCAACTCACTTGTTGCGCACCCTGAAATTTTCGACTAAATGTAGCCAATTGGCTATTTTTTGGCCCTAAAAATCCACATCTTTTGTTAAAAACAGACCATTTCGGATACATTCACTAAAATCTTTACAAGAGACGCACCGCGGCGCCTGATCTTTGACTAGGCGCACTAGCAAAAGATTGTGAGGAGCTAGATGGCTACCACGCCGATAATTGTTGCCAACACTGATGCCCCAAGTGAAATCCATGGAGTGCACGGTGGAAGAGGAGTGCTTCGTTGGAAGCGCTTTGTCACCGGCCTGATGATGCACGCGGCTTGGGACTCCTTCGAACACAACCGATTAGAGCCGGGAGCCGCTGTCGGCGAGCACGTGCACTCAAGAACCGAAGAGATTTACTTCATCATTCGCGGACGCGGAATGATGAAGTACAACGGTGAACAATTTGAGGTTGGGCCGGGAGATTTGATTATGACCCCGCTTCACGGCAAGCATGCCATCGAGACAATTGGCGACGAAACCCTGGAGTTCTTTGTGGTTGAAGCGCTGCCACCGGAGATTGTGAATGCACTACCTGAATACAGCCCCTCAGCAGAATCGGAGCACTAGTCATGACCTACAGCCCACGCGTAAACCTCTACGAGACTGACGTCACCAACATCACCGAGATCATGGCCGGACCCTGGAAGGCGATCAAGGTAGTCGACGCCGCTCCGGGTGAAACTTTCGAGTTCACAACCGATGGCGAAGAGCACGGGGTGTTTGTGATTGAGGGTTCCTTCGTTGCAACCATCCCCGATGGCTCAACCTTTGAGTTCGTAAGAGACATGTCAATGACTCTGGCTAGCGGCGGAGCCGCTTCGGTGGTTGCAGGTCCTGCGGGCTTCAAGATTTGCCAAGTAATAATGACGGTCGACTAAACACTTACTCCGCTGGGTTTTTCGGAGACCACAGCTTGACCGGGGCAGTTGCTTCGTATTCTTTGCCGTTTGGGTAGCTGACCAGTTCCATCTGCATTCCCCATGGCGATAGGAAGTAAATCCAGCGCTGCCCCTTGGCAAAAGCCTTGCTCTCTACTGGCTCGCCTAGCACCCGCACATTGTTCTTCTTTAGGTGTTCGATGGCGATGTCTAGATCGTCCACGTAGAAGGCTAGGTGGTGACCGCCGAGGTCGCTGTTCTTTGGTTGCTCACCCTGGTCGCCGTCGGCAGGTTCATACTGAAAGATCTCGAAGTTGGCTCCCTGGCCCAAACGGAAGTGGCGGTTTTCTCTAATGATGGTTCTCGGGTCAACGTTTAGCTGTCTTGCCATCCAGTCACCATCGGATGCAAAGGGCCCCAGTTTGTAGATGTAGTCGCAGCCAATTACCTCCACGAAAAACTTGGTCGCGGCCTCAATGTCTGGAACCGTGAATCCCACGTGGTCGGTTCCTCTGATGCCTGGGATTCCCATGGTCATTCTCGCCTCACTTGTCGTCGATTGGATACAAATACTGGTTCTTATCCATTAAATACATTGATTATTGGTTAAATCTTGTTGAATTGTATACAATCTATAGATAATCTATCTCTAATGTCCAACTCGTCATATTTATGGAGTCAACGATGACCGAACGAATCCAACTAGATCCGCTTGAGCCTTGGGTGGAAGTCAAAACCACCAAGGAAGATTGGGCAAACGCCGATCCGAAACTCCTCGAGACAATGCTTGGTCAGCTGCACCTGATCCGAGCATTTGAGGAAGCCATCCTGGAGATGGCCGGAGAAGGCCTAGTGCACGGACCTGCTCACTCATCGGTTGGCCAAGAGGGTGGCGCGGTCGGATCGATCGTCGGAATGAGACCAGCGGACGGGATCAACGGCTCACACCGTGGTCACCACCAGTTCCTGGCAAAGGCAATCGCCTACGTAGCGCCTCAGCTAGACGTTACAAATTTGGTTACGGACCAGATCCAGGGAGTGCTCCAGAAGACAGCTGCTGAGATCCTTGGATTGGCGCAGGGTTACTGCGCCGGACGCGGTGGCTCAATGCACCTGCAGTGGCACGAGGCTGGAGCTCTTGGAACCAACGCGATTGTTGGAGGTGGGGCGCCTCTGGGTGCCGGAAATGCTTGGGCGCAAAAGCGCGCCGGCACCACCGACATGACCACCACCTACTTCGGTGATGGCGCCGTGAACATCGGTAGCGTGCTTGAGAGCATGAACTTGACCGCAGCCTGGGACATCCCGCTGGTCTTTTTCATCGAGAACAACCTCTATGCAGTTTCCACAACTGTTGCCGAGGCAACTAAAGAAGACAGGCTTTCAGGACGAGGCGTCGGCTTTGGTATTCCGAGCTGGCGCGTCGACGGCATGGACCCACTTGCCGTTTGGCACGTGATGCAGGAAGTAGAAGCACACGTTCGAGCGGGTAAGGGACCAGCAGTTGTTGAGGCGGAGGTATATCGCTTCTTCCACCAAAACGGTGCATTCCCAGGTTCTGCCTTCGGTTACCGCTCAAAAGAAGAAGAAGAGCACTGGCGCTCCCGCGACCCACTGGTCCGCGTTGCGAACGAGATGATTGAGCTTGGCCTTATTACTCAGGAGCAGGTAGACGCCTGTCGCGCCCAGGCAGTTTCAGCAATGGAAAAGGTTGCTGGAGAGCTGTTGGAACCAGACCTAGAAGGCAAGCCCGGCGCGAGGAAAATCAGGGCCGAATTGTGGCCAGATGTTGGATTCGTTGACGTAGGACTTAGGTCAGACCTATCTGAGATCCAGGGAGCAAAGACCCTCGAGCAGGATTCCTACACAGGCGCCACAACGGACATAAAGTTCGTTGATGCTGTGGCGAAGACTATGGACTTGAGCATGGAGCGGGACGAAAGAATAATCGTTCTCGGTGAAGATATTCACCGCCTAAAGGGTGGAACAAATGGAGCCACCAAGGGGCTATCAGACAAGTACCCAGACAGGGTTCTTGGAACCCCGATTAGCGAGAACGCCTTTGCAGGTCTTGGTGGCGGAATGGCAATGGACGGCAGGTACAGGCCGGTTATTGAATTCATGTACCCAGACTTCTTGTGGGTGGCTGCAGACCAGGTGTTTAACCAGATCGGTAAAGCTCGTCACATGTTTGGCGGTCAGAACCCGGTTCCGCTGGTGCTCCGAACGAAGGTCGCGATGGGCTCGGGCTACGGCTCCCAGCACCTAATGGATCCAGCCGGCATTTTTGTTACTGCTCCCGGTTGGAGAATTGTGGCTGCAAGCAACCCGTTTGACTACATCGGCTTGATGAATGCGGCGCTCGCAATTGATGACCCAGTTTTGATGATCGAGCATGTTGACCTTTACACCCAGCGCGGCGAGATTCCCACCGAGGACCTTGACTACCAAATTGAGTTCGGCAAGGCCCGGGTTGTTCGTGAAGGAAATGACGCAACCGTCATCAGCTACCTAAACATGGTGAACATCGCCAAGGAAGCACTTGACCAAACCGGTCTTGATGCTGACTTGATCGACCTTCGTTGGTTGGACAGAGCAAGCATTGACTGGACCGCAATTGAGGCCAGCATCAAGAAGACCAACAGCGTTGTAATTGTTGAGCAGGGCGTTCAGGGCACCAGCTACGGCGGATGGCTCTCGGACGAGATCCAGCGTCGATTCTTTGACTACCTAGATCAGCCAGTTCAGCGAGTTCACGGCCGCGAAGCTTCGCCGAGCATCTCCAAGGTCTTGGAGCGCGCTTCTATTGCGGGACTCGAAGAGGTTGTTGCCGGTCTTGAGAAAATCAAGGAAGGCTTCGGTAGAAACTAATGGCCACCCAAATCAAACTCCCTGAAGTTGCAGCGGGAGCCACCCACGCGGTGATTTCCTCCTGGCTTGTAAACGTTGGAGACACCATTGTTGTTGGTCAGCAGCTAGCGGAAATTGAAACCGATAAGGCAGTCGTTGAGTTGTTGGCTGAAGAAGCCGGAACCGTACTGCAGCTAATCGGCAAGCCCGGCGATGAAATGGAAGTTGGAAGCACAATTGCGGTTGTCGGAGCACCTGGTGAGAGTGCTGAGGTTCCAGCAGCTGAACCAGAAGCTCCTGCGGCCGAGGTTCCAGCAGCGCCAGTTGCCGCTCCTATTGCGACCCCAGTTGCGACTCCGCCTGCAGCACCGGTTGCCGAAGCTCCTGCACCAGCTGCAGCTAGCGGAAGGCAGTCGGTTTCGCCAATTGCCAGGAAGCTAGCCAAAGACAGCAACCTGGATCTGAGCCAGATCACTGGCACTGGTCCTGGTGGCAGGATTGTGAAGCGTGATGTTCTTGCAGCTGCTGCAGCAGGTATTCCAGCGGCCCCTGCTGCCCCAGCCGCACCGGTACCAACCAGCAGCTCTAAGGAGCTGGCGAGCCAGGAATACTCCTCGACCTACTCGACACTGCCTCACACCTCAATGCGCAAGGCAATTGCCAGAAGGCTCACTGAGAGCAAGAGCACTGTTCCGCACTTCTACCTAAACGCAGACTGCCAAGTTGATGAACTGCTCGCACTTCGAAAGAAGATTAACGAGAGTTCACCGGTCAAGATTTCTGTAAACGACATGGTGGTTAGGGCTGTAGCAGCAGCTTTCATGGACGTGCCAGAGGCAAACGTTGTCTGGACCCCAGACGCAATGATCAAGTATGAGTCCGTTGATGTTTCAATTGCCGTTTCCACCGATGGCGGCCTGTTGACTCCGGTTTTGCGAGGCGTCGAGAAGCGGTCACTCAGCAACATTGCAACCACAATTGTGGATCTGGCAGAGCGCTCCAGGGCGGGCAAGCTTCGTCAGGAAGAACTTGAGGGTGGCAGCTTCGCCATCACCAACCTTGGAATGTTTGGAACCACCAGCTTTGCAGCGATCATCAACCCACCGCAGTCAGGAATCCTGGCTGTGGGTGCCGCAAGTCAGCGACCAATCGTGGTTGATGGCGAGTTGACAATTGCAAACGTGATGTCAGTCACCCTGTCCGCAGACCACAGGGCCGTTGACGGCGCCTTGGCTGCTAAGTGGTTGGCTGCATTCAAGGTGAGGATCGAGAATCCTCTAACAATGCTTATCTAGAGCGAACAAAAAATAAAAAATCCCCCCGAAGGCGGCTACCTTTCGGGGGGATTTTTTTTGGTGTCTGTGGTTACTGAATAACCATTCCACCATCAATCATTAGAAGCTGACCGGTCATGTAGTCAGACTCTGCGCTTGCCAAGAATGCTGCGGTTCCAACTACGTCCTCTGGGTAGCTGTAGCGCTTCATCAGAATCATGTTCTCGGCAATTGAGTCCATCGACTGCCCTGGCTTTTCGAACATTCCGATTTCAACTAGATCGCGGTCAAGCTGCTCCCACATCTCGGTGCGAACTACACCTGGGGCGTATCCGTTCACGGTGATGTTGTGCTCCATTAGCGACTTAGCGCCGGCCTTGATTAGACCAAGCACTGCGTGCTTGCTCATGGTGTAGACGGTTACGTCGACGAAAGCCTCGCGGGAAAGAATTGAACCTACGTTGATGATCTTGTAGACGTAGTCCTTCTTGCCCTGCTTGATCATCTGGTTTGCAGCCTTCTGCATGACGTTTAGCTTGCCCCAGGCGTTCACACCCATGATGAAGTCGTAGTTTGACTTGGTGATGTCTGGGAAAAATAGTGGCTTGTTCACACCGGCGTTGTTTAGCAACAGGTTGATTTCGCCGAAGGTGTCAACTGTGTGCTGAACCGCAGCCGCAGCATCCTCTTCATTTGTTACATCAAGCTTTACGTATGTTGCCTTACCGCCATCGGCGATTATCTCGTCAGCAACCTTCTTGATGCCTTCGATGTTCAGGTCACCCAGGCAAACTTCTGCTCCCTGTGCTGCCCAATACTTGGCAATCGCTGCGCCCATGCCCTGAGCGGCACCGGTAATCAGTGCTTTCCGGCCAGCTAGTCTTTGCTTGTCCATAGGTGTTCCTTCCTCGTTGAAGCCTGATCGGTTGGCCAGGTTTTCGTGTTCGACATACAAGTCAATTTGACATTAGTGTAAACCCTCACAGCACACTAATAAGGCCCTACAGAACAAAATTTAGGCAATCGTTACATACTGAAACTAGGAGATTCTAGGCAGAAAGTCGCTGCTTCAGCTCACCCAGCTGATCCACGAGCTGCTTCGGGAACCTATCGCCAAATTCCTCAAAGAAGCCCTCTATGTCGGCCGCCTCAACGCCCCACGAGTCGCTGTCTACATCAAGCAGCTGTTCCATTTGCTCAGCGGTAGTTGAAAGCCCCTCTAGGTTCAGGCTGTCCGACTTGGGAAGCGTTCCAATGGCACTAACTGATCCGGTGTCCTTGCCTTCTAGTTGACCGACAATCCACTGAATCACTCGCATGTTTTCAGCAAAGCCCGGCCACAAGAACTTGCCGTTCTGGTCTTTTCGGAACCAGTTCACCTGGAACACAGTAGGCAGGTCCTTAGCGTCCAACTTGTCGGCAAAGGACAGCCAGTGGGAGAAGTAGTCAGCCATGTTGTAGCCACAGAATGGCAACATCGCAAATGGGTCGCGGCGAAGCTTGCCCACCGGACCTTCAGCGGCAGCCGTCTGCTCGCTGGCAATTGTGGCGCCTAGGAAGACTCCGTGATCCCAACTGAAGCTCTTGATCACAAGCGGCACGTTCGTAGCTCGCCTGCCACCGAAGATGATGGCGTCTAGTTCTACGCCCTCCGGGTCCGCCCAGTTGTCGCTGAGGGTTTCAACCTGATCAATTGGGAAGCAGAACCTAGAGTTTGGGTGAGCGGCTAGCTGGCCACTTTCCGGGTCAAAGGCATTTCCTTGCCAGTCGGTCAGGTTCTTTGGAGGGGTGTCGGTAAGCCCCTCCCACCAAACATCACCGTCAGCCGTGGAGGCGACGTTCGTGAAAATTGCACCCTCGCGCATCGAGTTCACTGCGGCCAGGTTGGTGCTCAGTCCGGTCCCCGGAGCAACACCAAACAGGCCGTTCTCTGGGTTTATCGCCCGGATCTTGCCCTTGGCATTCGGGGACATCCAAACGATGTCGTCACCCAAGGTCTCAACCTTCCAACCTGGCATCTGAGACTGCAGCATGGCCAGGTTGGTCTTGCCGCAGGCAGATGGGAAGGCTGCTGCCATGTGGTACTTCTGGTTCTGGTCGGTGGTAACTCGAATCAGCAGCATGTGCTCAGCCAGCCATCCCTCTTGTTTTGCAAGCACTGAACCAATTCGAAGTGCCATTGCCTTCTTGCCCAGTAGCGAGTTTCCGCCGTATCCGGAACCGTAGGACCAAATCTCTCGGGTTTCAGGGAACTGAACTACGTAAACATTTTCAGGGTTGCAGGGCCATGGGGTGTCTTCTAGCTGGTTGCCTGCTTGATCGATTAGTGGAACACCGACCGAGTGAACAGCTGGCACCCAGTCCGCGCCATCGGCAATCTTCTGCACGACCTGTTTGCTGACCCTCGCCATTACCTTCATCGACGCAACAACGTAGGGGGAGTCGGAGATCTCAACGCCGTACCGGGCCAATGGCGAGCCAACCGGCCCCATTGAGAATGGAATTACGTACATCTTGCGACCGCGCATGCTGCCTGCAAATTTTTCTTTGAGTTCTACCCGCATTGATTCCGGGTCCATCCAGTTGTTGGTCGGGCCGGCATCCTCTTCGTTCTCGGAGCAGATGAAAGTTCTGGACTCAACCCGCGCGACGTCAGCTGGGTCGGTTCGGGCAAGGTAGCTGTTTGGACGAATCTTTGGGTTGAGCTTTGTGAAAGTCTCGTTTTTTACCAGCAGGTTATTTATTCGCTGCGCTTCTGCCTCGGAACCGTCGCACCAAATGATCTCTTCAGGATCAGTGAGGTCTGCAATCGAGGTTACCCACCGCTTTAGTGTCGCCAGTGACATGAGAGCTTCCTTTGAGTCTTATGGGGTGAACAACCCCAAGTTGCCAAAACATTGGTGACAAGTTTCTCAATTAGCCTTACTTGATAAGAAGTCTATTGCATCACCTTTGTGACAGATTTCAGAGTGTCACAACTGTGCTTGTCGAGTGTGCTCGCAGCTGGGTTTCGCGAGGAGGGTTAAACCTTTGGGGTTATTTGTTTATTGTATACAATCTGCTGCAAATCATGCAAATGTAGCCTGCAACTGCGAGAGAAATTCATTTTTTGTATACATCCTGCTGATTTGGTGGCTTAGAACCTAAACTGCTGTGCATGAAGTCAATCAGCTGCCGTGAACTTGGTGGAGCCTGCGACATGGTGTTCAGGGGCCGTAGCTTTGAAGAAGTTGCGGAGCAGAGCCAAATTCATGGATCCCAAATGAAGGACGCGGCCGATCCTGAACACATGCAGGCCATGGATGACATGATGGCGATTCTTGAGTCAGGAAAAGTTGACGAATGGATTACCGCGAAAATGGACTTTTTTGAGCTGCTACCAGACGAGGACTAACCGCCTTCGCCTAGCTGGACTTTAGCTCAGCAATTCGCTCCAAGAGCGGGCCGTAATTGTGGATTCCTCTGGTTTTTTCGCCGCGCTCTATCGCCAGCGCAAACTCAACTACCGCCTGATTTGTTGGTGCCTTTTGGCCGTGTGCCTCGAGCGCCTTCACAACCAACCCATTCAGCTCGTTTACTTCGCTGTGGCGTCCCTTCATCCAATCCTGGAGCACCGTAGATTTCGAGTGCGGAAGAATGTAGTTGGCAGCAAGTTCATCAAGAATTGTTTTCACAAAAGTCTCCGGGCTTGCAGCGTCGAGGCCGGTCATACCAAAAATCGGGCGAATCTTGTAGTCAAGGAGCTTGGCGGCCTCCACGGCCTCGTCGCCCGCGGCCAGCATGACTGCTTTCATGTCCTTGAATTTGGTTGTCTCCACAATTGAGAGGTCCAGAATCGCAGACGGAACCAGCTCTGCCGCATTGAGAATGAGCTTCATCCACTTCGGCGAGTTGATGTCATCAACTCGCTCGACTACGCCGGCTAATTCCAAGAGCGCTGCTGCGACCGGGATGTTTTTTGAACCCCTTGGATCAGGAGCCCCCACTGCAAACCAGGAGCGTTCATGCCCTGAGTGGCGTTCTACAACCCCCGGTTCATACATGGCACTTGTTACCTCAATCACGGCAGCTAGGGCTCGACTTGGCCCCACCACCTGGGCAATGTCCTCGCCGGTCATCCCGTTCTGGACACCTATGACAAAGCCATCGGAAGCCAGGTAGGGCTCGATCAGTTGGCAGGCCCATTTCGTGTCATAGGCCTTGACCAGCAGCAATACCGCATCAAATTTTTCGGTCAGCTCGGCAACTTGACAGAGGTGGAGAGTATTGACTGAAACTTCGAATTTCTCCGACTCTTTCAGTATCACTTGCAGCTTGTTGTTCCTGATCGCTTGGACGTTGTCGGGCCACTGGTCGATGAAGGTGACATCTAGGCCAGCGCGGACCAAGTCGGCACCTATTCCGGCACCATTAGCCCCGGTTCCAAGCACTGCAACCTTCAGCTTTGTTAGGTCCATACTGAGCGCCTCATCTTTCAAATCGATAGTGCAGTCAAACAAATCTGAAAACAGTCTGTACCACTGTCAAGGCGACACAAAATCAGCCAAGGTGGTTCGGGTGACCTTCTGGCCATGCCCAAATCTCCAATTGAATGCCGTCTGGATCTCTGAGATATGCCCATTGAGATCCGGCCAGGTCTCCCTCGGTAAGAGTGACCGGAGGCGCGTTGAATACCGCACCTCGTTGTTCAAGAGTGCTGTATGCAGATTCCATGTTGTCGACCTGGAGGCAGATGTGCGTGGCGCCAACATCGCAGTTGCGAAGTACGAAGTCCCGACCCTCAGGGCTGTGGTACTGCAAAAACTCAATTCGAGTAGTCCCAATGTCAAGAAATGAAAAAGTAAGACTGACGTCTGGCAGCTGGACACCTTTGGAAAGGCCCTCACCAGATGCTTGATTTAGAGGCCCAGGTTGAAGGCCAAACATGTGGGAATACCACTCGAATGATTTTTTGATATCTCTAACCGTTAGGCCGATGTGATGAAGGCCCTGAACTTGGAAGGACATTTTGCACCCCTTTGTGTTAGTGCTGTCCAAGAGAATAAACCAGACTGAACACTCGCTGTCAAGACTTCATTCAGCCCATTACCAGGTTTCTGTCGCAAAACCCGCCTACTTATTGACCATACAGTGAAATCTAGGATTGCTGGAAAGCCATTTGTGTAGTTGCGAAAGTTGGAGTAGTTTATTCACACTGAACACTTTGGTGTGCATCTATCAAGGAGGATGGTCGGACTGGTGATTTCTTCAACAATGAAAGCTGCTGTCTATCATGGCCCGGGTGACGTGCGCATTGAAACTGTCGACACGCCCTCTCCAAGCCCAAACCAGGTTCTACTGAAAGTGCTTCGTTCTGGCATGTGCGGAACCGACGCCTCGGAATATAAGTCTGGTCCAAAAATCTTTGCCACTCAGAACAAGCACCCAATCAGTGGCCACCAGGGACCCATGATTCTTGGTCACGAATTCATTGGTGAGATTGTTGCTGTCGGGTCCTCAGTTGACAAGTACTCGGTTGGTGACTTGGTCGCAACTGGCGCTGGCTACTCCTGCGGCAACTGTCGCATGTGCCAGGACGGCAGAACTAACCTGTGCGAAAAATACGTGACATCCGGCCTCAACCGACATGGGGGTATGGCTGAATTTGCAGTCATTGAGGACACAACTCTGGAGCTAATTCCTGAAGGATTGAATTTGGATGTCGCGGGCTTGGCGCAGCCGCTAGCTGTTGGCATACATGCCGCTAGGCGCGCGTTAGTCCAGCCGGGTGACAGGGTCATCTTGATTGGTGCCGGAGCAATTGGAACATTCGTCCTTGCCGGGCTCAAGCATCTTGTGGATGCCGAAGTAACGGTGGTGGATTTTGCCGGCGAACGGCTTGAGCGCGCAACTCGCTTGGGAGCTGACAGTGTATTCCAAGTTTCCGATGCAACGGAGAGTGGATTGCGGGAGTTGTTCCCAGCTGGCGCAGACGTGGTCATTGAGGCCAGCGGTGCCTCTGGCCAGATGCAGATGGCCCTGAACCTCGTAAAGCCCGGAGGAAATCTATTGCAGGTTGGGTTGCCGACAACCAAGCAGGAGCTCGATATTCACCCGATTGTGATGTCTGAAAAAAACATCACCACAACTCTTGCTCACGTTTGTTCTCAAGACCTGGGACCAGCTCTAGAGGTCTTGAACACAACTGACCTGGGACGCGAGCTGCTTGAGGGCGTCTTCCCAATGGAGGAGATCGGCGACCAGCTAGAAAAGCTTGGGTCCGGAAAAATTCAAGGAAAAGTACTTTTCAACCCAACTTTGTAGTCCATAAGAAAGGAATCAAATTGAAGGCAGCAGTTTTTCACGGAGCGAAGGATATTCGCGTTGAACAAATAGCAGAGCCTGGGGACCTAGGACCTGGGGATGTGCGATTGAAGCCACACTACTGCGGCATTTGCGGCACCGATCTTCATGAATATGCAATGGGTCCGATTGTTATCCCGAGCAAGCCTCATGCTCTAAACGGTTCAGTTTTGCCTCAGGTGCTCGGTCACGAATTCTCGGCTGAAATCTTGGAGGTTGGATCACAGGTCAAGGATCTGGCGGTCGGTGACCGCGTATCGGTCATGCCACTTCTTTTCTGCGGCAACTGCTACTACTGCCGGAGAGGACTTAACCACCTGTGCCAGTCAATGGCTTGTGTCGGACTCAGTTTCCAGTGGGGTGGAATTGCCGAGCAGGCAGTGGTTCCAGCCACGCACGTAAACAAGCTGCATGACAACATGTCAATGCGCGCCGGCGCCCTAGTGGAGCCAACTGCCGTTGCCGCTTATGGTGTCGACCGTGCCGGAGTTCGCCCCGGGGACACTGTTTTGATCACCGGAGCTGGTCCGATTGGTGCCCTTGCCAGTATCTACGCGGAGCACTTAGGTGCACAGGTATTCGTTTCAGAGATTAACCCGCACCGCCAGAAAATGATCGAGAGCTTGGGTATTGCAACATTGCTTGACCCTTCCAAGACTGACGTGGTTGAAGAGATCAAGGCTGCAACGGGCGGAATCGGTGTGGATCAGGTGATCGAGTGCTCCGGCAATGAGCGTGCACTGCAGACTGCTTTGTCAGCGGTCAGAAAGCACGGAACTATTTCCCAGACCGGACTTCACACCAAGCCAGCCGCAATCGACCCAATGATTCTCAGCGAGCACGACATCAGTCTGATCGGCACCTGGTGCTATCCAGTCACCGATTGGCCGAGAATCATTGACCTAATTGGTCGCGTTGGTTTGCCGGTTGAGAAGGTTGTAACCAAGGACATCGACATCGAGGACATCGTGAACGACGGTTTTGAGACCCTGCTCTCACCGACCGGCGATCAGGTGAAGGTTCTCATCAAGTCCTAATTCAGGAAAAATAACAAACCCCCCTAGATGCCTCTCCAGGGGGGTTTGTTATTGTCCGAATTTACGGAATCAAGCGGTCAGCCTGGTACCTCTGAACTTTGTCGAAGAAGCTTGCTGGGGTTGGCCGGAAGTTTAGGAATCCTGCCTCGCGACTCTTGTTCATGTCGGTCACACACTCGATTCCACGACCGAGATCGCTGTCCGAGTGCCACCAGGATGCGAGCTTCGTAACATCAGCTTCAGCCAGATCATATTTCTTGGCAATCTCTGCCCAAACTGGCCCAGCATCCTTCATCTGGACCTCAAGCGGGCGCTCTTCACCCTGGAATCCGTCCCACTCCACGCCAAAGTGCTCGGCGATCTTTGGCCAGAGCCAGCGCCACCTGAAGGTGTCACCGTTGACGATGTTGAACGCTTCGTTCTCTCCAGCTGGGTTGGTCGCAGCCCAAATTAGCTGTTCCCCAAGTAGGTCAGAGTCAGTTACGTCTGTGATGAAGTTCCACTGCGCCTCAGAGCCAGGGAAAATGAATTTCTGGCCTAGTTCCTTGCAGATGGTCGCGTAGACCGAGAGGGTTAGAACCATGTTCATTGCGTTGTCAACTGCGTAACCAAAAATGGTGTGGGACCTGTGGACTGACCAGGTGAAGCCCTGCTTCTTGGCCTGTTCAAACAGAATGTCCTCCTGCGCGTAGTAGAAGTTCAGATTGTCCAACCTGGGCTCGGACTCATGGAACGGAGTTTCGGCCATAACGCCAGTGGCGTAGTCATCGAATGGTCCAAGGTAGTGCTTGAGGCCAGTGAGTAGAGCCACGTGACGAACGCCGCCGTCGACGGCAAGGGCATCAAGAAGGTTTTGAATTGTCGCGCTGTTGACCGCTACGTTTTCAACTTCGGTGTCTTTTCGGATCCAAGCGGTCATGAATACGATCTCCGGCTTGATGCCGGCAACAGCGGCCTTCACGCTATCGGGATCTAGCAGGTTGGCCTGCACATGGGTTACTCCGTCTGGAACAGCTCTGTTCCTCTGCGACAACCCGTATACATCCCAACCCTGAGCAACAAGTTGTCGTGCGACAGTTTGTCCTGCAATTCCTGTTACGCCAGCTATTAGGGCGCGTCTCTTAGCAGTCATCAAAAGAAGACCTTTCTCTGTCTAATGTTCACTTTAGATAAACGATAGTTGGAAATGTTCAGTTTGGGAAATAATCCACGTCTGGATTTTTTTCAATCAGCTTCTGTGAGGTAAATCCCGTCAGTCCCCATGTTTGGCGGGAGTATGCGGGGATTTGGATCGTTTTTCCTTGTCGTTCCCAGTACTTCGTTTCTCAATTGTTACTAAGTTCAATTGTGTAGAGGCATTAAATAAAATAAAGTGACACTGCACACTAAAGTGAGCATCAGTTCAGAAAGTATCAAAGGAGGCACCGTGGCCGAAACCGCTACTCGCGGCCCATTGCTCGGGTCTAGGGCTTCCGTCTCAAAAGGTTTGCTTACGGTTGTGATCTCAACCGTGGGTCTATACATTTTAAGTGCCGTGTTCGCCCCCACTAGCATCACGGCCGGTCCACAGCTAAGCATGCTGGCATTCGCATCGGTCTTGGCCATTGTTGGCCTGGGGCAGATGTTGGTGGTTCAGCAAGGTGGAATCGACCTATCTGTTCCTGGTGCCGTTTCTCTGGCAGTGGTTATTGCGAGCCACCAACCAAATGGTGATGACAGCAAGCTCTTTATGGCTGTTGTAATGGCCTACGCGTTCTCCCTTGTAGCTGGTTTCCTAAACGGATTCCTGGTGGGAATTCTCAGACTCAACCCGATCATTGCGACCCTGGGAACCAACGCGCTGCTATTTGGAGCAGTGCTTGGCATTTCCGGCGGAACGCCGAGGGTTACAACTGTTTTGCTTCAAAACATTGTGCACGGGCTGACCTGGGGAATTCCAAACGAGGTTTTCTTCGTAGTCTTCATTACAGCCATCGTGACGCTGGTTCTGAAAAAAACCGCCGCGGGCCGGCGATTTGAGGGCGTTGGATCATCTGGTCCTGCAGCCAAAATCGTTGGCCTTCGAGTCAAGACTCACAACTCCCTTGCTTATGTGTGGGCGCAGCTCTTGTTCACAACTGCTGGAGTTATGCTGGCCGGAGTCACCAACCAACCAACTGCCTTCCAGGGAAACTCCTACCTACTGCCGTCTGTTGCGGTCGTAGTTCTTGGAGGAACCTCGCTCCTGGGTGGTCGGGGTCTTCCACTTGCGACTGTAATCGCAGCACTTTTCCTAACCCAGCTGGACCAGTTCGTTCTGGCCCTGGGAGTCCCATTCGCAATCCGAACACTGGTCCAGGCTGCAGCCCTCGGCATTGGTGTCGCTGCTTACACGATCAACTGGTCGAGCGTGCGGATGCGATTAAAAGAATTACTGAGCACCCTTCGTGCCAGTGATGGCAATGAAACCACTTCGAGCCCCCCGGCTTAAAGGAAACCCTCACAGCAATGTGAACAAAAAAAATGAAAGAGGAACCTATGTTAAAGACTCACCGCAGAGTCTCGATGGCACTTGCTGCTGTCGGTGTCAGCGCCTTGGTGCTGGCAGGTTGTGCTTCAGCAACCACTGAGACTGCAACTACAGAAACCGCAGCCGGTGGCAACACAGAAGAAGAGACAACTTCAAACGCTGATCTTCCATCCTGGTGTGGACCAAACGAAGCATCTCTTGGTCTCCTAGATGGCTTCGGTGGAAACAGCTGGCGTCTAATTACCACCGCAGCCGGTGCTGACGAGGTTGCAAAGTGCCCAAGCATCACCAGCTACGAGTACGCAGATGGTCAGGGCGACACCCAGAAGGCAATCTCTGATATTCAGGGAATGGTTGCCAAGGGCATCGACGCTCTAGTTGTATTCCCAGATGCTGGTCCTGCAATGCTTCCAGCACTTCGCAGTGCTTACGAGGCTGGCGTTGTGACAGTTCCTTACCGCGTGTTCCCAGATGGTGAAGCAGGAGTGGACTACGACCTTTGGGTTGGGGCAGACTTCTTCGCTGATGGTGTTTCATGGGGTAACTGGATCAAGGCTAACTTCCCAGACGGCGCAAAGATCCTGTTCCTTTCCGGTCCTGCTGGAAACAGCCAGGGTGTAACCGAGCGTGAGGGCTTTGAGTCAGTTCTAACCGACGCAAAGTACGAGATGATCGGTGAGCAGCCTTTCGAGGTGACAAACTGGGACCCAGCTCTGAGCCAGACCGTTCTAACAGCAGCAATTGCTAAGTACCCACAGATCGACGTAATCGTTTCTGACTTCGGCCCATCACTTGTTGGTGCGTTGCCAGAGTTCCAGAAGGCAGGTCGTTCAATTCCTGCTATGACCGCGTCTGACGGAAACGTACTAGCTTGTTTCTGGGAGGACAACAAGGATGCAAACCCTGACTTCAAGCTGATGACCGTGCCAACTGGTAACGACAACGTTCGTCTAGCAGTGCAGCACGCAGTTGCTCGCGCAACTGGTGGAGTTATTCCAACCGAGACCGCATGGTCCGGACCAGTCTTCGAGGACTCGACAGACCCAGCAAAGCCAGTAACTTGCCGCACCGATCTTCCAGGTGGCTTGTACTTGTCTGCTGAAATGTCAGGCGAAGACCAGGCAGAACTACTGAAGTAACTAGTTGAGTTTTGAGCCCCGAGCTGAGTAATTGAGCTCGGGGCTCAAAACCCGATAAAAAGGAAAAAAATTGAAGACCCAGAACCAAATAGTCATGGAGATGTCCTCCATATCCAAGAACTACTCAGGTGTACCAGCGCTCAAGGATGTGTCGCTCGAGGTTCGCTCTGGAGAGGTTCATGCGCTTCTGGGGGAAAACGGTGCGGGTAAATCCACACTTATGAACGTTGCAACCGGAACAGTTGCTCCCACTGCCGGTCAGATAATCATCGACGGAAAGAGCTACTCAGAGCTCACGCCGTCGCTTGCGGCTTCTTTGGGAATCGCCATTGTTCACCAGCACCCTGCGGTGCTTCCAGACCTCACTGTTCTTGAAAACTTCTTGGTAGCGCTTCCGCGCTCAGTATTTCGGGGCAAGGGCTCGCCGTCATCAGTTGTGGACGAGCTTCTGAGCCGAGTCGGTCTTACACTTTTGCTCTCGCAGCGAATGGAAAACCTTACGGTTGCTCAAAAGCACCTGGTTGAAATTGCCAAAGCCCTGGCGGTAAATCCAAGAATTCTGGTTCTAGACGAACCCACTGCCCCTCTTGGGCAGGACTCCGTAGAGCTTCTCTTCGGACTGGTTGAGAAGGCTGTTGCAGAAGGCACAGCTGTGATTTACATCACCCACAGACTGGCCGAAGTGCGACGGGTCGCACAAACCGTGACTGTTCTAAGAGACGGCGTAACTCGAGCGACCTCTAAAGTTTCAGACATCACTGACTCAGATCTTCTGGCGCTGATCATTGGGCGTGAGCTCGGATCTACCTTCCCTCCAAAGTTTTCTGGCGATAAAGCCGAGCCGAACTTCGAAGTTCGGGAACTAAGCAGTGATCATTTCCACGGAATCAACATCACCGGCTACCGCGGCCAAATCATTGGAATTTCGGGAATTGTCGGAAATGGGCAGAGTCAGTTGCTCAGGGCGCTGGCGGGTCAAGATGACTTCGACGGCGAGGTAAAGATTTCTGGTCAGTCCCTGTCAAAGCGTGCCCTCCTGGGCTCCGCGGCACTGATGCCAGCTGATCGCCAGCATGAGGGTCTAATGATGCGCATGAGCGTAAGAGAAAACGCCTCAATTGCCGCACTAAAAAAGTTCAGACTGCGCGGACTTCTGAGTCGCAAAAAAGAACAGTCGGCGGTAGTGGAGTCTCTGAATTCACTTGCAGTCAAGGCTCCTGGAGTCGAGGCGCTGGTCTCATCCCTGTCAGGTGGAAATCAGCAAAAAATCGTGATGTCCAGAGCCCTACTTTCAGAGCCAATCATGGTTTTGGCCGATGAGCCAACCCAGGGTGTGGATGTCGGTGCCAGGTCCGAGCTGTACCAGATTTTGCGCAAAATCTCTTCGGAGGGAATCCCTGTAGTCGTTTCGTCCTCAGACTCCAAGGAGCTAGAGGGTCTGTGTGACATTGTCTATGTAATGTCGCGAGGACAGATTGTTGACGTGCTTGAAGGCTCGTCGATTCGAGAAGAGCGCATGGTTGACGCTGCAATCTCCTCCACCACGCAGGCAATCAGGATTGAACGTCAGGTTAGAAAAGTCGCTATGGCGGGAAACCGATCCATCCTGTCTCGCGTCAAGTCTTTCCTCGAGGGCGACTATGCTCCAACCGCGCTACTGGTGAGCGTCATGGCCCTTCTTGGAAGCTACATCTTGTCGATAAATGACAAGTACCTGAGCGACTTCAACGTTTCCTCAGTGCTGCTGCTCGCAACAGCGCTTGGGTTCATCGCTCTGGGGCAAACGGTGGCGATGATGACCGGCGGTATTGACCTGGCGGCAGGACCACTGGCTGGGTTGCTTGTGGTGGTATCGTCATTCTTCTTCCTGAAAGAGTCATCGATGACCTCGATGATGCTCGGGTTGCTCGCGATGGTGGCCGTATCGGTGGCGGTCGGACTGTTAAACGGCTCCTTGATTCGTTATCTGAAGTTCACCGCAATAGCCGCGACCCTCACCACTTACATCGGTCTAGGTGGTGTTAGCTTCCTGCTGCGAAGTGCACCAGATGGTTACATCAACACCGATGTCACAAGTCTGATTACAACTAAGTTTGGCCCCTTGCCAGCAGTGTTTGCGCTGCTCGTGATTGTGGTGATCGCCATGGAGTACGTGCTTCGCAAGCGGCCTTGGGGCTGGCGTCTTAGGGCGGCCGGATCTGAAGAGGAAGCGGCAAGACGCGTTGGCGTGAAAATCAACAGGACGATACTCGGGGCCTATGTTACATCTGGACTATTCACGTTCTTGGGCGCAATCATCCTGATGGCGCAGCTAGGCATCGGCGATGCATCTCAGGGTGTCGGCTACACGCTCACCAGCATCACCGCTGTGGTGTTGGGCGGAACCAGCCTCCTGGGAGGTCGCGGAACTTTCGTCGGAACTCTGTTCGGTGCCATCCTGCTGGTGCAGGTTATGAACTCGACGGTATTTTTGGGCCTAGACCAAATGTGGCAGTACATATTCCAGGGATTGTTGATCCTGGTTGCAGCCATCACCTACAGCGTTGCGAGGAATCGCAGAAGCGCAAGAGCAGGCTAAATAAACCAAACAAAAACCGCCAGTCAATTGTCGACTGGCGGTTTTTGTTTAACTTCAATCAGCTACATGTCAATCTGACGCCTTGTAACCTCAGACACTGCCGACCAGTCGCTTTGGGCTAGTGTCTCGTCCTTCATTGCGGTCTCGAATAGTCCGCGCAACAGAGCGGTTGATGGAATCTTCAGATTTAGGTCCTGCGCAGCGCCCTCGACCAGGCTGAGGTCCTTGAGCCCCATTTCCATCAGAAAACCGGCTGGCTGGTAGGCCTTGTTAGCGATCATCGGGCCATAGCCTGCGTAGGCGGTTCCCGAGAAAGCAGCAAACGTGAGTATCTCCACAAACAAGTTGGGGTCGACCTCAGCATTTTCAACCAGGCTGATTGACTCAGCCATAGCTTGCAGAGCGTGAATAAGGTTGTAATTCACGCCAATCTTCACAAGCGACGCGACCCATGGCGCTTCGCCAACGTGGAAGGTCTTACCGCTGAACTTGTCTAGGTATTGCTGAATTTCGGCGAGCGTGCTGGTGTCACCACCGGCTACGGTCACCAGCTTTGCGGCTGGGGCCAGATGTGGTCTTCCAAGTACTGGTCCGGAAAGGTAGCGCACACCAGCGGCGGCATGCCTGGCTTCTAGCTCTTTGGCTGCGGCTATTGAAATTGTGGCCTGGTTCACGTGCACAGTGCCCTTGGGCACCTGGGCCAACAGCTCATCACTGAACACCTCTAGCACCGCAGCATCGTTGCTGAGCATCGAGAACACCACATCCGAATCGAATGCCTCAACTAGGGTTTCTGCGGTTTGAACTCCTTGATCCACGAATGGCTGCTCCGCTGTTTTGGACCGATTGAAGACTTTGGTGCTTACGCCCTCATCAATCAGTTTCTGAGCGATTGCAGTTCCCATCGAGCCCAACCCGATAAAGCTTGATTGTGTGTGGCTCATGACTGCAACTCCTTCATAACAAATTCAAGTTCTCGGCTTACATAGTCCACGATGTCCCCGGTCTTTAGCTCGGCCGGCAGCACGTCCCAGGTGTAGGTTTCAATCTCCAAGTGGTCGGACAGTGGCTGTTTGCGATGCATCGCCAGAGCTTGCTGGACCGCAAACCTCGTGGTCTTGAATGGACCAATCTCCTCCAAAAATACCGGCACGTGGAAGTGGGTTCGCATTTCAGTGGGGACCGGGTTGGCTTCATATGCATCGAGTGCTTCGCCCAGGTTCAAATACTTGACGATGCCTTCAGCTGTTTTGAGACTGGTCTGGCTCAGGTAAATGGTGTCGGTGAACCTTCTGAGCTCAGGAATGATGTCTAGGCTCAAACTCTCCACCCAAAGCGCTGCTGCTTCCTGCAGCTTAAAGATCGGGATTCCAGCGTTCACCAGTTTCTCCAAGGACTGCGGAATGTCTTCAAAACCCACCGACTGGTGTCCGATGTCAAACACGATCCCCAAATACCGCTTGATAGCACCCTCTGCCTCACTGAGCGGTATCTGGGCAATCTTTGCTAGCTCTGCTACCCCTGCCGGTGCATGCATTCTCTCTTTGAAGAAGGCCACCGTCTCGTCCGTGGTTTCAAGGTAACAAGCAGGCTCAGGCTCAATGGAGAGCTTCACGCGTCTGCCGGTTCTGGCCTCCAGGTGGTACAGGTGAGCAAGCACTTCGAAAACGCTGGTCGTAAATCGCGCAATGTAATTCTCATCGCTCACGTTTGGAGCGAAGGCCAAGGGAGCGGTTTGAATTGATGGAGATGTGTCCGCATCGGTGATGTCGACCAAAATGTCCGCGATTGATTTGGTGTATTCGACCCGCTGATTCGTGGTCCAGTCTGGCTCATAGACCCTTTCCATGACCCGCTGACCCTTGAATGGTCCATACGGGAAAGCGTTGATCGTGAACACGTATAGGCCCTCACCATCTAAAAACTTCTTGAGGTCGAACCTCGCCTGAGCAGACTCCGACAGGGTCTTTTGCGAGTCACCAGAAATCCTCAGCGAGACTCCGAACTTGCCCTCAACGCCGAGCCTCCTTTTTACCTTGGGAACGAATTCTTCGACGCTGGCGCGCATCTGGTCCCAGTTGTCACCTGCATGGACAAGGGTCGAGTAGGTGAGGTGGCCGAGCGTCCCTGAAAGTTTCATTTGTTCTCCTTCGATCTCTAATAGTCTATGTGCAGTCGGGCTGAACAGTGCAGTGACTCGAAACAGGGCCAAATGACTACCTGTGTGACAGATTCTTAAATATTTTTGCCGTTTTGTTTACCTGCGGTGAAATTTCACTGAGATGATTGAGGTTGAGCTCAAGAGTCGACGGAGACCGAGGGGAGATCGAGGAAGCACATGAAGGAACTACAGGTAGGAGCAGAGCTCCGAAGGGTTCGGCTGGAAAAGAAGCTGAGCCTTAGAAGCGTGGCCACAGCTGTTGGAGTGTCCGCGAGCCTGCTGTCTCAAGTGGAGACCGGAAAAACCCAGCCCTCAGTGAGCACCCTTTACGCACTGGTTAGTCACCTAGGGCTTTCACTTGACGGCATCATGTCAGGCCAAGGAGCTGTCTCAGATACAGCATCAAGCTCTTCCCCATCAAACTCGGTTGTTCAGCGAGGAGCTGATAATCCTCGAATCGACATGGAAAATGGCGTTACTTGGGAACGGCTAGCCCATGGCAGTTCAACCATGGCTGACCCGCTGCTTGTCACCTATCCTCCGGGAAGCTCCTCTTCCCTGGAAGGAAAGTTGATGCGCCACGGGGCTGCAGAGTACGGATATCTGCTGCAGGGAAAATTGTTGCTAAAGCTAGAGTTTGAAACCATCGAAATTAACGCCGGCGACTCTTTCTCCTTCGATGCAAATCGCCCGCACCTCTACCGGAACGAGTCAAACGAGACAGTCAAGGGAATCTGGTTTGTAATCAGTACCCACGATGCAAAATATGATCAGCCAACTGAGCGGCTGGCTGCTGACCACTCGGCCGCATCTGCAGTTGATGTCTTGCGCATGATGAATCAGCGAAACGGTCAATAAATACAGCCTGAATTACTTCAACTAGATTTTTTGCAGGGAGAACTGTGGCAATACCAAACCTTCACGGAACAGATCACATCGGTTTTACTGTCCCCGACCTGGACCAGGCGACTGATTTTTTTGTGAGAGTGATTGGCTGTGAGCTCGTCTACTCCTTGGGGCCGTTTGAGAAGAACGATGACTGGATGCAGCAGCACCTGAATGTCCACCCGAGAACCGTAATGCGCGAACTTAGGTTCTTTAGGTGTGCGAATGGATCCAACTTTGAGGTCTTCCAGTATGAGCCGGCTGACGGACAAAATCCTCAACCAAGAAATAGCGACATTGGCGGCTACCACCTTGCCTTCTACGTTGATGATCTTGACCTGGCTGTTGAATACTTGAAGTCAGAGGGAATTGAAATTTTGGGTGAACCAACTAGAAGCGCAAATGCCTCTTTGGGCCAGCGCTGGGTCTATTTCTTGAGCCCCTGGGGTATGCAGTTTGAGTTGGTGAGTTTCCCGGACGGGAAGCAGTATGAAACCGATGCTCCGGTGAAGCTCTGGCACCCGAAGTTTCCTTCGGACTAGACCCTGGAATCCTCCCAGGGACGCCCTAAGAACTAGTCCCAGGCGTCAAATACCGCTGCACTGGCCACCGCACCGGCGGCCTTTGCTAATTCTTCGTGAGCCGGGTGAACCTGGTACGCAGCCAAATCCTCGTCGCTGGCAAACTCGGAAACGAATCCAGCCTCATAGCCTGTCTCTGCACCCTCCGGGAGCCGGAACCACCACCCTGCAATTACGGGGATGCTTGCTGGAAGATCTGCAAACTTGTTTATGACGCTGTCGAACTCTGCTTTCTCCACGCCCTCGTGGCGCTTAAACAAAACGATGTGCTTCAACATAATGTTCCTCCTGTTTGCTCAAACTTTACAAAAATAATAACAATTGTGACTTTAGGGCCAAATCCGTGTATTTTCATTGAATAATGTTTAGTGGCACTTGACGAGAAGTGCTACTGCATTTTTAGTCCAAAGGAGGGCGAGATGGGTCGGCTTGATCAAAAGCGCGTTCTGATAACAGGAGCAGGCAGCGGAATTGGTGCTGGTTTTGCTACTGCAATGGCCAATGAGGGTGCAACTATCGGAATCCTCGACCTAAATCTTGAAGCCGCACAAAAAGTTGCTGATCAAATTGTCTCGGATGGCGGAAGTGCCATCGCTCTTGCCGCTGACGTGGCAGATCGATCTCAGATTGCTGCCGCCATACAAAAATTTGTTGCCTTCGCCTCAGGCCTGGATGTCATTTTTAACAACGCTGGTTTCAATAAGCCCATGCCGCTCCTGGAAGTGACTGAAGAAAACTTCAACGCCATCATGCGAGTCAATGGCCTAGGTGTTCTAATCGGAATTCAAGAGGCTGCCAAGGTAATGATCTCTCAGGGAACGGGTGGCAAGATAATCAACACCTCGTCTGTTGCTGGGCGCCAGGGTTACCCAGATTTTGCGCCTTATTCCGCCAGCAAGTTCGCAGTGAATGCCCTTACTCAGGCAGCTGCCCGAGGCTTGGCAGAGTACGGTATTACCTGCAACTCGTTCTCGCCAGGCGTAGTTGATACTCCACTTTGGGTGACTTTGGACAAGGACCTAATCGAGATGGGCGCAACAAAAAACCCGGGCCAGGCTATCGACGAGTTTTCGGCGGACATTTTGATCGGTCGACCCGCACTCGCACAAGACTTAGTCGGAACTGCAATTTTCCTTGCATCTGGCGACTCTGACTACATGACAGGACAAACAATAATGATCGATGGTGGAAAGGTGCTCCTTTAGGAGAAATTATGAAAGCTTTGCAATTCATGGCCGAAAACAAGATGGCCGTAAACGAGATTGAAAAACCTGAAATTGGACCCGATGAGGTGCTGCTTGCGGCCCGGTCTGTGGGCATCTGCCACAGCGACATTGAACTCCTTGAAGGTCGCTACATCATTCCGTTCAGCTACCCAATCATCCCGGGCCATGAGTGGTCTGCTGAGGTTATTGAGGTTGGGTCCAAGGTCTCGACCCTAAAGGCTGGCGATCGTGTCGTAGGTGAGTGTGTGATTGGA